>BNJS01000636.1_pt1:1825000-2306820 | contig 2306820 bp, 3004 predicted proteins | sample 8540461 | NCBI WGS metagenome assembly BNJS01 (sample SAMD00202454, study PRJDB9452) | human saliva metagenome | isolation source: human saliva | place: Japan
TGAGCATTTCCATCTTCAGGTCATTAAGCTTGGTGTAGTAATATAAGGGTGCGTTTGAACTGAAATCGATGCCTTCGTTGTATAGTTCAGAGATGTTTTGGTAAACTCGTTCTACGAGTGATACATCGTAAGAGCGCACGGTAAATGTTTGTGTCACTGAGAATCCGTCGTCATACGTATCATACTGCCGGCTGTCGGGATTGTAAACCTGTCGTGTTTCTTGGTTGATATCGACACTACTTGTTGATATGACAGAATCCATGATGCCATGTTCCTTTAGATATTTGCGCATGGTTGCTGCCACCCGTTTATACTGGCTATAAGCACTTGCACGGTTGTCTTCTTTCGCTTTTAGCATAATGTTCCACACGATGAGATCACTTGTGATTTTGCTTTTCTGCCATTCCCGTTACGTTGAGTTTCGGACTCTCTTTGCGGAAATTAGTCACTCCTTGGGCCAGTAGCCAAGCACTGATGATGATAACAATGCCTGCGAATGCTGCCAATAATACTTTTGTTTTTGTTCATAATAGTCTGTTGGTATTAATATGAAACATAAATGAATTAAATCAAATTATAGTATTGGCAAAAATGCAATTATTTTTGTACACGCAAGTTTGTCTTCTTTAATTTTTCTTTATGCCTGATGTTCCTTCTGTGGTAAGTATTTGATATACAATGGTTTATCTTTCTTTTTCTAAAAAGGCCAGTAATCCTTTTGCAAAAAGCATAGCTTTTAGGCTGTAAAAGCTATGCTTTTAGCGTGTCAAAGGGCTGCTTTTTACAGCCTAAAAACCATGCTTTTGCAAAAAGGGTTGTATACGTAACTCCTGATGCTTGATTTGTGATGGTTCTTTTGCCTCCATTTTCTGAAAGTTTTTGGGTTCACCTTACGTTTGAAAAATACATTTTTCTTTTGTTGAATAGCCTTCTTTTTATCCTTCGGATGCGGCAACATGCTGATTATAAGCAGAAAAAGTGGTATCTTTTGTGCGATGTTTTTACGAATAAGAATGTTTCTTGTCTGGCTTCATCGCATTGACAAGTGCCAGGATTTGGCGTACAGTCGCCTTCGGCCTCACCGTTTTTATCCGGCAGGTAATTAATTGTCATACGCTTTATCCGGCCTATTCCGTGTTGGAAGAAGCTCAGAAACTGAACCGCGTAGAGCGAAAACTCGGGCGCCTGCTTTACCGTCTTTCCTGCGAAGTGGGGCAGGCCGCGTGGTATATGCTCCCACAGACGCCATGTCTTCCATATTATATAAGGTGTGTAGAGCAGGCAAATCATCTTTCTGATGTGGGAGGAGCGCGCGAGTTGCAAAACCGAAGGTCGGCGTGTGTTGCTTGTTGATGGCAGAACGGCGCAGGCTGCCGCGGTCGACGCTTTCATGTCTGGAAGCGCGCGAAGGCGATTTGTTGGTCATGCTGGATATCCGTGCCCATCGTTCCAACTACAGCGAATGGCTCAGAAGAGCTGCTGACGGGCGTTGCAGTGTTGGCTTCGACCTCTATTATTGTGGCATTTTGTTTTTCGATAAGCGTTTTAAACAGACTTATGTTGTAAACTTTTGACGAGAAGTGATTGATTTTTATGATTTTATTTAATTTGCGTTGACACAATGGAAAAATAGCAGTTGAATAATTTGCGATTATAATTTATTTTGCTATTTTTGCACGCAAATTGTAACAAATAAATATATTAAACTATGTATTGGACACTTGAACTTGCATCGAAACTGGAAGATGCCCCTGGCCTGCTACAAAAGAAGAGTTGATAGATTATGCCATCCGCTCTGGTGCACCACTTGAGGTTCTTGAAAACCTGCAGGAGATAGAGGATGAAGGAGATGTGTACGAAAGTATCGAAGATATATGGCCTGACTATCCCTCGAAAGACGATTTTTCTTTGGAATGATGACGAATATTGATTCCGGCCGAATCAGCCGATAAAATACCTAAGACCGTTGCCGCAAGACAACGGTCTTTTGGTTGTGTATGATATAATATTTTGAATCTTTTGGCGTTATCTATTCGTGAATAGTATAAAAATATTTCCTGACGATGATGGCAGGCTTGTGCTTCTGTTTGCAAGCCTCGGCGCAGTATGACGTGTCGTTCAGCCATTATTTTGATATGGAAATGTCGTTTAATCCCGCTGCGGCAGGCAAGCAAGATCAGGTTAATTTCACGGCTGCCTTTGCCATGGACATGGCCGGTTTCAAGCATAATCCGCAAACGGTCTATGCCTCGGTCGACATGCCATTCTATTTTCTGCAACGCTATCATGGCGGTGGCGTTCAGCTCATGAATGACAAAATAGGACTTTTCACGCATCAGCGCATAGAGGCCCAATATGCTTTTTAGGCAAAAAAATGTTGGGAGGCGTCTTGGCCGTTGGTGTCAAGCCGGCATGCTCAGCGAAAAGTTTGACGGCTCGAAATTGGATGTGGAAGAAGCCAACGACCCGGCTTTACCCACGTCGGAGGTCAATGGCACCGGCTTTGATCTTAGTGTCGGTCTGCGCTATGCGGCCCGTAACTGGTATGTGGGCGCGTCGGTGCTTCATCTCAATGCCCCCGTTGTAGAGTTAGGAACGTCAACGAACTTTCTATTGATCCCACTTATTATTTTTACGGCAGGATGCAATATAAAGCTAAGAAATCCGTTTTTAACAATAAAGCCTTCTGCGTTGTTTCGCATGGACGGCGTAGCCTATCGGGCCGATGTGACCGGTCGGCTGGTATACACGCATGACGACAAGATGATGTATGGCGGATTGGGTTATAGCCCTACCAATTCGTTCACCATCTTATTAGGAGGCAAGGTTCATGGTGTAGTTTTGGGATATAGCTACGAGGTCTATACCTCAGCCATTAACTCCCGGAAATGGCAGCCATGAGATATTTGTTGGCTACCAGTTTGACATCAATTTGGCGAAGAAAGGGGCGCAACAGGCACAAGAGTGTCCGCTTATTATAGCGGTAACATCCAGGAATGATAATAAAAGAACGAACGATAATATGAGAAAATCAATGATACAACTTTGCGCCTTGATGGTCCTGGCTCTGCTTTCAGGTTGTCTGGGCAGCAAGAGTCTGTCACTGTCGGGACGTGGCGGCGAAGTTGTGGGCGTAGGTGGAAGTCGTAGTTTTACGGAACCAACACCTTATGGCATGGTCATGGTAAATCGTGGCTATCTGCACATGGGTATAGATAGCATCGACTCGCTTTTGGGGACGACAGGCCGTTGCGAAGAGATATATCCGTCGATGGTTTCTGGATGGATGAAACCGAAGTGACCAATTCCAAGTACAAACAGTTTGTTATGTGGGTACGCGACAGTATTCTGCGCACACGTTTGGCCGACCCCGCTTATGCCGGCGATGAGAGTTATCTGATCACGGAAGATAAAAACGGCGAAGCTATTACGCCTCGTGTCAACTGGAAGAAACCTTTGCCGCGCAAACCGAATGAGGATGAGCAGCGAGCCATCGAGAGTTTATACGTCACCAATCCCGTGACGGGCGAGAAGTTGCTTGATTGGCGCCAGATGAATTATAAGTATGAAATCTACGATTATACGGCTGCCGCCCTTCGCCGCAATCGTCTGAACCCTGAGGAACGTCAGCTCAACACCGATGTTACCGTAGATCCCAATGAGGTTGTGATGATTTCTAAAGATACGGCTTATATTAACGACGAGGGCAAGATTGTGTCCGAAACGATTGATCGACAGCTCACCGGCCCGTGGGATTTCCTTAATACTTACATCGTTAATATCTATCCCGACACGACATGTTGGGTCAACGACTTTACCAATTCGGATAATGAGATGTATCTGCGCAACTATTTCAGCAACGATGCTTATAATGATTATCCCGTTGTCGGTGTTACGTGGGAGCAGGCCAACGCTTTCTGTGCCTGGCGCACCAATTATCTGTTGGCCGGTTTGGGGCCTGAAGCTCGCTTCGTACAGCGCTATCGCCTGCCCACCGAAGCCGAGTGGGAATATGCGGCTCGTGGTAAAGAAGGTACCGAGTTCCCATGGGACAATAAGGATATGAAGAATGGGAAAGGTTGTTTCTATGCCAACTTCAAGCCCGATCGTGGCAATTATACCGAAGATGGTAATCTGATTACAAGTAAAGTGGGTACTTATGGTGCCAATAGTAACGGCCTTTTCGACATGGCGGGCAATGTAGCAGAGTGGACAAGTACCATTTTCACCGAGTCAGGATTGCAAGCCATGAACGACCTTAACCCAACATTGCAGTACAATGCCGCCAAGGAAGATCCTTATCGGTTGAAGAAAAAGAGCGTAAGAGGCGGTTCGTGGAAAGATCCCGAGAGTTATATCCGCAGCGCCTGGCGCACGTGGGAATATCAGAATCAGCCCCGTTCCTTTGTAGGTTTCCGCTGTGTGCGCAGCATGGCAAGCTCAATGACCGGTAAACAACCCAAAAGCAAAAAATAAGCGATATGACAAGATATAGTAAATTCAATATAGTCTATCATTTACAGAAATGGATGGACAGCGTGCCCGGTCAGACTTTTTCTCAACTATGCTTACAGTTGGGGTGCGGCCATTGTTATTTTTGGTACGCTTTGTAAGCTGACTCATATTCCCGGAGCTAACTTCTGGCTCTTTTCTGGGTATGGGCACTGAGGTGGTTGTTTTCTTCCTTTCGGCATTCGATCGGCCATTTGATAAGACAGCCGAGGGGCGCGAACTGCCCATGCATCTTGGTGTTGCGGAAGGAGAAAACGAAGAAAATGGTTGCCTCGCAATCAGCTGTTGTTCGACCTGTAACCAAGCAGGCTGCGGACTATTCGGCAGTCATTCTGTCGCAACAGTCTGCCGCTGAAGCTCAGGTAGCGGCGGTTCAGTCCGCTGTTGCGCCGTCTATGGCTGCGCCTTCTTCAAATCCGGAGATGGCAGAGGCCCAGAAGAATTATGTAGAAGAGTTGCAGAAGCTTACGGTTGTATTGAGTAAGGTGGGTGAACAGAGCAGCCGATTGACTCGTGATAGCGAAGAAATGGAAAAATCTGAATCGTACGTTGACCGGCATTTGCAAAGTTTATGAGATGCAACTCAAGAGCGCCAGCCAGCAGATTGGTACCATCGACCAGATCAATGAGCAAAGCAGGATGATGGCACAGCATATCGAGCAGTTGAATAAGATTTATACCCGTATGATTGAGGCCATGACGGTTAATATGCGATCGGCGGCACCCGGCATGACCGGCACGGGACAGCAAAATGGTTTCTGAGGCGTTGTGCAATGCTGATTGACGCGCCTGCAATTTTATTTTAAGATGAAACACAATGGCTATTAAAAACGCCCGATATCTCCTCGCCAAAAGATGATCAACCTGATGTACGTTGTCTTGATGGCTATGTTGGCACTTAACGTGTCGACAGAAGTGCTTGACGGCTTTTTCGCTCGTAGAAGACAGCATCAATCGTACGACGGGTAACTCTTCAACAGAGAATTCCGCTATCTACCAGAACTTTGCTTTGCAGATGAAAAAGCAATCCGCAGAAAGTGAAGGAGTGGTTCGATAAGGCTACGACCGTGAAGCGGATGAGCGACTCGCTCTATCTGTTCGCACAACAACTGAAGGAGGAAATCGTGAAAAGAAGCTGACGGACCGGATGGCGATGTGCATAATATTCGGCATAAAGACGATTTGGAAGCAGCCAGTCAGGTGATGCTTTCTCCCCTCACCGGACAGGGAGGGAAACTCTATCGGGCCATCAACGCTTATCGTGAGCGTATTCTTTCGATGGTCACTAATCCAATGCAACGCAGAATTATTGCCAGTAACCTCTCGACAAAACTGCCCCGTCAGCGTCGCACCGTGGGTCGCAACTGGCAGCAGTATATGTTTGAAGACATGCCAGTAGCCGCTGCGGTTACGCTACTTTCAAAACTTCAGAGCGACGTGCGCTACGCTGAAGGCGAAGTACTCCATACGCTTGTGGCCAATATTGACGTGAAAGATATCCGTGTCAACAAGCTTAACGCATTTGTAATTCCTGAAAAGACGACGCTCTATCCGGGCGAAACGTTTTCGGCCAGCATTGTGATGGCGGCAGTTGATACGACGTTGCAACCACAGATTTTTATCAATGGCAGCCGTGTCAACATCCGTGGCAGCAAGTATAGCTTCGCGGCGGGTGGCGTAGGACAACACTCTTTCGGTGGTTATATCTTGATGCAAAACGGCGCCGGTGAAGTATTGCGTCGCAATTTTACGCAGAAATATGAAGTAATTCCTCAACCCAGTGGCGCCACCGTGGCAGCCGATATGATGAATGTGTTGTATGCCGGCTATCAGAACCCTGTTAGTATCAGTGTGCCGGGCGTACCGCAGAATGCCATTCACGTATCGATGACCGGTGGAAGTTTGACGGCGAAAGGCAACGGACGCTTTACGGCGGTACCGGCGGCTGTCGGCAAGGAGGTTACTTTTCACGTTTCGGCCACCGATAAAGGCCGGACGCGCCAGATGGGAAGCTACGCATTCAAGGTGCGAAAGCTGCCCGATCCGACGCCTTATCTGGCTTTGGGTGGCGATCGGTTTAAAGGTGGTCCGCTGCCCAAAGGCTCGTTGCTGTCGCTTCACCACGTGAATGCGGCCATTGATGACGGATTGCTCGATATAGAATTTCGTGTTTTGAATTTTGAAACGGTGTTTTATGACAATATGGGCAACGCTGTTTCCCATGGTGAGCAATGGTGCCAGTTTCTCCGAACGGCAGATAGAGGCTTTTCGTAAGTTGTCACGCAATCGTCGATTTTATATAAAAGTAACGGCGCAAGGGCCTGATGGCATTGTCCGAAAGTTGCCCGGAGCCATGGAAGTGATAGTAAGATAAATCAATTGATATGAGACAAATATTCTTGATGATATGTGTAGTGCTGTCTTGTACAGACTGCTGCCGCACAATCCCCCAAGCGACGGGCGGAGCAAGCTGCCAAGTCGCGGAGCACCACAGGTGATAAGGTGACTGTCCGCTCACAAATTGCGTTCCCCGTACAGCCTAAGATGGAGGAGGGTGTTGTGTGGCGGCGTGACATCTATCGTGAAATCAAACTTACCGATGACGCCAATGGCGGTCTTTTATTTTCCTGTCGAACCACAAAATGGTAAAGTTAATCTCTTTACTTATATCTTCAAACTGATGCTGCGACGTGCCATTACCGTCTACAATTACAATATGGACGGCAATGAGGATTTCTCCGACTCGTCGGCTGTCAAGCCTTTTGCATCTCCTCGACAATTATCAGATTCTTTATAAGCGCACAGATCGCGGCATCCGTATTGACGACAGTGATATTCCTTCGCGCGAAGTGAAAGCGTATTATATCAAGGAAACCTCTTATTACGACCAGCGTTCAGCCACGTTCCATACAAAAGTGCTGGCACTTTGTCCTGTGATGGAGCGCGAAGATGACTTTGGTGACGGCGTTCGAAGTATCCTTTATTCTGGGTGAAGTATGATGATTTGGCTCCCTATCTGGCTCGTCAGACCGTGATGGGTAGTAGCTTGAACAATGCTTCTGAAATGAGCGCCGATGATTATTTCGCCATGCGTCTTTATAAAGGTTCTATTTATAAAACGAATAATATGCTGGGCAAAACGCTGGCTCAGTATTGTACTAATGACACCGCCATGGCTCAGGAGCAGAAACGCATAGAGGCCGAGTTGGCCGCGTTTGAAAGCCGTCTTTTGGGGAGACCATTCTGCCAAGGATTCTCTTGTGGTTGCCAAGACAGAAAAGGCTCCCACGAAGCAGAAAACATTGGCCCCGCAACCGCCGGGCGGTTCGTCCGAGCAGTCTTGGAAAGGTTTCTAAGGATGGTGCGGCAGCCAAACCAGCCGCGTCAGAGCGGAGTTCGGCTGCTCGTGTTACGGTGCGTCGTCAGCGGCATTGATTATTTTTGTTTCATTAAAATCATAGAAAGTATGAAAAAAAGTATTTATTCTTATTGATGACAGCCATGTTGCTGTTGGGTTCTGCCAATGCGCAGACACAGTTTTAAGTTCGGTGTTCAAGGTGGTGTTGATTTGACAACGCTATCGCTGAAGTCCAGTTCTTTTGATTCTTCCGATCGTCTGGGATTCTACATAGGGTCCAACGATCAAGTTCCCAACACCTATCGCAGGCCTGGAAGCAGACCTTTCGGTGCTCTACGATATGCAATCATCCAAAATTGATGGCGCGAAAATTGAGCGGAAATATCTCAATATTCCGATGAATCTGCGTGCGAGAATCGACTTTGGAGAATCGTTCAGTCTGTTTGCTTTTGGTGGTCCACAGATTGGCTTTAATGTAGGTGACGAATCCTTCTCTTGGGGTAGTGAAGAAAGCTATAAGAGCACTTTCCGGTTGAAGAAGTCACTTTTTAGCATGAATTTTTGGTGGTGGTATTATGGTGAAACGTGTCCAGATAACAGCCAAATACAATATACCCATTGGCCGAACAGGCGATATCAAGGTTTCAGACATCGTTGATACGAGCCGTGAAAACTTGAAGAAGGAACCACGAATGTAAAATCTGACAACACCTGGCAGATCGCTCTTACTTACTTCTTTTTAATAAGAAGTTCCAATGAATTTTGTTGATGTCATTCTGCCGTTGCCTCTTGACGGCTTGTTTACCTATTCCGTACCCGGTTTGATGCGTGATCGCGTCAAGCCGGGTATGCGCTGCTCGTTCCCACTTGGCAGGAGTAAGACTTATACAGGCATAGCGATGCGGTTGCATGACACCAAACCTGACTTTGAAGTCAAAGAAGTGATGGAGGTGCTTGATAGCACTTCTGTGCTCCTGCCGCAGCAATTGAAGCTGTGGCAATGGATTTCTGATTATTATCTTTCGCCGATCGGTGACGTTTACAAGGCGGCTTTGCCATCCGGATTGAAAGCAGAAGAAGGCTTCCGGCCCAAGACGGAGACCTATGTCGCGTTGTCTGAACCTTGCCGAAACGAACAAACACTCCATGCCTGTCTCAACATGCTGGCACGGGCAACCAAGCAACTCCAAACGTTTACCACCTTTTTATCGCTCTCGCATTGGGACTCTCTTTCGGGAACAGTTCCCGAAAGGCCCATTATAGAGGTCACCCGTGAGGAGCTGATGAACGCGAGTCATTGCACGGCAGCCGTTATGAAGGCACTCATTGACAGACGTTTTTCTTTACTTACGAAAAGACCGTGGGCCGACTCAACGTGGGGGCGAGCCGCAACTCGAATCTATCCAACCGCTCAGCCAACCACAGCAGGACGCTTATAATCAGATTGTCTTTCAGTTTCTCAAGAAACCGGTTGTATTGTTCCACGGTGTTACGTCGAGTGGTAAGACCGAGGTGTATATTCATTTGATCAAAGAAAGCGCTGGATGAGCATCAGCAGGTGCTCTATCTGCTACCCGAGATTGCGCTGACCATACAGATAACGACCCGATTACAACGTATTTTTCGGCAATCGGATGGCAGTTTATCACAGCAAGTACAGCGATGCCGAGCGGGTGGAGATATGGAACAAAGCGGCTGTCGGACACTCCCTACGACATCATTCTGGGCGCACGCAGTGCCGTGTTTCTGCCTTTCCGCAACTTGGGACTCGTGCTTGTCGACGAAGAACACGAAACATCTTTCAAGCAACAAGACCCCGCGCCCCGCTATCATGCCCGAAGCGCGGCCATTATGTTAGCCCAAATGTATGGCGCCAAGACGCTGTTGGGCACCGCCACGCCGTCGATGGAGAGCTATTACAACGCTCGGCAGGGCAAGTACGGCCTTGTCAGGCTGATGACGCGCTATCGCGACATTCAGTTGCCCGAGATACGCGTGGTGGATATCAAGGACTTGCAGCGACGGAAGATGATGAACGGGCCGTTCTCGCCCGACTTGTTACAGGCTGTTCGACACGCTTTGCACGATGGCAAGCAGGTGATTCTGTTCCAAAATCGTCGTGGCTTCGCGCCGATGATTGAGTGTCGGACGTGTGGCTGGGTGCCCAAGTGCGGCAAATGTGACGTTTCGCTCACGCTGCACAAGCGATTGAATCAGCTCACCTGCCACTATTGCGGATTTACTTATTCCGTGCCGGCCGTGTGTCCCTAACTGCGGTGGTAGTGAACTGCAGGGACGTGGCTATGGCACCGAGGAAGATAGAAGACTATATTCGTGAACTTTTCCCCGAGGCACGTGTGGCCCGTATGGATCTTGATACCACCCGTACCCGCAATGCTTATGAGCGACTTATCGGCGATTTCTCGCGGGGCAAGACCAATCTGCTCATCGGGACGCAGATGATTAGCAAGGGGCTTGACTTCGACAAGGTAAGCGTCGTGGGCATTTTTGAATGCCGATTCCATGCTCAACTATCCCGATTTCCGGGCCTACGAACACGCTTTTTATGATGATGAGTCAGGTGAGCGGACGGGCAGGGCGCAAGGGTGACCGTGGTCTGGTGATTCTTCAGACCAAGAGCGCCGACCTTCCTGTCATTGGTCAGGTGGTGACGAATGATTACGAGGGCTTCTATGGCGACCTGTTAGAGGAGCGACAGCTTTTCCATTACCCACCGTTCCATCATCTGGTTTATGTTTTTTTCTGAAGCATAAATACGAAAAATGTGGTCGAAACGGCGGGTCTGGAGTTAGGCGGAAGGCTGCGACAGTATTTTTGGCGGACGCGTACTGGGTCCCGACAAGCCTGCCATTGCGCGCGTGAAGACCCTGCATATTCGCAAACTCGTGCTGAAGTTGGAGAATGGTATCAATCTCAGTCAGGCCCGTGAAGCCCTTCGCTACGTGCAGAAACAGATGATGCTGGATAAGCGTTATGCCACCTTGCAGATTTATTATGACGTAGATCCGCTCTGAGTTGGTCTTCCGTCAGACGCAGAAAGGGAAAGTCTCCCGTATCCGTGAACCGCGCCCCAAAGGTTAGACATAAAACTTTTTGGGGCGCGGTTTGTCTATAAAGGTTTCTTTTTATTTTGGAAATAACGCGTCATTCGATAAAATGTGGAGTGCCGTTTCTTTGGCTTTTTGTAAAAGAAAGTGGTAAGAAAAAAACGGCCTCGAAAAATGGTTCAATTAGATGAAAAAAATAGGAGTGAAAGGGTGTTTGCTGCCCTTATGCGATGTCGTTTTTCGCTCTTTGCAAGATAAAAAGCATAGCTTTTTACCTTGCCAAAAGCATAACTTTTAGCATGTCAAAGCTATGCTTTTTACACGGTCATAGTTATGCTTTTTAGCGGCTCAAAGGGCTGCTTTTTAGGCGGTTATTTTCGATGTTGCGGGCTGTTTTTGACAAGCGAGAACCTTATAAAAACGAATAAACCGCTGATAATCAGCGGTTTATTCGTTTTGCGGAAACTATCGAAATTTTTGAGCTTTTTAGTCACCAACTTCTTGCTCGAAGCAAATTTTTGATAGTGATTTGTATATTTTTTTACGGAGAATTTCAGAAGAAAAAAAGGCTGTGCCTATGGCTTTCTCGTGGGCCGTAATGCTTGCTTTTTCTTCTGAAAAAAACGGAAGCTGGTCTGTTAGAAGTCGATGTCCAAACCGGCACCGAACACGTTGTTGTTGCGGGTGAAGTCGGCTTTTGTAGTTCACGGTTGTGGGTCCGAGCTGCGCAGGCGTTTCGGTCTTGTAGTGCTTATAGAACGTGTGGAAGTAGGCCAGATTGAGTTTTACCTTCTTACTGATGTTTACCTTCACGCCACAACCTACTGAATTAGAACTGGTCACGAACGACTTGTCGTCCATAAACTTGTCGGTGAGGCCGTAGCTGGTGTTCTGCCATCCGGCACTGATGGTCAGTCGTTGGCTGGCGTCGTACTCTACGCCCGCGTTACATTCAACCGTACCACGCTTTAGCAGGTCTTCGCGGTGATTATGAGTCGTTGCCTGCTTGTCGAAAAAGTAGTGGAAGCCGACGTTGACACGCAGTGGGTCGATGGGAGTGTAGCCTACGCCCACAGCGAGATAGGCAGGAATGTCGGCCGCAACTTTCTTGCCGTCTTCATACTCGCCGATGGCTTCGCCGAGTTTGCTGTCAAACTGGTCCTTGATAGCTTTCATGCTACCAGCTACGGCTGGTGCTGTCAGCACGGATCGTGCCTGTTCCACAGTCATTCCGGCCTGTATCATCTGCTTGGCAAGGTTGCTGGGCAGATTGCCGATACTGGGAATGGAGTTCACGCTCTCGTTCTTCAGGCGCATGCGAGTTTTGAACTCATACTTGGCAGCGAAGTTCCAGCGGCCCACCTTGTAGTCGATACCGAGGATGGGAGTGAAGCCTACGCCGGTTTGGTCGCAGTTCAGTTCGATGTCGGACGAGTTGGTACGCGACGGATCGAGCACAGTGTAGAGGGGGATGCGGCCCACCTTGATGTCGCGCACGTAACCGTAGTAGTTGCTCATGGCGTAAACGCCGCGCACTCCGGCATAACCACTCAGGTTGTCGTTGAACTTATAGGCTGCGCCCAGCGAGAGACTGTAATAGTACTGACGGCCGCGCATGAAGCTGTTGTAGCTGTAGCTGCCGGTTTTGCCAAACATTTTGTCGCTCGTAAAGGTTTCCCGACCCATGGTTTTGTCAATAGCGCCGGCCAGAGCGGTAGCTCCCATGGCTGTTTCGGCCACAATCTTCTCGAAAGAACCCAGTCCGTTGTCGAAGGTACACTTACCACCGCCACCTGTTATGCCAAACATCGCCTGGAAAGAGAAGCCTTTCCAGTTGTAAGCGGCCTGTATCGAAGGCAGTACCGGAGCGAATGCCGTACCGCGGAACGTGTGAGTAGTCGTATTGTTGTTCTGGTTACGAGCGAAGAGAGGGTATTCGTTCTGGATGATACGGCTCTGGAATACGAGCTGCCAGTTGAGTGATAGATGGAAACCGTCGTTGAGAAAAAGCCACGCCGGCAGGGTTAGAATAAACGCCGTCTATGCCAATGGCTGCGTCACGGCTTAACATTCTATCGAAAGCAACATTTTTGATTGGTGTTTGTCAGCAGTCCTCCTGCCCAAACGGATTGTGTCGCTGTCATTGCAAGTGCAATGATTGCGAATTTTACTTTTATTCATCTTAATTACCTTAAAAAAAGTTTTGGCTGCAAAGTTAGAATCATTGTTCTGTATTTCGGAAAACAAAGCCTTTTTATTTAAAAATCTGTTAACTATAAAAAAACGTGATTGTTTGCACAAAAACTTTTTGTGCAGCTTTTTGGCACAATAGGCTTCTTTTTGTGCATAAAATAAGGGCGGTTTAAACCGCCCTATAGTGTATTATGTCTAATAATTCCATTAAGCCCATTATCCCTGATGGGTTCTATTAGGCTTGTTTTATTTCGCTTCAGCCGCCTTACCTGTGTTTTTTTCAATTCGGGATAAGATATGCGGGTATGGTAAATTGCTTTGAGGCGTTCAATCAGAATCAGCTTGGCTTGGCTGATATCACGGAAAGTAATGGGGCAATCCGTGAAGTAACCGTTGTTTACTTGGTCATCAATCAGTCGGTTGACGAGGCCACTGATGCTCTCTTCCGTGTATTCGGGAAGTGAGCGCGAGGCTGCTTCTACCGTGTCGGCCATCATCAGTAGTGCCTGTTCACGGGTGAAAAGGATTGGGTCCCGGATAGCTAAACAGCTTCTTGTCGACCTCCTCTTCCGGATGCTCGTTCTGATATTTAATGTAGAAATACTTCGTAATCCCCAGACCATGGTGGGTCAGTATGAAGTCTTTGATAAAAGAAGGGAGATTATATTTATCGGCCATCTTGACACCTTCTGTGATGTGGCTGATGATGATACGGGCACTTTCAGTGTAGGGTATGTCTTTGTGCGGGTCGAAACCCACTTGGTTTTCGGTAAAAAGAAAACGGGGTTTTCCATCTTTCCGATGTCGTGATAAAGCGCGCCGGTACGTACCAACAGGCTGTTGGCACCAATCCTGTTGGCGATTTCCGCAGCCAGATTTCCCACCGTAATGCTGTGCTGGAATGTGCCCGGAGCTATTTCGCTCAAGTCGCGAAGCAGTCCTTTATTGGTATTGGAAAGTTCAAAAAGTGTCACGTTGGATATAAAACCGAATGTCCTTTCGATCAGATACATCAACGGATAGGCCAATAGTAGCAACACGCCATTGATTGCGAAATGAGAGTACATCGACTGATCCATCTTCATCAAGTCGTAGTTTTGCATCATCTGAAGGGAGAAGTAGACCAGGCAGGAGCTTACGGTCACGAAGAGAGCGGTCTTGAATAGCTGCGCCCGCTTCGACAATTCACGCAGCGAATAGATGGCCACCAGCCCGGCTACCAGTTGGATGATGATGAATTCGTATTGATATTTCACCGTTGCCGCGCAGATGAGAATCATCACCGCGTGGGCGATAAAAGCCGTTCGTGTATCCATGAACACGCGAATGAATATGGGAACAATGGCAAAAGGTATGATGTAGATGCTGAAGAAATTGTGTTTCATCATCTCGGAAACGACAATTGGAAACAGCGTTATCATAGAATAAAGCATGAGAATGCTGCGTGAATTGTCGAAATAGTCTTTGCGGAAGAGGGTCAGAAAGGCCGTGAAGAGGGATACAAGAATCGTAACGTAGAGCAGTTGGCCTATCACCGTGTTCGTGATAGTAGTCTTGTTGGCGTCTCGACGTTGCAGTTCTCGGTCCAGAGAGTTTAGCACACGGTATGTATAATCATCGATAATTTCGCCCCGATCAATAATTTTCTGGCCGCTCATCACCATGCCGCTGGCGATGGGAATGCTGCTCATCAGGTCGTTTTGCTCAGTTTCCGACCGGCTTTTATCGTAGATGAGATTGGCCGTGATGTAGTTTGTGAGGTTCATTCGCTGCAGCACATGCCGCTCCTTGCCCAGAATTTCATCGTTGAAAATCATTTCGTAGGCCGACATTGTAGAGTAAATGCAGTTGATTTGATGGCTCTCCGCCCGTTTACCGTTTACAACCTCGCACCATGTTAGTTGAGTCTTTGGCGATGTTGTTGTATTCCGGTGTGTTGATGATTCCGGCCTGATAGAGCCTGTGTAATCGGTCGATGATAATGCTCAAGTAACCTGCGGGCAGGTTATCGAAGCCATTTTTAAAGTCGTTTTTGAACTTGGCGATTTCCTGTGCTTCAATCTTTGCGTTATAATTATAATAAGGTTGAAACAGTTCCATCGCAGAGTCTTGCTCCGCTTTGATGGTTTCGTCAGTCTTATAGATGGGGAAATCGAATTTAGCGATGAAAGAACCATACATCCATGGCTTGCCTACGTCGTATCTGAACTGTTGCTTCTCGTTGCGTGGCATGAACCAAACGATTAATGCCACTGTAATAATAACGAAGGCGAGACGGGTTGCCAGGTTGCGCCAGTAGTGCTCTTCTTGTCTTATTCTCATGATGTTAATACGCTTCGGGTACTATATTATATATGCGAAATTACAAAAAATATATGCAATAGTCGAGAATTTGTATTAATTTTGCAAAAAATATATCTTACATTATCGTATTAGAATGGTAGAAAGAAAGGTAAAGGGTGCGCTTTGCCCCTCAGCCCAACGGGCGCGTTACATATTGGCGGTGTCCGCACGGCGTTGTATAACTATCTGTTTGCCCGCCAGCATGGAGGCGAGCTTATCTTTAGAATCGAAGACACGGACTCCAAACCGTTTTGTCCCGGGAGCAGAAGAATATATCATAGAATCTTTCCGTTGGCTCGGCATTCAGTTTGATGAGGGAGTCAGTTATGGTGGCGATCACGGCCCTTACAGGCAGAGCGAACGCCGTGAAATCTACAAGAAGTATGTCGATCAGCTGCTCGATGAGGGTAAGGCATACATCGCTTTCGATACGCCCGAGGAGCTGGAAGCCAAGCGTAACGAAATTCAGAACTTCCAGTACGATGCCCGCACGCGCCTACAGATGCGCAATTCACTCACTCTTTCTAAGGAAGACGTTGATCAGCTCATTGCCGACGGCGTGCAATATACCGTCCGTTTTAAGATTGAACCGGGCACGGAAGTGCATGTCGACGACATGATTCGTGGCAAGGTGGTTATCAAGAGCGACATCTTAGATGACAAAGTACTTTTATAAGAGTGCCGACGAGCTGCCTACATATCACCTCGCCAACATTGTTGACGACCACCTGATGGAGATTACCCACGTCATTCGTGGCGAGGAATGGTTGCCCAGCGCACCGCTCCACGTGCTGCTTTATCAGGCTTTCGGTTGGACTGATACCATGCCGAAGTTCGCTCATTTGCCTTTGCTTTTGAAGCCCGAAGGGAAAGGAAAGCTTAGTAAGCGCGATGGAGACCGCCTCGGTTTCCCCGTATTCCCTTTGGAATGGCACGATCCTAAGACGGGAGAAGTGTCGTCAGGATACCGTGAAAGCGGTTATTTCCCTGAAGCAGTAGTCAACTTCTTGGCCCTTTTGGGATGGAATCCGGGCACCGAGCAGGAACTCTTTACGCTCGAACAGCTTTGTCGAAGCCTTTGATATCACGAAATGTTCGCTCCACGGAGCCAAGTTCGATTATCAAAAAGGAATGTGGTTTAACCATGAATATATCCTGCGAAAGAGCGACGACGAGATTGCAAAACTCTTTGCGCCGATAGTTGCTAATAATGGTGTTGACGAGTCGTTGGAGCGTGTCACGCTCGTTGTTCACATGATGAAAGACCGCGTGAGCTTCGTTAAGGAGTTGTGGCCGCTGTGTTCTTTCTTCTTTGTCGCGCCTACCGAATACGATGAAAAGACGGTTAAGAAGCGCTGGAAAGAGTATTCTGCCCAACAGATGACCGAACTTTCAGAGGTTCTTGCGGGCATAGAAGACTTCTCAATTGAGGGCCAGGAGCCTGTCGTCATGAAGTGGGTAGAAGACAAAGGCTATAAGCTTGGCGATATCATGAACGCCTTCCGTCTGGCTTTTGGTCGGTATTGGAAAAGGTCCGGGCATGTTCGATATCACTGCTTTCCTCGGTAAGGAGGAAACTTTGCGCCGTCTCCATGCCGCCATCGACATATTGAAATAAACTCATTATTCAGAAACTGCCTTTTGTTTGAGGCGGTTTCTGAATATTTTTATACAGCCAAAATCTCAAAGTGTGTATCACATCATCATTTATCTGTATCTGTTTGGCGTTGCTGTAGCGAGTCTTTTTCAGCAAGAAAGTCAAGAAGATGTGGGCCGGTGAACGCCAAACCATCCGTTTGTTGAAGGAGAAAGTGGATCCGTCGGCACGGTACATCTGGTTTCATGCCGCTTCTTTGGGTGAGTTCGAACAAGGCCGTCCGCTCATCGAAAATATTCGTTCGCGCTATCCCGAATACAAGATACTGCTCACTTTCTTCTCTCCTTCGGGCTATGAGGTAAGGAAAAACTACGAAGGAGCGGACATTATCTGTTATCTTCCTTTAGATACCGTGAGAAACGCACGCCGTTTTTTGCGTGCCGTAAGGCCCGAAATGGCATTCTTTATCAAGTATGAGTTTTGGTATAACTATCTTCATATCCTCAAACATCGCAACATTCCCGCCTATAGTGTCAGCAGTATCTTCCGTCCCGACCAGATTTTTTCTTCCGTTGGTACGGCCTGCAATATGCCCGGGTGTTGAAGTGTTTCACGCGTTTCTTCGTGCAGAACGAGGAGAGCAAGACGCTTTTGGCCCGTCTGGGAATTACCGATGTAGATGTAGTAGGTGACACTCGCTTCGATCGCGTGCTGCAAATCAAGGATGCCAGCAAGCAGTTGCCGCTGGTAGAGCAGTTTGTCAAGGACGCGCCTAAGGTGTTTGTAGCCGGTTCTTCATGGCCTCCTGACGAGGAAATCTTTTATCAAATATTTTCAGCAGCATCGTGACTGGAAACTCATTGTGGCCCCGCATGTCATTGGCGAAAGCCATTTGGCCCAAATCCAAAGCCTTCTGAAGGATCGAAAGATCGTTCGCTACACGCAGGCAACCATCGAACAGGCTGCCGAAGCCGACGTTTTAATAATCGATTGTTTTGGTTTGCTGTCGTCCATCTACCATTATGCCACCGTTTCGTATGTTGGCGGCGGCTTCGTGTGGGCATCCACAATGTATTGAGGCTGCCGTGTGGAACATCCCCGTACTTTTCGGCCCCAACAACAAGCGTTTTTCAGGAGGCTCAAGAGTTGCTCCGTTCGGGTGGAGGCTTTTGAAGTTACCGACGCGCAGTCGTTTGCCGATTTGATGCAAAACGTTTGAAACGGACGTTAATCATACGAAAACCATAGGCGACGCGGCCGGCCATTATGTGATGAGCCGTGCGGGAGCGTCAGCCAAAAATACTCTCTAAAATTACTTTTTTTAGCACTGCTTACACCCTCTGATTCTGATAAATACAAAATAGCGGATATGTTTTTGTCTTTATGTCTAAAAAAACACAGGTTGTTTGTAAACTTTTTGTTCACTTAAAAACGATCTTTTTCGCGCCATCTAGCGTTTGAAATCTCGTTTTTTTGTGAGATAAAAATCTGTCGAAAAAGGATATTGGCACGTCAAAGCATAACTTTCGCGAGGTCAAAAGCATAGCTTTTACACGCTCAAAGGGCTGCTTTTTACATGCCAAAAAGGCTGCGATGACAGGCAAAAAAAGCAGGCTAAAATGAAGGTTTTTAGAAGGTAAAATGGAGGATGAAAAATGAGAAATGATTGATTATCAGCGTGTTATTAAAAACGTAAATAATCGGCTTTTTTCGAATCAATCGCTGATTATTTTGAAATAACGCAGCCAGTAAAGGCCTGTTGTAAAGATAATTCAGAGTTGCCGAGGCGCAGTTTTTTCGCATGTTTTCTGCGGCTTTCGTAGGGGGAAAGGCGGTCGTTTTCGTCATTAATGATAGGAAGTGATTGGGCGGACGGAGGGCTTTCGCCTTGCCGCCACATGAACATAATCTGATAAAATATGAATAATGAAGCATAAATCGTATTTCCCAACCTTGGTATTGTCGGTGTTTTTGATGCTGGTAGGACAGTTGCCGTGTGGCGCGCAGTCGATGAATCTGGATTCTCTGACGCGTGTCAACAACCGGCATGACCCACTGCCGAAGTTCTCTGCCACGTTGCAGGCGGGCTTTAACGTAAGTTCCGAAGCCAGTGTCGCCTGGGAATTGGGCGCGGCTTGGTATCCCATGACCTACGCGGGTTTGAGTCTGTCGCTGGAGTTGGATGACAACAAGGGTAAAAAGGCCTGTTGGTGAGTACGGATAATGGCCGCGAGGAGTATGATTCCGAACGCGTCATGCGGCTCAATTTGCATCCTTCGCTCGCTTTTTCGTACGCCACGGCTGTGGATAGGACGCCGTCGTGGCGTGGGCGTGATGTTGGAATGCAATCCCGGACTGGTGCTTTCGTTTCCCCGTAATGACAGCAAGTGGGTCGATTCGTGGCCTTTTTGGTGAAGAAGTAACGGAGGTAAACGGCGGGAAAGCATACAGACGCCGCCACCTGAAGAATCGTGATGGCGAGTGGCTGGCCTGGCGGGTGCGCACCGCTTTGAGCTTTTGTACCGACGATGGCGCCATCTCCATTGGTTACAGCGTGTCTAACTACGACATCAATTCGTGTCGGAACAACCTCTATTATCAAGGTAAACGGGTGGGAGGCGTCGACCATTTGAGCATGACTCGCTCGCTCTTTATCTCTCTTTCGGCCTTTTTCTGACGTTATGATGGCGACGCGACGCGATCGATCGTGCGTTTCATATACTTAGTTGAAATCATTCTGCCGGATTGCGTCAGCCATGGCGCAATCCGGCCGTTGTTTGTTGTTGTTTGGCATGTTTTTTTGTATTTTTGCTATTCATAATGAAAGGATGATTTTTTTAATTAAAGATTTATGTAACTCAAAAATGGAGATAATTAAGAATCAAGAGTTTGGCGGTGAACGTCCACTCTTTGGGATAACAGACACGCGTTTTAGAGCATATAACCATCGTAGATGGTGAGTCGGGCGTCAAAATGTTGTAAGAATTTGGAGTGTGATTCTTCCGAGTTCTATGGCAAATACCCTTGGTGGCATGTAGACGGATCGGTCATTACGAACTGCTATTTTGCGCCCGAAAGCCGGTCGGCCATCTGGTATAGCGACAATATGGTGATGAAAGACTGCGTGATTGACGGCCCGAAGTTCTTCCGAGAGATGAAGAATCTGGAGTTGGAAAACGTGAAGATAACCGATGCCGACGAAACTTTCTGGAAGGTGGATGGGCTGAAACTGAAGAACGTAGAACTGCATGAGGGCACTTATCCCTTCATGTTTTCAAAGAATATTTATGTAGACGGGCTGGTGAGTGATGCTAAATACGTGTTTCAGTATTGTGAAAACGTAGAGGTGCATCATGCCAAGATTACGACGAAAGATAGTTTTTGGGAGTGCGAAAACGTGACGGTGTACGACTCGGAACTCGACGGCGAGTATCTGGCGTGGCACTCTAAGAACGTGAAACTGGTGCGTTGCCACATCAGCGGTGAGCAACCTTTGTGCTATCTTGATGGTATCACGCTGGAGGATTGCACCTTCGACGCGGCCTGCGACCGTACTTTTGAGGATTGTCGTAACATCGATGCGACCATTCGTGGCAAGATAACGGAGATTAAGAACCCCATCAGCGGGCGTATCGTGGCTGATGAAGTGGGTCGGATAACCTATGATGCCTTTGCCAAGGGCAGGGATTGCGAGATTGTAAGCCGTAGCAACTCCTCCCAAGAGGCGTCAAGTCTGGCGGAATAAAGCAGACGAAAGGTGGGGATACCTGCGCATTGAATATTTGATACTTTACATAATATGATGGTAAAATACGATTTTGACAAACTGACAGAGCGTCGGGGCACCAATTCTTACAAGTGGGATGTGCTCGACGATGCGGATGTGCTGCCGATGTGGGTGGCTGATATGGACTTCGAGGTGGCTCCCGCCATCACGAAAGCGTTGCAGGAGCGTGTGGCACAAGGCATTTTCGGCTATACGAAGGTGCCCGATAGCTATTATGAAGCCATCGTTGGCTGGTTCAAACGTCGTCACGACTGGGCGATAGAGCGCGACTGGATTCTTTATACCACCGGTGTGGTGCCTGCGGTCAGCTGTACGCTTAAGGCATTGACGCTGCCGGGCGAGAAAGTTTTGTTGCAGACGCCGGCCTACAACTGCTTTTTTTCTCTTCGATAGCCAACAGCGGTTGCCAGCTTGCGGAGAACGAGTTGATCTATGAAAACGGTACTTATCATATCGATTTCGATGATTTCGAGCGCAATGTGCCGACGAAAAAGACGACTGTTTTTCTGCTTTGCAATCCTCATAATCCTGCCGGTAGGGTGTGGAAGCGTGAAGAGTTGGAGCGGATGAACGCCATCTGTCTGAAGCACGGTGTGAAAGTGGTGTCGGACGAGATACACTGCGAACTGGTCATGCCGGGCTTCCGGTTTGTTCCTTTCGCGTCGGTGTCGGACGCGTGTCGTGACAACTGCGTCGTTCTGAACTCACCATCGAAGTCTTTCAACATAGCGGGGTTGCAGATAGCCAATATCATTTGCGCCGACGCGGCTGTGCGTCGCCGTATCGAAAGGGCCATTAATATCAATGAGGTGTGCGATGTCAATCCGTTTGGCGTGCTGGCCTTGCAGGCTGCTTACAATGAAGGCGGGGAGTGGTTGGACCAACTCAATGCTTACATTCATGGCAACTATGAACTCGTGAAAGAGTTTGTGGCAACGGAAATGCCGAAGTTGAAGGTGGTCAGAATGGAGGGAACCTATCTCATTTGGCTTGATGTGTTGGGGCTGGAATTTACTTCGGACGAACTGACGGCCAAACTCTTGAAGGAAGCCAAGGTGATGGTGAACAGCGGAACGATGTATGGGCAGCGTGCCGGTCAGGGCTTTATTCGCCTTAATATCGCCTGTCCGAGGGTACGATTGCTCGAAGCTTTGAAGCGTATGGGCCGTTGTTTGGCTGAATACATGATAGATGAAGCGCACGGATGTCCGCTCTAACGGAAACCGATTTTTAGAAAAGAAAACAATAAAAGCAAAGAGGCTGACAACGTATCATGACGCGTTGTCAGCCTCTTTGCTTGAAAAGAATAAGGTGTTTAGAGCTGAGGCGTTCCCCAGTATTTCACCTCTACCTCTTTGCCTTGGGCATTGTAGACGTGCAGCCGCAGCTGTCCGCCATTGTGATCGAAGAATTTTTACCTCGATGGGATGTAAACCGGCTTTCATCGCGTGTTGACCTATGATCTCGCGAGGGAGAGTGCTCTCCGTCGTTGTCTACAACCATCTGATGGTCGATTTTCAGCGTACTGCCGTCGTCGGAAAGTAGCGCGAACGTGTAGATGCCATCTTCCGGCACCTGAATATAGCCGGTGATGATAAGTCCGATATTACCTTTCATGCTGTCGGGAATCATCACTCCATTTACGGTATAGCAGCCGTTGACGGGCGCGGCTTCGATTCCGGCACAGTCGGCACCAGTGTATTCATGCCATTCCGCACTGAGACCTTCCGCCAAATCAGCCACTTCGACAGCCTCGCTTGGCGTTTCCTTGCGGTAGGAAACTTTGACGAAAGCGTCCTTTCGGCCATCGGTGGCAAACGAACGGAAGATAAAAATCAGTGTTGCGGTCAATCTCGAATGGGCCCGTATAGCGTTTAGAATGTTCGTTGGGCAGGGTTCCGTCGGTGGTATAGCGTATCACCGCCTGCGGATCTTGGCAGTTGACGCTGACCGTTCCTCGGTCTCCCGTGAAGACATTGGTGGTGTGGAAGCCGGTCAGATCTGGCAAACGATAGGTGACGCCCAACTTCTGAAGGCGCGTGTAATGCTTGATGAGTCGGCAGTTGAAGTCCTCGAACTTCGCGTTCGCGGGCTTACCCCAACCTAATTCGGCCACGGCCAGCATGCGGGGGAACGCCATATACATCATGCGGTTGCGCGATGGCACCCATTCTGTCCACAAATTACCCTGCACACCCAGAACAAGTGCTTTCTCAGCAGGTGTCAGATTGTCGGGCTGTGGGTTGAAAGCATAGAGGTTGATGAGCGATTTGCCACCCTCGTCGTAGTCTAAATAGAACGGAACGTTGGGCGTACAGATGAACTTATTACCGTGACTGGTGGTCTGTTTCATGGCGTTGGGTGCCCAAGTGCGCCACCACATGACGGTAGAAGTTGCGCCGAGGCCGCCTTCTATGATTTCATCCCAACCGATCATGGTACGTCCGTGCTGGTTGAAGAACCGCTCCATCTCGTGATTGAACCATGATTGCAGTTGCGATTCGGTCTTCAGCCGGTGCGATTCCATGCGTTTCTGGCAGTCAGGGGCACTGCTTCCAGTTCTTCATATCCACTTCGTCGCCGCCTATGTGTACGTATTCATAGGGGAAAAAGGTCGAAAACTTCGCTCCATACATCCTTACAGAACTGTAGCATCTTATCCTTTCCGGGACACATCAGGGGTCGTAAAGACGGTGCCCCAGCCAGTCTGCGGGAAGCACGAAAGGCCTTCGTAGTTGGCGATGGCAGCCAAACTGTGGCCCGGCATGTCGATTTCGGGGATAACATCGATGCCCCTTGTTTTTGGCATATGCTACGATGTCGCGCACCTGTTCCCTGCGTATAGAAGCCGCCATATTCTTGTTTTTCCCTGCTCGTTGGTGCGTATCTTGTCAGTGGGAAGGTTGAAGTCGGGGTTGTCTTCAGCTACGGCACGGCGCATGCAGGTCGAATCCTGATTGTTGAAAGTGCGCCAGCCGCCGCGCTGCGTGAGCAAAGGATACTTCTTAATTTCGATTCTCCAGCCTTGATCGTCGGTCAAATGCCAGTGGAACTTGTTGATTTTATAGAGTGCCAGCACATCGAGCAGTTCCTTCACCTCGTCTACCGAGAAGAAGTGGCGCGAGCAATCGAGTTCCATTCCACGCCATTCAAAGCGCGGTTGGTCGGTGATGCTGACGTGGGGTAAGTTCCATCGGCGGCCGCTGACAGCCTGACGGGCCTCTATGTCGGCAGGAAGCAGTTGGCGCAAGGTGGCAATTCCATTGATGATACCACGGTAGTCGTTGCCCGTGATGGTCACGCCTCGTGCGTCGACATGCAGCTGATAGCCTCCGGCGACGCCCTTTCCGGTCATCGAAAGGCGGATATGGCCTTTGCCGTTGTTATTTACTTTGACCTGACAACCTGTCGGACGCGCCAGCAGTGTGGCGAGATAGTTGGCCGCGGGGCGCAGTTGGGCACTGCTACAACCAATGGTGATTTGCTTAGAGGGCAGGGCGTACGTACCCGAAGCCCAACTCACGCTGTTTGGCAATGGGATGAGGGCCGGTTGTTGAGCCGCGGCCACCATGCCGAAGGTCAGCAGGCAGAGCGTAATAAATGTTCGAATAATTTTTCATTTGGAATTTATTTTGATGGATTGTTGCGACAAAAAGTACTGTTTATTTTGCTTATTTCCAACAGATAAGAACAAAAAAGAAGAGGCTGAACCCGTGAAGGTCAGCCTCTTGACTTATCATTGTGTTTGATGAATCTGATTAGAGATTGGGATTCATTTCCTTCCACTGATCAACTGCGGGAATGATTCCGAGCGCTACAATCTCGTCACGCATCTTGCAGAGATGCTCATAAGACTTCTGCAAACCTGCGAGTTCTTCCTCAGTACCTGTAGGTTCTGTGAAGTGCACACCAGTCTTGTCGATAGTTGTCGGCATAGCCATCATAACGTTCTTGAAGCCCAGTTTCTCGTCGCAAACATAGCAACCGGCTGGCAATGTGAATGTTGCGCCACCCATAGCGGCCTCGATCATCTTCACGGCGTTGTAAGCGGGGCTCTGGAAAGAGCTGCGACCACGGAGCTTGATGATGTTAGAACCACCCTGAACGGTGTGATGTTTGATTTCTGCCCAACGCTCATCGCTGAGGCCCATCTCTGCCAATGGCTTGCCATCAACCTTCACCTTAGAAGCGAAAACAGCCATCTGCTCGCCGTGACCACCATAAGTGTGGGCGCCGGTAACCTTATCTTGCTGTACGCCGAACTCTTCTGCCAATGCCTGTTGCAAGCGAGTAGAGTCGAGAGCGGCCAACGATGTCAGCTGGTTAGGCTTTAAACCAGAGTGAATCAGCGTAGTAAGCGCGGTAACATCAGCCGGGTTGAAGATCACAACAACGTGCTCTACCTCGGGGCAATACTTCTAATGTTGTCGCCAAACTCAGCGGCAATCTGGCAGTTACCCTTCAACAAGTCTTCGCGAGTCATGCCTTCCTTGCGTGGAGCACCACCTGAAGAGATGATATACTTAGCACCTGTGAAAGCCTTTTTCGGGGTCGGTAGTCCAGCAGAGCTTAGCACCCGGGAACGCGCACTGTGCCATCTGTCGTAAACGCCGTGCACACCCGGCTCAAAAGATATCATAGAGACAAATGTTAGAGTAAGACCAAGCGTCAATACGCTCTGTACCATGTTGGAACCGATCATGCCGCCTGCGCCGACAATGACCAGTTTGTCATTCGTTAAATAATTCATAACTGTAAATTGATTATTAATTTATAAAATGTAAGGATTAACAAACAGCGATAGAAACGAAGTTTTTGTTTTTTTCGATTCTTCCGCAAAGATACTAAAAAGCCTATCAGTTCCATATTATTCTGTTATTAATTTGTTGTTAATTCTTAAAAAGAATATCTTTGTAAAGTCTATATTACAAAAATGAAGATGCAAGAACAAATACTTCAACGATTAGCAGCCCTGCGCTCACTGATGAGCCGCGAAAAGATGGCTGCGTTTATTTTTCCCAGTACAGACGCGCATAATAGCGAATATGTGGCCGATTATTGGAAGAGCCGCGAGTGGATTTCGGGCTTCAATGGTTCGGCCGGCACGGTGGTGGTGACGATGAACGAGGCCGCACTATGGACCGATTCGCGCTATTTTTCTGGCAGCCGAAGAGCAACTGAAGGGCACCGGAATCGAGCTGGTGCGGCTCAAAATGCCCGGTACGCCCTCCATTGCCGAATGGCTGGGGCGGGTCTTGGCCGACTCGACAAGTAAGGAAGTGGGACTGGATGGATGGGTAAACAGTGCTGTCGAGGTAGACGCGCTCACGCAATCGCTGCGTAAACAGGGCGGATTGACCCTGCGTGTGAACCTCGATCCGATGCAAACGCTGTGGAAGGATAGGCCTGCCATTCCGCAAAACCTTGTCGAAGTGCAGCCGATAGAGTTGGCCGGCGAAACGGCCGCGGACAAGTTGGCCCGTGTCAGAGAAGCTTTGCGGGCGCAACATTGCGACGGTATGCTCGTATCGGCCCTTGATGACATCGCGTGGATGCTCAACCTGCGTGGCACCGACGTGCATTGCAACCCCGTTTTCGTGGCTTATCTCGTGTTAGAACCCGAAAAGACAACGCTCTTCGTGCAATCGACGAAGTTGACGGATGCGGTAAGGGACTATCTGACGACGCAGGATGTGGCGGTCAGAGACTACAATGACGTGGCCGATTACCTGCGTCACGACTATTTTGCCTACAATATTCTGATGGATGAGAACGAAACCAACAGCTATCTGATGGCCTGTATGAAGGATAATCGGGCACTGGTGGTGCGCCGGCCGTCGCCCGTTCCGCAGATGAAAGCCGTGAAGAATGAAGCCGAAATCGAAGGATTCAGACGGGCTATGACCCGTGACGGCGTGGCGATGGTGAAGTTTTTTTGAAATGGCTGAAGCCCGCCGTTGAGGCCGGAAACGTGACTGAAATGACCGTCGCCGACAAGCTTTTTGGCTCTGCGCAGGGAACAACCGCTCTTTCGCGACATCTCCTTCGACACGATAGCGGGCTACGAAGCCCATGGTGCCATCGTACACTACGAAGCCACGCCACAAACGGATGTGGCATTAGAGCCCCACGGACTCGTTCTCATCGATAGTGGAGCACAGTATCAGGATGGTACTACCGACATTACCCGCACCGTGGCGTTAGGCCCCGTGAGCGATGAACAGAAGCATGCCTATACGCTTGTGCTGAAAGGTCATATACAACTGGAACTGGCTAAGTTTCCCGATGGGGTCAGCGGCACGCAACTCGACGTGCTCGCCCGTGAAGCAATGTGGCGCGAGGGGATGAACTATCTCCATGGAACAGGCCACGGCGTGGGTAGCTATCTCAGCGTACACGAAGGGCCACACCAGATTAGGATGGAGTACAAACCTGCGCCGTTGCGGGCCGGCATGACCGTAACCGACGAGCCGGGGCTATATCTGGCCGACCGCTTTGGCGTGCGTATTGAGAACACATTGCTCATTACGCCCTATCGGGAAACCGAGTTTGGTCGTTTCCTTCAGATGGAATCGCTCACCCTTTGTCCCATCGACACGGCACCCATTGCCCGCGAATTGCTGACCGACGAGGAACTGGCATGGCTCAACGACTATCATCAACTCGTCTACGATCGCCTCTCTCCGTTGCTCGATGCCGAAGAACAGGCTTGGCTGCGCGAAGCTACCCGGCCGTTGGCGTGAGCATACGACGGCTCCGGACATGTGCTTTGCCCGAGCAAGAAAAGTGTTAAAGATTGTCATCTTTTTTGACATCATCTTTTAAATGCGGCCCTTATTTTCGTTCAACTCCATCCTTTGTCGATTTGAAACGAAAATAAGGGCACTTTGTTATGTCGTTGGTAATCAGCTTGTTGAGCATGTTTGGTGTAAAAATCTTCGCGTTTCCTATTGCTAAAATGCCCGTTTTTGGCTTCCATTTGTGGCCCTTTTGCATGGTAAAAGAGCTGCTTTGGCCTGCTCATAGTTATGCTTTTAGCTCCTGAAAGCATAACTTTTTACAATTTAAGGAGCATTTTTGATGCTTTTTCAAAGCTCATATATCCGTTTTTTTCAAAGCTATTTGCTTGTTTGCCGAAATGTTAAAAACGCTCTGCTTTCTTTACATTTTTCTTACGTATATATGGTTTTGTCTTGACCGTTAGAGAATAAATAACCTGGTGTTGTAAGGAGAAAAACGCGAGAATGTGGTGGTCTCAGGCTTCATGAAGAACAGACATATATATAATAAGGAGGCGGAAATTTGGCTAAATAATTTGGTAATTGCTTAAAAATCATGTAACTTTGCAGCCGCTTATTGTGGTATTATGTCCGATTCGGGCTTAGCCGCTTGAGCTTTTAGGTAAATAAATAACAATTTTAAATTCAAAACAAAAAAATGATTATTGTACCCGTAAAAGATGGTGAAAACATCGAGAGAGCTCTCAAGAAGTTCAAGAGAAAATTCGAAAAAGACAGGTGTTGTAAAAAGAGCTTCGTGCTCGTCAGCAGTACAACAAAGCCTTCTGTTTTGAAGCGACTCAAGATGGAGCACGCCGTTTACGTACAGCAGTTGCGTACGAACGAGGAATAATTCGTAAATTCCACGTTAAAAAGTTTGGTAGTTTAAAATTATTTCCGTATATTCGTTGCCAAAAGAACGTCTTAGCAACGCATGATGACGATAGCAGATTTTTTTGAACTACTTGCAGTATGAGCGCAATCGCTCGGTGCTGACAGTAAAAGGCTATGGGGAGGACTTGAGTGCCTTCGAGGCCTATTTCAAAAGTTTGGATGGTCATCTCTCTTGGGAGTCGGTCGACTCTGATGTGATCCGTGACTGGATGGAGAGCATGATTGATAAGGGAATAGTGCGACTTCGGTGAACAGACGCCTGAGTGCATTACGTTCCTTTTATCGTTTTGCCCTTTCGCGGGGATGGGTTGAAAAAGACCCGGCGCGACAAGTGCGCAGTCCGAAAAAAAGGAAAAGCCTTTGCCGCAATTCGTGAAAGAAAAACGAAAATCGACCAGCTTCTGGATTCGTCAATGTGGAAAGAGACTTATAAAGATGTACGCGCACGTACTATTATTATGCTCTTCTACGCGACCGGTATTCGCCTCTCAGAACTTACGAGTCTGGATAATTCCTCGGTGGACTTTGTCAACAGGCAGATAAAAGTGACGGGTAAGAGAAATAAACAGCGAATAATTCCTTTCGGCGACGAACTTGACCGGCAGTTGAAAGTCTATGGACGCTTTCGTGAAGAGAAAGCTTTCGGTGACGAACAGGCGCTCTTTCTGACTGAGAAAGGTGAGCGCATGACAGCGGTTCAGGTCAGGTATGAAGTTCAGAAAAACTTAAAAAGAGCGTGTACGTTGAAGAAACGTACGCCTCATGTGCTGAGACACTCCTTTGCTACGGCGATGTTGAACCATCGTGCCGGCTTGGAAAGCGTGAAAAAGTTGCTCGGACATGAAAGTCTCTCTACGACAGAGATTTACACACACACAACCTTCGAGCAGTTAAAAGCAAGTTTATACTGAAGCCCATCCAAGGGCGTAACCTTATTAAAATTGGAGGTCACTATGGAAGTAATGATTAAGTCGATTCACTTCGACACTACCGAGAAGTTACAGGCGTTTATCGAAAAAGAAAGTCGCCAAGTTAGAAAAACTTATGAAGATATACAGAAAGTAGAGGTGCAATTAAAGGTTGTAAAACCGGCAACAGCCATGAATAAAGACGTAAGCATTACGGTGAATGTGGCTGGTAAAGCGTTCTTTGCTGAAAAAACGTGCGACACGTTTGAAGAAGGGGTAGATCAAAGTGGTAGATTCCCTTGAAAGTTCAGCTGACTAAATTCAAGGAAAAAGTGCGCAACCGGTAAAAAACCGAAAAGTTTTGGAATATAAAAAAATAAGTCGTATCTTTGCAGCCGTTTTTACAACACGTCTGTTTAAGGCCGTTAGGCGGCTGCAAAGACATGCCTCTTTAGCTCAGTTGGCCAGAGCACGTGATTTGTAATCTCGGGGTCGTTGGTTCGAATCCGACAAGAGGCTCAAGGGAAATCTTGTAAAAATGGATTTCTTTTTGAATAAAACAAAGGGTAGTTTCCAGAGTGGCCAAATGGGGCAGACTGTAAATCTGCTGCTTCTAGCTTCGGTGGTTCGAATCCATCACTACCCACTTCGAAAAGAAGAAAAGAAGTGAAGTTTTTAAAGACTATATAATATAATAAAGGTATAGTTAGAAGAAACAATACATGCGGAAATAGCTCAGTTGATAGAGCACTAGCCTTCCAAGCTGGGGGTCGCGGGTTTGAGCCCCGTTTTCCGCTCTCTTTGCTGTAATAGCTCAGTGGTAGAGCACTTCCTTGGTAAGGAAGAGGTCCTGAGTTCAACTCTCAGTTACAGCTCTTACTTCAGAACTAAATGAAGAAAACAAAGATTATTCAATATATTACAAATAAATTTTTTAAGCTATGGCTAAAGAGACATTCCAGCGTACCAAGCCGCATGTTAACATTGGTACTATCGGTCACGTAGACCACGGTAAGACAACTTTGACAGCTGCCATTTCTAAGACTCTTCACGATAAGGGTTTCGGTAGCGAAGATGTTAAGTCTTTCGATCAGATTGACAACGCTCCTGAAGAAAAAGAGCGTGGTATTACCATTAACTCTGCTCACATCGAGTATGAAACAGCAAAACGTCACTACGCACACGTAGACTGCCCGGGTCACGCCGACTATGTGAAGAACATGGTTACCGGTGCTGCCCAGATGGACGGTGCTATCTTGGTTGTAGCTGCTACTGACGGTCCTATGCCTCAGACACGTGAGCACGTTCTTTTGGCTCGTCAGGTAAACGTACCTCGTTTGGTTGTGTTCCTGAACAAGTGCGACATGGTTGAAGACGAGGAAATGCTTGAACTCGTTGAGATGGAGGTTCGCGAAATCCTTGAGCAGTATGACTTCGAGGAAGATACTCCTATCGTCCGCGGTTCTGCACTCGGTGCTTTGAACGGTGTAGAGAAGTGGGTTGACCGTGTAATGGACCTCATGAATACTGTTGATGAGTGGATCCAGGAGCCTCCTCGCGCTACTGATAAGCCGTTCTTGATGCCTATCGAGGATGTATTCTCAATCACAGGTCGTGGTACTGTAGCTACCGGTCGTATCGAAACTGGTGTTATCCACGTTGGTGACGAAGTAGAGTTGCTCGGTCTTGGTGAGGACAAGAAGTCTGTTGTTACAGGTGTTGAAATGTTCCGTAAGATTTTGGACGAAGGCCAGGCTGGTGACAACGTAGGTTTGTTGCTCCGTGGTGTTGACAAGAACGAAATCAAGCGTGGTATGGTTCTCTGTCATCCCGGTCAGATTAAGCCGTTCAAGAGATTCAAGGCTTCTATCTACGTATTGAAGAAAGAAGAAGGTGGTCGTCATACTCCATTCGGAAACAAGTATCGTCCACAGTTCTATCTCCGCACAATGGACTGTACAGGTGAAATTACCTTGCCAGCGGGTGTTGATATGGTAATGCCTGGTGATAACGTAGAAATCACAGTAGAGTTGATTTACGCTGTTGCTTTGAACCAGGGTCTGCGTTTCGCTATCCGCGAAGGTGGTCGTACAGTTGGTTCTGGTCAGATTACAGAAGTATACGAAGACTAATTCGTTAGTTAATATAAAGGTTCCCGCTACTGCGGTGGCGGGAACTTATTTACGGGTTTAGCTCAGTTGGTAGAGCACTGGTCTCCCAAAAACCAGGTGTCGGGGTTCGAGCCCTCCAACCCGTGCCAATCAGAAGATAATATGAATAAGATCGTAAATTATTGCAAAGCTTGTTATCAAGAGCTTGCTCATAGAACAACTTGGCCTACACGTGCCGAACTGACCCACAGCGCAATGGTTGTATTATCTGCTTCCCTTGTCATTGCGCTTGTAGTGTTCTGCATGGATAGCGTGTTTAAATTTGTCATGGGCATGATTTACCCTAATTAAACAAGGACATGGCTGGTTCAAAAAGAATTGGTATGTTGTAAAAAGCCGTTAGTGGCAAAGAGGCTAAACTCAAAGAGTATATTGAGGCCGAAATGAAACACAACGACTTGTTGGCTGCCAATGTTTATCAAGTGCTGATTCCTGTTGAGAAACACGCTTCTCTCAGAAATGGCAAACGTGTAGTCAAGGAGAAGGTATCTCTTCCTGGCTATGTTTTTGTTGAGGCAAACTTAATTGGCGATGTAGCTCATACGTTGCGTTTTATGCCCAATTGCTTGGGCTTTTTAGGTGGGCTTGATAATCCTTCTCCGGTTCCGCAGACAGATATTAATCGTATGTTGGGAACAGCAGAGGAAACAGAAATAGAAGATACTGTCGATATCCCCTTATGTTGTGGATGAGACGGTAAAAGTAACGGATGGTCCGTTCAGTGGGTTCAGCGGTGTTATCGAAGAAGTGAATGCGGAAAAGCATAAGCTCAAGGTAATGGTAAAGATATTTGGTCGTAAGACTCCGTTGGAACTCAGTTTCATGCAAGTAGAAAAAGAAGGATAAAAATTTATTGTTACGTAGTTTTATCCCCAACAAGTTGAAGTAGCTTCCATTCTTCAGCTGATACATAAAACAATTAATTATTAACAAAGAAATGGCTAAAGAAGTTGCTGGATTAATCAAATTACAGATTAAAGGTGGCGCTGCGAACCCTTCTCCTCCCGTAGGACCTGTACTTGGTTCTAAGGGTATTAATATTATGGGTTTTGTAAGGAGTTCAATGCCCGCACCCAGGATAAGGCAGGAAAGATTCTTCCTGTTGTTATCACTTACTATACCGACAAGTCATTCAGCTTCGAGATCAAGACTTCTCCTGCAGCAGTTCAGCTGAAGGAAATAGCCAAGGTCAAGAGTGGTTCAGGTGAGCCTAACTGCAAGAAAGTTGCTTCTGTAACTTGGGATCAGGTGAGGACCATTGCCGAGGACAAACTGAAGGATCTTAACTGTTTTCACTGTAGAGTCAGCTATGAAGCTTGTAGTCGGTACAGCCCGTAGTATGGGTATCACTGTAAAAGGGGACTTCCTGATAAATAAAAACTTCAATTAAGAAAATGAGTAAACTGACAAAAAATCAAAAATCAGTAGCAGAGAAGGTTGAAGCAGGGAAGGCATACACATTGAAAGAAGCTGTAGAATTGGTTAAGGAAATTACCACAACCAAGTTTGAGGCTTCTGTCGATATGGATGTACGTCTTGGCGTAGACCCTCGTAAGGCCAATCAGATGGTTCGTGGTGTTGTTTCATTGCCGAACGGAACTGGTAAGGTTACACGAGTTCTTGCTCTCTGTACTCCTGATCAGGAGGCTGCTGCTAAGAGAAGCTGGTGCTGATCATGTTGGTCTTGATGAATATGTCGAGAAAATCAAAGGTGGTTGGACAGACATTGACGTCATTATCACCATGCCGTCTTGCATGGGTAAGCTTGGACCTTTGGGCCGTGTTCTCGGTCCTCGTGGTTTGATGCCAAACCCAAAGAGTGGAACTGTAACAATGGATGTTGCTAAGGCAGTTAAGGAAGTAAAAGCAAGGTAAGATTGACTTTAAAGTTGACAAGGCTGGTATTATCCATACGTCAATTGGTAAGGTGAATATGACTGCAGAGCAGATTCTTGGTAATGCTAAAGAGTTTATCTCTACGGTTATCAAGTTGAAACCTGCTGCTGCAAAAGGTACATATATCAAGAGTATCTTTATTTCGAGCACAATGAGTAAAAGGGTATCAAGATTGATCCTAAATCAGTTGAATAACTCTAAAAGTTTTGTAAAATGAAGAAAGAAGTAAAGATACTATTATTGTAGAGCTTGGACAAAAGATGAAGGACTATGCTCACTTCTATCTGGTAGACGTTACCGGATTGAATGCTGAAGCAACTTCTAACCTCCGTCGCAAGTGCTTCCAGAAGGAGATCAAGATGGTCGTTGTAAAGAACAATCTTCTTCTACAAGGCTTTTGAGGCTTCTGACGTGAATTATGAACCTATTTACACAGCTCTCAAGGGGAATACCGCTGTTTTGTTTTCGAACACAGCGAATGTTCCGGCTAAGCTGCTGAAAAGAATATGCTAAGGAAGGTATTCCTGCATTGAAAGCTGCTTATGTAGAAGAAAGCATCTATGTAGGTGCGGATAAACTTGCAGAGCTTGCAGCTCTCAAGAGCAAGAACGAAGTTATTGCAGAGATTGTTGCTTTGCTCCAGTCTCCGACCAAGAACGTTGTTTCTGCTCTTCAGTCAGGCGCAAACACCATTCATGGTGTGCTCAAGACTTTAGGCGAGCGTCCTGAGTAATATCACTTAAAGTCAATTAATATTTTTAAGAACAAATTAAATTATAGAATAAAATGGCAGACGTAAAAGCTATTGCAGAAGAATTAGTAAATCTTACTGTTAAGGAAGTTAATGAGTTGGCAACAGTCCTGAAGGACGAGTATGGTATTGAGCCTGCTGCTGCAGCTGTTGCTGTAGCTGCTGGTCCTGCTGCCGCAGGCGCAGCTGCAGCTGAGGAAAAGTCTTCTTTTGATGTTGTCCTCGCTGAAGTTGGTGCTACAAAGCTCCAGGTTGTAAAGGCCGTTAGGGAAGCTTGTGGTCTTGGTTTGAAGGAAGCTAAGGATCTTGTAGATGCTGCTCCTGCTACCGTTAAGGAAGGCCTCTCTAAGGAAGAAGCTGAAAACCTGAAGAAGGCTATCAGAAGAAGCCGGTGCTAAGGTTGAGCTGAAGTAATTGAACCTTTAAACTTTTGAATATGGTTAGGATCTACTAAGTAGGTGGGTCCTAACCTTTTTGTGTCTTTATCGTAATTAGCTGCCGCACTTGGGTGGCCGCCAATTAAAAATAATTTATGGCTACAAACATTGTTGATAACAGAGTAAATTTCGCCAGCGTGCATAATCCGCTTCCTTATCCGGATTTTTCTCGATGTGCAGTTGAAGTCGTTTAAGGACTTCTTACAGTTGGATACTCCACCTGAAGAACGTAAGAATGACGGTTTTGTATAAGGTTTTTCGCAGAGAATTTCCTATCACCGATACGCGTAATAATTTTTGTTCTTGAGTTCTTGGATTACTATATTGATCCACCTCGTTACACTATAGATGTAGTGTCTTGAGCGTGGACTTACTTATAGTGTACCTCTAAAGGCTAAGATGAAACTGTATTGCACCGATCCCGATCATGAGGATTTCGGTACATTTATTCAGGATGTGTTCTTGGGTACAATTCCTTATATGACCAAAAACGGCACATTCGTTATCAATGGTGCAGAGCGTGTTGTGGTTTCGCAGTTGCATCGTTCACCCGGTGTGTTCTTTGGACAGGGTGTTCATGCCAATGGTACCGTGCTTTTACAGTGCTCGTATCATTCCTTTCAAAGGTTCTTGGATTGAGTTTGCTACAGATATAATAATGTGATGTACGCATACATCGACCGAAAGAAGAAATTGCCTGTAACAACTTTATTGCGTGCAATGGGCTTTGAGCAGGATAAGGATATTCTTCAGATTTTTCGATCTCGCCGAAGAGGTGAAGGTGAACAAGAAGAATATGAAGGCTTCTGTTGGTCGTAAGCTTGCTGCACGTGTACTGAAGAGTTGGAATGAAGACTTTGTTGACGAGGATACGGGCGAAGTTGTATCTATTGAGCGCAACGAAGTGATTATGGAGCGCGAGACAGAACTCACTGAAGAAAATGTCAGTGATATTCTTGATAGCGGTGCTTCAACAATTCTTCTCCACAAGGATGCAGAAGCTGCGAATAAATTCACGATTGTTTTTCAATACGCTTGCGAAAGATCCGAGCAATTCAGAAAAGGAAGCTGTTAACTATATCTATCGTCAGTTGCGCAATGCTGATCCTGCTGATGACGCTAGTGCCCGTGAAGTTTTCCAAAACTTGTTCTTCTCAGATAAGCGTTATGATTTTGGGTGAAGTAGGCCGTTACCGTATTAATAAGAAATTAGGTCTTGATACTGATATGGACGTTCGTGTGTTGACAAAGGACGACATCATCGAGATCATTAAATATTTGATTCAACTGGTTAATTCCAACGCAACTGTTGATGATATTGACCATTTGAGTAATCGCCGTGTCCGTACGGTAGGCGAGCAGTTGAGCAATCAGTTTGCCATTGGGCTTGCTCGTATGAGTCGTACTATTCGTGAGCGTATGAATGTTCGCGACAATGAGGTGTTCACACCGACAGATTTGATTAATGCCAAGACAATTTCAAGCGTAATCAACTCTTTCTTTGGAACTAATCCGTTGAGCCAGTTTATGGATCAAACCAATCCGCTGGCTGAGGTAACGCACAAGCGTCGTCTCTCTGCGCTGGGTCCTGGTGGACTGTCCCGTGAACGTGCCGGTTTTGAGGTTCGTGACGTTCACTATACACACTATGGCCGTTTGTGTCCTATTGAAAGTCCTGAAGGTCCAAACATTGGTCTTATATCGTCTCTTTGTGTGTATGCTAAGATTAATGACCTTGGCTTTATAGTTACTCCTTATCGTAATGTGCACGATACCAAGGTGGATATGGACAACAAGGATGTTGTTTATCTGACCGCCGAGGAAGAAGAAGATAAAATCATCGGTCAGGGTAATGCTCCATTGAAGATAGACGGATCGTTTATTCGTGAAACAGTGAAGTGTCGTCAGGATGCTGATTATCCTGTTGTCGCTCCAGATTTAGTAGACTTGGTAGACGTTTCTCCGCAGCAGATTGCATCTGTTTCCGCAGCATTGATTCCTTTCTTGGAACATGATGACGGTCACCGTGCGCTGATGGGATGTAACATGATGCGCCAGGCCGTTCCATTGCTTCACAACGACGCACCAATCGTTGGTACAGGCCTTGAGAAGCAGGTTTGTGAGGATTCTCGCACAATGATAACTGCAGAAGGCGAAGGTGTTATTGAGTATGTTGACGCTACAACCATCCGCGTTCTTTACGATCGCACGGAAGAGGAAGAGTTTGTCAGCTTTGAACCTGCATTGAAAGAATATCGTATTCCAAAGTTCCGTCGTACCAACCAAAATATGACCATTGACCTTCGCTCAATCTGTGTTAAGGGACAGCGTGTGAAGGCCGGAGATATTCTCACCGAAGGTTATGCTACCGAGAATGGCGAGTTGGCTTTGGGTCGCAACCTTCTCGTTGCTTATATTCCTTGGAAGGGTTATAACTATGAGGATGCCGTTGTTATTTCAGAGCGCATGGTACGTGACGACGTGCTCACATCTGTTCATGTGGATGAATACTCACTTGATGTTCGTGAGACCAAGCGTGGTGTCGAAGAATTTACTGCAGATATTCCTAATGTCAGCGAAGAAGCAACGAAAGACCTCGATGATAATGGTATCGTTCGTATTGGCGCTCGAGTAGAACCGGGTGACATCCTTATTGGTAAGATTTCGCCTAAAGGTGAGAGTGACCCTTCACCTGAAGAGAAGTTGCTTCGTGCAATCTTCGGTGATAAGGCCGGTGATGTGAAAGATTCTTCTTTGAAGGCTAATCCATCATTGAGCGGTGTTGTTATCGATAAGAAGCTCTTCTCACGTGCTGTAAAAACGCGCGACTCCAAGAAGCAAGATAAGATTCTACTTGCCAAAATCGATGAAGAGTATGAAGCAAAGAATAATGATTTGAAAGATATTCTTGTTGATAAAACTTCTTGAGTTGACAGAAGACAAAACCAGCCAAGGTGTAAAGGATTACACTGGTGCAGAGATTGTAACAAAGGGCAGTAAGTTTACTGCAGCCATTCTGAAGAATCTTGAGTATGACGGAATCCAGAGCAACGACTGGACTGAAGATGAGCATGTCAATAGTTTGATTCAGCAGCTCATCATGAATTATATCCGTAAGTATAAACAGCTCGATGCCGAGTTGAAGCGTCGCAAGTTTGCTGTATCTATTGGTGACGAACTGCCTTCAGGTATTATCCAGATGGCTAAAGTCTATGTGGCAAAGAAGCGTAAGATTCAGGTTGGCGATAAGCTGGCCGGTCGCCACGGTAACAAGGGTATTGTTTCTAAGGTTGTGCGTATGGAAGATATGCCATTCTTGGAAGACGGCCGTCCTGTTGATTTGGTGTTGAACCCAATGGGTGTGCCTTCTCGTATGAACCTTGGACAGATTTTTCGAGGCAATCTTAGGTGCTGCCGGTCGTAAGTTGGGATGCAAGTTTGCTACTCCTATCTTCGATGGAGCCAAACTTGACGATCTTTCTGAGTGGACAGATAAAAGCTGGTCTGCCGCGTCTCTGCTCAACCTATATCTATGATGGCGAAACCGGTGAGAAGTTCGATCAGCCAGCTACCGTAGGTGTAACCTATTTCTTGAAGCTCGGTCACATGGTTGAAGACAAGATGCACGCCCGTTCTATCGGTCCGTACTCACTTATTACGCAACAGCCATTGGGTGGTAAGGCACAATTTGGTGGACAGCGTTTCGGAGAAATGGAAGTTTGGGCCATTGAGGGCCTTCGGCGCAAAGCCATATACTTCAGGAAATCCTGACCATCAAGTCCGACGACACCATAGGTCGAAGCAAGGCTTATGAAGCTATCGTTAAGGGCGATCCGATGCCAACACCCGGAATTCCAGAGTCTCTCAACGTATTGTTGCATGAGCTTCGTGGTCTCGGTCTAAGTATTAAACTCGATTAAAGTGTAAGAAACATGGCTTTTTAAAAAGATATAAAGGTAAAAAAATAATTTTACGAAGATAACCATCGGTCTTGCTTCTCCCGAAGAGATTCTGGAAAAATTCGTTTGGTGAGGTTACGAGCCCGAAACCATAAATTATCGTACCTACAAAACCTGAGCGTGATGGTCTGTTCTGTGAGCGTATCTTCGGTCCGACCCGTGATTATGAATGTGCCTGTGGTAAGTATAAGCGCATCCGTTATAAGGGCATCGTGTGCGATCGTTGTGGCGTTGAAGTGACAGAGAAGAAGGTACGCCGTGAGCGTTCGGGACATATCGAACTGGTAGTTCCTGTAGCCCACATCTGGTACTTCCGCTCATTACCCAATAAGATAGGATACCTGCTCGGAATGCCTACCAAGAAACTCGACTCCATCGTATATTACGAAAAATACGTGGTAATCAAGCCGGGTCTGATGGAAGGTAAGAAAAGATGCTGAGGGCTGGAAGTGAATGGCTCGCACACGATGGATTTGCTTTCAGAAGATGAATACATTGACATTCTCGATAATCAGGTAGATCCTAACAATGATATGCTTGACGACAATGATCCTAACAAGTTCATTGCCAAGATGGGAGCTGAAGCTGTTTACGATCTGTTGGCCGGCCTCGAGCTCGACTCTCTCTCTTACGAACTCCGCGACCGGGCTAATAACGATTCTAGTCAGCAGCGTAAGACTGAGGCGTTGAAGCGTTTGCAGGTTGTTGAGTCTTTCCGTGCGTCACAGGGCATCAATCGTCCTGAGTGGATGATTATGAAGATTATTCCTGTCATTCCACCAGAACTTCGTCCATTGGTACCATTAGATGGTGGCCGTTTTGCCACTTCTGATCTCAACGACCTCTATCGTCGTGTTATCATTCGTAACAATCGTTTGAAGCGTTTGATGGAGATTAAGGCACCGGAGGTAATTTTACGCAATGAGAAGCGTATGCTTCAGGAAGCGGTCGATTCATTGTTCGACAACTCTCGCAAGGCTTCTGCCGTTAAGAGCGAGAGTAATCGTCCTTGAAATCGCTCTCCGACTCTCTCAAAAGGTAAGCAGGACGCTTCCGTCAGAACCTCCTCGGTAAGCGTGTCGACTATTCAGCACGTTCAGTTATCGTCGTTGGCCCCGAATTGAAGATGGGCGAGTGCGGTCTGCCTAAGTTGATGGCAGCCGAGCTTTACAAGCCCTTCATCATTCGCAAGCTCATCGAGCGCGGTATTGTAAAGACCGTGAAGAGTGCTAAGAAGATTGTTGATCGTCGCGAGCCTGTTATCTGGGACATTCTAGAGAATGTAATGAAGGACATCCTGTCATGTTGAACCGTGCACCGACACTTCACCGTTTGGGTATTCAGGCTTTTCAGCCCGAAGCTCATAGAAGGGAAGGCTATTCAGCTTCACCCATTGGCATGTACCGCATTTTAATGCTGACTTCGATGGTGACCAGATGGCTGTTCACCTTCCATTGAGCAACGAGGCCATTCTTGAAGCACAGGTATTGATGCTTCAGAGCCACAATATTCTCAACCCAGCCAATGGCGCGCCTATCACCGTTCCCTCACAGGATATGGTGCTCGGTCTTTACTATATCACCAAGATTCGTCCGGGTGCTAAGGGCGAAGGACTCACATTCTATGGTCCGGAAGAAGCTCTTATCGCTCACAACGAAGGCCGCTGTGATCTTCACGCGCAGGTTAAGGTGGTTGTTAACGACCTTGTAGACGGCAAGTTCATGAACCGTATGGTCGAAACATCTGTCGGTCGTGTCGTTATCAATCAGATTATTCCCGAAGAGGTGGGCTTCTTCAATGGCATTATCTCTAAGAAGAGTTTGCGTGGTCTTATCGCCGACGTTATTAAGGCGGTCGGAATGGCTCGCGCTTGCGAATTCCTTTGATGGTATCAAGAACCTTGGTTACCACATGTCTTACGTAGCCGGTCTCTCGTTCAACCTTGATGATATTATCATTCCGGCAGAGAAACCCAGTATCGTAGGTAAGGGGCAGCGTGAAGTTGAGGAAATTACCAACAACTATAACATGGGTTTCATCACCGACAAGGAACGTTACAATCAGGTAATTGATACCTGGACACGTGAACAATGAATTAGGGTGATATCCTCATGAAAGAAATGACCGAAGCCGATCAAGGCTTTAACGCCGTATATATGATGCTCGATTCCGGAGCTCGTGGTTCTAAAGACCAGATTAAGCAGCTTTCCGGTATGCGTGGTTTGATGGCTAAGCCGCAGAAAGCTGGTGCCGAAGGTACGCAGATTATCGAGAATCCTATCCTTTCTAACTTTAAGGAAGGTATGTCCGTGCTCGAATACTTCATTTCTTCTCACGGTGCACGTAAGGGTTTGGCCGATACCGCTATGAAGACGGCCGATGCCGGATACCTTACCCGTCGTTTGGTTGACGTCAGCCACGACGTGATTATCAATGAAGAAGACTGTGGAACGCTGCGTGGACTTGAATGCCGTGCACTGAAGAATGGCGACGAAACCATATCTTCTCTCTCCGAACGTATTCTCGGTCGTGTGTCTGTACACGATGTAATCCATCCTTCTACCGGCGACGTACTTGTATATGCCGGTGAAGAAATCACCGAAGAGAAGGCACAGGCTATCGAGAATTCACCAATTGAAATGGTTGAGATTCGTTCGGTGCTCACTTGCGAGAGCAAGCATGGCGTTTGTATGAAGTGTTACGGTCGTAACCTTGCCACAGCTCGTATGGTTCAGCTCGGCGAAGCTGTCGGTGTCATTGCGGCACAGGCCATTGGTGAGCCGGGAACACAGCTTACTCTTCGTACGTTCCACGCCGGTGGTGTGGCAGGTAATGCAGCGGCCAATGCTAGTATCGTAGCTAAGAACGACTGCCGACTTGAGTTCGACGAACTTCGCACGGTGCCCTTCGTTGAGGATGGTGTCAATGGCGACGTGAAGTGTCAGATGGTTGTCAGCCGTCTGGCGGAAATTCGATTTGTCGATCCTAATACCAACATCGTACTCAGTACGCTCAACGTGCCTTATGGTGCTTCGCTCTATAACAAACAGGGTGATATCGTTAAGAAGGGTGACCTCATCGCTAAGTGGGACCCATTTAATGCCGTCATTGTTTCCGAATATGCCGGTACGTTGAAGTTCCATGACGTTGTAGAAGGTCTTACCTATCACGCAGAGACTGACGAAACCACAGGTATGACCGAAAAGATTATCACCGACTCTAAAGACCGTACTAAGATCCCAACAGTAGAAGTCATTGGTGCCAATGGTGAGGTTGTCGGAACTTACAACTTCCCTGTAGGTGGTCACCTTACCGTAGAGGATGGTCAGACCATCAGCACGGGTGAAACACTTGTTAAGATTCCACGCGCCGTAGGTGGTGCAGGCGATATTACCGGTGGTCTTCCACGTGTTACCGAGCTCTTCGAAGCCCGTAATCCATCCAATCCCGCTGTTGTTTCGGAAATTGATGGTGAGGTTATGCTTGGTAAACTCAAGCGTGGTAATCGTGAAATCATTGTTACCTCTAAGACCGGTGACCAGAAGAAATACCTTGTATCATTGTCTCAAGCAGATTCTGGTTCAGGAACACGATGCCGTGCGTGCCGGAACACCATTATCTGATGGTGTCACCACCCCGAGCGACATCCTGGCCATTAAGGGTCCAACGGCCGTTCAAGAGTATATCGTGAATGAGATACAAGACGTGTACCGTCTGCAGGGTGTGAAGATTAACGACAAGCACTTCGAAATCATCGTGCGTCAGATGATGCGTAAGGTGCGCATCGATGATCCGGGTGATACAACGTTCCTCGAGCAGGAACTCGTAGACAAGCTCGACTTTGCTGATGAGAATGATCGTATCTGGGGTAAGAAGGTCGTTATCGACGCTGGCGATTCACAGGTACTCAAGAAAGGTCAGATTGTTACTGCGCGCAAACTGCGTGATGAAAACTCATCACTCAAGCGCCGTGACCTCAACCCGGTTCAGGTGCGTGACGCCGTTCCCGCCACTTCTACCCAGATTCTGCAGGGGTATCACCCGTGCGGCTTTGGCTACGAAGAGCTTCATGAGTGCCGCTTCGTTCCAGGAAACCACCAAGGTTCTTAACGAAGCAGCCATCCGTGGTAAGGTAGATCATTTTGGATGGTATGAAGGAGAACGTGATTTGTGGTCATCGTATCCCATCCGGAACCGGTCTGCGTCAGTGGAGAAGCTGATTGTAGGATCACGCGAAGAGCACGATCGCATGCAGGCTAACCGTAAGAATGTACTCGACTTCTCGGCACAAGATGCACAGACTGAAGAGTAGAAATTAAGCAATATTTTTAAATTAATAATAGACATGCAGTGTTTTGATGCACTTGCATGTCTATTTTTGTTTATGCCAAGCCTATTTAGGGTGTAAGGCCGGTCAAGATACATGGCATGCGCCAGTTCGGGATAAGTTTAATATACAAATAGTTCTAACAGTCTTGATTTTTCCACATATACCGGTAGGCCTCCGGCTTATTCTCAAAAAGCAATATGCAGTAAGGGCAGAACATAAGTTCATATGTAAAAATGTAAAAAAACGGTCACAAAAACGGTCGAAAAATGCTTCAATTAGAACGAAAAACAGAGATGAAAAGGGTGGGTTTTATGCTTGAGCAGGGTCGTTTTTCGCTTTTCCTGTGGTCAAAGCGTAGCTTTTATGTCGCTAAAGCAATGCTTTTTGCATGTTCAAAACAACCCTTTTGCCTTGTCATAGTTATGCTTTTTAGCGGGTAAAAGCTATGCTTTTAGGCGGTTGTTGACGTGTAAAAAAATGGGGGGTTCTGTGTAAGTTGTTGGTTGTCAGTGGTTTGCTGGTTTTTAATAAGTACTCAAATGCTTGGCTTATTTGCGGCCCAAAAAAATCTTGACGCAAAATAATTGAGCAGTTTGTACGAAAATTTCACAGTGGACAAAAAGCCTGGTAGAGTAGTCAGTTGTCAAATGCGAATTTACGCTAACTGCAACGTTTCTCATTGCCATTATAGGATGGTAAACATAAGTTTTTACTCAGTTCAACATTCAAATTCTTGTCAAACTAATATGTATATGTGATTTTGATATAAGAAAAGAGAAGTAGATGTTGGTAATCTCGTTTATTTTTGTAACTTTACACCACAAAACATTAGTTAGATATGGAAGACAATAATCAAGTACCTGATATCAATCTTGAAATAAAGCCGGAAATAGCTGTCAGGGAAGTATAGTAATTTGGCTTTAATTAGCCATTCGCACAGCGATTTTGTTCTAGATTTTGCGGCAGTTTTGCCCGGTATGCCGAAGCCAGAGGTCGGTAGTCGTATCATTATGGCGCCCGAACACGCCAAACGGTTGGCAGCAGCCTTGCAACAGAATCTCATGAAGTATGAGCAGGAATTTGGCAAGATAGATTTGGGTATGCAGGAAGAACGGATTGTTGCTCCGTTTGGGAATGGTGATACACAATCGTAACGCACTTTGTCTGTCGCAATATAATTATTGATGTAGACCTTGTCGTTGATCGCCAACTGATTATCAAGGCTTGATCGACATGCGACAGGTTAGTATCCTTCTATATTTAGTAGGCAATATATTTATTTTTCGTATAGAATATCGGCTAGAACGCTTGTATATATGGCAAATCGCAAGGCTAAAAGTGTTGAGTCGGCAACCTGTTTATTTCGTTTTATGGGTTGATGAATATTGTGATTTGTGTTCGTTGTAGATGGGAACTTTAGCGTTCTGTAATCACCTGCGAGGGGATTATAAATGCTTTTGTGTCTTTAAATTAATCAAACTACTGTTGTTTTTTGTTAAAACAAAGCATGCGAAGCGAATTGATAATGCTATATATTAGGTAGTTTTGATAATTGTTTGTAACTTTGCAGCCCGAAAAGGCTTATTGTAGCTAATTCGTTCCTGTTTAGATAATTACAGAAATAAATATATAAATTTTAAAAAGTAAAATTATGCCTACAATTCAACAATTGGTAAGAAAAGGCAGAAGAGTCTTGGTAGACAAGAGCAAGTCGCCGGCTTTGGATTCATGTCCTCAGCGTCGTGGTGTGTGTGTTCGCGTTTACACAACAACTCCTAAGAAGCCTAATTCGGCAATGCGTAAAGTTGCCCGTGTTCGTTTAACAAATCAGAAGGAAGTGAACTCCTACATTCCGGGAGAAGGTCACAACTTGCAGGAGCACTCAATTGTGCTGGTGCGTGGTGGTCGTGTAAAGGATCTTCCGGGTGTGCGTTATCACATCGTTCGTGGTACATTGGATACCGCCGGTGTAGCTAACCGTACACAGCGCCGTTCTAAGTATGGTGCTAAGCGTCCAAAGGCAGCTAAGAAGTAGTTTAGCTGAGAGCTGAGAGTCGAGAGCCATAAGGCTGAGGGCTGGGAGCTCTGTACTTTTTATATTTTTATAGTTGTTTTGCTGGAGAATTGTTAAACGGGTTGAGTAAATGCTCGGGAGCGAGCGTTGAAGACAAAACATTATTACAGCCTCCGCAGACTACAAATTTTTATTTTAAAATGAGAAAAGCAAAACCAAAGAAACGCGTGGTTCTTCCAGATCCCGTGTTCAATGACCAGAAGGTCTCTAAGTTCGTGAATCACTTGATGTATGATGGTAAGAAGACCATCTCTTATCAGATTTTCTACAATGCTCTTGACGTAGTTAAGGGTAAGATGGAGAAAGAAGAGAAGTCGGCTCTTGAAATATGGAAGCAGGCTTTTGGATAATATCACGCCTCAGGTAGAAGTAAAGAGCCGCCGTATCGGTGGTGCTACTTTTCAGGTTCCAACAGAAATCCGTCCAGATCGCAAGGAGAGTATTTCTATGAAGAATCTTATTGCCTTTGCCCGTAAGCGCAGTGGTAAATCAATGGCTGACAAACTCGCCGCTGAAATCATGGACGCTTATAATAATCAGGGTGGTGCATTCAAGCGTAAGGAAGATATGCATCGTATGGCTGAGGCTAACCGTGCATTCGCTCATTTCAGATTCTAATTAAATAAGGTAAAAAGAAAATGGCAAATCGCGATTTACATTTGACTCGTAATATCGGTATTATGGCTCATATTGATGCCGGTAAGACAACAACTTCTGAGCGTATCCTGTTTTATACAGGTAAGACCCATAAGATTGGTGAGGTGCACGAAGGTGCGGCTACCATGGACTGGATGGCTCAGGAGCAGGAGCGTGGTATTACGATTACTTCTGCGGCTACCACTTGTAATTGGAATTATCAGGGTAACTCTTATAAAATCAACTTGATTGATACTCCGGGGCACGTTGACTTTACCGCTGAGGTAGAGCGTTCGCTTCGTGTGCTTGATGGTGCCGTGGCAACTTATTCAGCCGCTGATGGTGTGCAGCCTCAGTCTGAAACCGTATGGCGTCAGGCTGATAAATACAATGTGCCACGTATTGGTTACGTGAACAAGATGGACCGCTCTGGTGCCGATTTCTATGAAACGGTACGTCAGATGAAAGATATCTTGGGTGCTAATCCTTGTCCTGTTCAGATTCCAATTGGCGCAGAAGAAAAACTTCAAAGGTCTTGTAGACTTGATTAAGATGAAAGGCTGTTCTGTGGCATGATGAAACCATGGGTGCTCAATATGATATAGAGGAGATTCCTGCTGATCTCGTAGATGAGGCAAATGAATGGAGAGAGAAGATGATTGAGAGTGCGGCTAACTTTGACGATGCGTTGATGGAGCTGTATCTTGAAGGAAAAAGATGTTCCTGAAGATTTGCTGATTGCTGCTATTCGCAAGGGAACTCTCTCTATGGAATTGACTCCTATGACTTTGGGTTCCTCTTATAAGAATAAGGGTGTTCAGCCTTTGCTCGATTATGTTTGTGCATTCTTGCCTTCACCATTGGATACCGAAGCTATTATAGGTACCAATCCTGATACAGAAGAAGAAGAAGGTCGTAAGCCTTCTGAAAGCGAACCAACATCAGCGCTTGCGTTCAAGATAGCTACTGATCCATTCATGGGACGTTTGGTGTTCTTCCGTGTATATTCTGGAAAGATTACTGCCGGTTCTTACGTTTACAACCCTCGTTCGGGTAAGAAGGAGCGTATCAGCCGTCTGTTCCAAATGAACTCAAAGCAAGAAATTCCTATGGAATCAATTGATGCCGGCGATATTGGTGCAGGTGTAGGTTTCAAGGATATTCGTACTGGTGACACTCTGTGTGATGAGGGCCATCCTATCGTGCTCGAGTCTATGACCTTCCCAGATACCGTGATTTCTATTGCGGTAGAGCCGAAGAGTCAGGCTGATATCGCTAAGTTGGATAATGGTCTTGCTAAGTTGGCAGAAGAAGATCCGACGTTTACAGTGCGTACCGACGAGCAGAGTGGTCAAACCATTATCTCTGGTATGGGTGAGCTTCACTTGGATATCATTATTGATCGTCTGAAGCGCGAATTTAAGGTTGAATGTAATCAAGGTAAACCACAGGTTAACTATAAAGAGGCCATCATGGGTGTTGCTCAGAGCCGTGAGACTTATAAGAAGCAGTCTGGTGGTCGTGGTAAGTTCGCTTGTATCGATGTAACTATCAGTCCTAAGGATGAGGATTACGTAGAAGGCGACTTGCAGTTTGTTAATGAGGTTAAGGGCGGTAACATTCCTAAGGAATTCATTCCTTCGGTACAGAAAGGTTTCCAGGAGTGCTTGAAGAATGGTGTGCTCGGTAGCTTCCCGATGACCGGTATGAAAGTGACTCTTACCGATGGTAGCTTCCACCCGGTAGACTCTGACCAGTTGTCTTTCGAATTGGTAGCTCATCAGGCATTCAAGGTTCTTTGCCCGAAGGCTAAGCCTGTATTGATGGAACCTATCATGCGAGTAGAAGTTGTTACTCCGGAAGAGAATATGGGTGACGTTATTGGTGACTTGAACAAGCGTCGCGGTATGGTACAAGGTATGGAAGAAGCTCGTAGTGGTGCCCGTATCGTTAAGGCTATGGTTCCGTTGGCAGAAATGTTTGGTTATGTAACCGCTCTTCGTACTATTACTTCTGGCCGTGCAACCAGTACAATGGAATATGATCACCATGAGCCATTGTCTTCAAAGCATAGCTAAGGCAGTGTTGGATGAAGTAAAGGGGCATTCTGAACTTCTCTAATAGATAATCATAAAAGGAGAGAGAATCCGTTTAGCGAATGACTCTTAAACGGATAATCTCTTTTTCTTTCACTATAAATTTTTAAATAACAATACATTTAATTATGAGTCAGAAAATCAGAATTAAGCTGAAGTCTTATGACCACCAGTTGGTTGATAAGTCAGCTGAAAAGATTGTAAAAGCTGTGAAGGCTACAGGTGCTATCGTTAGTGGTCCTATTCCATTGCCAACTCACAAGCGTATTTTTACAGTAAACCGTAGTACTTTCGTTAACAAGAAATCTCGCGAGCAATTCCAGCTCTCTGATTTCAAGCGTCTCATTGATATCTATAGCTCTACTGCTAAGACTGTTGATGCGCTGATGAAACTTGAATTGCCTTCAGGCGTTGAAGTTGAAATCAAAGTTTAATGAAGTAAAGAAATCGGATTATTTTTAATTTTTAAATTATATTGAAATGCCAGGATTAATTGGAAGAAAAATCGAATGACATCCGTTTTCAGTGCCGACGGTAAGAATGTACCGTGCACTGTTATCGAAGTAGGTCCCTTGTGTTGTAACCCAGGTTAAAACTGTAGAGAAAGATGGTTACAAGGCTGTTCAGCTTGGTTTCGGTGAGGCAAAGGAGAATCGTACTTCTAAGCCGATGATGGGAACCTTTAAGAAGGCCGGCACAACACCTAAAAAGCACTTGGCCGAGTTCAAGTTTGATGAGGAGTATAACCTCGGTGACACACTTACAGTAGAGATTTTCAATGACGCTAAGTTCGTTGACGTTGTAGGTACATCTAAGGGTAAAGGCTTCCAGGGCGTTGTTAAGCGTCACGGATTCGGCGGTGTAGGTCAGTCTACTCATGGACAGGATGACCGTGCTCGTAAGCCGGGTGCTATCGGTGCTTGTTCTTATCCCGCAAAGGTTTTCAAGGGCATGCGCATGGGTGGCCAAATGGGAGGTGATAGAGTTACAACTCAGAATCTCCAGGTGTTAAAAAGTAATTCCAGAAGAGAATCTTCTTATTGTAAAGGGTTCTTTTGCTGGATGCAAAGGTTCAACTGTTTTAATTGAGAAATAATGGAAGTTAGCGTTTTAAATATCAACGGTCAGGAGACTGGAAGAAAGGTAAGCCTGAATGAGGCTATCTTCGGAATTGAGCCCTAACGATCACGTTCTCTGGCTTGATGTTAAGCAGTATCTTGCAGCACAGCGTCAAGGTACAGCTAAGTCAAAAGAAAGAAGTGAGGTGAGTGGTTCTACTCGCAAGCTCGGTCGCCAGAAAGGTGGTGGCGGTGCTCGCCGTGGTGATATCAACTCTCCGGTTCTTGTAGGTGGTGGTCGCGTATTTGGTCCTAAACCTCGCAACTATGACTTTAAGTTGAATAAGAAAGTTAAAGTTCTGCTCGTAAGTCAGCTCTTTCCTACAAGGCTCAGGATAACGGTATCGTTGTTGTTGAGGATTTCACATTGGAGACTCCTAGAACAAAAGATTTTTGTAAATATTACTAAAAATCTTAAAGTTAAAGGTAAGAAGGTTCTTGTCCTTTTTGCCAGAAGAGAATAAAAATGTATATTTGTCCGCTCGTAACTTACAGGGTGCTGAAGTTATGGCCGCATCTACACTCAATACTTATAAAGTTTTGAATGCAGACGTTCTTGTCATAGCTGAAGGTTCTTTGAAGGCAATCGACGCTGTCTTAACTAAATAATTAAGGAGAATTAGATATGGGATTTATCATTAAACCTCTGGTCACTGAGAAGATGACCAATATTACAGAAAAAGAAGGCAAACCGCTATGGTTTTGTTGTTCGTCCTGAGGCTAACAAACTCCAAATTAAGAAAGAAGTCGAGGGTCTGTATAATGTTACAGTTGAAGATGTGAACACACTTCGTTATGCAGGTAAGCGCTCAAGTCGCTATACCAAGGCTGGTCTCGTGAAGGGACAAAGAAATGCGTTCAAGAAGGCCATCGTAACCGTTAAGGATGGCGAAACAATTGATTTTTACAGCAATATTTAAATAAAAATGGCAGTACGTAAATTAAAACCGGTAACTCCGGGACAAAGACACAAGGTTATTGGCACGTTCGAGGATATTACTGCATCCGTGCCAGAAAAGTCTCTCGTTTACGGTAAACGTTCTACTGGTGGTCGAAATAACACCGGTAAGATGACCGTTCGCTATATTGGCGGTGGCCATAAGAAGAAGTATCGTCTGAGCGACTTCAAGCGAGAGAAAGATGGTGTTCCAGCTGTAGTTAAGACAATCGAGTATGATCCAAACAGATCTGCTCGTATTGCTTTACTTTTCTACGCTGATGGTGAAAAACGTTACATTATTGCTCCTAATGGACTGCAAGTAGGTGCTACGTTGATGTCAGGTGCAGATGCTGCTCCTGAAGTAGGTAATGCGCTTCCTTTGGCAAACATTCCTGTTGGTACTGTAATTCATAATATAGAATTACGTCCAGGCCAGGGTGCGTTGCTTGTTCGTTCGGCTGGTAATTTTGCTCAGTTGACTTCTCGTGAAGGTAGCTATTGTGTAATTAAGCTTCCTTCAGGTGAGACTCGTCAGATTCTCTCTGCTTGTAAAGCTACTGTTGGTAGTGTGGGTAACTCTGATCACGCGTTGGAACAGTCTGGTAAGGCTGGTCGTTCTCGTTGGTTGGGACGTCGTCCTCACAACCGTGGTGTTGTAATGAACCCTGTTGATCACCCGATGGGTGGTGGTGAAGGTCGCCAGTCTGGTGGACACCCACGTTCACGTAAGGGCTTGTACGCTAAGGGTCTCAAGACTCGCGCACCGAAGAAGCTTTCTAACAAGTATATTATCGAAAGAGCTAATAAGAAATAATAAAGAGTAAATTATGAGTCGTTCACTTAAAAAGGTCCATATATCAACGTTTCTCTCGAGAAGAAGATTCTTGCCATGAACGAAAGTGGTAAGAAGAATGTTGTTAAAACATGGGCTAGAGCATCAATGATTTCCCCAGATTTTTGTGGGACACACTGTTGCTGTTCATAACGGAAACAAATTTATCCCCGTTTACATTACTGAGAATATGGTAGGCCATAAACTCGGCGAGTTTTTCTCCTACACGTCGCTTCGGTGGTCACTCAGGTAACAATAAGCGCTAAGCGGGTTTAAACCATTTAAAATTAAGAATTAATAATGGGAGCAAGAAAACATATCGTTGCTGAAAAAATAAAGGAAGCACGCAAAAATCTGTACTTCGCTAAGCTCAATGGCGTACCTTCCTCTCCACGTAAAATGCGCTACGTTGTAGACATGATTCGTGGCCTTGAGGTAAACCGCGCCCTCGAGGTACTTAAGTTCTCAAAGAAGCAAGCCGCAATCGATGTTGAGAAACTTCTACGTTCGGCTATTGCTAACTGGGAAACCAAAAATGACCGTAAGGCTGAAGATGGTGAGCTTTTTGTAAAGCAAAGTCTTCGTTGACGAAGGTGTTACAATGAAACGTATGAGACCGGCACCGCAAGGTCGTGGTTATAGAATTCGTAAGCGTTCTAATCACGTAACTCTTTTTGTGGATGCCAAAACTAACGACGAAAAATAATAAATAGAATGGGACAGAAAGTTAATCCAATAGCAAACCGACTCGGTATTATCCGTGGTTGGGATTCAAATTGGTTCGGTGGCAAGGACTTCGGAGATAACCTCGTAGAGGATCGTAAAATCCGTAAGTATCTGAACGAGCGCTTAGCTAAGGCCAGTGTTTCTCGCATTGTCATTGAGCGTACATTGAAGCTTGTTACCATCACTATTTGCACAGCCCGTCCGGGTATCGTCATTGGTAAAGGTGGTCAAGACGTTGACAAATTGAAAGAAGAGCTTAAGAAGCTTTATAAGAAGGATATTCAGATTAATATCTTTGAGGTAAAGAAACCTGAACTTGATGCTAATATCGTAGGTAACAACATCGCTCGCCAGGTGGAAGGCAAGATTTCATATCGCCGTGCCATCAAGATGGCTGTTCAGAATACGATGCGTGCAGGTGCCGAAGGTATTAAAGTCCAGATTACTGGTCGTCTGAATGGCGCCGAAATGGCTCGTAAGGAAATGTTTAAGGAGGGTCGTACTCCATTGCATACATTCCGCGCAGACATTGATTACTGTCAGGCTGAAGCCCTCACGAAAGTAGGTCTGCTGGGTATAAAGGTATGGATTTGCCGTGGTGAAGTTTACGAAAGCGTGACTTGACCCCTAATTTTTGCTCAGGAGAAACAGAGTGGTGGCCGTTCTAACAATGGTGGTCGTAGTGGCCGTGGTAATCGCAAGAGAAACAATAACCGTTAAAAGTAAGAAGCTATCATGTTACAGCCAAAAAGAGTAAAATATAGAAGACCTCAAGATGGGCGTGGCAATAAAAGGCAATGCCCACAGAGGAACACAGCTGGCTTTTTGGTTCGTTTGGTATCAAGACGCTTGAGGCTAAATGGATTGACAGTCGTCAGATAGAAGCAGCCCGTATTGCAGTGAACCGCTACATGAATCGTGAAGGTCAAGTTTGGATTCGTATATTCCCTGATAAACCTATTACACGTAAGCCTGCTGACGTACGTATGGGTAAAGGTGAGGTGATGTTGCAGGATGGGTAGCCCCGGTAACACCAGGTCGCATCCTTTTTGAAGTAGAAGGTGTAAGTTTTGATATTGCAAAAGAGGCACTTCGCCTTGCAGCTCAGAAACTGCCAGTTAAGACAAAGTTTGTAGTACGACGTGATTTCGATAAAAACGCGCAATTATGAAGATTAAAGAAGTAAAAGAACTCGAAACCAAAGATTTGGTAGAGAAGTTGGAGCTGGCACAGGGAAAAAGCTGAATCAGATGAAGCTGAACCATACAATCGCTCCTCTTGAGGATCCATCTCAGATTAAGGCCGCTCGTCGTGACATCGCCCGTATGAAAACAGAACTTCGTCAGAGAGAACTTAATAAATAATAATGGTCCAGATGGAAACAAAGAAATTTAAGAAAAAGTAAGACAGGGTGTTGTCATCAGCAACAAAATGGATAAAACCATTGTTATTGCCGCTAAGTTCAAAGAGAAGCACCCTATTTATGGTAAGTTTGTTCAAAAGACAAAAGAAATACCATGCGCATGATGAGAAGAACGAAGCTAATATTGGTGACACCGTTCTCATTATGGAAACCCGTCCTTTGTCGAAGACAAAAAGGTGGAGATTAGTTCAAATTGTTGAAAAAGCTAAGTAATTATGATACAAGCAGAATCAAGACTTACAGTATGTGATAATAGCGGTGCACGCGAAGCGCTTTGCATTCGTGTACTTGGAGGTACACGCCGCCGTTATGCAAGTGTTGGTGACGTGATTGTCGTTGCTGTCAAGAACGTTGTCCCAGCAAGTGATTTGAAAAAGGTGCGGTATCTAAAGCTTTGATTGTACGTACAAAAGAAAGAGATTCGTCGCGCAGACGGCTCGTATATTCGTTTTGACGACAATGCTTGCGTATTGCTCAACAACGCAGGTGAGCTTCGTGGAAGCCGTATCTTCGGCCCTGTCGCTCGTGAGCTCCGTGCTGTGAACATGAAGGTCGTTTCTTTGGCACCTGAGGTTCTTTAATTATTTAAATTTAATGGTAATGAGTAAATTACATATAAGGAAAAACGATACAGTAGTTGTTCTTGCCGGTGGCGACAAGGGCAAGACTGGTAAGGTGCTCAAGGTGTTGGTTGAAAAGGAACGTGCCATCGTAGAAGGCGTGAATCTTGTTTCAAAGAGCACGAAGCCATCGGCTAAGAATCCTCAGGGGGTATCGTAAAGCAGGAGGCTCCAATCCATATTTCTAATTTGAGTTTAATTGATCCTAAGAGCGGTAAGCCTACACGCGTTGCTATTAAGCACGAAGGCAAGAACGTAATTCGTATCGCTAAAAAGTCTGGGGAGGAAATTAAGTAATGGAAACAGCACAGTTAAAGAAGCAATATAGAGAGGTGATTGCACCTGCATTGCAGAAACAATTCAACTATACTTCGGCTATGCAGATTCCTGTACTGCAGAAGATTGTTATCAACCAAGGTTTAGGTGACGCAACACAGGACAAGAAGATTGTTGATGCGGCAGTTAATGAAATAACTACCATCACTGGTCAGAAGGCTGTTGCTACTTATTCAAAGAAAGATATCGCTAATTTCAAGCTTCGTAAGAAGATGCCAATTGGTGTGATGGTAACGTTGCGTCGAGAACGTATGTATGAGTTTTTAGAGAAACTTGTTCGTGTCGCTTTGCCGCGTATCCGTGACTTCAAAGGTGTTGAAAGTAAGTTTGATGGTCGTGGTAACTATACATTAGGTATCACCGAACAAATTATTTTCCCAGAAATTAACATTGATGAGATAGACCGCATCCAGGGTATGAACATTACTTTTGTAACGACAGCTAAGACTGACGAAGAAGGTTTTTGCTCTCCTCAAGGCTTTCGGCCTTCCTTTCAAGAACGCTAAAAACGATTAAGCATTATGGCAAAAGAATCAATGAAAGCTCGTGAAGTGAAGCGTGCAAAGCTTGTTGCTCGTTACGCCGAGAAGCGCGAAGCTCTTAAAAAGGTTGTAGCTACCGCAGAGGATCCGGCAGAAGCATATGAGGGCGGCTCGTAAGCTCCAGTCAATCCCAAAGAATGCTAACCCTATCCGTCTTCACAATCGTTGTAAGATCACGGGTCGTCCGAAAGGATATCTCCGCCAGTTTGGTCTTTCACGTATCCAATTTCGTGAGATGGCTTCACAAGGCCTTATTCCTGGGGTTAAGAAAGCAAGCTGGTAAAACCGACACGCAATTGTTGGTGGTTAGTAATGAAAGTTTCTTTCGCACTATTCACTAATTATTGTGAGTTGGATAAAGAGATTTTTAATATTGTCAGGGTAGTCCCGATTAATTAAACATTTATATTTTTATGACAGATCCAATAGCAGATTATCTGACTCGACTCAGAAACGCAATCATGGCACATCATCGTGTTGTTGAGGTTCCTGCGTCAAACTTGAAGAAAGAGATTACAAAGATCCTCTTCGAGAAGGGTTACATTCTCAATTACAAATTCATCGAGGATGGACCTCAGGGTACTATCAAAGTAGCTTTGAAGTATAACCCTGAAACAAAGCAAAAACGCAATCAAGTGTTTTGAAGCGTGTGTCTACTCCAGGTCTTCGTCAGTATACTGGCTACAAAGACATGCCGAGAGTAATTAATGGACTGGGTATAGCAATCTTATCCACGTCTAAGGGTGTAATGACAAACAAGGAAGCTGCTGATCTTAAGATTGGCGGTGAAGTTCTTTGCTACGTTTATTAATTGGAGGATTGAACATGTCAAGAATAGGAAAATTGCCAATTGTCGTTCCTGCCGGAGTTGTTGTTGACTTTGACAAGAGTACAAATGTAGTTTCTGTTAAAAGGTCCCAAAGGCAGAGCTTGCTCAGAAGATTGATCCTTCAATCAAGTTTGTTAATCAAGATGGCCAGATAACGTTTGAAGTAGATGAGAATAGTCCTGTAAATGTGAAGCAGAAACAAGCTTTTCATGGCCTTTATCGTTCGCTTGTCAATAATATGGTTGTTGGTGTGAGCGAAGGTTATCAAAAGGTGTTGAGAGCTTGTTGGTGTTGGTTATCGCGTTTCGAATCAAGGAAATCTAGTAGAGTTCTCTTTGGGTTATACACACCCTATCTTCTTGCAACTTCCGAAAAGAGGTAAAGGTTGAGACGAAGTCTGAAAAGAAACCAAAATCCTCTTATTATATTGGAATCTTGCGACAAGGCTTTGCTTGGTCTTATCTGTGCAAAAATTCGTTCTTTCCGTAAGCCTGAACCTTATAAGGGCAAGGGTGTCTTGTTCAAGGGTGAAGTTATTCGCAGAAAGTCTGGTAAGACAGCTGCAGCTAAGTAATTTTAATTGAATTTACAATTATGACAACAAAGAAAGTTGAAAGACGAATCAAAATAAAGTTTCGCATTCATAAAGTGTTAATGGAACTGCAGAGCGTCCACGTTTAAGTGTGTTCCGCTCTAATAAGCAGATTTATGCTCAGGTTATTAATGATTTGACCGGCAATACACTAGCTTCCGCTTCTTCGCTTGGGTTAGAAAATATGCCTAAATGTGAGCAGGCAGGTAAAGTTGGTGAATTGATCGCTGAAAAGGCAAAGGCTGTTGGTGTAGAATCAGTTGTCTTCGACCGTAACGGCTATCTCTATCACGGTCGTGTTAAGGAATTGGCTGATGGTGCTCGTAAGGGCGGTCTTAAATTTTAAACGATTATGGCAATGAATAAAGTAAAAAAGTTAATAGTGATGTTGAATTGAAAGATCGCTTGGTTGCAATTAACCGTGTTACAAAGGTTACAAAGGGTGGTCGCACATTCACTTTCGCTGCTATCGTCGTTGTAGGTGATGGTAAGGGTGTAATCGGCTGGGGCCTAGGGAAGGCAGGCGAAGTTACAGCTGCTATCTCTAAGGGCGTTGAGTCAGCTAAGAAGAATCTTGTTAAGGTTCCTGTACTGAAAGGTACTGTTCCTCATGAAGTAGAGTTCTCTTTCGGTGGCACTAGGTTCTTTTGAAGCCAGCCGCAGCTGGTACCAGTTTGAAGGCCGGTGGTGCTATGCGTGCAGTACTTGAGAGTGCAGGTGTATCCGACGTGATTGCAAAGTCTAAGGGTTCTTCCAATCCTCATAACCTCGTAAAGGCAACAATCTTGGCCCTCAGTGAAATGCGTGATGCCTATACTGTTGCAGGATGTCGTGGTATTAGTATGGATAAAGTATTTAACGGCTAATAGAAGATTACAACAATGGCAACAATAAAAAAATCAAAGCAGGTTAGAAGCAAGATTGGTTATCCTGTAGACCAGAAGCGTACACTTCAATCTTTGGGTCTTCGCAAGATTTCTCAAGTTGTTGAGATAGAGGATAATCCCAGCGTTCGTGGTATGATCCGTAAGGTTCATCACTTGGTAACCATAGTTGAATAATTAATTTTTAAATCGAATCGATGATGAATTTACATAATTTGAAACCGGCTGAGGGTGCTACACATTCTAGACGACGTATTGGTCGTGGTCCTGGTTCAGGACTTGGTGGAACTTCTACCCGTGGTCATAAAGGTGCCAAAGCTCGTTCTGGTTATAAGAGAAGATAGGTTTCGAAGGTGGTCAGATGCCGCTGCAACGTCGTGTTCCTAAGTTTGGTTTTTAAGAATATCAATCATAAAGGAATACATCGTTGTTAACCTTTCTGCTCTTCAGTCTTTAGCTGAGTCACAGAACTTGACAAAGATTGGACTTGTAGAGTTGCAGGCTGCTGGTCTCACTAAGGGAAAAAGGTCTTGTTAAGATTCTTGGTGAAGGCGAGTTGAAAGCAAAAATTGATGTTGAAGCGAATGCATTTTCAAAAACTGCTGAAGAGGCAATCAAGGCTGTGGGTGGAAATGCAACTATAATCTAAGTAAATGAAAAAGTTTATTGAGACACTAAAGAACTGTTGGAAGGTTGAGGATTTTGCGTCAGCGGCTCCTCGTGGTACTTCTGTTTACGGCTATCTACCGTTTTGGCTCGTTCGTGGTCCTTCCTGGTATCAACCCGAGCATGTTAGACAAACTTCAGTCGCAAACCTCAGGTGGCCTTATGTCGCTTTTTGGACATGTTCTCTGGTGGCGCATTTTCCAATGCATCCATGTTTGCACTTGGAATTATGCCTTACATCTCAGCTTCTATCGTTATGCAGCTCCTTGCTATTGCTGTACCTTATTTTCAGAAGATGCAGCGTGAAGGTGAGAGTGGTCATAAGAAAATAAATTGGTATACAAGATGACTTACAGTAGCCATCTTGTTATTCAACTCCTGCTTACCTTCTTAATTTGAAGGCTCAGGCAAGTCAAGCTTTGGCTTCAGGCATATCATGGACTGTGTTCATGATTCCTGCTACCATTATCCTTGCTGCAGGAAGCATGTTTATTCTTTGGCTTGGTGAGCGTATAACTGATAAGGGGGTAGGAAATGGTATCTCTATTATCATTATGATTGGTATTATTGCTCGTCTGCCTCAGGCTTTCGTGCAGAAATCAGTTCACGTTTTACTGCCATTTCAGGTGGTGGCCTTGTAATGTTTATTGTAGAAATCCTTATCCTCTATGCTGTTGTTTGTGCATCTATTCTTTTGGTGCAAGGAACGCGAAGGTTCCTGTGCAATATGCAAAAGCGTTTGGTTGGCAATCAGCAGTATGGTGGTGCACGTCAATATATTCCTTTGAAGCTTTTGCTGCTAATGTAATGCCTATCATCTTTGCTCAGGCTTTGATGTTCATTCCATTAACAATTGTTCGTTTCCAGTCTGAGAATTCTTCTTGGGTTATGCGTTCTTTGATGGATAACCGTAGCTTGCTGTACAATATTATTTATGTGGGGACTAATCATAGCGTTTACATATTTTTATACAGCTATTACGCTTAATCCAACTCAGATGGCAGAAGATATGAAGCGTAACAATGGTTTTCATTCCTGAGGGTTAAGCCCGGTAAGGACACAGCAGAGTATATTGATTCCATCATGTCTCGTATTACTTTACCAGGTTCATTATTCATTGCTTTCATAGCTGTAATGCCTTCGTTGGCCCACCTTCTTAATGTTCAAGATTCTTTTCTCTCAATTTTTGGAGGAACATCTTTGTTGATTTTTGGTTGGTGTGGTTATAGATACCCTTCAGCAGATTGAAAGTCATCTGATGATGCGCCATTATGATGGCCTTCTTAATTCTGGCCGTACACGTAAGAGTGGAGTATCTGCTTACTAAGACTTTATTTATCAGTCAAATCTGTTAGCATTTACAATTCTTATAGACTTGTGATAGCAGGATTTTTCTCCTGCTTTGGTCATCCTCCAGGTGGATATGATTTATTTTCCTCTATCCCCAAATAAAGGTAGTGAAGAATGTTCATTTGGAGGAATATTTAAACGAAGCATACTTTGGGGTTTTCTTGTGGCAAGGAAATCTTACGTGTAGACAATTAATTAGAGCGTAAAACATTCATTATGGCAAAACAATCAGCTATTGAACAAGATGGCACTATCGTAGAATCTCTCTCAAATGCGATGTTTCGTGTAGAGTTGGAAAAACGGTGTGCAGATTATAGCTCATATTTCCGGTAAGATGCGTATGCACTATATCAAAGATTCTGCCTGGAGATAAAGTAAAAGTTGAGATGAGTCCATATGATTTGACTAAAGGAAGAATCGTATTCAGATACAAATAATTCAATTATAGATATGAAGACTAGAGCATCATTAAAGAAGCGTACACCCGACTGTAAGATCGTTCGTCGTAAAGGTCGTTTGTTCGTTATCAACAAAAAGAACCCTAAGTACAAAACACGCCAGGGTTAATGTTAAAGATTTGTAATTAATCATTCTTTGCTAAAGAAATGATTAACTTTGCATGCTCTTTAGCGAGAAACAAACATTTTTATTATTTTTATTCAATTTACAAATGGCAATAAGAATTGTTGGAGTAGATTTTGCCCCAAAATAAGCGTGGCGAAAATCGCATTGACCTACATTTATGGTATTGGTCGAAGTAGTTCAGCAAAGATATTGGATAAAGCCGGCGTTAATCGTGACCTGAAGGTCAGCGAGTGGTCTGATGACCAAGCAGCTGCTATCCGTGAAATTATCGGCGCTGAATTTAAAGTGGAAGGTGATCTCCGTTCTGAGATCCAAATGAACATCAAGCGTCTGATGGATATTGGTTGCTATCGTGGTGTTAGACATCGTAATGGTCTTCCTGTTCGCGGTCAGAGTACTAAGAACAACGCTCGTACCCGTAAGGGAAAGAAGAAGACTGTTGCTAATAAGAAAAAGGCTACTAAGTAATTAAGGAGGTAATTATTATGGCAAAAACAAAAGCAACATCCAAGAAAAGAAATGTGCGCGTTGACGCAGTTGGTCAACTCCACGTACATAGTTCATTCAATAATATCATTGTTTCTTTAGCAAATAGCGAGGGTCAGGTTATTTCTTGGTCTTCTGCTGGTAAAATGGGCTTCCGTGGCTCAAAGAAAAATACTCCTTACGCAGCTCAGATGGCAGGCGAGGATTGTGCTAAAGTAGCTTTTTGACCCTAGGCCTTCGCAAGGTTAAGGCTTATGTAAAGGGTCCGGGTAATGGTCGTGAGTCTGCTATCCGTGCCGTGCATGGGGCCGGTATTGAAGTTACTGAGATTGTAGACGTAACTCCGTTACCGCACAATGGCTGCCGTCCTCCCAAGCGTCGCAGGTTTAATTTTTAAATACATTATAAGATTATTTTTTTATATTATGGCAAGATATATAGGCCCGAAATCTAAAATTGCGCGTCGCTTTGGTGAACCCATCTTTTGGCGCCGACAAAGTTTTGTCCAAGAGAAACTTCCCTCCTGGACAGCATGGCAATAATCGTCGCAGAAAAAAATGTCTGAGTACGGTGTCATGTTGGCAGAGAAGCAGAAAGCTAGTACACTTTATGGTGTTCTTGAGCGTCAGTTCCGTAATATGTTTGAAAAAGCTGCTAAGGCTGATGGTATTACCGGTGAGGTTCTACTTCAGAATTTGGAAAGCCGTCTCGACAATGTCGTATTCCGTTTGGGTATTGCTCCGACCCGCGCCGCTGCTCGTCAGATGGTAGGTCACAAGCATATCGTTGTTGATGGTAAGGTGGTTAATATTCCTTCTTATGCAGTTAAACCTGGTCAGATTGTTGGTGTTCGTGAGAAAGCAAAATCTCTTGAAGTTATCAAACAGCTCTTGCCGGTTTCAATCACAGCAAGTATCCATGGATTGAGTGGGATGAAACTTCTAAGAGTGGTAAATTCCTACACAAGCCGGAGCGTGTTGACATTCCAGAAAACATCAAGGAGCAGTTAATCGTTGAGTTGTACTCTAAATAAATCATTAAATTAATGGCGATATTAGCATTTCAAAAACCTGATAAAGTTGTAATGTTGGAGGCCAATGATAAATTCGGCAAATTCGAATTTCGTCCTCTTGAGCCAGGCTTTGGCGTTACTATCAGTAACGCATTGCGCCGCATTCTTCTTTTCATCGCTGGAAGGCTATGCAATCAATACCATGCGTATTTCTGGTGTTGAGCATGAGTTCTCTTCAGTTCCCGGTGTAAAAGAAGATGTGACCAACATTATCTTGAATTTGAAACAAGTAAGATTCAAGCAAGTAGTAGAAGAATTCGAGAATGAGAAAGTTAGTATCACCGTAGAGAATTCCACAGAATTCAAAAGCAGGTGATATCGGCAAGTATCTGACTGGATTTGAAGTGTTAAACCCTGATTTGGTGATTTGTCATATAGATGCCAAAGCTTCTATGCAAATAGATCTTACGATAAACAAAGGTCGTGGCTATGTTCCGGCCGATGAGAATCGTGAGTTTTGTACAGATGTCAACGTAATTCCAATCGATTCTATCTACACCCCTATCCGTAACATTAAGTATTCAGTAGAGCCATATCGTGTTGAGCAAAAGACTGATTATGACAAACTGGTTATTGAAGTTACGACCGATGGTTCCATATCCCCCAAGGATGCACTTAAAGAAGCAGCCAAGATACTGATTTATCACTTCATGCTCTTCTCCGACGAGAAGATTACATTGGAGAGTCCTGATGCAGAGAACAATCAGGAGTTCGATGAAGAGGTTCTGCACATGCGTCAATTGCTCAAGACTAAAGCTTGTTGACATGAATCTTTCTGTCCGCGCGCTTAACTGTTTGAAAGCTGCCGACGTTGAAACGCTTGGCGATCTTGTTCAGTACAACAAGACAGACCTTCTTAAGTTCCGCAACTTTTGGTAAGAAATCGCTTTCGAGCTTGATGATTTGCTCGAGAGTCTGAATCTGTCCTTTGGAACCGATATTTCAAAGTATAAATTGGATAAGGAGTAATCTGAGATAGCTTTGTTGTTTTCGGACTATGCCAATGGGCACGCTGTTTTAGGTGAATATCCACAACAATTAAAAACAAATGAGACATAATAAAAATTCAACCATCTGGGTCGTACTGCATCTCACCGCAGTGCCATGCTTTACTAACATGGCTGTGTCGTTGATTATGCACAAAAGAATCACTACGACCCTCGCAAAGGCAAAAAGCCTTGAAGAAGTATGTAGAACCCTTCTGACCCGTTCAAAGAAAGATGATACAAATAGCCGTCGTGTTGTTTTCCGTTATCTTCAGAACAAGGAAGCCGTTAAGGAACTCTTCGGTGAGGTTGCTGCCAAGGTGGCTGATCGTCCAGGTGGTTATACCCGCGTAATTAAGTTGGGTACCCGTCGCGGTGACGCTGCTCCTATTGCTTTCATCGAGCTTGTTGACTTCGATGAGAATATGGCAAAAGGCTCCTAAGGCAGAGAAGAAGACTCGTCGTAGCCGTCGTTCTACTAAGAAAGATGAGGTTACCGAGGGCTCCTGCAACAGAAGCACTAGGTAGCAGACGCTCCTAGTAGCAGAAGTAAAGGCAGAATAAATTAGATTATTAATTTAATTCTCATTAATACTAAAAGAGGATGTCAAAACAAGACGCATCCTCTTTTTTATAAAGGCTCCGATAGTCATATCTACTATGCATTGCATGGTGTATTTTTTACGAATCCTCTTGTTACAGCAAAGCCCTCGATATACTCAAGTCGGGGCTTTGCAATAAGATCTTAATGATTCAGTTTGCTGCTGATCAAACCATCAACAGAGAATTTCCCTGCCCCCTGCAAACCATGAGAGAACGAAAATGACGAGGTAGAGGAATGCTAACTCACCACCGCTGACAGAACCTCCATGTACGGTTGTGAAAGCAACAATCATTAGAAAAATCATTGGCAGTAGTGCCAAACGGGTGAGGAAACCGAAGGTAAATGCCAGGCCGCATATCAGTTCGCCAAAGATGCTCAAGCTCACAGCTACTTCTCCACTCATACCGAAGGGGCTGGGAAGTGTGCAGCCGTTTCTGTGAAGTGTTGTAACTTGTCGAGTCCATGGCTCGCAAATGTCAATCCGAATAGAAGGCGTGAAGCCAGCAAAAGGAGGGATGTCTTTGTGCCTTCAACTTTAGGGAACAGTAATTCTAAACTTTTCATTTCTTATCCTTTTTATATTTATATTATTTTGCCTACAATGCTAATCGAAGCTATATGTGACGAATAGCATTGGGGCAATATCTTTAGTTGTTTGCAAAGGTATGGATTATTTTCTTTTATAGTCGTCCGGTAAAACGTAAATCATATGTAAGCGTAGAATAAAACAGCTATGGTTGTGAGCATCTTAAACGTGAAGCATATCATTGTTGTTACCGCGACATCAAACAAGCAAGGGCTATTCAGCACGCGTGCCGGATAGCCCTTTTCTTATAGCTTTGCTAAAGTGCTGGTGTGTGATTTAGGCTCCCACGAGTTTTTCATTATTATCTACCTGTGAGCACTTTAGATTATCATCTCCATGCTATACGCTGTATATTTCTGTGTGTGGGCTTAATTCTCTGTGAAAAAATCGTACAAATCGCTCTTTTATTTTGCATCAAGGAAAAAGTTTTCGCAAATAAGCTAAGCATTTTGATAGTTAGCATAAGCACAACAAGTTGCTGATAGTCAGCTGTTTGTAGAAAATAACAAGGTTTTTTGTTAATCAAAAAGACCGCTAAAACCGCGAAAAACGGTCTAAAAGCAGCTCTTTTTACCGTGTAAAAGCATGGCGATTACCCGGTAAAAGAGCTGCTTTGAGCAAGCAAAAAGCTATGCTTTTTACATCGAAAAACGCTAAAAACGATCTGCCGCAGGATAAAAACGCAGTTTTATCTCTGTTTTTTCTCTCTGGTTGGAGAATTTTTAGAGGGCCGTTTTTGTGACCGTTTTTACATTTTCGAGTAGCGATGCCATACGGTATCACCTTCCATGATTCTACGTTGTATAACGATTATAACTAAATGTTAACAAGTTTCCTCCCTATCACTTGTAAGATTCAAAGAAAACGTTTATCTTTACGACGAAATTTTATCTTTACCATGGTGACCTCATCTGCGTAATACAAACGAACAAGCTTGTGTCATCTACATGATAATATATCTCCATACCGACCATTCGCCTAATGATTAAACTTTTTAAAAATAAAAATATGCAAAAACATTTTTTTATACATTATCCTTCTTGCCATCGTGGCAATGATGATGTTTGCCTTGCCACAACACGCGCAGGCACAAGAAAAAGAAGCCTATGTCGTGAAGAGCGACGACGGCACAACCCTCACCTTCTATTACGACACGCAGAAAGTGGCACGAACAGGCACCAAATGGGGAATTAACGAGACGCAGACGGAAGATGGAGAAACCTATCGGGCTTGGGCAGGCACAAGGACAACCAAGAATACAACTATTACCCAAGCCGTGATTGACCCTTCGTTTAAGGGATTTCCGCCCTAAAACGACAGCCCATTGGTTCTACAGTTTAGAAGCATTGACGCAAATCACGGGCATAGAAAACCTCAATACCGAAGAAGTAACCGATATGAACTACATGTTCTGTTCCTGCGCCGCTCTGACTCAGCTTGATGTAAGCAAGTTCGACACGCAGAAGGTAACCGATATGCATGCTATGTTTTCTGCCTGCTACGCCCTGCCCCAGCTCGACCTAAGCAACTTCGATACACGGAACGTAACTAATATGAGCGGCATGTTTTTGGGGCTGTACAGCCTTGACCCAGCTTGACGTAAGCAAGTTCGACACGCAGAAGGTAACTGATATGCACGGCATGTTTGTTGGTTGTGAGGTGCTGACGCAGGTCGACGTAAGCAAGTTCGATACACGGAACGTAACCAATATACACAGTATGTTCCGCAACTGCGCCTCTCTGACCCGGATTGACGTAAGTAATTTCGACATGCAGAATGTAATTACGATGAGCGGCATATTCCTCGACTGCAAATCGCTGACCACCATTTACTGCAACGAAGCATGGATGTCTGGCGGCTCAAGCTACATGTTCAAAGGTTGCGTGCAACTCAAGGGCGCGGTCTCTTACGACGAAAACAAGGCTGGCATAGAAATGGCCAACCCCGATACGGGCTACTTTACGAAGACAACAAATGACAACAAGGAAGCCTACGTCGTGAAGAGCAACGACGGCACAACCCTCACTCTATTACGACACGCAGAAAGCAACACGAACAGGCACCAAATGGGGTGTTAACGCTACACAGACGGACCAAAGTGACGCCTATAGCGCCTATAGGGGCTTGGACAGGCATATTCAAAACCCCGAACACAACTGTCACTCAAGTCGTGTTCGACCCATCATTTAAAGATTTCCGCCCTAAAACGACAGACTATTGGTTCTACAATTTAGAAGCATTGACGCAAATCACGGGCAACGAAAATCTTAATACTGAGGAAGTAACCCATATGCGTAATATGTTTGCCGGCTGCATCGCCCTGCCCCAACTCGACGTAAGCAAGTTCGATACGAAGAATGTAACCAAAATGCAGCGCATGTTTGCCGGCTGCATCGCGCTGACCCAGCTTGACGTAAGCAAATTCGATACAAAGAACGTAACCGCTATGTGGTCCATGTTTGCAGGCTGCAAAGGCTCTGACCCAACTCGACGTAAGCAAATTCGATACGCAGAACGTAATCAATATGAGCGGCATGTTCGATGACTGCAAAGCCCTGACCCAACTGACGTAAGCAAGTTCGACACGCAGAACGTAACCGATATGCAGTCCATGTTTTGCAGGCTGTAAGGCCTTGACCCAACTCGATTTAAGTAATTTCGATACAAAAGAACGTAACCGATATGAGCCACATGTTTGAAGGTTGTACTTCGTTAACCTCGATCAACAATTCAAAGATTACCCGGGCGAAAGCGTCAGGTTTAGCGAACTCTGGATTACAGAAAGCTCCGACAGCATTCAACGTTTCAAACTTCAATACAACGAATGTGACCAACATGAGCTATATGTTCGCGGATTGTTCTTCGCTGACCATACTCGATCTCACGAACTTTAACACGGAGAAAGTGACAGACATGAGGGGCATGTTCAAGGGTTGCTCTTCGCTGACTACCATCTATTGCAACGACGCGTGGACGTGCAGCAACACTGCAGATATGTTCAAAGACTGCGTGAAACTCAAAGGCGCGACAGAATATGCCGCAGGCAACATCGACAACGCGATGGTAAACCCTGATACGGGCTACTTTACGAAGAAAGACGCTACGGATATTGCGCAAGCCGGGCATACTGCCACCATTAGGGCTATCTATTCTGTCGATGGTCACCGACTGAAGGAACTGCAACCGGGCGTGAACATCGTGACGATGAGCGACGGAACAACGCGCAAGGTCGTGAAGAAGTAAGAACATTAAGGCATCATGAATATTTGGTAGGCTGGATAATCCAGTCTACCTTTTTTGTATTTAGGAAACTATCTTCGTTATATTTTTTACGTTTTTATGCCATCGCCCGCGCGCGACCGTGTCTGTTTGGCGTTGAGAGGACAGCCTCGTTTAAAATGAATCGATGCGTTGAGGGCGAAAATGTATTGTTTCGAGCCGATACAGACGAGAAACCGAAGGGTAAAAGCTGCACGACCGGGCCTAAAGAGTGGGGAGATTTCAATGTAAATAATCATTTTTTTAGGTATTGTTAATGTTTTCATTTTGCTCTACTTTTGTCATCAAAAGAACCGAGTTCGTCATCTATCTATTCGTTTTTGATTTTCGATGGGTTCAAAATATATATTTATCGTATTGTTTTTGTTGGCTTTCGTTGCATTGCGCCAGTCAACAACAAGTTACTGTCAGCGGTGTCGTGACCGACGCTGCTGATAAAAACAACGCTGCCATGGCTACCATTTCATTCCAAGGCAAGCATCCTAAAAGCCACGCTGGCTAATGCTGACGGACGTTTTTCCGTTCATGTAATGGCCGGCGAAAGCTATGTCATGAAGGTGAGTTATGTGGGCTATGAACCTTACAGACGCACCGTGACGTTTACCAAGAACACAACGTTGAATGTGAATCTGAAAGCCAATCTGCGCCTCAGCGAAGTGACTATCACGGCCAAGGAGGCGCAAGGGCTTGTCACCAAGTCTATCATTGGGCGCGACGCGATGAACCAGCTACAGCCCAACAGCTTGGCCGATCTGATGGAACTGCTGCCGGGCGGCTACTCCAAAGACCCGAATATGGGCATGGCCAACACGATAAGCCTGCGTGAAACGGGAAATATGACCTCCGGCGGTGGCTTAACTCACAATAATGCCTTCGCCATATCGTCGCTCGGTACGCAGTTTGTCGTAGACGGCACGCCCATCAATACCGACGCCAATCTGCAATTCTCGCCGCTTTCGGATACGCAAAATGTCAGTTCGGGGGGCGGAACGGAAAACTATCGCAACATTACCAATAAGGGCGTTGACATGCGCACGATAGGCACTGACGACATTGAGCGCGTCGAAGTGATACGAGGAATACCCTCGGTAGAGTATGGCAACCTGACCAGTGGCATCGTCAACATCAAGAAGATACGCCGTGAGATGCCGCTCTCCGCCCGCTTCAAGGCCGATGGTTACAGCAAATTATTCTCTGTCGGGAAGGTATTGCGCTCGGTAACGACGATGCCCGGGTGCTCAACGCAGACCTCGGCTATCTCGATTCAAAAAGTAGATCCAACCGATAATCTCGAAAACTACAAACGGCTGAATGCCTCATTGCGCTATACATTTAGAAAGACGACGGCGGGAAAGACAGATTGGAAATGGGAGTCGGCGTTCGATTACTCCAGCTCTTTCGACAACAGTAAGGCCGATCCCGACCTCAATTACGGGCGCATCGACGAATATCGCTCCAATTATAATCGCATGGTCTTCACCAATAGCTGGTCGCTGAACCGCAAGAAGGGATTGCTTCGCGAGATAGAAGTCAACACTTCCGTGTCGCAACAATTGGATCGCCTGCGCCAAAGACGCCTCGTGGCACCGCAACGCTACGGCATCGTGCCCACGGGATGGGAGGAAGGTGAGCACGAGGCCGCCGCAGTCTATGCCGAATACGTAGCCGATTACCTGTGCGATGGCAAGCCTTTCAACGCCTGGCTCAAAGCCAAAGGGCTGTTCCGGTTGGATGTTGGCTCATTGGAAAACCAACTAAAGGTGGGCTTCAACTGGGACTATTCCAAGAATTACGGCGACGGACAAGTGTATGACGCATGAGTCATCCGCTCAGTGTCAGTGGCTGGTCGACCCGCCCGCGGCGCTACAAGGATATCCCCGGACTGCAAAACCTGTCGGTCTTTGGCGAAAAAAACTTTGTGGCAAAGATAGGTGGTAGCGTGCTGGAAGGCATGTTCGGCGTGCGTCTGAATACCATTCCCGGACTTGATAAGCGCTTTGACATGAGCGGAAAAGTATATGCCGACCCACGTGTCAATATCAACTGGCGATTGCCTTACCTTACGGTTGAGGTAGCCCGCTGCGCTTCGCGATTGCTTCGGGTTGGGGGCTGACCACGAAAAATCCTACGCTCAACTACCTTTTTTTCCCGTCAATTATTACAGCGACTTCGTGGAGCTGGCCTATTATGACACCAAGAATCCTGAACGCGACAGCCGTTTTGTGGTGATGAGCTATCGGCAGGATCCCACCAACTATGCCATCAAACCGGCCCGCAACCGAAAATGGGAGGTGCGGTTAGACGTCGACTGGAAAGAGAACTCGCTGAGTGTGGACTACTTCTATGAGCAAATGACCTCAGGCTTTCGCTATTCTCGCATCTACGGCGACTACCTTTATAAGAAATATGACGCTTCGCGGATGTCGGCCGGAACAGACTGGCGCACGCTGCCCTTTGAGAACCGGCACGTGCTCGACGGCTATCAGCAGGCCTCGAACGGCAGCAAGATGGTGAAACAGGGCATCGAACTGCAATTCACCTCTGCCCGTATCCGTGCCCCTGCGCACCCGTATCAATGTCAGCGGAGCATGGTTTCACACCATCTATACCAACAGTCAGCCGATGTATGACCCCGTAAGTACGGTGATAGACAACCGTCCTGTGAGTGAGTCTTACGTGGGTCTTTACGACTGGAATGACGGGCAGGTGAACGACAGGCTCAACACCAACTTCACGTTCGACACCCAAGTGCCCGAATGGGGCTTCATCTTTACCACCTCGGCACAGTTCATGTGGCTTATCAAGACCAAACGACAGGAGAAGAACGGCTATCCCATTGCCTATATTTCGGCGGCCGACGGCAAGGGTACATCCCTACACCCCGGAGAGCGAACAGGATGTTTTTCTGAAACAACTGGTGCAAACCTATAAGGCTGATATGTTCCGACCATTCACGGTGCCGATGTCGATGATCGTCAATCTCAAGGCTACCAAGCGAATCGGACGCTACATGCGGTTGTCTTTCTTTGCCAATAAGATATTGGATTACCTGCCCGACTACAAGTCAAACGGCAAGGTGATACGCCGCAACGCTTCACCTTATTTCGGCGTAGAGGCCAATTTCACGATATAATTCTTAACCTATTCATATCATAAAAAGATGAAAACAGTTATATCTACTTTAGCATTGGCCACGCTGACCATGCTCGCCCTGTTCTCATCGTGTAGCGATGACAAAGAACTTGTTGAGGTTGCAACGAATCTAACGATAGATTATCCCACGAACGTGAAAAACCTCAAGGTTGTTTCTGAGAAGATTCAGTTTACCAATCTTACGTCGGGCGCGAAGACAAGTCTGACCCATTCCGGCAATATCCGGCTGCCTGAAGGACTTTATGATTGCGTGTATTCTGCTGATGTTACGTATGAAAACGGAGAGGGTGCGGAGACCGCGATGGCAAAAGGATACCTCACGGGTAAGGCCGAAAACATAACCGTCTCGGAATCCTCTAAAAACCATAAAATAGAAACCTTCCTTTCAGCGGCAAACGAAGACTTTATTCTGGAGGAAGTGTTCTTTTCCGGCACGTTGCGTGCTTCGGGATCGCAATACTATGGCGACAGTTACATCAAGATATTCAATAACACTGACCATGTGCTTTATGCTGATGGACTGGCTTTCTGCGAATCGAAGTTTAAGTCGGTGCAGTATTTTGAATATTCACCCGACATTCGTAAAGATACGTTTACGGTGTGGTCGCTTTACGTTATACCCGGCAATGGAACGGAACATCCGGTCATGCCCGGTCAATCACTGCTCATCTGTGACACTGGTATCGACCATCGGGTGGCCAACCCCAACTCATTCGACTTGAGCAAGGCCGATTTTGAATGGTACGACATTTCGTCTTCTCCCTCTCATTTGGATATCGATGGGCCTACGGTACCCAATCTGGACAAATGGTATTGCTACACGTTGAGTTTCTATGTCCTGCACAATCGTGGATTCACGTCATTCGCCCTCGCTCGTATTCCGAAGAATATATCTAAGCAACAGTATCTCAAAGACTATCTGTACACCTATTATTATACGATGTATCTTCCGCAAGGCACTTTCCCTATGCACCAGACAGGTTATAAGATTCCCAATGCGTGGATTGTAGATGGTGTGAACTGCAGCGTGCAAAGCAACCGATTGTGGAATATTCTGCCACCGTCGGTGGATGCGGGATGGACACATGTGGGATATGTAGAACCATGACAAAAGTCGCTACTTCCGCAGCATTCGCCGTAAATTGCAGTTTATAGACGGAAAAGGCATCATACATTTTGCAAGACACCAATAACTCTACCGAAGATTTCAATACAGAGTGTATCCCTTCAGTGATAGAGGAACAGGGAACAGCCATCAGTGCCGACGGCACAAAAGCTACGACCCACACTTATGATGGCGTTACTCCGAAGAAATAAATGAATAAAAACAACAGATGTGGATAAGACGATAGTTCACTTTCTCATGGCGGTTTCGCTTGTAGCCTTAGGCCCCGTCGCTTCGGCCAAGGCTGACGACAATATTGTGAGAGGCAGACCGAACACCGGGCGATACCCGTTCATGGTTTCGGAGATCTACCGCAATCCCGCCATGCAATGGAATCGTTATGAGTTTTCGCTGAACCGATTAAGCGCAACCTACGCTAACAGCACTGCCACTCTGCCGAAGCGGTTGGAGTATGGCGATAAAGCGGCGGTTGCCGGAGGCCATATCGACGCTTTTTCTGCGGAAAAAGAAAGTTTCTCTGTGGGGCATGGCTCACTACATCAATGGTCAGACACGCCATATTCGTTACTGCGAGACCAGCGACTTCGACCTTCTTTATCCCTACGTCATGGCCGATACCATCAGGGGAGGAGTGTCGCGCAAAGAGACTTATGACTTTATGGGCGGTTTTGCGCTTCGCAAGAACAAGTGGACGGTGGGTGCGGAAGGACGCTATACGGCCCAGTTGGAATACCGAACGGTGGACCCTCGCCCCAAAAACCTCACGGGTTATTTGCAGGTGAAGGGTGGGAATGGGCAGGTCGGGACTCTTCAATGACACTTACGAAGGGGGATTGTCGGTAGGCGTCCAGACGATACAAACAGACGAATACACTTGAGTTTTTACAACGAAACTTCGCGGCCTGCCGTTTATCATCTCACCGGGTTGGGCATGGATTATTACCGTTTTAGAGACTCCTACACCTCTACTTATTATAAAGGATTGGGCTGGGATGCCACGGTAGAGCTGTGTCCCGTGGCTCACCGGAACGGCGTTTACGCGGCGTTGAACTATAGTTCCTTATCGATAGAGAACGTCATTTCGGATCTCAACGAGCTGCCTCTCACGAAGTTGGTATTGCGCCATCAGGGCTTTGAAACGGGCTATCTGCACAAAGGAAAAACCTATACGTGGGGCGTGAAGGTGGCGGAAAGCCTACGACGAACGGCGAGGAATAGAAAATATCTTCGGCTCGGCGCAAGACAATATCTATCCGCAGATAGCTTCCGGACGGCAGTATCAGGAGAACCGATGGGAGCTGTCGAGCACGTTGTTATGCCAATACCGTCCATCGCGCACGGTCTTATACGATCTTTCGGTGAGCCAACGCTATCGCCATATCCGCGAAACCTATGCAGAACCATGGCGTAAGCTGTCCGCGTCAGCGCAGGTGTCGGCCCTCACGTTGAAGGCAATGTGGCAGATGAAGCGGTGGATGTTGCAGACATCCGCTCATTTAGATTACGCTGGAACTGCCGTAGCAGCATGGCGTTGAATGGAAAGAGTGACGCGCGCATGATGATACCCGTGTATCATCGCCATGCTTTTTATGCGAACAACCGCTACGACGCAGGTCTGCAAGCTGAAGCCAATTATGCCGTGAACCGGCATTATAGCGTGTTTGTAGCTGCCGGATGGAATCATGCGCACTACATGAAAACAGAACACAACAGCCTTTTACACCTCTCGTTGGGCATGGAATTCTAATTAAAAATATTTTACTAAAGACCAAAAACTATGATGAAAAATTTACTCATTTCATTGATGATGCTAACAACTGTAGCCTTTGCTCATGCTACGGACTTTAAGTATCAGTGGCATCACACCATCTACGGGCAGACCAAAGCCGGCAACACGCCCGTGTCTGTTGTTCAAACAGCCGATGGAAACTATGTAACCTTTAATTCTTTCGGCTCTAACACGCTTACCGGAACCCAACTCTATTTCGACGGACAACCGCTTCAAGACGCTCAAGGACAAAATATTGAAGGCTGTCCGTATCAAAGGAACAAAACCAAAACTCTGTCAACGACAACCTTTTGTTGCAGAAAATGAACGCAGGAACAAATTGCCTTGATGTGGACGGTATATTCAGATAAGGGCTATCTTTACAACAATAAATCAATCTATCCGACACCCGATGGTGGAGTGATTTTTGTCGGTGACGTGCGCAATTTTGCCAATAAGACGGAACCTACACTTTTCCGAATGATTGGAGCCGATGGCCAAAAAGACCGAAGTGGGTTACACTCCGGCCGGAAACGATCATAATTCTATTGAAGGTGTTATCGCCAAGATCAATAAGGATGGCAAAGTGGAGTGGGCCAAACTGATAGCTACCACCACGCATCCCACTGTTAATGGTACTCATTTTGGCGGTTATGCCATCTATTATAAAGGGCTAGTTGTAGACAGAAAGGAAACATCTATGTGTGTGGCAACTATATGTCGTCCGTGACTTTCGTGAAACGTGATGGAACAAAGGAAACACACGAGGCAAAAGAACACGGCAGCATGGGACGGCAGCATACAGACTTCGGCCGGCGACCCGTTTATTGCTAAACTCGATAAGGATGGTTATCTGCTCCGATTCATGACAGAAGACGAGAGCAACGTGAAGTTTGCGACATTCGACAAGATGGTTGTTAAGGATGGTACACTCTATGTGAGTGGCCGCTTGCAGGGTGATGGTGCCGCCACCATCAAGTTTTGGCAACACCACTCTACAACCCTAACGATTGCTGGAATCTCATCTACGCTTCCGTGAAAACCGAAGATTTGAGCCTCAATTATATCAAGATGTTGGTTGCGGGGAAGTTCGATGGTAAGAGCTATGCCGTGCAGAATATGAACCTTCAATACTATAACGGTAGCCTGTATATGACCGGATTGATGACGGGAAGCCTGGCTGATGATGCTACTTCGACGCCTTTCATCGCCACAACTTCCAAGATGCGCGAAGCCCTTTATCGTGAAAGTAGCAGCCAAAAGCGGCAATCGGTTGGCTGCCGGTATAGATGGGCAGTCTATTACAGCGGCTTATGCCGTTGTCGAAACGAAAGATCCCGCTACTGTTTGGGTTTACGGATATCATATGTTTGCTAAAGCCCGACTCAACAAATATACACTCAAGGAGGGTAAACTGGTGAAAGGCACGGAAGAGATTGTGCTCGACAAAGCCAGTGTAGGAGTGCTGGGAGCACCGCTGATTGATGGTAACGCTTTTGTGTCTGTGGCAAGAGTTAGTAACAATGCCGGCAAAATCTTGGGCGTAACAGGCGAACCGGCAAAATTCTATAATTGGGGTATTGTCCTTACAAAACATACCTGCGACGATATTCTGGCTGAAAATGGCAAAACAACAGACATTCAGGACGTGAGTGTTCTGAGAAGACAAAGTAGGCAACTGTGACGTTTATACCCTGACGGGTGTGCTCATCAAGAGAGCTAAAACCATGGTAGACGCTACGAATGGATTGAATCCCGGGCTTTATATCATCGGCGGTAAAAAGATAATCGTGAAGTAAAAGGATTGATTTTTTCAGACTTGTAAACTCTAAAATATATCTTACATGAAGAGAAAGTATTCATGTCTGTTGTTCCTGTTGTGGTTGCCGCTCGTTGTTTCCGCCCAAACGCTGCAGCAAGATGCTTCTTTTCTCACGGGAAAGTTGAAGAACGGACTGACCTATTACATTCGCCGCAATGCCAAAGAACCTGGAATCGCCGATTTTTACATTGCTCAGCGAGTGGGTTCTATCCTCGAAGAACCACGACAACGTGGATTGGCTCACTTTCTGGAACACATGGCCTTCAACGGAACTGCGAATTTTTCGTGGCGAAGGCGCGTCACTTGGTATTGTGCCATGGTGTGAAAGTATAGGTGTAAAGTTCGGAGCGAATCTCAATGCCTATACAAGCGTCGACCAAACGGTGTACAATATCTCGGCTGTACCTGTGGGGTGCGAGTCTGTTCTCGATTCGGCCCTGCTTATTTTTGCACGATTGGGCCACGACCTGTTGCTCACCGACAAGGAGATTGATAAGGAGCGTGGCGTGATACACGAAGAGTGGCGCACGCGTCGTGCCGGAAAGGCCACGCAACGTATGATGGAACGTGTGTTGCCTGTGGTCTACCGAGGTTCGAAATACGAAGCTGCCTGCCTATCGGATCAATGGATATTGTTGATAATTTTCCTTACAAGGACTTGCGCGACTATTACAAGAGTGGTATCGTCCTGATTTGCAGGCCGTGATTGTGGTGGGCGACATTCGTCCGGCTGAGGTGGAGGCGAAAATCAAGCGACTATTCGGCGCTATTCCTCGTCCCAAGCACGCAGCGGAGCGCATTTATTATCCCGTGGGTAATAATGAACGGATGATTGTTGCTACCGACCGCGATAGTGAACAACCCATCATGCTGGCTAACCTCTACATGAAGCACGATGCCGTGCCTGATGGAGAAAACAACGACAACCTATCTACGAAATAATTATATCGAATCGCTCATTATTTCGATGCTCAATGCTCGTTTGCAAGAGTTGCAACAGCAAGCCGTTTCGCCTTTCCTGTCGGCAGCGGCTCATACCGGCACCTTCCTCGTTTCGCGAACGAAGGATGCTTTTTGGCTCTCTTTCGGTTGTAGACAAGAGAATGTGAAAGGGGCGTTTGATGCGGTAATAGCCGAGAGCGAGCGTGCACGTCGCTACGGATTCACCACGAGCGAACTGCAACGTGCGCAAGACAGACAGTTGAAAGTGGCTGAGCGTCTATATGTCGAGCGTGAAGATCGCCGCAATCGCTACTTTGTAGACAAGGCATTGCAACACTTTTTGTCGACCGAACCACTGGTTGCGGAGGCTAATCGGCTTGAACTTATCAAGCAATTCAGCCGCACGGTTACTCCGGAAGAAGTGAATAAGGCGGTAAAAAGTTTGATTTCAGACCAAAATCAAGTGCTTGTAGTCTATGCACCCGATAAACCTGAGTTTAAAACTTCCGACTAATGACACGCTCGAACGGTATGTACTCGAGGGCGCAAGCAAAAGGCTTACGAGCCATACAAAGAACCACAACTGAGCGGAGAACTCATCTCGCAGCTGCCTCAATCGGGAACGATCGTTAGCGAACGATCGGGCATGCATGGTACGAAGGTTCTGGAATTGAGCAACGGAACCACCGTCTACGTCAAGCAAACTAACTTCAGCAAGGATCAGATAACGATGCGCTTTTTGGGGTGAAGGAGGCACTTCATGCTATCCGACCATGATGCGCCCAACTTCCCGTTTGTCGCGAGTGCTATCACCGATGCCGGTGTGGGTGCTTTTGACAGAACACGCTACGCAAGATGCTCGCGTCGAAGATAGCCAGTGTAACTCCTTCTATCAGCGATGATACGCAGCAGCTCTCCGGAAAGTCTTCGGTTACAGATTTGAAAACGATGTTGGAACTTACTTATCTTTATTTCGCGCAGCCTCGTAAAGACAGCATTACCTTCAATGGAGCAATCGATCGTATGCGCTCTTTCCTAACCAACAGAGAGGCCAATCCACAGGTGAGCTATAATGACTCACTTGTAGCGATACTCTATGGTAACCATCCCCGCATGCAGCCTACTAAGCGCGAGACGCTCGACCGTGTTTCCTACGACCGCGTGTGGCAAATCTACAGAGAACGTTTCGCCGACGCGTCGAAGTTCAAGATGTTGCTCGTGGGAAACATCAATATCGACTCCTGCGTCCTTTGCTTTGCCGCTATATAGCTACCCTACCATCGAGCAAGAATAACACGGCAACCGCCGAACCTGCAGATAGGAAGACATATCCCACGCCCGATGTGCGCAACGCCGACGAGACACGACTCTTCAAAAAGTCGATGAATACTCCTTCGACGCTGGTCAACATCTTCTATACCTTTGACGAACCCTACACGGCTAAGACCGATCTTGCGCTGGACGTGTTGCAACGCGTGTTGCAAATGGCTTATACCGATAGTGTACGCGAAGAGAAAGGAGGAACGTATGGAGTGAGTGTCAGCTATGAACTTGAGAAGGACAACCATCCCACGGCTATGCTGCGTATAACCTTCCGTACCGATCCGGCCAAGTATGACGCCCTGATACCAATCGTTTACCGGCAGCTGGCGCATATCGCCGAGCGAGGACCCTAACCCTGTAAGCATGGATAAGGTAAAGAAATATCTGCTGAAGACTTACGGACAGAACAGCATCGATAATGGCTATTGGGATTATGTCATCTACCATCAACTTCAAGATGGCATTGATTTCCATACCGATTACGAGCAATTGGTGCGCAATCTCACGAGCCGCGAGCTGCAACAAATCGCGAAAGACATTCTTGGCAGTCGTCGTCGCATTGAAGTGACCATGCAGAGTGAGTAGCTCTGAAGACTCCTGACGGGCGAGTAGATAATTCTCTTCTACCTTGTGTCATCATGGCTATAGCCTGTTGCGGGAGAATTTCGTTATCAACCCCGAGTCATCACTGCGTAGGCGGTGTGGCTTGGGGTTGATGTTTGATATGTTTTTCATGGTGGGGTACTGGACTTCTTAAAAAGCTAAATTCTGCTCATTGTAAAACGTGTAAATTGACCTATATTAATAATTTAAGGAGAAATATAGCATAAGGTTGGCGAGAGCTGGCCATGAAGAAATTACTTTGTAATTTTTGTGGCCGTAAAATTGTTTTTATTCATGTCGGTATGATTATAACGATAGCACGACAATGCGGATGCAGTGCCTTAGAGGTGGGAAAACTTCTGGCCGCGCATTATAATATTCCTTTTATACGCGAAAGAATCTCATGCAGATGGCTAAGGATAATGGTATTTTTGAGCAAGATGCACGATTTCTTTGAAGAGCGACCGGTCGATGAACTGATGTATGCCATCTCGGCTATTGAGAACGAGGAGGGCAACGCCGAAACCAACCGCCATTCGATGAGGCTTTTGGCCGATCTGATAGGTGAGCGCGACTGCGTGATTATCGGTCGTTGCGGCAACTACATCTTTAGAAACAGGGCAGACCTTGTGTCGGTTTTTCCTAAAAAGGAAACTTTGAGGAGCGCGTGAAGGCAATGGCCCGTCACGACGGCATGAGCCAACCGGAGGCGGAAGAATTCGTGCGTGAGACTGACGATAGCCGCGTCCGTTACCACAAAATATTATACGGGACTGACTTGGGGCAACGCCGATGACTACGATATTTGCTTCGATAGTCTACGGTTGGGAACCGAGAAGACGGCACGGTTTATAGAGAAATATATCGAGGATATAGGTTTGAATCGATGATATTTTTAAGTTTGTAAACTTCTATCGCAGTAAGTACGTAAAACGTTTAAGATGAAATTTGTAAAGCAATTCTTACTTATCCTTCTTTTTTCTTTCCTCGGCGAGCTTCTTCATTACCTGATACCGCTGCCTTTTCCGGCCAGTATCTATGGTATCGTGTTGCTCTTTGCGGCACTGTCGGCTAAGGTTGTAAAGGTGAAGGACGTGCGCGAAGTGAGCGTATTCCTCATTGCCGTTATGCCGGTGATGTTTATTCCCGCGGCAGTGGGACTGATTGATTCGTGGGGTGATATTCGTTCCAATCTGATAGAATATATCATTGTGACGGTTGTCAGTACGTTTGCGGTGATGGCCGCGGCCGGTTGGACCACACAATATATCATCCGTCGGCACCTCAAGAAGGAGCAGCGGGCGTGTCACGATGAAGAGAGGACTGATGACCGGCGCAAAAACAATCGGAAAAAGAGGAAAGAATCAGTATTCAATTTAGGTAGAAAAGTTTGAACAAAGATGAAAGACTTTGTTGCAAGATTCAGTTTATTTCGGTGTATTTATCAGTTTGGGGGCTTACGCCATCGGCATGTTTCTGCGCCGAAAGACCGGTTATTCGTTTCTGAATCCGTTGCTTATATCCATCATATTGGTGATAGCGGTGCTGCTGCTGACCGGCGGAAGCTATGAAAAGTACAACGCTCAGGGCGTCATGGCTCAGCTATCTGCTCACTCCGGCCACCATCTGCCTTTGCGGTTCCATTGTATCAGCAGGTGGAACTCTTGAAGAAAAACTACCGGGCCATCCTTTCCGGTATTGCGGCCGGTGCCTTTTCGAGCATGCTTTCCGTACTGTTGCTGGCCCTGTTGTTCAGCTTCAACCATGCGGCTTATGCCACTTTCCTGCCCAAATCCATAACGACGGCCATTGGTATGGGCGTGTCTGAAGAAATCTGGGCGGTTATGTTTCTGTCACCGTTGTGGCCATCATTATCACCGGTGTGCTAGGGCAATATCTTTGCCGAACGCTTTCTGAAACTTATTAAAATCGAAGAACCGATAGCCAAAGGGTATCGCTATCGGCTCGTCATCGCATGCCATCGGAACTTCTAAAGCCATGGAAATGGGTTCTGTCGAGGGCGCTACGAGTGGGCTTTCCATAGTTGTGAATGGTATTCTTACCGTTATTGGTGCTTCGCTCTTTGGCCTGATTCTGTAAAAAGCAGGGGCGATTCGTGCGTGGAAGACGGCTTCTGGCATATAGTTTGTATAGCAAAAATATCAAACCCTTTAATACTTTTACAGTGGCATTAGGAAAAATGGATTGGCGGATTTCTCGGCTTCATATCAGGTGGAGGCATACTTGGCATGTTGGCCGGATTTGCTTTAGGCTCACTCTTCGATAAGGGGCTTGATGCCGTCAACACGCCCGACAATCTGTCGTCTGGCGATGATGAGGCCGCACGGCAACGCTATCAGCAGCACGTTTATGAAGGACAGCGCAATTCCTTCATGTTTTGTTTACTCGTTCTTTCGTCTTACATCATCAAGGCCGACGGTCGGGTGATGCACTCCGAAAATGGAGTTTGTGCGCTCGTTTCTGCGTAGCAACTTCGGCGAAGCTGCCGTTGTGCAGGGCGATGGCATCCTACGCAAGCTCTTTGAGAAACAGAAGCAGATGGGCAACGCGGCCTATCGCGCCACCATGCACGATGCTTGCGTGCAGATAGCGCATAACATGGACATAGCTCAACGGCTGCAATTACTCAATTATCTGGTAATGATTGCCCAAGGTCGACGGGCAAGTGACGGCCGATGAGGTCACTGCGCTGAAGGAAGTGGCCCACTATATGGGGCTTTCGGCACGGGAAGTAGATTCGATGCTCAATCTTTCGCAGGGTGGCAACAACGCTGACGCGGCCTATCAGGTGCTCGAAATCTCGTCCGAAGCGACAGATGAGGAGGTGAAGGCGACCTATCGACGCATGGCGTTGAAGCATCATCCGATCGTGTGGCGACCTTGGGAGACGACGTCAGACGAGGTGCGGAGAAGAAATTTCAGGAAATCAATGAGGCCAAGAGCGTATTTTTCAAGGCTCGTGGGATGACGTAAGGAGGTTTGTTTGGGCTTTCGATGCCATACCGATTCATAGAAACGATAGGGAAAACCCTATCTTACTGTAGGGGAATTGCGTTTGCGATTCCCTGTTTTTATTCTATTTTGCGACAGATAAAACTTTATATTATGAACCATAAAAGTATCATTACAGTCATGAGCGCGGCTCTTTTGATGAGCAGTTGTGGTACATACACAGCTCAGGGTGCTTATACCGGTTCTACGCTCGGCTCGATATTAGGCTGTGCCATCGGTGGTTTGTCCGATGGTTCGCGAGGCTCTGACGTTGGAACAATTGTGGGAATGGTCGGTGGAGCGGTAGTAGGAGCGGCCATAGGTAATGCCGCCGACCGCAGGGCTGAGGCCGAAATGATTGAACATCGGGAAGCGGTGAAGCGGCGACGGGCCCAAGCGTGACCGCTATGGTTACGACCGTCGGCAATCACGGATCGACCGTTCGACCGATCCGTATGACAACGGCTTCGACCCCAATCATGGTGGTGACGATCGCATCTACGACTTCAATGGTTCAGACTATACCGGCGATTACAGCGCACAGAAGCCTGTTGAGGGCCTATCCGCATCGCTCGAATGTGGATGATAGGGTCGGTGCCTATCGTTATACGCCTGATATCGAGATACGCAACGCTCGCATTGTAGACGACAATCTGGATAATGTAATCTCTCGGGGTGAACTTTGTAAGGTGATTTTCGATGTGTTTAACCGTAGCAATACGACTCTTTACGACCTTCAACCCACCGTGATTGAAGCCACCGGTAATCGTCATCTCTATATTTCGCCGGGTGTTCATGTCGAGAAACTACAGCCCGGTAAGGCTATCCGCTACACGGCGATGGTGAAAGCCGATAATCGTCTGCGGAACGGAATGGCTAAGATTTGTGTGTCGGTACTGCAAGGCAGCAGATCGATATCAAAAGTGTGTGAATTTAATATTCCTACTAGAAAGTAAGAATTGTAGTGTAAAACAAGAAATCTCTCAATAAAGTCTCTCTCTTGTGGGGGCCTGTAGCCGATGGTTGCAGGCCCTTTTTAGTAGTTATCCAACGCTTTTTTGAGACGCTCTTTTCGTGTCATTTTGTGGTGATCAACCAATAACTTGTCCGCTGCCCATACAATAAGTCCGAGTATATCGGGGCCTCCAATCATCGGTCGCGACAGTGCTCTTTCCTCTTTTGTTATGGGTGTGAAGAGCGCTCCACGGTTTTGGTGGCCTATAACGACCACGTCGGACAGCGTATGTATCTTAGGTATCAGCATAATCGTGTCCTGACGGAAGTCTTGGGCCTCCATCTGTCGTGTGTAATATTTGCTGTGGGTGATGGTAATACGATTGAAGTTGCGGCTGCTGAGGATAAATTCGCCCTGCCAGTTGGTTTTTACTGACTGGTTGTTATCGGTATAAATGATTACGTCGCGCAAAGGTGTATGGGTGATGGCGTCAGCAATGACGAAGGTGCGCTCGCGTTTTCGCTTACAGACTGTTGAGCCTGTGCTGTTAAAGCAAGGAGAGGAAAAGTGGCGATAAACAATAATTTGGTCTTTCTCCGCATAGTCCTATGACGATTTAAAAAGCGTTTTCTGCGGACAAAGATAGATGAAAAAGCCGAAAATTGTCAAGTTAATGATTACCAAATAGATATAATGTCGTTTAACGCGATTGGCTTTTCAAATCATATTCTTTTGTAGATTGGCCAGAATCACGCCACTCAGAATCATGCCGGAGCCAATGTAGGCAATGACCGTCATGGGTTCGTCAAGAAAGAGGGCACTGGCCACAATGGTAGTCAGCGGATTTAAATAAGTGTAGTTTGTTGTTTTGAGCGCGCCGAGCTTATCGATGACCCAACTCCACAGCGCAAAGCACAAGAAAGAGGCGATAAAACCTAAAAAGAGGACATTGCCATAGATTTCCGGTTTCAGAAAATCGCGCAACGGAAACTGCCATGGCTTGACGGCAAACACCGGAAGCATGGTTATCAGTCCATAAAAAGAACACCTTTCGAGTGAGGAATACGGCATTGTAGTTCTGGCTAACCTTGCGGATGAGCAGGCTGTAGACGGTCCAGCTGACGGCAGAGCCTAAAGCCAATAAATCGCCTATGGGATTGAGACGCAGAACAACTTGGCCGTTGAAAATGACAATGCCCACACCCATCAGCGCCAAAATAGAGGCCTGCGATGAGTCGCCAGCCCGCCTTGAATTCGCGATAAACGACCAAGGCAAAGAGCGTTGTGATGAGCGGAGCCGTAGAAACGATGAACGAAACATTGTTGACATAGGTCAGTCCCACAGCCATATTTTCAGTGACAAAGTGAGAGAACCACCCGTTATGCCCAATAATAGCATCCGAAGTTCATCTTTCCAATTCTGACAGAATAATCGTTTAGGCGAAATAAACCAAATACAGATGTAGGCAAGCAGGAATCTGACTACGAATATCTCGGTCGGACTCATGCCATGTAATATCAATATCTTACTGTTGATGAAGGTTCCGCCCACGTTAAGGCTACAATCAGGGCTGTAATATGATACCAAATCGTTTTTGTTTCGTTGCATAATTGCTGCAAAAATATAAATAATTGATTATGTTTCAAATCTTTGTCTGTTATTTTTTCACTCTATTAGTTAAATTCTTGTAAACGATGATGGGATTACCGCTATGTGGTAATGCGATTACCGCTATGTGGTAATGTGATTACCAGCCGTGTGGTAATGTTGTTACCACGGCGTGGTAAACCGATTACCAGAACGTGGTAATATTTTTGGTAATTTGTCAACGGTTTTGTGATATGGCTGCTTTCATGATTCTCTTATGGGCGAAGGGTTGTTGTTTATTTACGCTTTCTTTACATCTATTCTGTTATCTTGTGCCAATTCTCAACTTTTTATTATTACTTTTTGTCCGTATGATGGAGTATACAATAAATGTACGTGGGCGACTCTTGTCGCTCCGTGAACCCTAGGTGATGGGTATTCTCAACGTGACTCCCGACTCTTTCTTCTCCGGCAGTCGCAAACAAACGGAGCGTGACATCGCCGAGCGAGCTTTGCAAATCGTGGAAGAGGGGGCGCGATGATTGACGTGGGCGCCTTCTCACACGTCCCGGTGCTTTTGAAGTGAGTGAAGAAGAAGAGCGCGACCGCCCTAAAGCGGGCTCTGGAGATTGTTCGGCGTGAGGTGCCCGATGTGCCCATCAGTGTAGATACATATCGCCCGTTGGTAGCTCGCAGCTGTATTGAAGAGTGGGGAGCCGATATCATCAACGACGTGAGTGAAGGCGGACTGACCGGTATCGTGAATACGCCCATCCACGAGCAAGGCAGTATGTTCGACGAAGTGGGGCGGTTGCAGTGCCCCTTATATCCTGATGTCGGTCAAATCCAACCTGCATGATATGTTGATAGCCTTTGCCGACGAGGTGCAACAGTTGCGTGACCGGGGTGCCAAGGACATTATTCTCGACCCGGGCTTCGGCTTTGCAAGACATTAGAGCAGAATTACGAAATCTATCAGCACATGGAACGCCTGCAGACCCCTTGAATTACCAATCTTGGTAGGCATCTCTCGCAAGAGCATGATTTACAAGCTGGTAGGTGGTTCGCCCGAGACGGCTCTGAACGGAACCGCCGTTCTCAATACGATTGCGCTTCAGAAAGGAGCCGGAATTCTGCGTGTACACGATGTGAAGGAAGCTGTAGAGGCCATTCGGATTACGAAGTTGGCTACTTGCGGCGAGTAATTGAATCATTCTAACCTATTATCACTCAACCTAAACAACGCTATTAAGAAATGCCTTTTGTATTTGGAATCAAGGATGTGATTGATGTAGTCCTTGTTGCGCTCATGCTTTTACTATGTCTATCGTTTGATGAAAGAGAGCCGTTCGCTCAATGTCTTCATCGGTATCATGGTGTTTGTGCTCATTTGGCTCTTTGTGAGTCAAGTGCTTGAAATGCGGCTTCTCGGCTCCATTCTCGATAAACTTGTCAGTGTGGGCGTCATCGGACTCATTGTTCTCTTTCAAGAAGAAATCAGAAAGTTTCTTTATTCGCTCGGCGCTCATCAGCGTTTCAAGCGGTTGGCGGCCTTCATGGGCAACAAGAAGAATGCCGAGGGCCGACAAGGAAGCTATTATACCCATCGTAATGGCTTGCATGAACATGGCCAAAAAGTAAGGTAGGGGCACTTATCGTGCTGGAACGGAGCGCTCCACTCGATGATATCGTGGAGACAGGCGACCTGATTGACGCCCGCATCAATCAGCAGCTTATCGAAAATATCTTCTTTAAAAACTCGCCTTTGCATGATGGTGCTATGGTTATCGCGAAGAAACGAATCAAGGCCGCCGGCTGTATTCTGCCCGTGAGTCATAACTTTAATATACCGAAAAGAACTGGGCTTGCGTCATCGTGCGGCCATGGGTATTTCGCAAGATAGCGATGCCGTGGCAGTGGTTGTGTCAGAAGAGACTGGGCGTATTTCGGTGGCTATTAAGGGAGAGTTCCGCCTGCGATTGAGCGCGGAAGAACTGGAAAAGTATTCTAACCAGAGAAATGGCTTGAGAATAAAAATACTTTTTTTATTGCCATAGGACAGCTCTGTCCCAATAAAAACCGTAATTTTGTAAACTGGAAATAGCAAAATGAGAAAGTATCTCATTGCTTCTTTATTATTAAATCGTTTTTTTATATATTAGCATGGAATTATTACAGCAAATTGTTGCCCGCGCAAAGGCAAACAAACAGCGCATTGTGCTCCCTGAAGCTACAGAGGAGCGTACATTGAAGGCTGCTGACCGTGTATTGGCCGACGACCTTGCGGATCTAATTCTTATCGGTAATCCCGCGGAAATCAAGCGGTTGGCCGCTGAATGGGGACTGCGACATATCGACAAGGCTACCCTCATCGATCCGGAAAAATAACCCTAAGAGTGAAGAATATGCCGTTTTGTTGGCCGAACTCCGCAAAAAGAAGGGAATGACTATTGAGCAGGCCCGTGAACTAGTGAAGAATCCGCTCTATTTGGGTTGCATGATTATTAAGACCGAAGATGCCGATGGCCAGATTTCAGGCGCGCTCAGTACAACGGGCGACACGCTTCGCCCTGCCTTGCAGATTATCAAGTGTGCCCCCGGAATTACCTGTGTGAGTGGTGCTATGTTGCTTCTGACCCATGAGAAAGCGTATGGCGATGATGGTATTATTGTCATGGGCGATGTCGCTGTGACACCGGTGCCCGACGTGGAACAGCTCGCGCAGATTGCTGTTAGCACCGCGCAGACCGCCAGAAGCGTAGCCGGAATGACCGATCCACGGGTCGCTATGCTCAGTTTTTCTACCAAGGGAAGTGCTAAACATGAGGTAGTAGACAAGGTGGTTGAGGCTACTCGGTTGGCTCATGAGTTGGATCCTGAACTGAAACTCGATGGCGAATTGCAGGCCGACGCGGCTTTAGTACCTTCGGTTGGTGCGAAGAAAGCACCGGGAAGTCCTATCGCCGGCAAGGCAAATGTGCTGGTGGTGCCGTGTCTGGAAGTTGGTAATATTAGCTACAAGCTCGTGGAACGCTTGGGAAGCGCTACGGCCATCGGCCCGATTCTGCAAGGTATAGCCCGTCCGGTGAACGACTTGAGTCGTGGTTGCTGTATCGATGATATCTATTATATGGTGGCCATCACGGCTTGTCAGGCGCAAGACGCGAAGAGATAAAAGAACATGTAGAGCGTGAAGGCTTTTTGCTTTTCACAGAACATGTTCTATTTAATAGTAAATATTCCTAATTTCACATTTTAAATATGAAGATATTAGTATTAAACTGCGGTAGTAGCTCCATTAAGTATAAGCTATACGATATGGACAACGAGTCTGTATTAGCGCAAGGTGGCGTTGAACGTATCGGCTTGGACGAGGGCCTTCGTAAGGTGAAACTCGACAATGGCGACAAGCGTACCATCATGGCCGACCTGCCGACCCACAAGGAAAGGTGTGGCTTTAGTGTTCAAGTGTCTGCTTGACAAAGAGATAGGCGCACTGAAGAGCTTGGATGAAATCGACGCCGTGAGCCCATCGTATTGTGCAGGGTGGTGACAAATTCAACGAGAGTTGCATCGTTACTCCGGAAGTAGAGGCCGGTATCGACGAGCTCTGCGACCTGGCACCGGTTCACAACGCGGGTCACCTGCGTGGTATTCGTGCGATCAACGCTCTCATGCCTGATGTTCCTCAGGTGACCGTGTTCGACAACGCGTTCCATTCTACCATGCCGGCACACGCTTATCTCTATGCCGTGCCCTACGAGTTTTATGAGAAATACCACGTTCGTCGTTATGGTTTCCACGGCACCAGCCATCGTTATGTGAGCCAGCGCGTGTGTGACTTCCTTGGTGTTGACATCAAGACTCAGAAGATTATAACCTGTCATATCGGTAATGGTGCCAGTGTGGCTGCCGTGAAGTATGGTAAGGTGGTGGATACGTCAATGGGATTGACTCCGTTGGCAGGCTTGATGATGGGTAGCCGTTGTGGTGATATTGATCCATCGGCTGTTACTTATCTGATGGATAAGACCGGAATGAAGCCACAGGAGATGGCCGATTTCCTGAATAAGGAGAGCGGTGTGCTGGGTATTACGGGCATAAGCTCGGATATGCGTGAGATAGAGAATGCCGATAAGGAAGGTAATGAGCGTGCTCATCTGGCCTTGGAGATGTATAACTATCGCATCAAAAAGTATATCGGCGCATACGCCGCGGCCATGAATGGTGTGGATATCATTGTATTTACAGCCGGTGTGGGTGAGAATCAAGAAGGTGTGCGTTGGGATTCCTGCGCCGACATGGAGTATCTCGGAATCAAGATGGATGCCGAACGCAACCATTGTCGTGGCGAGGAGCGTATTCTCTCAACCGATGATTCGAAGGTGAAAGTCGTGTTGGTTCCTACTGATGAGGAAATTGTCATTGCCCGTGACACGATGAAAACTGGTGAAGAAGTAATCCGAGATAAGGATTCTCGTTCTTATATACGAAAAATCCCCGGATGACAGGTGCCCTATGGTGGCGCGCTTGTCATCCGGGGATTGCTTTTGTGATGGATTACAACTTGTTAATCCATGTCGTTATATCATTCAATACTTCGGGCGCGAATGTCTCTTCGATATTGACACATTCTTCCGGATTGCCCGTTTTTGGCATGCTGAAACTCATGATTCAACCCGTTGTATTCCTTGATTATCGTTTTCCGATTGGGCGGTAGATGGCGGCGGAGGGCCGGAATGGTGAGTTCGGCAAGGTACGTTGAGGTCGAGTGAACCATTTGCGTGGAACACCGGACAGGTCACTTTTTGTACGTAAGGCACCATGTTGATGTCGATAAAGGCCTTTGTCCAAACGGTCGGCGACATGGCTAACAGCATTTTGCGTGCGTTTTTCGGCCGAGTTGACAGTGTTTTCTGTTGCTCCTTGGCACGGGCCAGCTTGTTGATTTGTAGGCACATCAGTGTGTCGATGCGTGTGGCCGGACCTGCCAGTGATACAATGAAGTCGGCCTTTCGCTGGCTTCCGAGCATGAAAAGCAATCATGCCGCCTTCACTATGACCGATTACTCTACCTTTCCAAACTCCTTTCGGTCGCGCAGATATTGCAGTCCGGCAGCGGCATCTTCGGCAAAATCGAAAGTCGTTGCTTCATTGAACTTTCCTGTTGACTTTCCCCACTCCGCGATCATCGTAGCGCAGAGGCGATACCCGCTTGGCAAGCGCGTCGGCAATGACAAGAAAGGGTTTGTGGAAGAATAGCTCTTCATCACGATTTTTGCGGTCCGCTACCCGTCACGAAGAGTACGACGGGTGTTAGTCCTGCTTGCAATTCGTGGGAAGGGTCAGCGTTGCGCTGAGGATAGTATTCGCTTTTTGGTTTGTGAAGGTGACTTCTTTCGTGGGATAGGGTAGTGGTAGCGCAGGTTCTTGTGGTCGTAGATATTGCTGTTGTCCACGTGTGCAGACCATGAGACTTACTAATAGGGCCTTGGATGAATGTTCCAACAAGATTGTTGGCGACCAATCGCCCGTTGAAAGACATCTTAATCTGCGGTACAAGTACGCTGATGGAATCGTCGGAGAGATGGTTGATGGTCATGGGAATACCCGTGGCATTCTGTTCTGGCACGTCGAGCATTACCTTTTTACTATTGATGTTAATGTGAAAGACCAACGATAGTTGTTGCGCGCCAGATCCAGCTTCCCTGTCCAGTCGCCATTGAGGCCTTGCCCTTGTGCCTGAAAAGCAAAAACGGCCATGACAAGTGTGATGGCCGTTTTGAAATAGTTATGTCTCATGTGTTTTTATCATTCTGCGGGGAGAAACTATTCGCCTAAAATCTGTGTGGCATGTTCCTTCACCTTGATTTCTTTCGGCCCCATGATACGGGTAATTACGCCGTTCTCATCTGCGATGAAAGTGGTGCGAAAGACACCCATGTAAACCTTGCCATAGTTCTTTTTCTCACCGTAAACGCCTAACTCGCTGACCAGTTTCATTTCGGTATCGCAGATCAATGGGAATGGTAACTGGTATTTTTCAATGAATTTCTTGTGTGATTTGGCATCTTGCGTGCTGCAACCTATGACGGCATAACCCATGGCAAGAAAGCGTTCGTAGTTGTCGCGCAGGCTGCAAGCCTGATTGGTGCAGCCTGGAGTGGAGTCGCGAGGATAAATGTAAAGCACCAATTGTTTGCCTTTGAAGTCACTAAGTTTTAATTCCTTACCGTCTTGGTCTACACCAAGAAACTCAGGAAAGCTTCTGTCCAATTTCCATATATATAATATAATAATGTGTAATTTGTTATTGCAAAGATAGTAGATTCTTACTTCTTTTCCTCTTTTATATAGTCTTAGAATCCATGTTTTCGTGCCATTTACTTGCGAAAGCTGTGTAATTAACACTTATTATATATTTTACCCCCTAACAAAATAAGAGTTAATTTTGCAGGCACTTAAACCTCAATTTAAATAATAACTAACCTATTTTTATTATGTACTTGACAACAAAAGGAAGATGATGTACCTGGTATTGGCGCTGTCCTCTGCCGGTTTGTCGTATGCCGGTACGGAAAACGCAACGGCAATAGCGGCAGTGCAACAACAAAGCTACATGCAAAGGTGTAGTTATGGATTCAAAGGAGAACCCATCATTGGCGCGTCCGTGACGGCTGTTGTAAACGGCCAGAAAAAGGGTGCTATCAGTGATTTGGACGGTAATTTTGAAATTGCCGGTATTCGTCCTGGAACCACACTCACTATCACGTATGTAGAGCTACAAAACTCAGAACGTGGTTTGGAATGGTCCAAACTTGACAATTCGTTTGGCAGAAGATTCTGAGATGTTGGAGGACGTTGTAGTGGTGGGCTATGGTGTTCAGAAGAAAGTAAACCTCACCGGTGCGGTATCTGTAGTATCATCAAAAGCAGCTTGAGTCACGTCCGGTAACGAGTGTTGCTCAGGCATTGCAGGGTGAAGTTCCTGGTTTGAACTTCAGCGTTGGTAATTCTGGTGGTTCACTTAACAGTCGCATGGGTATGAACATCCGCGGTATCGGTACTATCGGTTCCGGTTCCAATGCTTCACCACTCGTTCTTATCGATGGTTCTGAGGGTGATTTGTATTCAATCTCTCGAACGATATCGAGAGTATCTCTGTATTGAAGGATGCTTCTTCTAGCGCCATTTACGGTTCGCGTGCAGCTTTCGGTGTAATCCTTGTTACCACAAAGGGCGGTAAGGATTCACGTATGAGCGTGTCTTATAATGGTAACGTGCGTTTCTCTACAGCAACTCAGATTCCTGAAATGCCGAACTCGTACGACTTCGCACGCTATTGGAACGACGCATCTGCAAATAGTGGAGCCCCTGCTCAATTTAGTCAGGAAATGCTCGATAAGATTAAGAATCATATCAATGGTACGCCGAAACCGGGTGATGAGGCGACAACCTCATGGGCAGGTGAAAAAGCCAATGAACCTGGAGAATGTACACAGGCTCTTGGGACAATACCAACTGGTTCAAAGAGATGTATAAGTCTGGTGTTCCTTCTACCGAGCATAACGTAGCCCTCAGTGGTGGTGGAAACAAGGTGAACTATTATCTTAGTGGTTCAGTTCTTGGTCAGCGTGGTTTGATTCGTCATGGTAAGGATAAACTCACACGTTATAACTTCTCTAGTAAAAATTACTGCTAACCTGAGTGATTGGTTCACAGTTACTTATAATACGAAGTGGATACGTGAAGATTATAGCCGTCCGTCTTACATGACAGGCCTTTTCTTCCATAACATAGCCCGTCGTTGGCCGACTAACCCTGTTTTTCGATCCAAACGGACACTATGTTCATGGTAATGAAATCTTGCAGATGGAGAATGGTGGACTTGATGCTACTCAGAACGATAAGCTCTTCCAACAGCTTGCGCTGAGTTCAGACCAATCAAGGGATGGAAGATTCGTTTAGAGGGTAACTACAATACTACCAATAATCACAACCATTGGGATGTATTGCCTAGTTTACTACTATGATCCTAATCAGAATCCGGTTGCAGCCGCATGGAGCGGTGAATACGCAGCAAGGTAAGTCAAATGTAGGTGAGAACATGTCAAAGAACAACTATTATAATGGTCGTTTCTATACAGAGTATGCTTTCACGTTGAACGAAAAGCACGACTTTAAGTTCTTAGCAGGTTTGGATATGGAGTCTAACCTTTATACTTATCTTGGTGTTTCGCGTGCAGACTTGATTACTCCGACTGTTCCTACACTTAACAATGCAACTCACAAGGATGTACATCCTAGCTTCTCTAACACACAGTGGGCAACCATGGGTGCGTTTGGTCGTATCAACTATGTATACGATTCACGCTATTTGGCTGAATTCTCTATCCGCCGTGATGGCTCTTCACGTTTTATCGGTGATAAGACATGGAGTACATTCCTTCAGTCGCACTTGGTTGGAACATTGCTAACGAACAGTTCTTCAAGCCTTTTGACAAATACGGTCAATACCCTCAAGCTTCGTTTAAGCTTCGGTGCTTTGGGTAATACCAATATCCAAGCGCTCTATCCTTGGTTCTTGGGACAGCCTGCAAAAAGCAGCCGCATCTTCATGGCTTGTTGGTGGCGAGCGTGTGAACATTGCTAATGTTCCAGGATTGGTTTCGCCCTAACTTGACATGGGAGAGTGTTCGCTCATGGAACATTGGTCTTGACTTTGGTTTGCTTAATAACAAGTTGCATGGAACTTTCGACTATTTCGTTCGTACAACGAAGGATATGGTGGGACCTGCGCCTGTTAGACCTTCAATCTTAGGTGCTGAACCTCCAAAAGAGAACAATAGTGATATGCGCTCTAATGGTTGGGACTTAGAAGTTAGATGGCGCGACAAGATTGGTCAGGTCAACTATGGTATCAAACTCGTTCTCTCTGATGACTACCAGACAATTACACGTTACTACAACCCGAATCGTCTGCTTAGCCAGTGGTGCGAAGGCAAGCGTATGGGTGATATCTACGGATACAAAGTAGAGGGTATCGCGCAGACTGACGAGCAGATGACCGAATGGTTGAAAAACAACAAACCTTCATGGGGGTCTAACTGGGCAGCCGGTGACGTGATGTATAAGGACTTGAACGATGATAAGAAGGTTAACGCCGGTAAGAGCACTTATGATGATATGGGTGACTTGACTAAGATTGGTAACTCATTACCACATTATCGTTTCGGTATCACATTGGATGCTGCTTGGAAGGGCATTGACTTCCTCGTGTTCATGCAGGGTGTCGGCAAGCGCGACTTCTGGGATAATTCTCCTTACAGCACAGGTGCAAATCATGGTGTATGGCAGAGTGCGGCATTCAAAGATCACTTAGACTACTGGCGTCCGGCAACAGATACCAACTTTGGTCCTAATCCTAATGGTTTCTATCCACGTCCACTCTTTGGTGCAGGTGGTAAGAACTTCTATACAAGTGATCGTTATTTGCAGAATGCTGCTTACATGAGAATTAAGAACATCCAGCTTGGATACACTTCCTGCTCCTATCGCAAGCAAGATTGGTGCAAGCCGTGTTCGTTTCTACTTCTCTGCAGAGAACCTCGTGACATTCACAAAGATGAATAAGATCTTTGACCCAGAGGCAACAGGTGGTGACTGGGGACCAGGTAAGCTCTACCCACTTCAGAGAACAATCTCTTTCGGTTTAAATCTTAACTTTTAATTCGTAGCAATTATGAAACATATTATAGCAAATATATTGAAGGGAGGATTGCCTATTCTTTGCTTAGGCATGACAGTTACGTCGTGTAGCGATTTCCTTGACAGACCGCCGCTCGATCAGATCTCTCCCGATTCTTATTATGTTACAGCTGACCAGTTGGGTACGTTCTCAATCAGTTACTATACATCCATTTTTCCTAATAACAGTGGATGGTGGGCAGGTGTAGCAACCTTTGATGACGGAACTGACAACCAAGCAGCAAGAGGCGGAAACTCTTCAATGTTCTTACAGGATCAGTGGAAGGTTCCCACATCTGGAAAACTCGGTGTCGACAACATTCGTAATGTCAATAAGTTCATCAACGAAACAGAAGAGAAGATAGCTAAAGATGCTATAACTGGCTCTAAAGAACTTATCAAACAATACATGGGTGAGGCTTATTTCATCAGAGCAATGCTCTATTTTGATAAGCTTCAAAGCTTATGGTGACTATCCTCTCATATTGAAAGAACTTAATATCGATGCAGACCTTGTTGAAGCCAGCAAGCGTCAGCCTCGTAACCTTGTAGCCCGTCAGATTCTTGCTGATATGGACAAGGCGATTGAAAGACTGCAGGTAGATTTTGCCAGCAAGGTGCGTATCAATAAGTATGCTGCTTTGGCAATGAAGTCAAGAATGGCACTTTATGAGGCTACATTCGAAAAGTATCATAGAGGAACCGGCCGTGTACCGGGTGATGCTAACTGGCCAGACAAGAATAAAGGAGTGGAACAAGAACTTCAGTATTAATCAGGATAATGAGGTTAACTCTTCCCTTGATCAAGCTATTGACGCAGCTAAGAAGGTGTGCGATGCGGTGCCATTGAAAACCAAGAATAGTCATGTGATGAATCCGGGTGCTGTTGGTCAGTATAATGGTTGGAACGCATACTACGATATGTTTGCCAGCCCAGATCTGTCTAAGTATCCAGAAGTATTGTTATGGCGCCAGTTCAATTCAGATATTAATGTGGCTCACCTCACATCAAATAAGCTTCGTGGTGGTGCTGCAAACTGGTTGGACACGTGGTCTTGTGGAGTCATTCCTTATGAAGAACGGTTTGCCAATCTATGCTACTGGTGCTGGTTATCATGGTGACACTACCATTGATATGGCCAAGACCGATCGTGATGAGCGCTTACAGCTCTTCGTATTTGGTGAGTCTGATATTCTCGGTAATGACCAGAAGGGTATTGATTTGGTTAACAAGCAACTGATTGAAGCCAAAAAGCCTACAATTAAGAATATTGTATTCAATGTAGCTAGTCTTTTCGATGCCGACCAAGCATGCAGAGACGTTACAGGCTATCGTCAGCGTAAGTTCTACAACTATGACCCTGATATGCAGTTAGGTCAGACCTTCTCTGATGTTTCCGGTCAGATTCTCATTCGTGTAGAAGAAGCTATGCTCAACTATATTGAGGCTTCTTACCTCCGTACCGGTTCATTGGACGCAACGGCTACAGGCTATTGGACAGCTTTGCGCGAACGTGCAGGCATTACCGCTCCAATCTCAACAACCATCAACGCAACTGATATGGCCAAAGAAGCCGATGTAAATCGTCCTTCTTACGACTGGGCAGCTTTCTCTGCGGGTAAGCCTGTTGACGCTACGCTTTATTCTATCCGTCGTGAGCGTCGCAGCGAGTTTGCCGGTGAAGGTCTGCGTAATGATGACTTGATTCGTTGGGCATCTTTGGATCAGGTGAAGAACTATCAGGTTGAGGGTATCAACTTCTGGGATGAGACCTATAAGAATTCTTCATTTGAGGTTGTCGATAAAAAGACTGGTGCTAAAACAAGTTTGATTATTGCTGATGGTAGTGCTAAGGCTACGATGTCAGCTAAGGAACTTACAAAGTATATCCGCCCTTATCAGATTCAGAAGACTAACAACATTCTCTATAATGGTTATACTTTCTATCAGGCTCACTACCTGTATCCATTCTCTTATCAGGAAATGTTGCTCTGTTCACCTGATGGAACAGTAGAGAACTCTAACCTGTATCAGAATATCTACTGGCCGCTTGAGGCAAATGGTGAAAGCTCAGAAATAAGTTTATACAGAATAAAGTATAGTTAAATAGAAAACAAAAAAATGACAAGAGGGTGTATCAAGTAATTGGTGCACCCTCTTTATTTCTAGTGGCTATCTGTAGCAAAATACGATTTTTCTCTTTCAAACAGTCTTTACAATATTTTTCTTATAATTCCGTTATCTATTTATGAAGAAATACATTTTGGTTTTGGCTCTCTTTGGGAGTACTGACGCTGATGGCTTGTCAGACGTCGAATTATCAACTGGCGTGGCACGACGACTTCCGTGGCAATGTTATCAATACCTCGGAGTGGGAAAAAAATACCACGCGGAAGAGTCGATTGGAATAAATACATGTCTGCGCATGAAAGTCTTTATGCCGTAAAGAATGGACGATTGGTCTTGCGCGGCATCGTTAATCATGTGGAAAAGGCTGACACGGCTCGCTGTCTGACGGGCGGTGTGCGGACAAAACGGGGCTTCGGACGCGGAAAGATGGTCATCAAGGCTAAGCTCGGCGAAGCTATCGGAGCATGGCCGGCATTCTGGATGCTGCCCATGAAAGCCCAATGGCCATTGGGAGGCGAAATCGATATCATGGAACATCTCAACCATGACACAATCGCTTATCAGACCGTACACACGCACTACACGCATAATTTGAAGAAAAACAAGGTGCCGCCCCATGGTTCCACGGGCAAAATACGCAATCAGCGGTACAATACATACGCCGTAGAAATCTTTACGGACAGCCTTGTTTTCTCCATTAATGGCCGGAAAACCTTTACTTACCCACGCTTGCCGGGACAGGAGAGCAATGGCCAATTTCCCTTTGTCGACCAACCTTTTTACCTAATGCTCGACATGCAGCTCGGCGGTTCATGGGTAGGAAAAAGTCAATCCGGCTACGCTTCCTTGTGAGATGAAAATAGACTGGGTGAAGTTCTACCGCAGAAAAGACGAACCTCACCCTTAATAAGAAGCAACCCTTCCTTTGGATTATTGGGTATAAAGAACGAAATGAGGATGATTTTCGTCACCTAAACGGGGGTTGTATTTGAATTCGTTTAGTTCAAAATCATGCATGGCTTCGGGGTTTGACAGCCTGTTTTGAATGATGTGGCGGGTCATGGCGCCACGACAGCTCTTTGCGTGTACCGACACAGCTTTCATCTTGCGCCCGTCGTCAACGTAAAAATAGGGGCTGGATGACCCGCACTTCCTGTTTCACACGTTTCCAATCAAACAGATGTTCAAACTCCTCCGTGGCCAAATGTACGAGTGTGCCATCGTCGGCTTGCACGGCATCAATAAGCATTTGGGTAAGGCGGGGACGCCAGTAGGCGAAGAACGTTTGATTATCGGTGGCTTCGAGTTTCACTTTGCCCTCCATGCGGTAAGGATGGATGAGGTCGAGCGGCCGCAGCAGACCGTATAGAAACGACGTGATGAAAAGGTGTTGCTGGGCAAAGCGGAAGTCATCGTCCGAGAACGTGTCAGCCTTCAGATACTTATAGGCCTGTCCGTGATAGGACAGCAGGGCCGGCAAGAACTCTTCTTCATCGAAGAAACACGCAAACCGCTGCTTGTTTTCGCGAGCTATTTCCAAACTGCAATGTAGTTCACGGGCGATATCTTCTGCGTCCCAGTTGCCCATTTCCAGCGCAAACTGCCCGGCTTCTTGTCGAAACGCGGCTTGCGAAGACAAAGGCGCAATGGTCGTTGTCTTCGTTTTTCATAATTTTGGCTGAGGCTAAAATGATTTTGCATAAATACATTCCCTTTGATTTATTTCCATCAAAGTTAATACAAAAAAACGGGTAAAATCGGCTTCCTATAAGCCTGATTTTACTCGTTTACGCTTTTCTGGCGAACGATGTTTTTATTCCTCCTGCCGATTGGAAACGTTTTCCCGGTTTTCCATTTTCAGCTTAATGGCAAAGGAAATCAGCAGTCCCACACCGATGCCGGACGACAGAATAATCCAGAACGGGAAGGTATGTTCGTTGATGTTACTACCAAACATGACGTTCAGAAGCAGTGTAAAGAGGTAGCCCAGTGCCAGTCCGAGCAACACACAGCCCCACTGAAGCGTACTATAGCGATTCTTTTTCCCGGTTTTCCTCGGGCGTAATCAGTTGTCGGGCAGTCTCGGGGTTGATGTTGTTGGCGATGATTGACTCCCGAATACGCCTTTCGTTGTTCATTCTCTTCACTTTTACAATGCTGCCGCTTACGACGGCGACGATTCCACAAGCGATTCCCAATACTGATGAGACAAAAGCCGATGTCTGCAGGTTCCATAATGATATGTTTTTAAAAAGTTATTGAATTGGTTTTGCTATTGATAAGACCAAGAAGTTGCAAAAAAACCTTACAATCTATTTCCATGAATATTCCGATATTTTTCTTGTTGAGCTGCCAGATGATGGCCGAAAGGGAGAAGAGAGCCGACGCAAGCAATGGTAATATTTCGAGCCAGTGCCCCCATCTGACCGACGATGCAATAGGTACCACCCGCTATCGCCATGAGGATGGCCGGCTGACCGAAGCAGAAAAACAGCAAAGCGCAACCAGCGGCGGAGGCGTTGTCGACGTGCCTCAGCCTTAATATTGCGCATGATTTGATGGCCGATTTCGTCCAGTACGTGTTGACGCTTGATGCTCTCCTGAATGAGCATGTCGAGTTGTTGGTCATTTATCTCTTTCATAATTAATTTGTTTTTTCAGTTGTTCGCGTATGCGGTGCAGTTTCACGAGCACGTTGTTGGCCGAAAGTCCCAGCGCAACAGCAATCTCATGCGCCTTTTACCCTTGTAATAATGCAGTCGGATGATTTGTTGGTCGAGTTCGGACAGTCTGCCAATGGCTTCGTCCATGGCCTGCAACCTATGCTCGTGCTCCTCCGAATAGCTGTCGGTCGAGGCTTTCAAGTCGTTCTCCTCAATGGGTTGCGTGCGGTGTCGTTTCGCCTTGTCGATGGCATTCAGTGCCAGATGCGTGGCTATGGCATTGATCCAGACACGCAGATTGCCGCCCGCCAGCTGTCGAGGTGGGTATAGGCACGGATGAAAGCCTGCTGAACGATGTCACGGGTCAGGTCTTCGTCTTTCATGAGACCGAGCGTTTTTGGAATAGACAGAGCCGGAATAGCGGCTGACGATTTCGCCGAAACATTTCGTTTCGCCCTCTTCCAATATCCGTCTTACGATAGCTTCATCTTCCATTTCTTGTCTTGGTTTCTGGCTATAAGACAAAGGTAGTGATAAATTATTACAGTCGGCACCCGCCTTTTTTTGCTTTTTATCCTTATGGGTTATCCGAATAATCGCAAAAAGGCCCCGATAACGTTGCGTCATCAGGGGCCTTTCTTTTATGCTCTCTATCTCTAAGCTTCAGGAGTCTCTATTTTTATACTTTTTATGTCTTTAATCTTGATTTTTCTTAACTCCTGTTTTCCGAGCCCTGAAAGCTCTGTTTTGAATGATTTTTAATCCTTTATTTCATTTTCTGATTGTATAGTTATTTTTCTCACCGACTCGACAACTCGCCTTAGCAATGAGACAATTGCGTCGTCCACCTGCTTCATGTCAGAAGTCGGCTCAAAGCGGTTGACCACACGGCCTTGGCTGTCGACCAGAAACTTGGTGAAATTCCATTTGATGTCCGCTTTGCTGGCATAATCCGCGTCGCGCTTTTTCATCATCCGATCCATCTTTTGCGCCCGCTCGTTTTTGCCCGAAACCCTTGAATCCGGCCTGCTTTTTTTCAAGTAGGTGTAGAGCGGCGTTTCGTTGGCGCCATTGACGTCTATTTTCGCGAATTGCGGAAAGGTGACGGCGTAATGGTCGGTGCAGAATTGGCGAATCTCCTGAAGCGTGCCCGGCGCTTGTGCGCCAAACTGGTTGCAGGGGAAGTCGAGAATCTCGAGCCCTTGGTCATGATACTTCCGGTAGAGTGCCTCCAACTCGGCGTATTGCGGCGTGAAGCCACATTGTGTAGCCGTGTTGACAATGAGCAGACCTTGCCTTTGTATTGTTTCAGACTTACTTGTTTGTCCTCGTCGTTGGTCACCTTAAATCCGTAAATGTTCTTTTGGGCTGATACGGTCAGTGCGAAGACCGTCATGAATAGTAGTAGTACGTGTTTCATTTGGAGCGATAGTTTAATCGTATATTATATTTTCTTCTTTTTATTCAGTTGTTGCCTCAGACTTCGCGTGCAGTTTCTCGATGATTTCGTCCAGTCCGGGTACCAGTTTTATCACCAAATCGGTGTCCAGTCCGCATTGGCTGAAGCCATTGAGCAAGCCCGACGGAACCGCGGCGGCCTCTTTTCCAGCGCCCGTCCTCTTTGGTGAGCGATACGATGCGTTGGCGGCTGTCCACCTGTCCGCAGGTACGGATGACGAGCCCCTGTTTCTCCATGCGTTGGATGAGCGGCGTCACGGTGTTTGTTTCTAAAATCAACTTGCGGGCAATCTCGTTGACGGGCTGGTTGTCGTTCTCCCACAACACCATCAGTACAAGATATTGCGGATAGGTGATGCCCAGCTGGTCCAGAAACGGCTTGTAGCTCTGGGTGATGAGCCGACTGGCCGTGTAGAGACGGAAGCAGACTTGGTTGCGTAATTTCAGTTGTTCGTATGCCATATTGCCTGTTTGCAAAGTCTTGTCTTCTGTGGTTGGCGACTAAAGCATGGCTTCGATGTCCCTGACCATCTTCTCCGGCTTGCTGATAGGAGCGTAGCGCTTGATGGATTGGCCGTCGCGCGAAATCAGAAACTTCGTAAAGTTCCATTTAATGCGGCTTCCCAGAAAGCCCTTCGTGCGACTTTTCAGATACTTGAATATGGGATCGGCCTCGTTGCCGTTGACATGAACCTTTTTCATCATCTGGAAAGTGACGCCGTAGTTAAGCTGGCAGAATTCCTCGGCACGCGAACCATCGGCCAATTCCTGACCGGCAAAGTCGCCCTGAGGGAAGCCCTATCACCACAAGACCACGGTCTTTGTATTTCTGATTCAGCTCTTCCAGTCCGGCAAACTGTGGCGTGAATCCGCATTTGCTTGCCGTGTTGACAATCAGCAGTACCTTCCCTTCAAACTGGGCGAAGTCCAACTCCTTATTCTTGCTTGTAAATGCCTTGTAATCGTAAATACTTTTTCATAACTTATTTTCTCTATTTCTTTGTTATTCTGACTGTTTGCCTCCTGTTTATTTCAAACTTTTATCGTTGCCGATCAGCATTACCAGGGCTGAAATTAGTAGGCCGATTGCCGCGTAGAGAACAGTTGCCATATATGCGTTTCCTTCTTTTGTCTCCGTTTATATCGTTTGCGACACAAAACTATATAAAAACGCAGAATAAAACAAGAACTATGGCAATGTTTTAAGGCTAATTAACAAATATCGTCCACGATATATCATAAAAATACTATCATTACTATTAAAATTCAGAATAATCTTTACAAAGCGTTGAAAAATTCTGAACAACAAAAAGTTAGTCGATTTTTATGGCCGTTATTCGCGAATTAGGGAAAAAGCCATAAATGCCTGATAATTAATCGTTTGCGTTTTTAGATCCAAACTCAACTCTCCATTTGACCCGCTAAAAGCCATGTTTTTGGCTTATAAAAGCAACCTTTTTACACTGCAAAAAGCGTAGCTTTGAGCAGCTAAAAAGCATAGCTTTTTACCCGATAGAAGCTATGCTTTTTGCATTTTGAATGCTCAAAAACGGCCCACTCATAGCTTAATAAGCCCTATTTCTTTGCTAGATTGCGATTTTTTTAGTGCGTTTTTCTGATTCTTATTTTACAATTTTTGAATTATTACCACACGCTGTCAGTCCGCTCCTTTTCCCCTTCTTTTTATCCACTCTCGCCCATAATACAATGGATAATGGTGATGTCTGTTTGAAAAAAATGTCGCGGTTGGGAATGGTAATAAGAGTATTTTTTGAGCAAACGTAAAAAGTCAGCAAGAGATTATGTTCGTATTGAAAAATGATAACTTTACGAACGATAAACCATGAAGCCTTTTTGCCATGAAAATGTATCTTTTATAAATAGATTTTTTTGTAAAGATGAGGTTTAAAATCACATTTCAGATAAATCGTAAATATGGCGACTGCCTGCCTGTTAATTATCAATATGAGCAGTCTGCCATGATATACAAGATATTGTCGAACGCCAATGCTGAATATTCGGCATGGCTTCACGATAATAGTTTCAGACTTAGCAATGGAAAGCATTTTTAAGCTATTCTGTTATTCACGATTCTTGTTTGAAAAAAATACCGTATTATTCCCAAAGCAGACTGTATTAATATCATCGGTAATAAGATAGAATGGATGGTCAGTTTCCTACCTGAACAAAGCACAGCTGAGTTTGTCCATGGTTTGTTTGCCGATCAGCACGTTATGGTAGGGAATAAGGATTGTCAGGTTGCTTTGGATGTGGTGGGCGTAGAGATGCAGCCTCCTGTCGTTTTTGGAGGACAAAATGGAGTTCAGAGCTAATTCGGCAATATGTATTCGTGAGCGACAGGGTGACCGCATACAGTATCTCTCCCCAGTGGATGCCCATTACAAGGATGGATTATTGAAAGGGCTTCTTGCTCGTTATGAGTCGTTCTACGGACAGCCTTTTGCCGGAGATATCTCTTCGTTTGATTTTGAATTAATGACAGATAAGCCTAAGTCAACGCTCATTACGATCAAGGCCGATACCCCTCATCAAACCCGTGTCCGTGGTTTCCGCTATGATTTCCGCTTAACCGCTCCGATTGATTTAATAAAGATTGCTTATGACGGTGGTTTGAGGCGAATTGTGTTCACAAGGTTTTTGGATTTATAGAAATAAAATAAGATATGAGTTTAGAAACTATTATTCAAATCGGAAAAATCCTTAGACAATCTAAGAATCCGATGCGGCATTTTAGGTTTGTTCATGATGTTCCAGAAGAAACAGAGGATAAGCATGTTATCTGCGTTACAATACCTGTAGATGCTCAAAAATCATATTTGTTTTAATCAGGCTCGACTCTCCACAGAAATTGAGAGAGAGTTTTTATTACTTAAATTATAAAACATCAAATCAAGATAGTAGCTCTTCTAAATATTTTTTTGGAGATATATTATATGAAGTCCAGAGTAAAATAAGTGAAAAAGATTCTAATATACATATAAAAGAGACTGGAAATTATATCTTAGTTAAAAGCGAAGCCTTTGATAATGCTCAAAAAGGTACGTGAGTCAATACTTACATCTTATCTCAAAAAAAGAGAATTTTTAAAGAGCGAGATATAAACCAGTTGAAAAGTAATTACTCTGCTTATATAGAAGGGAAAAATGTTAATAATGAAACACTCAAAGTCCTTGTTGCTAAGTATTCTATATTATCTTTTTGGTCTGAGTTTTATAGAAATAAAGAAAAATATATTCGTTTTTAAAGTATGCTCCAGCCTATGAAACAGATATAAATATAGAGAATGTTGAAAGCAGTTATGTAAAGTATTTGTTTGAAAATCAATATAAGAAGATTAAAAGTTTAGTATCAGATGTTAAAGGATTATACAGAACTTTCTGCTTTAGAACAAAGAACCCTTTTTAGAATATCGAACCCATTCGATTTTTTTATTCATTTTTGCATTTTCCTGAAAGTAAATCATGGTATGATGAGGATACTATGTTTTTTGGATGTAATAGATTCTTTAAATAAAAGAAATTCTTATAGAACAAGGGAGAATCAATGCGTGATGAAAACGTCTCTTTACCGTACTCTTTGCTCGGGGAATGATAAAAATGACATCCAATTTCCTAATTTCCGGTTTTCTAATAGCTATAAGTCTTTTGGTTTTTGTCGGAAAAAGATAATTTTTATGACTTTCTCTATACAAGAAAAAAATCACTGATAAACCAAGATATAGAATAGGAAACATATATATTTATGTTTATCCTCGTACATGCCGGTGTGACGATATTTCTGTAAAAATACGAAGCTTTTCTTCCTTGACGGAGAACCTGAAGCAAATTTGTTTTCAATGACGTGGTTAGATGAAGTTGATCCCCAAATTTTCTCTGCTTTTTGATTTTTGTTATTTCAGAAAAACGTGGTCAAGTTGAAGTTAATTTGATAGAATTATCAGGGTATAGGATATAGTCGTTTGGTAGCAATCAGAAAACAGAATTGGAGATATCGAGTATAATATCTCTAAAGAAAAGAGCGTGAGTCTTCTTTTTATACACAATTAAGATTTCAAAAATCTTTTGGGTGATATATTTGGTTCTATTACTTATAAAAGAGCAAAAAGGATGGTAGTATAAAAGTCTTCTTTCTCTGCAGATACTAATACATTCAGAAAACATTTTTCTTAAAGTAGTTCCACAGGTTTATAAAAGAATGTTATTATTCTGATAATATGTTATTACCTAAAACAATTGAGAAAATAGAATTTTTCATTGCGTACTGGAGAAGGAAAATATATTTATGAAAGATTAAAATATGATTTGAAATTACTATATAGTATACAAAAACAATCAAATAAATAAATTTATGGAAAATGTGTGAATCAAAGAGCTATCTACTTGGCGTTAAGATTGGGAAGATGGCAAGTCCTTTAAAGAACGTTATTAATAGCTTTGAGAAAAAGTTATGTGGGGCTTATCTCTAGGTATATAACAACGAAAGATGATTGTGTGAGTTTTATAAATGTTATTCTTCAAAAACTTATATTGCATGATAAGGTGTATCGAACGATATGTGAGGATGTATGTAATGAATTAGCGACATTATCTGATAATGAGTATAATAAAGATTATGTTGTTTTTGGTTTTTGAAGGGTATTTTAAATATGAATCTAATAATTCAAAGAAAAGTTTTGAGAAATCTTTTGGAAAAACTCTTTTCCGTTTATCAAAATGATGAAACTTGCAAAGACGAGATAGATAAAATATCTAATTTTTGTAGCTGGATTGCATTTTACCAAATAATCCTTAATTCCGCAACATAATTGATAATTATTTTTTTATAAGTTCCTGAGCAACATTTTGTTGCCCAGGTTTTGCCATGTCAGCGTTTTCACTTACCTTAGTGTTGCGAATCCAAAGACAAAGAAAACCGCAACAGGCATGGCAAAGGTAGCAATAAAATCCGAAAGACTCACTCCTTTTGGAGGCATATTTCCAATCATGGAGCAATTTACCTCCCTTCTCTCCTCTACAATTGACTCAACACTTGGGTTGAGATGCAAACTCTATGGTTATCAATACAGCGAAATCATCCGCTCCCTCCTATGCGTTTACTTCTGCGGCGGTTCTTGCGTTGAGGATGTCACCGCCCACTTAATGAGTCATCTTTCCCTTCACCCCACACTCCGCACCTGTAGCGCCGACACCATCCTTAGGGCAATAAACGAACTGACCCGGGAAAACATCTCATACACGTCTGATGCCGGAAAGTCCTATGATTTCAATACGGCAGACACACTCAACACATTGCTCCTGAATTGCCTGTTGTCCACAGGGCAGTTGAAAGAGGGCGGGGAGTATGACGTTGACTTTGACCACCAGTTCATTGAGGCGGAGAAGTACGATGCAAAGCCCACGTACAAGAAATTTCTTGGTTACAGGTCCGGTGTGGCCGTTATCGGCGACATGATTGTCGGCATAGAGAACAGCGACGGCAACACCAATGTACGCTTTCACCAGAAGGACACGCTAAAGAGGATTTTGGAGAGACTTGAAGAGAAGAAGCTGACAGTCAAACGCTTCAGGGCCGACTGCGGCTCATGCTCTGAAGACATTGTGGATGAGGTCAGGAAGCATTGCAGGACATTCTACATACGCGCCAACCGCTGCTGCTCGCTCTATGATGACATCTTCGCGCTCAGAGGGTGGAAGAAGGAAGAGATAAACGGCATCGTGTTTGAGTTGAACTCCATTCTCGTTGAGAAGTGGAAGGGCAAACCGTATCGCCTGGTAATCCAGAGACAGAGACGCATGGGCAGTGGACCGGACCTGTGGGAGGGGGAATATACATACCGCTGCATCCTGACCAACGATTACGAATCATCCATGAGGGACATCGTGGAGTTCTATAACATGCGCGGTGGCAAGGAACGCGTCTTTGATGACATGAACAATGGGTTTGGATGGGACAGACTGCCTAAATCCTTCATGGCGGAAAATACCGTGTTCCTGCTCCCTGACGGCACTGATACGCAATTTCTACAAGGCCATCATGCAAAGGATTGAAGTGAAAGAAGTTCGGGCTCAAGGAAACCAGCCGTATCAAGACGTTTGTCTTCAAATTCATTTCAGTACCTGCCAAGTGGATTAAGACCGCAAGGCAATGTGTGCTGAATATCTACACCGACAACCATGCATATGCAGAAGCCTTCAAAACTTCTTCCGGATGATTTTACATCACTTGATGGCCACTGATTGCGTATTGCCTCAAGTCGCTTTATGGGGTAAAGGGGATGGTATGCGCATTGAAACGGACGCGAGGACTTAATGGTTATCTTACGAATCAAAAGTCCATTTCTCTTTATGTAGGTAGCACTTCGGGAATGGAGTTGCGGATTTAAGGATAATAAAAAAATATAATATGAAAAATCAGAAATCTTATTTTTGTATGAAACTTCATACAATATTCCTAATAGTGATCCTTTACCGGTGAACAACGCTATGATGAGGAAACTAAAAAAATCTTAGTTAGCGATGTGCGTATCAAGCGATTCGTAAGGACCTATCTTGAAGATGTAATGAAATTACCTATTTATGTTAGTAGTAAAACAGGAGCAGGTCAGAGTGATTCTAAAGGTGTGATAAAATGGATTGCAGAGAATAGAAATCCTCATCAACTTAAAGACATTAAAGAGTTATTAAAAGAACAGATCGATGTTCGTTTATTCGGAGGAATCTCAACTTTAGGTGATAAGGCTGAAATTAAAGTTGGTGATAAAAAGTAAATGTAAATGGACATGTCCAGCTAACAGGCCCTGTTCAATTTGCATCTTTGAGTCCTTCACTTAATAGGGTAGATTTAAGAATGCATCAGAATACATCTCATTTTAAATCAAAAGATGAAAATACGCAAGGTTCGATAGGTACAACGACATTAGTACCTTATTCTATAGTCCAAGTTCATGGTTGGGTTAATCCTTTAGTTGGAGAGGATACAGGGCTGACAGATAGTGACTTGCAACTTTTGTATAAGGCAATGTGGCGTGGCACAAGTGGAGAAGGTAGTTCTTTCTCTCGCTCCAAAGTTGGTCAAGAATCTCTTCTTTTTAGTTATAGAATATGAAAAAGCAAACAGATAAGATTTATGGAATTGACAGAAAAATATCCATAACGCCCAAAAAAACGGGAAGCATGATGAACAGATACGGAGCTTGGATGATTTTTGACTTTGATTTTTCAAAAGTTGGTAGAAGTAGCCAAAAAGTGAGAATATATATAAAATCAAATATTATACAGAAATAGCTTCGATAAAAAGGTTCTGAAAGGTGATAAGTTCGAAGAGATAAGCCTATGAAAGGTTTTCAGTTAGAGATTAAAGGTAATTGGGGACATTTTAAACGTCCTGAAACCAATAATAATCCTTTATCATTTGACATAATACCTAAAACTGCATTTATTGGTATGATAGGTGCGGTTTTAGGAATAAAGCGTGAGGCAATGCGTATTTTTATTTCCTCAGCTTTGTGAGGATATTATGTATGGTATACAATTGCTTAGTTCTGTTAAAAAAGAGTCTTGTGGTTTTACCGGACATACGGCAATTAATCCAACAGCTATAAAATCTCCTAAATCGTTCGAGATGCTCAAAAAGCCAAAATATTTAGTATGTGTCGGCTTGAAAGATAGTAAGTCGGAGACTTATTTTGAGTCTTTTAAAAGATCTATTATAAGAGTGAGTCTTTCTATACTCCTGTACTTGGCTTGCATAATTGTCCTGTCGAGTTATATTTTAAATCAGAAGGTACAATTGAAGGACTAAAAAAATGGAGTGTTTTCTACAAAATCTTTTTATTTTGGCAAAGCAACATAAAATAACTAACATTTCGGATGATTTTAGAATTGGTTTTGATAGAATTCCAACTTTTCAAAATGATGATTTTTGGAATCTTCCTGAGAGATATGTTGATATAGTATATCCTGATTACCCGTATGGTATCAAGGTAGAAGGCGATTACTATGAATATGTAGTAAAGGATTATAATGAAAAATGGATACTGATATAAGCAAATATTTTTCACATCCGGATAAACTACTACAGGACCATTTGCAGAAAGTAGCAGAATTTAGTAAAAAGTCTACTAACTCCAAACTAATGGAGTTAGTAGCTCTTTTTCACGATGTGGGTAAGGTTAATAAGAACTTTCAGCTTAAAATTAAAGGAGGACAATCAGGTGGCTATTGTGAGCATGCGTATTTGTCGGCATACGCTCTGTTTTGTTATCTGAAAAAGTAATAAAGCGATATTAGAGCAGAATGTTGGTGGAAATGTTAATTTAATTAACGTAATAGTTGCATTAGTTGTTATCGTAGCGAAACATCATGGAGACCTACCGGATTTTATGCCAAAGGAGCAGCATGGTATATTATCTTTAGATAAAATTAAAGATATGCAGGGTTATCTTAAGACGGATATAGATTCTATTTCAGATTTTGTTAGCTATATGACACGGGAAGATTGCAGGGCGATGTTGTCTAACCAAAAATAATCTGCATATTTTTAGTAAATATTTTACTTTTAATGAAAAATGAATATGACTTATCTTTGGATTTTTTTATTTAAAGGTTCAAAATATTTTTTTAGTACCTTGATAAGAGCTGATAAAACTGATGCGGGTGATTTTGGTGATGTCTTTTCAAGATAGTACTTATAAAAGTAGAAGAGTTCAGCAAGTATTATTCTAAGGCTTTTAGATCGTTACTGGCTAGTCTAAATTCTGTTTCTCCTATAAATGTATTACGTACAAGAATACGAGAGGAAGCGATTGAAAATATAAGGCAAGGTTTAAAAAGGCAACCGGCATGTATTTGAATTAACAGCACCTACAGGGTCAGGAAAACATTGATGCTCTTATCTTTGGCTTCAGAAATAGAGAAGTCAAAAGGTCCCAAAAAGGATAATCTATGGACTCCCACTTTCTTTTCTATAACAGAACAAGTAGAGACAGAGGTCCTAAAGATATTCAAAGGTTATGAAAATTTTATTTGTCGTATAGATTCGAAATCAAGTGATTCTGAATATTCAAAACTTCAAGCAAGTATGAATTCGAATCCTACCATAGAGAATTTTAGAGAGCTTAACAAGTTGGAGTATTTAGAGAATACTTTTTAGTTATCCATTTATAATTACTACATTTGTGCGGTTCTTTGAAACTCTACTCAGCAATAATAATAAGGAGTTACTCAAACTGAATAATTTCTCGCATTGTATCTTCCTTTTAGATGAGATACAGGCACTACCTCCAAGATTGTATGGCTTTTTATTGCCTATTTATCTGAATTTTGTGTAAGATATGATAGCTATGCAGTTATCTCTACAGCTACACAGCCTAATTTTTATTTTACCAGGGTATGATCCAGAGATAAAAAGATTCTTCCATGGATATATTACTCCCTATAAGTTATTGCCTCTTTGTTATTTTGAAAATAGTTTTGTTTGATAGGTATACTATACAATACGATAGAGAAAGTATCAATATTGATATCTTGGCAGGTAGAGTTTTTAGAAGAAAAGAAATCTACTTTAGTAATACTAAACACAATAAGTGATACTGAAAAACTATATGATATTCTCATAAATACAAATGTCAATTGTCCTGTATTCTTATTGAATACTCACTTTACACCTCGTGATCGTACGCTTAAGATTTATTTAGTAAAAAGATTATTACGGAAAGGGGAAAAGGTTATCCTGATATCAACTCAGTTGATAGAAGCAGGGGTAGATATTGATTTTCCAATCCTTTATCGTGATGTCACAACAATATCTAGTATCATACAATCGGCTGGTAGATGTAATCGAAATGGCAATATCAAAGAAGGGGGTATTGTTAATCTAATTTGTCTAAAAGATGATAAAGGTATAAGGTCAGAGTTGATTTTCCGTGGAAAAAGATAAAGCAATGTTACATATTACTCGGAATGTATTGAAAGGTAATAGTTATAAAGAATGTGAAATGCTTTCTGTGCAACAAAAATTTTTTTCAAAGATATAAAAAGATAAAATGTTATTTGGAAAATACGGAAAGGATCTTTCTTCTGATTTCTTGCAAGATATGAGTAAGTGTATGTTTTGATAAGATAGGAAAATTTTCATTAATTGATAATTCTATTTTTTTGGAGAAGAGTGTTTATATTATGTCCCATTAAATAAAAAGACAGGATGTTCGAAGAACTCTTTCTTTAAAACAAAAATTATCTACAGCTGTTGGCGATGAGCAAGATTTGACTGTAATAAAAAGCAATCAAGAGGCTATTTAACAATCATTTTGAAGCGAATGTCTAATAGAATTATTCAATTGAGAATTCAAAAGAATCAGAAAAAGGCCTTTATTGTCTTCGGATCTGTGTGTTTGTGATATATATAAAATAGATCCCGCCTGTTATGATTTTTTTATAGAGGAATACATCTTGATGGAAAGGAGTTTTTTTATGATTATTACAGGAACTCATTTTAATTATTATCAGCTTTGTCGGCGTAAGTTGTGGCTTTTTGCCAATGGCATCAACATGGAGCAAAACTCCGAATTGGTGTATGAAGGAAAGTTGATACATGAGGGCTGTTATCCTCAACGTTCATCAAGATATGAGGAAGTGGAAATTGATGGTGTAAAGGTGGATTATTATGATGCAAGGAATAAAGTCATTCATGAAATTAAGAAGTCGAATAAGGTTGAGAAAGCACATGAATGGCAATTGAAATACTATATGTATGTTTTTGAGCAGCATGGTATTAATGGCATTAAAGGGGTGTTGGAATATCCGGAATTAAGAAAGACGTCGAGGTATTTCTTAGTGATGTCGATCGTGAGGATATTGCGTCAATAAAGCAGGAAATTAGTAGTATCATTACACAAGAATCATGTCCTCCGTTGGTTAAAAAGGGGATATGCAAGAATTGTAGTTATTATGAGTTCTGTTATTCAAATGAAATGGAGGAAGAGGTATGAAAAAGGAGTTTTTATTTGTTTAATCCCGGGGTGATAGAGCGTAAGGATAATACGTTGAAGTTTACTCCCGTCAGCACCGATGAAGAGGGGAATGAGATGAAAATGCCTGCTCGTTTTATTCCGATAGAGGATGTGGCAGAATTGTATGTCTTTGGCAGCCTTAAAACAAATAGTTCCTTATATAATTTCCTTGGCCAACGTGGAATTCCTGTTCACTTTTTCGATTATTATGAGAATTATACAGGAAGCTTTATGCCGCGTGATGGTTTGTTGTCTGGAAAAGCATTGATAGCTCAAGCTAAGGCGTATCAGAGTTCTAAACGACGTACGGATTTGGCGAGAAAAATTCATTCGAGGTGCAGTGTGAATATGATTATGAACCTTAACTATTATAATAGAAGGGGGAAAGATCTGGAAGGATGTGTTATGGATATGAAGGCTCTGGCTAAAACACTCGACGATGCTCATACGGTAGAGGAAATAATGGGGATAGAGGGTAATATTCGGCGTATTTATTATTCGGCCTTTGATATTGTACTTGATGACTTTAATATGGGAGTCCGTACGAAGCAGCCGCCCGAAAATGAGGTGAATGCGTTGATATCGTTTGGTAACATGATGTGTTATACTGAAACATTGAAAGCGGTCCATCAGACTCAGTTAAATCCGACAATCAGTTTTTGCATATACCTGGTGAACGTAGATATTCGCTTTTGTCTTGATATATCAGAAATATTCAAACCAATTATTGTTGATAGAGTGATTTTTAAGGTCTTGAATAAGCATGCGATTCAAAAAGGGACATTTTGATAATAAGTTGAATCGTTGTCTATTGAACGATAAGGGAAAGAAAAATATTTGTGGCAGCAATGGAAGAACGATATAACGAGACGTTTCGCCATCGTTCGTTAGGGCGTAATGTAAGTTATCGACATCTGATAAAATTGGAATGCTATAAGTTGTTGAAAGATATCCTTGGAATAGAAGAATACAAACCCTTTAAGATGTATTGGTAGGAATATGTATGTGATATTGATTTATGATGTAGGAGTGAAGCGTGTAGCTAAAAATGCTTAAGTTGTGTCGACAATATTTGTGTTGGATTCAGAATTCTGTATTTGAAGGGGAATTATCTGAAGTGAAGTTGCGAGAGTTGGAATTGCGGTTGAAGGGTATTATGGATAAAAATGAAGATAGTGTGATAATATTTTCAAATCAGATGGGTTATCATATGAGTAAGGAGATCCTTGGAAAGGAACGGATGGCCACAGATAATTTTTCTTTAATGTTGTCGATGTGGCTGTTTGCCTCATGCTATAATGGAAATATCTTGTTGAAAACGCGTATTGATAATGGCGTGAGAGCTTTTGTATCAAAGATGTTGTCGAAGCCTTGGATAAAACATTCTTTTTCAACATCGACATATTTTTGTCCGTTTTTATATCTTTGCATAATAAAAACTATAGTGTTTATTATGTGTTGTACACTAATTTCTCTATGGGTTTTTAATCGTACCTCAGTGGAATTGAAATGGAATACCGACACTGCCGGTCGCCACGCAGCGTAAAGTTTTAATCGTACCTTAGTGGAATTGAAATCTGCTCTTGCTCACTGCGAAGATCAGAGGCGTAGGTTTTAATCGTACCTTAGTGGAATTGAAATACTACACTGGGCTGGCAGGCGCCTACGGACCTTGTGGTTTTAATCGTACCTTAGTGGAATTGAAATAGGTTATAGATGTGATTGAGCATAAAGTTATAAACAGTTTTAATCGTACCTTAGTGGAATTGAAAATGACATTTGCCGCTTGGTCTTGGGCCACTGTGTCAGGTTTTAATCGTACCTTAGTGGAATTGAAATGTAGCAACTTCCTTACTGTGGCGTGGTACCCAATGTTTTAATCGTACCTTAGTGGAATTGAAATATCGGCAGCAGCCGGAATATTGATAGGTCGAAATAGTTTTAATCGTACCTTAGTGGAATTGAAATGGTGGCGGAGATAAACCGTGTAATTGCCGACCGCTCGTTTTAATCGTACCTTAGTGGAATTGAAATTAAGAATCGTTAAGTTATCCTAAAGCACAAAAATACAGTTTTAATCGTACACTTAGTGGAATTGAAATTATTTCATTTTTGAAATGGACCGGCTTCCTCTACAAGTTTTAATCGTACCTTAGTGGAATTGAAATCTGGTATGTGAACGAGCACCGCAACGCCGTATACGTTTTAATCGTACCTTAGTGGAATTGAAATTAGGTGATGGTCTCAAACACTTCGCCCTGGGCGAGTTTTAATCGTACCTTAGTGGAATTGAAATGGCGTAAGCTGTAACTGATATAACACAGCCCCTGCGTTTTAATCGTACCTTAGTGGAATTGAAATAAGATTGGTGATAAGTACGTGCTGTGGAATCTGCGGTTTTAATCGTACCTTAGTGGAATTGAAATTCGCTGATGGATGTTGAAATCAGCGACGCGCTGTCGTTTTAATCGTACCTTAGTGGAATTGAAATTTTAGCTACTACTGCGGCTTTCTTGGCTGCTTCAAGTTTTAATCGCACTGTAGTGGAATTGAAATTGGTTTATACTATAAAAGGCAAAGAACACCAGTGCGTTTTAATCGTACCTTAGTGGAATTGAAATAAGTCATAAGTACTGTTATCGTACCGTCTATTTTGTTTTAATCGTACCTTAGTGGAATTGAAATTACTTAATACCCTCGAAAGAGTGGTCGCAAAGCTTGTTTTAATCGTACCTTAGTGGAATTGAAATGGATTGAAGCGAAGCGGAAATCGAGGGGCAGCCTGTTTTAATCGTACCTTAGTGGAATTGAAATTACGTAGAGATATATTGATAACGCCTTGCTCTCGTTTTAATCGTACCTTTAGTGGAATTGAAATCACGACGAAAATACCATGTTCCCGCCTCACGTAGCGTTTTAATCGTACCTTAGTGGAATTGAAATAGTAATAAGCCTGCTTCTCGCTAATTCTGCCAGCGTTTTAATCGTACCTTAGTGGAATTGAAATCTAATCAAGTTCCCGCCGATATACTCCATGTCGGGTTTTAATCGTACCTTAGTGGAATTGAAATTGACATGGAGGGATCGGACGACGTCGATGGTTTTGTTTTAATCGTACCTTAGTGGAATTGAAATTCAGCAACCTCTGGTACATATACCCTGCGGAAGTGTTTTAATCGTACCTTAGTGGAATTGAAATGCTCTGTGGTATTGAGGAAGATGGCACGGTCGGCCTGTTTTAATCGTACCTTAGTGGAATTGAAATAGAAGGAGGAGAACTCAGTATGAATAAATTGCAGTTTTAATCGTACCTTAGTGGAATTGAAATATAAACGCACGTCCTTTAAGTGTCTGTGCCTGAATGTTTTAATCGTACCTTAGTGGAATTGAAATAGTAGACTGCTTAAACCTATGCTGCTGAACATTAGTTTTAATCGTACCCTAGTGGAATTGAAATTAGTAAAGAAGCAAGGGAAACCAAAAGCGTCTCGAACGTTTTAATCGTACCTTAGTGGAATTGAAATATCGATACGCTCTTCATAATTCATCCTTCGATATAGTTTTAATCGTACCTTAGTGGAATTGAAATATGGAATATAGTCCGAAGTACGCTCGCATCGTGCGGTTTTAATCGTACCTTAGTGGAATTGAAATATAGCTTGTGCTGTCTTTCCAAGTCCCGGTTCGTCGTTTTAATCGTACCTTAGTGGAATTGAAATCTCTTTCAGCATTTTTTTGTGTCGAGGTTCTCTCTTGGTTTTTAATCGTACCTTGAGTGGAATTGAAATATCTTAAACGCTCGATTGCCTTTTTCTCTTCTTCGTTTTAATCGTACCTTAGTGGAATTGAAATAGCACCTGCGATGGCAATGAGCGCAGAACCTATAATGTTTTTAATCAGTACCTTAGTGGAATTGAAATCATGATCAAAGAACAGTTCCTCTATTTCGCGCAATGTTTTAATCGTACCTTAGTGGAATTGAAATCTTATCGAGCAATCGGAAAAAGCGACGTATCTTCAGTTTTAATCGTACCTTAGTGGAATTGAAATAGCCCTGTCGATGGATTTTTAACGACGCACAGAAGGTTTTAATCGTACCTTGAGTGGAATTGAAATTCCGAAACAATGTCGCCAACTATGTTGCGAAATATAGTTTTAATCGTACCTTAGTGGAATTGAAATGAAAATGCGTATTACGGAGTTGTATATAAAAAGAGTTTTAATCGCCCTTAGTGGAATTGAAAAAGAGTTCAATCGTGAACAACGACGTGATTCACTTAGGGTTTAATGTGTTAGTGGGTAGCACCACGATATCGTTCACGTTCTACACGGCTTGCACGGTCTATGTGTAGGCCAGTAAGGTATTGCGTAGCTGCTCTGCGCTATCTTTTGTCTTGTCCATAGTCTGCCGTAAATCAGCAACGGTAGAAGTCCCCGTTACTAACTGCTCTTTGCCGTCAACAAATATGCGAACGTTATTTTTATTTCTTTTTGTCTTTTTGGCGTTACTTTACTCCTTTCGGGATCTATTTGTATAAGAATAAAGTCGTACCATTATGAAGATCAAAAACAAGAAACCGATTTTTGGGTGTTATCACCCTAGTTGTCATTACTCGTAATGTCCGTGACTTTCTCTTTGAGCAGTGTCGGTGTTACGTTCGTTTCGGGCTTTGTTTTGTTCATTATGCTCATCGTTGCTATTAAACCGATTTATAGATGATAGTGAAAAATAGTATTATTAACGACGACCTTTAAGTCTCTATCTTCTTTGTTAATTCCTCAAATCTTTTCAGGTTCTCGGCTACTGTGAGTACCATGGCTTTTTTTATATTGTTTTGCAGGGTTCTCCGTAGAATTGTTGTTGATACTACAAAAAGATAGTTGTTTTTCAAGCAAATTAGGAATATGAAAAACGGTTCCATTCTGTTTTGTATTTTTGTCTAATAAAATGTAATTTTGTGTTTTTGAAAACATGTACAAAGCATCAAGATTATACATCATTTATGACTGTCTTTTATTCTCTTGCCTCTACGAACGAACTTTAGCAATGCTGTTGGCCTATTTTTACGATCATGCTGAAAGTAAATATACAATATTAGAAACAGGTGCGAAGCTGATGTCGCCGAGTCTTGCATCGAGATGCTTTTGAAGTTCTCGTAAAGAGGAACTTGGTGAAAGGAGAAAAAGAAATACCACTATACAGGACCTCTTGAGTATATGCTTCAACGAGAACAGGTGTTTCCCTGCACTTTTTGAACTGTTCGAATCAAAAATCTTCCTTTACTGAAAAGCATTAGGAGTGCATTCTGGAAACGACACAACATCGACAAACCAAGCTATAGCGTACGGCAAATGATTTGGTTCATCTCGCCTAATCAGTCGGAGAGTAGAGATGTGCGTATTGATATCATGCATCCTTCTTTGAGCAAAATTGGCATGATGATAGACAATGCAAGATACAAGAGGGTCTTTAATGATATGCCAGACTCCTACTTTATCTCTTATTTTAAAGATAAAATGCTAACATCTATTTGTCAAGATGAGATGGTAGACTGGGGGTATATGAAAAGAATTTATTTTTCAATCGCAGGGCGAATAAGAAAATTTCTCTTTATGGTCAAATCTTACAAAAGCATGTTTGCGTTTTTTCTATTTCTTGGCTACAGGCAATGTCTGCATCGACTTGAGTCTGCTGTTGCCGATCAGTTTACCTTGCAAATCATCGCCATCAAGGAACTATATAAAGGAAACTACGAACAGGCATACAAGATATACGCCAAGGTAATGACTGCCAATAATCAAGTTGCACCCGAAAAGGGTATCTTTGTTAATCCGGTCTGCAAACTACTATTTTTGCGTTTACATCGATTATGCAGGGCACTGAGACAGCGTTGAAAAAGATTACGACTATGAGTGAAACGCAATGGAGCAAAACCCATCGTGGACAGATATAAACTATTCGAGTTTCTATTTATATCACCACTAAAGCAATATTTCTGCGATAAATCAGAAATCAGATTACAAGAACACGCATATATTTCGTTTTGCAAAAATAGATTGAACACAGCCACAGCATGGCTCACCCGTACGATATATCAACGCTTTGGAGTACTTCCTGAAAAGACGAGCTCCAAAAGAAGCCCTCAACTGGGCATATTTGAAGCACGAAACCGGGCTGCAAAAGATGACGAAGAAGCTGCTGAAATAGAGAAACGCTTTCAAGGAAAGCCTTTAAGTGCACGTCTGAATATAAAGTCGGTATGGCAAATGCGATTGGAAAAATCTCATTGAAGCCAATGTTTCGTCAGCCAATGCAGACATAGGCGAAAAACAGGAAACCATGCTTGTCTACCTCTTGCGTTATAATGCTATCGTCCCTATTCTTAAGACTGAAAAATGGCAATTGGTCGATAGGAGGAATTATCTATACGTGAGTTGAAATCTCTGAAAGCCCCGGCTTGGATGAGACCGACAACAAGCTGATAAAAAGATATTTCGGATTGGAACTATAAGATTTACATAGACTCATACATTCATTTGCTGGTAGGCTGCGACCATGTTTACATTGGTTCTAACTACGACCTGAAACCTGTTTCAATACATGAGGAGAAGCCTTTTCTCATCATTGACAAGAAGAGGACGGAACATTTAAGGTTTCGACAAATATCGAGGAAAATGCTTCGACAGAATACCGCAACCCATTTTTACAAGAAGAATACGGAGACAGACTACTCTGTATTCTTCCCAACCCCATTCGAATTTAAGACTTACAGGGAACTACTTGCCCAACAGGAATACCCTGCTGAAGCAGAACCATTACTTATCAAGCTGATTACGGCATTGGGCGGAAAGACGGAAATCCATTCCAAAATGGTGGCGGAGTTAGACGATATAGAGCAAGTAGATGTCCCTTCGCTCATTACAGCTACGCATATTGCCTACCAATGCTGGTATGTTTGAAATAACAGCAATAGTTCAAATTTCTGACACACTCGTCTTTGTGCCCGGGCATGGCAACATTACCACCATTGCAGAAAGAGAAGGTAAGAAAGTACAATTGGTGCGAAGCCTGAAGGCTGAGAAGAAGAATATGAAGAGAATAACCGAAGGCTTGATAGAAGCAGAGGCTTTGTGATGAGAACGAAAAGTGGCTTCCCTGCCAGCATTACCGACGCAATTACACTTTCCATAGACAAGATGCTTCCATTTATGCAATGGTGCAAAAACAACGAGGATATCTGCACAATGGAATGGGCAGAGGGGCATAAACTCAGCTTCCACCCAGCCATAAGTAGCCGTTCAGCTAACATTTCTTTCAAGCAGAAGAATAGCTGGTTTGAGGTGGAGGGCAATGTGGAAATCAGCAAAGGACAAGTTATCTCACTACAAAAGCTACTCGAATTGATGCGTCAGAGCAGCAAACAAAAAGTTCATTCGCATCGGTGACAACGAGTATATCACGCTCAGCAATCAGCTCGCACGCATTTTGAAACGGCTCGACACCGTAACATCGGAAAACCGCTCGCACTTACAAATGGCACCGGCAGCCGTTTCGCTGTTGAGCGACCTACTCGACGATAAAACGCTGAACTTGGAACATAATACGGCTATCGATGAACTGCGCCAACGCATAAAAGAGAGTAGCAAGGCAGTGCCGACTGTTCCGAAAACGCTAAAGGCACAGTTGCGCGACTATCAGGAAACTGGCTTCGAGTGGATGTCGAAAGTTACCGGCATGGGGCGCTAGGGTGCATGTCTTGCCGACGATATGGGACTGGGAAAGACGCTTGCAGACCATCGCGCTACTCTTGGAACAGAGCCGCCAAGGACCTCGCTTGTTGTTGCGCCCGCATCGGTAGTCCCCAACTGGCGCAACGAGCTGAAAACGGTTCTCTCCCACGCTCAATGTAATTCTGCTGAACCAAAGTGAAGACCGTGCAAAGAATATCAAGGAAGCACAGGCAGGCGACATCGTCATCACCACCTATGCGCTGTTGAACATACAGCAAGAAGAACTTACAACACACGAATGGAACGTTGTCTGTCTTGACGAGGCTCACACCATTAAGAATGCCAACACGAAAATGTCAAAAGGCAGCCATGCGCCTGCAAGCGAGGAGAAAGGTAATACTAACGGGTACGCCTGTCCAAAACCACCTTGCCGAACTGTGGAACCTATTTCAATTCATTAACCCGGGACTGTTAGGAAGTGCTGACCAGTTTAAGAAGAAATTCATACCCCCATCGAGGGCGAACACGACAGAGAACGCCAAAATCAGCTTCGTGACTAATCTCGCCTTTCTTGCTGCGACGCACAAAGGGCGAGGTTATCGAGGAACTACCCGAGAAAAAAACGAAATAAAAACTACCCGTAGAGCTTTCGCCAGACGAAATGACGATGTACGAAGTGCATCGGCGCAAAAGCCGAGTTGCCGTCCGTGCCGACAAATCGCTTAACGGCAGCACTCGCCGAAATCACCCGACTACGCCAAATGGCATGTGGCTGCTCGCTTGTCGAGGAAGAAGTGGCAGAGTGCTAGCAGCAAAATGCTTGCCTTCATCGACTTGGCAGAAAGCCTTAGCGACAGCGGCAACCGTGCATTGGTGTTCAGCCAGTTCACAAGTTTCTTCGGCGAAGTACGCAAGGCAATGGACAAAGCAAAGCTACCCTACCTTTACTTAGACGGAAGCACACCAATGGCGAAGCGCGAACAGCTTGTCAAAGACTTCCAGTCGGGCAAATGTCCGTTCTTCCTCATTAGCCTGAAAGCAGGAGGCTTGGGATTGAACCTGACGGGTGCCAACTACGTTATTCATCTTGACCCATGGTGGAATCCTGCCATCGAACAGCAGGCTACCGATCGAGCCTACCGCATTGGTCAGCAAGAAGACGTTACCGTCTACCACCTCATCAGCCAGCACACCATTGAAGAGAAAATCCTCCGTTTGCACAAAACGAAGCGCGACCTTGCCGACTCACTCCTCGAAAGGCTCCGATATGGCACACGCCATCACACAGGAAGAAATGCTCGAACTGCTTCAAAAAGAATTAATCCTCTTTATAGTCTTTCTCTATCATGCTTTTCTTTACTCTCTTTCTGCAGTGTGCAGAAGCATGAAAAATCTGTTTTTGTCTTCCTGAAGTGTTCGGGGAGCGTAAAAATGGTGTGTATAAAGTCTGTGAGGATACGTTTTATGTCTTCAATCCCCGGTTTGATGGCTTTCTGCACATGATGTTGAAGACTATGGCAAAAAGAAAGCAAAGTTCATTGTGATCTTGTCTTTCCCGAGTGGCGAAAACGGTTGATGGTGATGAAGTCGGTCTTCTCGTAACCTGCAAGCCAGATGAAGTGAATGTCCCTGAGCAGCAGTTTCTCTATCCTACGGCAGGAGTAGATATTGTTCATTTAACGTGAGTTCGACGGATTCAGAACAAAAGCAAGCTGTGTATCAATAGTCCTTTGCACATTGATGCACGGCTTCTTTGAAATAGGCAATAGGCTGCAATTGGTCCCTAATAAGTTGACGATGAAATTGTCAAAGCATCTATGTCTGGAGTGTTCCACCCGCGCAATGTTCTTAAGTTCATCATTCACCGTTTCTATAATGGCCACACAAAAAGTATTTCCGCTCTACACGTTCCGAAGTTGTCAATAAGATGACGGGAAGCAAGGTGATGTTTCGTGGTATCAAATCAAGTTCGGGCAATCAAACGTTGTTGTTGATATGACAAAGATAGTTGTTTTCAAGCAAATCACAACAGCCCTCCACAAATTAATTAGGGACATTGAGTTGTTGTTGATACGACAAAGATAGTTGTTTTCAAGCAAGCAATAGTTTATTTATATCGAACAACACCAATGCAGAAAAAGAGCACCAAGAATAAAAATTACAAGACTGAATACTATGGTAAAGACCGAAGCTACGGGGTGCTCGTTGACGAGTCTAAGGATGGGAACCCAATGAAGAGTTGACATAAAATGATATGTATAGTTGATGAGACAAAGATAATAAAAAAGGAACGTATTGTATGGTAAAAGGTATCTGTTTTTTGTCATGGTATAGGATGATGATAGTGTGAATAGTTGTTGGTACGACAAAAATAGTTGTTTTTTTCCTCTATAAATCTATTAAAGCTTCTGTTTTGGTTAAAATAGTATGTTGCAGTTTGTGCTTTTAAGTTCTATCTTTGCAATGTAATTATCTAATGCTAAAATAACTTACCTTTAAAAACATTTTTTACACATGTTATTCACAGTTAAGCGATCTTTTGTACTCGGTTTAACCTTGTTCTTAACGGCAATACTCATGGCGCAAATACGAGGCAATGAAATTGCCGTACAGGTGCAACCTAACCATGCCGATTGGAACTATCGGCTGGGCGAGAGGCTGTTTTCAACGTGGCCGTACTGAAAGACGGCTGTCCTACTACAAGCGAAGGTAGACATAGAGGCCGGTCCTGTCATGTATCCCGATATAAAGCGGAGTGGTATGGTGCTAAAAGACGGGACCACCACGTGGAAAGCCAAAATGAAAACGGCAGGTTTCTATCGTCTTAAAGTGTGGGCATACGTTGGTAACAAGATTTACGAGGGGCTATGCACCATAGGCTACGCCCCCGAGACACTACAACCTACTGATAATTGCCCTGCCGATTTCGACCAGTTTTGGGGCAATGCATATAAAGAAGCAAGCCAATGGCCGCTCGATGCCCATCGTCGCTTGCTGCCCGAACGCTGCACCGAGCGTGTAAGGTTTATGAAGTGAGCTTCAATGGCCTATGTCCCGGCAATCGCATTTATGGCATTCTTTGTATTCCCACGGCGTTTACGGGTCCGCGTCCAGCCCTTTTGCGTGTGCCGGGAGCAGGCGTTCGACCCTATCAAGGCGATATGCAGCTGGCCGACCGCGGTGTGATAACCCTCGAGATAGGTGTGCATGGTATTCCTGTAACCATGCCTTTGCAGGTGTATGACAACTTATTTTCAGGGAGCTTTGAAGGGATATTGGGAAGCAAACCTCGACAATCGTGACCAAAATGCCCTACAAACGTATTTTTTATCGGTGCGTTACGAGCGGTGGACCATCTAGCTCAGTTGTCCGAATGGGATGGCAAAGTGCTTGGCGTAACGGGTAGTAGTCAGGGTGGCATGTTGTCATTGGTATGTGGTGCGTTACATCCGAAGGTTACATTTGTGGGTGTTGTACATGCCGCTATGTGTGATCATACGGCCTCCCTACATGGTAAAGCCTGCGGGTGGCCACATTATTTTTATGGTCAGAAGCAACCCGATGCCAAGAAAGTAGCTGTCAGCGGATATTTCGATGGCGTGAATTTTGCGCGCCGTTTGACCATTCCCTGTTGGTTCTCATTTGGATATAATGATGAGGTTGTGCCTCCTAACAGCACATACGCTACCTATAACGTAACTAAAGGTTCACGAAGTTTGAGCCTTTATCCTGCCATGGGTCACTTCTGGTTTCAAGAACAATGGGATGAATGGCAAGAATGGGTGGCCACGCAGTTAAAAGTGACTGCTAGAGAAGGGGCGGACAAGCGTAACTCAAATGCTAAATAATAGCGATGAGGAGTAAATAGTTCAGGCGGCCCTGTACAAAAAGAGCAGAGAGCAAACTTTGTTTCCTCGATAGATGAGATAACTATTAATGTGATAAAAGCAATCATCGCTAAACAATCTCAATACGAATAAAAGATGAAAAAGAATACTAACCATAGCCTTTGTGGCAATAACACTTCAGGCTATGTCGGCAAAAGAAAATAAGTAACCCTTTGTATAAAAATCCAGAGACAAGTGTAGAGCTACGTGTTGACGAACTTCTACGCAGAATGATCCTAGAAGAGAAAGTGAGCCGAATGAACCAACTTGCGGGGATAGAGCATTTTTAGGAAAACTCTGTTTCGCTGTCGGCCAACAGATTTGGCTACTAATACTGCCAGTGCTTTCTTTCCAGGGCGTTACTGTACGGGATATGGAAGACTGGACGCGCCGTGGACTCAGTATCGTCATTCCTGCATATGCTCACGCTTGAAGAAGCCAATTAACTGCAACCGCTCAATATGCAGAGCCGTTTGCAGATACCGTTGCTTATCGGTATCGACGCTATTCACGGCAACGCCAGGTGCAAAGGGCAACACCGTTTATCCACAAACATCGGTTTGGCCTCGTCGTTCGATGTGGAGATGGCTTACAAAATTGCCCGATCAGCTGGCTTTCTACGACCAGAATATGAGCTGGGGTGTTGAGCCGGGACTGTTCGATGTGATGGTTGAGGTAGCAGTTGAAATAAAGATTTGATGCGAAAAGACGTTCAGTGTAAGTAAAAATAATGCTAAATGTCAACTATCTTTAAATGATAGAGGACGACAGCGTTTAGAATCATTATCATAAGACAACGGTATCGCATAGGCCTGTGCTTCTAACTTGTAGTAGGGTATTGATAGAAGCTGTAAAGGACTCTGATCGATTGAACTTCAAGTAACCACCGACAGGAAGAATGGTATTGATAGAAGCTGTAAAGGACTCTGATCGATTGAACTTCAAGTAACCACCGACAGGAAGAATGGTATTGATAGAAGCTGTAAAGGACTCTGATGATAGCAAAAGGGTTGTGAATTTTGTAAAGCCCTAAATGAAAAACTATTGCCCGACTTACGGAAAAATGCGTATTTTTGCAAAAGAATTGATTTAGAAAAAGTACGATATGACAACAACAGGCAATCCGGCTGGCCTTCCGAAATTTATCTTACCGGCCGAATGGGAACAGCAAAGTTGTATTCAACTGACGTGGCCGCACGCGCAGACAGACTGGTTGCCCTATCTGAAAAGAGATTACGGCAACATTCATTGAAATGACGAGACGTCATTACCCGCTACTGAACCTGTACCGATTGCGGCGCAAGAACCGGAGATGGTAGAGCGCTGTTGCGACCAAAATTAAGCGAGAAGCAATGGACGCGAGTCCGCGTCTGCCCCGTAGAAAGCGACGACACGTGGGCCCGCGACCATGGTGGTGATAACGCTTGTCGCACAAGACGAACAGCCAACTAAAACGCTGTCGCCTGCTCGACTTCAAGTTTAACGGCTGGGAGAAAAGTTCGAGGCGGAGAAAGACAACGTCATCACTGGCACGCTCTATGCTCAAGGAGCACTGCGGGGCGAACTGATTGACAAGAACGACTTCGTTTTTTGGAGGGTGGTTCGATAGAGAGCGATGGCAAAGGAACGGTTTTCACCACCTCCATGCATGCCTGTTGGCACCACACCGTAACCAGCCGCTCACCCAGCAACAGATTGAAGAACGGCTGAAACAAGAGCTTTGCGCACGCCGCATCGTCTGGCTTGACCATGGCAATCTCATGGGTGACGACACCGACGGACATATTGATACGATTGTCAGAACGGCTCCAAACGACACCTTATTATATATAGGCTGTGACGATCCGCAGGATGAACAGTTTGAAGACTTTCGGGCATTGGAAACACAGCTCATGGCACTGAAGAATGAAGAAGGACTTCCCTATCGCCTACTGCGGTTGCCCATGCCTGCCGCCATCTCACGACGGCGAAGACCGACTGCCTGCCACCTATGCCAACTCTCGTCATTCTGAACGGAGCCGTTATGGTGCCTACCTACGACAACCGGATAAAGACCGGACAGCCATGGACACAATTGCGCAGGCCTTCCCTTCGCGTGATATTATCGGAATAGACGCTTCTGTGGTCATTCGCCAGCGTGGTTCGCTCCACTGTCTTACCATGCAATACCCGGAAGGGGTATGAAATCAATTCGAGGAAATGAGAAGCGACGAGCGTGAATAAGGTTCAAAACCGCTCTGCCCTTTTTCAATTAACACCTAACACCCACTACGCAAATTATGAACGAACTAAAGATAGTTTTTACAACAACACAACGTGGCCGACCGCCAAGATAACATGGTAAGGCTGGCTGAAGGCATTGCCGACCTGGCACAACAGGGCGCACAGCTCATCGTTTTGCAGGAATTGCACAACTCTCTCTATTTCTGTCAAGTGGAAGATGTAGACAATTTTCAATTTGGCTGAACCCATTCCAGGCCCTTCTACCGACTTCTTCGGCGAACTGGCCAGCAATATCATGTGGTCATCGTGACCTCGCTGTTTGAAAAACGAGCACCCGGACTTTATCATAACACCGCTGTCGTCATCGAAGCCGATGGCAGCATAGCCGGTAAATACCGCAAAATGCACATTCCCGATGACCCTGCCTATTACGAAAAAATTCTATTTCACGCCGGGCGACATGGGCTTTCCGCCCCATTGATACCAGCGTGGGACGATTGGGTGTGCTGGTCTGTTGGGATCAGTGGTACCCCGAAGCAGCCCGCCTCATGGCGCTACAGGGCGCCCAATTGCTCATCTATCCCACAGCCATCGGCTACGCCTTGAGTGACACGCCCGACGAACAGCAGCGTCAACGTGAGGCTTGGACAACCGTGCAGCGTGGACATGCCGTAGCCAACGGACTGCCCGTTATCACCGTCAACCGCACAGGCTTCGAGCCGGATCCGCGGACAGACCGAAGGTATTCAGTTCTGGGGCAGCAGTTTTGTGGCCGGGCCGCAGGGCGAACTCCACTATCAGGCTTCAAACCGATGAGGAAGAGCATCATCGTGAGCGTAGACCTCGACCATAGTGAGGAATGTAAGGCGTTGGTGGCCCTTCCTCCGCGATCGGCGCATTGACAACTATGACAATCTCGTCAAGCGCTTTATCGATTAGTTATGTCAACTTGTCATACCCTATGCCTGTTCTTTCCCCATGGCATAGGGTTTGTTATTTTGGAGTGTCGCCGTTAAAGCGGCTACACCTTATTTAAGAATAACAAGAAATAAAATATATACAATTATGGGAAAAATTATTGAATAGACTTAGGAACAACTAACAGCTGCGTTGCCGTTTTTGAAGGCAACGAGCCAGTAGTAATCGCAAATAGCGAAGGCAAACGCACAACACCTTCTGTGGTGGGTTTCGTAAAAGACGGCGAGCGCAAGGTGGGCGACCCCGCCAAACGTCAGGCCATCACCAACCCCAAGAACACCGTTTACTCGATTAAACGATTTATGGGAGAGACCTACGATCAGAGCCGCAAAGGAGGCTGAAACAATGCCTTATACGGTCATAAATGACGCCGGCTACCCACGCGTAGAGATTGAAGGTCGCAAATATACACCGCAAGAAATATCGGCGATGATACTTCAAAAGATGAAGAAGACCGCCGAAGACTACCTGGACGAGAAGTAACCGATGCCGTTATTACGGTTCCTGCGTACTTCTCCGACTCGCAACGTCAAGCAACCAAAGAAGCCGGACAAATTGCAGGACTCAACGTTCAACGTATCGTTAACGAGCCAACAGCTGCAGCTTTGGCTTACGGTGTTGACAAAGGCAACAAGGATATGAAGATTGCCGTGTTCGACCTTGGTGGCGGTACATTCGATATCTCTATCCTTGAGTTCGGCGGTGGCGTATTCGAAGTGCTTTCAACCAATGGCGATACCCACTTGGGTGGCGACGACTTCGACCAAGTGATTATTAAATGGCTGGCCGATGGCTTTAAAGCCGACGAGGGAATCGACCTGACGAAGGACCCCATGGCTATGCAACGCCTGAAAGAAGCTGCCGAAAAGGCTAAGATTGAACTATCGAGCACCACCTCGACCGAAATTAACTTGCCTTATATCTCGGCAGAGGGTGGCGTACCCAAGCACTTGGTGAAGACCTTGACCCGCGCTCAGTTTGAACAATTGGCACACGACCTGATACAAGCTTGTCTCGTTCCCCTGTCAGAATGCTATTCGCGACGCAAAGCTGCAGACTTCCGATATAGACGAAGTAATCCTCGTAGGTGGTTCAAGCCGTATTCCCTGCCGTGCAGACATTGGTTAAGAACTACTTCGGTAAAGAGCCATCAAAGGGTGTGAACCCCGATGAGGTGGTAGCCGTAGGCGCGGCTATTCAAGGCGCTATCCTCAACAAGGAGAGTGGTGTAGGTGATATCGTATTGCTCGACGTTACCCGTTGACCCTCGGTATCGAAACCATGGGTGGCGTTATGACCAAAGCTGATTGAGGCTAACACGACCATCCCTTGCAAGAAGAGTGAGACGTTCTCACCGCGGTTGACAACCAGACAGCCGTTACTATCCATGTATTACAGGGAGAACGCCCAATGGCTTCACAGAACAAGAGTATCGGGCAGTTCAATCTCGAAGGCATCGCACCGGCTCGTCGTGGTGTTCCGCAAATCGAAGTAACATTCGATATCGACGCTAACGGAATCTTGAATGAGTGCCAAAGATAAGGCTACAGGCAAGGAACAGGCCATTCGCATAGAAGCTTCAAGCGGATTGAGCCAAGAAGAAATCGATCGTATGAAGGCAGAGGCTCGAGCAGAACGCTGCAGCCGACCAAGCAGAGCGCGAGAAGATTGACAAGCTCAACCAAGCCGACTCAATGATATTCACCACCGAAAACTTTTGAAGGACAACGGCGATAAGATGCCAGCCGATCAAAAAGCCTGGTATTGAGTCAGCCCTCCAGCAACTCAGGACGCTCACAAGGCCGCTGACGTCACCGCAATCGATACGGCAATCAACAACCTCAACACCGTAATGCAAGCTGCATCACAGCAGATGTACAGCCAAGCAGGTGCACAGGCAGGTCCTCAGCCATGGCGCAGACGCTGGTCAGCAGGAGCAGCCAAACAGCAGGATGACACCATCCAAGATGCAGACTTTGAGGAAGTGAAGTAAAAGTGCTAATAAACGCTAATCAGGGATAAGTAAATCCCAGTAACATAATAAGTTACTGGGATTTTTTTATTTCTTAATAATAATTAAATCTTATCGTTTTTAATCGTTTTTATGCTTATATTTGTACTCATATTTGTGCCGCGACTTAATGGGAGATAAAGTGCGACTTAATTTAAAAAGATAGATTGATAATCAAATAGATACAAATAGTCATGGCGAGTGCAAAAATTTCAAATAGAGCGGAAAATGCGAAATTTGTGGCAAAATCTTTTATTGCAAAAGACGCTTACCTCCAGATATTGCTCTAAGAACTGTTCTCAAGCTGCATACAAAACAAAGAAAAAGGAAGAACAATTGATGATTGAAAGAGAAAAAGGCTGCGAGAGTTCCGAAGAACCAGCCTTATCTCTCAATAGCTGATGCAACTGCATTATTTGATATTGGACGAGATTCCCTTTATCGCTTAATCAGGAATAAACAAGTCCGTTATTATAACCTCGGACCAAGGATGATACGTATTTGCAAAGCTGATTTACAAGAACGTTTTAATCTACGTCCTTACGATGAAAGAAGAAAGAGAAAAACAATCAGAAGTAAAGACTTATCGGCTTGAGCCTGAAGATTGTTATACGATTGGAGAAATAGCTAAGAAGTTTGGTCTCCATGATAGTACTGTATATCAGCATATTCTGCAAATATTCTATTCCAACAAGGCAGATTGGTAATTACGTCTATGCCCCAAAATCAGAGATAGACAATTTGTATAAACACTAACCCGCGACATACAATGAGAAAGGAACTTGATAACACAAAGGCAACAGTACGATTGCGAAAGAGTGCCTATCGAAAAGAATGGTACTTGTATATAGAAAGCTATCCTGTGAGAGTAGCTGGAAAAGATTCTCCACAAAGAGTGCGTGAGTATCTAAACAGAACAATCACTACTCCTATTTGGGATAAAAGCAGAACTGCTCGTACATCCGAAGCAACCCAAACATTCAAACCTAAACGAGATTTGAACGGAATTATCCTGTGCAAAAGCGAAATAGACCAAGAAGCCTGCATTTATGCTGACAGTGTTAGAAAACTACGGCAGCGTGAATATGATAATACAAGCTTGTATAGTGACACAGAAACTGAACAAGCAGAACAAAAAGAACGATTGCAACAAAATTTCATCAAGTACTTTGATAAAGTGGCAGACAAGCGACATCGTAATAGTTCCCTTTCAATTCAAACAAACTGGGAACGAGTAAATGTTTTGTTGAAAATGTTTGCTGGAGACACGCTACTCTTTTCACAGATAGATAATAGATTGGCAGAAGATTTCAAATTTTTCTTGTTGTCCGCCCCTTGTGGTGGAAGCAAGAAAGGGACAATATCACGAAACACAGCTTCCACGTATTTTTCTATTTTTAAGGCTGCACTCAAACAAGCATTCATAGACGGATATTTGACTATAGATTTATCTGCAAAAATCAAAGGCATACAAGAACAAGAATCCCGAAGGGAATACTTAACCTTGATGAACTGAATAAGTTAGCTAATACCCCTTGTGAACGTGATGTACTTTAAAACGAGCTGCGCTATTCTCTGCTCTGACAGGATTAAGACATTGCGATATTCAAAAACTAAAATGGAAAGAAATAGCCATAGAAGGAAACCAAGTCAAACTTCTCTTTACTCAGAGAAAGACAAAGGGGTGGAGCATATGCCCATCTCAGAGCAGGCTTTTTAAACTTTGTGGAGAACCAAGACAACCAGAACAACTTGTTTTTGAAGGGTTACCAAATCCTTCTTGGATTTCTCGCCCATTAAGGGCATGGATTGAGAAAGCTGGTATTCAGAAGCACCTCAGCTTTCATTGTTTTAGGCACACATTTGCTACCCTTCAACTTACAAACGGCACAGACATCTATACTGTAAGCAAGATGCTTGGGCATACAAATGTCAAAACAACTCAAGTATATGCAAAGGTTGTCGATGAAAAGAAAAATAAAGCTGCCAATGCTATTCAAATAGATATTGAAAATGATAAAACATAATTCGACAATATAATATGAATACCAAATATTTTTGAACATATTGTAGTATATCTGTCCGTTCTTGTTGTTTGTGTCATCATTGCGTTGTTTGCAAGAGTGGTTGCCTTACGCTTAGGAGTTGATGAATTTACTGCACAAATAGTCTTTTGGAGTGTTGTCGCCATAGGCATCATCGTTTATTCTATATTGTCTCATCTTGGTAGAGGGACTATTTACGGCACTAGTCAAGTTTTTCTTTCCAAAGAAACAAGAAGATAAAACAAATGATAATACATCCGACATTGAGTTAGGACAAGTAGTAGACGGTGTTGGCAGTCCATCTTCCGAACAACAGCAACAATCAATGAACTTTTGACTCAATTCGGCAACAGCAACAAAAAGTTAATGGACCAGAAAGTACAAGATAAACGTGCTATAGCTATTAAATATACTCAACAGCAATTCGCACCTTATGTTTCTGACAAAGATTTGCTTAGACTTTGTGAATATATAGAGTTGTACTCCGCTAAGCTTCCCCTATCACACGTTGAACCAATTAATATCAAAGGTTTAGTTGCCTTAGACCTGTTTCATTTGGTTGGAATATATGGAACCATTTTTAGAGTTGGCAAACAAGATGAAATTTCGCAGTTCCTTAACAGGTTTTTGCCACCACATCCAAAAGATGTGAAGTTGGCCACAAAAAGCCATCTTCGTGATGATGAAGAAGGCACTACACCCATTGTACAAAAGCCTTTCAGACCACCAAATAATAGAATAACACACAAACCTATTGTGTGTTTTTATAGTGTTTCTTCAGTGTCTTAGGACACAGAGGAAACACTTTTCATTTGCACCGTAAAATCAATAACGAGTATTATGGTACAAAAATGAAATCACTTTTTGAGAACTTGCTAAAGGCAGTTGCTCACTTAGTCAGTGAAGTTGTTGAAATCAAGAATTTAGTATGTAAAGGACAAACACCTGTTGTCCCTCCCAAACGTATTCCTATTGGAATAGATGATGCGTGTAAACATGAGGAAAGCCAAGCCAACAGTTTAACCTTAGTACGAAAACGCTTACTACCTTGTTATAAGAATGGTAAGCATCTCTATTTTTGAAGATGAGAGCTATTGGCATGGATTGAAGGAGGTAAGAAAAAGACTGTTGCCGAAATCAACGAGGAGGCAAAAAGCTTTATTTCTGAGAAACATTCTGATTCTTCCCTTATAAATATATGCATTATGGAAAAGGAAAGAACAGAAGGGCGAGCCAAGCAATCTAAGAATGAACGCATAGAACAATTCTTGAAAAGAGCATTATGCTTTTCGTTTTAATACAGTTAAAAAGTAGAACAGAGTTTCGAGAACAAGATTCTAATATCATTTTCGTCCTCCTCTTACTAAATATGATATTAACTCTATGCGTCGGCTGGTAGATGGGACTTTTGGGAATATATACTCCAGCTGATAATATTCGAGCAATATTGGAGCGACTTTTGCAACAAAAGTTAACTCGATTCGTGAGTATTTTGCTGAATCTTCCAAAGCCTAAAGGTGAAGATGAATCTGAAATCATAAGGTTGGCAAATTGTGTTGTGGTGAGAAATCCTGATAAATGGCAGCATTATTTTTGTAAAAATGGTTGGTTGCTGTCGTAGCCAATGCCATGGGTGATTTACAGTGTCGTAATCATACATGTTTAGTTCTTACAGGTGAACAAGGAAAATTCAAAACAACTTTCCTTGATTTACTCTGTCCAGAAGAACTGAAGAGTTATCTTTTCACAGTGAAAGATTGACCCACAAAGGAAAAAGATGTACAAACACTGATTGCGGAATATCTTTTTATCAATATTGACGACCAGCTAAAGGCACTCAATAAGAGAGATGAAAATGAATTGAAGAATCTGATAACGACACCAAGAGTAAAATATCGTAGACCATACGACACTTACATTGAGGAGTATCCTCACTTAGCAAGCTTTATGGCATCTGTTAATGGTAATGATTTTCTAACAGATCCGACAGGCAGTCGTCGCTTTCTACCTTTTGAAGTTGAACACATTGATATTGACGCAGCTAAAGGGATTAATATCAACAAGGTGTACTCCGAGGCTGGAAAAGCCACTCAACTTTGACCCCTTTTGGGCAAATAGAATTTGCTCCTGTTGGTCACAATATTATTGCCCCTTGTAAAGTCCTGGTGCAGGGGTCAATTTTATTTTACCCTTTTAGATACTCTGGCTTTTCTTAGCCCTTAACTTACGCATGCTTTCGCCATATAATTCTATGGTATGCGCCGTATGAATGATTCGGTCAAGGATGGCGTCGGCTATTGTCGGATCACCAACCATGTCATACCAGTTGGACGATGGGTACTGCGAGGTTATGATAGTGGATTTCCTTTCATGCCTGTCCTCAATAATTTCGAGCAGGATGGGACGTTCCTTGGCATCAAGAGGTACAATGAACAGGTCATCAAGGATGAGTAACTGGCAACGCTCAATCTTCTTGAGCTCAGTTTCAAGTGTACCTTTGACTTTGGCAACCTTCAGTGCGCCAAGCAGTTTGGGTGCATTGGCATGAAAGTACGGAATCCCCTTTTACATGCCTCGTGGCCAAGGGCACATGCTATATAGCTTTTTCCCCGTACCTGAAGAGCCGGTAATGAAGAGGTTCTGCCCCTTATGTACAAAGTCAAGGGTGGCGAGGCGTTCCATCTGATTGCGCTCAAGGCCCCTGTTTGTGGCATAGTCAATCTGTTCGAGATAGGCCTTGTATCGGAACGCCGCATTCCTGGTAAGCCGCACTATGGCAGCCTGGGCACGGTAATCCCATTCACGTGCAAGGAGCATGGAAAGGAAGGTGTCCGCGGTCATGGACTGTGGAGTGGTGCCGGCAAGGCTTTCCCTGAAAGCCTCCGCCATACCGTGTAATTTCATACGGCTCATCAAATCCAGTGATATGGTGTTCTGGTCCTGTTGTCCCGTTACGGGAGCTGTCTTATTATTTATTTTCATAATTTTAGCTTTATTGTTCCTGTTTGTCTTTTCTGTAATAGTCACGTCCACGTATATTCTTGTGGGTCAGTGGTATCGGGGATGTCATGTCAGGCTGTATCTTCCCATCCTCATCTGGGAGGAAATCCGCGTCTTCTCCCAGTTCAAGCACCTCTCGTAAGGGCCTGATACCCGTATTGTAGCTTCTGTTCCGCGCAGGCGCAGGCAGCGACCAGACGGTCACGGCCGTATTTTTTCTCCAGCGTCAGTATGCCCCGACAGGATCTGAACGCTTTTGGAGGATATTGCATGACACGCTCCACTTCCCGGAGATAATTCAATACGATATTGTCTATTTCTGAGGCACGTCGGAAGAGTTCCTCAAGATCCTTGTCATAAGGGCCATAGTGCCCCGGCAGGTTGTGCTCCTTTTTCCATGAATAGGTGTAGGGTATGTCACAGCGGTCGTGGATGGCGACAAGGTTCATGCCACAGTAGATTTCCACCATGTCGGCATCGTAGAGGATCGTCACGCGTTTCCCACATGTTCCTGGGAACACTGTAATGGTGCTTGAACAGCGATACGTAGGGAGTTCCTGCCGACAGTCATCAGCTTTTTCTCTTTCATGACGTAGCGTTTCTGTGGAAGCGGGCGGAGGTAGCCCTTCTCACCGCGCAGGAACATCTCCTTGCGTGACGCCTCCCGGCCGGCCATCACCTTTTCATTGAAATCGTTCAGGGAAACATGGATGGCGGCATTGAGATCGTCCAGACTATAGAAAGTCATTCCCTCTATGTCTAGGTAAACGGAACGGTAGAGAAGCTTCACAGCGTTTTTCAACAAGGGCCTTGTCCTTGGGGTGGCGTACACGGGCGGGATAGACCGCACAGCCGTAATACTCGGCAAAAGCGGCAAAATCGTCATTGATGACGGGCTCGTTGCGGTCGCTTCGTGTGACGGCCGCCTTCAGATTGTCGGGTACTATTGCCGCCGGAGCTCCTTCGAAATACAGCATGGCATTCTCGCATCCCTTAATCAGGTCTTCCTTGCGCTGCGACCATACGGCCTCACAGTAGGTGTAATGACTGAACGGAAGGATGGCAACAAAGACTTCTGCCTTCTTCGTCTCGCCTGTCATCTCATCGACAACTTCAAGCCTGTCACCGGCAAAATCAACATACATCTGGTCTGCGGCATAGTGTTCGACATGGCCGACGACCTTGATGTGGAACTTGTACTGGCGGACTGCCCGCTTGAAGGAAGACAGCTGAAGACCGTCAGGATACTCGGAATGATACTCCTTGAAAAGTTTCCTGACACTCATCCCCTTGCGTGTCAGGCGGGATACATATCCGGGAAGCAAAGCCTCCAATTCAATCCTTTTGGAAGATGGCTCCCGACGTCGGGATTCCGTACCGCCAAACATCTCCTGCAACTGCTCCTCGGAAAGGGAGAGAAGCTGATCGATGCTTTTCCCACTTGAAAGGAACAGACGGACATACTTGCGGACAGTGTTACAGGGAAGTATGGAACGTGGATGCCGTTTTCTGATACCCATCCCTGCCGCATAACATCTTAAAATGTTCTTGATTCTTTTTATTCATTTGAATAGATTTTTATTATTACCCCTTACACCAGGACTCGGGGTCTCAAATCTACACAAAAACTCTAACGACACTTGTACTAAATGGTTAATATTATTTTTGACCAAAAGGGTCAATTATTTTATGGCCAAAGTGAGCAATCCTGTTTGTCCAAAAGGGTCAAAAGTTGAGTGCTTTTTCCAGAGGCAGTTGAATTGTGGAGAGTTGACTCTCATTACTGGTTCAATGAAGAAGATAGCTGAACTGCATCAAGAGAGCGAAGGTTTTCAAGTGCAGACTGTTGAGTATGAAATGCTTCTTAAAGGCATGGAAAAGCCAGCAGCAACCGAAGAAGAGTTATGACCCTTCGAAATCCTAAACTATTTTGCGTGGATATACAAACGCTTAACCTAAAGTGAAAGGAGAATGGGAGAAGCCTTGAAAAAGGCTGAGCTCTTACGAACTCAAAAAGGATAGGTGGCAATCCATGTATGTTTATCATATACGCAAAGATTGTTCCCAAATCCCTTTATTCAAAGTTACAATACTAATTATTAATACTACTTTACTACAAAGAGATAAAGCATTGAAAGAAAAAGGTTGAGACCGTAGTAACATGATATAGAGTATTACTACCTCATTACTCAACCTACCATATACATAGTGCAATGATTGCTACAAAGATAGTTAATACTACATTTTTTCTTTCATTGTCAATGACTTACAAAAGCAATTACATTGTAGTAAGTAATAGATTTAAAAAGTTACAAGTATGACAATAGATGAAATTAAAGCAATATCAATTAAAGATTACTTAGGTAGTATGTCTATATACCCTATAAAAGATTATGGCTATTACGGAATGTAGAGTCCATTCCGAAAATGAACATACTCAAGTTTCAAAGTTGATTATAACCAAAATCTGTGGTATGATTCTTGCTCTTGATAAAGGTGGGAGTCTTATGAGATTTAGTTGTGAAGTACATAATTACTGCAGTTTAGTACAAGCTATAGAGTTGTTTAATGGCAAACAAAATAACCTACAAAAATTCTCCATAGCTAATAGCAAATAATTTCTCCAAACCAATCACGTATAGAGGTTATTGGCTCTAGCAACTTATGTCATCCAAATCTCATAGAATATCTCACACATGAGAATCAATCTGAACATTGCGAAAAATATAGTAGGGAAATCCATTATAGAATTGGTGATAGAAGTTTTTACGCAATAGATTTCCAAACAATTCTTATGGGTATGCGTTACGCAATCCATACTTTAAAGGGTGTTTGCCTCCTTCCGATATTCGTATGTTCCTGAGTCCTTCGAACAAATCAATCTGTTTGAAGGTTTTATAGATTATCTTAGTCTGCTTACGATGAGTCCAGATGAAGAGAAGAAAGCTGCACTGATACTTTAACTCGATTAATGATATCAAAAAGTCAAGATCTTTCAAAGCACAAGCTCATCTGTTCATATTTAGATAATGATGAAGGAGGAAAGCTAACTTTAGAACAACTCAAAAAGAGACGGTTTTTGATGTTCAAGACTGTTCTTCCGTCTTCCAGAATTATAAAGATTTAAATAGTATTTATGTGCTGAATTCAAGCGTTCAGAGAAAGCAGAAAATAAGAAAAATCAAAGGGATTAAGCTATGATTGTAGAATTTGCTTTTGCATAATCTGTTTTTCGGGGAGCAAGTTTATGTTTTGGGCATACCAAAAACCACTTGCTCCACCTCCTGACAGTCGTTGCAGAGGATTATCCCGCTGGTCTCCATCAAATCAAATAAAAGAAACAAGTATGATAAAAACAGAATATAAAAAAAGGTGGTCGTCCAAACCAAGGGCGCAGCCGAAAAAGAAGAAATACCGCATCACGGTGAAACTGAATACGCAGGATTACTATACACTCAAAGGCAAAGCTAAAAGCGCAGGAGTAACCATGAGTGAGTTTGTAAGAAAAGTTCTTGATAAAGGAAATGTCATTGAACGACTGACCGTAGAGCAAGCAGACTTCATCCGCAAGCTGTGTGGAATGGCAAATAATCTCAATCAATTGGCACATCGTGCCAATGCGGATGGGTTTCATGTCGTTGCTCCTTTTCACAAAATCATCATTGGCAAGATTGACGAAATCCTAAATCTGATACGAAAATGATTGCAAGATAATGAAAGGTTCGGGCTTCAAGGGTGTCATCAATTATATCCTTGACCCGAAGAAAGGAACGGAACTCATTGATAGTTCCGGAGTGAGAACGGAGAGCATCAACCATATTGTCCAAAGTTTCATCGACCAGACAGAACTGAATCCACGAGTAAGCAAGGTTGTGGGGCATATCTCCCCTGAGTTTCTCGGCACAGGATTCTTCCAAGCTCAGTAATGAATGGATGGCGCAGATCGCTCGTGAATACATGGAGAAGATGGGAATAAAAAGATACGCAGTACATCATCGGTCGCCATTTCGACAAAAGGAACATCCACATGTTCATATCGCTTTTAATCGGATAAACAATAATGGCAAGACTATCTCTGACCGTAACGACCGATTCAGAAGTGAGAAGATTTGTAAAGAACTGACCACCAAATATGGTTTATACTTTGCCGATGGCAAGGAGAAAGTCAAAGAGTATCGCTTGAAAGAACCTGATAAGACTAAAAGTATGAAATCTATCAGACGTTGAAAGCAGAAATTGCTCAGTGCAGGAATTGGAAAGACCTTCTTGCTCACTTGAAAAAGCAAGATATTGATGTCCGCTTTAAGTTCAAAAGCAACTCACAGGAGGTGCAGGGTATCATCTTTGAAAAGAACGGTTATCATTTCAATGGCTCTAAAGTGGATAGGGATTTCAGTTACTCCAAGATATACTTTGCCCTGCAACAGAAATAACAGGGAACACGAACAGCAGACACAAGGAATGATAAACCTCATATCCAATGTTGCAAGTGTTACGAGCGAAATTACCAACAACCTCATAGAAGGAGGATTGGATTTGTTTCAAACTCATGGTACTGTCCCTGCGGAGGTTTACAACACACTTGATAAAAAGAAGAAAAAGAAAAACGTAAAAATACATTTATAACTATGGCTGATAATAATACATTTGTCCTCTTTGAGGAAATCAAAAATAAACTGGAGACAATTTACAGGGAGCTAAAGGAGTTGAAAGAAAAGGAGAACGGTTCTGTTTCCCTTCCTGTTCAATCTACACTAGCACAAAGTGATGAGCAGAAAGAACAGGAATTGCTCAATCAGTATGAACAGCGAACAAAAAGAAGTGATTAACAAGTATATTGGTGTGCAAGTGCGCATCAAGGACGAGGAGGCTAAATCCATGGACAAATTGGTGGCAAGCGTCTTGACCATGTTGCACGAGTGGCAGGAGAATAAAGAGCATCCACAACCGCAGGAACATATTCACAGGCACAGCTTTTGACCTCAAGTCCTCGAAAGTCTTTACTATATGGTAGCAGTATCTGTCCTTTGTTTTGTTTCTTTGGTCGGCAATTACTTCTTGTGGCAAAGCAAACAGCAATACAAGGATGATGCCTTTGAAATTCCGTATCATCAGAGTATGGAGAGGATGTAGTCCCAAGGAAATCCTATGGCTCAATGATGTGTTTGACATTCATCGCAATGAAAAAGATTATCAAACGAATCAAGGGAAAAAGCAGATGATTATGACGTGGAATTGAAAGCAAAAAGGCAGATAGTTTGATGCAGAATAACCTGCAAAAATAAGAAAAACAAATAGTGTTGGATACATAAACTTTTAATAAGAAGGAAAATTTTCCCTCTTATTAGTATTTTTATACAAGAAAATTTACTATATTTGCAAACAATCAGATGATATTTATGGAAAGTCCAACTAATAGAATTAAAGAGGTGCTTATCGAGAAAGGGATTAAGCAAACATGGCTTGCAGAGAAACTCGGTAAAGAGTTTCACTATTGTGAACTCATATGTTTGCAATCGTCGACAGCCAAAGCCTAGAATTGCTATTTCAGATAGCAGAGATTTTACAAGTCAATCCAAAGGAATTGATTAACACCCCAGATGAGTAACTTTATTATGGTAGAGCATAAAAATCTATTCGTTTTTCAACGACCGTGAAGTTAGGGCGGTGTGGGACGAGGAACACAATAAGTTGGTGGTTCTCTGTAGCTGGACATCATTGCTGCAGATTAACGAGCAAGACGATTACTCAAAAGACGAGGAACTATTGGAGATATCTCAAAACGAAGTTGAAGAAAGAGAATAGTCGAAGTCTGGTTAGTGCTACTAACGACTGAAGTCTGAAAAGCTCCTGATGGGAAGCTTACGACGACAGATATGTTTGATGGAGAGGGTTGTATCTATTGGCAAAAGCAATACCAATACAAAGGCTAATGACTTTCTTGATTGGTTTACCTACAGCGACAACACCATTGATGGGACAGAGCAAGAAAAAAGCTTATCAACTCTTTTGAAAGTGGCATCTTGCAAAACGGCAGAACCTGGCAGTATCAAAGTGTCTGCAACAGATACACGCTTATCTCTTTGGAGGATTGTATGACTTTGCAGGACAAATCCGTACCAAAAAAATATTTCAAAAAGGTGGTTTTACCTTTTGCTAATTGTATGCACTTCCCTGAAACCCTGCAAGCAATAGAGCGAATGCCCGAAACTACTTTTGATGAGATAATGGACAAATATGTTGAAATGAATGTAGCGCATCCATTTATGGAAGGCAATGGTCGTAGCACTCGCATTTGGCTTGACCTCATGCTGAAAGCGTTCTCTCAAACGAGTGTGTAGATTGGAGTCAGATAAATAAAAAAACGAATATCTATCTGCAATGCGTGAAAGTGTTTCTGATAGTACACACATCAAGGCTTTAGTGCTACCAGCACTCACTACAAAGATTGATGACCGAGAAATGTTTATGAAAGGTATTGACTATTCATATTATTATGAGCAGAAATGATTGATTTTTCCACATGGAATCTCTATTATTAGGTAGGATGTTCTTTTAAAAAGAATTACAACGTTATCTCTACAATGAAAAATTATATGATTCCGTTATAATAAAATGTAAAATAGGAAACTCTATGAATACAGAGAAAACAATAGAATACAATCTTATAAAACGACTTATAGGTTTAAATTATACTTATCGTGAGGATATTCATGATAAGGAAGCACTTGAACAGAATTTCAGACAGAAGTTTGAACAACTCAACAGAGTTCATCTTTTCGGATGCAGAATACAATAGATGGCTTTAAAAGATATTATCAACAGCGATGTTTATGTAGCTTCCAAGATGTTGAGAGAGGTGAATACTTTTCATCCGAGAAGATGGTACACGTTGCAATATAGCTTGGTCAATATTAGGGATTGGTGCAAAAACGAATATGAGGGTTGTCAATCAACTAAGAATAAACACCAAGAACAGCTTCCAGCGATATGATGCGATTCTGTTGGTTAATGGACTTCCGCTCGTTCAGATGAGAACTGAAGACCTTGGAAGTAAGTCCAGTCGAGCAATGCAACAGATTGTAGACTACAAGAATGACATGAGGGAACGGATTTACTAATTCGTTACTATGCTTTATGCAATATTTATAGTAAGCAATCAGACGCACACTTGTTATTTTACCAATAACAACAGCCTATATTTCAACTTTAATGCTGATGAGCAGTTTCTCCCTGTATATTATTGGGCAGATAAGGACAATCATAAGATTACAAACCTTGACGCTTTTACGGATGAGTTTCTCCCAAAATGCAAATTGGGAGAAATGATTAGCCGATATATGGTATTGGTTGCCAGCGAACAGAAACTACTCATCATGCGCCCTTATCAGATTTATGCTGTAAAGGCTATTATGAGTAGTGTTGAAGAAAATAGAGGAAACGGTTATTATGGCATACAACAGGTAGTGGCAAAACCCTCACTTCATTCAGCATCGACATTGTTAAAGGAAAACACAGAGATAGTAAAAGGTGTCTGTTTGTTGTCGACAGAAAAGACCTTGACAGACAGACTCGTGAGAATTTAACAAGTTTCAAAGAAAGAAATTGTGTAGAAGAAAATACAAATACAGAATCTCTTGTACAACGATTTGGAGTCTGACGATTATGCAGATAAGGTGATTGTTACAACCATTCCAGAAATTAGGCATTGCTCTGAACTCAAATACCAAGCAAAAATTACAAGGAAAGACTATTACCGTTGAAGAATAAGCATTTGGTTTTTATCTTCGACGAATGTCATCGTTCCCAGTTCAAAGAAAACCATAAAAGCCATTAGGATTTCTTCCCAATGCACAATTATTCGGATTTACAGGAACACCGATTTTTGAAGAGAATGCAGTCTATATCCAATATATATACGAGCAGGGACTTATATGACCACCAAGGATGTATTTGAAAACGAATTGCATACCTATACCATTACCCATGCCATTGAAGATAAGAATGTTCTTCGATTTCATGTGGACTATTTTTAAACCCGATGAAAGGATATAACAGCTGAGGGAACCGTAAAGAAACAAGCCATTGTGAGACTATCCCTGTCTAAGCACGATGCTGCAACCAATGGCAGACGTTTCAACAGCTTTTTCTTGCTACATCCTCCATTAATGATGCAATAGAGTATTATCATTTTGTTCTAAAAGGCTCAAAAAGCAAAAACAGATTGTGAACCATTAAACTATTGCGTGTGTCTTTACTCCGCCTGCAGAGGGCAACAAAGATATTATGCAGATGCAGGAGAGATTTGGCACAAGAAAGACAAGACAATACGGTTGAGCCTGAAAAGAAGAAGCGAGCTTTGCAAGAAATCTTAAAGGACTATGAACGAGCAGTTTTGGGGCTCATTTACCATCAACGAATTCGACGCATACTATCAAGATGTGCAGAAGCGAATAAAAAGACCAACAATTTAGCAATAAAGACTATCCACACAAGAATAAAAATAGACATTACTATTGTTGTAGATATGCTCTTAACAGGTTTTGATTCTAAATACTTGAACACGTTGTATGTTGATAAAAATTTAAAGTATACAATCTGATACTGATACCTTTTTCAAGAACAAACCGTATCTTGAATGATACTAAGCCATACGGTAAATATTCTTGATTTCAGAGGGCAGCAAGAGGCTGTGGACATAGCAATTACCAGATTCTCTGGTGTGGATGTAGATAAGCCAAGAACAATTTGGCTTGTTGATCCAGCCCCCACAATCGTGCAGAAATACAAGGAAGCTGTTACATTTGAAAGACTTTATGCATTCGCAGGATTTGGAGTGCAAGCCCGAAGAGGTTTATAATTTGCAAGGTGACGATGCACGTATTGGATTTGTAAATTGCTTCAAGGAAGTACAACGCTATCGAACACAACTTGACCAATATACGGATATAAGTGAGGAAGAGCGTACCGCCATTGACAATATGCTCAATGAAGAAAGGCTGAGAGGCTTCCGAGGTGCCTACCTTGAAACAGCAAAGCAACTCAAAAAGCAACAGGATAGGACAAAAGAAGGAGAGAACCCTCAAATAGAGAACATCGACTTTGAATTTGTTCTTTTTGCCTCTGCCTTGATAGACTATGACTATATAATGGAACTGATAGCAAGACTGTCGAGGAACTACTTCCAGGCAGAAGATGACAAAGGAGCAAATCATAAGCCTTATAAAGTCAAGTTCAAACTTATTGGAAGAGCGTGATGACATCATTGCTTACCTCGACAGTTTAAAGAAGGTGTAAACGGAAAAATGCCAAGCAGATAAAGGAGGAATACGAAGATATTCAAAACGGAGAATATGCCAAAGAATTGTCACGATAGCAGACAAGCATAATATCAGTGCCAAAGCATTGGAAGTGTTCGTAAATGAAATTATCGACGCGTAAGATATTCTGATGGTGAGAAACTGAACGACTTTGCTTGCTCCGCTCAATCTCGGTTGGCGAGACAGAACGATAGAAAGAATTGGCATTAATGGAAGATGCTACCCCATTGCTGAAACGACTATCTGCAGGGCAGGAAATCTCTGAGCTTGTCAGCCTACGACGAAAAGAAATAAAGAGTATGATGAAAGAAGTAAAAACATACCGAATCTTCGTTTTCCCCAGTTGCAGGGTGATGGAATGTAGAATGTATCGGAGCCCTATTCTGTTCATTCCCAACTGCTTCACTTATTCTCATGCAACTCAAAGACAAAGGGACTATTGGTTATATTCATTATGGTGATATACATACCAAATATAATACTTTCTTAGATTTAACAACTCTCAACTTCCTCTATATATCAGAAGAACAAAGAAAACAATATATCTATTTAAAGAGATGGAGATATTATTTTGGCAGATGCTTCAGAGGATTATACAGGAGTTGGTAAATGTATAGAGATTTTTAAATGCAAATGGACATAGAGCTATCAGTGGGTTACATACGATTTTATTAAGAGAGGAAAAGAACTATTTTACAGAAAAATTCAAAGCTTATTTATTTCAAAGCCACTATGTAAAGCGCCAATTGAAATTAAAGCAGTTGGTACTAAAATATAGTATTTCTTTTAACTCCATTCGTGATATTAAGATTCCATATCCTCCCATTAGCGAACAAAAAGAAAATAGCAAACTGCCTCTCTTCCCTTGACGATTATATCAGCAACGCAAAGGAGAAGATTGAAAATATTACAGAGCACAAGAAAGGCTGATGCACAATTAGTTTCCTGCATTAGGAAAACTATACCTCAGAAGGTGCAAAATTTGGGAAATCCAAGAAGTGGAGTCCCTATTCTATGGAAGAAATGTTTAAGATTAGGAATGGTTATACTCCTTCAAAAATCAAATCCTAAATTCTGGGAAAACGGTACTATACCTTGGTTTTAGAATGGAAGATATAAGAGAACACGGACATATACTTTCTGATTCAATCCAACATATAACGAAAGAGGCTGTTAAAGGAAAGGTCTGTTTCCTGCTAACTCTATCATTGTTACTACAACGGCTACAATTGGCGAACACGCACTGATAATTGTTGATTCGCTTAGCGAATCAACTTTATTTTAACAAAACGTAAAATCGTTTGATCACAAATAAATAGTGAAGTATTTTACTATTATATAGTATATCATTGACGAGTGGTGTAAACAGCATACAAATGCAGGAGGTTTTGGGTCAGTTGACATGAATGGATTTAAAAAGGACTGTCCGTATCTCTACTCTTCACCAGAAGAACAGAAAGAAATCACTGAATGCTTCACCTCAATTGATGATTTAATAGATAGTACAAAACAAAAACTTGTAATGCTTCAGAATCACAAGCGTGGTCTGATGCAACAGTTATTTCCTATAATATAAAAATGAAAGAATCATATTTGTCTTTAGAAGAATTAGCTTCCGATTTAAGAAATGATACAGAAGAAGAATATAATTATCTTTGCACATAATGGAACGGGTAAAAACCCGCTTTATCTGCAATTTTTAAAGATATAGCTAAAAAGAAAAGATGCAAGTGATACATTATATTTTCAATGCATTTACAGAAGATTTATTCTTTTGGGATAATGATTTCGATTATGATATAGAAAAGAATTTTATGTTTTCATTCGGAATCTCATTTCTTCGATGGATTAAGGTATCAAGAAATGGAAACACGTATTCGTCCTATTCTAAGTAGATTTACCGACTTTTGATTTTAGTATAGAACAAAAACGAAAATTATAAATGGTTTAGAACAGACTGTAGATTTTATTAAATTCAAACGTATAGAATTTAATGAAAGAAAACAGAGTAATACTGAGTGGGTTGAAAATATTAAAAATTTCGCGAGGAGAAGAAAAATATTTTCAAATGGTGCTTCTTTCTGGCCATTGCAGGATTAGCTATAGATAGAGACATATCGTATAATTGGGTCAATTACATATATATAGATGATCCCATATCTTCCTTAGATGATAATAATTCTATTGCCGTGGCTAATCATTTTAGCTTCATTATTAAAAAGAACAGACAATAAAATCCATACTGTAATATCTACTCATCATGGACTATTCTATAATGTGATTTTTAACGAATTAAAAAGTGCTGAAAAATTATATCTGTTTAAAAGAATCTGACGAAAAAGACGAGGTTATGCTTCCTTATAAAACAATTTTGGAAACTAAAAATATAAAAAGATACTCCCTTTTTCCATCATATATCCATAATAAAAAGAACTAAATAAAGCTGTCAAAAAGTAATCAACTTTACACATATCATTTTAATATGTTGAGAAATCTTTTAGAAAAAGACTGCAGCTTTTCATGGATTCAATAAATTTGGTGATTGCATAAAGAAATTTGAAAATGACCCTGATGAACTTCTATACTCAAGAATGATAAATATACTAAGTCATGAAATTACTCTTTATTTGAACCCGTTGAAATGCAAATGGAAAATAAAGAATATTTCAAGAAAATTTATCAAGACTTTCTAATAAGATTCCCTTTTAACGAGAATATATAACAATATGACAACAGAAAATAAAAACGAACTGGGTAAAAACCCTTTGGGATATTGCAAATAGCCTGCGAGGTGCAATGATGGCAGATGATTTTCGTGATTATATGCTATCGTTTCTATTCCCTGAAATATCTTTCAGATAATTATGTGAATTTGCTAAAAAAGAATTAGGCACTGATTATCCAGATATAAAAAAATATAGTGAAGGAAGAAACGGAAATTGTAAAATCTCCGTTACAAATTTGGTATGCAGCAAACCCAAAAGACATTGAATTGTTTTGAAGCCCAGATGCGTAAAAATACACTATGTCATCAAGCCAAAATACCTTTAGGGATAACTATTGCTGAAAATGCTCGTACGCAATCAAACGAATTACTAAAGATTTTTGGAAGAAGGCTTCAAATATATTGAAGAACAATCTTTTGAAACCTCCTTTAAGGGACTGTTCTCTGAAATCAATCTGAATTCAGAGAAACTTGTCAAAAACTATGCAGAGCGTAATGCTTTGTTGGCAAAGGTTATTAATAAGATAAAGAGGAGTCTCTAAGTTAGATACAACTACAGACACTTTTGGGCGATGCCTATGAGTATCTTATCGGACAATTTGCTGCCAATTCCGGACAAAAAGGCAGGTGAGTTCTATACCCCACAAGGTATTTCCTCAATACTATCAAAGATTGTTACACTCGATTGCCAAGACCCTAAATCAGGCAAAAAGAAAAAGATAAACACAGTGTTGGATTTTGCTTGTGGTTCCGGTTCTTTGCTACTCAATGTACGACACGAAATGGGAGCTAATGGTATAGGTAAGATTTATGGTCAAGAAAAAAATATCACAACCTATAACCTTGCCCGTATGAATATGCTGCTACATGGAGTAAAAGATACGGAGTTTGAAATCCATCATGGTGATACACTTGTCAATGACTGGAGTATCCTAAACAATATGAACCCGTCAAAGAAGATGGAATTCGATGCCATTGTTGCAAATCCCCCATTCAGTTATCGCTGGGAACCGAAAAGAGGAAACTGCAAAAGGATTTTCCCGTTTCAGTCGTTACGGTCTTGCTCCAAAATCTGCTGCCGATTTTGCATTTCTATTACATGGTTTCCACTATTTGAGTGGTGATGGTACAATGGCTATCATTCTTCCTCATGGTGTTTTGTTTAGAGGAGGAAAAGAGGAAACTATCAGAAAGAAACTTCTGAGTGACGATAACATAGATGCAGTTATCGGACTGCCTGCTAATCTATTCTATTCAACTGGTATTCCCGTCTGTATTTTAGTGTTGAAGAAATGTCGTCGTACAGATGACATTCTTTTCATCAATGCCAGTTCGGAAGAACACTATGAGAAAGGGAAACGCCAGAACTCATTGCGTCCTGAAGATATAAACAAAATAGTAGAAACTTATCAATTCCGTAGGGAAGAAAATCGTTATTCTCGTAAAGTCTATATGCGAAATCAAAGACAATGGCTATAATCTAAACATTTCACGCTATGTAAATCTGTCCAAAGAAGAAGAAAAGATTGATTTGGCAGAAGTACACAGACAGTTAGTTGCAACAGAGGAAAAGATTGAAGCTGCCCGTCAAAAGCATAATGATTTTCTGAAAGAGTTAGGGCTAGAACTTGTATAAAAAAACCATATCGCATAGAATTATAAAAATGAAACATGAAATTAGTCCAGACAAGCAAACTGTAGAATCATGTCTGAAACAGAAATCCTACTATGTGGACTTTTATCAGAGAGAATATGTTTGGTCAAAAGAAACAGTAGAGATTCTTTTTTGCGTGATATATTTTATGAATTTGAATTGTCGTATAATATTCACAAGGATGAAGAATTAACTCAAAAGTTCTTGATCTCTATAATTGGTATTATATGAACGTGTTCATTACCACAAAGTGGATGGAAAAAGTCTATATAGTAGATGGTCAGCAAAGATTGACGACACTCACGCTTATCGCTACTAAATTATACCATATAATTGATGATGAAAATCTAAAAAGACACTTTTAAAGGAATGCATTTTTCTCAAAAGATAAATTTAAGGAGATATTTTCTGCATAGACAACGAAAAGCGTAAAGATGTTATGCAAAAGCATCTTAGCAGAAACTAAATACCAAGAACCTTATAAAGAATAAAAACCGAAGAAAATCTTATTTTAAGGTATAATGACATCAGTAAGTTTATAGATGACAAGAATCTTCCTTTAGAAGAAATAAAGGCGTTTACCTTCTATTTTCTCGAGAGATTAGTCATGGTAGAATTGTCTATTGAAAAGATGATACACCTATGGTCTTTGAAGTCATTAATGACAGGGGTGAATCTCTTAAACCTTTTGAGATTCTTAAAGGAAAAATGATAGGGGCATTAGGTAAAAATGATACTGAAGCTTATTCTGAAAAATGGGATAATGCTATATCATGTCTGAATAGGGATACAAGATGCTTTTTCATAGACTTCATAAAGTCTAGATTTGTTTTAAGGAAAATGCCAAGTTAGAAACAGCATTGAACCAAGCGTATCATAGATACATCTTTGATTATAATGATATTGCAGATTCCTTACAATTCAGAAAGACTGATAAAAAGCATATTGCTAATATTAAGAATTTTATAGATACGGATTTTAAGTATTATTCTAAACTATATGCCAAAAATACGAGCTAATCAAAAATCAGTTCCTGAGGTATGATAATGTAATTAATTATTTATCAGGACAATATCAGATTATAATGGCTGCTTGCAGTATAGATGATCCGGTTGAAGATGAAAAGATAGATACTATTGCTAAAGAGATAGATGAGGTTATGGATGCTTTTTAATCTTAAATGATATCTATGATAGTAATAAGTTTCAAAATTTGTGTTATGAACTTAACAAATTATTGAAAGAAAAGAATATATCTGAATATCGTAGCATATTTGATAAGTTAATCATGGATGCAATTCGTGATAAGAGGAATACCACTCCAACTTCTGTATTAGATTATCAGAATTTCATCAAGAAGAATTATAGTAATATGAATACTCGTTCTTTAAGGTATCTTTTTGCACGAATAGAAAAAAATTCATTTTGTGAACACACAAATCAGTCTATGCAAAACGATGTGGAGTATATATCTACAAAAACGGGGAATAAAACGGGGGTACCATATTGAACATATTTTATCACATAATGAAATCAATAAAAAAATATTTTTGATAATGAAGAAGAATTTGAAGATAAACGGAATCTCTTAGGTGGATTGTTGCTACTTAAAGGTTTAGACAATATTAGTTCTGGTAATGAAGAGTATGTCGATAAGCTTAAAACTTATAGCAGTGGTTTAATATGGGGACATTCTTTGTGTGCAGACTTTTTATCATGCAAATAAAGACTTTGTTAACTTTAATTGTTCCTTAAAAAGAAAGAATTTCAGTAGAGTTTAAACCTTTTCAATAAATTTGATAAGGAGGCATTAAGTGAAAGAAGTCTATTACTTTATAACTTAATAAAAGTTATTTGGGAGGTATAGCGTGAGAATAGTGATAACATTCAAGATGTTTTCTAATCAATACTACTCAAATTGAGGAGACATTTTTGTACCACGAAAATGTAAGTTGTTGATAATCAATATAGAATATATTTGAGAAAGGAAGTTTTAGGATTCCAGTATGTATAAATAAAAAGAGCAGAAACTATACTTGTAGGAGTAGGAATATAGGGAGAACTTGCAGTTTCAGCTATTAATTCTATAACTTCTCAAACAGACCCTAAAAAGTAAAATATTGAAACGCAATATATTCTAGAAGATAGAGACTCTGTAGAAAGTATTAAGCAAATAGCACATTTAGCCTTAAGTAATAAATCTATTAAAGCAATGGATATTACCTATGAAGAAGGTGGACAAAAGACAAATATTAATATAACGAGAGAAGATATAAAAACACTTGCAGATATTGAAGAACAAGGTCAATTATTAAAAAAATGAACGACTTGAAATAGTTTCACTAGTATTTATAGATGAACCTTCCAAATGGAAAGTAAAAGTTACATGGTAAAAACAATTGGTGCGACTGTCATTGATAGAGACTTTCTTGATACGATGCTACAATCAGAAATTTCATTTTGCGAAAGGTGATGCTATTGTGGCGAGATATTGAAAAATTTTAGAAAGAAAAGGAAAAAGAAAGAGACATATTTATTAAATAGTGGCCGTTCATAATTACCCCACTATAGTCGTATTCTTAAAAAGAACATACCATAAAACACCATATAACCCAAGAAGAATACAACCAATTAGATATAGATTTTGCGCACTGCGCAGGCACCCATGCGTACCTACAAGATCCTATATCTGTATAAGTCTGTCTATAAATTAATCACATAACCAAAAACATAAAAGCAATTTATAATATCGAAGAATCCCTATGAATTATTAGCTATGAAAATATGGAATATCGTTACGTATTCTCAGACGAGAGGAGAATTAAACTATCTCCGCTCTTATTTCTTTATGAAAGTGCATGACTAAGATTTTGATAAGGCGTAATTTTTGACATCGTATCACCTAAAGTACACAAAAACCATCCTCCTCCTATACTTGTATATTTTTCTCCTTTCCTAATGGTACATGCTTTATTAAAAACCTTCATATCAACAACCTTATAATTAGCTGCATATACAGAATCTAATCCTATCTTAGAGATGACTACTGTAAGAGCTTTCGTCGCATGGATAAAACATTAGCTTCACCATCAATAATGAGCTTTTATATGGTTACGCTTTGCTTTCACAGATTCTACAAAAGTCTTCTAACTGTATTGGTTCTCCATTTGGATATGTAAGGTTATTCGTTATAGGATAAGTTCTAAACATATTCTCTCATGAGCATAATAAAGTTACAATAATCTTGGAAGTAGAAAGGAATATCTTTATAACTATCCTTGATATATTCTTTCCATTTATTATTAAACACGTCCTCAAAAATTGTTGCAAGCTCTTGTATATCGCCCTGCAGCATGTGTACGTATGGAAAGTGGAGATTGTTCTATCCGGTCGATATAGACTTTCATCTTACGCATAATAGCATTAATTTGCAGTTTCGTCAATCCACGCCCAGTTAGATATTTATTTTTATATAGACTGCGTAATCGTATACTCTTAAAAGATTCCCATGTTGATATCATAGATTTTCTATTTTTAGATTGTAAGCTCAAAGTAAATAAAAAAATAATGCAAATAAGCAACCAGCAACGGTGTTATTTGTTTTGTGTAGTGTTTTTAGGCCTTATAATTCACCACCCACTTTGCTTTCTGTTCGCCATTCTGATACGCCAGAATCGTGTGCTTGCCAGTTGGCGCAGGAGAAATGGCACATGTGTCAGCCTTGTTTACCGGGTTTTCAACCACCTCAACCAATGCCTCTAAGCCTTCGCCTAAGTTTTCGGTAGAAGCCGCTATCACACGTCCCTTGTCGTTACCATCTACGGCACGTGTCGCGTTTGTATCGTAGTCTGATGATTCTAATAGGAGAGAGATTAAACTCCCGCGTGCATAGGCAGGCGCGTTGTTATCGTCATCACCAGCCGAAAAAGCGTCGGAGCATGAAGATTTACGTCCCCTTTACGTTGACTTGAGATGTAGAAAATGTAAAAAAACGGTCAAAAAAGTTGTTGGGAGCGGTCTGGGATTGTGTAGTGGCGATGGTAACCTTCGTGCCACTTATGCTGTTGCCCACATAGTTTACCTGACAGCCGTTGCTGTATGTGCCGGCAGAGAGGGTAAATTCCGTGATAATATGGATATCACACGTTCACATATATTTATAGCATTACCAATGTGTTTATATTAGCCTTTTGAAATGTGATATTTTGTTTTTGTTTTTAGGATTTAGTTGCGTATCTCTTCTATATATTATATTTTTGTAACCTTGTTTTTATTTTTAACGTTATTTTTATTAACAAAGCCTATGAGAAGGGAACTTTTTCTTTATTTGGCGGATGGAAAACCGATGCTTTGGCGGTGTGCTGCCTTTGTTTACCATTAAATTTCACTCAGCAAGCGGCTTTATGCGGCACAAGATGTACATCAGGCGAGTCACGAGAAAGTGGCTGTGAGAGGTGTCGTTACTGACACAAACGGCGAGCCGATAGTAGGGGCCGTGGTGCGTGTGATAGGTTCTAATCTACTGACAACTACGGATAAGACCGGTGCTTTTGCGTTAGATGCAGTGTCGTTGAAAAGCTAAGTTAGAGGTGTCGTATCTTGGTATGAAGACGGCCGTGGTTCCTAACGATGGCAAGCCGTTGACGATTGTGCTTGAAGATGCGGACAACAGCATTAGTGAAGTGGTCGTAACGGGTTATCAAGACGTGCGCCGTCCGCGAATGACAAGTTCGGTGTCGGTAATCAAGAGTTCGGATATCGCTAAAATGGATGTGCGTTCGATGGATCAGGTGCTGCGCGGAACCATGTCGAGGGAGTCGTAGCTTCTTATAATGGACGGCCTGGTGCCGATGCCACGATACGCGTGCGTGGAGCTAACTCTATCACAGGAAATACCGATCCGATATGGATTGTAGACGGCATGCCACTGAACGGAATGGCTCCCAGTGTGAGCAATAGCAGTGATTTGCAGCGACTTGTTACGCAGACGGGAATAGGGTGATATACCTCCCAGCGACATTGAATCGATTACCGTTCTTAAAGATGCTGCGGCTACAGCGATATATGGAGCGCGTGCCGCCAATGGCGTTATCGTGGTGAAAACCAAAAGCGGAAGAGAGGGAAAACCCTAATTATAATGCTTCGCTTTTACTTTTGGTGTGACAGAGCGTCCTTATAGTAATATTCGCACGATGAACACTGATGAGAAGATTGACTTTGAACGCGAGATGTTTCTTGACGGAGAGTTTGATCGCGTGGGACGTGTATCTTCGTTGCTCAATCGTGTGAAAAATGGCGCGCTGACACAAGCCGAGGCCAATCAAGAGATTGCCGCGCTAAGAGGGATACACACAGACTGGTTCCGTGTTCTCTATCGTTTGGCCAATACCCAGCAGGCCAATCTCAGTCTGTCGGGTGGTTCTAAGCGCACGCAGTTCTACAATTCATTCACTTTTTCTCAATCAGAATGGTACCGAATTAAACAATAATTATAAGCGTATTACCTTTAGTAGTAAGCTCCATCATCATTTTTCGGATAGACTGACGCTACAGACGATCCTTGCCACCACGTATCGTACCGATCGTAATACGGCTTCGTACATCTCACCCATGGAGTATGCTTATTACGCCAATCCTTACGAAACGCCCGATGGATATGATCAAAGTTGGGACATGACGCTAAGCCGTATTCGTCCCGGATTGCGTTGGGAGACGCTGAACATGCGGCAGGAGATGATGGAAAAATCAAAAATACAAGACGATATTTGGGGGCATCACTCAACGTGAAACTGATGTGGCAGCTGCCTGTTTCTGGACTGGTCTACAGCTCACAAGCTCATTTTCGCTCTCCAGTTCTTCTTCGCGTCGTGAGGAAGGTGCAGGTACCTATACCAATATGCGTAACAACTGGGAGGCGAAATACATTTCGGGCAACGAGGTTTTGCCGGGACATGTGTTGGGATCGCTGCGCGAAGGTGTTTTACAATACAGACGCATTGACTTGGCGAAATATGCTTTCTTATGCGCAGAATTTGGTCAACATCATGGCATCGAACTGATTGCGGGGCAGGAAATAACGTCAAACATGAACTATAGTTCCTACAACTACTCACCCCAGTTCGACCGGGTGCATCGCGTTGTGGGCTTCCCGCAAGTACCAAAGGGTACGGATATGCACACGTTCCCCTTTGATGACTTAGGCGGAACGGCCAAATATCAGTCGAAAATGTCATCATTCTTTGCCAACGGAACTTACTCTTATGCCGATCGTTACGTGCTAAAATGCCTCTGCGAGATATGATGGAGCCGACATTATTGGTAATCAGAATCAGTTCACTCCTTTGTGGAACGTATCGGCACGATGGAATATTTATAAGGAAAAGTTTTTCAAAACAAATTTCTTCAACTTCCTTTCGTTGCGTGTTGGCTATGGTTATACAGGTAGCATTGACTATAACGCGTTGCCGTTTGTCACCATGACACTGAGTGATACGCGCCCTTATGGCGGGCTTGTGGTGCCAACTTCCCTATACCAAAGCGAACCCAAACATCAAGTGGCAGACTAAAAAGACTTCAATATAGGCTTTGAATCGACGATGTGGGACAACCGAATCGTCTTCAATCTAAAACTATTACAACAACAAGGTGATAGATTTGCTCGACTATAAGTCGCTGCCTTATTCGTCGGGGATGGTTCTATTAAGCAGAATGTAGCCAACTGGTGAACCGCGGATGGGAAATAGACCTTGAGTTTACGCCTATTCGACAGCGTTATTTCGAGTGGGTGCTGCGTGGAAACATCAGCTTTTAATAAGAATATTGTTACCAAAACGTTCTACAATAGTTTGTCGGAGGTGCCCAAAAAGCAAAGTCACTTTTGGCACGAAGCGGTACAGTCTACGTGAAAGATTACGCCGTGGGAGCTTGGTTTTGGTTATAAGTTTGCGGGCATCAACCCAGCGGATGGACACACGCTTGCCTTAGCGGAAGATGGTTCGAAGGTAGATATGGACTTGTTGAATAATGTGACATTGAAACTGAAAACACCATCTATGAGTTATTTAGGAGAGTCGATTTCCTACTACGACCGGTGGCTTCTCTACCGATATCAGATGGCGTGAGTTTGAACTGACGGCTAACTTTGAGTTCCAAGCGGGTCATCTAATCCCCTCTGTAGCATCACAAATGGATCAGGACGCGTACAACTCTCATAATCGATATATTGCCGCGAAGTATCGCTGGAGAGCACCCGGCGATGTTTCAGAATTCCCAGAAATCAATAATAACAACATGGCTTACAACCAGTATCGCTTTGATGTTTCGCTGGAAAAAGGCGACTATCTGCGCTGCAATCACTTGAGTTTGGGCTACCGGGTTAAGGAAAACATCTGCCGTATGCTGACGTTGCGTAGCGCGAGAGTAGCATTGTCGGTGAGCAATCTCTTCACTTTGACACGCTTTACAGGCATTGATCCCGCTTCGATGGGTAGCCTTTCTTATCCTTCTACACGTACTTATAGTCTCACACTGAACGTGGGATTCTAACGATGTTGAACCTAATCAATAAGTAAAAGATGAAACATTTAATCGTAAAATACCGCCGGGCAGCATATACATTGTTGCTTGTAGCTGCTACATTCTTGAGTTCGTGCCAAGACTTTCTTTATGTTGAGCCTACCAATCAGTTGAGTATCAATAACTATTTAGACGTGAAACGTCTGATGGGCGGACATCTACGCAACTACGTAGAAGGCTCAAACTACCTTTCGTCTGCACCCAATGTGCTGCTGACCTACGAGGAAACCTAATCACTTATTTCTATTCGGACGATTGTAACCTGGAACATTATCTTGATAATTGGGGTGGACGAAACAATCGTGGAAACTTCAATAACTCGTTGGAGTGGAAACATCCCGAGATACACGAAACGATATGGAAGACCTATTATCAAGCTATCGGCTACTATAATATCGTTTTGGCAGAACTCGAAAAGCATCCTTCGGGCGTGAAGCCGAGAATCAGCAGGTGAGTAGCGAAGCGCGTGTGATGCGTGCGTTCTGCTTTTTCAGACTATTACAACTCTTTTTCGCCCTATCATGACAATCGTTTGGGACTGCCATTGAATACCGACCCCGACAAAGTGGGGACTTATGACGCGTCGCGAAAATCGCAAACAGAGAACTACAACTTTATCATCTCTGAGTTGGAAGCAGTGTTGGCATATACCGCACAGCCCATAAAAGGCTATAATGTATTCTATAATAAGACTTTCATTCATGGACTTTTGGCTCAGGTTTATCTTTATAAAGGCGACTCGGGAGCTAAGGCCGACAGCGATTACGCCAAGGCTTCGCAGCATGCGCAAGCAGTGTTAGACGCGAGCATCAGTGCCGATTTGGTGAAGTTTGCCGCGCAAAAGGGCGACGATTTCGACGCAATCTACGACAAACCTTATGCTCCAATCGTATTTATTTATAACGATGGCTCTAGATTGCAAGACATTGTAGGTAATCCTTATTATGGTATTCCGCAGTTCCCATCGGATAATCTGTATGCGCTTTATGCCGACAACGATCGTCGGAAGACTCTGTTCTTTGAAAAGGACAAGAGCATCTATCGCTATGAAAGCGACTTCCCGTATTCTTATTTCCAATATACACTCTGTTCGGGAGCAGAAATGAAGCTTATCGTTGCGGAGGCTCAGGCGCGCCAAAACAAACTTTCTGAGCCCAAAATACGCTGGCTCAGTTTGCGGCAACACGCTATACGAACTATACGGCTCCAACAAACGAACAGCTGTTGCAGACTATTCTGGACGAGCGTCGTCGTGAATTCTGCTTCGAACCCTACATGCGTTGGTTGGATATACATCGTTTAGAGGTGCCCGTTACCCATCGTATTCCTAGTAAGAAGGGTGCTGCAAAAGGAGTATAAGCTAGAGAAAGGCGACTTCAGATACACCATGCCACTGCCCAAAAATGCAGAGTTGAAAGATAATAACATTGAACAGAATCCGGGTTTGGAATAACTTTTAATATGCTAAATATGGAAAATAGATATGTAAAAAAAGGCCTTTGATAGCCTGAAAAAGTTGCGCCGTGCAACTTGTTTTTAGCGGAGGAGTGCTCCTGATAAGCGGCTGTAGCAGCGATGTTAACTTTATGGAAACACAGCGAATAGAGGGCAGACGGAATCGTGCGAATGGATATTTCGCCCTAACAGTATGGTGCTGAATGCCGATGGAAAAAGCGAACTGAGCTTTCGTGTTCGTTGCTTTTATAAAGTAGATACAGTTGAGGTACAGCTACTGGAAGAGCGGGTTCCATTAGATAAAATCATGGTAACCAGTTCGGATGGCAAAACCTTTAAGGCCAACGAAACCTATGTTACCACAGCGCAAACCGATAGCGTAAGCTTCTCGGCTGTGCTAGGTACGGTGCGTGCTCCGCAGGTGAAGGTGGCTTTAAGACAGCCCGCTCCGCTCGCGCTTACACCGCTGCGCGTGCCCATCGTGTTTGTTTCTTTGTACACCGAACAGACAAAAGCACAAATGGAAAACATTTCGCAAGAGTTGTTACAGCAGATGGTTGACCAAGCCAACAAGGCTTTCTCAGGCAATCAGATGAAAGTTCCGAATGGTTGCGATGCCGCTATGCAGTTTTATGTTAAGGAATATCAGACAATCAAACTAACAGATGAGGAAGCTGAATCGACCGATAAGTATATTCAAGACAAGTTACTTTCGGATTGTGATAAGGTAATCTATGTGTGGCTGATGAACACCGTGAGATGGCGTCTGCGCGAAGATAGAATCCACCCGCAATATAACTGGTGACCCGAAAGATATACCGGGAATTGACTTTGAGAAGGTTAGTTCGCTTGCCGAAATTACGAATCTTGAACCTAACGAGGTAGGTATCGCCATGACTTTTGCCGATGTTTACCAGCAGAAAACAGGCTATGAGTCGCGTCCTTTTACAAGATTGTTAGGCAGATTTTTATGGATTGCTCGAAACAGGGTCAATCCAACGAAATATAAAAATGAAAAAGACGTGGATTATTGCCCGGATACGCTGCCTTATTTTACATCGAACGGAACGGTAGAAAAGCAGTCTATTCCTTTAAATAAGTCAGGATTGCAATATATCTTTAATTCGTATAACATCATGGATCGTAACTCTACCGGCGTGTCGGTGAGCCGTGATCAGGTGCTCCGCATGCGTCAGGTAATCAAGGATTGCCCGTATCGTCAGCAGGGTGTGACACCTTAATCGTATCAAATAGGCGTTCTACAGCATCTATATTATTCAACGATGGTGTAGAACGCTTTTCTAATTCCTTGTTTCGCAAGCTTTTCTTTTAATCGTAAAAACACTTGTTTTTGCTAAATTGTGAGCAAAAAATATGGTTAAATAAAAGGCCTTTTACTATCTTTTGCACATGTTAGCCCACACGCGTTGGTATGGAAATAGATTCCATGCCATTTCGTAGTGCTTTTTCCAATAGCTGCACTTTTTGGTTTCTAAAAGCATAGCTTTTACGCTGTAAAAGCGTAACTATTAGCTTGTAAAGGGCTGCTTTTTAGGAGGTAAAAGCATAGCTTTTTACAAAACCGAGGAAAAAGTGGGGTGTGACAGAAGGTTAAGTATGCCACGGCGAAAGCCTATGGTGGATGTTTAATATGTTTTATAATCAGTGAGTTGAGGCTTGTGAGTGTAAACGAGATGCTCGAGATAAAAGATCCCATATATCATCATGAAGGTCGGCCCATGCTGACCGCTGATTTTCTCATTGCCGTAAATGGGGGAGGCAGTGTGTCTGGCCGACGCTGACGGGGCGGCAGCCGCGTTGCTGTTGCGTGAGTGTTGATGGGGCTTGAACCTTTGGAAAGCGGCTTCGTTAACATCGACGGCGACCTGCTCACGCCGCTTTCGGCTCCCTATTTTCGCCGTCAGATGGCTTACGTGCCACAGCAGTTGGAACCTTTCTACGAAACCGTGGGCGACCTTATCAACGCGTTACTCGATTTGGAAGCCAATCGTTTGGCCGACGCGGACAGCAAGCAGGTGGCGCACGAACTCAAAGCTGTTGGGTCTCGATGCCCAACTGTTGCCCCGGCGCATGGACGAAACGCCGCTTTGCCACGGTGCAACTCGTCATGCTGGCGGTGGCTCCCTCGTGTTGCGCAAACCTTATGTGCTCATCGACAATCCGGCCTGAATTGATGCCACGTTGGTGGCTTCGCTCTTGTCGAGGATGAAGCAAAACGGGCGAGGCTGTCGTTATTGTGAGCAACGAACCGATTGTTTCGTCGGTGATGCGATTATCTCATTCGGATGGAAGCAGTGGCTCCGTCCCCAATCAATTTGTGGTACATGGATATTTCTGTTTTAGGTGTTTTCTTCGGCATTCTATTGTTAGCCGTACCCCCGTTTGTGATTTATCGTTTCAATATCGCGTTCGAAACCAAACTCTATAGGGCCTTCGGCAAACTGCTGTTGGTCATCGGCGTGACGGCTTTTTCTGATGAAGATGTTGCTGCTTTGGGAACAATCTCTTCCTTAATTTGCTCTGCTTTGTGCTGATGGCCGTGCTGGCCGCGTTCTCACGGTGACCCATGCCCGCATGGGAACGGCCCGCTTTCTGCTACCCTCTATGGCCGGTATATTGCTTTCGAGTTTGTTTTTCGGACTCTATTTCCTGCTCTTGGTGCTCAGTCTGAAGAATCCTTTCGATACCCGTTTTTTCCTTCCTGTGATGGGATTGCTCATCGGGGGCGTCATTTCCGTGAATGCCCAAGCACTGCATGTTTATTATTCGGGGCTTCGCCATCATGCTCAACTCTACGATTACCTGCGTGGCAATGGTTCAACTCATGTGGAAGCCGTCACTTATTTCCTGCGTCGAGCCATGCAACGAGTGCTTATGCCCTACCTGAAGCGCATGGGAACGGCCGTCACGCTGACCACTCCATTCCTGATGTGGGCTTTGTTGGCCGGTGGTGTTGATCCCATTGTGGCCGCTGAGTTTGAAGTTTTGCTGCTCATCACGTCGCTGGCAGCCGGTTGTGCCTCGTTGCTCATCACGTTATGGGTAGCCCGCCGCTATGCTTTCGATGCTTACGGAAAGTTGAAATCATGAAGCGTCGTACCGAATCTTATGGTTGTTGCTGTTCCTGACGGGGCTGAGCAGCCGCAACCTTTTATCCTCGCATCGTCATCGGCCGCTTATGGCGGGCGTTCGAAGTCGTTGCCGGCCGAGTCGGAAGCCCCTGTCGAAACATCGTTGGCAGCGAAACAGACTTTGATTCGCCAGCTTCCCCGTATATTGAAGGCTGAAGTGGCCTCGCAGATACTGCGTCGTGAGGACTATGTCGTGTCGTACAACCAAGACAACCGCATACCTAACTGGGTGATGTGGCACCTGACGGCCGACCATACTTCAGGCCCATTCAAGCGTGAAGGTATCAAGTTTCAGACCGATGAAGAGGCTGACGGGCTACGGGTGACCACCTCATGACTACATGCGGTCGGGCTACGACCGGGCCACATGTGCCCTTCGGGTGACAATAAGTGGAGCCATCGGGCGCAGGAGCAATCGTTTCTGCTGACGAATATTTGTCCACAGCATCATCAGCTCAACGTAGGCGACTGGAATGAGATGGAACTTCAGTGCCGGCGGTGGGCACAAGCGTATGGCGATATCTATGTGGTGGCCGGCCCCATTCTGCTCAACAAGCGACATAAGACCATCGGACAGGCCAAAGTAGTGGTGCCCGAAGCTTTTTTAAGGTGATATTGTGCCTTCGCGGAAAGCCCAAGGCCATTGGGTCTCGTCTATCGCAACGAGGCCGGAAACCGTCCGGAAAGGCGATTATGTGAACTCGGTGGATCAGATAGAACGTATCACGGGCTTTGATTTCTTTCCCCGGATTGCCCGACGATATAGAGCAAGTAGTCGAGTCGCGGCAGGATTTAAAATGAGTGGTAAATAATGTTAACGCGATTTAGTCGCATGGCGTTATCTCGCTATAAATCACTACCTTTGCACTATATTAAGGTTAAATGGCGGCTTGTTTGCCTTTTTAGCCTCGCTCAAATAACTTTTCAGCGTGAAAATATTACAAGTGTTATCAGCCCTGAACAATTCGCGCCTCTGCCCTTACAGGAAGGCTTCGACAATGCCGGCCTGCAGGTTGGACTGACAGAGGCGGAAGTCTCAGGGGCTTTGACTGTGCCTTGACGTGACCGAAGCGATTGTGGATGAGGCCATCGCCAAGCACCGCAATCTCACTCGTTTCGCATCATCCGCTTATCTTTTCGTAAGCTCAGTCGTGAGCAATGACGACTATGTGCAGCGCACCGTGTGGAAAGCTATCAAGAACGATGTATGTATCGTGTCGATGCACACCAATATGGACAACGCGCCCGGTGGTGTCAACTTCCGTATTGCCGCGAAAAATGGGGCTGACGGATGTGCTATTTCGGTGATACTCGCCATTACGACGATGTTGTCGACGGCGAACCCAGACGCGTGACGTATGCCTCCGGTGTGATGGGAGCATTCGAAGAACCCCTTGCGGCCGATGATTTGGCGTGCCTGTTGCGCAATCGTTTCGACGTAGAATGTGTGCAGTGCAACCAGTTGCTTCGACGTCCACCTCGCAAAGTGGCCATCTGTGGCGGTTCCGGCGCGTTCCTTCTGACTGAAGCCATCAAAGCCGGTGCCGACGCTTTCGTAACGGGCGAAATGCATTATCATGAGTTTTTGGTCACGATCAACAGATACAGATTTGTGTTATTGGCCATTATCAAAGCGAACAGTTCACCACCGAGGTTTTTCAAACAGGTTATCGAACAGGCTTGTCCCGGTGTACCTTGCCACTTGGCAGAAACCAATACCAATCCCATCATCTATCTTTAGTGGGGTTGAGGGTAGAAAAACTCCCTTTTCAATAGAATTATTAATCAGAAAATATAGGAATTATTATGGCAAAAAGATCCAACAGATTTGTCGGTAGAAGAGAAACTGAAGACTCTTTACCAGCTACAAACTACGCTTAGTGGCATTGACGAGAAGCGTGCGCTTCGTGGTGAGTTGCCACTCGAGGTACAGGACTTGGAAGACGAAATCGCCGGTCTGACCACCCGTGTGGAGAAGATTGAGAACGAGATTCGTGAGTTCCAGAGCGCAATTGTTCAGAAAAGGGCGACATTGCCGACGCTCAGGCCAGCGTAGAACGCTACAAGCGTCAGCTCGAAGAGGTGAAGAACAATCGTGAGTACGACACCTTGACCAAGGAAATCGAATTCCAAGAGCTTGAGATAGAGCTTTGCACCAAAAAGATTCGTGAAGCTCAGGTCAAGGTAGGTGAGCGTCAGGAAGACTTGAAAGCCGCGCAGGAACTAATTGCCGATCGCCAAGGCGACCCCAATCAAAAGAGGAGTGAGCTGGAGGAGATTATGCAAGAGACGCGCGAAGAGGAAGATCGACTGAAGGAAAAGGCCAGAGAGCTGGAACAGAAAAATCGAACTACGCCTCTTGACCAGCTTCCGTCGTATTCGTAAGAATGCCCCGCAATGGTTTGGTGTCGTTTACGTACAGCGTGACGCTTGTGGTGGTTGCTTCAACAAAATACCGCCACAGCGACAGCTCGATATCAAGATTCACAAGAAGATTATCGTATCGAATATTGCGGTAGAATCATGATTGATCCAGAATTGGCTGGTGTAAAGTCGGCTCAGGCTGCGGAAGAAAAGCCCTAAGCGCAAGCGTGCCATTCTGTAAGAAGAAGGACGAAGAGGAAGAGGCTTAAAATAAAACATAAGGACGAGGAAGCCCTCTGGTGGGAGCATGCCTCGTCTTTTTTATCTTTTCGATTTATTTCATATACTGTTATTAAAAACATTACATCACATGGAAAAACTTATCATTAATTCATACGAAGAGTTTGCGGCCCATTTGGGTGAGCAGTTGGGCGTGTCAGAATGGCTTGAGGTGTCGCAGGAACGTATCAATCAGTTTGCCGACGCTACCTTGGATCACCAGTGGATTCACGTTGACGTAGAGCGCGCCAAGACCGAAAGCCCCTATAAGAGTACCATCGCGCATGGTTATCTGACTCTTTCGCTTCTGCCTTATATGTGGAGCAAATCATTGAAGTGAACAATCTGAAAATGATGGTGAACTATGGCATGGACAAAAATGCGTTTCGGCAAGCCCGTACTGACCGGTAGCCGTGTGCGTTTGGTGGCTTCGCTTGCTGAAATAGAGAATCTGCGAGGCATTTGCAAGACGAGTATTAAGTTTCAAATTGAGATTGAAGGCGACCGCAAACCCGCATTGGAAGGTGTCGCCACGTTCTTGTATTACTTCAACTAAATAAATAATGATGGCAATGAAGAAGTATTTTGCACTTATATTGTTGGCTGTCGGTTCGCTGACGGCTACGGCCCAGATTGCTCGTCCCAAACTTGTCGTGGGATTGATGGTAGACCAAATGCGTTGGGATTACCCTAGTCTACTATTATGACAAGTATGGAACTGATGGCTTTGCGTCGTCTTGTCGATCAGGGATATAGCTTTGAGAACACGATGATTAACTATGTGCCGACCGTTACGGCGATAGGTCATTCGAGCGTTTATACAGGTTCTGTGCCGGCATTAACGGGTATTGCGGGCAACCATTTCTTCGAGAACGGAGAGTTAAAGTATTGCGTCGGCGATCCCACCGTGAAGAGCGTAGGTAGCAATAATAGTGCCGGCCAGATGTCACCACGCAACATGTGGGCTTCGACGCTGGGCGATGAGCTGCGTATCGCTACCGACTTTAAGTCGAAAGTGATAGGTGTGGCTCTCAAAGACCGTGCTGCCATCCTGCCCGCGGGGCATTGTGCGGATGGTGCTTACTGGTGGGACACGAAGGCAGGACACTTCATTACAAGTACGTTTTATCGCGACGCGTTGCCTGATTGGCTGTAGCTTTTAATAAAAAGTATAAGCAGAAGCCAGGCACCGATATGAAATTGCTGGATCTGGGTGTCACGCTGACGTTCAAGATGGCCGAAGCCGCGCTCGAAAAACGAGCAGTTGGGACAGGACGACGTGACTGATTTGCTGGCCATCAGCATCTCTTCGACCGACGCAATCGGTCATAAATACAGCACGCGAGGCCCGGAGAACGAAAAGCGTCTACATGCAACTGGATCGCGACTTGGCCGCTTTCTTCAAGGTGTTGGACGAAAAGGTGGGGCAAGGGAAACTATCTGTTGTTCCTCACGGCTGACCATGGCGGAGCTCATAATCCCAACTTCATGAAGCAACATCGCCTTCCCGCAGGTGGTTTCGAGTGCTGGACGATAGGCGGAAAAGACTTGAATACCTACTTGCAGCAGGTTTGCGGCACCACCGCCAAAACTGGTGACAGGCTCCTAATTCTTTCCGTATTTTTCAATCACAAGGCTATTGCCGAGGCGGGACTTAATTTACAGGAAGTAAAAGACAAGGCTGCGGCTTGGTTCTTTGCAGCGTCCGGAGGTGATGTATGTGGCCGATCAGGCCAATATCGCTTCGCAGACGATTCCCCAACCCTATCAAAGAACGTATCATCAACGGCTGGAACGCTAAGCGAAGTGGCGACCTTTTATTGTCACCGCTCCGGGATGGCTCGAAGCAACCGACGCGCCCGACTATAAAGGTACGGGACATAGCCAGTGGAATCCTTACGATGCCCACATCCCCTTCGTACTCTACGGATGGAATGTGAAGCCGGGCAGCACGTCAGAACCTACCCGAATCGTAGACATCGCGCCAACGGTGTGTGCCATGTTGCGCATCCAAATGCCCAACGCCTGCGTGGGCGACGCTAGCAAAATCAAATAATAAACCAATATAAGACATGAGCGCGCAACAAGTGCGCTCACGTCTTTTGATTCAAATCTATCTTATACAGACACTAAAACCTATGGGAGGTTTTTGGAACGATATCCGTTAAGGATTGCGTGAACGATGTCTTCTATGGCACCGACTATAATTCACATCTCGGAACAAAGCGTGCCGGCATGGTATTGTATGATAAGGAACGCGGATTTAGCCGTAGCATCTCACAGTTTGGAACGTGATTACTTTCCGCAGTAAGTTCGAGGATGAACTCGAACACTTCTGCGGCAACTCGGGAATAGGTATCATCAGCGATACCGATCCGCAACCTATCATCATCAATTCGCATTTGGGACGCTATGCCGTAGCGACAGTCGCGAAGATAACAAACATCCGGCAGATATCGGAAGAGATGATGTCGCAGCACATTCACTTCAGTGAGATGTCGGCCAACAACATCAACCAGACCGAGCTCGTAGCACTGTTGATTAACAAAGGCAATAATTTCATAGAGGGAATCAACAACGTCTATCGAACCATTGAAGGCTCCTGCTCAATGCTTATCTTAACAGAAGACGGTATGATTGTCGCGCGCGATCTACTGGGGCGTACCCCTATTGTCCTCGGACAGAAGGAAGGGCGTGGGCCGCTACGAGTGAGTCGGCCGCCTTTCCCAACTCTCGACTATCAGATTGTGCGCGATGTGGCGCCAGGAGAAATCATCCGGCTACGCGCCGATGGAATGGAGGTGTTGCAGGAAGCCCACGAGCATGCGCAGATTTGTTCGTTCCTGTGGGTCTATTATGGATTCCCGGCCAGCGATTACGAAGGTATCAACGCCGAGGCCGTGCGCGAACGTAATGGGGCGATGATGGGACGGGAGGATGATACCGAAGCCGATTTGTGTGCGGCATACCCGATTCGGGAGTAGGCATGGCATTAGGCTACGCCGAGGGACACAATATTCCCTATAAACGGGCCGTCTTGAAATATACGCCGACATGGCCTCGTAGCTTCACACCGGGCAACCAAAGCCGCCGTAGTCTTGTAGCCAAAAATGAAACTTATCCCCTAACAAGGCCATGCTCGATGGTCAGCGTGTTGTCTTCTGCGACGATTCCATCGTTCGCGGCACCCAACCACGCGACAACGTGCGTACTTTCTTTTGAATACGGAGCTAAGGAGTACATGCCCGCATCTCCTGTCCGCCCTTGGTATACGGCTGTCCTTTCATTGGCTTCACGTCGTCGAAGAGCGATTTGGAACTCATTACGCGCCGAGTCATTAAGGACTTTGAGGGGAATGAAGATGTAAAACTAAAAGAGTACGCTACCACCGGCAGTCCTGAATACAAGCGAATGGTAGAGGAAATCGGTCGCCGCCTGGGACTTACAACGCTGAAATTCAATAAGATTGAAACACTGGTTAAAAAGTATAGGACTGCCCAAATGTAAAGGTCTGCACCCACTGTTTCGATGGCAGCAGTTATTGTCACGCACCCAAATAAGTCCCCTTTCGCAGGCGGATGGCACATCTGCAAGATACAAAAAAACACCGACAACGAGACCGGATGGCCCTTTCGTTGTCGGTGTTTTCATTTTCCAGACGGCCCTTCGCTGCCCTCTACAGCCGCCGTTTCTCGTCGATACCTGCGCCGGTGCCCCTTGTATTTGCTGCGCGTGCGTTGAAATGCCAGGTGAGGATGAGGCCGATGCTGCGCGTAAATTCATAACAATCCTTCGTATCGACGACATTCTGCCCGTATAGTGTCCACGCGCTGCGCCTCGTTTTCAGCAAGTCGTTGACGAAAACGTTGAGCGACAGCGACTCGTTGAAGAAAGAATGGGAGTAGGCCAGGTCGACGGTGCCGCTCGATTTGGCCTTTTTATGAAGTCGGTGCAGGCCTCCCTGCGTGTCGTAAGCCGAAAAGGATGGTGGCAAAACTGTGGCGACTGAACACCAGCTTGTTGTTCAGCTCCAGATTGGCCGATGGTTCCTGCAAGTCCCGGCTGCTGCCATAGCGCTTCGTGGGGAAGAAAGGCTTTCCGCAAGTCCACTTCCAGCGTGGGTTGATACCATCCGAACTTGGGCGAAACGACCACAGAGCCATACAGCAGTTGCGTATGGGGATAGTTCCGATTCTGGATGAGCGCTATTTCCTGGTTCCGGTAGAGGCCTGACGAGTAGACGATGTCGTGCTTGCGATAGCTGTAGCCCAGGCTGACGTTGAGCCATTTGCAGAGCACATTGAGTTCGATGTTGTGTCGGATGACGGGTTGCAGATAAGGGTTGCCCGCCTCGTAGGCAAATCGGTTGATATACTGCACATTGCTGCGCAGGTCATGATACGAAGGTCGGGCAATCTTCTTGGCATAGTTCAACTGCACGCTCCAGCTGTTCTTGTTCCATGAGAGCGAGGCGTTGGGAAACCAGTTGCTGTAGGAACGGCTCGGCTCATCCTCTCTTTGCCCGAACAGCCGATACTCCGTGTCGACACGCTCATGGCGCAGTCCCGCTTTGAAAGTCCAATGCCCCAGCGTCAAACTGTAGTCCATGAAGGGCGCAACGCGACTTTCCCTGCGTGTCGTTTTCGGTGCTGCTGACGTAGTTCTCGGGGTTCCGATAGGTGGAATGCGCCGTGGTGCGGGCTCAGCCTCGACGCCCCTTCCAGCGTGCCTTTGCCCCAGTGGATGGCTCAAGACGAGCTTGGCCGCCGCCAGTTTGTTGCGCTGCGTGTTGTAGGTGTGCACGTCGCGGTCTTCCAGTTCTTGTCCTTTCCTGCCAGTCGTCGTTCCGTCCATTCTTCTTCCATAGGCAAGTGGCGTTGAAATTGATGTTCAGCCGGCCCACCTGGCCCAGGTAATGACGTTCGCTTCATGCTCGGGACCGTTGAATACGTCCAGCTGAAGCCGCTGACGCACCTAGTGCCGTGTGCGTGCCGTCGCGCCACACGTCCTGCGTAGGGATTGCAGTAGCCCCGTCCGGTGATACTTTTGAAGAGCGAATAGCTGGCCCCCAACGAGTGGCGGGGTGAGAAGTCATAGCTGAATCCCAGCTTCGACAGCGTGTAGGAGGAGCGAAATCGGTGTTGGCATCTTCCTGTGTGTAGAGCGAATGGGCCGTTGTCGTGATGCTACTCGATATCTTGTTCTCTTCACCAGTGTAGCTGTTGTTATAGGTGGTGTTGCCGAAGATATCAAGTCCGCCCGTGCGGTAGGTCAGAGAGAGCTGGTCGCGCGTGTTCATCTGGCTGTTGTTGTCGGCCGACAACGTGGCGGAAGCACTCAACCCTTCGCCCAGCGTGCCCTTCGTCTTGATGCGGATGACCGACTGAACCTCGGCGTTGTACCGCGAACTCGGGGCTTAGTGATGACGTCGACCGCCTTGATTTTCGGTCGATTTCAGACTCGCCAGTTCCTGCTGATTCCGCACCAACCGGTCGTTGACATACACCTCGGCGTGCCTTTGGCAAAGACCGTGATGGCTCCGTCGTGGCCCACATTGACGCGAGGCAGCTGCTTCAACACGTCGTTGGCCGTGCCGGCCTGCCGCAACAGCGAATGTTCCACGTCGATAGTCATGCCTCCTTTGGACATCTTGTACAGCTGTTGGCGTCCCCGTATCTTCACGGTCTGCAGGTAGAGGGTCGACGGTTTGAGCCGAATCGTGCCGACATCCTCGCCCGTGCATAGTCGGCAGACCGGTTCGTAGCCCACATAGCTGACCTTGGCCAGCACCTTTTTCGGGTTCGTAGGGCACGACGAAGACGCCGCCTCGTTGCTCACGCCCCCGCGATGACATTGAGTCGCCGACCGAAAGCAGCAGCACGTTGGCGTAGGGCAGGGCGTCGCCATGCTCGTCGACGACCTTTCCCGTCAGGTAGCGCCGTGTCTTGTGCGTGCATTCCACGAGAATCACGTTGTCCCTGATGGTCATTCGGACGGGGTAGAAGCCCGTCAGGCGGCGCACGGCGTCGGGAACCGACAGGTTGGACAGCCGCGTCGACACCTTGAAGTCTTCCAGATCGTCGTAGATGAAGTTCACGATGTAGCGGTCCTGGAGCGTGTTGAGTTCCTTCAGGCCGAGGCCAGCGACACATTATTATATAGTTTGCTGACACGTTGCGCCTGAAGCTGACAGCAGCAGACGCAAAACAAGGCAATCATCAGGTGTTTCGATGGCTTAGTCTACGGTTACGGTGTGGTCGTCGAGAGTCAGTTTGATGCGGTCGAAAGCATTGAGCAGTTCCAGTTGTTGCGCCAGGCTTTTTCTCGCGCTCCCACCTGAAGTAGAGCCTGATGTGCCTGCTCTGTTCATGTCGGAACACGATGTCCACATGGTAATGGGCCGCCATTTGGCCGAGGACGGTGGCGAGTTCGGCATTGTCGAAGACGACCGGCCGGTGGGCGACGCTGTCCTTGGGCGTGGTCGTAGAGTCCTGTGTCGCCATGACGGATGACTTCCGGATGGCGGCCGGCCGGTCAGCCGTCGGCGCTTCCAGTCCTGTGTTTCTGAAAACGCCCCATTGCAGAACGGCCGCAAAGGCCACGCCCGACAGCAGGATAATGCCGATGGTTGAGGCGGCAGCCTTCAGCCGGCTGCGACGGCAGTGCCGATGGCGCATGGCGAAGGCCTTCCATGCTCGGTCTACGTCCACTTCCTCGCGCTCATGCTTCCTCATGGCCCCGCTTCGCCGCGGCCATGTCGTGGGCAAACCGGCGCACGTCCTCGTCGGTCAGGAGGTTTTCTATCGCTCTTCCGTGTAGCGGTCGGGGTGTTCCTGCATGTCGAGCAGTCGCGCCCGCTTTTCGTTGATGGTCTCTTCTTTCATCGTTTTGCGGTTTTTAAAAAGTTCTCGGATGGTATCCATCGCCTGCGACAGGTGGTTGTAGACGGTCACCTTTGCTGACGCCGAGCGTGTCGGCGATTTCCTGATAGCTCATCTCCTGGAGGTGGCGCAGGCGCAGAATCTGTCGGCGCAGCGGCGGTTCCAGACGGTCGATGACGTGCATGAGCCTGTCGAGTCGCTCGTCGTCGTCCTCGCTCGTGCCGATGGTCGCGTCGTCGAAGAGCAGCCGCGCCACCCGCTCCTTCACGCTCTTGTGGGCGATGAGGTTGAGGCAGCGGTTGCGAACGCTGCGCAACAGAAAGGCTTCTCGGTGCCGGGAAGCAGCACAATGCTGTCTTCCAGGATGTGGGCGAACACGTCGCTCACCACGTCTTGGCACTCGTCGGCGTCGAAGAGGATGTATCTGGCCAGATGGTACATCTTCGTGTAGTGCTGTCGGAACAGCCGTTCGATGGATGTCGTTTCTTGTTTCATATACTTCCAATACAGTTGGGCGACCGAAAAACTAAGCAAAAAGGTGAAAAAGTGTTGGGTGTCAGGGTTTAAGGGTGTTGCCGGCGGGATGACGGCTGGCGGATGGCTTTTTCAACCGCAGTCCTTTCGCGTTGTAAAGCTGCCCTTTGCACGCTGAAAGGGCAGCTTTCACCCTTGCAAAAGGGCAGCTTTGGGAAAACGGCGGCAGAGCGGTTGTCGCGCAAGGGCTGCGGGATCGCCTGTCGAAAGGCTGTCCGTCAGTGTTTCACGGCCAGCGTGTGAGTTGTAGTATCGGATGTCTCCGGTGATGTCTTTCACCACCTTGAGGAAGGGCGGAAACTTGATGTCCTCGTGGCGGGCAATGCCTTTGGTTTCGAGAATCACCAGGTTGTCGACAGGCTCCAGATACGTGTCGGAGCTCGAAGAACTGGCCTTGATAGATGAAACTCTTGCGATTCTTGTGTATCGTCTGGCGGTAAGGATCGGCCTGTTGCAGCAGCGACTGGTAGAGGTTGTTGCTCACCTGCCGTTCCACCACAATCTCCTCGGTGGGCGAGATGCGCTTGGTGGTGGTGTGGACGTTGACCCGGTTGCCCTGCCACTCGCGCTTGCGCAAGCGCACTTCGTTGCCCGGCCCGAGGCCAGATAAGTCTGGGTGATGTCGGTTTTCGGTGTAGTCGGCCATCGTCCCCGTGACTTCGACGATGTACTTGCGCTCGTTCTCGATAGGTTGGGGCAGCCCCAGCACGTTGCTGATTTCCTTTACCACGCGGTTTATCTTGCGGTCGAAGTCGTCGTCGTTGTTGATGACGCGCAGATGGGGGTGCCCCGTCCATGCGTTGATGATTTTTCTTGTCGAGCATCCGGGCCAGTTCCAGTCCTTCGGTGCGCTCCCGGTTGTTGGCCGTCGTGTAGTAGCGCTCGGCTCCGTCGGCTGCCGACACCAAGTGGAGCACGGCATCGTAGCGGTCGTCACGCAGCCGTTGTGTGTCAGTTCCTACGGCTTGAGTGATGTCTCGCCACATTCAGGTTTCATGTAGGCCGAAATGTCCATCGTGCCACGGTCGCATACGATGATGGCAGGCTGTTCGCAGGCTTCGGCCATGCGCATAAACTTGTCTTCCAGTGCCAGTTGCACTTCGAGCGTAGCCTTCTCTCCCTCGTAAAAAAGGGCTTTGTTAGGCGTCAGGTAGTTCATGCCGGCCTGCGAAAACATGGTAGGTACTTCGGGAATAGTGAACACTTGGTAGCCCAAACTGTTGAAATGTTCTATCACCTTGATAAGGGCTGTGGTCTTACCGGCACAGGGGCCGCCGGTCAATACGATTCGCTTGATGTTGTTCATTCTATACGATAAAATGCGATAAACATTGCGGCAAAGTTACGGGAAAAGGCAAATAAGGCAAAATAAATCAATATTTAATTTGTATTTGTTGAATATTCTGCCATGGAGAGAAGCCATTCTGATAGATGATTGTACGAACTTCTCTGTTTATGTTATACGAGAAAAAGATTTAAGAAAAATATAGATACTGATAGTCAATAAAAACTTTGCAGGGATTAAAACCTAAGAGGTATCAGTTTTGCAATTCTATTAACAACCCATGAAGTAAAGAGACTAACCAATAAAAGTGCAACATATTGTAAGAACACATACTTGAATCCTGCTATAAAGGACGAAAAAAGATAATATAAGAACCATGTATGGATTAACCATATATTCATAGAATGACGTCCAATAGTAGAAAGTAGGGGATGTTAGCTCTGACATTTTGGACACAAGAACAAATGCTATTACAATTGTTATTGCATAGAACGGGGAGAAAAGAGCACTTGGTATATAATATCTTAAAACAGAAAGTATCAATAATAAGATAAGTATGATAATCTTTCCATGGGATTTACTTGCTACCAATACCCCACGTTTGGATAATAAATCCGTACGCTTTAGCATTGCGCCTAAACTAAAAGGAAACAATAGGAAACCCAGATATAAAGCGTTGTAAAGAACGGGGAAGACGTCTTATACTGCACCCCTAACTTGGAAATTAACATACCAGAAGTGAGAAATATTACAAATGTAATTAGACATACGTATCTAACCCGCAAACGAGACATCTGCTTGAATATGAAAGGATAAGATAAAGAAAGCAAAGAATATGGGAATAGGAACCAACATTCATAATTCCAACTCGAATAAAAAGAGCTGTAATTCAATATAATATCTTTAAAGCTTCCTGGATATATTGAACTATCACCAACGAAATGGCCAATAGTCACAAATATTGTTATTATTATCCAGTAATGAAGATAGAGTTTGAAAATTCTGCTAAGATGATGTTTGTCGCCATTCTGAAAAGACGTAGAACAACCCATAGCCACCAAGAATCGTAAATATCTGTACAGGTTTCATCTATTATATTAATAATATCATACAAAGGAGTTCCATTAATATAAATAAGATTAATACCAAAGCCAGAGCTGAGGTGGCAGCCTAACATCATAAGGAGGGCTATCCCTTAAGTAATAATGTGTCATCTTTTTGTCATTGCATTAAAACGTTTAATGCGATGCCTTTTTACTCAAATTACGAAAGTTTGCGCCAAATACCTATACGTGAAACGTGGACGTTAACATCCACGTTCAGAGGTGCTTGGCGAAACCTACAACCAAAGATGAAAGACGCCCACGCTATCGCGGGCGTTCACTAATTCATCAATCAATGGTTGTTCATTATACCGCTAAGTTTCCTGAACGTTGTTGAATAAATAGCAAGCGCTAAATTATTTACCCACAAAAATTAAACAAGGCACACACTGTACACCAAGTTCACTGCAAAGTTACGATTTATTTTTATTCTTTGCCGGTTGCAGTAGAGTTATTTCGCCTTTCTCTTTATAAAAAGTATTTTCTATTTTTTTAATTAGGACTGCATAAAAACTACGCAAGAAGCAGGAAGTCGTAACGGATTCCTGCTTCTGCGCAGATTATCTTCACGTATGCCCCGTGAAGGTATAGATGGTAGCGTAGCCCTATAATGGATTGAGCAGACAGGTGGCCATGATAATGGCATCCTGATTGCCTTTTTCCTTCACGATAAGTGTCACCGTGTGTTGTTTTGTCTTTACTTTGGTTTGTGCCTCAGCCGCACCATAGCAAGACAGGAGGCCCAATAGCATGACGAGGATGATTATGCCTTTATTTTTCATCGTTGTGTAGTTGGTCATTCGTTTTGATTTTTATAAGTTATCCATATCCATTAAAATCGACACAAAAGATACTAAAGAAAGGTTAACATAACAATACCTTGTAGTAGGTATATAGGTATTCACATGACTATTGGCACGGCATAAGTATTTTTGATTTCGCCAATGACAAAGACGCTGTGGAGGCTGCCGATGCACTCCATACTGCCCAATGTGTTGAGCATGAACTGCTGATAAGCCTTCATGTCGTGGGCAGCTTTTTGCATCCACGAGGCAGCCCGCTACGTACCGCTCGATCACCTCTATCTCAGTCCGCAATGCGGCTTCGCCTCGTGCGAAATCGGCAGCAAACTGACTGAAGAAGAACAGTGGGACAAGGTCGATTTGGTGTACGCCATTGCCCGTGAGGTGTGGGGAGAATAACCCTTTCCCTTAATCGTTTTTCCTAATTGACAGGCCATTCGTTATTTAACGCACTCTGTTTTACATAAGATAGGGGTTGTATCAATATGAATATCATTTGATACAACCCCTATGATGATTTATAAGGTATTAACTCTGTTTACTCTGATACAGGACGAACAGCCATACCTGCAGTACGCGCACTTGTGTAAACAGGATAAACAGCATCTCGAACGAAAGCCAAAGCACGACCACTATTAATATCTGATGGTATAGCTGTCCAGCAGTTGGCACTGACATGGAGGTCAGCTATATCACCTTGAACATTACTGCGATAACCTGTAGCAGGGAAGTAGATCGACGCCTGCTTTTGAGCAGAGATCCAGAAGAGATGACCTGTCTGAGCATTGTACTTTGCTTCTACATCAGTCCCATCTACCATCTTAACCCCTAAATTCTGACCATTCTGGGTAAATCCAGTGAATGCGTTGCTCGGCGGAACACAGTAACCAACAGGACTTGGATCATAAATTGTCTTGGTGACAGTGTTAGTCATTTAAGCTGGTTGTCTTATTGCTTGTTGACCAAAGATTATAGAAATTATAATATCTGGACAAGTAAGACGTACTTGGAATAGAAGCTCCGCCGCCCTCTGTTACATAGAAGTGACCCGGATTCTGGATAATTGCCTGCATGTAAATCTGAGTTCCAGCATTCTTCTTAAACAATGTAGCTACAACAGGAGTACCACTTGGGAATGGATCTTTACGGCCCACTGATAGTGGGTTGCACTACCACGCCCTCTCTGTATGTGCAGGATTCTGAGTAATCGTAAACTCTGCATACTTCTTCGCTCCATTATTAGCAATCGTTTGTTCAACTTTTATCTTTACAGAGCGTGGAGTAGAGTAAGGTGTTCCCTTCCAGTTTGCAGGCTTCCAACCTAAAAGGCTCACTTGTAAAGTTATAGGTCTTATTCTGCTTGTTAGTAACAGGTATCTTGTCAAGTGCGGTCTTTGGCGCAAACCACAGGTGCCATGACCATACGATGGTGTTGCCCATCTTGACCGCTACAACCACATTGCCACTCTTGATATTAGCCTTTGTAACCTCAAACTTGAGATATTTATTACCACCTACTTGATAGAATGGATTAGCAGCCAAGTTGATAAGGTTGGCTTCATCAGCCCATACAATCTGCGCTCCATTGACGTTATTGTTAGCTTTGTTGTTAGTTAGTTCAATCCAAGGATTGGTAACACTTTTTCCGTTATGGTCTACAAGCGGCGTCAAAATATCCGTTGTTTTATGATGCCTATCAATATTGATTTGTGATGCGCCATGACTACTCAGATAAGCACTTGTATTCGTACTGCCATTTTTAATGGCATTACCATAAACCAAAGGAATGCAATAGTGACCTGGCGCAGAGATGACATAACAGTTTGCAGTGTTCTCTACGGGATGATCTCCCTTACTATTTGAGAGGTTATAAGGCTTTGCCGCCGAACCAAGAGCAGGCGCGTTTTGCATATCCTTATCGCGCTTAGAAACGAGGTCGACAACTTCTTTACTCAACGTAGAAGTTCCCTGCTCTGCCGCAGTGCCTCCTTCTCCTGACTCTTGCACTAAGTCCCCTGAGCCATGATGGATGTTGTTGTCCATGTCGCTCCATTGTCTTCGCTATAGCCGACAATCTTCCATGACACAGGCATTGTTGAACTACCAACTTTTTCTGTAACTGGTTATCTTATAATTGGTGTTTGTCACGTCATACTCAACAGTTTAGTTGTGCCGTCAACTAATAATTCATATTGCCAGTTTGAACTTTCTCGACTTAATTTATAAGTACGTGTAGTGCCTTCCTTCCACTCGCCGGTCAGTGTTACTGTAATATCCGTGCCATCGGTAAACATGACCTCTACCTTAACGTCTTTGCCGTCAAGCTTCTGGGAATCATATAGAACGTGTAGTTGTCTTCTAGTTAAGGATATCTCTCTCATTTGAGTTTGGATATTTACTTCTGTTCCTGACAATGCTATTTGGATTCTCCGTTGTATTGTAATTCAGATTGTCAAGCGTAACGTCATTACGGTTTTTATAGCTATTAATGTCCCAGTTACCTTTACCATTCAACTGATCCGACAATATGTACTTAGCATGAAGAAAGGCATTTTTGATCTTAATATGTTTTATCGTCTTGTTAAACGAAAGATTCTGACCTACAGCAAAACGAATGGCAGTCAGGGCATGACGGAAGTTAAGACTCGTCTTTGGTGCCTGTCCGCGTGTCGCGTATAATATATCGCCCGAGCAAGCCGTCATAAGGTCAACTTGCTTGGTTACATCCTTATCTCACTGTAAATTCAACACTTGCTTTACGAGAAACAGGGTCTGGCTGGTTTAACTTTATCAGATTCTGATGTTTGTTCACATCGGGATACACCGCAAAAACTGACCATGAGGCTTCGACCATGACCAGGAATCTTGGTATAGAGTTCACCAGTCTTCTTGGTTTTCTCACCACTGAACCATACCCTCTTTGATGTTTATGCCCGTAGCTGTGCCACGAAGACCCATAGAGGAGAAGTCATCGAACGTACTTATTTTTGTGATGTTAGCACGCGTACTCGGGTCAATCTTGATAGGATTAACACCTTCTATGGTGGTTTCTATAAAGCAGACATCCAGATTATCACCGCTTTGGGCCTCTAATTTCTTACTCTAAATCTTTATCAGATAATCCTGAAGTAATCACACCACGTGTTACGCCCCCCTCATGGCTCAAAGCCTCGTCCTGAGCGTCATTTACTTCAAACTTTATGATTGCTTCTTTGTCGCCCTCCCTTGTATGATCACTAAAGTCGCCATCCGTACAAGATATCGACGACAACGTTATACCACCGGCAAGAAATGCCGATAGAGCATGATAGAAAAATACTTTCTTCATTATAGAATTACTTACCTTTTAAATCTTTTTACAACTCTCGATCTTAGCCTTCAAGTTCATCGTTGTCATCGCCGTCATGCGTTGGCGTGATAATATTAATGGTTCCCGTGCCGCTTCCACCGGGGCGAACGTCTGGACTTGCTGCTAAAAGAGGACTCTCTACTATAAAATTAAACACAGACATTGCTGGTCTAATATATTCTTTTTTGTTATCGTTTGGGGTTGCCATATTTTTTGAGCATAATGGTAACAAGCTCCAACCTTGTAAGATGGGGAATCCAAAAGATAGAATAAAAAGCGCTTTTTGTATAGAGTTTTTCACTTACACGACTAAAAATATCATGCGCTGTTACTATTGGATAATATCAATCTTTTACCTGATTTTCTTAAACACTACAAAATTACGATATTCTTTACAAATATCATTTTGCGTGTTAGTGTTATTTAACATATTTAGAGCCGTGTAAGGAGGCCGTGTTGTCAATCGTATAACTTTACATTTTCGCCCATTGGCGGTATCGAGCCCAGACATGTAGCCACACACGGGCGATTGATTCTACGGCATCTGAAAAGATGTCTTTGCTGTAGTTGTCGAACTCTTTCCAGCAATCAAGCTCGCGGAAGGTATCCTTACTTAAGTTGGTATTGTCGTATTCGGCGGGAATCATGCGATAGGACATCAGATAAGAGTATTGAGAAACTCCACTCATGTAGTCCCACGTGTTCTTACAGCCCGAACCCCACTCGTATTTAAACGGACGTTCTACGATCTCTTGTTCCACAGCCGTCGCGAGATCGGTCATTTTCTTTTTCAGTGGATAGCCCTGCGGGTCGTAGAAGAAACGCTTGTTATCCTTGTCAAGCTCGTACGAAGCACGCATCTGCTTGTCCCATTCGCTCTCGATGAACGCGTGGATATTGGCGCCCATAGAAAATGAACGCGCGTCGCAGTGGAGTGGCATGTGGCAGTCGGCGATGTAATGACTAAGGATGAAGAAGCGTGTGGCAATGTGATTGTTGGACGGACTGATGGGATTGCCCTTGTCCTCGGTGCGGAGCATCTTGAAACTGTCAACGATACTCGCGCGAAAGCCTCGCAACGATCGGGCAAGATTGCCCGCCTCGATGGTGAAAGGCTTTTTGATACAATGGCGATTTCAGCCCCAGTTGATAGCAACGCAGCGTGTTTGGCATCTTGCGGAACGACACATGATTTGACTTCTCATCTGGACGATATTTGATGATGTGACTTGTCGCCATATCCTCAAACACGTCGTCTGGATACCACGAACCCGAAATCACGAAGTCGCGATAGTCCTTGAACCATTTAACAAGCCATTGCGCGTTGGCCAGATGCTCCTGTGGAATGGCGGCCAGTTCCAACCGTTTTCATGGCCATAAAGGCCAACCATGCATGCGTATATTTCTTCATAGAGGTATGGTTATGAGGGTGATGCCGTTGTATAATAGCTTCTATTTCGTCACTAGGATATGAAGAAAAATGGACGAACAAAAAAATAAAGAGATAGAAATAATAAAGGATAAAAATAAAATGACAAAGGGCGTCAAAATGGCTGCGTTATTCTCAGCCGAAAAACTTTTGGTTGAGAATAACGCAAGCATTCGCGAATTTATAACTCCTTATGAATTAGCGTTTTAACAATTTTGAAGTCATAATCATTGCTCTTTTTCCCTTGTAAAAGCAGTGCTTTTAGCCGCTAAAAGCACTGCTTTTTGCCGTGTCATAGTTATGCTTTTGAGCTTGTAAAAGGGCTGCTTTTGAAGTCCGAAAGCATAGCAATGGGTCGAAATCTCTCCTTTTGACCCTTCAAAACTGTGAAAAATGGTCTTCTTGGCTTCTATTTGCCACTTTTTAGGCCGTTTTTGAGTGAATGAAAATTGACAAAATTGCGTTTGTCGACAGCCGAATAGTTGTATTTTCATCTATTTTTCTTATCTTTACAAGCCGCTAAGTTTTTCTTAAAATAAAAAGATATACACAACAATCTATGAAGTTTGATGACGACGAAATGAAATGGAAAGTGCTGTCGACGGAGAATATTATCTCACGGCCGTGGCTCAATGTGGATCGCGAAAGGGTAGAGCTGCCCGATGGGCGCGTACGACGAATACTACGTGCAGCATTATCCCGCATGGGTTAACGTGATAGCCGAGACCGACGATGGCAAGATTATCTTGGAACGGCAATATCGTCATGGCTTGGGCGTGATGTCGACGGAGATTCCCGCCGGCTGTGTGGAGGCGGGAGAGACGCCATTAGAGGGCGGCTCGACGTGAACTGATGGAGGAGACCGGCTATGGCAATGGCGTGTGGACAGAGCTTTTACGTGTGGCTCCCAATCCGGGGCGATGGATAATCTCTGTTATAGCTACTATGCCAAAGGCGTGGAACGCGTCGGAACTCCGCATTTCGACGCTACGGAAGACCTGAAAGTCTATCTCGTGGACAAGGCCGAAGTGTTTGAAAATGCTGAAAGACGGAGCCTTTTTGCAGGTTATGATGGTGGCACCGCTGTGGAAGTTCTTCTATGATTTGCAATGAAGGCCGCCGAATTTTGGATAAATCCCATTACAATTCCTTAGATTTAAAAACTATATTTTACCTTTGCCCATGCCTCCGAATTATGACGGTATAGGGCAAAAGTTCCCTTGTCGGCATGGAAAAGTCGTAACCCGCGGTCAGTTCAATCTGGTCGTTGAGGGCGTAGGCTGCCGAGAAGCGATTGAAGACGCTGCCATTTGTTACGTCGATATAGGCAAAGGTCGACAGTTTCAGCGTGTTTCGCAACAGCTCTTTTCCGATTCTTGCCGTAGCAAGACCGCTGTTGCGGTGGGCATCGGCATGGTCAAGGCGGCCTGTTAAATGCCGATGGGCGTATTGGGCGCTGACATTCCAGTCGTTGCCCGGAAACCAATCTATACCCAGAAGCGCGTGAAGTACGTCGCGCCGTAAAGGCTTCCTTGCCCATGATCGCTCCCTCGAACCTCGTCGAAGTAGCAAGCCGTTTCGCCACGCAACACGAACCGTCCCTACCGGGAGAGCAGTCGGCACCGAGCATGGTCATACGTCGATACTGACCATCGATGCGCAACGAGTGGCCGTCGTCCGCCTAAACGGGTGGCCACAGCCGGCATTTTGTTCCATGTGCGCAGTCCACTTAACGAGAGATCAAGGCCACTGAGGTTCAGACAAAGTCGGCCGCCGAACTCCATATTGGCCAATCGCTTGGCCGGTTTGCCGCTTTCCAGATCGATGGTGTAAGGGCAGCGATGTGGCTGTCGGTCGCAAAGCCCATGGGTTACGCGGGTCGGTGGGCACGATACCGAAGGTACTTACGGGGATGCACACGGCCTCCAACGTAAGATTTTTCCATGTGTATCGGGCCCGCAGCGCATTGATGGGGATGCGGATGTCGTCGTAGTCCTGTGCAAGAAACTCGGTATAGTCGAATGGTGACACACAGTCGGTAAGGCGCAGGGCGTCGGCTACGCCCCACACGATGATCTGCCGTCCCATGCGCAGGTCGACGTTGCCTTTGGTATAAGAGAGAAAAGCCTCACGCAGTTCGATACCCGTGCGGTCGTTGAGCAGGGCGTTGTGGGTGGCGTTGACCGAGAGGAAAAAGCGAGGCCGGCCCTTTCTCAAGTGTCATTTCGCCCCGTGCCCGCGTCCTCGACGCCATCCAGTCGGCCTTCCCTTCTGTTCGGGCGGCGTGATAGGTGTCGAGAAATCCTTTCATCCTCACCTCTAACGAAGGCTCCTCCGGCGTGTCGGACTGCGCGCGCGCCTGTGCCGAGAGCAACGTTATAAGCAACAGGAACCCTAATCGTAAAGCTTTCATGTCAGAGTCCTTTCTCTAATTTGGCAACGGTGAAGAGGTTGGGGGCTACCGTTACGTTGAATTTCTGGTTGTTCATACGGATGATGGTCTGATGACCCGTTTGTACATTCTCCATCTGCATGAAGTGCATGGTCCAGAAACCCCTGCACCTTTTCAATGTTGGAAATGGTAAGACTCGCGGTGCAGTTTGTTGAGTTTGTCGTAATATTCGGCCTTAACGGGTATCAGACAGTCTTGTCGAATCCATGTGATACGGCGTGTGTAGATGCCGTCTTTGGCGTAAGGCACCGACTCTACGACCCAGCAGCGGCTTCCGTCGAGCGTTTCCTCGCGTAGGAAAGTATGCTTTTCCTCGTCTACGCTGCGGGTGCTCATGTCGTCGTAAGTGAAGTCGCTGCCCATGAAATAGTCTGTTTTTGACGACTTCCCACTGATGCGTCGGGTCTTTTTCATGGCCGGAAGGTAGAGCCATTTGTCGTCAACCTTGTCCGTATCGTCGTAGTCCCAAGTGAGAAATCCTGTTCCTTTCACATCGCCCGGATAGGTGAAGAACATGATTTTCTTCGTGTCCTTGCCGATGTCCATGCCCCATGACTCCAGTTTCCGCACTCGTTTGTGGCCGCTTTTCTGAACAAGCGTCATCTCGATCGTGGCATAACGGGTGTCGCCATCGGCACGGTTCTTTACTTTTTGCATGATTTCCCGGCCCGAAAAGCTGGCCTGCCTGTGCGCCGCCGAGCCCAATAAAGGCGATGAGCGACAATAGAAAAAGTCTTGTTTTTCATAGATTTTATAGTGGAAAATGATAAATATTGAATGTTTATTTTTTTGCCAAATACCCGGAGATATTTGAAGAGAACAGGCGTGAGGAAAGATCGGCCAGCAATGCCGACACCATGCCCGCCACGGCCAGAATGCCCCAGTTGCGTATCTGCGTGGCGTCGGAGAGGATGAATCCGGCAAAGGTTGCCGATACGATGACGGTCGACATGACGATGGCAAGCCCTCGGTGCGGAATGTTCGATTGACGGCTTGCTGATAGTTGCCGTATCGGTCGTAGGGCCACATGGCAGTGGTTGATGAAGTGGATGGTGTCATCGACGGCGATACCCAGCACCATTGGGATGAGCGAAGCGGTCATCATGTCGAGTGGATAATCGAGCCATCCCATCATGCCACCCACGATAATGGCCGGCGCGATATTGGGAATCATGCCCACGAGGCCCACTTTCCAGTTTCCGAAGATGAGTACGAGAATGATGCCGATGACCAAAATCGAGAGCAGCATCGACCACATCTGTCCGCGTTCAACATATTGCTGCATCACGGTGAACTGTGGAAGGTTGCCCACCACCGTGACATGAGCGTCGGGAAATAGTCTTTGGGCTTCCTGTTCCAGCGCGTTCATTTCCTTTTTCGGCTTCATAGGAGTTGTAATCTTTCATCTCTAACTGTAACCGGAACCGCTTGTAATCGTAATCCATCCAGTATTCCGCCTCCGTGCCGCCGGCGTTTTTCGTAGAGTAATAACAGCTGCGCCACCATGTTGGCGTCGTCCGGAATACGATAGAATTGTGGATTGTTGCCGTTGAGCGTGCAGTTCATGTCCTTCACGATATCGGTGATAGAGTTGTGGCGTTTCGTTAGTTTATAGCCATCGGCCGTTGCGGCCAGCCTGTCGAGCCGTAGCAGGTTCTCCGGTTTCTTGGCATCGTTGTCGTTCGGTAGCGTAATCATGAGGTCGTAAGCATACATGGTGCCGATTTCAGTCTGACAGAGGTCGAGGAATCTTTGAGCGTATGGCACCTTATGGCCTATGTTTTTTTTGATGTCGAAGGCCGGTTCGATGAAGAATAGCCCTATACCACAGAGGGTCGTAATCAGCATTGACGAAACAATGATAGGGCGATGGTTGCGCATCACGAAACTACCGAAACGCTCAAAGCGGTTGCCGAAGTAACCTTCTAGGCTTTTCGACATGTCGATGGCCGGTTTGCCATCCTTGCCAAAGGATAATATAATGGGCGTGATGAATAGGCATGTGAGCAATACAGTCAGCAGACACAGTGACGTGTTGATACCAATGGCTTTCATCGGAATAATCTTCATAGAGAGGAAAGTCATCATAGCCGCTATGGTTGTGAGCCCCGATAGGAGGATGCCCCAGCCCGTTTCGCTTACGGCATCGATGATAGAAAGCCGTCGTTGACCCGTTTCGACGAAGCGTGTTTTGAAGAAATTGTACAGATGGATGTTGTAGGCGATGGAGCAGGCAAAGGTAAGAATGACGGCAATCATGGCTGTGGTCATGTCAATATAGAGCCCTGTCCATCCAATGATGCCGAAGCCCATCACGAGTGCCAGTATTGACGTGAGTAACGGTGCGATAATGCCCCGTAGCGAGCGAGTGACAATCAGCATGACAACGATGGAAACCATAAACGCGAAGAGGAATAGACGCCCCAATTCGCTTTGCAAATAAACAAACTTCTCGTAGCTCAGAAAAGGCATGCCGGCCGCGTTGGGCGCGAGTTCTGCGTATTTGGCTTTGCCGATGATGTGTTCTGTTTCCTGACCCGTCAGCATGTCGGGAGCAATATCGCTCGTTTGCTTCCATACACTGTCTTCGGGAAATGGCCGCAGCTTCACCATAATCCAGGTCATCGTGCCGTCCGACGAAACCATCTTGCGGGCCAGGTAGGGCTTACTATAGGCTTTGCGCTTGATTTCGCGCAATGCGGTCGCGTTGCTGGGTATCTGATCTGGCACGATTTGCTCAATGGTCATGCCATCTTCTGTTCCGATGGTAAACTCAAGGTCGGTGAGTGACGTCACTTTGTCGGCATAAGACAGACTGTCTTTCAGTTCGTTGCTCAATTCGCGAATAAGCGTCAGGCTGCGTGTAGAGAATATATCCTTATTCTGAACCAATACCGCCACGTAATAGTCGTTGCCAAAGATGGACTTGAACTCATTCGTCTTGAGAATCATGGGGTCGTCGCCCACGAAGTAATCATCGAAAGAAGTTCGGATGGTAATGTGCTTTGCGCCTATGAAGGAGAAGACAATGATGAGAGCGAATAATCCCGTCACGAGGGTGCGATGAGAGAGAGTCCAACGAGTTAGTTGCCCTGAATTTTTGGTTGATTCTTGTGATTTTTCATTGTTGTTTTCATTGCTTTTTTTGATATCTGCATGTAATGTTTAAAATCATCATGCGCATGGTTGAGTATGGATTACGAAAAAGCGCACTATTCTTGATCAGAACAATGCGCTTGATACAGAGGGTATATGTGCTTGATTGGAATATAGTCGCTATCTTTAGTCATAAGATATATTTGATATTGCAAAAATAACAAGGAAACGAAAAGGGCGCAATACCCAGAAAAGAGTATTTTAAGCGTATTGTGATCATAATCGTATGGGATTTCGTAAAACTTCATAATAACTTTAAGTATTACGGCGATTTTTATATATTTGTAAACGAATCAATGCTTATTGGAAACTCTGAGTTGTGCCATGACGTTGTGTCGAAAAAGGAATCGTAACTTTGTTTATATATATAATAAGGTATATATGAGGGTGATTGCTTTCCGATGGTGAAACGAGAAACATGGCTAAGAAAGTTAACCGATACGCGAATCGTAAACAATAACAACAAACATATATGGCAACAGTAGACGACAAGAAGGTTATCTTCTCAATGGTGGGAGTGTCGAAAATCATTCCGCAAAACCAAAAACAGATTCTGAAGAATATCTATCTCTCATTCTTTTTATGGCGCGAAAATCGGTATCATCGGTCTGAACGGTGCCGGTAAGTCGACGTTGATGAAGATTAGTGCCGGACTGGAACAGCCCACGCAGGGCGACGTGGTATGGAGTCCGGGATATACGGTGAGCTATCTGCCGCAGGATCCGCCGCTTGATGAAACCAAGACCGTGAAGGAAAACGTGCAGGATGGCGTTCGTCAGGTGTATGACGCGCTGAAGGAATACGACGACATCAACGTGAAATTCGGACTCGAAGAATATTACGGAGACCCTGATAAGATGGATAAGCTGATGCAACGGCAGGCTGAATTGCAGGACATCATCGATGCCACCGACGCGTGGAACATGGATTCGAAGCTCGAACGTGCCATGGCGGCGTTGCATTGTCCGCCGGGTGATTGGCCCGTGACCAATCTTTCGGGTGGTGAACGTAGGCGTGTGGCTTTGTGTAAGTTGCTTCTGACGAAACCTGACGTGCTGTTGCTTGATGAGCCTACCAACCACCTCGATGCCGAAAGTATCGACTGGCTGGAGCAGCATTTGCAACAATATGAGGGTACGGTTATCGCCGTTACGCACGACCGATACTTCCTTGATGACGTGAGCGAGTGGATATTGGAACTCGATCGTGGCGAAGGTATTCCATGGAAGGGTAACTATTCGTCGTGGTTGGAGCAGAAAACAACTCGCATGGAACAGGAAGAGAAGACCGCTTCGAAGCGTCGTAAGACACTGCAACGCGAGTTGGAATGGGTGCGCATGGCACCCAAGGCTCGGCAGGCTAAGGGCAAGGCTCGTCTGAATTCGTATGAACAAATGCTTAACGAAGAACAGAAGGAGCGTGAGGAAAAGCTCGAAATCTATATTCCCAACGGTCCGCGTCTGGGTAACAAGGTGATTGAAGCACAGCACGTGAAGAAGGCTTTCGGCGAGAAAGTTCTCTTTAACGATCTTAATTTTTATGTTGCCGCCTAATGGCATCGTGGGAGTTATCGGGCCTAATGGTGCCGGTAAGACGACTCTCTTCCGCTTGATTATGGGACTGGAGCAGGCCGATGGCGGTGTATTTGAGGTAGGTGAGACGGTTAAATTGGCTTATGTAGACCAGCAACACAAGGATATAGATCCCAACAAGTCGGTTTATGATGTGGTGGCGCAGGGCAATGAGACAATCCGCATGGGTGGACGTGACGTCAACTCGCGTGCTTACCTGTCGCGGTTCAACTTCTCCGGTACCGATCAGAATAAACTCTGCGGCGTACTTTCGGGTGGTGAGCGTAATCGTTTGCAGCTCGCTCTGGCCCTGAAGCAAGAAGGTAACGTGCTGTTGCTCGATGAACCGACCAATGATATCGACGTTAATACGTTGCGTGCTTTGGAAGAAGGTTTGGAAGCCTTTGCGGGTTGTGCGGTTGTTATCAGCCATGACCGTTGGTTCCTCGATCGTATCTGTACGCATATTCTGGCCTTTGAAGGCAACGGCGAGGTGGTTTATTTTGAAGGAGATTATTCTGAATATGAAATTAATAAAGCCCGTCGATTAGGTAACGAAGACCTCAAGAAGACCCGTTACCGCAAGTTGATGGAAGATTAAACGATATAGTGATGATGACACAGGAAGAGAAAACAAAGATAGAAGAGCGTATCGTAGATGTGTTGAAGACTGTTTACGACCCTGAGATTCCCGTAGATATATGGAATCTGGGCATGATTTACAAGGTGGAAGTAAACGAACAGGAGGTGTTGACCTTGATATGACGTTTACATCACCCAGTTGTCCGGCGGCCGATTTCATTCTGGAGGATGTCCGTACTAAGGTAGAGAGCGTAGAAGGCGTTACTTCGGCCAATGTTAACCTTGTCTTTGAGCCGGCTTGGGATCAAAAGCATGATGACCGAGGAAGCCAGAGTGGAGTTAGGGTTTGAGTAGAGGCATCATGAAGAATGTGTATTTCTTGAGCGATGCCCATCTGGGTTCATTGGCGCTTGATCATCGGCGCACTCAGGAACGCCGGCTGGTTCGCTTTCTTGATAGTATTAAGGAGAAGGCTGCGGCTGTCTATCTGTTGGGCGACATGTTTGATTTCTGGGACGAATATAAATATGTGGTGCCCAAAGGCTACACGCGTTTCTTGGGTAAGTTGTCCGAATTGACGGATCGTGGGGTGGAAGTTCATTTTTTTACGGGTAACCACGACCTGTGGACATATGGTTATCTGGAACAAGAATGTGGCGTCACGGTTCATCGGAAGCCTGAGACGACGGAGATTTACGGCGAGTTTTCTTCTTGGCACACGGCGATGGGTTGGGAGATCCTGATAAACGTTTTAAGTTCTTGCGCAGACTATTTCATAATCGTACGTGTCAACGATTGCTTTAATGCCATCCATCCCCGTTGGGGAATGGCTTTGGGACTCAACTGGGCCAAGCATAGTAGGTTGAAACGGGCCAATGGGAAGGAACCTCCCTACATGGGCGAAGATCGTGAGTTTTTAGTGCTTTTTACAAAAGAATATATGAAAACTCACCAGAATGTTGACTACTTCATCTACGGACATCGTCATATTGAACTGGATATTATGCTCGAACGTAAAGTCCGGGTCATGATTTTTGGGTGACTGGATATGGCAATTTACCTATGTCGTTTTTGATGGAGAACACATGTTTATGGAACAATACGAAGAAGGCGTTACACAACCGTAACGCCTTTTTAATTCTTGTGTGCCTTAACAGGTATTAAAAAAAGCATATATTTAACAAAATGTAAACTTGTAGACCTAAAATAACCCTCTTTTTATTTGTTGCTTTCAAGATTAATCTCTACATTTGTCGTGTTATCATAGCAAAAATGATACATTATAACGCAATCTATTATTCCTATATACCTATTATAATTTAAGACACTATGGAAGTTGAGAAAATCATGCAAGACCTGGCTAAAAAGCATCCAGGTGAGTCTGAATTCCTTCAGGCAGTAGAAGAAGTACTTCATTCAATTAAGGATGTGTATAACCAACATCCTGAATTTGAAAAAGCAAAAATTATTGAACGTATCGTAGAACCGGAGCGTGTAATTATGTTCCGTGTGCCTTGGACTGACGATAAGGGCGAGGTTCAGGTAAATATAGGCTATCGCGTTCAGTTCAACGGTGCCATCGGCCCTTACAAAGGTGGCTTGCGTTTCCATCCATCGGTTAACTTGAGTATCATGAAGTTCCTCGGTTTTGAGCAAACTTTCAAGAACGCGTTGACCACATTGCCTATGGGTGGTGGTAAAGGTGGTAGTGATTTTTCACCACGAGGCCGTAGTAGTGCTGAGATTATGCGTTTCTGCCAGGCGTTCATGAGCGAACTCTATCGTCATATTGGTCCTGATATAGATGTTCCCGCAGGTGATATCGGCGTTGGAACTCGTGAAATAGGTTACCTTTTTGGTATGTATAAGAAGCTGACTCGTCGTTGGGAAGGTGTATTGACAGGTAAAGGCTTGGAATGGGGTGGCTCTAACATCCGTCCGGAAGCTACCGGTTATGGCGCTCTCTATTTCGTAAAATCAGATGATGCAGACCCATAATCTCGACTTGAAAGGTAAGACTGTGGCAGTCAGTGGCTTTGGCAATGTGGCTTTGGGGTGCAGTTCAGAAAGCTACCGAGCTGGGTGCTAAGGTTATCACCATCAGTGGTCCCGATGGCTACATCTATGATCCTGCAGGTATAGCAGGCGAGAAAAATGACTATATGTTGGAACTTCGCTCAAGCGGTAACGACATCTGCGCACCTTATGCAGAGAAATTTGCGGGCAGTAAGTTTGTTGCTGGTAAGAAACCTTGGGAAGTGAGAGCGGATATTTATTTGACTTGCGCAACGCAAAATGAATTGAATGGTGAAGACGCAGACATGATATTAGCCAACAAACCGCTGTGTGTGGCTGAGGTAAAGTAATATGGGTTGCACTGCTGAAGCAGTAACAAAGTTTATCGCTGCTAAAGCAACTCTTCGCGCCAGGTAAGGCTGTCAATGCAGGTGGTGTGGCAACATCTGGTCTTGAAATGACACAGAACTCTATTCGTTTGCATTGGAGTGCCGCTGAGGTTGATGAGAATCTGCATAAGATTATGCACTCTATCCATGAGCAGTGCGTGAAGTATGGTAAGGATGCTGATGGCTATATCGATTACGTGAAGGGTGCCAACGTGGCAGGGATTCATGAAGGTGGCCAATGCGATGATGGCTCAAGGAGTCGTATAAACCAATCTTAATATATTGTGAATTGTAGAAAACAGAGGATTTTTACAACTAATATTCTTAATGGCCTTTACCTTTCTGGGTGCTCAAACGCAGAAAGGTAAGGCCACTTTTTATTCTAAAAGGGCCACAGGAGCCCGCACGGCCAGCGGTGAAAGGCTACATCACGACAGCATGACTTGCGCCCACCGCACTTATCCCTTTGGTACAATGTTGAAAGTGACCAATCCTGCCAATGGCAAAGAGGTCGTTGTGAAAGTCACCGATCGTGGTCCATTCAGTCGTGGTCGCATTATTGACCTGTCATGGGGAGCCGCTAAAGCTCTTGATATTCTGGACCGAGGTGTGGCCATGGTAACGGTTGAGAAGGTGACGGACAATCGTAGAGTGCCGTTTAAATTGGAACAGGAAGGTTTCCTGAACTTAATTTCGAGGTTGCGGATAGAGAATATGACTTGGGAGAGAAGTGGCGGGGGCAATCGAAAGAACCTGTTGCGGCGGCAGAAGGCAATAATAAGAAATCAAAAGCGCAGCCATCTGAGCCTAAAAAGGTAGAACCGACCACTCATAATAAAGGCGTAGCACCTAAGAGTACTACGCCAAAGAATCAGAAGAACCTGACTCAAAAGGAAGATAAGTTGACTAAACGTGTTTTAGAAAAGATGAAATCTTGGTTCAAAGATTTAGAAGAAAAAAATAGTGCTTAGTTATTGATTGTTCTGTGTTGATAGGATAATTGTGTGATGTTAATGAATTATTTTATCTGGAGTTTCACCATAACAGGATAATGGTCTGAAATATTTCGGCGCGTTTTGCCCAGCCAATAGCTATTGGTGAATATGCCGTAATGCGTGATATCGAAGTCATTGGAAACAAAAATATGGTCGATACGCGCTTTGTTACGATAATCTTGCATATAATCATTCCATGTACCGATAGGTGCCATGCGCTGTTTGGCGTAGGCATAGCAGTCGCGTAAAATACCCGATTCCGAGAATATCTTGTAGATTTCATCCGTTTGGTCTACGTTGAAATCACCTGTCAAGATGGTGTGTTGGCCTTTTGCTAACTCACGAATGCGACTGATGATGAGGCGGGCACTCTCTCTGCGCGCCACAATGCCCACATGATCCATGTGTGTATTGAAAAAGAAAAACACTTTTCCCCGTTGTTTTATCCATGAATTTACCCCATGTGCAGATGCGAACGCAAGCCGCGTCCCAGCCCAATGATGGTTTTTCAGACGTTTCCGAAAGCCAGAAAGAACCGCTGTCCTGCACCTTTAGCCGGTTGCTTTTGTAGAAAATAGCCGCATATTCGCCCGCTTCCTTACCATCTTCACGACCCACACCTAAATAATTGTAGCCATCCAGTCCTTTCTGTAAGTCATGTAGTTGATCCACCAAGACCTCCTGCGTGCCGAAAATGGCCGGTTCTTCAAAGTTGATAAAGTCACAAAGATGAGGACAACGTTGTTTCCATCCGTTACCTTCTGTAGCGTCGTCGGGATTGTTATAACGAATATTATATGTGCCCACGTAGAGGATTGGGCCCAAAGGCTTCCTGTTACCAGCAGCCCCAGAGCAAAATGTCATTAATCTTTTCATGATTCTATTTGATAGTTTATTTATATTTCTTTCTGAATTCCAATGGCGTCATGCCCTTGCGTGCCTTAAATTGTCGTGACAGATTTTTGCTTTCGATTCCCCACCATCATGGCCAATGCCCTCAATCGATTCGTCTGAGGAGAGTAATAACTTAGCCAATCGATCCATGCGTAAAGTGGTGATGTAGTTATGAGGTGTCGTGTTGGTTTCGGCACGAAACTTCTGCTCAAATAATCGGCGTGACATCGGCACCTGACGGAGAATGTCCTTTACAGACATCTTGTGCGAAATATGCGTATGGATATAGTACAATGCCTTTTGAATATACGGATTTTTGGCAGCTAAAATATCGGTAGAACTACGTTCCATAATGCCTATGTAATGTACAAAGATGTCATCCGTACGTTGTATTCGATTGCTTTTCATGTGGCATATAGCCTTGGCTGTTTCGTAGCCGGCTCGTTCTACATCCATCATGATACTTGATAATTCAGGATAAGTAAGCTGACAAACAATCTCGTCATTGTCGACACCCAAAACACAGATATCCAACGGGATATTTAATTTAATGACATGAGATTGTTCAACAATCTTGCAAGCCATCGTGTCGTCAGCAGCAAAGAGCGCAGTAGAATGGGGAAGTGTCATCAACCATTCGGCCAGAGCGTCAGACTTATAATGCCAATATTCTTCCAAACTTTGCTTGCGGTAGGCCATCAGGTTGTTTCCATATCCGTTTTCAGTCAGATAATCACGAAAACCCTCATAGCGTTCATCGCTCCACACCACATGGTCATAGCCGTAGAAGGCAAAGTTTCGGAAACCTTTCAGTATATAGAATTCAGCAGCTTTTCGGCCTGCTTGTCGATAATCACAGGTAATATTAGCGACAGATTTAAAACGTTGTTTGTAGTCTTGGGCGATAACGATAATACCGGCTTTCTGAAACAAGCTGATATCATCTTCCGGTTCAAACTGTCCGATGATAGCGTCGGCCTGCCAGTTGAGTGCCCATTCTACCACGCCCTTGATGCCATTTACTCGTTTGTATTCAGGTGGCATTTTGCAAATACACCAAGGTTCTGTCTCGTGCGAGAAGCGCAAGATACCGCGTAGTAGACTCGACGCATACTGCTCGGTAAAGTCGGTCATGAAAATCAGTCGTATCATATTACGCTTAAATATTAATATTACTTCTATTTCTTGAACACCTGTTTCATAGATTGTCCGCGCCAGCATTGCGGAGTCTTCAGCGAGAAGATGTCGGCGATGGTCGCTGCTGTGTCAAACTGCATCATCGTTTCCTTGAACTCGCCCGTTGTTTTGATGTTCTTACCAAAGATGATAAATGGCACCTCTAATTCAACGAGCGACTTTCCACCATGACGTGTGCCCACGCCACCATGGTCTGACGTAATCAAAATGATAGTATCATCGTAGATTCCTGCGTCTTTCAGCGCCTGAATGATGCGACCGATGTAGCCATCCACGCGACTGAGCGTTTCGTAATAGGCCGGTGTGTCATGGCCGATAGCGTGCCCAGTGTGGTCAATCTGGTCAAAGATGATGGCCAGCAGATTAGGCTTCTGTGTCTTGATATATTCCTCCGACATGCGGCAGAGCTGTTCGCTATCTTTCTCATAATTAGAGGCCACGGCCTCATAGTCCACCGACAGCGTGTCAACCAGATGGCGGATACCATCCCATTCGGCCAAACAGCCAATGACAGACTTCGGATATTGGCGGCGTAATTCATAGAACACCGTGGGGAAAACGCCGTGTTCATTCGTCACCATTGATGGAATTTCGGGCACGCGTGAGTTCCAATTGGTATAACCGTGCATCTCGGGTGTAGCACCACAGAACATCGTATACCAGTTGACAGCCGATTCCGAGGGCAGCACGCTGCGTTTCTTGAGCGTGTAGCAGCCACCTTGCATCAGTTTCTGAATGTTGGGAATGTTCGTTGCCTTGGGTACGCTGTAAGCTCCCCAACCGTCCAAACCGATTAGTACCACGTGTTTAGCCTTCCATTTAGCAGCAGCCGGCAGGCAAACCAGCGCGGTCAACAACAGATAAAAAGTTTTTGTTTCATTGTTTCGATTTTTATGAATGATTTTTCTTGTAAAAAGTAGCCCTTTGCCTCAAATCGAATCATTAGAGATGTGATTTTACAGAGAAATGATTGATAATTCATTGCAAAAATGGTCGTTCTTGAGTGATTACCGCTGCGTGGTAATAACGTTACCACGTAGCGGTAAGAGCATTACCAGCCGTGTGGTAATCCGATTACCACGCAGCGGTAATAATGATGGGAACGCAACATTTTGCTGTGATATTGCTTTCATAATGCTCTGATAATTTGGGATTTGAGCGAAGGAATGACAGACGGTTCGCAATCATTGCCGGTCGATCCTTTGTTCAAAAGGGTATTAATTATAACTGAGAAGCACCCTAAAAGGTTGCAGTCTTTTAATGTTGAAAAATGGATTTGGATGCGTTCTAATTCCTTTGCGTAGGGGAAACCTTGAGCCATCGTGTCTAACATGGAACTCTTAAAGTAGGGCGCTCCACCCGCAATGCCACCCCCAATGATAATCGCTTCGGGGTCGTAGGTGAAGAGAATGGCCTGCATCAGTTTACCTAAATGACAGCCAAACTCGGCCCACAGCCTCAAAGCCTTCGTATCGCCGTTGGCCGCCCGCAGCGAGAGTGCTTCAGCTTCAATGCCCTGTTGCTTCATCCACTGGCTGGAACAATATTGCTCATAGTTAGCGTCAAGATAGGGCAGGCAGCCGATTTCACCCGCTCCCGTGTTGGCACCACGATACACCTTGCCGTCAATCAAGATGCCCGCGCCCACACCGGTGCCCAGTGTTATGCCCACGATGTTGTTGTAGGGACGACCCACACCAAGGCTTTTTTCGCCCAATACGTAGCAGTTGACATCGTTGTCTCACGGCTGTTCTTACGCGAAAAACGGGCTTCCATCAGTTCTTTCAGCGGCACGATGTCCCATGATGGAATGTGCTGCACGTCGTAGACGATGCCCTTTTTCATAGTCTACCACGGAAGGAACGCCTATGCCGATGCTTTACTTGCGGCGTAATCAGCTTGTCCACGAGGTCGAAGAGCTGATTAATGATTTCTTGTTTGCTGCCGTTTGCGTTGCAGTTGACTGCGGCTTTCTGTCTCGATCGTGCAGTCTTTAATCCTTGCAGCCCTTACATTGGTGCCGCCAAGATCTATTGCTATTGTCGTTGCCATGAAGGAAAAAAAGTTTATTTGCGCGTTAGTGATTGGTGGGAATCGTCAGATGCAGCGTCGGTTGCATCACTCGATAATGGCCATCGCCGCTGTTGAAATGGCAGTTTTCGATGGTTACCCGCTTGTCTTTGATGTGCAGAATGAGGAACGAAGGGTCTCCGTCGCCGTCTTTCCATCCGTTGTTCACTTGAAAAATGGGGTAGCCTCGGTAGTAGCGGAGCGTGGCGGCATGAGCATGTCCCACGAAGAAACCCGCTACCGAGTAGTGGTCGAGTAGGTCGAACAGGCGTTTGCGGTTTTCCTCTTTCCACCATGTCAGGCCGTCATCGTCGAAGCCGTAGTGCTGAATGTAGACCACGGGTGTGCCGTCGGCGGCGTATCGGCGCAGGTCGGCTTCAATCCAAGGCAGGTTGTCGGCGCAATACGACGTTTCGCCGGCACTCAGTTGCGCATTGACAAAGTGCACGCCACCCAGATTGAACGAATAGCTGCGGCTCGATGGCTCTACGTTGAGTATCTTTCCGACCTTCTTGTAGGCTGCCAGTACGGAGTCCATGTATTGCAGGTTCACCTCGCTGCCCGAGCAATCGTCGTAGGGGCGCCCTTTCACAGGCGCGACATCGTGGTTGCCAAAGGTGGGAAAGAAGTCGTAGTGGATGGACTTTTCGCCCGGGGCTCGGTCGTAGCGTTGCCGAAAAAGGCTGATGATTTTTGGGGTCGGCTTTGTCGCACATGTCGCCCGTATGAATCACGCCGTGCAATCCGCCACGGTCTTTACCGGCCCGATTGATGGCCTTCACTTCATAATATTGGTCACTTTCGGGCGGCATGTCGAAATGCGTGTCCGACAGAATGGCCACACGGCAGTCGACCTTCGCTGTCTTTTGAGCGAATGAAAGACAAGGTATGGCAGCTAAAAAGATAAGAAAAAGTTTCTTCATAAGGGTTTGTTAAATCGTTTCGTTGCCGGCTTTTTACATGCTTCACTGCCTTTTGGTTTCCCCACATGACGGTCACTTCGAGCGGCATATTGGTTTTAATAGTCACCTTGGGCTTGTCGGTCTTGGAGGCGCGCTTGGCCACCTTAATATCGATAAGTCCGTTTTCACCGTAGGGATATCGGCTGAGGCCGTAGCCATCGGTTAGATTGACGTCGATGGTCAGCTTGTTTTCCTCTACGTTGGCTCTGATTCCGAAGATGTATTCGATGAGCCCGGCAATGGGCGGAAGGCCCGTCCAACCCACGAAATCCTTTGCGAGCCATGAAGCCCGGTTCGGCATTTTCGGGAGCGTAATATTCCCAGAAGGTGCCTGTTTTCTCGAAAACCTTCAGCACGTTGTCGTAGTGATTCGTCATGATATCCCAGGCCAGTTGGCGGTAGCCTTTGTTAACGAGCCCGGAGATAACCATGTAGTTGGTTCCCGGCCATACGCCACCCACCCAGTAACGACCATTGGCTTTGTACTTGGGGTGGCTGTAGGAGAGCGACGGAACGCGGTGGGGGCGGTTGAATTTGGTCGTGTCGTTGAGGTGGCTGACTAATCGGTCGAGCCTTTCCTTTGGCAATACGTCGGTGTCAATGCCCAGTAGGCGTATATTCCCTGCGTGGTGCTGAGGCTGTCGTTGGCAAATTGGTCATAGAGAAAGCCGTCTTTCTCGCTCCACATGTTTTCGTTGATGTAGGCGGAAAGGTGCTTGATGTCGTCTTCAAACTCCTCAATCTCCTGCCAACGCTCCAGATAGAAACCCATTTTGAGCAGAATCTTGGCCACCATGATTTGTTGCAGGCAGGCATCGAGCCATATCATGTGGCCGTTGCTGTAGATGGTATTGTAGCCTTCGGGCACACGTGGCATGTTGTCCATGCCCGTTCCCCAGCCACTGCTCCAGTAAGTGCCGTTGCGCCAGGTGCGGTTCAGCTTCAGCCACTTGTAGTAAGCGGCCAGCACCGGAAACACTTTGTTGAGGCGGGCGTCGTCGCCAAACTGCGTGTAATAGAGCCATTCCGACCATGGCAGCAGGTTAGGTCCGGTGCTGGTGGGGTCGTAGCGGCCGAAGCAATCGCTGCCGTCGGCGCGTATTTCCCGACAAATGAAGCCGTCGGGGTGTTGCTTGGCGTAGAAGTTATCGAGCGTTTGCTGGAAAGGAAAGAAGTTGCGGCCATAGCGACAGAACATGGTGATGAACGCGTCGTCCCACATGAAGATGTTGCCGTTGTAGGCCGGAGCGATGTAACTCGTGACGAATCCCGAGTTGTCGAGCGGCTGGCAGATATTCTTAATACCGATTTGCCAGGCTTTCCAGTACATGTCGATTTCTTTTGGGTGGCCTTCCCAGTAGGGTGCGGGCAGCACTTTGCGGGCCTGTTCAAACGTGCCCGGTTGGGTTTTCACCTGCTTTGTCCGTGCGGAAAGCGTTTTCCGCCACGAGTGTCTGCATGACATACGTGTTCTTGTAGGGTAACTTGCAGAGGGGCGAACCCGACGAAATGAGGTTTTTGGCCCATGGCCGTGAGGGCCGTGAGCAAAGCGATGAGACCGAGAAATATTCTGTGCATCTTCTTTTCCTTTAATGAAACTTAGAGATTAAGCAGCTCTTGATTTTCCAAAAAAATGTCGGTATTATCCATGAAGCCTGTGAAGTATTCGGAGCCCGGGCCGAAAGCGTAAACGGGAAACCATCGTTCCGGAATGATCTTTTGTAGAGAAAATGAGCTTTGACAGTGCCCGTAGCGAGGTCGCCGCCGTGTACGGTCATTCCGCCCGTTTCGTGGTCGGCCGTCACGACAACAAGCGTTTCGCCGTCTTGCGCCGCCCATTGCATCATCTCGCCGATGGTCTGATCAAAGTCAGTGTTTCCTTCATCAGCATATCGAGCTGGTTAAAATGCCCGTAGTCGTCGAGTTGCGAACCTTCGATCATCATGCGAAAAAGCCGTTCTTGTTCTGGTTCAGCAGTTCGATACCTTTGAGCGACGCACGTGCCAGTAGGTCGCCGCGCTCATCGGGCAGGGGGTGTCTACATCGAAAGGAACGCAGTAGACCTTGCCGCTTTTCACGTTGTTTTGGAGGTCTTCAAACGTGCGCGATACGTGATAGCCCTTCTTCTGCAATTCCTTGAATAGGTCGCGGCCGTCGTCGCGCTTTGTTGAAGAACTTGGCTCCACCGCCGAAAAACAAAGTCAACCGGGCTGTTCATCATCTCGGCCAGCAGCTCTTGCTCCTTGTCGCGGTCAATGTTGTGGCTCAGGAAGTCGCAAGGTGTAGCGTCCCATAGACGGCAGGTGACGGCCACACCGGCACTCTTTTCCTGCCTCTTTAGCATAATCGACGAGCGATTTAAGCGGTTTGCCAGTAGGGTCTACGCCCACGGCGTGGTAGGGAAGTTTTGTAGCCCGAAGCCAGCGAAGTGCCACCCGAGCCCGAGTCGGTACGAGCCGATTGGTAGCCGGCGTTTTTGGAAAGACCTACCGCCTGTGCGTTTTCCAGCCACAGACGGCCACGGTTTACCGTCCATGCGGCTTGAATGCATAAGGCTCATGCCGTCTCCAATCATCAGGATCACGTTTTTTTACTTTCTTTCCCTTCGGCGCCTGTATCTTTTCCACTGCGTAAGGCTTGTTGAGCGTGAAGGTCTGGAGGTTCGCTTTCTGTGCGCTTGAAGTCAAAGTGCCAAGCGATAGAAAGGTGATGATAAGGGATTTGAGAATTTTCATTTGCTGAATTTGAGTGTTATCACTCGATTTACAAGTAGTGGGAGAATGGAGTTAAAGGAACTAAAGATGTTCTTACTGCTTCGCTTGTGAGGAGTTAAGACATTCGCTTTTGTTAAATCAGCTATTGTCTTAACTCCTTAACAATGTGTTCTGAACTACATAGCGAAGTCAGAGTTTAGCTATTGTCTTAACTCCTTAACTATCTGTTCTGAACTACATAGCGAAGTCAGAGTTTAGCTATTGTCTTAACTCCTTTAACTCCTTAACTCCTTTAACTCCTTTTACTTCATTTAAAAGAAGAACATTTGTCCATTAGAAGTTTGAGGCATAACCTGCGTTTTGTTTCAGTTTGCCGTTCGACTTGATTACTTGATTGATCTCGTAAGGCAATACGCTGTAGGTTCCGCCCGGCTCATACTCCTTCGGATCGCCTTGTCCCGCACCGATAACGATGACGCCTTGATAGGTCTTACCATTCACTATGATGGTCTGCCCATTAGTAGTGTCAATAGGAGAGTTGGGATTGGTACGGTCCACATGCTTGATACCATGCTTGGCTCCCTTGATTTTAGCCAGCGCATCCTTGTTCCAGTCAGCGTTACCGCTACCGGCCCAGCGTTTGAGATCCATCAGACGGTCGGTCCATTCGAACGCGAGTTCGCAGCGGCGTTGATGCATCAAATCCATCATAGTCGGATTGGTATAATTGATTCCCTCATGTGCACGCGTTGCGATACGGTTCAATGGTTCAGCCGCAGCCGCGTTCTGTCCCTGCATAATCAATGCTTCGGCCTTGAACAAGAGCAGTTCGGAGAAACGCATCAAAAGGCAGATTCAGGTCGGTTGTCGGTCTGTCGCCACTGGTAGAGATATGACTGTTCTCGTAACCGGTAACCTTTCCGTTGGCGTCGCGCAGAATCTTTCCATAAGAGAATGGCTCCATGTATTTCTTGAAAGCGAAACCTACTGATGTCGGAATTGGAATACCACTTTCTGTCTTCACCAAAATACCTGAATGAATCGCCATATTGCATGATTGTTGCGCTGCGGCGAACATCCTTGTCATTATATTCAGCAAAGAGTTCGAGTGTAGGCTTCATGTAACCCCAGCCGTTGTAGACACCCCAGCCTTTGTTTTCAAGTGATATTCCGGGGAATATACTGCCGGCATAGTTGCTGCCCTTAGAGCTGACAGACCAGATATATTCCTTGCTCCACTCGTTATCCGCTTTGAAAACATCGGCATAACTGTCGAGCAGACCACGCCCACCTTCATTCTGAATCCTGTCGACAAGCGCGGGAATCTTTGTCCACAGACTCTTGTCGTGCTGTGCCCAGAAAGCGTATGTCTTAACCATATAGCCCAATGCGGCGTCCTTGGTGGCGCGTCCGTAGTCATCGGTGGAATAATTCTTGAACCAGTCGAGATGGTCGGCTGCCTTTTGGAGATCTTCAATAATCAGTTTGTAGTCGTCCATGACAGTAGCTTGCTGGGTCGGAATCTCATTAATCTGTTTGGCATAGTCGGCGAAGTCTTCATACTTGACGAAAGGCACGCCATTGTCGGGGCGTCCGTAACGATAAGCTATCATGTAATGAGTGAAAGCGCGCATGAAGTAAGCTTCGCCCAAAGAACGTTTCTGAATCGGTGTACGTTTTGCTTCGGGAATCTGAAGCGCGTGATAAATGACGTTGTTCGCGGCCGACATGGTTTCGTACATCTGGTTGTAGACCCACTTAATAGGACCTTCGGACGAGCCATTCATCTTCAGTTTGGCCAAATTCATCTGACTGCTGCCACGGCTTCGTCCGAAAACAATGTCATCGCCAGCACCTTGTTCATAGAATAAGTCGCGTCCCCAAGTTTCCTCATAGGCGTAGCAATCATATAAGGTGGTAACGGCTTTTGATGTAGTCGGCATCATTTTTCCAGAAGTTAGATTCGTTGGGCGTGCCTTCTTTTACGGTATCCAGCCAGTCGCCGGTGCAAGAACTGAATGTTCCGGCCGCAATCAGCAATGATAAGAATATTTTATTCATCTTCATAATAGTCTGTGTTGAAAGAGTTAGAATTTAAGTTTAACAGCCAAAGAAATAGTTCTTGAAACCGGATACTGGCCACAATCGAAGCCTACGCCACCAACTTCTGGGTCGATACCGGAATACGGAGTGACGGTGAAAAGGTTATCGCAGCTCAGCGTTACGTCAAGTGTGCTTTGGCGATCGTTGAAGAAATTGATTTTTGCGAAGCAGGTCGGTGAATGAATAACCGATAGAGATATTCTTCATGCGGAGGTACGATCCGCTTTCAAGATACCAATCAGAGATAGTTCCGAAATTATCATTATCATCGGTCATAGAGATGCGTGGTACATCGTAAGTAGGACCATTAAGGGCTTTCAGAATCTTTTCTGATCGGTTGAAGCTACCTACGGCTTCGTTGAGCGTGGTGTATTTGTAGGCGTTGAAGAGCTTAGCACCATATGACCCTTGCAACATAAAAGTCGAAGGAGAACTTCTGATAGGTGAAACCACCGCTGAAAGCGTAGGTTAGTTTGGGCATGGCGTTGCCGCGGAATTCATAATCACCATCGCCGATTTTACCATCTTTGTTTATGTCAACGAACTTTAGGTCGCCAGCTTTGGCCTTAGGTTGCAGGCGTTCGCCCTTTTTCATTGATGTGAGGCGGCGGCTTCGGCGTCGGTCTGGAATACGCCATCGGTGCGGATTAAGTAGTACGAATAGAGAGGTTTACCTTCAGCACTAAGATAGGGCGTAAGGTCTTTATACTTGTAAGAATCCTCATATGTCCATACCGGTTTGCTTCCGTCAGGATTGGCTGCGCCGATATTGGTCAGACGGTTGCGCAGAGTGGCAACGTTGGCACCTATATAATAGTTGAAATTGCTGCCCATCTTGTCTTTCCACATAGCAGAAACTTCAACACCACGGTTGTTTACTTCGCCGTCATTGATGAGCGGAGCGGAGATTCCGATGGTACTTGGCCAGTTCACGTCTTGCGTTTTGATGAGGTTCTTGGTATTCTTATTGAAGTAGTCAACGCTCAGATTCAGTCGGTTATTGAATAAAACGGCATCAATACCGAAGTCGAGTTGCTCCGAAGTTTCCCATGTAAGGTTGCTGTTAAAACCATCAGCCAAGTAGATACCGGCTAATATGGGGTTGTTAATACCAATCTGGCTGCCTACATCGGACGAGCCATTAGGATAACGGGTGGCCAGTGTGGCAAACGCCGTAGCCATAGCCGATAGAACCTAAGTTACCAATCTTACCCCAGCTGGCACGCAGTTTCAGCATGTTCAGAGTGCTGTTCTTCTTAAACCAAGGCTCAGAGCTTATCTTCCAAGCACCTGTTAGCGATGGGAAGTCTCCATACTTTTTACCCTTAGGGCAGGCGGCTTGCGTAGTCGCGGCGCATGGAAGCGGTGAGGAAATAGCGGTCGGCAAAAGCTGTAAGCGGTACGTCCTACGTAGGATATATTGCGATCGTGATAGTATAAATCGCTTGGATTGCTAACTTGTGTGCCATTGGCGAAGTACATCATAGAATTGGTTTCGTCTTCAAAACCACGCATTGTCGCGTCGTTGTAACGATAACAGTATTGCGATGAAGTGGTAGAAGCCATCAGGCCTATGGTATGCTTTCCGAATACGCGATCATAGGTAATGGTGTTCTCCCAATCCCATTGTGGCTCACGATAGTTACGATAGTAGAGCTCGTTGGATAGGTTGGGCTTTCCTATTTCCGTGCGTTTGGGATGCCAGTAACGCTGCATGTAGTTAGTCTGCTTCCAAGTAAAGCGTGACGTAAAGTTCAGACCACGGATGGGCTGGATGATATCTAAGAAGGTAGACGACGTGAAAGTGGAAGCATGATTATTGTTGTAAGCGGCTCCCAAGATACGCATCGGGTTGATGGCATCTCCGTGAATGTTGGCATAGTCGGCATAAGTAGTTGGCACCGTTCCCATGTAACCATTGCCTTCATAAGGGAAAAGTATTGCGGGGAAACATCAATGCGGCGAGAATAACGCCCGACTCCGCGCTGGTAGTATTGATGTCACGCACCTTCCGGTCTTTCCAACTAAAGTCTTCACGAATGCGAAGGAAGTCAGCAATCTTCCACATCGAGTTCAGGCGGGCCGTAACTTGGCGGTTGTAAGTGTTCACCAATGTACCATCGGCATTGTTGATTTCTACCGACAGACGATTAGAAAACTCCTCGTTACCACCCGATATGCCGACGTTGTGACGATTGAAAGCAGCCGTGCGGAATATCTGATCAATCCAATCGGTATTGGTCTTACCATAAATCGCGTCCTTGCTAATAACGCCCCATCCATCGGGAAGTTTGCTGTTGGCTTGCTTATACGAGAAGGCGCGAACCTTCATTTCGTCTTCCCAAGTAAGTGATTGGGGCAGATTCTGTGAGGTTGAATAACCGAATACACCGTTGTATTCGATGGCGGGTTTGCCCTGCCGAAGCCTGCTTGGTAGTCACGAGTATGACACCTGCCGAACCGGCATAAGCTCCGTAAATAGCGGCCGAAGCGGCGTCTTTCAGCACCGTAATGGAAACGACATCACTCATATTGAAAGGCGCGCCGGGCACTCCGTCGACAACATAAAGCGGTGATTCGCCGTTAGGAGAACCCATACCACGGATGGTAATCGTAGGTTCGGAGCCGGGATGACCACCGTTGGCAACGACCGAAACGCCCGGAACTCTGCCTTGCAGCATTTGTGATACACTGCTGACAGGGCGTTTCTGCATTTATCTACATTATCAACCGACGCGACAGCTGCCGAAAGGTCGCCTTTCTTGGCCTTTCCGTAGCCGATAGCGATAACCTCGCCCAGCATGGTAGCGTCTTCTCCAGCGTGAAATTAACTTTTCCTGTTTTTTCCAACCTTCAAAGTTTTTGCTCTTGAAGCCTACCGATGAAACCTGAAGCGTGGCTCCCGGCACTACGTTCATCGTGTAGTTTCCGTCAAAGTCGGTAATGGTTGCATTCTTTGTGCCCACTTCTCTGATGGTGGCATTGACAATAGGTTCTCCTTTACTGTCAAGAATGGTCCCCGTAACTTTCACTTTACCCTGTTGGACGGCATCTACGGTCAAAGCACTCACGCGCTCTGCCTGTGCGTTTGCAGGGGCAAGGAATGATAAAGCTGACAAGGTTGCTACGGACATAAGGCCGAATTTACAAACCCATTGTAAATTGTTCCTTTTTCATTCGATTAAATTTTTAAATATTGTTTTTTTAGTTAGTAATGGTATTCTTATTGATTCCTGATAGCTTGCGAGGGCCTTCTTCTTATTGTTGAAAGATGCTTGTTGCCAAATTTTAGCGAACAAGTTCTTCTATATATATAATAAGGTTCTCGCGCGAGAAGGCTTCAAGTTTATAATTAGATTGTCATTGTTGTCTTTGCTACAAAAGATATGTAAAAATAACAATAAGAGTGAAATTATTTTTTTGCGCAATTTAATCTTCATATAGCGAACAAAGCCTTCTCTCACCTTCGTTTTATCGTTGTTGAATGCTAGGTATTATACTAAAGTGAAGTAGATTAGAAATATAATGTTTATTTTTTGTAATCGTATATCAACCAATAGCTTTCAACTTTTAAAGTTGCAACATGGAAAATGAAAATACCGCAGGAATTCAATAAGTTTTATTTGAAAAGACGTCACGTTCGTCAATTTGATGATGCGACGCATTTATAATGTACTGATTGTAGCCAACCCCTTACGATGCGTTCATGTTAGAGGACGATGGTCGGATAGAGGAGAAAAATCTATAATGAGTACATGGAGTTAGGATTGCGTTATCCTCCCACGTTCACGCAGGTTAGCACCATCGAGGAGGCGTCGGCCGTGCTGAACACTACGCAGGTCGATTTGGTAATCTGCATGCCGGGTAATGCCGATAACGATGCTTTTCGATGTGGCCCGTGCCATCAAGGAGATGTTCCCAACGATTCATTGTGTGGTGCTGACGCCCTTCTCGGGGGATCACCCGCCGCATGCAACATGAAGATTTAAGTATCTTCGACTACGTTTTTTGCTGGCTGGGTAACACCAATCTCATTCTTTCTATCATCAAGTTGATTGAAGATAAGATGAATATTGAGCACGATATTCAGGAAGGTGGCGTACAAAATGATACTGCTTGTGGAAGACAGTATTCGTTTTTATAGTTCGATTCTTCCCAATCTTTACAATTATATATTGTTGCAGAGCAAGCGGTTTGCTACGGAAGCACTCAACAAACATCAAGCTACCTTGCGCATGCGGGGTCGTCCCAAGGTGGTATTGGCCCGCAATTATCAGGAGGCGATGGCTCTTTTCAACCAGTTTAAGGATAATTGTCTCGGCGTAATATCTGACGCACGCTTCCCTATGGACGGCAAACTATCCCAGTTGCCGACAGCCAATGGTGGCGGCGATGCCGTAAAAGACCCTGAAGCCGGGCTGAAACTGCTGCGTTCCATTCGTCAGATGGATGAGTATATACCACTGATCATGGAGAGCGCGGAGTCTGATAACCGGCAGCGAGCAGAGGCCGAAGGCTTCCGTTTCGTCGATAAGAATTCCAAAAAGATGAGTGTTGACCTGCGCAATATTCTTGAGGAGCATATGGGATTTGGCGATTTCATCTTTCGTGATCCCATATCGCGTGCCGAAATCCTGCGCGTTCACAACTTAAAAAGAGCTGCAAGACAATATCTTTAAGATACCCAACGACTCTATGCTCTATCATATCAGTCGCAACCACATGAGCCGTTGGCTGAGCGCGCGTGCCATTTTCCCCGTGTCGGTATTCTTGCGCAACATCACTTGGCACAAGTTGCAAGATGTCGATGCCCATCGTCAGATTATTTTTGATGCCATTGTGCAGTATCGGCGCATGAAGAATATTGGCGTCGTAGCCATTTTCGATCGTACAAAGTTCGATCGCTACGCCCATTTTGCCCGTATTGGCGAAGGATCGTTGGGTGGTAAGGGACGTGGTCTGGCCTTTTTGGACAATGTTGTCAAAGCACATCCGGAGTTCAATAAGTTTGAAGGCGTCTCGGTGCGCATTCCTAAGACGCTGGTACTCTGCACCGACATCTTCGATCAGTTCATGGAGCAGAACAATCTTTATCAGATTGCGCTTAGCGATGCCGACGATACCGAGATTCTTAAGCATTTCCTGCGGGCCCAGTTGCCCGATTCGCTCATCGAAGACTTCTTTACTTTCTTCGAAGCCGTGAAGTGTCCGATAGCCGTCCGTTCGAGTTCGTTGCTCGAAGATAGCCACTATCAGCCTTTCGCCGGTATCTATAGCACCTATATGATACCTTATCTTGCCGACCGATATACCATGCTCCACATGCTGGCTAATGCCATTAAGGGTGTCTATGCGTCGGTTTATTACAAGGATTCCAAAGCCTATATGACGGCCACTCGCAATGTGATAGACCAAGAAAAGATGGCCGTCATCTTGCAAGAAGTGGTGGGACAGCAGTATGGCGACCGTTTTTATCCCAATATCAGTGGTGTGTTGCGGTCGCTCAACTATTATCCTATCGGCGAGGAGAAGGCCGAGGAAGGCATTGCCTCACTGGCTTTGGGACTTGGAAAGTATATTGTGGATGGCGGACAGACGTTGCGCGTCAGCCCCTATCATCCTGATCAAGTGTTGCAAACCAGCGAATTGGACGTCGCTTTGCGCGAAACCCAAACACAATTCTATGCCCTTGATATGGGTGGGCATGACGAAGAGTTTAAGGTTGACGATGGTTTTAATATCCGCACGCTGAAAGTGAAGGATGCTGTCGACGACCAATCGCTCAACTATATAGCCTCTACCTACGATCCCTACGACCAAATGATTCGTGACGGAATCTACGATGGCGGCCGAAAGATAATCTCTTTCTGTGGTGTCTTGCAACAGGGCGTCTTCCCCTTGCCCGAACTGATGCGAATGGCCATGACGTTTGGCTCGTCCGCAATGCGTCGGCCCGTTGAAATCGAGTTTGCTTGCAACATCAATGCAGACCGTACCGGCGACTTCAATCTGCTGCAAATACGTCCGATAGTAGACTCTAAGCAGATGATTGACGAAGATGTGACGGCCATTCCCGATGAGCAATGCCTGCTCCGTTGTCACAATTCGCTGGGGCATGGCGTGATAGAAGACGTACAGGATGTAATCTATGTCAAGTTTGGCGATACCTATTCGGCCATGCACAACTATGATGTGGCCAGCGATATCGAGCGTTTGAACAAGAAGTTTCTTGACGAGGGCGACAATTATGTGCTGATAGGGCCCGGTCGTTGGGGCTCCAGCGACCATTATTTAGGTGTGCCCGTGAAGTGGTCTCACATCAGCGCGGCGCGGCTTATCGTGGAAGTTGCGTTGAAAAACTATCGTGTTGATCCCAGTCAGGGCACCCATTTCTTCCAGAATCTGACCAGTTTCGGCGTGGGCTATTTCACGATCGACACCAATATACAAGGTGCCGGCGGCATGCTTCGCAAGGAACTGCTCGACGCTATGCCGGCCGTGGAGGAAACCGCTTATGTTCGTCATGTTCGCTTCGATAAGCCATTGCGCATCTTGATGGATGGTAAGAAGCAAGAAGGGGCTGTATTATATTAAGGTGTCAACTCTTTCTGGTCGAGCGATGGTTGTGGAAATGCTTGCTTGATGTAAGTCAATAAAACGCGTCGGTATGAAAATACCATGCGATAATATTTGCAAACGACTGATATCTGTTCTATCTTTGCATCGTGTTTTTTTCATGGTATTAGATTTAAGGTTAACAAGATTGGGACTCGGCGGAGCCCCTTTTTATGCCCTTACGTTTCTGACGCTCCTTGATTGTTCCGCTTTGGCTTGCCCGAAATGCCAAACGTATAGCGTAAGTCCTTGCAAACATCGTGACAACGGCTCAAACTTCGCTATATGACAAACGGAAAAATTCATTGTGAAAAATTCGTACAAACCACTCATTTATTTTTGCGTCAAGATTTTTGTCGCAAATAAGCCAAGCATTTTGATAGTTAGTAAAAAGCTGATAAGTAGTTGGTAGTCAATAATTTTGTGCAAAGCGATGGGGTTTTTGTCTATCAAAAACCACCGAAAACCACCGAAAAAGCTCCTAAAAGCAGCCCTTTTAGCCGATGAAAGCATAGCTTTTAGCGTGTAAAAAGGCTGCTTTTCTTCAGCAACTAATCAGCGAAAATGAAGAAATATCGAAGTGGGTGTAAACAGACTGATAATGAGCAGGAAACGGAATAATTTGCATAGAAGTGCTCTTTTTCAAAAAGGGCAGGAATATGCAGATTTAGGCAGAAGTTCAGTTACTAAACCGTTACCCGATTTCGTCATAGGTAACGATGGAGTAATGTTCGGTAACTGAATTATTTTCGCTCGTGTGGCTGTTGCTACGGTCGGCAGTTTTCTGCATAAGTGATGAACGCTTTGAAATTGGTATTTTTGCCACAAAACATCAAAGCGTATGAAAACAGAAAAAATGAAGGTGTTGCTCTACCTCAAAAAGAGCAGTCTGGACAAGTCGGGTAAGGCTCCGATTATGGGGCGGATAACCATCGGACGTTCTATCGCGCAGTTCAGTTGCAAGCTCTCCTGTAATCCTGACCTGTGGAATCCCCGTGAGAGCAGAATGGACGGAAAAAGTCGTGAGGCGGTGGAGGTGAATGGCAGGTTGGAGAACTTGCTGCTGTCCATCCAGTCAGTCTATCAGTCTTTGCTTGCAAGAGGTTGCCCATTTGACGCAACCGATGTGAAGGAACTGTTTCAAGGCAGTGTGCAGACACGGTGCATGTTCATCGAAAGGCTTGATATGCTCATCAAAGAGAAAGAAAGTCATATAGGTATAGACCTCAGAAAAGAGTCAATGGCAAGCTATCACTCCACGAGAATCCACTTGCAGGAGTTCATCCAAGCGAAGTATAAGGTTTCTGACTTAGCCTTCTCACAACTGACAGAGAACTTCATCCATGAGTTTCAGCAGTACTTCTTGGGAGAGTGTGGATTTCAGGAGAGCTCATTCTACAATGTCGCCACCCATTTGAAAACAGTTTGCAGGCTGGCTTACCGTGAGGGGTTGGCAGACATCCTACTTTTCGACAAAGCCAAAATCAGCAAGGGTAACAAGAAACTCCCCAAAGCACTTGACAGAGGGGCATTTGAGAAGTTAAAGACTCTCCACTTTGAGGACTTGGAGGAGGAAATGGAAACGGCAAGGGATATTTTCCTCTTTGCCTGTTATACGGGTGCTGCATATTGTGATTTGATGGAACTGGACAAGTCCCATCTTGTGCGTGATGACGAGGGTAGCCTTTGGCTGAAGTTCAACCGTCAGAAGACAGGTGTGCCTTGTCGTGTCAAACTGCTGCCCGAAGCCATATGGCTGATGGAGAAGCTCCACAGCGATGAAAGGGAAACATTGCTCCCTTTCATGGGATATGCCACTTACCAATCTTATTTGAAAGCCCTGCGGCTTCGTGCAGGCATCTCGTTTCCTTTTACCACACATACGGCAAGGCACACATTTGCCACGCTCATCACGCTTGAACAGGGTGTACCCATTGAGACCGTTAGTAAGATGCTGGGGCATTCCAACGTGAGCATGACCGAGCGTTATGCAAAGGTAACCCCACAGAAACTCTTTGAGGAATTTGATTGTTTCCTTTCTTTCACTGAAGATATGCAGTTAACAATCTGATTCCTATTTTTTCTATCTTATCATTATTCATTATTCAAAACCACCAAGACAATGAGAAGTACATTCAAGATACTGTTCTATATCAACAGACTGAAAACAAAGGCAGACGGCAATACCGCCATTCTCTGCCGTATCACCATAGACGGAAAGAACACAGCCATTACCACAGGCGAAGAGTGTAAAGTCTGCGAGTGGAAAACCAAGCAGGGTTTGACAACCAACAGGAAGACCAATCAAAGAATTAAAGAGTTCAGGGATTTGGTGGAAAAGACCTATCGGGACATTCTTGTAATGGATGGAGTGGTAAGTGTGGAACTTATCAAGAACCGCTTACAAGGCATTGCCACCAATCCGACCACGCTCCTTGCCATGAGCAGGGCCGAACTGCAAACAGTCAAGGAGAGCGTAGGCAAGTCAAGGGCAGAGGGAACTTATCTGAACCTGTTCTATTCTGACAGAAATCTCCGTGAATTTGTAGAAAACAAAGGAGTGCAGGATATATCCATCGGAACAATTACAGAGGACTTGTTCGAGGAATACCGCTTCTTTCTCAAAAAGCGTGGACTGAAAGCATCTACCGTCAACAGCAACCTCTGCTGGCTGAGCCGACTAATGTTCCGTGCGGTCAGCAAGAGAATTATCCGCTGTAATCCGTTTGAGAATGCCAAGTATGAGAAAGAGGAAAAGAAGATACGCTTTTTGCAAAAGAGCGATGTGATGAAACTTATGGCAATGAAGATGAACGACAGAGAAGCGGAGCTGGCAAGACTGATGTTTGTCTTTTCCTGCTTCACAGGCTTGGCTATTTCAGATATGGAGAATTTGGAATACAAGCATATCCAAACGACAGCGGATGGACAGATGTATATAAGAAAGGAAACGTCAGAAGACCAAGGTTGAGTTCATCGTGCCGTTACATCCCATAGCGAAAGCTATCATCAGTCATTGTCGGAAAGAGCAAGAAAGAAGCGAGGAACAGCAGACGGTGAAAGAAAAAAAGATGACCACCTTTGTCTTTCACCGTAATTGTAGCCGTAGTGTCATGGATACCAAACTGAGCATCGTGGGAAAGGCTTGCGGTATCCGCCAAAGACTTTCCTTCCACATGGCAAGACATACATTCGGCACGATGAGCCTAAGCGCAGGAATACCTATTGAGAGCATAGCCAAGATGATGGGACATACCTCCATATCAAGCACTCAAGTCTATGCGCTGGTGACGGACAAAAAGATATCAGAGGATATGGACAGGCTCATTGCCAAGCAATCGGCAAAAGAAAAGGAAACTTCGGAGAGAGAGGCTTGTGAATCTTCGGATATTGTAACCTGTAAAATGGAAGAAATGGCATGAAGACAAACAACAATCCAAAAATAAGAACAAACACTTCCAATCAGCGTAGTTATTTTGATTGGGTCAGCAAAATGCAAGTCATTCTCAAAGGAAACGGAGAGATAGCCATGACAGAGAGTGAACTTGTGAGGTTCTTCGGGGTAACATGGAGAAAACTCCACCACAGGTTGCAAACGATAATAAAATCCTCCAACCTACATCTCGATGAGAGGGTTGCAGGTGAGGAAGATATTTATGCAAACGAACAACTAAAAGGTTATGCTCCGCTCTATCCGCTTCCTGTCATCATTGCCATGTCTTTTCATCTGGACAGCACGGAAGCGTATTTATTCAGAAAATATGTCAGTCAGAGATTGCAGAAGGTTGCATCCGTGATAACACCGATATTTCTGCTCGGTGGCACGGATAACTGATGAATATATTTCCTTTTTCTTTCACCGATTATATCTACTACATAACTACATTAAGAGATAATGTATTGAAAAAAGGTTTACATTGTAGTTAGTTGGAAGTCCTTACTATTACTACCATAGAACTACAGGCTACAATATAGTTGTTGCTTTAAACATATTATTTTAATCCTTAATTCCGCAAACATAATTGATAATTATTTTTATAAGTTCCTGAGCAACATTTTGTTGCCCAGGTTTTTGCCATGTCAGCGTTTTCACTTACCTTAGTGTTGCGAATCCAAAGACAAAGAAAAACCGCAACAGGCATGGCAAAGGTAGCAATAAAAATCCGAAAGACTCACTCCTTTTGAGGCATATTTCCAATCATGGAGCAATTTACCCTCCCTCTCCTCTACAATTGACTCAACACTTGGGTTGAGATGCAAACTCTATGGTTATCAATACAGCGAAATCATCCGCTCCCTCCCTATGCGTTTACTTCTGCGGCGGTTCTTGCGTTGAGGATGTCACCGCCCACTTAATGAGTCATCTTTCCCTTCACCCCACACTCCGCACCTGTAGCGCCGACACCATCCTTAGGGCAATAAACGAACTGACCCGGGAAAACATCTCATACACGTCTGATGCCGGAAAGTCCTATGATTTCAATACGGCAGACACACTCACACATTGCTCCTGAATTGCCTGTTGTCCACAGGGGCAGTTGAAAGAGGGCGGGAGTATGACGTTGACTTTGACCACCAGTTCATTGAGGCGGAGAAGTACGATGCAAAGCCCACGTACAAGAAATTTCTTGGTTACAGGTCCGGTGTGGCCGTTATCGGCGACATGATTGTCGGCATAGAGAACAGCGACGGCAACACCAATGTACGCTTTCACCAGAAGGACACGCTAAAGAGGATTTTGAGAGACTTGAAGAGAAGAAGCTGACAGTCAAACGCTTCAGGGCCGACTGCGGCTCATGCTCTGAAGACATTGTGGATGAGGTCAGGAAGCATTGCAGGACATTCTACATACGCGCCAACCGCTGCTGCTCGCTCTATGATGACATCTTCGCGCTCAGAGGGTGGAAGAAGGAAGAGATAAACGGCATCGTGTTTGAGTTGAACTCCATTCTCGTTGAGAAGTGGAAGGGCAAACCGTATCGCCTGGTAATCCAGAGACAGAGACGCATGGGCAGTGGACCGGACCTGTGGGAGGGGGAATATACATACCGCTGCATCCTGACCAACGATTACGAATCATCCATGAGGGACATCGTGGAGTTCTATAACATGCGCGGTGGCAAGGAACGCGTCTTTGATGACATGAACAATGGGTTTGGATGGGACAGACTGCCTAAATCCTTCATGGCGGAAAATACCGTGTTCCTGCTCCTGACGGCACTGATACGCAATTTCTACAAGGCCATCATGCAAAGGATTGAAGTGAAGAAGTTCGGGCTCAAGGAAACCAGCCGTATCAAGACGTTTGTCTTCAAATTCATTTCAGTACCTGCCAAGTGGATTAAGACCGCAAGGCAATGTGTGCTGAATATCTACACCGACAACCATGCATATGCAGAAGCCTTCAAAACTTCTTCCGGATGATTTACATCACTTGATGGCCACTGATTGCGTATTGCCCTCAAGTCGCTTTTATGGGGGTGAAAGGGATGGTATGCGCATTGAAACGGACGCGAGGACTTAATGGTTATCTTACGAATCAAAAGTCCATTTCTCTTTATGTAGGTAGCACTTCGGGAATGGAGTTGCGGATTTAAGGTTAATCTGGAATTTGTGGGGTTGGAATAAATTATGTATTTTTGCAGTCATATAGTACACAATTACGTTATACAATAAAACACCCTATGAAATATAGATACAAAATAATACTCATATTTTTTTAGCTGCCGTGTTTAAACTAAGCTCTGTTGTGGACAAACAGACACGGCTACGCTAAAAATTAGTTATAAAGCAGCATTTAAGTCTTGTGTAGAACGTCCGCAGCTGTTCGATGATATGATATTATTGGTTTGGAAAGCACAGTAGCAGTTTCTATTCTGCCACTAACATAACACAACAGCAGACATTAGACAGTGTGGTACAAACCACGGGCGGAAATCTTTCTCAGGTTCTAGCAGCAAGTTCCAAGATGAGAGCAAGTTCTAAATTAGGACAACACTATGTAGTATTGAAGAACTATCCCATAGCAAACAAACTTACTTATACCACAGAACTTGTGGGGAATACAGCCTTTAAGTATGAGGAGGATATGCCAACGTTAGAATGGGAACTTTTAGATGGCGACAGCATCATTGCCGAATATAGTTGCAACAAGGCAAGAACGGCTTTTCGTGGCAGAGTATGGACAGTATGGTATACACCCGACCTTACCATAAGTGAAGGACCTTGGAAACTATGTGGATTACCGGGACTGATACTGAAAGCAGTTTCTGACAATGCCGAATATACTTTTGAATGCACAGGCATACAAAAAGGACATGGAGAAAAGATTGCTATTGCTAAGAAAAACTTTATAAATACAAAATGCAGCCGACTTACAGAAACTCGAAGTTCTTACTGCTACCGACCCACAGGAAGCTATCATCAGACTCAAAGGTGTGCGTGGCAGCGGTAACATAAAGAAAAAGAAAGTTGACTCCTTTGTTGATAGAAGATTTGAACAAGAAATGAAGCAAGCATTTCTTATATGGTTAATTCTCTTGTTTGCCATCACGGCAAAAGGTCAAATACTTACAGGGCAGATTGTATCTACACAAAACACATCTGTTGAGCGTGCTGCCGTGTTTTTTGAAAAAAACGAGAAACAAAACCATAGCTTACACTTTTTCAAGCCCTAATGGTAGCTTTTCCATTGATGCCAAAGGAAAAGAGTTTCGCATAATAGAGGTAAGAAAGATGGGCTACGAAACAATATCTTTGTTCATATCTGATTTTTAAGAATGGGCAACATATTGTATTGCAAGAGAAAACAAAACGAACTGAAAGAGGTGGTAGTGAAGTCGCAGAAGGTACGCCAAGAAGGCGATACGCTTAACTACCTTGTCAATTCTTTTTAAAACTAAGCAAAGACAGAACCATAGCCGATGTATTATGCCAGGAATAGCCATTAACGAAGATGGATCCATAGAATATCAAAGGCAAGAAAATCAATAAGTTCTATATTGAGGAATGGATTTACTTGGTGGAAAATATACACAAGCATCAGAAAACATTGATGTGAACAAAGTAAAGAAAATACAAGTCTTCGAGCGTCATCAACCAATCAAGGCATTGAAAAACACCAGTTTCAGTGAGCAAGCTGCACTGAATATCGTTTTTGGGAGATGGCGCAAAAGAACGTATGGACACATACCATAGACCTTGCTGTTGGTATGGCAATGGACAGGAAGTCTGACTTCCTCTATAACAATAGGCTTTTTCTATGTTCTTCTCGCGAAAAGTGCAAAGTATCAGCATGTATAAAAACAACAACACTAGGTAAGAGTATTGGACAGGAAGTGTCGCCAATGGCTGCCTATTTAGACGACTCTGCTCCCACAGACGGCGGAATTCTCTCCAATATTTCATTGCCAGCACCCGATATAGAAACTGCTAGAAGCCGATTTAACCAAACACACCTATTTGCTACAAATTGGCTTTTTCAAGACAAAAGGCAACAACGACTTGCGAATACAGTTGGATGCAATGGTAGACAAAAACTATACAAAGGCGAACAACTTCAACCATCTATACAATGGCAGGTAGCAAGGCAATCATGGAAGACGTGTCGGCACTAAAGCCATCACAACGCACTCAATGCAGAGGTGCTGTACAAGCAAAAATACGGATAAGCAATACCTTACCAATGATTTGCGAGGATATATGACTTCGACCAAAGCGATGGTACATCGCTATTGAATGGTAGAAATACTCGCCAATATGTAAAAGCCACGTCAACGCTATCTCACCGACAAACTTTCCTTCATCCGAAATCTTAACGGTAAACATTCTATTTCAGCGAATGCCTATCTCTCATTAAATTATGCACCAGATTTGCTGTTGCTGTCAAATGAAACTACCGAACGATTGGAAAAACATAGCATGTTGGGCGGATTTAATACTTATTGGGGACATAAAGTGGGCAAATTTCATCTGAACTACGATTTTTGGAACAGATGCAAAATTACAACGAATGAACATCGAATATGATAGCATAAGTGCGAAACGAAGATATAGGGAATGGAGGAGTTTCGTTCGTCCTACATTCAGTTACAAGTCGAACAATATTCATCTCACAGCCAGTACACCGCTTTATTGGACAGAGCGATATTACGGAAGTCAGCATAAAAAGCACGCTTACCATAGAACCACATTTATATATATCTGCCATGCCTCACACCATCGTTAACGCTTATGGGTATCTATAACTATGCATGGCGACCCTAATGAGTTTTCCTCAACGATAGACATTCCTTTGTTTACAGACTATATAACGATGCGACAAGGTTGCAGGGAAACTCGACTATACGCTGTCGCATTTTCTTAGAACCTCTGTAGAATATAAAGACGTGTTGAAGGGCTTCTTTGTCAATATAGGCTATAGCTTTTACCAATATGCGAAACCAACGTATGTATTCGCAACGTGTTATAAACAACTCTTATCAGACGTTTGCAACAGATTTTACAGCAAATAGTACCACATGGTATAGATGGACGAATGAGTGAAAGTTGGAACATTGCACATTTGACAACTATCCTTGGCTGTTCCTACAATTGGAGCAACTATAAGATGCTTATTGGAAATAGTTTTGTACCTTTCCAAACGCAATCTGCTAATATCTCTCTTTCCTTTTCGTTGCAACCTATTGAGTGGTTCTCCATAGAGGAGAAGAGTGTTTATAGTTATATAAGGCAACTATCAAAGGGTAATGCAGCATTCAATATTGAACCCTTGCGTTCTTTCAGTCATCAGTTGAAGTGCTTTCTTATGCCTGGTAATTTCCAAATAGAGTGGAACAATGAGTTGTACCATAGCAACGACCATTCAGTCTCGTTCACATACTTTGCCGACATATCCGTATATTATCGTCGTAAACGTTACGAAATAGGACTTGTCTGCAATAATCTTCTAGGCAAGAATAAATACATCCGACAGCAAATAACCGACACTCAACAGATATATACAGCTACGCAATTAAGAAGTAGAGATATTTTGCTGAAAATAATGCTATCATTGTAAAGATAAACAGGGCATCCTGTTATTGTTTATAAATAATTTAAAATCAAAAAGAAATGAAGAAATTTTTTTATTTTTCGTTGGCACTAGCTCTTAGTTTAGGAGTTGTTGCACCACAAACAGTTGCTGCTAAAAAGTAGCTCCAAGATTGAAGTAACAGAAATCAAGCACCATGATGGTTATGATGAGGTTACCTTTTTAGTGACGGAAGCTATGGCTTTTTCTTTGAAGATGGTACATATACCATTTATATAAGGAAAAGAAGGTGGTAAATAATCTTAGCAGTATTTCTTGATATTTGTAAACAATAGAATATCGAGAATTTATGCAGTTACATTTAAGGTATGCCAAGAGTTTATTATGGCATACCTTTTATGTCTATGTACAATAGGGTAACTATATTTTAGTTTATCTTAAATTTATCATTAAATCAGACACGTCGTAGTCTTATCTGCAAAGTTCTAGCTGGTAGTATTTATAATATCCTTTTTTAATGATGGGAATTAGAAAAGTCATTAAAACTGCGTCTTAGATCTTAATGGGTCGATAGGGGCTTATAATTATCCTCTAACAGCTTTTTCCAAAATCCGACTCCTTATAAAGTATCTTTCCTGCAAAAGTGTGTGTAGGATAATCCTCCTGTCCTATAGTCCTGCAAGGTACGAGGGCTGATATACAGCCGCTCACATACTTCCTTGTTCGTTAGGAAATGCTCACCGCCAAACAGCGGTTTATGTGTCTGTGCCACTCCTTTATCCGTCTGTTGACTCCTTCAAGTGCGGACAGCACCCCTGCATATCATCCGCTTCCATGTTCAAGTCCTTTACTGATTCCATAATATCCTTCTCTTATTTGTTATTCTTTATTCTGTCTGTTTTCGATTTCTCCGATTTGCTTTGGAGCAATAGATCCACATCCTCACGCCTGTAATAGCACTTATGCCCGATTTGCGAGAAAGGCAGCACGCCTGTATCCCGATAGTGCTGCAATGTACGCTTGCTGATGTTAAGCAACTTGCACACATCACCGTTGTGCAGCCAATCGGTATGCTTGCTTTGTTCTCCAAATGCCTTATGGCAGGTCTCAGCAAGGCTAAGTATCTCATTTCTGAGCCTTGTCCAATTTGAATCTGTAATGATAAAATATCCCATAATTCTATTGTTGTTTTTGTTTGTAATTCTGTCTTATTGGTATTGACAATACCTTTGCCTGTTTTGCGTATCATCGCACGTTTATGTCTGCAAAAGTATGATGAGTTTATCATACTTCAAAGCAGCAGGGAACAGCAGGGAAATATCGGGAACTTCAAGGAAAAAGACAATGCATTTTATCAGCAGCCGTTTGCACCTTCTTACCCTATTTTTTTTCTTTCACCGTCCGTTGGGTACAAAGATATGGTGCTGTATCTCCTATTCAATCGTTATTCGCCCAAGTGGCAGCTTGTGACACTCTTGGTGTGGACAAACGCTACCATATTTCTGTGCTGATTCTATCGTTTGTAATATCGGTGTAGAATACTGCAAACGTGTGCAAAGAGCACACTTCTACCTCTGCCTTTTCTTGTTATTTTATCCCCCGTCTTGACTTAGTTCAGGCTTAAATAAGTTTTTTCTTTCCCCATCTCCATAAAAATCCGTGCGAACTTTATTGCCAATGAGCGCAACATTATGCAAGCACTCTTTGAATGCTTGGAACTTTCCCATTCTCTTCCTAACTTCACTCTCGGAAACCAAACCAAGCATATAATGAAAACAAGTGCAGATAAAGGCAAATTGGAAGGCGAGAACAATACGTCTAAGCAAAGGAAGACTTCCTCCAAAAACGGTGAGATAGAAACTTATCTCTCCTCTTATTATGGGTTCAGGTATAACACGGTATTAGGTAGAACCGAATACAGGGGCAAGAACGATGCTCACTTCTCAAAAGTGGGTCGCTATGAAATCAACACGCTCCGCAGAGAACTTGACAACGATGTGGGGATTATCACATCTTCCGACAACCTCTATTCCATTATAGAGAGTAGCTTCTCCACGTATCAATCCCATACAGGAGTATTTCAAGGGATTGCCCTTGGTGGATATTGATAATAGCAGTGGTAATAACAGTGGCAATAGCGATAGTTATGCTTATGGCAGTAAGAGTAATGGTAATAATGAAAACAATAGCTGTTGTGATATTTCTTCCCTTTCATTGAAAGCCATTCCCGAATTGGCAAGTTGCGTAGTTGTGCGCAACTCTGACAAGTGGCTGCCATACCTTACCAAATGGCTCGTGGCAGTGGTCGCCAACGCCATGGACGACCGTGAATGCCGTAACCATACCTGTCTTGTACTGACAGGCGAGCAGGGCAAGTTCAAGACAACTTTCCTTGACTTGCTCTGCCCACCTGCCCTGCATGGTTACAGCTACACGGGAAAGATATATCCGCAAGAGAAGGACACGCTTACCTATATAGGGCAAAACCTCATCGTAAACATTGACGACCAGCTCAAAGCCCTCAACAAGCGTGACGAGAACGAACTGAAAAAACCTCATCACCTGCCCGATGGTCAAATACCGTATGCCCCTACGACAAGTACGTGGAAGAGCATCCTCACTTGGCAAGCTTTTGTGGCATCAGTGAACGGCAATGACTTTCTTACAGACCCTACAGGAAGCAGACGATTCCTGCCCTTTGAAGTGCTTTCCATAGATATTGAGAGGCAAAAAGCTATCTCTATGGACAATGTTTATGCGGAAGCCAAAGCCCTGTTAAAATCTGGTTTTCCGCTATTGGTTTGACGATAATGAGATAGTAGAGCTTTACAAAGAGGTGAGGATTTCCAGTGCAGACCGCAGAAATGGAACTACTGCTACGCTGCTTTGAGAAGCCAACGGAGGATGAAAACTATTCGTTAATGACCACTACGGAGATACTCACCTATTTGGGTATTTATACTCACCAACCACTTGTTGCCAAGCGTATGGGTGAAGCCTTGAAGAAAGCAGGATACATAAAGGTGAGCAAACGAAGAAACGGTAGTAGCCCCATCTATGTCTACAAGATTAGGAAAATCTTGCCCTGCCCGCTCCTTCAAACTTGTAGTAGCCAAATGTAGTAGAATGTGTAGTATTGTCTTATACTACAAAGTAACACTGATTATCAATCACTTATCACAAAATAGTATGTAGTAAGAAGAAAAGATGAAAAAGTTTGGAGGGGAAAAAAAGTTAGGAAAAAGGGAAATTCATTCAAAATGTAATCAAATATAATTCAGACAATCGATTATAACTCAATCACTTAAATTATTCAAGCAATGAAAGAAGAAGATTTATCACTCATCAAGCGATACTCCATCGTGGAGTATCTTGAAAGGAAAGGTATCAAACCCTTGCGCAGAACACCTTCCTATGCGCTGTACCGCTCACCACTCAGAGAGGAAACGCATCCGAGTTTTAAGGTGGACACACAGAAGAACCTCTGGATAGACTATGCCGAAGGTAGGGGCGGAAGTATCATTGACCTCTGTGTGCGCTTGGAAGGCTGCACGCTATCGGAAGCCATTTGCCGTTTGGGACAAAAACGCTACCGATAATATAACATATAGTTCTCACAAAGACTTCTCACAAAACAATCTCCAACCAACGATGGCTGCAAACGAGACAAGGAAACTGATAAGTATATCAGACACCCTACCGCCACATTTGCAGGAGTATCTTACAAAGGTACGCTGCATTGATTTGGAAAAAGGCAAAGCCTTTCCTTAAATGTATCAGCTATGAGGTAAGGGGCAGGCGCTATCAATCCATCGGCTTTGCCAATCAATCAGGAGGGCATGAACTTCGGGACAATGGCACGTTCAGGGAACGATAGCACCGAAGGACATTACTCCTATATTCACCGACAAGATAATAAACCAAATACAGCCAACTTGTGTATTCGAGGGTTTTATGGATTTTCTTTCTTTTCTTTCAATGAAAGAAGAAGTAACAAATGCCTGTATTGTGCTAAACTCCGTGAGCAATACCGCCAAAGCAATTCGGTATATGAATGCGCAGGGAATATCTTTCATTCGTACCTTTCTTGATAATGACGATGCAGGGCGGAGAGCTGTACAGGAGTTTGCAGGGGCAGGCTTTCATGTTGAGGACATGAGCATACACTACAAGGATTTCAAAGACCTCAACGAGTTTCATGTCAGCCGTATGCGTAAGCAGGGAGCAGCAGAAAGTGCAGGAACGGACACGGATGTCGGTTAAAGAACAAAAATCAAAACATGAAATCAAAACAAGTCAAACATAAAATGAGATAATAATATGGACAAGAAAAAAGTCAGTAACGAGGGGATGGAGAATATCATCCACTCCACCAAGCAATATTTAGGACTCAACCAAATTGAAGGTTCGTCTGAACATCTTATAGCCGAACTTCGGGCAAGGAGAGCCAGACTTACTCAAGACCCAAACAAGCAGGACACAGAGAACACTACGCACTCTGAACCTGCGCAGCATACAGAGAACGCAACCGTTCAAAGACGCATCAGTGCCAAGATGAGAAAGGAAACGCTTGAAGCCTACAAGCAAGCCTACCTTGTTCCGACAAAACTGAGCAACCGAAAGGCTGTCTATCTGAGCCGAGAAACGCAGGAGCATGCCGACTTCATCGTGCGCAGGTTAGGCGACAGGGGCAGCAACCTTTCAAGTTTCGTGGAGAACATTGTGCGCATTCATTTTGAGGAGTATGGTGAGGACATAGAGAAGTGGAGAAAGCTGTGAGGCACAGGAAAAGGGGGCGAGGACTTTTGGGAAAAGGGGCTATTATTCCACTCAAAACCATCAACCTTTTTTTAGAGAACATAACAAAAAGACATTTGTCAAAACATACTGAATGATGGGAACACCACGAACGCAGTTAAACACAGAATGCACGGCATTCACTTTTTCAACTACAAAACGCCTTGTGCGTAAACGTCTCGTTAGCTGATATTGCAAGACGTCAGTTTGTTCCCACAAAGCTGCTCTTGCTCCCCTCGTCAGACTGTCGGGGAGATTAGACCGTAATCACTCCGTTCTCATCGGTCAGTATTCAGGAATTAAGAAACAATGAATCATCTATAATGATAAACTTTCAAGGAAACTTATATGAGCAGATACAAGGGAAAAAGCTGCCCGATGGCAGCAACAGGATAAAGAAGAACAGCGGATGAACAAAACGGAGTTCATCAAGGTAAGATGCACCTTAGAGGAGAAGCAGCGTATCAAGTCAAAAGCGGAAAGTGCAGGGCGAAAGTTCTCAGATTACTGTCGTGAGATACTCCTAAATGGAGAGGTGGCAGCCGTTCCCAAGATCACCGAAAATGAAAGGGAAGCCATTGCCATACTTCAGCATACAGGAAGGTTCTATGGGCAGGTTTCCAATCTTATCAAGGTTAAGGATGAAAGGTGGGTACTCATCACAAAGAACCTATCACTATGTGCCAAAGAAGCATTTAAGCGGTTTTATGACCCTTATTTTCGTGTGGATGATGAGATATATAAGGTCTTAAATATGAGAAGAGATGATAGGAAAGTGTAAGGCGATATCGCATGGCAGCACGGCTTTAGACTATATTTTCAGAGAGGGCAAACTCGGTAGTCGGCTTGCTTTTCACAATCTTTGCAGCAGAGATCCAAAGACTATCTACGAGGAAATGAAAGTGGTCAGTGACTACAACAGCCGTTGCAGGAACAAGTTCCTCCGCATTGAAATCGGTATCGCACCGAAGGACGAGAAAAGACTACCTGTATCCGAGCTTATGGGGATAGCCCATCTGTTTGCCAAGCGGATGGAACTTGACAACCACCAATGGGTGGCAGTAACGCACAAGGACACCGACAACAGACACATTCATATCATTGCCAACCGCATCAGCCTGTTTGGTGAGGTCTATGATACCACTTTTGTGAGCAACAAGGCAGCAAGGGTGGCAGAGGAAATCAGCAGGGAGAAAGGCTTGACCATCGCAAAAGAGGTCAAGGCAGAAAGGAAACACCAAAAGGAAAAAGCCAGCCCTACAAGAGAGCAAACAAAGCAGCAGGTGCAGAAGATTTGCCACACCTTGCTTGACAAGTACAAAGGTATGGGTATTACTGGGCATTCCATGTTCCTTTACGAGTTGAACAAGAACGGTATCGCAATAGAGCGCATGAAGAACAAGCAGGACAAGGTCTATGGCTTAAAAATTCTCATACGTAGGACAATCCTTCAAGGCTTCCGAAATCGGCAGGGAGTTCGGCTACCGTTCCTTGCAGAAGAACTTTGAAGAAACTAACAAGAAAGAACAGAAGAAACCACACCAAACGACACAAGAGCCAATAGAAAAGAAAGAACAACCTGATACCGGTTATCAACTCTGTACCTCCAAGTCGTTCCTCTATCTCACGAAACAATGACACGCCACAAGTGCAGAACTCCATTGATGCAGTGGCAGACACCATCGTTAGCGCAGCTGATGAAGTTAGTGGAAGGGTTAGGCGATTTGATTACACCATCCACACAGGGCAATGACTATGCTGAAACGGCATGGCAGCGTAAACTCAGATACCACGCCAATAGAAAGAAAAGACGAGGAAGAGGAATATAACCTACAACCAGACAATCAATCAAAAATGCAGAAAGAAGAATATTTCATCAAAAAACGCTTGTTATTCGGTAACAAAGTCTTATCTTTGCAAACAGAATAACAAGCGTTCTTTGTTAGGCAGAAAACAGCGAAGCCAAGTAGCTCGCTCGTTTCCAAATCGTTACCAGTTTAGTTGTACAAACAAGGTAACTTCTTTATTTTCAATAAGTTGTATTTTTAAGAATTATCTTAGCGTGCAAAAAGCTATGCTTTTACATCGCGAAAAAGGCAAAAATGATTTGGCGTTAGAGTAAAAACGCGGTTTAATCGCTATTTTTCTTTGGTTGAAGAATTTTTAGAGCCCGTTTTTGTACTACTTTCTTTTACAAAAAAAGTCAAAAACAGAGATTCGTATTGACATGCTTTGAAAGGCAAAGGCGTAACTTTTCTTCGCATTATTTTTAGCGTTGGCCGGTTGACTTGTATTCTGTTTTTCTTTTGTTTAACTTTAATTACAACTTGATTTGTGCGCGTTATCAAGCGGATTGTTTATTTTTGCCCCCATATTCAAACAATTTATGCAGAAAATTATGGTAAAGATTAAAAACGCAATTTTGCTTTTTGCCGCCGGCGCAGCGCTGATGGCATGTAATCAGGGTAACAAAACCGCAGCCAATGCGGATGGTGTTGATTCTGTAGCAGCTGACTCAGTACAGGGCTGACTCGCTCTGCTTTGAGGGCGAACTCCCCGGCGCTGACCACACCGAAAAGTATGACTTGGCACTCGCCAACGACTCTACCGAAGGCTATCGTCTCACCGTGACCTACGAAGGTAAGGAAACTACGACCGAAACTCATACAGGTACGAAGGAAGTAGTTAAGAAAGACGTAAACGGCCAGGCTGAAACATTCTACAAATTCGCTATGGGTAAGGACGACGCTCCTGTTTACTTCAAGGTTGTTGGCGACTCTGTTCTCCGCATGGTAAACGACCAGTTCGAGGAGGCAGACTCTAAATTGAACTACGATTTGAAGTTGAAGAAGTAATTCAATAGCGCCAATTAGGGCGACAGATGGTCGCTGGCAGATATTCGTATGACGGATATTTGTCAGCGACTTTCTTTTTATATCTGCTTGATTGCTCGTCTGGTTCGTCGTTTTTTTACTACTTTTGTAGTCGTCGATGTTGACTGGTCGTCTTGTTTTGTCATCCCGACACGCCGACCACTTTTCAACATTTTTCGGCGATTGAATATGTTTTGATGATGAATTTCGTGAAGTTTCTTAAAACGTGGTCGCTGTTAGTGGGCCTTGCGGTGGGTTCAATCGTGTATCTGTTGTTTACCGAAATCACGATGTTAGTACCCTTCGGAGAGTTTGTCGGCCCTCTTTTGGTCACCGTCTTGCCGATTAACGTCTTCCTCATGTTGTATATCACGTTTTGCAAGATGCAAATGGATGATATGCGACCCCGCCGCTGGCACTTCATTCTTCAAGGCATTCGGGTGTTGCTCTCCTTTGTGGTTGTGTTGCTTATCAACCTTATGACCGACCCCACCATGAAGCTGTTGCTCGAAGGCGCGTTTATCTGCGTCATCTGTCCGACGGCAGCCGCTGCCCCGGTTATTGTAGAGAAGTTAGGCGGGAATATATCTTCGCTCACGGTCTACCTGTTCATTGCCAATGGCGTTACGTCTGTTATTATTCCGCTTTTTCTTCCCGATGGTGGAGAAGGATGCCGACATCTCGTTTCTCATGGCCTTCTTGCTGGTACTCAAGAAAGTGCTGATGGTGCTGGTCATTCCGCTTTGCTGCGCGTTGCTTACGCGTAGGTTCTGGCCCGCCATGGTGCGTTGGCTTAAAACCAAGTCTAATTTGAGCATCTATATCTGGAGTATCAATCTCTCGATTATTATGGGCATTACGATGAAGAGCCTGATCCACGCGCCCGTTTCGGGCTGGGTACTGGCCATGATGTGCCTTATTCCGCTGGTGCTCTCTGTCTTTCAGTTCTCTCTGGGTAAGGCTGTTGGTCGGCGTTATGGCGACAGCATCGGCGCGGGGCAGGCCCTCGGACAGAAGAACACCGTCGTGGGGATATGGCTTACCATCTCTTTTCTGAATCCCTATGCCTCTATCGCCCCCTGCGTCTACGTCATTTGGCAGAATATTATCAATGCCGTGCAACTGTGGTATAAAACAGAAATACGGCTATCTGAAATGGTAACGGAAATACTGAATCAACCCTGTGAAACTTATGGAAAGCAAAGAATGTGAACAACTGCTCAGTCGACACGGAATCAAACCCACCGCCAACCGCGTCGTTATCCTCAGGACGCTGGCCGCCGCCTGCCGTCCGATGTCGATGCGAGAGCTGGAAATGGAGATATTCTCTATTGATAAGTCGAATATCTTTTCGTGCTTTTGGCCGTGTTCCGGGCCCGCCGGTTGGTGCATGTTATTGAAGACGGCGACGGTGGAACACGTTATGAACTCTGTTATAGTCATGATGAGGACAACGATGAGGACGAGCACATGCACTTCTTCTGTGAATGTTGCCACCAGACTTCCTGCCTGCCCGATCTGCCCGCGCCCGAAGTTTCGCTGCCCGAAGGCTACCGGTTGCACAGCGTCAACTGCCTTATAAAGGGCATTTGTCCGACCTGAGCCCGCAAAAGGAGATAGGATGGACGGACGCAATGCTTTAAAATGTTTTGATGAAATAGTTGCAAACAAGCAATATTTAGGGTAAATTTGCGCCTGCCCTAAACCTGTGACTAATCATATATTAATGTATATAAAGCTCTCGAACAAAAATAATACTGAAATGAAAACAACAACCATCTCAAGTCGCTCATAAGGCTTCACTGACTTCAAGGAGTTCCTTGTGCCCTTTATTCTGATAACCAGTCTTTTCTTCTTGTGGGGCTTCGCACGTGCTATCTTGGATGTGCTCAATAAGCATTTTCAGAACGAACTTGATATCAGTATCACGCAATCGTCGCTCATTCAGGTTACCACCTATTTGGGATATTTCCTGATGGCCATTCCCGCAGGGTGGTTTATCAATCGTCATGGCTATCGGTTGGGTGTGGTGGTAGGCCTTATGCTGTTTGGTATCGGTGCCTTGCTGTTCATTCCCTGTTCGGCTATGGGCACGTTTTATGCCTTTTTGAGCGCGTTGTTTATCATCGGTTGCGGTCTGGTATTTCTGGAAACGTCGGCCAATCCCTACGTGACGGAACTCGGTCACGAAGATACCGCCACCAGTCGGTTGAATTTTTCGCAGTCGTTCAATGGTTTGGGCAGTCTGTTTGCTACTTTTGTAGTGGGGCAGTTCTTCTTCTGCGGCGCGCGAAGTTCGAGTGACGTGGTTATACCTTATACGATTTTAGGCGTGTTGGTACTGTTGATCGCGTTGGTTTTTTCGCGCGTCAATCTGCCCGAAATCAAACACGAAGAGACTCCCGAGGACAAAGTGGCTGACACACGGATCATGAAACTCTTCCGGAATCATCCCATGTTCGTATTCGGACTCTTTGCGTTGCTGGCCTATGAGGTAGCGGAAATATCGATAAATAGCTATTTTATCAACTTCGTGACAGGACAGGGATGGATGGACGACAACAGTGCCAGCATTGTATTGACCATCGCTTTGGCCTTCTTCATGGTGGGACGATTCATTGGAAGTTGGATTATGCGTCGGGTGTCAGCCGAGATTATGTTGCTTCTTTGCGCGGTTGGCAGTGTGCTTTGTATGATAGTAGTGCTGTTCGATTTAGGCAAGTTGGCCATGGTAGCCATCATTTGCAACTATCTATTTGAAGCCATCATGTTTCCCACAATCTTCTCTTTGGCCTTACAGGGCTTGGGAAACCTGACGAAGAGCGCGTCTTCGTTGTTGATGATGACGCCTATCGGTGGCTGTGGTTTCCTGTTGATGGGATGGATTGCCGATAGTACCAATCTGATTATTCCGTTCCTCATCCCCTTCTTCGGCTATTTCATCGTGCTGTTGTTTGCTTCCGAACTGACTCGAAAGAACGCGTCGTTTAAGCGATGAGGCTAAACCGACAGACGCTAATTTGTAACCCCTGTTTTACAAATGCAAGAAGAACGGTGGTATTTCGTATTATTCTTAACTTTTTAACCCGTGCGCATGACTAAATCATGCGCTATTTTTGTATTGCGGAAAGAAAATGGTAATTTTGCATGCGATAGAAGTTATCAGATAACATTTTTTTCATATAATAAATATATAATTATGGCAGTAAGTTTCAAAAGAATTAGGTCTCGTAAATACACGCGAGATGTTCAAGAGAGCTGTAGACGGTGGTTATGCTATTCCGGCATTTAACTTCAATAACTTGGAGCAACTTCAGGCTATCATTAAGGCTTCTTCAGATTTGAAATCACCGGTTATCCTGCAGGTTTCAAAAGGAGCGCGTAAATATGCCAACCAGACATTGCTTCGTTATTTGGCAGAAGGTGCTGTTGAGTACGCGAAAGAATTGGGATGCAACCATCCTGAAATCGCATTGCACCTTGATCATGGCGATAGCTTTGAGCTTTGCAAAAAGCTGTGTAGACACAGGTTTCTCTTCTGTAATGATCGACGGCTCTTCACTTCCTTATGAAGAGAACATTGCTCTGACCAAAAAAGTGGTAGAATACGCGCATCAGTTCGACGTAACGGTTGAGGCTGAGCTCGGTGTTCTCGCCGGTGTTGAGGATGATGTTGTTGCAGAGGTATCTCACTATACTAAGCCGGAAGAAGTTGTTGACTTTGCTACACGTACAGGTTGCGACTCTTTGGCTATCTCTATCGGTACTTCTCACGGTGCTTACAAGTTCACTCCCGAGCAGTGTACACGTGACGAGAAGACCGGTCGTTTGGTTCCTCCTCCATTGGCTTTCGACGTTCTCGAGGCTATCGAAAAGCAACTTCCTGGCTTCCCAATCGTTCTCCACGGTTCATCTTCTGTTCCTCAGGAGTACGTTGACATCATCAACGAGTACGGTGGCAAGATGCCTAACGCTGTTGGTATACCTGAAGAGCAGCTTCGCAAGGCTTCTAAGAGTGCTGTTTGCAAGATTAATATCGACTCAGATTCACGTTTGGCCTTCACAGCCGGTGTACGTGAGACCTTCGCTCTGCACCCGGATTACTTCGATCCTCGTCAGTATTGCGGCAAGGCTCGTGAGTATATGGAGCAGCTCTACGCACATAAGATTAAGGAAGTGCTTGGCTCTGACAACAAATTGGCTCAGCTCGACTAAGACATTCGCATGGCTTGGGCAGCGTTTTATTGACCCAAGATTATGTTTAAATATTAAAAATCCGGTCTCTAAAACGACCGGATTTTTTATTTTTAGTTGTGATTTGGTTCGTTAATACGCGTATATTTGCTACTTTTGGGGCCAGAATGACAAGAAAACAGAATTTTTATTGCTTTTACAATATTTTTTTACAGTCTAATAAATTTCATTGCTTAATGATTTATTTGTAAATTTGTAGGCGAAAAGCCTCTATATGTTTTTGATGAAGCATGAAAAGAGGAATTTACGTAGTATAGAATCGTATTAAAGACTCTGAAATATTTTTTTATGACTCTCTATTTTTGAAGGCGCTTGTTGTCCGTGAGGATATGCAGGTGCTTTTTATTGATGGTAAGCAGAGTTTTAGTCTATAGACGAGTAGTAGGTTATAAAGTATAAGATTTGGGTGGAGGCGTTGTAGCTTATTTACTTTGCTTTTTTTGATGAGCAATAACACCTTTGGCTTATTCTAAATTCTTGCAAAAATGGTTGCGCTTTTAATAAATGTAAACAAAGCATGAGAGGATTCATTAATTATTGTTACCTTTGTGTTGCACAAGAATAAATGATATGAGATTTTTTTTAAGTTTAATTTCTGCTTTTGTATTGCACAGCGGAGTGGTTGTCTGGGCAGGAATACCTGGCAAGAATCCAGCAAAAACAGTAGAACAGGATCAAGGTTATATTGTTTCAGGAGTGGTACTTGATGTATCTGGAGAGCCCTTAATAGGAGTTACGATACAGCAAAAAGGCACGGAGAATAAAGCGATGACCGATATGAATGGTCGCTATTCTCTTCGTTTAAAGCCTGAAAGTTCCAAAACACTTATTCTGACTTATGTCGGGATGAAGACTAAAACTTTGGTGGCAACGGGGGCAACCATGAATATAACGATGGAAGAAGATGCCCACTCGTTGCAAGATGTAGTGGTCGTTGGTGCGTATGGAACCGCCCAAAAGCGTAGCGATCTTGTCGGCAGTGCTTATCAAGTGAACGCCGAACAGCTAAAGGGGTTGCCGAAACAACGGCTTGATGTTATGCTCGAAGGTTTGATTCCGGGTGTCAAAATTGATCCCTAATACGACAGATCCGGGCAGTCCGCGGACTCGTTTCAATGTGCGTGTGCGTGGTGAATCTTCGCTGAATGCCTCCAATGAACCCCTTTGGGTGATTGATGGAACACCATTGTACACGGGCGATAAGACCAATATGATGCCCGGAACAAGCTATTCCATTAGTCCATTGTCGTTTATTAACCCCGATGATATCGAATCGATTACGGTATTGAAAGACGCCACTTCGACTTCTATTTATGGTGCTGATGGTGCCAATGGCGTTATTCTTGTAACCACAAAACGAGGGCATGAAGGTAGATTGACGATTCAGACTGCGGTGCAATATGGTGTTTCTAATATTGACGACAGTACTGCTCCCAAGGTGTTGAATGCTGCTCAGTGGATGGAATTAGCAAAAGTCGGCTTATAAGAATGCAGGGCTTGACATGCGTACATTCCCATTTCAAGATAATGATATGAATCGTTATTCTGCCACAGACACGAATTGGCGTGATATTTATTATGGAACGGGTCATAATTTCAATGCTAATGTCTCTCTTAAAGGTGGCTCGCAACGAACGGATTATTTCCTTTCTGGGCAATACTATAAGAAAAAAAGCACCGTGAAGGGCAACGATCAACAGCGTTTTACATTAAATTCTAATCTCGGATTTCAATTAACTAAAAAAATCTGAAGGTGAGTGTTGATCTCTGCTTCATATAATGATAATGATCTTTTTGCACTCGGTCGTGAGTATTATCAGCTTTTGCCCATCTATTCGCCTTATAATGCCGATGGTACAATCCGACTATATAATAAGGTGGTGAGTGGTATTGATGACAACGGCAATCTTATTTATAGTACGCAGCGGTTTATAACGAACTCCGTGGCTGAACGCGAACAGAATACGAATAATCAAAAGGCGTGGTTTCTGAAAGGTAATTTCAAATTGAAATACGATATTTTGAAAGGATTGAGTTACACGGGGCAATTCTCTTATGACTATCAGAGTACGCTGGAACAGATTTATAATTCGCAAAAGAACTGGACGGGAATGTCGAAAAGAAGGAAATCCTTTAGGCTATTCGCGCCGTTCTTCAGCAGATTATACCAATTGGGCGACGATCCATCGTTTTAATTTTAATCAGGTTTTTGGTAAACATCATATTGGTGGCGTGTTGGGTTTTTGAAGCTAAGTCGAATGCTTCTGTCACAATGTATGTTACGGGGCAGGGCTTTATCAATGACAAAGTGCAGAACGTGAGTTATGCCAATACGCGAGATGGCTATAATAGTAGTAGCAAAGCCAATAAGGTTTCGTTTCTCAGGCAGGCCAGTTATTCTTATGACCAGCGTTACTATCTGACCATCAACGCTCGTAAAGATGGAAACTCTCAGTTTGGTACCGATGTGCGTTGGGGCCAACTTTGCCTCTATGGGTGTGTCGTGGAATATGCACAATGAGAAATGGTTTAGGATTCCTTGGCTCAATGTCTTGAAGCTGAAAGCCAGTTACGGATCTAATGGAAACTCACGTTTGGGTTCGCAGGAGTCGCTTGGAACCTATCAATATGGCGAAAGTTTTTCATATAATGGCGAGATGGGCGGTGTGCAAGGGCAGTCGCCTAATTCAAAATTGAGTTGGGAAACAACCTATATGACCAATCTCGGAATCCGATTGGCAGTTCTCAATCGCATCGATTTCGAATTTGAATATTATCATAATAAGACCAAGAATCTGTTGAGTCAATTACCTGTTTCGCTGTTGACGGGTGATACGCGCGTTTATCGTAATATTGGCGAGCTTCTAAATCAAGGTGTTGAATTCACGTTGACTACCTATAACATCAAACCTAAGCGCGAAAATGGATTCAGTTGGAAGACAGAAGTCAACCTATCACATAACAGTAATAAGCTGACAAAGTCGTATCGTGGAACCCAAGTTAACTTTAGCGACGGTATTTCTTGGATAGAAGGCGAAGATACAAAAGACCTATTATCTGGTTCGTTGGGCAGGTGTTGACCCGTATGACGGCAGTCCCATGTGGTATGATGCTAAAGGCAACATCACGAAAAAAACTATGACAGTGTGAACAATCGTGTGCGAGGAAAGAGTATGAATCCTACCATTACGGGCGGTATGACCAATAGTTTTACGTATAAAAGCATATCGCTGCGCTTCCAACTTGCCTATCAGTTTGGCGGTTATATCAATAGTTCTTTCGCAAGTCTTATGAATTCGGATGGTTATAGGATTCTTAGTGAGAATCAGGCCATAGAGCAACTGCTACGCTGGCAGCGTCCCGGCGACATCGCACGCAATCCTAAGGCAATCGCTAAAACATCAACCAACTCGTCAAGAAGTTCTACTCGCTTCCTTTATAAGAAAGATATCGTGCGCCTGCAAAACGTTGTGCTCAACTATCAGCTGCCACGCAATATCGTAAAAGGGTGGGGATTGTCTGATGCTTCTGTATCACTGATTGGTGATAATCTGCTTGCTTATAGTCCCTATTCGGGAAAGAACCACAATTCTTACAAGACTTTGATGAGTGGATACCCATTAGAGCGTACGTTCTCTATTGCATTTAACGTTGCATTTTTAAAATGATAAACTCAATGAAAAAGACTTTTCTATATACAGCGTTGGCACTTTGTTTGACTGTGCTAACGGCTTGTAACGACTTTCTGACGGTTGAACAGAAGGGCAAGACCACCATTCCTTCTTTCCTATCTGACCCACGTGGTTTACATTCAGGGCTGGTGAGCCTCATCAGAAGTATTTCAATCAATACGACAATCACTTTTTGAAATACCCGGAAGTGGCCGGCATAACAGCCAATCTTAGTCTTACGACGGGTTCGGATATGACAGATCAGTATAATTTTGTGCCAAATCCCGTTAGCGGCACGACCTCTTATTATATTTGGTACAATCTTTCCATAGCCTCGGCTAATGCCAATAACATCATTCAATATGCTCCGGATGTAGCTAAAAAATATCCGGAGAAAGCGACCTATTGCGAGAATCAGCGTGCCCAAGCTTTATTCTTGCGCGCCATGTGTCATTTTGATTTGGTTCGTGTCTTTGCGCAGCCGTATAATTATACGACCGATGCGTCTCATTTAGGGGTTCCGGTACTGACTCGGACGCCCGGCCCAAACGACAATCATAGCCGCAATACCGTCAGAGAAGTCTACAATCAGATTCTTTTCTGATTTGAAAGAAGCGGCAGGAATCTTGAACGATCATATCGCAACAGACTATCATTATGCTTCGTTGCAGGCCGTGCATGCCATGCTGTCACGTGTTTATCTTTATATGGAAGATTGGCAACAGGCCTACGATTATGCAGTGAAAGCTATTGCCAATCAGCCTTTGGCCGATGGTAATGCACTGATTGAAATGTATCAAGACCTGAATAAGCAAGGCGAAGCCATCTTCCGGTTGAGTGGTCAGAACCGTACAGGTATGCAAAAGGCTTTTTATAACACCGAGTGTGTACCTACAGATCAGCTGTTGGCACTCTTCGATGGGGCCGATGTGCGTCTGAAACTTTTGAAAGAGGCCGGAAAACCTAAGTGTTTGAAGTATAGTGCGCTTGTTATTCCCGACAAAAAAGACAATCATGAAGACCCTATCTTGTTCCGTTTGTCTGAAATGTATCTCACTGCAGCCGAAGCTGCGTGGCATCTGAATAAGTTTGAAGATGCCCGTCTTTATACCAGTGGCATTGTGAAACGTGCCGTAGGTGAAGCCAACGCTGCGGCGCGACTGGCTAATTATACTGACGCGACACTGATCAACATGATTCGTGAAGAGCGCCAAAAAGAACTTTGCTTCGAGGGCCACAGCCTTTTTGATATTACACGTTGGAAGCAGAATCTTGTGCGCGATGCCAACTCGTCATCATCGGTTAAGGAACTGAAATATCCGAGCGACCTTTTTATCTTGCCCATTCCGCAATATGAATTGGACGCTAATGACAAAATGCTCCCCAATCCCACAGTAAATAAGTAAAAACGATGAAGAAAATATTATATTTATTCATGATGGCAGCACTGCTCATAGGCTGCAATCAAGAAGAATTTGAAGGCTATGACACCCCGTTTGTTCATATTGCGACTTCCGATGGCCTCTCTGCTACAACCGTATTGACCAACGTGAGCAATATCAATGAATACTTGGTAATGGTAAGTTCGCGTCCTCTGACCTCTCCGTTTACCGTCACTTACGAAATCATTGTTGGCGATGGACTGCAAGAGGGTATCGATTACGAGATACTTACACAGGGCAACGGCATCCTGACATTTGCGCCCGGCGTTTATGATATGCCGATTAGAATCAAATGGAAGTCTCATATTGTAGACAAGACGAAGAATAACACGCTGATCATACGATTGACAGGGCAACAGTCAGAACATGACACTCGGTTTGCCGGGGCCTGCCGCTGAACAGAAAAGAACTTGTCATTACCAAAAAGAATCAAGGAGAGTAAGTCATGAAAAAAATATATTCTTATGCCGTGATGCTGGCAACTTTGTTGCTGGCTATGGCATGTTCGGACAGCAATAATTTCTTTTATCAGGAGAGCGGTGATGCTCCACAACTCCTTTCGTTCGGTTTTTATGCTGACGACAATCCGGATGTATTATCGAAAGACTACGTAGCTGAGCTCAATACGAATGCTCAAACAACCTCAACGCTCAATATCAGTATTGCCATGCCGGCCCCTTGTCGACAAAGCTCGTTTGATAGCGCGCTTCACGACAAACCGATGGCACCATCGTGAAAGTTGGTGATGAGGAGCAAACCAGTCAAAAGAGCGTGCAGAACTTTATGTTGCCGGTAGACTATACGATAACCAAGGGGGACGTGAATCGGCGTTGTGCCGTTACGGTTACCAAAGCGATGAATCAGCAATGGAAAAGAGTTAGCCGCTTTTGAAGCATACACCGTATATGGCGATCCGGTTCTTCAAATGAATCCCAAAACCAATGTTCCATACGTTGCTTTCAAGATTCGGTCTGACGAAGACAATCATCCGGTAGTCTTACGCCTCGATAAGGAGCATGCGTGGCAGTATGTAGGAGGTAAACGTTTGAGCCATAAGGTCAACAATTCTTACTTAGATTTCGACATCACTTCCGATGGGACGCCTTTCCTTGCTTACTCTGATCACGAAGCAAAGAATGTCGGTGCTTTGAGCGTAGAGAAGTTTGATGGTAGTAACTGGGGTTTTGTAGGGCAGGCAGGATTGCTGAATGCCCAGTCTAATTATGTCAGCTTGGCGGCTCTTGACAATGGAGAAATCGTTTCGGCTCAGGTCAATGGCAGCAGAAAAGGCGACTTTGCCCGTAATAAAATGGTTATTTCCAACTACAAGGATGGCGCTTGGAACAGTCAGATTCTTGGCCTGTTGTCCAATGATGTCTTCATGTGTAATATGGCAGGAAGTGGCAATGCTGCTTATGTTATCAGCATTAACCGTGGTAAGGTGGGCGCCGTGAATTATGGACACAATGTCCTTAAATATACCAATGGCGTTTGGACAGCTCTGCGAAGCAACTTTATCCGGCAGGGAAATACGACCAACAACATTGCCATTATTGGCATTACCGTAGCTCCCTGATGACGTTCCCTATATCTGGACGTTGGATAATGCCGACGGAGCCGACGCGATTCGTATGGAATATTATGACCAAAAGACCGAACAATGGTTTACTTTGGGTGGCAATGTTCTCCCATTAGGGCTTCACCCCCGATCGCAATACAGAGGTAGCATTGGCCGTAGCCAACAATGGTACTCCTTATATAGTCTATGGCAATGCGGCTGACCAAGGTTATCCCTATTTCATTTATCTTGACCCAGAAACGCAGCAGTGGAGCGCCCCCTGTGAAGATAGCGAGTTTCAAAGCTAAAGGGTTAGGCATTCAATTCTCCAAGACCGGCGTAGGCTACTTCACATGTGTCGACGCAAAGAATGTGCTACACACTTTTATCTATGAATAAACGATTCTTTTTTATTAGCCATTTCTTTACTCTCGATTCTGACCGTTGCAGCCCAACGTATGGTCGAGGGTAATGTCTTTGTTGACGAAAATCGCAATGGTATTTGTGATAACGGAGAGGAATTGCTGGCCGGAATCCCCGTGTCTAATGGTCGCGACATTGTCGTTACCAACGCGAAAGGCTGCTATCGTATAGCTTTGCCCGAGGGTTTCAGCCTTTTTCCCATTCTGCCGGCTGATCTGACGATAGATCGGAGCCGATTGGTCAATGCCCATTTCATCAATAGTCGTGTCGCACAGAAGCGTAATAATAACTTCGCCCTGGTCAGAAAGCCTGTCAAGAAGCATTTTTCAACTCAATCTGATAGGCGATGTTCAGGTGTCTAACTATCAGGAACTCGACTATGCCACACGCTCTCTGTGGCCCGAATTGCTCGATGGCGCGCCCTCCGATCTCAATCTTTTTATGGGCGATTTGGTCAATAATAACCTGTCGCTCTATGGCCGGCTACGCCAATTAATGGAGCAGTTGCCCCAGCAGACATGGACCGTTCTGGGCAATCACGACCGTGATGTCGATAGTTTGCGCCGTCGGCAGAGCAACACCTATACGGATTTCTTCGGTTCCGACGTCTATGCCTTCAATGAAGGGCAGGTACATTTCATCGTACTTAATAATGTATTCGGTGAGGGTACCCGTGGTTATACCGGACAACTGACCGACGAGCAGCTCACCTTCGTGCGCAACGACCTGCAATATATACCCGCCAATGCGCTGGTGGTGCTTTTGATGCACATCCCGTTGAGCGAAACCCGCAATCGCAATCAGCTTATCGAACTTTTCCGTGGGCGCGACCATCTGCTCGCCATAACGGGCCATCTGCATCGTGTTATGCGTTTTTCTATGAGCATGCAGGCGTTAAGGTTCGCGAATTAGGCGTCGGTGCGTCGTGCGGCTTTTGGTGGGTAGGCGAGAAAGACTGGCAGGGGCTGCCCGCGGCTTTTGCAGCAGGGAGGCGCTCCCCGCAATTATTTCGTTATGAAGTTTGATGACAACCGCTATCAGTTCCGCTTCAAGGGTATCGGACTTGATGAGCGTCGGCAGATGAATATCCATATTATGGGAATTGACCTCGCTCGATCAGCACCTGCGCGACTTCAAAGAAGTGGCTCCTCATCAAGCAATCATCACGGTGTGGGCGGCTGTGATTCTACGCAGGTCAGGTGTCGCGTAGATGGAGGCGCATGGCAAACTTGTGCCAAGGCATCGTTGATTGATCCCAATGTGGCGCGTATTCGTGAAATGAACTTGTTGCGGGCCTATCCCACGAAATACAATCGCGTCAATCCTATGCGTCGGCAGGCGTCGCCTCAGCTGTGGACGGTTGTGCTTACGGATGAGCAGTGCCGCAATGCCCACACGATAGAGGTGGAAGCTTCCGATCGGTTTGGCTTCCATGCGACAGGCCGACGTGCCTACGCTTTCCCTTAGCCCTTTTTGTAAAAATTTCATTCACTCAAAAGCGACACTTTTTTCAGCACCTTCTAGCGTTGAAAGAAGCCCTTGGCCACCTTTTGAATGGTGCGAAATAAGGCTTTGATGGTCTGATATATTGTTATTCTCGCCTCAAAGCATAACTTTTTCCCCTTTAAAGCATAGCTTTTTACATGCTCAAAGCAGCCCTTTTACATCCCTAAAAGGGCTGCTTTTTGTCTCATCCATAGCTACGCTTTTGCGTGGTTATGATGGGATAATTAAAGCGCAAAGTTGGTAAGTAGTTGACAGATAGCGAGATAACGGAATCGCAAAATACTCGCGTATTTGCCGGCAAAAAAACTTTTTTGTAGAAAAATAAAGGCACTTTTTGAGGGTAAATGTAAAGTTATTTCATGGGGCAATATTCAAACGATGCAACAGCTTTCTTCATCCTTTTTATTTGATAAGTATAACTATTTGGAAGCGCATGATGTGATGGGCCAAAGGGATGTTGTAGTCGCTTCCGATGTGGTTGGCTTTTTATCATCCCCCGAATTCAACAATAAGCTAAATGTTTTTAAATAGTTTTTGCGATAAATATTTTTGTCTTTTAATGAGTTATTCGTATATTTATACCCGATTTTTAATCGCCTATAAGTTTAATATCTACAATAAATATGATCCAAGAAAAAAACAAATTATTGAGTGCGTTCCTAACTTCAGTGAAGGTCGCAACAAAGAAGTAATCAAGCCAAATTACCGACGAAGTAGAGCGTGTAAAAGGTGTCAAACTGCTTGACGTTGACTCCGGGCGAGGCCACAAACCGTACTGTTGTCACCTTTGTAGGTGAGCCGCAGCAGGTGGTTGAGGCCGCTTTCCGCTGTGTAAAGAAGGCGGCGCAGCTCATCGATATGCGCCAGCACCATGGTGCCCACCCCCGTATGGGCGCTACCGACGTATGTCCGCTCATCCCCGTGGCCGGAATCACGCTCGAAGAATGCGCACGGCTGGCCCGTCAGTTGGCAGAACGCATTGCTGCCGAGCTGAAAGTGCCTTGTTATTGCTATGAGGCTGCCGCCGCAACGCCCGAGAGAAAGAATCTTGCCGTGTGTCGGAAGGGTGAATACGAGGGACTTCCGGAGCGCATGACAGCCCAAGCGGAAGCACCTGACTATGGTGCCCGTGCGTGGGATGAGCAACTGGCACGAACGGGTTGCACCGCCGTTGGCGCGCGCGACTTCCTGATCGCCACCAACTTCAACCTTAATACCACTTCCACACGCCGTGCCAATGCCATTGCTTTCGACGTGCGTGAGAAGGACGCCCACAACGTGAGGGCGGTTCGCCCGTGGGCAAGCCGATGAAGGATGCCGACGGAAATCCGATTATGATTCCCGGCACGCTGAAAAGTACGAAAGCTATCGGATGGTTTATCGACGAATACGGCATTGCGCAGGTGTCGATGAACATCACCGATATCAATGTCACACCGCTCCATGTGGCCTTTGACGAGGTATGTCGTTGCGCGCAGAATCGTGGTATACGTGTGACGGGTACCGAAATCGTGGGTCTTATACCGAAGCGGACGCTCCTTGAGGCGGGTATTTATTTCCTGAAAAACAGAACCGCTCAACGGGTATCCCGGAAGAAGATATCTTGAAAATCGCCATCAAGTCGATGGGGCTCGATGACTTGAAGCCGTTCAACCCCCGCGAAAAGGTTATTGAGTATCTGTTGGAGGACGAACAAAAAGACCGCCAAACTCATTGATCTGACCGTAAAAGGCTTTTGCCGACGAGACATCACGTGAATCTCCGGCACCGGGTGGTGGTACCATATCGGCTTTATATGGGCGCGCTCGGCGCCGCACTCGGAACAATGGTCGCCAATCTCTCCAGTCACAAGGCCGGATGGGACGCACGATGGGAAGAGTTCAGCACATGGGCCTGTCGCGGACAGGCTATACAGGCAGAACTGATGGTGCTCGTTGACGAAGACACCGAGGCTTTCAACCGCATCATGGCGGCCTTCGGACTACCTAAGGGTACGGACGAGGAGAAGGCTGCTCGCACGGCTGCCATTCAGGAAGCCACGTTGTTTGCCACGGAAGTGCCTTTGCATACGATGCAGGCCGCATTTAAGGTCTTTGAACTCTGCCGTGCCATGGCCGAAGAAGGCAATCCCAACAGTGTTTCCGATGCGGGAGTGGGCGTCTTGGCTGCCCGTGCGGCCGTCTTGGGAGCCGGACTTAACGTGAAAATCAACGCCGCCGGACTGAAAGATAGAGCCACTGCCGACCGGTTGGTAGGCCAGGCGAATACGCTGATAGCCCAAGCTAACGAGGCAGAAGCTGAGATAATGAAGATAGTTGAGGCTAAATTATGAAGTAAAGGAGATGTAGAAAGGAGTTATATAAAGGAGTTAAGGAGATAAGGAGTTAAAGGGAGTTAAGACAATAGCTTGGATATTGTGTATAGCTGGCTGTAATAGATATATCAAGGAGATAAATCAAGGAGTTAAGGAGATAAGGAGTTAAAGGGAGTTAAGACAATAGCTTGGATATTGTGTATAGCTGGCTGTAATAGATATATCAAGGAGTTATATCAAGGAGTTATATCAAGGAGTTAAGAAGATAAGGAGTTAAAGGGAGTTAAGACAATAGCTTGTATGTAGTATATTATATATGGTCGTTCGTAACAGATAAGAATTATTACAACCAGAAAACATTTGTCTTAACTCCTCAGCGAGCGTAGCGAGCGATAACTCCCTTTAACTCCTTAACTCCCCAAAGAAACTCCTTAACTCCCCAAAGATACTCCTTATCTCCCCAGAACCTCCTTTCCCCCAAAGAACAATAACCATATACCCATCTTCAATGAACTAAAAACCCTAAAACAAATATGAACAAAGAAGCTTTTTATAGCCGACATCCGTGCCAGCATTCCCTGACATTTTACCAGAACCACAGGCCTATGATACCACCATCAATCATGCGCCCAAGCGTAAGGATATACTTACGCCCGAAGAGAAGAAGCTGGCTCTTCGCAACGCGTTGCGCTATTTCCCTAAGAAGTTTCACGCAGTGTTGGCTCCAGAGTTTGCCGAAGAGCTGCGCCTGTATGGTCGTATCTATATGTATCGTTTCCGTCCCTACCTATGAGATGTACGCCCGTCCGATCGATGAATATCCGCATAAGTCGCGGCAGGCAGCTGCTATCATGATGATGATTCAGAACAATCTCGATAAGGCTGTGGCGCAACATCCGCACGAACTGATTACTTATGGCGGCAATGGCGCGGTGTTCCAGAACTGGGCGCAGTATCACCTGACGATGAAATACCTGAGTGAGATGACCGATGAGCAGACACTCGTCATGTATTCGGGCCATCCGCTCGGCCTGTTTCCTTCCCATCGGAATGCGCCACGTGTCGTGGTGACCAACGGAATGGTCATTCCGAACTACTCGAAGCCCGACGACTGGGAACGCTACAACGCCCTCGGGGTCAGTCAGTACGGCCAGATGACAGCCGGTTCATACATGTATATCGGACCGCAGGGCATCGTTCACGGCACAACGATTACCGTTCTGAATGCCGCACGCAAACGACTGAAGGCCGGTGAGACCAGTATCAAGGGCATGCTCTTCGTCACTTCCGGATTGGGAGGGATGTCGGGCGCGCAGCCCAAAAGCCGGTAACATCGCCGGAGTGGTCAGCATTACCGCTGAAATCAACCCGTTGGCAGCGCGGAAGCGTTACGATCAGGGGTGGGTAGACGAACTTCATACTTCGCTCGACGAACTTATTCCGGCCGCGTTGAAGGCTGTTGAGGAGAAGCGCACGGTGTCTATGGCATACGTGGGCAACGTGGTTGACCTTTGGGAACGGCTGGCAGAGGAGAATATACGTGTGGACTTGGGCAGTGATCAGACCTCGCTCCACAATCCGTGGGCCGGCGGTTATTATCCCGTAGGCCTCACGTTGGAAGAGTCTAAGCGCATGATGGCGGAAGAACCGGCGCTCTTCAAGGAGAAGGTTCAGGAATCGTTGCGCCGTCAGGTGGCTGCCATCAACCGGTTGACGGCTCGTGGTATGTACTTCTTCGACTATGGAAACGCTTTCCTTTTAGAGTCAAGTCGTGCGGGAGCAGCCATCGTTAAGGACGACGGAACGTTCCTTTATCCGTCATACGTGCAGGATATTATGGGTCCGATGTTCTTCGATTACGGCTTCGGCCCGTTCCGTTGGGTATGCTCTTCGGGCGATCCGAAGGACTTGGAGTTACCGATCGCCCTCGCCACAGAGGTGCTGGAGGAGATTCGGAAGACAGCTACGCCCGACATTATCGGCCAACTCGACGACAACATTCACTGGATAAAAGAGGCCGGCAAGAATCATTTGGTAGTGGGTTCGCAAGCCCGTATTCTCTATGCCGACTCCGAAGGGCGTACAAAAATAGCCTTAGCGTTCAACGAAGCGATACGTAAAGGTGAGATTTCGTGCCCTGTTGTGCTCGGCAGAGATCATCACGACGTGTCGGGTACGGACTCTCCGTTCCGTGAAACATCGAATATCTACGATGGATCACAGTTCTGTGCCGACATGGCTATCCAAAACGTAATCGGCGACTCTTTCCGTGGGGCTACGTGGGTGTCTATCCATAATGGTGGCGGCGTAGGCTGGGGAGAGGTCATTAATGGTGGTTTCGGTATGGTGGTAGACGGTAGTGAAGACGCCGAGCGACACATCCGCCAGATGCTTCTCTGGGATGTGAATAACGGAATTGCTCGCCGTAGCTGGGCCCGTAACGCAGGTTCGATGGACGCCATCCGCCGGGAAATGGAGCGTACGCCCAACCTTTATGTGACCCTTCCTAACCTCGTAGACGATGAAGTCATCGACACAATATTTTTAATAACCTTAATTTATAATCCTAAAAATCACTAATAAGAACTATGGACGAGATTCATCAAATCAGTGCCAAAGCACCTTTCTATAGAACAAATAGGGGAAATCATTAAGAATGGGACAAAGCTCGAACTATCGGAAGACGCACGATAGCGCATCATTCGTTGTAGAGAATATCTCGACAACAAAATAAAAAGAATCCGACAAACCGATTTATGGTGTGACGACAGGATTCGGTCTCACTCTGCAAAATATCCATCGACAAGGATCGTCTGGCCCTGTTACAGAAGAATCTGATGATGTCTCATGCTTGCGGTGTAGGCGAACGGGTGCCTAATGAGATTGTAAAAATCATGCTGTTGCTGAAGGCTCAGTCGCTCAGCTATGGCTATTCAGGTTGCCAGTTGCAGACCGTAGAGCGATTGATAGACTTTTTTCAACAACGACATTTATCCCATCGTGTACATGCAAGGGTCTTTGGGCGCGTCGGGCGACCTTGTTCCTTTGGCCCACTTAACCTTGCCTTTGATAGGTATGGGAGAAGTGGAATACGAAGGGAAATCGTTTCCGGCGCGAAGATTCTGGAGAAAATGAATTGGCAACCGATTCAACTTGTTTCTAAAGAAGGGCTTGCCTTGCTCAACGGAACGCAGAATATGAACGCGTTTGCCGTGTGGGCACTTTTGCAAAGCGAGCGACTGAGCGACTGGGCGGACAAAATCGGCACCATGTCGTTGGAAGCCTACGATGGTAGGATTGAGCCGTTCACCCATGCCGTGCATGCCGTGCGCCCTCATCAGGGACAAATTAGGACGGCCGCACGGATTACCGAACTGCTGGAAGGTAGTGAACTGATTAGGCAACCCAAGGTGAATGTGCAGGATCCTTACTCTTTTTCCGTTGCATGCCGCAGGTTCATGGTGCTTCGAAAGACACCATTGCCTACGTGAAATCCCGTGATCGACATAGAGGTGAATGCCGCCACAGACAATCCGACGGTATGCCCCGACGAGGATCTTGTTATCTCTGCGGGAAACTTTCATGGCGAACCCTATTGCGCAACCGATGGATTTTCTTGCCATCGCTCTGTGCGAACTTAGCAACATTTCTGAACGTCGCACCTACAAACTTGTATCGGGAACGCGCGACCTTCCCAGTTTCCTGGTTGCCAAACCCCGGGCTAAAACAGTGGTTTCATGATACCGCAATACACGGCGGCTTCTATCGTCAGTCAGAGTAAAAACCCCTGTGTACGCCGTCATCGGTAGACAGCATTCCTTCGTCGCAAGGGCAGGAAGATCATGTCAGTATGGGTGCCAATGCGGCCACAAAATTGTATCAGGTGGTACTGAATACGGAGCGTGTGTTGGCCATCGAGTTGTTCAATGCCGCCCAAGCCTTGGAGTTCCGTCGGCCGTTGAAGTCTTCTCCTGCCATCGAAGCCATTCATGAGGCTTACCGCAAGGAAGTGCCCTTCATCGACAACGACGAGTTTATGGCGCCGCATATTACCAAATCGGTAGAATTTTTTTAAGAAAAATAAGTTTTCCATCCCGCTTCCCTCTCCACTGCGAGGGGGAAGTGCTAAGAAAAAAAGCAATGATATAATGAAACGATTCGTAACAAAACATAGGACTCCTTGCCGGTGTAGGGCATGATGGAAAACGCTGCTTGAAAGGTAAGGAAATGGGACAACTCAATACCATCGCCAATGCTTATCTGGTGATTGAGGACGGACGATTTGCGGATTACGGAGAAATGACGGCCTGTTCCAGTCCGATCGGCGACGTGGAGGTTATCGACGCGCAAGGTGGTGCTGTACTTCCGTCATGGTGCGACTCCCATACGCATATTGTTTATGCGGGCAGTCGTGAACAAGAATTTGTAGATAAGATTCGTGGACTCAGCTATGCGGAGATTGCACAGCGGGGAGGTGGTATTCTCAATTCTGCCGATCGGCTTCACGAAATGAGTGAAGAAGAACTCTATCAGCAAGCGATGAAGCGGGTAGATGAGGTGATTCGGAAGGGTACGGGTTGCCTGGAAATCAAAAAGCGGATATGGACTTAATACCGAAGATGAGTTGAAGATGCTTCGTGTTATTCGGCGTATCAAAGAGACAACACGTGTAAAAGTGGTTTCAACATTCTTGGGCGCGCATGCCGTGTCACGAGCTTACAAAGGTAGACAAAGTGACTATGTAGACCTGATCATTAACGAAATGATACCTGCTGTGGGCGCGGAGAAGTTGGCAGACTTTATTGATGTGTTCTGTGACGCGGGCTTCTTCACACCCGAAGAAACCGCACGCCTTCTTGAAGCGGGTGCCGTTTATGGCATGCGGCCGAAGATTCACGCGGATGAACTGGCTTCATCGGGCGGCGTGGAGGTAGGTGTGCGACACCACGCGCTGTCGGTAGACCATCTGGAGAGTATGACCGAAGAGGAAATAGACCTGCTGTTGAATAGTCAGACCATGCCGACAGCCCTTCCGGGAACATCGTTTTTTTCCTGAATATGCCTTTTTGCTTTAGGGACGCAAAATGATAGATCGTGGACTTCCATTAACGCTTGCCAGCGACTATAATCCCGGTTCCACGCCCTCCGGTGATATGAAATTCGTCGTTTCACTGGCCTGTATCAAGATGCGACTGATGCCTGCTGAAGCCATCAATGCCGCCACTCTTAATGGTGCTTGTGCCATGGGGCTGAGTGAAAAACTATGGTTCTATCACCCGAGGAAAGGTTGCCAACTTCTTTATTACTGCCCCAATCCCTTCCATTGAATTTATTCCATACGCTTATACAAGCCCCCTTGTGCAGCGAGTTTTTCCTGCAAGGGTAGAATATATGTAAAAAGGAGATCATTAAAATGCGTGCGCAAAGGCATGTTGAAAGCTTCGCTCATATTGATTCGTTTAATAGATGGCGATATGCCAAATCTTTATTTTTATATTTCCTTGCCCAATCCAAAAACTTTCCATACCTTTTGCCCACGAATTTTAAACAAAACGTAAGTTGAGAACGATAGAGATATACACACTTTCCATGCCATGCGCCCCACATAACGGCATATTGGCAGCGCAAGAAAATCGCGATTTTCTTGTAAAAAGTGGTCCGATTATTTGGTAGTTCCAAATAATTTGCTACTCTCTCTCTCTCTCTCTCTCTAGTAGAGCAGACGTAAACACCACACTTTTTCTTTCACGCGTACGCGCGCGAGGCACGCCTCGCAATCCCCGATAAACAAAGGGCTCAACAGAGTTCCCTTTGTTCGCTTTTTCATGCCCTTTTGCCAAGCCGCACAAGGGGAAATAACAAAAGTTTTCATAACATAATTCACACAAAAAAATGATGAAACAAACATTCACACTTTTTCTTATTGCTTGTAGCGTTATTACTGCCCGAAAGCTCAGCAGCGCAAACGGTCTACAGTGTCGTTTCCGAAGGCCTTACCCTCAACTTCATCGTAAACGGCACGGAAGCAACTATTACGGGAACGCCAGACAAAACACCATCGACCACACAAGGTTCGAGCTATGTGTTAAATAATGGTGGTGTTCTTAAAATCCCTGCAACGGTGAGCGTGGGGGCAAATACTTACACGGTCACTCGAATAGCAGGATACGCATTTAGTGCCTGCGGTATTACTTCTCTAACCTTACCTCCCACACTGAAAGTAATAGAGGAAGGAGCTTTTTTTCATGAATACCACTGATATTGCTTATGATGATTTAATTATCCCTGCCAGCGTTCAAAGGATTGAAAGCCAAGCATTCAGAAATCATCGTATCAAGCATCTTTCTTTCGAGGCAGGCTCACAACTCTCTTATTTAGGACATGTCGCTTTCGGAACTTATCGCCCTGCATCAAAAATCATGGAGTGAAACCTTTACTGGGCAGTCTTCTGAATACAACATAGAATATTACGACTTTTCCAACACACAATTGACGAGTTCTATGTTTCAACAAATACCCTATGGTCAACAGTTTTATGCGTCTCTTACGCTTCGAGGCCGAATCTTGATGTATCTCCCGGCAACTTTCGATGTTTATCCTTGTGGTGGTTTGAACAAGCCAGATATGAGCGGTGGCAGCATAGCCCAAACTGCAGACGAGACTAACATCGTGCGTGCCGACGGTTACTGCGACAACCTGCTCATCAGTGATGACTTGTCGTTCCGCGCGCCCAAAGCATTCACGGCCAAGAAAGCCACCTACAACCGCACTTTCAGCAACACCACAGGCAAGGCCGTGAGCACCCTCTACCTGCCGTACCCCACCGACCTGCCCGCCGGAATGCAGGCCTACACCCTCACCCAGAAAGGCCTTGACATCAACGGCGATAAGGCCTTCTGCTTCTCTCCGTTACCCCTCGGCACCCGCCTCGAGGCCAACAGACCCTACCTCGTGCGTATCACCGACGGTCAGTCTCACACCCTGCCCGAAATGCAAAATGTTTTTTGTCCCTGTAACTCCAGACATACAATCATCAGCTGTAGAAGCAACTGCTGATGGTGATTGGAAATTTTATGGCACAACAGAGTTTATACATAATACCGTCGCGTCAACTAAAAAGGCTTACTATCTCAATGGCAACAAGTGGTGGGCTGTACAGAACGGCGTTACAAATGACTACATAGCCCCCTACCGCTGCTTTATTGCCAGCCCCACAGGCGCTGTGCCCGCCAAGAGCTTCCTCATGGTTTTGGACGATGAGGTCGATAGTACCGTAACAGGAATTCGACAGCTTGAGCACAACACCGAAGCTGACATCCGGTGTGGTCGCTATACGTTCTATTCCATTGATGGTCGTCAGCTCGGCACAGATTATAACGCGCTCGAACGTGGACAAATCTATATTGTCAATGGCAAGAAATTTTTATAAATTCTAAAACATAGGAGGACTTGAAAAATGAAAAAGCAAACTTACATACGCCCCACCATACAAATATTGACGCTCACACCCGAAAATTTTCTCTGTCTATCTGTGCCCATCGGTCCCGGCCCAGGTCCTGGAGGCGGCGGACAAGCCAAGCCCGGCAATTTCTTCGATGAAGAGGAGTCTGATAACGACCTTTGGGAAGAAGAAACTGAGGATTAATACGTAGCAATACCCTAAAACTGCTCGTCAGCCGTGGCTGAAAACCGAGAAAACGGCGAAAATCGGCTTTCGCCGTGGCGGACGAGTAAAAAAACGGCAAAAATATCATTTCCGCTCGGGCGGAAATGCAAAAACGAGAAAAAACAGCGTTTCCGCCGCGGCGGAAAAAAATAAAAAGAGATAAATTCTGAGTTTCCGCCGCGGCGGAAACTTTTTTTCAATCACTTTTAATTATTTATTACCATGATGATTAAAGAAATGAAACGAAGCAACCTTCAAAACATGGAGCACTTCCAGTTTGCTTCTCACGTCATCGCCATGTGCGAGGAGTCGGCCATCGAGAAAGTGAAGGCAGTGCTGGCACCACTGAAGGCGGCGGTGGCCGAGGAAGATAAGGCTCTGAATCAGCCGCGACGAGAAGAGGGTACGCAGGAATTGGAAGAACTCGACCGCGCGCGCGACCGGGCCTATCGGGCACTGCAGCTGTTGGTGGAAATGCACGCTTGCTCGGAAAAACGCCGACATGCGGAAGGCGGCGCAACAGATGGACGACGTGATGAGTCGCTATCCGAAACTCTTGACGGCTAACTACGACAAGGAGTCGGGCATGGTGAAAAAAATCTGATTACCGACCTGCGTGCCGCGGAGCTGACGGCTTCCGTGACGAAATTGGCCGCCGCGGCCCATATCACCTCGTTTGGCCACGGCCAACGAGCAGTTCGACCAGCGTTATCGCTCACGACTGAAAGGGGCTGTGCCGTCGGGCACGTTCGACCTCAAGGCTCTGCGTGCGGCTACGGACAAGGCTCTGAATGCCGTCATTCGCCGCATGGATTCGCTCGACGATCTCGAGCCCGAGACGCCGAAATTGGCCGACCTCATCACGCAGTATAACGGGTTGGTCGAGAAGCGTCGCATGACGCTGGCCCATCGTGCCGGCACGTCGCAGATGGCTCGCGACAAGCGCAAGGCCGAATACGCCGACATGCTGAAAAAGGGTTTCGCGACCTTGGAAGAGCGGCTGAAATTGGAAAAAGACAGCCTATCGTTCACGGGAAAAACCGAAGGCACAGGCTCGAAAACGGCACTATCAGTTGGCCATCAAGGGCCAGACTGAGCCTGACGGCAAGCCCAAGACAATGTGGGTGAGCGTGAATAAGGATGGTTCGCTTTTACATTGTCGAAAAAGACAACGACGACAACGACGGCCGAAGCCGTGAGGAAGTTGTGAGGGTGTAAGGATGAATAGTTACCCTTTTCGGCGCAGACATTTTTTACACCCCGACACCCTCACAACTCAACAACTTAAAAATATGTATCTCTAAATCTAAAATTTGGCGCGGGCTGTGTGTGAAACACGGCCCGCGCCTTTGGTTTATAACTATCTGTAAAAAAATTACTTGTCGAGTGGCTCTGTTTCCAATCGGTTTACATTACCGGTGACAGGGTCGAGCAGCAGATGAGTGGTGAATTTCTTGCCGAAGAGTTCGCCACTGAGCGGCTCGACACGGCCGAACTGGGCTGCGTAGAGTTCAAACGTATAGCGAGGCTCTGTGAAATCAATGAGGGTAATCTTGATTTTTGCCGGGTAGATTGACCGCTATGCCGCAGTCGTCTTTCGATTTCTTTCCGTCATACGCTATCATGGGCTTTATGGTTTGCACGGTACGGAGGTCTTCTACTTGAGCAAAGTAGGGATTTCCGCTTAGATCGTCGGCTTCGACGAGGCCATAATGTTTCGAGAAACGAAACACAAGCGTCTTCTCTCCGTCCTTCTGTGGTATGAACGTTATCTCTTGTTCCAGCGTGTCTACTTGCGTTGTGCCTTGGAAGGCCTGCAGCAAGGCTTTCTCCTGGCGGGTAAGTTGTGCCAGCATAATCTTAAGCTGTTCGCCGTCTTTGGGCATAAACTCAGCTTCGCCGCGCGTGAGTAGATTGCGGCTTTCACGGATATCGGTTATTTCTTGCGCGATGAGTTCGGCCATGCGTGGCTTGTTGCCTGCGGCAAGAATATCTTCGGTAAAAGAAATCGCGTGGATTCGGCGGTGTAGTCTTAGGGCCGGGCCGGAAAGGTTGGGGTGGTGTTGGGCGTACGGACTTATCGTTAACGGCCATGAGCACTCCGTTTTCGTCACGGTCGAGACTAATAATACTGTGCTTCTTATCAATCAGAGCCGTGAATTGTTTGGTAGAATCGGGCAGTCCTATGGCATGAAGGTTTACCCGAATTAAGCGATATTGAGTTTGTGGTTGCATACCCACGTTGCTTAATTTCATATAACGGTCGGCATAATTAGCCATCTCGCCGGGTGTATAGGTGCTTTTTCGATGAGCAATTTAAACTTAACGCCCGTCTTAGGCAAAAAGTATGTTGCGCCATTGACGGGTTCCTGTGCCATGGCCGGTATGAAACAGCAGGCAGCCATGAGTGTAACGATAATGAGCTTTTTCATAAATTATGATGGTGATTTTTTCTTAATGTTTGGAGTTGGATTAGCGGAGAAGCGAAATTCCGTTAATCATTGATGCGCAGAAATGCCTTGGGCAGGTATTGAATGAGATCACTTGCGATGAGACTTTCTTTACCTAAGTCCTTGATAGCGATGTCGCCGGCCAGCCCATGCAGATACATGCCTAAGAGACAAGCTTCTCGTTGCTGATAGCCGCGAGCCAATAGTCCGGTGATGATGCCGGTGAGCACGTCGCCAGAGCCGGCAGTGGCCATGCCGCTGTTGCCGGTTGAATTGAAAATGACGTGTCCGTCGGGCAGGCAGAGTGCGGAATAATGCCCTTTCAGTATGATGTAGGCTCCGAAATGCTGTGCCATGTCGCGTGCTTTTACCAATCGATCGTAGCAATCATTGCTTTCTGTGCCTGTGAGGCGGTCGAACTCGGCAGGGTGTGGTGTCAAGATAATACCTTGTGGCAGCTGTTGCATCCATGCACGATGGTTGCCCAATATATTGATTGCGTCCGCATCGAGCACCACCGGACATTGACAAGCACGAATCTGGGCTATCATGGCGATGGCGCTGTTTTCATGTTTGCCCAGTCCGGGTCCGATTCCGAGTGCGTCGATATCGTCTGTATTGATGGGTTGGGAGAAATAAGTTTCTTCCTTATCAATGCTCATGACGGCCTCGGGCACGTTCATTTGGAGAATAGAATAGTTGCATTTAGGTGTGTGGAGATACACTTTACCGGCACCGGAACGCAGACAGGCTCGGCCTGCAAGGGTGGCAGCGCCGCTCATACCATAGCTGCCGGCGATGAGCATGGCTGATCCCATGTTGCCTTTGTGGGCAAAGTCGCTTCGCGTACGCAGCAAAGAACGGATGTCGTTTTCCTCGACAATGGTATAATGAGCCTTTGTTTGGCGAATAAATTCGGGAGAAAGTCGGATGTCAAGCACCTTCAATCGGCCAATATACTGCTGATTGTCAGCCATGAGCATGGACAGTTTCTTCTGTTGCAGCGTCAGTGTAAGATCGGCTTGAATGATATTGGCGTGAATATTATATGTGTTGTCTTCGGTCATCAGGCCTGAAGGGATATCAATACTCACGACTTTGCAGGGTGCGCTATTGATATATTTGACGAGCGAAGCAAAGCCTCCGGCTAAAGGCTTGTTGAGTCCGGAGCTGAAAAGACCATCTACGACAAGAGTGTTCTTGTCGAGATGAGGAGGATCAAAGTTGAGCGTGATTTCGTTAAAAGGTATGAAGTTGGTGGCAGTCTATGGCCCGCTGGCGATTAACGGCACAATCTGGAGAAAGTTTGTTGTGAATATTAAAAAGGTAAACACTCACTGGTAGCCCTTGATGGCAAGTAATCGGGCTACAGCCAATGCGTCGCCACCGTTATTGCCCGGTCCGGCGAAGACTACAACTGGCACCGTTGCCGGCCATTGCTCACAAATCGCAAATGAAAGAGCTTTTTGCGGCGCGTTCCATTAGGTCGATAGAGGCGATAGGTTCATGCTCTATCGTGTAATTATCAAGCTCGTGAATCTGAGCACCGGTGAAAATCTTCATAGGTTGCAAATTTACAAAAATTAATGCAAAACGGTAATGATGTTACATGGTTTTTCGTATTTTTGCACCAAATTATACAATTCCCAGCTATGCGTAAAATTAAAATTTTGGATAAAACGTTCAGAACGTTTATACCTGAAGATAAAATCCAACAACGTGTAAAGGCTGTAGCCGAAAAAAACTTAATGAGGACATGGAGGGTAAGAATCCGTTATTATTGGCTGTGCTGAACGGTTCTTTTATTTTTGCAGCCGACCTTATGCGTAACATCACCATCCCTTGTGAGATTTCTTTTGTGAAGCTGGCTTCTTATCAAGGAACCACTTCTACCGGTAAAATCAAAGGAGGTAATCGGATTAAATGAGGATTTGACCGACCGAACTGTAATCATTATAGAGGATATTGTCGACACGGGTGCCACCATGAAGCAAATGATAGAATCGCTGGGAACGCGCAATCCAAAAATCGATTCATATCTGTTCGTTGCTCGTGAGCCTGATAAACTGCAGGTACCATTGAATATTGAATATGTCGCCTTTGAAATTCCTAACGACTTTATTTTTGGGATATGGCTTAGATTATGACCGACAGGGGCGTCAGTTGCGTGATATTTACGTATTGGATGAGTAGAATTATATAACAAATAATAGATGAAGAATATTGTAATTTTCGGAGCTCCGGGTGCAGGTAAGGGCACGCAGAGCGACAAAATCATTGAGAAGTATGGCTTGGGCCATATCTCTACGGGCGATGTGTTGCGTAGTGAAATCAAGAATGGTACAGAATTAGGCAAGACTGCCAAAGGATATATTGACAACGGTCAATTGATTCCTGATGATTTGATGGTGAATATTCTGGCCAGTGTTTATGATAGCTTTGGAACAGATCATAAAGGAGTTATCTTTGATGGCTTCCCACGTACGACACCACAGGCTGAGGCATTGAAGAAAATGCTGGCAGAACGTGGTCATAAGATTGCTGCCATGATAGAACTTTCCGTACCCGAAGAGGAGTTGATGGCCCGTTTGATCAACCGCGGTAAGGAAAGCGGTCGCAGCGATGACAATGAAGAAACCATCAGAAAGCGTCTGAACGTATATCATACACAGACCGCTCCGCTGATTGGTTGGTATGGAGGTGAAGGCGTACATTATCATGTAGAAGGTATTGGTACGGTAGATGACATTTTCGCTCGTATTTGCAACGTAATAGATAATCTTTAAATAGGTTTTGATTGATGGGTGTTGATGAATAGTATCATTTGTTAAGACTATTCAACGACACCCATTCTTTGTTTTATCCCTCCAATTTTTCCCTGTATATGGAAAGTAATTTTTGTCGATTATGTTAAGATATACTGTCGTTCCGGTAAGGGCGGCAGAGGCTCTATGCACATCTGCGCCATGTGAAGTACCAGCCCAATGGCGGTCCTGATGGCGGCGACGGAGGACGTGGAGGAAGCATTATTCTCAGAGGTAATCATAATTATTGGACGCTGTTGCACTTGAAATACCAACGCCATGTCTTTGCGGAGCACGGCGGAAACGGCGGACGCGACAAATGCCATGGCACGAATGGCAAAGATCAATACATCGACGTGCCTTGCGGAACGGTCGTTTATGATGCCGAAACAGGCAAATATATCTGCGATGTTACGTATGATGGTCAGGAAGTTGTGCTGCTGAAAGGTGGTAGAGGAGGGCTGGGCAATTTCCAGTTCCGCACATCTACCAATCAAGCTCCACGCTATGCGCAGCCCGGAGAACCGATGCAGGAAATGACTATCATCATGGAACTGAAGCTGTTGGCTGATGTCGGACTGGTAGGTTTTCCCCAACGCAGGTAAATCAACATTGCTATCTTCGCTGTCGAGCGCACGACCCAAGATCGCGAATTATCCTTTTACAACGCTGGAACCGTCATTAGGCATCGTGGGTTATCATGATCAGAAGAGCTTTGTGATGGCCGATATTCCCGGTATTATCGAAGGAGCCAGCGAAGGAAAAGGTTTAGGACTGCGCTTCTTGCGTCATATAGAGCGCAACTCATTGCTGCTTTTTATGGTACCCGGAGATACGGATGACATTAAAAAAGAGTATGAGATTCTGCTCAATGAGTTGAAACAGTTTAACCCCGAAATGTTGGATAAGCATAGGGTGTTGGCCATTACCAAGTGCGACTTGCTGGATGACGAACTCATCGAGATGCTCAAAGAAACGTTGCCTCATGATTTGCCGGTTATTTTTCATCTCATCGGTAACGGGCAAGGGATTACCCGAACTGAAGGACATACTCTGGAAGGAGCTGAATAGTGAGAGCAATAAGTTGCAAGAGATAACCTCAGAAGATACCCTTGTGCACAGAGATAAAGACATGTCGAGATTCTCGGAAGAACTTCTCGCCGAAGGAGCTGACGTGGAAATAGAGTTTATTGATGACGCAGAAGTAGAAGACGTAGAGGAACTTGACGACTTTGAATATGAATAAACCGGTCGTAACATCATATCACATGGCCGAAGAAGTGGTGGCTTTCTCAACGACCCGTAAGGGTGGGGTGAGTAAAGGCAACCATGGTGAATTGAATTTAAATGAATTCAGTGGCGACAATGCACAGGACGTTCTCACCAATCGAAGACTGATGGCTGAGCGTCTGGGCATAGCCGCCACTCATCTTATTATACCTCATCAGGTTCATGGTACGGACGTTCGGTTGATTTCAAATGATTTTTTTGCGTTGTCCAATCAAGAAAAGACCGCTTTTTTGGATAAAGTTGATGGCGTGATGACCAATCAAAAGGGCGTTTGTATTGGCGTGTCGACCGCTGATTGCATCCCTGTTTTGCTCTATGACACCAAACAGCATGCCGTTGCGGCCCGTACATGCGGGATGGCGTGGCACGGTGGCGAAGATTGTATGTCGGGCTTTTGGCTGACATGCACGCGGCTTTTGGTACAAACCCATCGGACATAAAGGCGGTCATAGGGCCCGGCATTAGTCTGAAGAATTTTGAAGTAGGACAAGAAGTGTACGACGCTTTCGCCCAAGCCGGCTTCGATATGAGCGAGATTGCGACCATGCAAGAAAAGTGGCATATCGACTTACCGCGATGCAATCAACTGCAACTGACGCAGTTGGGCGTGAAAGAAGACCATATCCAAATGTCGTCAGTGTGTACTTATGACCAATCAAATGAGTATTTTTCGGCCAGAAAATTAGGCATAGATTCAGGGCGAATCTATACGGCCATCATGCTAAAATGACCAATTCTATAACTTATGACACCTACAATTAAGACGAACCACCGAATGCGGTTTCTCTTTTCAGGCCTCTTCTTCGTTATGGTGACGTTGGCCTTTGCCCAGACAAAGAATCAGTTTACCGCAGCCGAGCAGCAGCAGATCAGTATAGAAACTCCGGGCTTGTTTGCCCGTTCTAACGCGTTTAATATTGATTTCAGTATATTAAGCGATAAAGAATATTCCTTTCCCTTACCCGTAGGAAAGGCCAAATTAATCAACAATAACTCACAACTGGAGATTACGACAGCTTTCGGGCGACGTAGTCAAGGCCATGTTTGATGGTGTTGTCAGATTATCCCGTAAGGTAGATGGTTTTTGGAAACGTAATCGTTATTCGTCATAATAATGGTTTAGAAACCGTATACAGCAACAATGCGCAGAATATGGCGCAGGTGGGCCAACGTGTGAAAGCAGGGCAGACCATTGCCGTTGTGGGAACGGATGGCAATCAGGGTAAATTAATCTTTGCCATCATGGTAAACGGCGGACGCATTAACCCCGAAACCATTTTGGGAATCAAAAGCCATAAGTTGCGGAAGCGCACCTTGTTGTGCAAGAAAGGCAAAAGGGCAACTGGTGGATGTCTCGAGTATTGATGCTGCCGATGAAGAACCGGATATTACGGACGACGCTTTTGAGGACACGAGTCAGCTGAAGTTGGATTTGTCGGCATTGGATCAGGAGCGTTGGGCCTACCCGCTTTCCGGTGCTCATGTGATTAGTCCTTACGGAGGCAAGCGCCGTCATGCGGGAGTGGATCTCAAGACCAAAGCCAATGATGAGATAGTCGCGGCATTTGACGGTATTGTTACGGTGTCGGGACCTCATTACGGCTACGGTAATTGCATTAAAATCAAGCACCGCTATGGCTTTGAAACGCTTTATAGTCATCAGTCGAAGAACTTTGTCAAGGTGGGTCAAAAGGTGAAAGCCGGCGAAGTGATTGGTTTGACAGGACGCACCGGAAGAGCCACCACAGAGCATTTGCATTTTGAAATCTCCTTTAAAGGTCGGCGTATAAATCCCGCTGTAGTCTTCGATCATGCCAAGAAGAATCTGCAGCAAGTGACATTGACCCTTGGAAAGAACGGAAGCATAACATCGAAAAAGAGTAAATAATTTCAAATATATTTATGAAAGAACTGGCATTAAAGTATGGATGTAATCCAAATCAGAAACCTTCGCGAATCTTTATCGACGAGGGAGAACTGCCCATTGAGGTTGTCAGCGGCCGTCCGGGATATATTAATTTTCTGGACGCGTTGAACGCATGGCAGCTGGTCAAGGAACTTAAAGAGGCTACAGGCCTGCCGGCTGCCGCGAGTTTTAAGCATGTTAGTCCGGCGGGAACTGCCATCGGACTACCTCTGAGCGACACCTTGAAGCAGATTTATTTTTGTAGACGACGTCGATTTTTGAGCTTTCGCCCCTGGCTTGTGCTTATGCTCGGGCACGCGGTGCAGACCGCATGTGTTCGTATGGCGACTTCGTGGCGTTGAGCGATATTTGCGATGAGGCTACGGCCCTGCTGATTAAGCGTGAGGTTAGTGACGGCGTGATTGCGCCGGGATATACGCCCGAAGCCTTGGAAATATTGAAAGCCAAGCGCAAGGGTGCCTATAATGTCATACAGATTGATCCGGAGTATAAGCCAAATCCCATAGAACAGAAGCAAGTCTTTGGCATTACCTTCGAGCAAGGACGCAATGAAGTGAAACTTGATGATGACGCTTTGTTTGAAGATATTCCGACAGCCAACAAGACTTTCACCGCAGAGGCTAAGCGTGATTTGATCATTGCGCTGATTACATTGAAATATACGCAGAGCAATTCCGGTCTGCTACGTGAAGGACGGACAGGCCATTGGCATCGGCGCAGGCCAGCAGAGCCGTATTCACTGTACGCGTTTGGCAGGCAGCAAGGCCGACGAATGGTGGTTGCGTCAGTGTCCTAAAGTGATGAATTTGCCGTTCAAGAAAGATATTCGTCGGGCCGATCGCGACAATACAATCAATATATACATCAGCGAAGAGTATGAAGATGTGTTGCAGGGATGGTGTTTGGCAGCAGTTCTTTACCGAACAGCCCGCGCCATTGACACGTGAAGAGAAGAAAGCTTGGATTGCTCAGAACACGAATGTTGCATTAGGCTCGGACGCTTTCTTCCCCTTCGGCGACAATATAGAGCGTGCCCACAAGAGCGGCGTAGCGTATATTGCCCAGGCCGGCGGCAGCATTCGTGACGACCATGTTATCGAAACCTGCGACAAATACGGTATTGCGATGGCGTTTACTCACGTGCGTTTGTTCCATCATTAATCCATAGAACATTATTATTATATGTCTGATAGTTTCGATGATATATTAGAAAGTGGCATTGTCTTTAGAAAAGCACCCAAGGGCGACCCAAAGACCGACAAGGTGAAGACAAAAGCCAAGAAAAAGAAGTATATAACCGGTGCGCACGGTAGTGGCTCGGCCAAGCAGAAAGCCAAGTATCGTGAACAACGGGCTAACCGTCATAAATAAAAAGTTCCGCTCAACCGCAATCATGGTTGAGCGGATTTTTAGATTGTGTGTGATGCCATAACCGTAGTGGCACGTGGCGGCTCATGTAGTAGCGTAGAAATGTAAAATTCCTGTCACAAAAACGGCCTCTGAAAATTCTTCAACCAGAGCGAAAAATAGAGATAAACCGGCGTTTTTTACCCTTGCGGCAGACTGTTTTTGGCCTTTTTCTGGATGTAAAAGCATAGCTTTTACGTGGCAAAAGCAGCCCTTTTACACGCTCAAAGCTACGCTTTCACCTGCCAAAAGCTATGCTTTCATCTGCTAAAAGGGCTGCTTTTTAGGTAGTTTTTTTCGATGGTTTTCGGTGTTTTTGATAGGAAGAGTCTTCGCTGTTTTATGCAATCCATTGATTACTAATTGCTTATATGTTTTTTTGCTAACTATCAAAATGCTTGGCTTATTTGCGATAAAAAAATCTTGACGCAAAATAAACGAGTGGTTTGTACGAGTTTTTCATAGTGAATTTCCTAAAAAGTGTCGGCTCGACACATGACATTTCAACTGGGCCACACGTTCTTTTTGTCGGTTGATTGTGCATCATATAAAAAGGGATATCGCATTTGCGGTATCCCTTTTATATCTTTTTGTCGAAACGCTAATGTAGAATTAAGCGTTTTGGAAGAACGGTACGCTTCTCTTTAATGCGCGCTGCCTTACCGGTAAGTTTGCGCAGATAATAGAGTTTAGCACGACGTACTTTACCCCGCTTGTTCACCTCGATAGAGTCAATGTTGGGTGATTCGATAGGGAAGATACGCTCTACACCTATGGTACCAGACATCTTGCGAACGGTAAAACGCTTTTTGTCTCCATGACCAGATATCTTGATGACAACACCACGATAGAGCTGGATACGCTCTTTGGTACCTTCTGACGATTTTTGTAAGCGACAGTAATGGTATCACCTGCTTTTGAAAGCGGGGAACTGTTTGCCGGTTGCAAATGCTTCTTCAGCAACTTTAATTAAATCCATTGTTTGATAATTAAATATTGTTTGTCGTTCCAACGCAACATATCTTGCAACTCTTCTGCAATGAAAGCGGTTACGCCGAAAGCGGTGCAAAGTTAGTTACTTTTTTGATTATCGTCCAAATTTTTCAGTTCGTTACTTTGCTTTTTCGCATCCTTTTCTTGATTTGATGTGACTGAAATCATTGAAAACCATTGTTTTTTTCGTAATTTTGCATTGATAAGTTTTTTTATTTTTCTTACTTCTATGTCAAACATTAAACAAATAATTTCAGGTGTAGTCGTGACTGCTGCGCTATTCAGTAGTTGCCATTCTCACTATGAGATGACTTCTATTGAGCGGACACGAATTCTGATAGACAACACCTACGATCGTCAGCCCGACAAGGCTGCTATGCAATTCATCGCCAAATATCAACCGATGGTGGACTCGCTGATGAGTCCTGTTGTGGGTTATGCTGCGATAGATATGATGGTGAAACGTCCCGAAAGTAATCTTTCGAATCTCTTGGCCGACATCTTGATTTGGGGAGGCAAAGCTTTTAATGAAACACCGGTGTTCTCAGTCTATAATATGGGTGGCATTCGGGCGGCCCTTTCTAAAGGAAAGGTGACTTATGGCGACGTGCTGGATGTGGCACCTTTTGAAAAACAAGATTTGTTTCATGACACTGTCGGGCGCAAAGGTGATTGAATTATTTCAGCAAATCGCGCTTTTAGGTGGCGAGGGCGTAAGTCATGGCGTGTCTTTAGTTATCTCTGCCGACCGTAAGTTGAAGCAATTGACGATTCATGGTAAAGAGGTTGACCCTTCAGCTTCTTATCGTTTGGCCACTTTGGATTATATTGCGCAAGGTAATGATGGGATGACCGCGTTTAAAGCTGGTACAAATCTCGTGATGCCTAAGGGCGAACAAAATAACGTGCGCTTTCTGATTATGGATTATTTCCGTGAAAAAGATGAAGAAGGGCGAGCAAGTCAGCGCGCAGGTTGAGGGCCGAATTGTTCGTGAATAATTAATTGTTACATCCATTTCTTGTATTAAATATGAAGCATTTATTAATTTCTATATTGTTGGCGTTTGCTTCTGTTGGCATGGCTCAGCCGAAGCAACTGGTAATATTGCACACCAACGACACGCATAGTACCATTTTCCCGCTTAATGTTAATCTCGCCGATACGCTGAAAGCCGGAAGGGGAGGATTTATGAGACGCGTGGCCATGCTGAATGAAGAGCGTAAGAAGGAGCCGGAACTTTTGTTGTTCGATAGTGGCGATTTCTCTCAAGGTTCACCTTATTATACTTTGTTTAAGGGAGATGTCGAAGTGGGACTCATGAATCAGATGCGTTATGACGCTGTCGTTATCGGCAATCATGAGTTTGATTTCGGACTTGACAACATGGCACGCATCTTCCGTATGGCCAAATTTCCGATTCTGTGCGCTAATTACGACTTTACGGGAACGCCGGTGGAAGGCCTTGTGAAGCCGTATGTTATATTAAAAAGGAAGGGAATGAAGATAGGTGTCTTTGGATTGTCGCCGGCTATGGAAGGTCTGGTTGACACAGCCAAGTGTCATGGTGTAAAGTTTCTCGATCCGATCGTAGTGGCAAAGGACATGGTGCGTACTTTGAAACAGCGCCGTTGTGACCTTATCATCTGCCTGTCTCACCTCGGATGGCATGTCAGAGGTGTTGGAGACAATCAGTTGATTGAAAATACTGAGGGCTTAGATCTTGTGCTTGGTGGTCATTCACATAGCTTTTTTTGAACAATTACAATACGCGAAAGACCCATCAGGAAAGAATATTCCTGTTGATCAGAATGGTAAAACATGCCATCTTTGTCGGCAAAATGAAGTTGAAAATGACTAAACGTTAGCCGGGCTTCGGTGGTCTATTCAAAAATAAAAAAAGTTAAAGCAATGATTTTAGAGCGTGCTTCCTTTACGCTGTTGGTGTAGGGGAGCATGCTCTTGTCTTTTAAGTTCTGCGCATGCTTTTTATCAAGACTGTTGATGAGACTGAACATGAACTTGAGTTCCGGACGTAGTTTGAAAAAGGGAAGATATAGGTCTATGCCCATGCCTATTTCGGCAAAGACGTCATACTTTTTTAGTTTCAGATAATCCTGATTCTTGCTGTTGAGGTTGAGCATTGGCTCTATTCCGCCCATTAGATATGGACGCATATTGTTTAAACGCGGACCATCGAAAATAAGTTCTGCGGCAGTTGCGATATAAACTGTTTTTAAATCCTGATGGTAGTCTTCGTTGGTAGGGTTGTCACTGTTAAGCTCTTGAAACTTGAAATGTCGACTGCCGAAATACATCGTGGGTGCTAATCGTAGTTGAAGATGCTCGCTCAATCTGGTTTCTCCGGCAACGCCCACTTGAAAACCATGATCCCATCTGTTTTGATCGGTTGTAATATGTGCTTCGCGCGTAGTTCCGTCTTCGTTGGTTATTGTTTGTAAACCGACATTTGTAAATTCAATATCTTGCAGATGTGTTCCTAAAAAGAATACCGAAGTGGAATTGGCGCAGGTCTGTATATGGCCTGTTTTGGACAACACGCTTTTTGTCCGTTTACGGTTGTTGCCACCAATAGTGATATGATAAAAGCACAAATAATTCTTTTTCATATAAAGACAACGTTCGGTTTGCCAATTTATTATGCTTAGAGCGTTTTTGCTTTGAGATTTTTATATGTAATCCTTTCGCGCGGGAAGAAGAAAGGGAATGTCTGCTTTGTGTTGACACTCCCTTTTGATAATACCAAGTAAGATGTAAAGATATGAATTACATTTTACTGATAATTCCTAACTTTGTTGAATTGATAAAGTCCACGATCTTGCGAATCTCCGGGCTATCAGGAACCTGATCATTAATCTGTAACACGGCATCGAATACGCTGTTCTGACCGTGGAACACCAAACGATAAGCATTGGCCACATGCTTCTGAACCTTCTCTTCTATTCCGTTGGTAGTCATCATCGTGTTGTTGGGAGCCATTGTAAACTCAACGGGTTTGCCACTGCTATAATATAAGGTGGAATATCTTTTGAGAAAGTGGTGCCGGCTTGTATCATCGCGCAGTCGCCCACACGCGTTTTTGCGTTTTCAATGACCGAGGATGAGAAGATGACACCATCGCCAATCTGGCAGTCGCCTGCAATCTTTGTTCCGTAACCGAACACGCAATGGTCGCCAACCTTGGTGTCGTGCGAGATATGAGAGCCTTCCATCAAGAAGTTATGATTACCGATGATAGTCTGGCCACCACAATGGGTCGCACGATTGATGACCACATTCTCGCGAATAATGTTGCCATTGCCAATTATCAATTCTGTTTTTCTCACCACAGAAGTTAAAAATCCTGCGGCAGTGCTCCTCACAACGGCACCTTTGGTGTACCTTGTTATCATTGCCCATACGGGTGCCGTTGAGGATACTTACAAAGGGAAAATGACGCAGTCGTCACCTATCTCCACATCGTCTTCGATATAGACGAAAGGGAATATCTTGCAGTTATCTCCTATTTTTTTGCTTTGGGAGACACTTCTGCTTTCGCACTTATTTCACTTGCCATAATACTAATTTAAATGTTGAATGTTGAGAATGGAATACGCTCTATAGCTACGATCATATACTATTTAGCGCCTCCACCCAAAGCAGAGTATAGATTGACGATGGCCTGCATGCGAGCGAAGTCGTCTGCTACCTTAGCGAGTTCGGTGTTGAGGAGGCTGCTTTGTGCCGTAATCACTTCAAGATAAGTGGTGCGAGAGCTTGCCATCAACTCCCTTGGTGTCCTCTACGTTCTTCTTCAAAACCTTGATTTTTCTTCTCTTCTATCTTTGATTTCTCCAAAGAAGAGTTGTATTTCACGAGCGCGTTGCTCACCTCGCTGCCGGCAGTCAGTATCGCGTTCTGCCAACTATTGTAGGCTTGTTCATACTGTGCTTTGGCCACTTTCAGCCCCGCAACGAGCTTACCATTCTGGAAAATTGGCTGCGTTAGCGAACCCACAGCTCGCCATAGCATGCTACCGGGATTGATAATACCCATGCCACCACTGTTGGTATAGGCCCCACTACCGCTGATATTCAGAGCGGGATAGAAGCGGCTGCGCGCCGTCTGTACGTTATAGAAGCTATTGGGCCAACTTCATTTCGGCAGCGTGGACGTCTGCGCGGTTGTTAAGCAGCCGCAATCCCACTCCCGTAGAGAAGCTGGTAGGTAGCAGTTGGTCGTCCATCTTGCCACGAACGATGGCCTGAGCCTGTTGACCGATGAGCAATGAGAGTGAATTTTCCGTCTCACGAATCTGTCGACGAATGTCAGTCTTCTGCACCAAAACCGAATAATAGTTGGCTTCCGCGCTCTGTACGGCAACAGATCGGACGCCTACGGAAGCGTCCTTGCGGAGTTTCATAATCTCCCAAGTGTCCTTGGTCAGCTGCTCCATGTCGCCCACCAGTTGCATTTGCTTATCCAGCATCAGCAAAGTATAGTACATATTGGCTACGCCGGCAATGACTTTAGCCCTGACTGCCACCTGATAATCTTTCGATTGCAGCAAAGCGACCTGCGCGGCACGCTTTGAAGAGAGCAGCGTCCCTGAAGAGATCCACATTCCAAGCGGCATTCACCGGAAGGCTATAGGTCTTACTTGCCTTGCCCCCATCCCATGAAGAGATGGTTCCCGCGAACTGAAACTGAACGAAGGGAGGAACGATAGCTTGGCTGCCGTGAGCTGAGCTTCGGCCATGTTCACAGTAAGCGCGGCATTCAAGAGGTCTGTATTATGGTCTAAAGCATGTTGGATAAGGCCTTGCAGGATAGGGTCGGTAAAGACGTTGCGCCATGGGATATTGCCGAAACCGGCCGTATCGCTTACGACTAGCGTATCTTTGTCCGACAAGGCATCGCGTACCAGTCCTGTGGTTTTTTTACGTCGGACGTTCATATCTCGCTGTATAAAACTCTTGCAACCGCTCAGTATGAGTGTTGCAAGTGTTAGCACAAGCATTGTGTTGATCTTATTCTTCATCATATTGGTTCTTATAATTAGGGGTGTTATAGAGCCATTTGCATGGGCATACTGTTCGAGTTCGGCCGCAGCCTCATGGTTCACTTCATCATCAAAAGTGATAGGAGTGAAGCGTTCTTGTAACCATTGGAAGACCGCAAAGAGCGATGGCACAACGAAAATCTGGCAGAGGGTGCCAATCAACATACCACCAACGGCGGCGGCACCCAGCGTCTGATTACCATTCTTACCTACGCCCGAAGCGAACATCAGCGGCAACAGACCAATAACCATTGCCAGCGAAGTCATCAAGATGGGACGTAGACGAGCACCCGCGCCTAAGATAGCGGAATAGCGAATGGCCATACCGGTCTTTGCGACGGTCGAGCGCGAACTGCACGATAAGGATGGCATTCTTCGCCAAAAGACCAATCAGCATAATCAATGAGATTTGCATATAAATGTCATTAGAGTGGCCGAAGATCTGCGTGAAGATGAAAGCACCGGCCAATCCGAACGGAATGGAGAGGATAACGGCCAACGGAAGGAGATAGCTCTCATACTGCGCGCTAAGAATCAGATACACGAACACCAGGCACAATACGAATACCAATGCGGTGGTATTGCTGCTTTCCGCCTCAGAACGAGTCAGACCGGAGTATTCATAGCCATAACCGGTCGGCAATGTGTTCTTCGCTACTTCGGCAATGGCCTGCATCGCCTGACCGGTAGAATAGCCGGTAGCCGGCGTTACGCTGACATTGATGGCTGTAAAGAGGTTGAAGCGTGCGATATTGGATGGGCCGTAGACACGCTTTTAAGGGTGCAAAAATTCAGAAACAGGTGCCATCTGTCCATTGCCCGTACGCACGTAGATGTTACTCAACTGGTCGGGACGGAGACGGTCATTGGGACTTGCCTGAATCATAACGCGGAACAATTTACCGTAGGCGTTGAAGTTTGACGCGTAAAGACCACCTAAATAACCTTGCAATGTGGCCATAACCGTGCTGGGCGAAATACCTGCCTGTTTGGTCTTTGCAACGTCAACGTCTACCATATATTGCGGATAATTAGGATTATACGTGGTCATGGCCTTCTGAATCTCTTCACGCGTGTTTAGTTCTTTCAAGAAACTCTGCGTCAAGTTGTAGAATTTATTCAGGTCACCGCCACTCTTATCCTGCATCGTCATGGTGATACCGCTTTGCACGGAGAAGCCGGGAACCATCGGTGGTCCGAAAGCGATAATCTGAGCGTCCTTAATAGATGCCGTCTGTTTGTAGATCATACCCAGCACGGAGTTTTGCTTCGAGCGGATTGACAAACAGCGCCATCGGGTCGGCGTTGGTTATCGCGTTCTTGATACGGGTGAAGAAACCACCCGAACGCTCTTCAAACGGCTTCAGCTTGATGATGAACGTAGCTTGATCAGAACCCTGACCGGCGATGAAGTTGTAACCGATGATGGCTTCGCGACGCTGAATGGCAGGGGTTGCCGGCCAACATTCCGTCCACCTCGTTTACGATTTGCTTCGTGCGTTCCTGACTGGTACCGGGCGCAGCCGATATCATGACAAACAGCGTTCCTGTATCTTCATTGGGCACAAGGCCGGTCTTGGTGGTCGACATTAATGTGACAAGAGCCACGATGCCCACCGCAATGGAGCCGCCTGCTACCAGTTTGTGGTTGATAAAGAACGTAACCCCTTTCTTATATTTCTCCGTTGTGCGCTCAAACACACGATTGAAATTGCTATGAAAACGGCTGACGAAGGTCGCGTTACTATGGTCTTTCTCCTTGTCGTGGGGCTTCAAGAAAATAGCGCATAAGGCCGGAGACAGCGTCAGCGCGTTGACGGCTGAAATGATGATGGACACGGCCATTGTCACACCGAACTCACGATAGAACGTACCCGACGTTCCGCCGAGGAATGACACAGGAACGAACACGGCAGACATTACCAACGTGATGGAGATAATGGCTCCCTGAAATCTCGTTCATGGCATCGATGGAAGCTGAGAGGGCACTCTTGTAGCCCTGATCGAGCTTCGCGTGTACGGCTTCAACTACCACAATGGCGTCGTCCACCACAATGGCGATGGCCAGCAACAAGGCCGATAGCACGAGTAAGTTGATAGAGAATCCGAACACCCATAAGAAGAAGAACGTACCGAGGAGTGCTACCGGAACGGCAATCATTGGAATCAGCGTCGAGCGCATGTCTTGCAAGAAGATGTAAACCACGAGGAATACAAGTGCCAATGTGATAAACAGCGTCATGACAACCTCTTCGATTGAGGCGAAAAAGGAACTCGGTGGTGTCCTGTTCGATGGTATATTTCAGTCCGGGAGGGAAAGCCTTGCTGGCTTCTTCCAATGCTTTCTTCACGTCGGTGGCAATCTCTGTGGCGTTGGAACCCGCAATCTGATTGACCATACCCATCACGGCGGGGTGACCATTGTTCATCAAACTCACATTATATTGCAGTGATCCCAGCTCAATATCGGCCACATCCTTCAGTCGAAGCGTCTGTCCGGTGGTAGAACTTTTGATTAAAATGTTCTCAAATTCACTGGCTTTCTGTAGGCGTCCCTTGTATCGCAGCGCGTACTGAAGGCTACCGAACCATTCTCGCCCAGAGAACCCGGTGCGGCCTCGATGTTTTGTTCGGCCAAAACACCCGAAATATCGGTGGGCACTAGGCCGTAAATCTTCATCTTTTTCGGGCTTTAGCCAGATGCGCATGGAGTAGCTGGCTGCATGGAAGGACTTTGTACGTCACCCACGCCATTGATACGCTTCAAGAGCGGAATGATGTTAATATTGTTATAGTTGGTCAGGAATTGACCATCGTAACGAGAGTCGTCGGTCGTCAACGAATACATGATAACGTTCGACGACTGGCGCTTGCTCACCGTCACACCTACGCGGGTAACTTCGGCCGGCAGCAAAGCCTGCGCTTGTTGTACGCGGTTTTTGCACGTTGACGGCACACATGTTGGGGTCGACTCCTTGCTTGAAATAAACCGTTATCATTGCCATACCGGCATTGGTAGCGGTAGATGACATGTAAGTCATGTTCTCTATACCATTGATACTCTCCTCAAGCGGAGTTACAACGGAGTTCAGTACGGTCTGCGCGTCGGCACCCTGATAGACCGTCGACACCGTAATTGTTGGTGGAGCGATATCGGGATACTGCTCGATAGGCAGCGAAGCCAGACCGATAATGCCCAGTAAGACGAGGAAAATGGAAATTACCGTCGACAGTACCGGACGTTTTTATAAAGTTTGTAAATGTCATATCGTTTGTTTATTTAGATTTCATAGCGTCGATAAAGCCCTTTGCTGTACTCTGTCCTTCGGCAAGTTTAGCTGCTTTTTCCAACTTCTTCTGATACGCGTCGGGTGTAATAGGCTTGATTTCCATGCCATCTGTCAGCTTCGTAACGCCTTTTACGACAATGCGGTCGCCCTACGTTGAGGCCCGAAGTGACGATGTAGTTGTAGCCGTCGTTTTGCGGATTTACTTTGATTTCGCTATAAGTAACCTTGTTGTCTTTACCAACTTTATAAACGAAAATCTTATCCTGTACCTCGGAGCATGCCTCTTGTGGCACCTGAATGACGGCATTATTATCATTGGGAATGATAATCTGACCGGCACCACCGCTCTTCAATAGCTTCTCGGGATTGGCAAAATGGGCAATCAACGATATAGAACCTGTTGCGGGATCGATAACACCACTGGCTTTGACTACTTTGCCCGGATGGTTGTAAAGCGTTCCGTCGGCCAACTGTAGCTTCACGGCCGGTAGAGATTTGATAGCCGCGTTCACGTTGCCGGCGGTCTTGGTAAGGCTGAGCATCTGACTTTCAGACAAGGAGAAGAATACTTCTACGGTTCCGATTTCCGACACGGTGGTCAACGCACTGGACGCGCTTACCAATGCGCCAACCTTTAAATGGTAAACTGCCGATGACACCTGCCGACGGACTTTTCACCTGACACCAGCTCAACTGCTCCTTGGCCGAAGCCAGAGCGGCCTGCGCCTGCGATACGGAAGCTTGTGCCGTGGCGAAAGAATTCTGCGCTGTTGACAGCTCATACTGGCCGATGACATTCTTCTCAAACAACTTCTTGTTGTTCTCGTAAGTCAGACGGGCTGTGTTTAGCTGCGCGTTGGCAGTGTTCAATCCGGCCTGTGCCTGCTGAACGACAGCACGATAAGTCTCGCTGTCAATGCTGAAAAGCACTTGGCCGGCCGAGACTGCCTGGCCCTCGTGTACATACACTTTCGTGATAAATCCGGAAACCTTCGGTCGAACTTCTACATCCTGAATACCTTTTTATCGTAGCCGGATAGGTGGTTTGCATGGAAGCACTGCTCGAACCGATAGTTTGAACCGGAAACTCCGCATCTTCAAGCTTAGGTATTCCACCACCACCTTTACACGCGATGAACGAGGTGGCCACAGCCACAACAAATAAAAAGACTTTTTAATTTTCATACCTTATTATATTATATATTGTTTTTGTCTAACGTTTAATGTACTAACCCCCATGAATACTATTGATATAAAATTGCTCTATTTATGCAAAATATATGAAAACTATACACGGTTGTCAGGTTTTGTACGTAAAATTATAAATAATTTGATATGTTGTGAATGATGGATGTGCTCTTTTAACCTTAAATCCGCAACTCCATTCCCGAAGTGCTACCTACATAAAGAGAAATGGACTTTTGATTCGTAAGATAACCATTAAGTCCTCGCGTCCGTTTCAATGCGCATACCATCCCTTACCCCATAAAGCGACTTGAGGCAATACGCAATCAGTGGCCATCAAGTGATGTAAATCATCCGGAAGAAGTTTTGAAGGCTTCTGCATATGCATGGTTGTCGGTGTAGATATTCAGACACATTGCCTTGCGGTCTTAATCCACTTGGCAGGTACTGAAATGAATTTGAAGACAAACGTCTTGATACGGCTGGTTTCTCTTGAGCCCGAACTTCTTCACTTCAATCCTTTGCATGATGGCCTTGTAGAAATTGCGTATCAGTGCTGTCAGGAGCAGGAACACGGTATTTTTCCGCCATGAAGGATTTAGGCAGTCTGTCCCATCCAAACCCATTGTTCATGTCATCAAAGACGCGTTCCTTGCCACCGCGCATGTTATAGAACTCCACGATGTCCCTCATGGATGATTCGTAATCGTTGGTCAGGATGCAGCGGTATGTATATTCCCCTCCCACAGGTCCGGTCCACTGCCCATGCGTCTCTGTCTCTGGATTACCAGGCGATACGGTTTTGCCCTTCCACTTCTCAACGAGAATGGAGTTCAACTCAAACACGATGCCGTTTATCTCTTCCTTCTTCCACCCTCTGAGCGCGAAGATGTCATCATAGAGCGAGCAGCAGCGGTTGGCGCGTATGTAGAATGTCCTGCAATGCTTCCTGACCTCATCCACAATGTCTTCAGAGCATGAGCCGCAGTCGGCCCTGAAGCGTTTGACTGTCAGCTTCTTCTCTTCAAGTCTCTCAAAATCCTCTTTAGCGTGTCCTTCTGGTGAAAGCGTACATTGGTGTGTGCCGTCGCTGTTCTCTGTGCCGACAATCATGTCGCCGATAACGGCCACACCGGACCCTGTAACCAAGAAATTTCTTGTACGTGGGCTTTGCATCGTACTTCTCCGCCTCAATGAACTGGTGGTCAAAGTCAACGTCATACTCCCCTGCCCTCTTTCAACTGCCCTGTGGACAACAGGCAATTCAGGAGCAATGTGTTGAGTGTGTCTGCCGTATTGAAATCATAGGACTTTCCGGCATCAGACGTGTATGAGATGTTTTCCCGGGTCAGTTCGTTTATTGCCCTAAGGATGGTGTCGGCGCTACAGGTGCGGAGTGTGGGGTGAAGGGAAAGATGACTCATTAAGTGGGCGGTGACATCCTCAACGCAAGAACCGCCGCAGAAGTAAACGCATAGGAGGGAGCGGATGATTTCGCTGTATTGATAACCATAGAGTTTGCATCTCAACCCAAGTGTTGAGTCAATTGTAGAGGAGAGAAGGGAGGTAAATTGCTCCATGATTGGAAATATGCCTCCAAAAGGAGTGAGTCTTTCGGATTTTATTGCTACCTTTGCCATGCCTGTTGCGGTTTTCTTTGTCTTTGGATTCGCAACACTAAGGTAAGTGAAAACGCTGACATGGCAAAAACCTGGGCAACAAAATGTTGCTCAGGAACTTATAAAAATAATTATCAATTATGTTGCGGAATTAAGGTTTAACTCTTTTATGGCGAATGGTCGTTAATTGAAGGCATTCTTGACTCATGTCAATCGCTTTTCAATCGCTCGTTCATACCACCTCTCCCTATGGGAGGAGTAGGGAGATCGTCGCTGCGAAGGTGGTTGTTGGAGTGTGAATAAAACAAAAATCGCATGCGTAATCGTGTGGACTATTTGGTGAAGTTTAACTTTTAACAATAATATTACGATAATATTGTTTGTTTTTTAACGATTTGTGGTGGCTTTATTTTTGGCCTTTTTCCCTTCTGACAGGATGATTTTTGTGAGTCAAAAGCTTTGTTTTTCGTGTTTTTGAGTCAAAGTAATAGAAATTTTTATAGTGTACGTCTTGTTTTTCAAAAGCAGCCCTTTTACATTGTAAAAGCATAACTATTACAAGGTAAAAGCATAGCTTTTAGCGTGTAAAAGGGCTGCTTTTAGAAACGAATAAAGACCAAAAAAAGGAGTAATTGACGAAGAAAAACAAAAAGTGGCGACTATACGGTCTCCACTTTATCGAAAAAGTAATGAAATAATAATCAAATCAGTCCCATTTGTTTTGCTTTCTGCATTAACAACGCCATCAACGGTTCACGTTCGTTAGCAACCTTATTGTCGAGTACGGCGTCTTTCAGCGTTTGTTTCAGCGTTCCCACCTCGCGAGATGGCCCCAAATGGAACATTTCCATAATCTCATTGCCGTCGATAACGGGTTGTAATAGTCGCTTATAGTCCCGTTCGGCCAGGTCGGAAATCTTCTCTCTGACGAGCTTAAAGTTGTTAAGAAACTGCTGTTTGCGCTGGCTGTTCTTGCTCGTAACGTCGGCTTCGCACAGCATCATGAGCTCCGCGATGTCGTCACTGGCGTCATTAACCAAGCGTCGCACGGCACTATCAGACACCTCTTCGTCGGCAATGGCGATGGGGCGCATGTGAAGTTCAACCAGTTTCTGCACGTATTTCATCTTCGAATCTAAGGGAAGCGTCAGCCGACGGAAGATAACAGGGCACCATTTTGCCCCTCAATGAAGTTGTGATTGTGGAACGTCCAGCCCTGAATGTTATCCCATCGCTTGCTCTTAGGCTTGCCTACATCGTGGAGTAGGGCTGCCCAGCGCAACCAAAAGCTTGTGTTCGCCGAGGTCTTTTCCGAGTGCTTCATACTGCCTTTGGGCCAAACAAAGGTTTTTCCAGTACTTCTAGGGTGTGGTAGTAGTTGTTCTTATGGGCGCGCCCTGTTGCGTGTTTCGACCACGTCGAGTGCCACCAGTTCGGGCAAAAACGAGGTCGAGCAAGCCGCTTTCGCGCAGATAATAAAAGCCTTTACTGGGATGATTAGAGGATTATCTTGTTCAGTTCTTCCTGAATACGCTCTCCGCTGATAATCTTTTGAGGCGATAAGCATTGCGCTTCAGTGCCTCAAAGGTTTCGTCTTCGATATAGAATCCGAGTTGAGTAGCAAAACGAACACAACGCAACATGCGCAACGGGTCGTCGCTGAAGGTAATGTCGGGGTCGAGCGGAGTGCGGATAATGCCATCCTCCATATCGTAGATTCCGTCGAAAGGATCAATCAATTCGCCGAAACGATCGGCATTAAGACACACGGCTAAGGCGTTGATGGTGAAGTCGCGGCGGTTCTGATCGTCCTCCAGTGTGCCATCTTCGACAATCGGTTTGCGCGAATCGTGGCTGTAACTTTCCTTCGTGCGCCGACAAATTCCACTTCCGTATCCTTGTATTTCACCTGAGCCGTACCGAAATTGCGGAACACAGAGAGGTGAGCACGCTTGCCTAAGAGTTTCTTTAGTTCGTCTGCGACACGGATACCACTGCCCACTACGACGACGTCAATATCGTTAGAGGGACGCTCGAGGAACAAATCTCGCACATAACCGCCTACAACATAGCATTCAAGATGTAATAAATCGGCAGCTTCTGATATTTTTATGAAATATGTCTTTATCGAGTAATTGTGCCAAATCGGCATTGGAAAGATTTCGCATTATTCTGAAAAATTAGCTGCGCAAAGGTATAAAAAACGATACATATTACAGAGATTAACACAGATTATCAATTATTTGGCCGGGCTGCGGAAGGCATATTCCGTTATTTTTATATCTTTGCAAGAATGAAGTTGAAAAGTCTTTTTTATGGGGAGGGCTACTCTTATTATCGTGTCAGCCTTCGGAGGATCAGCAAGCTCAAGAAAGTTTGCGGAAGATAGAGCAACTCTATGCCGCGGGCGCGTATCAATCGGCTCTTGATTCCATACAGAAATTGAGGGCAGACTACCCCCAAGGCCATTGAGGTTCGCAAGAGAGCACTCCGTCTTTGGCAAGAAGCCTCGCTCAAACTGACCCAGCTCGACGTCGGTAAGACCGACTCTTTGTTGCAGGCAACCATTGCTTCGATACCGCGAGAGACCGATCGCTACAAGCGTAACATGCTGGGCGTGAAGCGCGATTCGCTGCAGGCACGCTATGAAGCGTTATGCGGCACGGTGAGGGTAATTCGCTTTAAAATGAAAAGAAAAAGTAAAAATTTGGATATTTCATAGAATATCAGTAAATTTGCATCCAACAAGTCTTTTGAAACAATGAGCATTCAAAATACGGAAGAACAGTTTAAAGCCGTCATGACCGAATGTCGTGAGCTTTTCCGCAAAAAGCTACACGATTATGGGGCGTCATGGCGCATTTTACGCCCCGCATCCCTGACTGATCAACTCTATATTAAAGCCAAACGCATCCGTTCGCTTGAAATTAAGCAGGAATCGCTGGTCGGTGAGGGCATCAGACCGGAATTTATCGCCCTTATCAATTATGGTATCGTGGGTCTGATTCAATTAGAAAAAGGCTTCGTGGATACGGTAGACATCGACTCCGAAGAAGCTTTGCGCCTTTATGACTGCCACGCGCAGGAAGCATTGAAGCTCATGTTGAAGAAGAATCACGACTACGACGAGGGCATGGCGCTCAATGAGAGTGAGCAGCTATACCGACTTTATACTCACCAAACTGCAAAGAGTCAAGGAAATAGAAGATATCCATGGTCAGACATTTGTCAGCGAAGGAATCGACGCCAACTACATGGATATTATCAATTACGCCGTATTCGGCGCAATCAAACTAAATGAATAGACTGAAGACCATCATCGTCAATGTCAGCAGATTGATTCTGGCGCTCACCTTTATATTCTCGGGCTACATTAAAGCAATTGATCCGCTGGGCACTCAATACAAGATTCAAGACTATCTGGGGGCACTTGGAATGCGCGAATGGGTAGCCGACTGGGTTACATTGGCTGCTTCTATCTCATTATCTGGACTCGAATTTTGCCTCGGAATCTTCATTCTTTTTGCTATTCGCCGTCGTCTTACAAGCAAATTGATTATGGTTTTGATAACCGTGATGACGCTTGTGACACTTTGGGTGGCCATTGCCAATCCGGTAAAAGATTGCGGATGTTTCGGCGATGCTATCGTATTGACGAATGCGGAAACACTGCTCAAGAATATATTGCTGCTCGGTTGTGCGGTCATTGTGGTGATTTGGCCGTTGCGCATGGTGCGCTCCATCAGCCGAAACAACCAATGGATTGTGATGAACTATACCATTCTGTTCATCTTAGCCAGCAGTGTCTACAGCCTCTACTTCCTTCCGCAGTTCGATTTCAGGCCCTATCATGTGGGCGCAAGCATACGAGAAGGCATGCGGATACCGGCTGGAGCCAAACCTCCGAAATACGAAACGACATTCATTCTGCGAAAAAGACGGCGTCAAAAAGGAGTTTACACTGAACAATTATCCGGATTCTACCTGGGAGTTTGTAGATAGTAAGACCGTTCAAACCGAAGCGGGATACGTGCCACCGATACATGATTTCTCGATAGAATACGATGGCGAAATGCTGACGGATTCAATATTGAACGACAAAGGCTATACGTTCCTGCTCATTTCGCCCCATATCGAGTATGCCGATGACAGCAATTTCGGCGACATCAATCATCTTTATGATTATGCGAAGGCCCAAAAGATGGGATTCTACTGCCTTACGGCCAGCACCGAAGACAAGATTCGGACTTGGACGGAATGCACGGGTGCCCAATATCCCTTTGCAACGACCGACGAAACGACACTGAAGACGATGATTCGCAGCAATCCCTGGGCTCATACTGCTTAAAAGATGGCCGAATTATTCGCAAATGGAGCCACAACAATCTGCCACAACTGAAAGCGGATAGCAAACCTTTGACACAACTGAAAGAAGGGCGACAGCCCACCAGATCGCTATTCGCAAGAATCCTACAGATTGTACTGATCTTCGTGTTGCCCCTCTTTCTGCTTACATTGGCAGACCGCACATGGGCTTGGACCAGATATGTCAAATTCAAAAAGAGAAAAATAATAGTTATATCTTAACGTTTAATTTAATAAACAAAAACAATGAGAAAGAAAAATTGCAGCAGGTAACTGGAAAATGAACATGAACCTGCAAGACGGTATTGCGTTGGCAAACGAGATTAATGAAGCGATGAAAGCTGACAAGCCTAACTGCGAAGTTGTAGTCTGCACTCCTTTCATTCACCTTGCAAAGGTTGCTGATGTGCTGGATCAGAATGTCGTTGCCCTCGGTGCGGAGAACTGCGCTGACAAGGCCAGCGGTGCCTACACGGGTGAAGTTTCTGCCGAAATGGTGAAGAGCTACAGGTGCTCAGTACGTTATTCTTGGTCACTCAGAGCGTCGTGAGTATTACGCAGAGACAGCTGAAGTCTTGAAAGAAAAGGTTCAGATGGCATTGGCTAACGGTTTGAAGATTATCTTCTGCTGTGGCGAAACCCTCGAAGAGCGTGAGGGCAAATCGTCAGAATGAGGTTGATTAGGCTGAACTCGATGGTAGCGTATTCAACCTGACAGCTGAAGAATGGAAGAACATCGTTCTCGCTTATGAGCCAATCTGGGCCATCGGTACAGGCAAAACCGCTACTTCTGACCAGGCAGAAGAAATGTTGGCTTACATCCGTTCGATTGTTGCAGAGAAGTACGGACAGGCTGTTGCTGACGAAACTTCTATCCTCTATGGTGGTAGCTGTAAGGGCTTCTAACGCTCCCGAGCTCTTCTCGAAGCCCAATATTGATGGTGGTTTTGATTGGTGGCGCTTCTTTGAAGTGTGCTGATTTCAAAGGGTATTATCGACGCTTGGAAAAAGTAATCGTAAGTAAATAGATCTGTATAGGGTGGGTAAACACAACGTTATAAATCGTGTAGCCCATCCCATACATTACTAATTTGTGCAACTATGCAATTTTTCGTCACATTATTCTTCATGCTAATCTGTGGAATGGCCACAATCCAGGCGCAGACTTTTACCGAGCACATTCAAAAGAAACAAAATGGGCAAGGAAGCGTGACGATTTATCAAAGTAAACAAATAGAAAACTTAGTAAACGGTACGACTTCCGGTACTAAAGCAAACGACTTCGCAGGCTAAAAATAAGCCTGCCGAAACATCGCATGCTGCCCAAAATGACAGCATAAAGAAAACGCCGAAAACAGACAAAAAGAGCGTGGTGCCCGACAGTATCAAGAAAGAGACTGTGCGAGAAAGTAAACCCGATTCTGCTAAAACTGAACGCAACGAGGCTCCAAAGAAGGAAAACGAACGTGGCGAGATCGCTAAACGAACGGAGTCAACTGAGCAAAAAGAGTTTGGAAGAGGCCGGAATGGAAATTCCGACAGTCGACATGCGCAAGAAGATTATGCTCAGAAGTTACAAGGTAACAGGCTATCGCGTGCAGGCATACGCTGGTGGCAACTCAAGAGAAGACAGAATAAAAAGCCGAGAAAATCGGTTCAGAGATAAAGATGAAATTCCCCGATCAGCCGATTTATGTTCACTTTTACTCTCCTCGATGGATATGTAGAGTGGGCAATTACAGGTCATTTGAAGAAGCAATCGCATGCTTCAAGATCTTAAAACCATGGGTTATGGACAGGCATGTATCGTGAGAGGGAAAATCACCGTGCAATATTAAAAGCATAAAAAGACCTTCCTGCTTTGGAAGTGGTGTGCGAATGACCATCAACATAGGGTAGGGGGCGTTAAAAAAACAATTCTATTAACATGAACCCTGAGACAGAATACAGAGAAGGCCTTGAACAATTAGCCGCTCATTATGAGGCGGTTCTCAAACTGCTGGGCGAAAATCCAGAGCGCGATGGACTGCAAAAGACACCTATGCGAGTGGCTAAAAGCCATGCAGGTGTTGACCCGTGGCTATGCACAAGACCCACACAAAGTGTTGACTGATGCCCTATTTGAAGAAAAAAATACAACCAAATGGTTATCGTGAAGGACATCGATTTCTTCTCAATGTGCGAACATCACATGCTGCCTTTCTATGGAAAGGTGCACGTAGCCTACATTCCGAATGGCTATATCACCGGTTTGAGCAAGATAGCACGGGTTGTTGACATCTTCAGTCATCGCTTACAAGTACAGGAAAGGTTAACTCAACAGATCAAAGACTGTATTCAAGACACGCTGAAACCTATGGGAGTGATGGTCGTTGTGGAAGCCAAACACATGTGTATGCAAATGCGTGGCGTGGAAAAAAACAGAATTCTATCACCACGACAAGTGACTTCAGCGGTGCCTTTAATCAAGCCAAGACGCGCGAAGAGTTTATGAATCTGTTGCGAGGAGAGTCAAAAAGAATCTGATTAGAAGCCCTTCTGGCTTATACTTATACGATTATAACATATTTTTTAAATCATATACGACAATGAAAAAAATACAATTATTTATTCTTATTTGTGATGTGTCTTATGACGATTACATCATTGAGTTCGTGTCTCGGTGACAACGATGACGATCGGAAAAAGGACTCATTTATACCTGACTCACGCACAACGGATGCAGATGTTGAATGCTGCGACAGGTAATTATAGGGGTTGGATGTACTACTTTGACGCAAACACGCAGAAGAAGATTCTGTTGCACTGGCTTGGCAGATATCCGGTCAAGACTCAACGCTGACCATCGCCTCGTTACCACTGAAGCAATTTGCCAACTTCACTGATAATAACACGGCTAAAGACGTGCTTAACAACGCGCCTGGACAGCCGCTAACCGCAACGTTTCATGCACCTTATGTGATTCGACAGAACGAATGGAATGCCCAATTCTATCGATATTCAGTATTGCCAAAATGACTTAAAAAATCAGCTTCGTCTCTGCGGATAACAAGAAGTGTGAGTTGTCTTTCAATCAAACGCATCAAGCTCCCAACGCTCTTTACTATCCCCTTATGCAGTATTATAAAAGGCCAAAACCTTTTTCTATCTGCTTGTTAAGGAACTGAAGGTTGAAGAGTCGACATACGCTATCAATAACGCATTCATTGTAAGAACAGGTATGTAATAAAATGTAATTAGTGATATGAAATTTATCTCATGGAACGTAAACGGTCTGCGTGCGGCAGTTGGAAAAGAGTTTGAAAAGTCTTTTCAGGAGCTGAACGCTGACTTCTTCTGCCTTCAAGAAACAAAAAAATGCAGGCCGGACAATTAGACCTACGCTTCGAAGGGTACGAAAGTTACTGGAATTACGCTGATAAGAAAGGCTATAGCGGCACAGCTATCTACACGCGCCATCAACCTATAAGCGTGAAATATGGTATCGGAATCGACGAGCATGACCACGAAGGACGTGTCATAACCTTGGAATATAGCAACTTCTTTCTCATCACGGTCTATACGCCCAACTCACAAGACGAGCTTAGAAGATTAGCTTATCGCATGAAATGGGAAGAAGATTTCAAGCTTTATCTGCACTCACTCGACCGGATAAAGCCTGTTATCGTGTGTGGAGACATGAATGTTGCGCATGAGGAAATAGACCTCAAGAACCCCAAAACGAACCGTCGCAATGCAGGGATTCACGGACGAAGAACGTGAGAAAATGACGCAGTTGCTTAACAATGGTTTCACCGATACATTTAGAAAGCTGCATCCGGAAGAAGTTACTTATAGCTGGTGGAGCTATCGTTTTCGTGCAAGAGAGAAGAATACAGGCTGGCGCATCGACTACTTCCTTATCTCCGACCGCCTCCAGAAGCATCTGAAGCAAGCAAGTATTCACACCGATATCTACGGCAGCGACCATTGTCCGGTAGAATTGGTACTTGAAGATATCTGAATATAACGTTTATAAATTCATTGTTTTGCGGCTGAAGTTTAGCCACAACGCAAAAAGAAAAGGCCCTGTTTCTCTGAAGCTGGGCCTTTTTAATAATGTTTCTTTAAATAGAGACTTTTGTAAATTTATCTTATAGAGAGATTTCAATTCTTCAATCGAACGTTTCGTATCGTTCCGTCCTGATGTGTTATGAGAAATAGTCAAACTTTGACTAACCATCTTCAAACTGAACAATTATTATATCGTAATAGTTCGTTTGTAATTCGGACGCAAAAGATATGTAATTTTCTTGTAATCAAACAAAAGTTTTAACGTTATTTCGTAACTATTTTTGCTCTAAATTGATTAAAGTTTAATGATGTGGTTTCAAAATTAAAAGTAAACATTTTTGAGGATTTGTGCTTACAATTTGTAAAAGTGTAATATCTTTTAAACGATTGTTAATGCACTAAAAAGTGGTGACATTTTGATAGTTTTATCTGCTAGACCATCAAAAGATAAACCCAATCATAAACATGTAGCTTATGATTGGGTTTGTAAAATAAAAAGTCATTGATAACAAATTGACAACACAAAGTCAGCTATTGACGACATTTTGTTTTGTCAATGCGTTGATTTTGTTATTATTGCTGGAATTGACGGCCTTCTTTTTCACGTACATCTTGATGGGTTCAACCAAGTCGAGCGCGACAACCGTAATTTCACTATCCAATTCCTGCTCCGGAATCTCTACATAGAGGTTTCCCGGTTCGGCCCGCCAGTCGGCCTCATTATAAATCTTCCAGCGCAATGGAGTGTTGCTTCCCACCACGCGCGCTCCTTTCAACTTCGTCAAAAGACCCTTTACTTCCACCTCGCCATGTGGGCGATAAGGAATAAAGAGATAGAGTGTGCGGTGATCCTTGCTCAGAGTGGTGTAGCCTTGGAAGGCGTCTTTTGTAAACACCACGGTCGGTTCCGTAGATCGCCCTCATGATGTTTGGCAGTCCAACGGCCGAACTCTTTCAGAATCGCTACTTCGGGTTCAGGTATCGTTCCATCCTCGCGTGGGCCGAAGTCGAGCAACATATTGCCACCCATACTCAAGCAGTCGCAGAACGAACGCAGCAATTCGTAAGGCGTTTTAAACAGCGTATCCTTAGGCTGATAGCCCCCAAGAATCGTTCATTGTCATGCAAAGTTCCCAATAAGGATCGTCCGGTTGCTGAACAGGGCCACCCACTTCAGGCGTAGCATAGTCGCCATAGCCCTGCACACGGCTGTTGATAACCACATTGGGGTTGCGTTCACGCAAGAAGGTTACCAGCTCCGGAGCCCGCCAGTCTTCCGCGCTCTGCTCCCCAATCTCCGTCAAACCACCACAAATCGGGGTTGAATTGATTACGCAATTCACCGAGCTGCGCAAAGTTGAAGTCCACGAAACGATTCCATCGTTTGGGGTCATCGGCAATCTTATAGCGTGGTTTGCTTTTTATAAAATTAGGATAATCGTTATGGCTCCAGTCGAGTAACGAGTAGTAAAGGCCTACCTTTAAGTTCTGCTCGCGCAGTTCGTTAACAAACGGAGTGATGAAATCTTTCTTCGCCTTCGTAGTCTTCACGGTGCTGAGTTTGCCTGCCTTGGTGTTCCACAAAGCCACGCCATCGTGGTGTTTCGTGGTTAGAACGGCATATTTGGCACCACTCTCCTTGATCAAATCCACCCAATCCTTGGCGTTCCATTTGCTTCCCGTGAAGCGTTTGGCCTGCGCCATATAATCGGTATAGGGCACTCGCTCGTTATGAAACGACCAACTCTCCGACACACCATCCACGGCATAGATGCCCCAATGGATGAAAATGCCGAGCTTCGCATCCTTAAACCACTGCATTCGCGACTTCCAAGCCGTAGAATCATCGGCAGCTTTCTGAGCCATCATTGGCAGAGTCAATCCTGCCAATAGGGCCGCAACAATAAACCTTTTTCATAAATTATAAGATAAGAAATAATAAATTAGAAATTACGAGTTAGATAATACTAAAATGACGGAGGGCATGGGCGATACCATCTTCATCAACATGTGTCGTCACATAGTCGGCCATGGCCTTCACGTCGTCACGCCCGTTGCCCATGGCTACACCGATACCGGCCTCGCGCAAGATAGGAATGTCATTGCCGCCGTCGCCAAACGCCATCGTCTCGGCCACGCTAAACCCTTCGTATTCGGCCATAGCCCGCAAGCCAAGACCCTTGTCGGCCTTCGCCGAAGTGATGTCGACAAAGGCGTCTGTCCATCTTCCACTTGTGCAAATCTTGAGTTTCGGCATGATTTCGGCTTCCTGTTGAGGCGAGAAAAAGGGCGTAAGTTGCAGAATCGGTTCCCGCATCACTTCGTCCAAAGGGTCGAAACGAAAGTCATGCAGTCCCAGTCCTATCCTGAAAGCGCGGTCTATCGAGCCATCATCCAGATAGTCGGCCACTTTTGACGTGCCCACTACTACGACGGGAACATTCCATGCCCGGCAGGCCTCCAGCACGCTGTCGACATCCTCCTGCAGCATAGCCTCGCAGCAAAACCGTTTCCTTGCCCACGAAACAATAGGCACCACTGGTAGACACATAGCCATCGACGAGCCGGTCGATTTGCTGTAAATTCACGATCAGACGGACGGGCCGACCGGTCGATATATAGATTTTTCACGCCGTTGCGCTTCGCTTCTGCCAAGGCTTCAACAGCGGATTCAGGCACCCGATGGGTCGAAAAGCTGACCAAAGTGCCATCGATGTCAAAAAAACAGTGCTTTGATTTTTCTCCATAGCAATCAAAATGTATCGCAAAGATACAAAAATCTATGGCAATCCGTCAAGCTATGTTCGCTAAACTTATATTTACCAATCTACTTACACGCGCAGCTTACGGCAGCCCCATTCAAAAAGGTGGATTCAGTTTGCAAAAGTTCCACGGTAAAGAAAGTAGGCAAAACAGTCTGTCATTACGCAAAAAAACGTCCTGTAAAATAGTGGCTAACGCATGAAATATTCGTAAAATTTGTGGCATCCTAAAAAAACATTCTTTACATTTCATTTCAAAACATATGACACAACAGGTCAATGACATCTACGAGGCATTGCTGGCCTTGTACTCGAAGAAAAAGCGACTGATTCTGCCCCGTTTCTTCAAGACGGGCAAGGGCGAGTATGGCGAAGGCGATCGTTTTATTGGCGTCGTCGTACCGAATATCAGACTTGTGGCCAAGGAGTTTAAGGACGCTTCCTTCACGACCGTCAAGGAATTGCTGGCCAGTCCGTGGCACGAGATGCGTCTCTGCGGTCTTCTGATTCTCGTACAGCAAAGTCGGAAGGAGGTGAGTCGCGAGGTTTTCGACTTCTATCTCTCCGTGACCGACCGTATCAACAACTGGGATCTGGTCGACCTCACTGCCCCTCAGATTGTGGGCAGCTACCTTCTTGACAAGCCGCGCGACGTGCTCTACCGCCTGGCCGAAAGCCCGTTGCTGTGGGATAATCGCATCGCCATCGTTTCGACAGTCACCTTCATTCGCCGTGGCGACTTGGAAGACACCTACCAACTGGCCACGAAGATGATGGGCCATCCCCACGATCTCATGCACAAAGCCATCGGTTGGATGCTACGCGAGGCCGGAAAGAAAGATTCCGAGCGGCTCTATGACTATGTAGAAGCCCATTGTCTGGAAATGCCCCGCACCATGTTGCGCTACGCCATCGAGAAGTTTGATCAGCCCACCCGGCAGTGGCTTATGCGGAAATAAGCCGCTGTCGTAGCCCCTCAAAGGCTTCAGACGTGCGGTGTTATCAAACAGTCGCAATACGTTTGCCCAATAATTTCAATCTGTTTTTGTAAACTTTTTCCTCCCTATTTTTTAACACTTTATTTTTCCCTTCATCTAGCATGGAGTAAGTTTACTTTTTAGCTTTTTGGCCCTCTTTTTGGCTCTTTTATCGGCCAAAAAGGGCACAAATCACTTCAAAACGTCTCTTTTACACTCTCAACGCAGTCCTTTTGCACGGCAAAAGCTATGCTTTGATGTTGTAAAAGCAGCCCTTTACAAGCTAAAAGCTATGCTTTTACAAATTAGTTTCGCCACCACGAAGTGCGTTGTAGGTGTAACCTACTGATAATCAATGTGTAATAAAAATACTGTTTCTTTGCCGTTTTTCCCCGCCTAACTTCTTTTTTATTCTGAAAAAGTGCACTTTTTATACCTGTTTTGTCAAGAAATCCTACCCGTTTAACGTAAAGTTACGTTTATTAAGAAAAGTGTTAGTTAGATTAACACAGAAATCTTCTACCGTATAAAATGTTTTTCGTAACTTTGGCTTGGGTGATTTTTCGCAGCATTAGTTTATAATGCTTTATAAATCAGCATTATAAAGTGACAGCTAATTTTGCTAATCATCAAATTTACATACGTTTATCATTCAATGAACTAACCTTTATTATGAAGAATAAACTTTCAAGTATTCGTATTGCCTTCTGTTCAATAGTGACAATATCCTTAGTTAGTCTAAAAAGTCTTATTTAAAAATCAGCCAGGCTAATCTTATACTCCTGTTTGTTTTTCTGTTCAGCCTGACTGCGTCGGGACAGAGTCAACCGCAAATCACACAGGGCTTGGAGGTAACCCATGCGGGGCTGTCTCAGGACCAATCGTATATGCTCTTTAGTAAGGGAATCTATGAGACGGGGAAGATATGTGGTTCAAAAGCATGGCTATTCGACCGCTCCTTATTAACTCTGTCGAACAGGAGCGGACTCTTTTTCTAAGAATCTATGACCCTGCCGATAGCCTGTGTGGAATGAGAAATATCCAATCTATGGCGGACGGGCGGAAGGACACGTCTTCATCGGGGAGAAATGGAAAACCGGGGAATACCGGGTGGAAGGATATACTCAGTCTTCGTTCTATGCAGATAGCACGGAAGCCATCTTTCCTCAAAAGATATGGGTCGTTGACCGAATCGACAAACAGAAACCACAAGATACGAGAGCCGGACAACAAAGAGACAACATCAGACTTGGCTTGTATCCGGAAGGGGGATATCTGGTTCAGGGTATAAAAACCATGTCGCATTTAAGACAACTGACAACTCAAGGTATGCCTGCCCCTATGAGTGGCTGGCTATGTGAAAACGGAACAAGGATATTGGACATAGAAAGTTGTCATGACGGCATGGGGCAGTTTCCGCTCGTTCCTCACGAAGGAGGCCGCTACACGATACAACTAAACAGTGGGCAAGAGTTTCCTCTTCCCGCGTCGCTCCGTTCAGGCATGGTAATACATCTGGAGCGCACGGATAAGAGAAATGTTGTGTTCTCGGTGAGGCAGCCCAAGGGAAGCATGCCCCGCCGTATAACTCTATTTGTGCAGATGCGTAATGTGCCCTGTTGTCGGGCCAAAGGCATACTTCGGGATAGCCTCATCATCACTTTGCCTACGAGCGAGTTTATCGGACAGGGAATTGCCGAGGCAACCCTTTACGATGAGCAGCAGCGTCCGGTAGCTGAAAGGTTGTTCTATGTCTTGCCTGATAAACAGCTGGCGATAACAGCTCGTCCGTCGAAAGAAGTCTATTCACGCCGTGATAAAGGTAAAGTAAGGATACATGTGACCGATTCCGAGGGAAAACCGGTACAGGCAGAAATATGCGTGAGTATCTTTGACAAAGCTTACATGAATCAATCCTACCGGGAAACAATGCTGTCCTATAATTTTCTCTCGACCCAGATACGTGGCAACATTCATCATCCAGCCTACTACTTCGACCGTAAGAATCCGGACAGGGCTGCAAGCCTTGGACCTGCTACTTCTTACGCAAGGGTGGCGGCGGTATACCTGGCAGGCAAGTCGGAAAGACTATCATGGAAAACCATTCCTATGTGACAGCATCATCGGAAGGAAACCGTGGGAAGCCGTAAGATGAAAAGAAATACCACCAACGGAGGTGAGCAGGTGATTCAGGTGTTCGGACCTTCCGGGGATAGTCAGTTCCTATGGACCGATTCCGTGGGCAACTTCTCTGTTCCCGTGTCTGTGATGAATATGCTTCGGGGTGGATATGTCTATATCAAGCCACTTCTGGGAAAAGAGTTTAAACCACATCTGGCAATCTCGGATGGTATTGTACTGATAGACTCCATAAGAAAGTCGAAAAAAACTCATACCTATCTTATTCTATGAACAATATTGATAAGGAAAAGAAAGATGTTGATCCCATCATGACCCAGGCGGGGACGGTGCTACTGAATGAGGTGCTTGTCACCAGGAAGCGTAGGATGCCCTTCAGGGATAAGTTTATGGGGAGGCTGGATAGTCTGGCCCAATTCAATCTTAATACCGCTTGGGTTTTGTGCTGATGGCCCGCAGGAACCAGGAACCATTGGACATCTCAATGATTATCGGGAAGGATATACCCATCACCCGGCAGGGTCACAGGGGGCTAATTACAGAGGAAAGAGATTAAAGCCGGAGATAGGAAAGCGCTACGAACTGATTAAGTATTTACCAAGAGAAGATGGAGAATGGTATCTTGCGGATATAACTTCAATTGTATATCAGGGACAGTTGTACACCGATGAGGAATTACTCCGTATGAATAACATAGCGCGTGTCAAAGGCTACTATGGCCAACGTGAGTTCTATACTCCTGATTCCTTGGAGATGCTGTCCCCGCTCCCCGATGCGCGGAATACACTGCTATGGAGTCCCTCCGTACAGACCGATAAGAATGGAGATGCCATCATGCCATTTTGGACTTCCGATATCAATACGCAGTTTATAGGAGTCGTGGAGGGTACTGATGGCCTGGGACTATTAGGCAGTGGCATCTTTGAGTTTCATGTGTCAAAAAACAAGGAAGAATGAAGACGAGAATCGCTAAAAGTCGGATAGTGAAGCTGATATTCATAATATCGCTGTATATGGCCTGTACTGGCTATACCTCTGCGCAGACACGCTATGATACCCTCAGACAGATGAAGGACTCGACCATACATCTGAAGGAGGTACAGATTAGTGCCTCACGCCCGCTGATAAAGGCTGAGCTTGATAGGGACAACCTACCATGTAGCCGATGATCCCGACAGCAGGAGTATGACGCTGCTGGAAATGCTACGGAAGGTTCCTATGGTTGTGGTAGAGGGGAATGATGTCGTGAAAGTAAAGGGCAGTACAGACTTTAAGGTATATGTGAACGGCAAGCCAAACACTATGATGAGCAATAAAGCCACTGAGATGATGAAGAGTATTCCCGCTTCGACCGTCAGGAAGATAGAAGTCATAACGAGTCCCGGTGCTAAATATGATGCGGAGGGCGTGGCAGGGATACTCAACATCATTACGGTAGGCAGCTCAAAGCTGGAAGGCTACAACGTCAATCTGGGCGTTGGAGTAATGAATATAGCACAAAGTGCAAACGTGTCAGGACTGGCCAAGGTCGGGAAATTAACCCTGTCAGTCACGGACGGGGTAAGTTATTCAGACCACCCAGGGCACGGCAGGAGACAGAACGCACAGGTAAAATGCCGTCGGCAGCGGGGCAGATGTACTCCTACTCCAATTATCAGGTCAAGTCACCCGCCCATTTCATGGAATTGGGCGGCAGCTATGAGTTTGACAGCCGTCACTTGATCAGTATGACGGCAGGCGTAGAGAACTACACAGGGAAAAAGCTGGACGGATATGCACAGATATGTACGACGGCAATGGTGGGCACAGATACAGTTTCGACAATGAGCAGGCGTCACGCAATCGAATCAACAGCCTGTACGCAGGAATTGATTACCAACATACGCTTGGCAGGCATGGCGGTATCATAACGCTGTCGTATCGCTTTTCGGCACTACCCTCCACCATTACGTCCTCCAGCTTCTATCACTGGCAAAAAGGCCAGATACCGGATTTAAGTCTCAAGGACCTGTGTACCACGTCCGACCTGCGTACGGACGAACATACCGGTCAGGTAGACTATACCGTAACCATAGGCGGGAAGCATACATGGAGTGTGGGGGCTAAATACATCCATCGCAAACCATAAGAGTGACAATGGCGAAGCTATAAGAACGGCAGGTACGGAAGACCCCTTTTGTGGAAGCTCCGGGTCAGTCTCTTTCTTACAGGCAGAGGACCGACATTTCATCCGCATACGCGGAATATGCCATACAGCACAAGCAAATATCTGGAAAGATGGGTTGGCGTTATGAGCACTCTTCGCAGAAAGTAAGCTATCCGGAGGATAACCTCCTGCCGCGCCATGAAAGTTTCGGTGCGCAATTCGATAACGTGGTTCCTTCCTTGTCAATCGGTTACCGTATAGGGGAGACACGGATGCTCACATTCTCGTATGCCATGCGCATATCACGCCCCAACATCTGGAATCTGAATCCCTATGTAGACCGGACGAATCCTACAGTCATCAAGACAGGAAACCCTGACCTGACCACATCATCCTCGCATAACCTGAGCCTCTCGTTCAACTCGTTTGCCCGGCGCTTTGGAATAAACATGACGGCAGGACTCGACTTACAGGATCGTGGCATCATCGGCTACTCCTATTGGGGTAATCCTGTCTCCCAGACCGACAATATGGTAACAGGGGAAGATGCCACACTCATCTCCACGTATGGCAATCTGCTCAAGAGAAGTAATGCTTATCTGACCCTCTACATCCGGTGGGCACTCTCCGGGAGTGCCACCTTGAATGTCAATGCAAACGGGGCATATACCAATCTTAAAAAGTTCACAGCTGGGACAACATAATAATGGATATTCAGGCAGTCTTTCGGTTAATTTGCAGAAGAATCTGCCGTGGAGGTTGAGAATGGTGGGCGGTTGTTCGCTGAACAGCCGAAGCTTAGATTTGCAAGGGTATACCGAAGGCTCCATGATGTACCGTCTTATGCTGATTCGTTCTTTCTTGAAAGACGACAGGCTGACGGTAACCATTTATGGAAATAATCTGTTCCAAAGTGATTTGCGTATAGAGCAGTTTACTGAAACTGCCGACTTTACAAATCGCTTTACGAATGTGAGGCGTGACTATCGCAGCTTCGGCATAAACGTCAGCCTGCGTATAGGAAAAGTTGCATGATAGGGTGAAACGCACATCGAAGAGCATATCAAATGATGACGTTATCACAGATGGAAATCCAAGAAACCAGAAATAGTAAAAAGTCTTAGTAAAAACTTCTAAACCCTTGCATGTTGTTCGCAAACCTGGTAAGTGTGATATAGAAAGAGACTTACTTTAAAAGCTATGCTTTTACAACTTAGTTTCATTACCATGAAGCGCAATGTTGTCGTAATTTGTTGATAATCAGTGTATAACAAAATCTCTGTTTCTTGGCCGTTTTTGTCTAACCTTCTTTTTATTCTGAAAAAGCTTACTTTTTTTATACCTGTTTTGTCAAGAAATCCTACCCATTTTAACGTATGGGCAGAGTCGAGTACGAAGTGCGGGACGCAATAAAAACGGTTTATGCTATTCCTTAGTCTCTTCTTCGCTGAAAGAAGTCTTGCATCAATTCGCGGCATTCGGCTTCGAGCACGCCGGCCGTTACTTCCGTTTTAGGATGAAAAGCCTGTGGGGCAAAGCGGGAGAAACCACGTTTTTCGTCGGCCGCGCCATAGACCACGCGGCTGATTTGCGACCATCCTAAGGCGCCGGCACACATCACGCAGGGTTCTACCGTCACGTAGAGCGTGCAGTCTTTAAGGTATTTGCCGCCCAGCATGTCGGCTGCTGAGGTGATGGCTTGCATTTCGGCATGCGCCGTTACGTCATGAAGCGTCTCTGTCAGGTTGTGCGCACGGCTGATAATCCGGTCACGACACACGACAACGGCGCCCACCGGCACCTCGCCTTCGTCGAAAGCGCGTTGCGCCTCGTCGAGCGCACGGCGCATATACAGTTCGTCTTTATTTTCTGTTTCCATGGTTTTTTACTTCAAGACTACTTTTTCCCTTTATGTTATTAACACTCACGCTTGTCTCGTGTCCTTCGGACGGTTCCACAGTGATATGCCCGAACCGATTGTAGTCGAGGTTAAGACCATAGGCCATCCAGCCTCTAACCAGCAGGCTGTCTACCCATGAATCCTCATCCGTATTCATACTGGAAACACTGCCCATGCTATCATTTGATGTGGCATGGAACGTGAGTTTGCCGATTCTTGTATGCGACAACTCGAGTTGTTTATTTGACAAAGTAACTTCAACCGCATTGAACACGCATTTTGACAAGGTCAGATTCAGATTTTTACGGAACGAGAGCGTGTCGCCCCGAACACCATTGACAAACAGCGAAACGCCATACAAGGAAGCGTGATTGACTTTGGCCAGGAAACTGAGAAGCATGGCCGAAGGCATTTGAACACGTACAACAGCCTTCAAGCGTTCGCCGGCTATACTGTCTGAGTTGGCTTCGTCCGAAACAAGTTCAATATCTCGCAGCCTGTTATCCTCTTTGCAATGCGGGATGAAGTGATAAATGTAGCGTTCGGTCGTGCACGCGGGCTTCGATAAGCTGATACGGATAGCTGACGATGACCTCTTTGAGGCTGTCATTGGCTTCCAAATGGATGACATAGTTATCTTGATAGACCAGATCTTCCAAAGCCGAGTCGACTGAAACAATATCTGTAATCTCCCGAGCGTGGATGGTTTCCACCTTGCTAAGATTGATGACGGACTTATCGGGAGTCATGTCAAAAACAGGAGAAACAAGTATGAGCATGATCGTGGCGGTGATAAGGCCTATTATGATATAAGTGGTTGTTTTTCATTGCGGCATCCTCCTTTCTTACATTCGGTCTATGATTTCCAATTCACAAAGTCGCTTGTAGGACAGCCAAAAGTTGCAGATAGCCAGAATTGCTGCCCAAACAACAAATATTTCAAAGAAGATTCGCTCTTTGAAAGCTATGAACACCATGAGAAAAAAATCAACACCAGACCAATACAGAACAGGCTGATTGTGGTGCTTAGGAACGGGCGTCGGGGGAAGACAAAGCAGCCAAGCGCATAGCAGGAGACGCAGAATGCATAACTAATTAGGGGATAAGTTCTTGCGGGGAGCAACATTCCGGACAGATCTACCCAGTTAAACCACCATTGCATAGAGATACCGGCTTGTGGCAAAGCGGAAGAGAAAACGACCACGCGCAGACCATCAAGCACAAAGAAAGCGGCATGGAACATAAGAAGATAGCCCACAACGAAGATGAGTACACGGGCCAGCCAGCTCTCAAACATAGTCACGGGCGTGGTGAGTACATGGATGCGCCCCGCCTTTTGCTGCCCATCATCGAACATACGGCTGGCCGCCACGCAGCCACCACAATATAACAAGAGCGAACAGAAGCCCATGATTACATATCCGGCAGGGTCATAGGATCTGACTGTATCAACCGTATTATAGATAGATGGATAAGACAGGAGCGATACAAAGACCTCAACAACCGCGATAAGTCCTATGAGAATAAGGGTGAATGTCAAGGCAAACGCTCTTTGTTCGGCCCACAACTTACGCAGATAAACCTTGAAACGACGGCGATCAAACAGTTGATTAGTCATGGTGCACCTCCCTTCCTTGCATGGCGTTTTCGAAATATTCTTCCAGATTTGCGGTACCATCCAACGGTTCATTACGGATGATTTCGCTGCGATCGATGAGCAACACGTGATTGATGACTGGTTCGATGTCTTTCACCTGATGCGTGGAGATAACGAAAATACGATCCTCGGACAGGCCTTGCGTGATAAACTCACGGAACTGGCGCTTGCCGGGAATATCGAGCCCGTTGGTAGGTTCGTCCATCAACAGTACACGTGTGTGGGTTGCCATGGCAAAACTCATGAAGATTTTCTTGCGCTGGCCGAGCGAAAGAGCGTCGAGTCGCACGTCTGATGTCATGCCGAAGGTGTTGAGATAAGTCTGCATGTCGGTCATTGAAAAACGAGGATAGAACACGCTATTGGTAGCGATGTAGGCATCGAGCGTGACACGAGGCAGTTCAAACTCATCGGGAACTAAAAAGATTTCACGCATGGTGGCGGGCCGACGCAGCCGTACATTGGTGCCGGAGAGTTCTACTTTGCCGGCGTCGGGGGTCAACAGACCGGCCATTAAATACAAAAGTGTGGATTTGCTGGCACCGTTTGGACCTAAAAGTCCATAGACACGACCCGGTTGGAGCAACAAAGAGAAGTTGCGAAACACAAAATCATCGTGTCGGGGATAGCCAAATGAGAGTTGCTGAATATTCATACGAAGATTGAGAATAAACAATAAACACGGTCTATGAAACACAAAAGCAGTTTCATAAGCCCCGTATATGTCGGCAAAAATAAGTGAATATTTGAATAATATGAAATAATAATCGTATTTTTGTAAAAATAATAACAATACGGAAAGCCTAATGGCAACACACAACGATTTGGGCAAATGGGGCGAGGAAATGGCCGTTCAACATCTGCGAGAACAAGGTTACACCATTCTTGATCGTGACTGGCGATTCGGTCATCGCGACCTTGACATCGTGGCTCGTACGCCCGATGGTATTGTGGTTGTGTTCGTTGAGGTGAAAACGCGCACGTCGGACGTGGTCAGTAGCCCACATGATGCCGTCGACGCACGCAAAATCAAAAGTCTGGGAGCGGCAGCCAATGCCTACGTTAAGGAGTTTCAGATATGGGATGAGTTGCGTTTCGACATCATATCCATCATTGGCGACCGTAGCGAAACGGCCTTACTGGAACATGTGGAGGACGCTTTTAATCCGCTACTTATATAATAAGGTGTAGAAAGAGAGAAGATGCTGTGTTTCCATCAGCCTTTTAAAAACAGAACGATAAGAATCATGATAAAATGGCCTTTTTAGGAAAAAAACAACCGTAAAAAAATGCCGTCGGCAACAATCGTCAGACTGGAAGAGACAGACTCTACCAACACTTATCTGCGGCAGCACGCGTCGCAAATGGAAGCGTGGATGACGGTGGTAACGGCCGAATATCAGACGGCAGGCCGTGGACAAGGTGTCCATACATGGGAAAGTAATCGCTCGGAGAACTTGCTGTTTAGCGTGTTGACGCATCCCGTGATGGTGCCTGTGCGCAGCCAGTTCTTATTGTCGGAGGCCGGAGCATTGGCACTGAAGGAAGTGCTGGATGGCTATACGGACGGTATCACGCTGAAATGGCCGAACGATATTTACTGGAACGATCGCAAACTGAGCGGCACACTCATCGAAACGTCCATCGGTGGCGGGCATATAAAGAACTGCGTATTCGGTATTGGACTAAATGTGAACCAAAAACGTTTGAGAGCGACGCGCCGAATCCGGTTTCATTGGCGCAGATTCTGGGGCATGACATTGACCGTGAGCAGCTGTTCAAACAGATTGTAGCAGCCTTTTGAAAAGTATTATCGCATGCTGGAAAACGGACAATACGACGCTATTTCGGCCCTTTATCACGAGGCATTGTATCGCCGACAGGGCTTTTTACATGTATGAAGATGGTGACGGCAGATTCGAGGGCGCCATTGTAGAAGTGGGCGATGATGGCCTTCTGGTGTTGCGCGACCGAGACGGAAGATTCCGGGAATATGAATTCAGAGAAGTAAAATTTGTATTATAATCATTTATCAATATCTCATGGCAAGATTTAAAAGAATATTATTGAAGCTCAGTGGTGAGAGTCTGATGGGGCAACAGAATTTCGGTATCGACCCGGAACGGCTTTCTGACTACGCCCAACAGATTAAAGAAGTTCACGAAATGGGCGTACAGATTGGCATAGTGATTGGCGGTGGCAACATTTTTCCGTGGTTTAAGTGGCAGCCAAAAAGGCTTCGACCGCGTGAAAGGCGACCAAATGGGCATGTGCGCAACGGTCATCAACTCGCTGGCATTGAGCAGTGCGCTGGGTGCTATCGGCGTGAAGACAAAGGTTCTGACGGCCATTCGTATGGAACCGATTGGTGAATTTTACAGCAAATGGAAGGCTATCGAGGCCATGGAAGACGGATATGTTTGTATCTTTTTCGGCCGGGACTGGCAGCCCTTACTTCACGACCGATACGGGAAGCTCACTCCGTGGCATTGAAATCGAGGCCGATGTCATGCTGAAAGGTACACGTGTGGATGGAATCTACACGGCCGATCCGGAGAAAGATCCAACGGCTACGAAGTTCAAAGACATCACTTATGACGAAATTTATACACGTGGACTGAAGGTAATGGACCTTACGGCTACGACGATGTGTAAGGAAAACAATCTACCCATCTATGTATTCAACATGGATATCATGGGTAATCTGAAAAAAAGGTGATGGCCGGTGAGGAAATCGGAACGCTGGTACACAATTAAATCCGTGCTTTTTCTGACACGTAGCCCCTGCGGCAATGCTTTTGTGAAAGCGTGTCACTCATTAAATCAGAACGTACCTTGGCAATGCCCTGTTAAAAGACAGATAGTGGGCGGCCAAGGTACGTTTTGCGTTTATAAGAAATAATTCTGCCAAGCAATCATTAGGTCTTCCTTTCGCTTTGGGGCAGATATGAGGTGAGTTTTGTGGCGGTGTTATTCCTGAGTTTTTTACTCTTCTGTATAGTCAACATATTCTCCTTCGTCTTTCGAGAATATTTTTTTGACCCGCTTCTGTCGGACTGCGATGGTCGATAACAGACTCTTTATCTGACGCGTGGGGACGAGTTTGTCGGCGATAGCTACCTTGCATGCGTGCGTCTGCGCCCATGCCACGCTTCATTTGACGAAAGAGCAAAAAGAAAGTCTTAATGATGTTCCAGAAAAACACCACCACTATGAATACTATAATGAAGAAAATAATGGCAAAGAACTTGAGTAATATCATAATATATCTATATGCTTAATTGTTTGGAGAACAATGATGCTGTTTGCCAAACAATCAAAAAGAAACTACGCTTTGTGCAGCAGATGAAGGATTACCGATACGATAATATAGCAGGCAATGATAATCCACCAACTTTCGAGCAATCCAAAGACTGCCAATAAAACAGCAGAGAGTGCGGCAAAACTATACTTCACTTCGTTGCCTTGCCAGCCCCAATGCTTGAACTTCAAAGCAAACATGGGTATTTCGGCTATCAAGAGATAGCAACTTAGTACAAGCAATAGTAACAAAACGAAGACACCATTATTTAAATTCTCAACCCACGCATGCCCATAAACCAGCAACGAACCCCAGAACAGGGCGTTGGCCGGTGTTGGTAAGCCTATAAAGCCTGTTGCTTGTCGCTCATCGAGATTGAATTTGGCCAGTCGCAAGGCGGAAAAAGCTGCCATCACAAAAGCGAAAAACGGAAGGATGTCGCGCAATGGCTCCAAAAAGGAAGGATAATCTACCGAAAAAAGCTCAAAGAAAACGATAGTAGAGGGTGCTAAACCAAAGGTAATGTTGTCTCGCCAGTGAATCCAATTCTTTGCCAATGGGCGAAGATACGTGGAGCAAACGGGCTACCATGCCGTCGAAAAAGTCGAATATGGCACCTAATATGATAAAAGCCAACGCGAGTTTGGCATCGCCTGCAAAAGCAAAAATACGTGGCGGTGCAACCTGAAATTAAGTTGCAGCACGTTATAGTATTAGGAATATGTTTCTGAAATTCATGTTTATCCTTTCAACTTGGCGATAATCGTCTGGTCGCCAGTCGTTGTCTGTCCCATCTTTACGCACACTTCTGTCCCGATTGGCAGATAAACATCGACGCGACTTCCCCAACTTGATGAAGCCCAAATGCTCGTCGATATAGCAGTCTTCGCCTTCTTTGGCATAGGTAACGATACGTCGTGCCATGGCACCGGCTATCTGACGGCAGAGCACATCTACACCATCTGGCGTCGTTATCATGATATCGGCATGCTCATTCTCCTCGCTGGCTTTCGGAAGCCATGCTTTGTGGTAGTTGCCGTCCTTATGTACAACAAATTTTACTTTGCCATCGACCGGGAACCAGTTAGCATGCACGTTGAAAAGACTCATAAAAATACTGATCATAAGGCGTCGATCATGAAAATACTCATTCTCTTCGACTTCTTCTATTACGACAATACGTCCGTCAGCAGGGGCTACCACGAGATGATCGGTGTCATCCGTTTCGGAAAAACAGCGGATAGGACAACGATAAAAGTTGACAATTATACCATAAACGATTGTGCATAAAACAGTAAAGGACCAAAACGGAATTTTATTATCTAAACGATAGAATAACAAAGCTATCGCTGCGATACCAATAAAAGTATAAATGAGTTGATCCGTACCTTCACGATGAATTCGTATTTTCTTGAGTTTCTTCTTAATCTTGATCATAAAAAGGTATTTCATTTGTACCGCATGCAAAGTTAATATTTTTTTGTTGCTTCCACAACTATTTGTAGCTTTTCTTTTGCTATGTCGGGATTTCAGCGTAACTTAGTGCGCTCTTTAGCATTTAAAAGACGATGGAGGATTTCATTCACTTACACGTACACACCCAATATTCTATTCTCGACGGTCAGTCCAAGATACCTTATCTTGTGGATAAGGCTATCAATAACGGCATGAAAGGTATGGCCATTACCGATCATGGTGCCATGTATGGTATCAAGGAGTTTGTCGACCATTGTGCCAGCGTGAACAAACAGCGCAAAAAGACGGGCTTGAGCCTTTTTAAACCAATTATCGGTTGTGAGATGTATGTGGCCCGTCGCCGCAAGGAGGACATGGTAAAGGAACGTGGTGACAATAGTGGTTACCACCTCATCGTGCTGGCTAAAAATTATAATGGTTACAAGAATCTGATCAAACTGGTGAGTCATTCATGGGTGGACGGTTATTATTATCGTCCCCGAACGGACAGGGCTGATTTAGAGAAATACCATGAAGACCTTATTGTTTGTACCGCATGTCTCGCCGGAGAGGTGCCTAATAAAATATTAAAAGATGATATTGAGGGCGCACGTGAAGCATGTGAGTGGTATAAGCGTGTGTTTGGCGATGATTATTATTTGGAATTGCAACGTCACGAGGTAAAAAGATCCGACAATCTTGGCCAACCGTGAGGCCTATCCCTTACAACAAAAAGGTGAATAAAGTGCTGATGGAGTTCTCTAAGGAATATGGTATCAAGTTGATTTGCACCAACGACTGTCATTTTGAAGATAAGGAAACAGCAGAAGCTCACGACCATTTGCTCTGTTTGGCAACAGGAAAAGACCTGGACGATCCAAACCGTATGCGCTATAGTAAACAGGGAAATGGTTCAAGACTCGTGAAGAGATGAACGAAGTGTTTGCCGATATTCCTGAAGCATTATCCAATACCTTGGAGATATTAAATAAGGTAGAGACTTACAGTATCGACCATGGGCCCATCATGCCTTTCTTTCCCATCCCCGAAGAATTTGGTACAGAAGCGGAGTGGGAAGCTAAATTCACGGAAGAAGACTTATACAATGAGTTTACAACCGATGAAAACGGAGAAAACCAAATGTCTCCGGAAGAAGGACAAAAGGTGATTGAACGCTTGGGGGGATATGAAAAATATATCGCATTAAGTTCGAAGCGGACTATCTGGCAAAGCTCGCTTACGATGGCGCGAAAAGTGTTTTATGGAGAACCGTTGGCAGAGAATGTAAAGGAACGCATCAACTTTGAACTGCACGTCATGAAGACGATGGGCTTCCTGGCTACTTCCTTATCGTGTCAGACTTTATCAAAGCCGCACGAGAAGAACTCAGCGTGATGGTTGGACCCGGCCGTGATCGGCTGCAGGTTTCGGTTGTGGCCTATTGTTTGGGTATTACGCAGATTGATCCGCTGAAGTATGACTTGCTGTTCGAGCGTTTCCTTAATCCTGATCGTGTGAATCTGCCTGATATCGATACCGATTTTGACGATGACGGACGTGGTAGGGTGCTGCGATGGGTTATGGATAAATATGGCCATAAGAACTGTGCATATCATTACCTATGGAGTATGGCACAAAGAACTCCATTAAGGATGTCGCCCGTGTGGAAAAAGCTGCCGTTGGATAAATCGAACGCGCTGTGCAAAGCCATTCCCGACCGCCTGCCCGATGGTTTGAAGATGAACTTGAAGAACGCTATCAAAAGTGTACACCGGAGCTTCGTGAGGCGGAAGCGTCGGTCGATCCACGTGAAAAGAAATACCATCAAGTATGCTAAGATGCTGGAAGGAACCGTCAGGGGAACAGGTATTCATGCCTGTGGTTTTTATCATTTGCCGCAACCCTATTGAGGAATGGGTGCCTGTTTCGACCGCAGCTGACCCCGATTATCCGGGATTGAAGACGGCAGTGACGCAATATGATGGACATGTCATTGAGACTACAGGACTCATCAAAATGGATTTTTCTAGGCTTGAAGACCTTGTCGGAGTTGAAAGAAGCCTGCAAAAAAACGTCAGGCAGACAACCGGTGATATCATCGACATTGAAAAAAATACCCATCGATGACGAGCTTACTTACCAATTATATCAGCAAGGTCGTACCATCGGAACATTCCAATTTGAATCTCCGGCATGCAAAAAGTACCTGCGGGAGCTTCATCCTACCGTCTTCGAAGACCCTCATTGCGATGAACGCTCTTTATCGTCCGGGGGCCTATGGACTATATTCCTGACTTTATTAAGCGCAAGAACGATCCGTCATTGGTGCAATATGACATCCCTTGCATGGAGAAATACCTGAAAGATACGTATGGTATTACGGTCTATCAGGAGCAGGTGATGTTGTCTCACGCCAGTTGGCCAACTTTACTCGTGGTGAGAGTGACGCGCTGCGTAAAGCTATGGGTAAGAAAAAAAGAAAGCCATCGTTGACGCCATGAAGCCCAAATTCATTACCCAAGGACAAGCGAATGGCCACGATCCGAAGGTCTTGGAGAAGATCTGGGGCGATTGGGAGAAGTTTGCTTCTTATGCTTTTTAATAAGTCGCATGCCACCTGTTACTCATGGGTAGCTTATCAAACGGCCTACCTGAAGGCCCATTATCCGGCCGAATACATGGCCGCTCTCTTGACCAGACGTAAGAGCGACATCAAGGAAATAACCAAACTGATGGACGAATGCAAGGCCTTGGGCATTCCGACACTGGGCCCGGACGTGAATGAAAGTTTCAGTAACTTCGGTGTAAACAAGAAAGGCGAGATTCGATTTGGTATGGCCGCGATCAAAGGAATGGGTGAAGCCGCTGCTTTGTCAATTATCAAAGAGCGCGACGAAAATGGCCCATTCAAAGACATTTTCAACTTTGCGGAACGTAGACTTTGCCAATGTCAATCGAAAAGCGTTTGAATCATTAGCACTAAGTGGCGGTTTCGACTGCTTCGGACTTCGCCGTGAGCAATTCCTTGGCATCAATGGCAAAGGCGAAGTCTTCTCGACACACTTGTTCGCTATGGTCAGCTCTTCCAACAAGAGCAGAACGAGGCACGAACCTCTTTGTTTGGAGGCGAAGAAACGGTAGAAATCGCGCATCCACCAATCCCACAAGCAGAGGAATGGAGTTCGATAGAACGGTTGAACAAAGAGCGCGAACTTGTCGGAATTTATCTCTCCGCGCATCCGCTTGACGATTATTCTATCATCGTCAAACACATGAGTAACACCTTTGCGCAGAACTTGACAACAAGCCTTTGTTAGCTTTGAAGAGCGAAATAAGGGTGAGTGGTATTATTACCGGTGTGAAATCGAAATTCACCAAGACCGGAAAGCCCTTTGGAATCGTAACGATCGAAGATTACGAAAGTGCCGGTGAGCTTGCTCTTTTTGGTGAAGACTGGGGCCGATGGAGCGGTATGCTGACCATCGGGTGTTCGGTTTTTATCACAGCCAAATGCGTGCAACCCTATCAGAACGGCAACTACTACGACTTTAAAGTGCAGAACATACAGTTCCTTCAAGACGTGAAAGAGCATCGGTTAGAGAAGATTACCATCACCATCAACCGCAACGCGATTGACGATACACTGGTAAACGACCTGAACACCATCATCAGCGAGAACCCGGGGAAGACGCAACTCTACCTCCAAATCATTGACGAGGAGCACAACACACGACTTCTTCTCAGGTCGAAGAACAAGGAAATCGACATCAAGAACAATCTTATTTCTTATATTGAAGCCAATCCTGCGATGCAATACAGTATCAATTAAAGGTTTTGGCATAATCTTGCAAACTTTTCGCTCATCAGTTCCTCTTGTCGGAACACGCTTTCTTTTACAATATACATAATTAGACAATATACATTTAAACATCATTTTACAATAAAAAAACAAACAAACATGGAAGTAACAATCACAACCGAGAACTTCGAGAGTTACAAAAATGGCGAATTGCCATTGGTAGTTGACTTATGGGCAACATGGTGCGGCCCTTGCCGTATGCTTGCTCCTATCGTGTCGGAACTCGCGAATGACTACGATGGCAAAATCGTTGTAGGCAAATGCGACGTAGAGGAGAACGACGATATCGCCATGGAATTTGGCGTTCGTAACATTCCCACCATCTTGTTCTTCAAGGGTGGCCAGCTCGTAGATAAGTTTGTGGGCGCTGCCAGCAAGGACAAGATAGAAGAAAAGTTTAAGGCGCTGCTCGGCTAAGTCGCTCGTTGAAGAACCATCGTAAAAGAATGAAGCCTTCGCAGGCAATCTGTTAAGACTTCATCCCTATATTTCAAGAAAAGCCATATCATCCATTTCGCATGGTTTGATATGGCTTTTTTGTTTTCTATCGTTAGAGAATGCCCGTCTGCGTGTCCTTATTTTGCAGTCTTCGCTCTATGTCACGATACTTTTTCCCCTTACCGAATTTCCACGTAAAGCCCAGATGCACCATATTGCCCTTGTCACGATTGCGTGTCGTCATCCGCTTGTGAATAAGGGCATTGAGCAATTCCGCATGATCCTCTTTCGGATTCTTTTTCAAACGGATGGTTCCAATAGAGGGACACGCTGCAATTACCTACCCGATAACTGCATGTTAGATAGGCGGCGTTTCCCTGTCGGCTCCACGCCTCTCCTCCATAAACTTCCAGCCATTATCGGCAACGGCTGTCAACGTCCAGCGTCCCAAGTAGGCCTGAAGACTGGCTCCGTAGTTATAGGAAGTCAGGTAATGACGGTAGTTGTCTCCCCTGTTAATGAACCGAAACACGCCTCCGTTGACACTCAACGACAGCCGTTCGGGCAGAATATCCACGTTCGTATAATTAGATACATAGAACATTGTAATGCCGGGCTGCATCTTCTGCGTATAATAGAATTGGTTATCCGCGCCACGTTCATAACTGGCCATGTTGCAAGGGTGATTACGCCGGTACTCCATATCCATGTTTGAATAGAAACGCGGTGTATTGTAAGCCAGTCTGATTAAGTGCGTCTGCACGCCATTGAGGCTTAATCCGCGGGTTTCCCACTGTCCATTCCATCGAATTGGCACGTATGCGCGTGTCGCTGATCATGGCAATTCTTGAAATATGCTGATTGATTTCAAAGGTATAGCCCGCTGTCAGTCCCTTAGCCAAAGTGTAGGTAAGCGAGGCTTTCGGGCGAAACAACCAGTAAGAATAATGGTTATCGGCCTGCCGATAGCGCACGTTGCTCACGCCTAAACCTGCCATGTAGTTCCACTTCCGCCACCGTCCTTTCAACTCGCCAAAGCCATACAGACTGCCGTGGTGCATGCCGTTGACCGACATTACGTCACCCGAATAGACATTGCGGGTATATTTCAACTGATGATTGAAACCAAATGACAGTTTGGCAGCTGTCAACTGACGTTCATAGATAGCTTCCGACGTGAGCGACCACGTATTGCCATCGACATCGTAAGCATATAGCCCACCTTCATTATTGGCATGGCTCGCGTCGGTAGAGATAGCCGTTGCCACAACATTGGCAGTAACCGACTGCTTTGAACCAAGCTGGCGAAAGAAGTAAAGGTCGAGAATTGGTGTAAAATTTTTGTCTTTACTTTCCATTCGCACTATCTTATCAGCTTGTCCGCTCTCCACAATCAATCGGTCAGTAATACTACGCGGGCTATGGGAAAAAGGCGCCTGAGAGCTTCGCCTGAAATACATAAGTGGCCGAATCGGCCTGATTATACACCAAATCTAAGCCATTGTAAAAGTTTCGGTATCGGCTACCGACATCCCTGCGTGTAATAAGATGATGGCTACCATTGGCCAACAGATAGTCGGCCTCTTCATAATAACGGGTTCCGCGCAGGTCGACATAGCCTGAATTGTAGATTACGCCCAGCTCCGAATGGCCTTTGTTCCATTTAGAATACATAGTATTATCGCCACGAAGGGCTGTAACATTGTTGCTCAAGTTAGTCCCCCAAAGAATACCCTCACCGCTACGGTGCGTCCGAATATCAATAACATAACCGATTTCCGATCCATAACGCACTCCCGGATTGTCGATAAAGCCTACTGACTTCACCTCTTTAGGATTGAGTGCCAGCAGGTCTGTCTTATTGGCAACCACCCCATTGATTCTCACTTGCACACCTCCACGATTATCAAGTGCCCTGATAGAATGCATCGCTTCGTCGATGCGGATGGCCGGTAAAAGCCAGTTTGGCCAGCAAGCTGTAGCCATCGGGTGAGGCAGCTTTCTGGTTTGCGGTAGGCAAATAAAGCCGCCCGTCAATTCGTTTCCACCACCCGGGCCGCCTCGACCTTCACTTCTTTCAACTCCACGGTACGCTCCTGCTGTGCCCATAGCGACATTACCGGCATACTCATTAATAATAATAAAATTGCTTTTTCTCATTCTTTGCTGTTTTTGTTTTCGAGCAAAGATAGAAACGACGTTGTGGTTTTTCATGAAAAAGAGTCTGACATTTGTCTGACATTTCTATGCCGACACATGTCAGACTCTTGAATGCAGCTTGATTTTTATCCAACAACCAATTTGTTAGAATATGAAAAAAATACACGGCAATTTTCGCAATTCTATATTATTACCATGCGGTGGTAATACGATTACCAGCCGTGTGGTAATAGTCTTACCGCTGCGTGGTAATAGCATTACCACTAAGTGGTAATTGAATTACCAAATAGCGGTAGCATTTTGGTAATCGCTCTTTTGCGATATTAATATGTGTAAAAAGATGATTCGATGAACGTTATCGAATCATTTGTTGTCGTGCTTTGGCATGAAGTTTTATAGCCAAATTAATCGTTCAAGAATTGAAAGAACATAGCTATGTTTGCTATGCATGGAAAAATAATGCTCAATAAAATAGTATTTCTAAAGCGTCGGTTGGGCTTTAAAAAGCTTTGTCGTTCGGCAACAACTGGTAATTTCCTCCTCGCTCTGATACGATTTTAAGTCCCCCTTGCTTTTCTATGACGGGCTTCAGTCGCCTGATGAGGGTGTAAAGCGTGTCGCTTGCGTCAGGTTTCTTGGGCCGAGAGCGTCGCAAATTTCCTGTTTCGAGTTGATGATTGGGCTTTTCAAAGAAAAGGCGCATGATTTGAGTGTTGCATGGGTGTTAGTCCAACAGGTTCATGGTGGATATTATAGAAACAATTTTTCGTCCTTTTGTAATATCAATCGTCCCAAAACAATCATGTTGTGGCTATGTTTACGGAAATAGGCTAGCGAGAATACAGCCCACAAAAAGAGCCATCGCCGACAAGGAGAAAGGCAACCGCTGGTCGGATAAAGCCCATATTGACGCCACAGAACAGTTGGCATAACTCTGAAATAAGACCTTACCATCCTGACCAGTGCCACTCTATCCGCTGACTGCAAAGACCGTCACTAGGGTGCTCCATGGCATAATACACAATAGAATGGCGGCGCAAAGCATCAGTCTTTAGATGACTGCGATAGTCCGCAATGGTATCTGGTGTGAGTCAACAATCCTGCTTTGTGGCCAATGTTCGTGTCAAAAGCTTGATTCATGTCGGCCACCATCAGGTCTTCGGTATATCGATAGCTGCGCATGCCCGACCAAAGCAGCACTGCCTATTAGTAGCGCAAATAACAAGATAGCGTGATAAGGTTTCATATTTGTTTTGGAATCAGAGGTTTTACAAAAATTAGAAAATAAAGGCAAGGTATTTTGCTTTTTCATTCATTGTTTTCTAACTTTTTCTTGTTTGTTATTTTGGTTAATTAACGTCAGCGAGGAATACCTATATATTATATAATGATTACAATCGGCTACGTAATGTCGACATTGCTCATGTATTAGAGCCTTTCTATCAAGTAGAAATTTTTCTTGGATGGCAACGTGGATCGTCGCCCTGCTTATTCGGGAAACATCTGTCGTATAGACATTGTTGATTCTGTTCTGGACGTAGTGATGTGCTCTACTCCCTTCCGTTACCACAAAGTGGGTAACCGAATCTATCTTACGTAGAATTAAATATTGTTGGTTTGGAGCGGTAGGGTAGAAGTGTTGCTTGTCAATATGAGGCTGTGCAACTGATTCCCACAGCCTTTACGCGCTCGCAGATGGCATCGAGTTCTTCGCGTGAAGCCTTTTGGAGCCGGTGGTCGGGTGTTTCCCGGTCAATTGTATAGACCATCACCCCACTTGGTTGGATAGCTTTAATGGTTTCAAGCCATGGGGCGACATAGCTTTCGCCTGTGTTGTCAACAGAGAAAGGTTGGCCGTCAATCTCTGTCGTGCCTTTCATGAACATCGATTGGATGATGACGTGTCCGTTGAAAGCCTTGAGTCCTTCAATGATTTGTTCTACCCGGTAGGAAGGTTTTACGGGGCGGTCGACCATGTGGATGTACTCCATGTTGACGGTATCAAGTTTTTGAATGTTGTTATCCACTTTCATGAGCGCGTCACGAACCTTGTCGTTGAAGATAAACGTGGCGTTGCTGAGCACGCTTACTTTAGCGTTGGGGCAATAGCGTTGGCGCAATTCGATGGTATCATCAATAATTCCGTCAAAGTGAGGATGACCTGTGGGTTCACCATTGCCCGCAAAAAGTGATTACGTCGGGCAGTTGGCCATCGTGTTCCATTTGCCGCAATTTGGCTTCAAGAGCTTTGCTTACTTCTTCGCGGGTGGGTCTCTTTTGGTGAGGAATATAGTCTTTGTTGAAGCCACATTCGCAATAAATACTAATCAAGTACACACCTTGCCATCAGAAGGCATGAGGTTGACACCGAGAGAAATGCCCAGTCGACGGCTGTGAACAGGGCCGAAAAATAGGAGATGGGTATAGAATGGTACTCATAATGTAGAGTGGTAAGTATTGATGGGATGTTGTTGTGCAAAGATAAGCATTTTTCTGAGGCTCTTTGATGGTGCTGTTTAATAATTAGTTAATATGCGTTAAACAAATTGTTTGTGCCGTCTAATTTGTTTACTTTTTGTGTCAAATTAGGATGATTATAGCCTTTTGCAAATGGGAAATAAACGTAAAACAACCAGCAATCGACAAGGATTGCAGGTCGTGACTCTATGTATTAGTACCGCTATGGTGCTGATTTTATTGGGATTAGTCGTGTTTACGGTACTTACCGCGCACAATCTTTCAAATTATGTCAAGGAGAATCTTACCGTAACCATGATGTTGGAAGAAGATATGACTAATCCTGAAACCCAGCAATTATGTAAAAATTTTACGTACGCGCCGCTATATCAGTGATTTGCATTACATCAGTAAGCAACAGGCTCTGAAGGAACAAACGGCCGCTATGGGCACCGATCCTTCTGAATTTATTGGCGCGAATCCCTTTTTGGGTTCAATAGAGGTGAACTTAAAGGCAGATTATGCCAATAGCGACTCACTCCGTTGGATAGAAAAAGAACTAAAAAAATATCCGAAAGTAGGCAATATTACTTATCAGCAAGATTTGATGGATAGTGTCAACAATAATCTTCAGAAAAATCAGTTTTGTGTTGTTGATACTTGCGGCTCTGCTTACTTTCGTTTCATTCTCATTGATTAACAATACAGTCAGATTGGGTATTTATGCCCGTCGTTTCTCTATTCACACGATGAAGCTCGTTGGCGCGTCGTGGGGATTCATACGTCGTCCCTTTGTTTGTAGGGGCCATCGTGGTGGGAGTGATTGCCGCTTTTGTTGCGGTTCTGGTATTGGCAGGGGGCTTGTATGCGTTATTACAATATGAACCCGACGCGATGGCGGTTATTACATGGGAGGTTATGGCCATAACCGCAGCATCGGTATTTCTGTCGGGTATTATTATTACGGCTATCTGTTCTCATATCTCAGTTAATAAGTTTTTGAGAATGAAGGCCGGAGAACTGTATAAAATCTGATATTCTGGATAGAATCGGTCCAGGTTGTATACCCTTAATCGAAATCAAAGAAATAGAATATAATGAATAAAAGAAACTTCGCTTTCGACAAGACCAACTTTATATTGTTGGCCATTGGCATGGCCGTTGTCATCATCGGCTTTATATTGATGAGTGGTGGCGAATCTACCGAGCAGAGCTTATGATCCGTCGATTTTCAGTACCATGCGCATCAAGGTGGCACCGTCATTACCTTTCTGGGCTTTATCTCGATGATTTATGCCGTCATTCGCAAACCCAAAGACGCGTCTAACGATTAAGCTCGCCCGTATAACTTATGAATGAAATTCAAGCAATCGTGTTGGGCTTGGTTCAAGGCCTAACCGAATATTTGCCCGGTAAGTAGCAGTGGTCATCTTGCAATAGGTTCTTATCTCTTTGGTATTGATGGTGAGGAAAACCTTACTTTTACGATATTGGTGCACATCGCAACGGTGTTGAGTACATTGGTTATTCTTTTGGAAAGAGGTGTCTTGGATATTCAAGGGCTTTTTCCAATTTCAGATGAACAACGAGACGCGTTATTTCATCAACATACTTATCTCCATGATTCCGGTTGGAATAGTCGGATTGTTCTTTAAAGACGCGGTTGAAAAAGGTGTTCGGTTCTGGCTTGTTGATTGTTGGGTGCATGTTGTTGCTGATCTGCTTCGCTTCTGGCTTTCTCTTATTTTTGCGAAGCCGCGTCAGAAGGAAACGTTGAGCAAGAAGGACGCTTTTATCATCGGACTGGCGCAGGCCGCTGCTGTCATGCCCGGACTTTCAAGGTCAGGGAAGCACGATTGCGACAGGCCTTTTTACTTGGAAATAAAAAAGAGAAGTTGTCCCAATTCTCCTTTCTCATGGTTATACCACCCATTTTTGGGCGAAGCTTTGCTTGACATATTGAAAGCCGTAAAGGGGAGCAGGAAGCAGCTGTGGGCAATCTGTCCTCTAACGGTTATGCTTGCCGGTTTTATCGCTGCGTTCGTGTCCGGTTGCCTGGCTTGTAAATGGATGATACGTATCGTGAAGAACGGTAAGCTGATTTATTTTGCCATTTATTGCGCTATAGCCGGTGCATTGACCATTTTTCTTCAATTACCAATAGCGGTCAGCATAGCATGATGGATTTCAAAGCAGGCGAGATTTTTGCCATCGACAAGCCTTATCGCATGTCGAGTTTTGGTGCCTGGCGCATGTGCGCTATCTCCTCTCACACCGTTTGGGGTATAAGGTGAAGATAGGTCATGCCGGAACGCTCGATCCTTTGGCAACGGGCGTGCTGATTTTATGTACCGGCAAGGCCACCAAGCAGATTGAGAAGTTGCAGGCCCACACCAAGGAATATATAGCCGTGCTGCAGTTGGGAGCCACAACGGTGAGCTACGATATGGAGCATCCTGTTAGTGAAACCTATCCAACGGAAGGTATTACACGTGAAGTTATTGCGAAAACGTTGCTCCAATTCATCGGGGACATTGAGCAGGTGCCGCCCACCTACAGTGCCGTGAAGGTGAGAAGGCGACCGGGCCTATCAGTTGCGGCGTGATGGTCAGGACGTGAAATTAGAGCCAAAACAGGTTCGTATAGACGCGATAGAGCTGTTGGACTTTGACGCGGAGCAGATGAAATTGCGTCTGCGAGTAGTCTGCGGCAAAGGAACTTATATTCGGGCGTTGGCCAGAGACTTGGGCCGAGCCTTGCAGAGTGGCGCTTACTTGACTGAACTTTGCCGGACACGAGTAGGCGACTACGGATTAGACAACTGCGTTCCATTTGATAATTTTTGAACGAGTGGATGGACGAACAACAATTAACAAAGGAGAAAACAATATAATATGAAGCTATCACAATTTGACTTTGAACTGCCGAAAGAGCAGGTTGCGCTGTATCCTCATAGCATTTATCGCGAATTTGAAAACGAGAAAGGCGAAAAAGAAATATTCCGCATCAGTCGTAGGGATGAAGCACGCATGATGGTGATTCATCGCAAGTCACAAACTGATTGATATGTATCGGAAAGATAAAAAGGTGTAAGCCGAAGAAAGGACAATACCTTGAATTTCGTGATATCTCAATTATTTTTGAAGAGGGCGACACCTTTATCTTCAATGACTCCAAAAGTTTTTTCCCGCCCGTCTGTATGGGACGAGGAGAAAACGAGACGCCAAGATCGAGGTGTTTCTACTGCGCGAGTTGAACGAGGAAATGCGCTTGTGGGATGTGCTTGTAGAACCTGCCCGCAAAATTCGTATCGGTAATAAACTCTTCTTCGACGATTCGGGTACGATGGTGGCCGAAGTAATCGACAATACGACCAGTCGTGGCCGCACCCTGCGCTTCTGTATGACTGCCCGCACGATGAATTCAAGCGCGAACTTTTTGCGCTTGGCGAGTCGCCGCTGCCACGCTATATCCTTGATAATCGCCCTCTGCGCGAAGGGAGAAACAACTCCACACGCCGGCGTAGAGGGATATGGAAGATTTTCAAACCATATTTGCTAAGACCGAAGGAGCCGTGACCGCACCGGCAACAGGGCTGCATTTCACGCGCAATTAATGAAACGTATGCAAATATTGGGCGTAAACGCGGCATACATCACCTTGCATTGCGGACTGGGAACCTTCAATCCGATAGAGGTGGAAGACCTGACTAAGCACAAAATGGATTCAGAACAGATGGCTATTCACAAAGAAGCTTTGCGAAATTGTAAACGCCGCAAAAACCGCCGGTCATCGTATCTGCTCCGTTGGAACCAGTGTTGCCAAAGCTACCGAAACAGCTGTTGGAACCGATGGCATGCTGAAAGAATACGAAGGGTGGACCAATAGAGTTTATTTTTCCCACCTTACAATTTGGCATGTCTAATGCATGGTATCCAACTTCTATCATCCGCAGTCGACACTTCATGATGGAAACAGCCGCTTTCGGAGGCTACGACCTCGTGATGGAAGCCTACAAACTTGCGGTAGAACATGGCTATATGTTTGGTTGTTTCGGCGACGCATTGTTGATATTAGACGATTAACGCCGTGCATACAGCTTATTTGGGTTTAGGCTCCAATCTTGGAAAATCGAAAACGTAATATGCAGGAAGCCGTGACTTTGCTCAACCAATATGTGGGCGAAGTCACGGCTGTTTCTTCTTTCTACGAGTCAGAGCCATGGGGATTTGACTCGCCCAATGAGTTTATTAATATATGCGTGCGAGTAAGCACGCCGCTCTCTCCCCGTCAGCTCTTAGAAGCCACGAAGAAAGTGGAAAATGGCGATGGGAAGAACAGAAAAAGAGCCACGCTGGCATCTATAAAGACAGAATCATTGATATAGACATCCTCCTTTTTGACGATATTCATATCAACGATTCTGATTTAATCATTCCCCATCCTCAGATGGAGAACCGTGACTTTGTCTTGATTCCTCTCCGTGAAATCTTAGTTCGTTAGCGTTCGTTTTGCGTTTCCCAAACTTGGGAAGTGCAGAAATGCGTAAAAATATCTTTCTCAATGTTGAGAACGACAAAAATTAACAAATTGTTTTTAAACTGAAAGTATATTGTTGTGTGTTAAAAGATAATTGTACTAATTTTGCAATTATCTTATCAAATAACAATTTGATTGTTGATAAGTGTTGTTTTAGAGAGAATTTTGATTCATATTGGGATATAAATTTAGTATGTAAGCCTCATGGGATATTTAATGATAAAAATGCGTCATAAGCGGACTGATGTTGCTTTCGGCTTCAGCGTTGTTCGCGCAAAAAGCTGTGTATGATGTTTATGCCGGTTGGCATAAGCAATGGAATGATAGTTTGAAAGGCGCCAACATTGTGGCGGCTCAGGATTATTTGCGGACGCATAAGAGCAAGGTAAAACGAAAGACTGTAGTGGTGGGCATTGTCGATTCGGGTGCCGATGTTGACTGTCTGTCATTAAAGCCTGTGCTTTGGACTAATCCCAAGGAAATCCTCGACGGAAAGGACAACGACCGCAATGGTTATGTGGATGATGTGCACGGCTGGAACTTCTTGGGTACGAAAGACGGAAAATTTAATATGACCAGTGCCGGAACGGAGTATCGGCAGTTTAAACGCTTGTTTCTAAATATAAGAATGTGAAAAGGGCGGCGGAAGTAGCTCCGGCTGACAGGGCCGAATACGCCTATTACGTGGAGATGCGGAAGAAAGCTAAGATCAAGTCTTATCTCATGTTTTATGAGGTTTCTGTTCAGAAGCAGAAGTTGATGACGGAAATGGTCGACTTGCTTAACCATGCCAAGATAGATGTTGATACACTCACGTTGCGGGGAATGGTGCAGCAGGAAGTGGCTGACACGCTGACGAAGAGTGCTTTTATGCAGCATATTCTGACCGATTTGTATCGTATGCCGCTAAGCACGAAGTGGAATGATTATGTGAAGAAGCAGCGGGCTGACTTTGCCCTCATGGAACAACGTATCCATGGCATTGAGCATGATAAGGATAAACGCCTCTTGATGGGGGATAATATGGACGACGCGAGTGATCGTTTTTATGGCAACAACACGCTGAATGTGGAAGGAATGGAACACGGCAATTTCGTGGCCGGCGTGGTTGCGGCTGTCGTTGGCGACGATTCGCGTTATTCCGGCGTATGGACCGAGGCTCGCGTTATGCCTATCCGTGTAAGTCCCGATGGCGACGAGTATGATAAGGACGTAGCTTCCGGTATCAGATATGCCGTAGACAATGGCGCTAAAATTATCAATGTGAGCCTGGGTAAATACACTTCGCCCAATCCGGAAATGGTGAATGAGGCGATAGCCTACGCCGCCAAGCACGATGTTCTGATTGTGGCTGCGGCCGGCAATAATCATTTGAATATCGACTCGGTAAGCTATTGCACCCTCCGGTGTTGACGCTGCGGGCAAGCCTTTCGATAACTATATCCGCGTGGGAGCTACCGCCATGGACGGCAGTCGCTCTTCAATTTCAAACTATGGAAAAACGAAGGTAGACCTCTATGCGCCCGGTGAATTTATTTCGCTATCTATCCCGGCGACAAAAAGGACTTTTGCAAACGGAACGAGCGTCGCCGCACCGGTGGTCAGCGGTATTGCCGCCATGTTGTGGAGTTATTTTTCCGAAGGTAAAAAGCAGCCCGACTGAAAGCAGGTTTTTCATTGAAACGGCAAGAGAACTGAATGGTTTGAAACTGGTTGACGCGGAGACTGCCGCAAAAACGTTTGACGCGATAGATGATGAAAAAGATATTTCTTACACTACTGATTCAACTACCGTTGTTGCTGTCAGCACAGACGGTCGACTGGCAGCGCGTCGGTATTCAGGAGGAAGACGCTATGCAGAAGGTTTACGCCCGAAGTAGTGTGTCGGCTTCATGGCTCGAAGGTTCTACCTTTCTTATATATGAACAGTATGGTCGTTTCCATATTGTGGACGCTCGCACGGGTCGTCAGGAACCACTTATCAAGAATCAACAGCGTTTTGTTGAGCAATACCAGAAGTTGACCGGTGACTCAACCATGCCGGCAGATAAACTGCGGTTGTATGGTCTGACCCTCAAGAATAACGACTGCCGCCGTTTCTATTGGACGCGTGCCAAGAAGCGGATGGTATACGATCGTGTTACGCAACAACTGAAATTAGACAATAGCAAGGAGGTGAAAGCCGAAAAACAAACAAAGGTCTTTCTTCCGATACCCGTACCTATACGAAAGATTCGCTCTATACGATGCTCGGCGACAGGTATAACCTGCATGTCAGGAATAATAAGACGGGTGAGATTCGGCAGCTGACGTTTGATGGTAAGGGAGGGCGCTTCCTATTGTTTCTCGTCGGCGAAGGATACCATTCGAGAGGAAATGCCTCGGGTAATTGGCGCGGACATGTGTTTATTCATCTGATGAATGATGACTCCAAGGTCGGCAATCTGTATCTTGTAGACGTGTTGCGTGGTGACCAGCCTAAGCTGAAGACTAAGCGCATGCCATTGCCGAATGAAAAGAACGTGCGGCAATACCGGCTCTATTGGTATCAATGCCGATACGGGCGAAGGCAAGGTGTTGCCTGTCGACAGGTTTAAGGATCAGGAAGTGAGAGTCAATTATGAAGACTCAGGTGATTATCTGTACTTTACACGTCGTAATCGGGCGTCGATACCTTGGAACTTTGTAAGCTCCACTTGCCTACCGGCGAGGTTTCGGTGAATCATTCAAGAGATTTGTAAGCCCCACCTGAATGTCAACTTGTTTTGGTTATCGTCTTATCAATCATGGCAAAGAAATCATTTGGTGGAGCGAGCGCACGGGCCGAGGCAATTATTATCTCTATGACGGCAACGGCAGAGTTGAAGAATCGCATCACCCGTGGTGACAATCTTGTAGCCGGTCGTATCGAATATATTGACGTCAAGAATCGCCGTCTCTGTCTTCATGGGTTATGGCGACAAGCAGGCCTACGATCCCGAATATACTATTATTATGTGGCCGACTTCAATGGCAAACGGCAGCAAACGCTGACTTATGGCAATGGAAACCACGAAATGCAGTTCTCTCGCGACCATAAGTTTGCTATTGACAGCTATTCCGTATGGATCTGCCGACCGTCTATAATGTGGTCAGCATTGACAATCCCACTAAGCATTTTGAGTTCGCTCGTCGCACGGATAAAGACCTGAAGGCCGCCGGTTGGAAGGCGCCGGTGATGGTAGACATACCCGCTGCAGACGAAAAACACGTCTTTATGGCGTGATGTATCTGCCAACCCATCTTGATAAGACGAAGAAATATCCGATTATATCTTTTGTTTATCCCGGTCCGCGGATGACCCAGATTCCCCGTAGTTTTCACCCTTGATGACGCCGGCAACCAGAGTTTGGCCGAGATGGGCTTTGTTGTTATCAATATTCAGCCTCGAGGTTCTTCGCCATTACGTGGTCGTGATTTCTATTGTTTCGGTTATGGCAACCTCCGCGACTATCCTGTCGCAGATGACAAACACACGATCGAAACGCTTGCAAGCCGTTATTCATTCATTGATTTAGACCGTGTTGGAATCTGCGGACACAGCGGTGGCGGCTTTATGACTGTTACAGCCATGCTTACTTATCCCGATTTTTACAAAGTAGGCTTCAGTGCTTCCGGCAATCACGACAACAATCAGTATATCCAATGGTGGGTGAAACCTACCATGGCCTTGGCAAGCAGGGCAGTATTCCTACTAATATGGAGCTTGCGGGACAATCTGAAAAGGCAAACTCATGCTCGTCACCGGCGATGTGGACGATAATGTTCCGCCTGTCTCTACACTTCGTATGGTTGACGCATTGATAAAGAAAGGCAAGCGTTTTGAGTTGATGGTGCTGCCCGGTAAGGATCATGGTGTATGGAGTCCTTACTATCAAAAATCTTATTCGTTATTATTTCATGGAAAACCTGATGACACCAAGTCATCGGGATATAAACATTCTGAAGCATGAATAATAACCTCGTTTTTTTAACTAATTCCCAATTTTTTTGTAATTAATAGTAGAATCAAAAAGAAAGAGAAGATGATAACAAAGATTAAATTAATGATCATGGTGTCTCTCTGCATGTTGTCTGTTTCCCTGTTGCAAGCACAGAATAAGCATAGCGATGCGGATGTACTTGTCGACATAACAGTTGTAGACGAGAGCGGAGAACCATTGCCCGGAGCCTCTATCGAGGTTTCAGGAAGCCTGTTGGCGTTGTCTCAATATTGATGGCAAGGCTTCGTTGTGGGTTCCGCGCAACGCCCAGTATTACCGTGAGCTACCTCGGTATGAAGCCACGTGTGGTTAAAGTGTCGAAAAGCCGATATCAGGCAATTTCGTGTTAGAGAATGATGACCATACGCTTGAGCAGGTTGTCGTAACGGGTTATACGCAAACCGACGTGCGCAAGTCTACCGGCTCAGTCAGTATGATTACCGGAAAGGAACTCAACGATTCACCATTGAAGAATGTTGACATCCTTCTTCAGGGAAAACTGACGGGTGTTAGCTGTACAGGCTGTATCAGGGAAAAACCGGGCGAATCGGCTAAAATTCGTGTGCGTGGTGTATCGAGTATCACAGGAAGCAGCGAGCCATTATGGGTTGTCGACGGTGTGCCTATTCAGAAGAATATTCCATCCGCGGGTTCCAGCTATATCCGTAGCGGTGACTTTTAGTACCCTCTATGCTAATGGTGTGGCAGGCATCAATCCACAGGATATCGAGAGTATCACGGTGTTGAAAGATGCGTCTGCGTCTGCCATCTATGGCTCTCAGGCTCAGGCCGGCGTTAGTGTTATCACGACAAAGCGTGGCAAACAAGGAAAAATGAGTATCAACTATAGCGGTAGTCTGGGCATTCAGAGTGCGCCTATCCGTGATAATAACCTGATGAACTCGCGTGAGAAACTTGCTTACGAGCAAAGCATTTGGGATGAATTCTCTGCTAAGGGCTTTGCTAATGATACCTATTATCCTGTTATCGGTATCGTAGGCCAGATTCGTTCGGGCTACGGACGTTTTAAAGGTTGGAGCAAGGAGCAGCAAGACGCCTATATCAATGAACTGGGTCAGTCTACTACCGACTGGTTCAAGGCTTTGTTCCGCACAACAGTCTCTACTTCGCATAATATCTCGCTAAGCGGTGGTACCGACAAGCAGACTTATTATGTCAGCGGCGGATATACAACCAATAATGGTATCGTGAAACGCACCAATGCTGATAGCTATAATATGAGTGCCAAGTTCAATGGCACTCCTTCGGAAAAACTATCTTATGGTTTGTCAATGGACTTCTCTTATCTGAAGAGTCAGTCGCCCAGCGAGGCCTTTAATATTTATAAGTACGCCTATTTTGCTAATCCTTGTGGCTCGCTCTACAATGCAGATGGGTCATACAGAGCCGATGAAACCTATTTCTCCATGCGTAACGCGAATGGCGATTCATTCAGCTATCTTCCTAAGAATGGTATTAACGTGATGCGTGAAATCAATGAGACCACGATGAAGTCGATAAGTTCTACTACGACATTGCGTGGTGACCTCACTTGGCGTCCATTCACGGGCTTCCGTCTCTACGGATTGGCTTCCGCTACCTTTAGCAACGATAACTCGTCCAACGAGATTGGCGCGGTAACATACAGTGCGTGGTTAGATCGTCCGTTTGAAGGAGCTAATAACGCATCTTATCGTACATACGGCTCTTTAACGCAGGCCGAGAGCCGCAATCTAAGTTGGTTGGCACGTTTGCAGGCCAACTATGGAATTACCCTTGCCGAAAAGCATCGCCTTAATGCAATTGCCGGAACCGAAGTTCGCTACAATAAAGCATCTTCGATTGGTAGCAAGATGTATGGCTACGACCCATTGACAAGGTCAACATGTTACGCCACTTTATATGGGATCTGGTAGTGATGGGGCATTGACGGCTGGAGAAAAAGAGAAATACCGTAACATTGTTAATGGTCTGAACACTTACTCGAAGATAGAGAGCGCGTTCGCGTCTTTCTATGGTGCGTTCGATTATGTTTTATAACAATAAATATGTATGGAACGCAACGGTACGTTCGGATGGATCTAACAACTTTGGTAGCAAGGAGCAGTTCAATCTCACTTGGTCAACCGGTTTGGCATGGAACATTGATGAAGAGTCTTTCTTTGAAGCAGTAAAAGCCTGTTATGAATCGTGCCACCATTCGTGTGTCAACAGGTTTAACGGGTGGTGTTAACAAGAGTGTGTATCCACAAGTGATAATGGATTATAGTAATTATTATCGTACGGTAGGGGATGATAATTATCGTATTGGTACGATTAAGAATGCCCCTAACCCCAAACTTCGTTGGGAGCACACACAAGATATGAATGCTTCGCTTGACCTTGGTTTCCTACGTGACCGCATAGGACTTTATATATCTCTTTATCGTCGCCGTGGTTGTGATATGATAACACGTGTTAGAACGGTATCTACAACGGGCTTCACGGAACAGAGCTACAATACTACCGAGCAGATAAATCAGGGTTTTGAAGTGTCGTTGAATGCAACTCCCATTAAAACAAAGAAGGTTGTATGGGGTATTTCTGGAAATATATCATACAACCAGAACTTCATTTCTAAATATAATGCTCCCTGATAATAGTTTCAGTACTTTTTGGCTCTATTACTCTTAATTATCCGCAAGGTTCTATCATTACTGGTACGAATACGGGAATCGATCCGTTTACAGGTTGTTACACCTTTAAACTCCGTCCGGATGCGGTTATTAACAGTTCAAGCGATTGGCGCAACTATAGAAACTATCTTTTTTATAGAGATTTGCAGCTAATGCGCCATGGTCGGGTGGTGTCTCGACACATGTTTCTTACAACAATTTCACGTTGAGCGTCGTGTTCCTCTTTCTCTTTAGGCTCGAAGATTGGTTCGGAAATCGAGTCTCCCTACAGCATATGATCTCATTAGTGGCAGCAAAGCAGAATATTCCGCAAACTCAGCGTAGTGATCTTTATACAGCTTATTTGAACAAACCGAAAGAAGCGGCTTATCGTTGGACAGAAACCAATCCGGTGACCGACGGCTATCCTCGTCTTGTTGATGCACGTGGACAACGGCTTAATATTGACTTGGGCTTACCCAACTCTTCGTCTAGATTACTGAAGGTGTTTTTATGAGAATGGTTCTTATTTTTAAGTTAGGTGCTGTGACTTTGAGTTACAATGTGCCCGATAAGTTTACACGTAGTTTGGGATTGACAAGTCTTGGAGCTGCCATTACAGGTTCGAACCTCTTTATGATAACGAATTATTCAGGATTGAATCGGAAACTTCCGGGCTGTTTATCCCATCAGCCGTTCTTTTCTCGTTTTACAATTAATATCGGTCTTTAACTATAAAAATAGCAAGAATATGTTTTCTTTCAATAATAAAAAGGCTTATCCGCCATCATGTTTGGAGTACTTGTGCTGCTTACTTCGTGTGGTGATTTTCTTAGATATAAAAGCCTATGGGAAAGCCATCCCGAAGACAACGGAAGAGTATCAGGCACTTGTGACGGAAATGTTAAGTGCAATTGATGGTACAAACTCTGCTGTAGCAGGTACAAGCAGCCTTTTCTTTGATAATCCCGCAGTGGAAAGTTTTGAAACCTTTGGTGATAATATGGAGACCAGTCTCACGAACTCTTCTTCAAACTTGTCTTACTATGTAGGCTATATCCTCGGTTCAAGATCTGCATCGGCTTATTATGAACAATTTTATCGTGTCATCAGCCGGTGTAATATCATTTTGGATAACTATGAAACGGGACGCGAAACTGAAAACGGACAACAGCTTCTTGGTGCTTGTTACGCGTTGAGAGGATTGGCTTATTATCAATTACTTCGAATGTATTGCGAGCCGGCAGGGGCAACCGCCAATCAGTTGGGTGTGCCTGTCGTTACAGGCTTTGACATGGAAGTGAAGCCTAATCGTAGTTCGTACGAAGAAACTTTCAAACAGGCCGAAAGTGATTTCAAGGCAGCCATGAGCAAGAAGATAAAGGACGATGTCTATATGTTTACGCCCGAAGTTGTTAAAGGATTATTGGCACGACTCTATTTCTGGACAGGACACTTTACAGAAGCCAAGCAATATGCTGATGAACTCATCGCGGCGCACCCGACTCCTGAGCAATGCCGATTATAAAAATGGAAGAAGCTGTGGACTGGTTTGTCCGGCAACATGTTGCTACGTTGCGATCGTACCCCGGGTTCAAATAACACTTTTAGCTATCTGAACCAATATTTTGTAGCACGCCCATTGAGTGCACGTTTTGTAAAACTGTTTGCGGAGAAGGATAAAGACATTCGCTATACGCTCTATTTCAATAAAAGACGATTGAATACAAAGCGTTACTTTTTCAGGACTTCGTGCGGCAGAGTTCTATTTGATATCTATGGAGTGTGCCTATCATCTCGGCGATACTGCCGAAGCGCTTCGTATGCTCAACGAATTCCGTGGGCACCGCATCAGTGATTACACGGCCTACACCATGGCTACATTGCCGGCTGTAGACACGAATGAAAACATTAAGGTCGATTGCAAGGGAGCCACTCTGACCCCCTTAATGCAAGCTATCCTCAACGAACGACGCAAGGAACTGTACTTGGAAAGGTGACCGCTTCTTTGAACTGAAGCGTAATGGCCGCCTGACATTTTGGGCTATACACAATGGTCTGAAGTATACCACAGAAAGAAGTTTATGTATACTTTTCCCATTGCCACCGGCAGAACTTGCAGGTTAATACCGGACTTGTTCAGAATCCGGGCTACACAGAAGTTGTATATAATTAAACATGACAGACAATGAAAAGATATTGATAGTATTCCTTATGGCACAGGTATTCGTGGTCTTGACTGCTTGTCAGCACACCGATGATGTTCCGCCTGTTCAGAAGAAGTATGGAACAGAGTATAAAATGCCAGAACCCAAACGGCTTTCGAGCGCAGAACGCGAACTACTCTGACAGTATTGCCAAAGAGTATAATGAAAGTATTAACAAGTAAAGATGGCGTGATATGAAAAGAATTGTTTATTTCTTATTGACAGTCTTGACTCTCCTGACGGCATCATGCTCGGACAAGGAGGCCGCTGCGCCCAACATTCGCTTTGAACGCAGAATACGCGCTGACAAATTCACCTGTGGAAGTAAAACTATATGTGGCCGACAAACCAAGTCAAGCGCGGACTTTTGCCGTTATCTTCGAGGGAACGGCTGTCAAAGACCAAGACTATAAGGTATCGTCCGATAAGTATGTCGTGGGTGGTAATGCAGAAGAACTAACGATAACCATTACTCCTTTACGAACGGTGAACGAGCAGAAGAATATCGTCATACGACTGAAGGATGATCCTTCGGTTATTACCGTGCTCGATATGTCACCGCGCCCGGAACTGTTGTACACATTCAAAAACAGCAGTGAGCAGGTGGGAGCTTCTGCCGAAGTCTCCGTAGAACTCTATTCAGTAGAAATCGGTGAGCATTATTTGGTTGAAGAGGATACGCCTGTTGAGTTGGAGGTTGATGAAAGTTCAACAGCCAGAGAGGGAACAGACTTTGAATTTGTCAATAAGACCGCTGCCATCAAGAAAGGTAAATACTCCGCAACATTCGGTATCAGAATATTACAGCGCGACGCCAAACGCAATCGCATCGTATTACGTCCGAAACTCTCCGAAGCCGATCGCTTCTACGCAGGCAGATACCCCAAGACGCAGCTAAACATTATCACCAGTTATGCGTATGAGGTAGAAGGCGAGTGGGTGATGAATAAGTTCCTCTATGACAAGAAGTATTTCAAGGAGATGTATGCGGGATGGATGCCTGATTCGGAGTTTGAAAAACCTGCCGGAATATAACGAAAACGACAGCTATACGTTTACGGCAATCGCACCCGAAAGTATCAGTTTACAACCTCGCTTGACTCAAACTGTAAGTATTACTTCCAGTCTTCGGCCATCGGAGTCTTTGATGGAGAGCTTACTTTACGCAGCATGAGTGGCAGAACAAAGGTGCAAAATCATGAAGGTCGACAATGTTAATCGTTTCTTCAGTGCCACGAAGCAGAGCACGGATCGCGAAGGCTATGTAGGCTTGCGCAACTATGTAGACCCCGATACGCACGAATTGCTACTTGATGTCTATTTGTTCGACTATGAACCAACCGATTTCCTCAGTCTTTCAATGATTATGGTATGGTTGGAACCAAGAAACCGAAGATGAAAAGAAGGCGGAACTTACTTCCGTTTTACGCTGAAACGGAAAAAGTAATCAATCATTCTTTTATGTAATGATGGCGCAATCTCCTTGTTCAGGTTGCGCCATCATGATTAGCGTGTATTTTGCAATAGTTGTAATAGCTTCTTCTATCGTTGTTGCATCTCCTCTATCACCAGCGTCATTTCTTCAGCATTGAATCTCACGTCATGGCGGGCCACGTAGTGAGCGAGGGGTGCCGTCGGAGGCCAGTTGGCGGGCGTGCCGCGACGAGTTGGTGGTCGGACATCAGCCAAAGCTCGTCGGCTAACCGCATGGTCAGCTCCAGATCGTGGGATGAAAGGAAAATGGTTTTTGTCGGTTTTCACGGGCCAGGCGACGAAGCAACTGCATCGTTTCTACCTTACTTGGGAAATCGAGAAAGGCCGTGGGCTCATCCAGTATGATGATAGGTGTCTGCTGGGCCAGTGCCTTAGCAATCATCACTTTTTGGCGTTCGCCATCGCTCAGCGTGCTAACCATGCGGTGGGCAAAGGCTTCCCAGCCCCACTCAACCGCATCGCTTCCTCTACGGCTTGACGGTCGGCAGCGCGAATCGGCCCCAAAAAGTCGGTTAGGGACGAACGTCCCAGCGCAATGAGTTCGATCCACCCGCATGTTCTGTACCCATGGGTTTTCCCGTAGAGTGACCACGCGCTGACGAGGCGGGCAAATTGGCTTTTGAAAACGACGTGATGGGCTGACCTTGAAATAGAATACGGCCTTCGAGCGGCGTCAGAAAACCGGCCAAAAGTCCGCAGAAGGGTAGATTTGCCCACGCCGCTGCGGCCCAACAGGCAGGTGAGTTGACCGCAACGAATCGAAGCGGTGAGGTCGGTGGCCACGACGCGATGCTTTTCCGTGTTCGTAGCCAATGGATAAATGCTCAAGACGAATCGTTTCTTGCATGCAGACAAAGGTAAGTCAAAAAGCAATGAAAGGCAAAATAGATTTTACAATTTATTTTAAATGATGTGGGGCGTAGATGGGCAGAGTTGCAACTTTGCCTTATTTTCCGTATGTTTGCAGCATATATAAATCTATTGAACAATGAAGAAACTGCTAATATTATTGCTGCTGTTGTTGCGCACGGACGGTCAGTGCTCTTTGAAGGTAACTTTGAGGCGAAGCGCAACGCGATAGACGGAGGTTATAACTTCTGGATGTACACCCGGCAGACTACGAACTCGATGATCATCCATTGCCTTTGATGATATTCTTGCATGGAGCCAGTCTCTGCGGCAATAATCTCGACCGCGTGCGACGCTACGGAGTGCTCGACGCTATCGAACGGGGCAAGAATATTCCTATGTTGGTGGTGGCCCCGCAGAATCCCGGTGGCGCGTGGAGTCCGGCCAAACTCAATGATGTGTTGCAGTGGGTCGAGGCCAGCTATCGTGTCGATGCCACGCGTGTCTATGTGCTGGGGATGAGTCTTGGCGGCTATGGCACGATGGATTTTGTCGGCACTTATCCCGAGAAAGTGGCTGCGGCCATGGCTCTCTGTGGCGGTTGTTCGCTAACGGATGTCAGCGGATTAGGCCGGATTCCGCTATGGATTATGCACGGAACGGCCGACCGAGCCGTATCGGTGCAGCAGTCGAAGCGTGTGGTCAGCCAGCTGGAAGAGACCGGCAACGACAAATTGCTGCGCTGTTTCTGGGTGAAAGGTGGCTCGCATGGCACGTTGGCCCGCCTTTTCTATATGCAGAAGACTTTACGACTGGCTCGTGAGCCACTCCACAAAAGACAAACCTCGTAGGGGCCGATCGCGGTTTCACCATTGACGAAAACGACATACGGCAGTCGTATCGTGAGATGAGAGTCTTGCCGGAAGATTACGAAAAAGATTGATCACTGCATATAGACAATGAAAAAGAATTTATGTATGGTTATCGCCTTGTTTTTCATGTTGGCGATGACAGGGAAAGCTACCAACCGTGACCGCTTGGCACCAACTCCGCTGATGGGTTTGGATGACTTGGAACATGTTTAAGGGCGACTTTAATGAAGAACTTATCCGCAAGGTGGCCGACTATATATGGTGGAGGGAAGGCTTTTTGGAAGCCGGAGTATAACTACATTTTCATCGACGACCTGGGCAAAGGTGGTCGCGATAAAGCGCAATAATATCATACCTGATCCTAAGAAATTTCCGTCGGGTATAAAAGGCTTTGGCCGATTATGTACAGACAAGGGCCTGAAGTTAGGTATTTATTCAGACGCTGCTCCTTGACTTGCGCCGGCGTGAGCAGGCGGTCTCTGGCTTTGAAGAACAGGATGCCAAGACCTTTGCCGCATGGGGGAATTGATTACTTGAAATATGATTAATGCTATGCGCCGATCTGACAGTGCGGTAGCTCATCAGCGCTATAAGAAGATGGGAAAGGCCCTGAGCGAGAGCGGACGAGATATAGCTTTCGGCGTCTGCGAATGGGGGCAGAGTCACGGAACTGTGGGGCCTACGACGCCGGAGAGGCCAGCTATGGCAGTACCACCTATGACGTGCGCGATACATGTGGAAAGACATTGCACGAGGGTGGCATGGGTATTCTGGATATTGCCGGACCTGACGGCGCCGCTCCATGCCTATGCCGGACCGGGCCGTTGGAACGATATGGAGCATGCTCGTTGTGGGACTGGAAGGTCGTGGCGGCCCGTCAAGCGATTTGGGCGGAATAGGCTGCTAACTATATCGAATACCAAACCCAGATGAGCCTGTGGTGGCTGATGGCGTCGCCTTTTGCGGATGAGTCACGACATCCTATCTGCGTCCGCGGAAGCCAAACGCGTATTGTTGAACAAGGAGATTATTGCTATCGATCAGGATGCGATGGGCCAGGGCCCGGGAAGTAAAGCGGATGGGCGACTGCCGCGTTTATCTCGCGCCGGTTGACGGGCGACCGTTATGCGTTGGCAGTTCTCAATGCAGGCGATAATGTGGCTAAAACTCAACCTGCTGCGTTATCAACGGTTGGACTGAAAGGAAAGTATAATTTGCGTGATGTTTGGGCGCACAAGGAGGTAGCGCGTAAGGCTACGAAGTGGAGGAAGCATAAAGCCCATGAAACAAAGGTGTTCGTGCTTGAAATGTAATGATCACGGATTTCCTGTTCAATTTACAACCCCTTCTAGCATTAGAAAAGAGCAAAAAGCTCCGTTTGAATATTGCGAAAGTGAGTTGAAAATACTTAAAAAGATTGGTATTCGCGCCCTCAAAGCCTAGTTTTTAACCGCTCAAAGCATTGCTTTTGCGTGGTGAAAGTAGCACTATGAGCATGTAAAAGGGCAGCTCGTGATGGTCAATAGCTGCCCTTTGATGTATGAAAGGCTTAATGATGGCCCTGAAGCTTGTAAGTAGTTGATAGATAGGGAAATAACAAAAACGCAGAAATACTCGCGTATTTGGCGGCAAAAACTTTTGTACGAAATAATGGCCGTATTTTTAATCCAGTTGTAAGATTATTTCATAGCTGAATCTAGCCCTTTTTGGAATGCGTCTGTTTGTGACGAAAGGTATGCGGACGTCTCAAAACAGGCTCTCTCTTTATGATAAGATTAGGGCATATTGTAGTAATAGGACGATTTCGTCTTCTTGCTAACGTTGAATAGTTATAGTAGTAAGATGAATATTTTTGAAAAACTTAAATAATGGCGTTGTAGGGTGTTGTGTTATATATTTTATACGTAACTTCAAAAAGTTTTTGAATATTACGTATAGGTATTATTTTAATATAAGAGATATTTAGAAAAGGTATTGTAAATTTAAACAGAATAACGGTTTAGAGAGTTTATGGATAAAAAGAGTATTTAAGGCCTAATATAGAGGTGTTGAGTCTTAATCCTAATTCCACAACATAATTGATAATTATTTTTATAAGTTCTGAGCAACATTTTGTTGCCCAGGTTTTTGCCATGTCAGCGTTTTTCACTTACCTTAGTGTTGCAGAATCCAAAGACAAAAAGAAAACCGCAACAGGCATGGCAAAGGTAGCAATAAAATCTGAAAGACTCCACTCCTTTTTGGAGGCATATTTCCAATCATGGAGCAACTTACCTCCTTCTCTCCTCTACAATTGACTCAACACTTGGGTTGAGATGCAAACTCTATGGTTATCAATACAGCGAAATCATCCGCTCCCTCTATGCGTTTACTTCTGCGGCGGTTCTTGCGTTGAGGATGTCACCGCCCACTTAATGAGTCATCTTTCCTTCACCCCACTCCGCACCTGTAGCGCCGACACCATCCTTAGGGCAATAAACGAACTGACCTGGGAAAAACATCTCATACACGTCTGATGCCGGAAAGTCCTATGATTTCAATACGGCAGACACACTCAACACATTGCTCCTGAATTGCCTGTTGTCAGGGGCAGTTGAAAGAGGGCGGGAGTATGACGTTGACTTTGACCACCAGTTCATTGAGGCGGAGAAGTACGATGCAGCCCACGTGCAAGAAATTTCTTGGTTACAGGTCCGTGTGGCCGTTATCGGCGACATGATTGTCGGCATAGAGAACAGCGACGGCAACACCAATGTACGCTTTCACCAGAAGGACACGCTAAAGAGGATTTTTGAGAGACTTGAAGAGAAGAAGCTGACAGTCAAACGCTTCAGGGCCGACTGCGGCTCATGCTCTGAAAGACATTGTGGATGAGGTCAGGAAGCATTGCAGGACATTCTACATACGCGCTAACCGCTGCTGCTCGCTCTATGATGACATCTTCGCGCTCAGGAGGGTGGAAGAAGGAAGAGATAAACGGCATCGTGTTTGAGTTGAACTCCATTCTCGTTGAGAAGTGGAAGAGCAAACCGTATCGCCTGGTAATCCAGAGACAGAGACGCATGGGCAGTGGACCGGACCTGTGGGAGGGGAATATACATACCGCTGCATCCTGACCAACGATTACGAATCATCCATGAGGGACATCGTGGGAGTTCTATAACATGCGCGGTGGCAAGGAACGCGTCTTTGATGACATGAACAATGGGTTTGATGGGACAGACTGCCCAAATCCTTCATGGCGGAAAAATACCGTGTTCCTGCTCCTGACGGCACTGATACGCAATTTCAAAGGCCATCATGCAAAAGGATTGAAGTGAAGAAGTTCGGGCTCAAAGGAAACCAGCCGTATCAAGACGTTTGTCTTCAAATTCATTTCAGTACCTGCCAAGTGGATTAAGACCGCAAGGCAATGTGCTGAATATCTACACTGACAACCATGCATATGCAGAAGCCTTCAAAACTTCTTCCGGATGATTTTACATCACTTGATGGCCACTGATTGCGTGTGCCTCAGTCGCTTTATGAGGGTAAGGGGATGGTATGCGCATTGAAACGGACGCGAGGACTCAATGGTTATCTTGACTGAATCAAAAGTCCATTTCTCTTTATGTAGGTAGCACTTCGAAATGGAGTTGCGGATTTAAGGTTAATGTTTATGGAGGGTTGATGAGCGGTGTTAATATTAATGCAGGAAGTCCTATACATGGTGTTCTTTGATCCAGGTGATGAGCATGTGGACGACCCTGAAGACAACGATCCAACAGGCTATTAAATATTACGGTATTACTTATTTTAGATAACAAATCAGTAGGGATTCCTCCCTGCATAATCATAAGATTATATTAATGAAACATTCACTTTATTTATGTGTTGTTTTTCTGCACTTTGTTTTCGCTAGGCTGTGTAGATAAAGATATCCTTGAAGTTAGTCCTAACGAGAATAGTAAGCCAGGTATAAGGTTTCTATGTCGCTCGAAGGAACGATGGGAAACGGAAATACAACGGCCGGTGCTAAGACGCGTGTTTGGTCAAAGCCTATTGGCTATAAAACAAATCCCGCCAATGGATTTCCCTATACCTGTTGCCCTCTTCGATCGCGGATCGATCGATGGTACAGAATTAGCCGATGGTACTCTAGGTGCCTGTTCTGCTTATCTTCAGATGTTCCCGACCCTACGCAGCCTATTACAAAGGTTGTCACCAACTGGACTTATACGAAGGTGGCAAGTTAGCATTGTTGCCAAGCGAGACTTTTTGCGATGGATGGAGATACCGACCTTAGCAAGGCAAATGGTTTATGTATGTGGAATCTTGGGTGGCGAGATGCTTCCGGGTAATAATCAGGTGAAAATTCAATGGTTATTCAGAAGGACATAATGCGATTAATAGACAGGTGAAAAGGTAACATGGGGAGCGTATATCCCCTGATATCTTTGGTTGGCGTGAGCTGCGAGACCGACGCGGTTAAGAATACAATCAAGGCAAAAGATCCCGTTCGCTTTATGAAGTTCGGTTCAATTGTGCGCCTGAAGGTTACCAACAACACTGATTTCGACTTTAAATATAATGGTGTGCGCATCATTACCAGTAATATCCTTTGCGGGCAGTTCGATTTAAAGGCTTTTGAAGATAAGACTTTAGTTCCAACTACAGACCTTAAAGACACAAAAGATTCTGATGTTGCTTCTGCAGTTTCTGAATCTTACAAGAAGACTTTTTAAGCCTTTTAAGTTCTATCAGCGTCCATTAACGGATAATGCCATGGTAGGCGAAACCGACTTATCAAGAAGAGACGCTTCCGCATCTATGGTGATTACTATGAGAATTACAAGGACGAGACCGATAATAAGAAGTTGGCAGATGCTGATGTAAATAAGAAGTTCAATACAGCCCTCTACTATTACGATCATACCTTTCTGCCAAACTCTGACGGAACCAACTTCGATAAGGTCGCAAAGGGGCAGGAAGCACCAAGCTATATCTATGTATGGATGGCTCCACAGGAGCAGACCGTGAAGATTTATGATGATAAAAAGCAAGGAGAAGGTACTTTTACCACAAAGGAGGTGGCAAAGACGCAGTTCATGTTGATGGCTGTGCCCGATGGTAATGGCACAGCGGGTAAGGTCGTTCCTACTTCTATCAACATGATTCCTGCTTATGGTACGCTGAAACCCTATGTTTCGGGTGGTAATTATCCTGCAAAGGGAAGCGTTGTTTATAACTTCGCTCCATTGAGCTATATTGCCAAAGCATGATAACTTCGGCACGGATGCGGATCTCTCCAGCGAACTAAATATGGATGCTGCTCACACGACGCGCTATAAATATACTCAAGTAGAGGCTCTGCTTCCAAACAAGCCTGCAGGCTATGAGTTTGCAAGAAATGAATATTGGCGTAGTTTTATGTCACAGTATTTCGCGTTCTCAGGCTTACGTAATAATGGTGCAAAATACAATTACTCTATTGGTTTTGTGTCACTTGCAATGCTTCCTGGTTGGACAGGTCCCAAAACTTGTGTTCCATTCTTACCTAAGGGGGTAAATGTGGGTGGCAAGACTCGTGGCATGTATATGATAGGTATGTCTAAGAAGCCTGACTATATCACCAACGATGGAGAAGGACAAGTATATATGGGTTATGCAAAACAGTCTATTGATCGGGTATCTTCCGGTATTTCCTCTATACCTGCGTGGGTAACTAATAATGACTACCGCTATGCTATGCGTTGGGAAGATGTGAATGGTGCAGCTGTACTTACTCAGCGCTATCTTGGTCCTCGCTTTGTCCTTGATATGGATGATATTACTAACGAAGACTTCTGGTCAGTTCCTGATAATTACGGATTTGTCTATCCTAAGGATGTAAAGCGTGTCTTCCCATATTCAGGAGTGAATGTAACTGCAGTAGGGGGCACCCAAACGTTCTGGTATTTTGATCAGAATTCAGTCGGAAAAGCTACTCAGTATTGGACTCCTGATGATACATCTGCAGATGGTCGTTATAATACCAAACGTGGAAGTCGGATAGGAGCTATGCTAGATATCAATGATAAAGAGCCCAAACAGTCGGTGAACTTCATAGGCCCATTGAATGGAGATGTAGCGAGTGGATTCTATCTTTACCCACTTTATCCAAATGTTCCGAAAACAGGCGATCAGTTGGGGGGGGCGCAGAGTGACCCAAGATTCCAACTAAACTTTAAGATGGATGGTCCTGTTCGCCTTTTGGAGAACTACTCCATACGCTGACTAACCTTACTTTTTAGATCAAAAATCTGCAATGTCCAATCGGGCATTGCTGATTTTTATGTGTCAGCGCGTATGATTCCACAATGAAAGGCGTGGGGTGATATCGTTATATTTTTATGTGCAAGTTAAGAATGAACAGAGAATCGTTCTTAAAAGATGGCATTATGGAGAAACAAAAAAGCGGAGCTTAAGCCCCGCTTCTTTTAATTCTAATTATCACTCTATCCAATTAAGGAAGAGAAAGTTTGCCTCGTTAGGACAAACATCGCGCATGTGCCACATTCTGTACACATATCAGGGTTGATGAATAGATATCACCTTCAGAGATAGCGCCACCGGACACTCTGTCAATACATGTACCGCAAGCAATGCAGTCTTCACATAATTACGTGTATACCATAAATACTATTAATTTGAATAATGTAAATCGTTAAGGGATATACCCATTAATTATGAGTGCAAAGTTACGCAAATATTTTTAAATACCTAATATTAGGTATAAGAATTAAGCAAAATTTATAAAAAGAAAGTTGGTAGATGGTTATTGAAAGGCTTTTGGTAAGGGTAAATCGTTGATCGTGACTCTGTCCTTGAATGGTTGCTATTTGGCTCTGCAGTGCCTTGCCGACAGTGCGTTTAAGCGCATGATAATATAACAGCATACCCTAAATCAGATGGGTGTGAACCATCTACCGTGGCGTCTTCCTGCGAACCGAATATCTCATCACCTTTTATATAATAAAGGTGCGCAATTGATTTTTTCAGTATGTCGTAGGCTCTTTTCTGTGCCCTTCTGCGTGGGTTGACAGGCGGATTGTCTGTAAACACTGGGTCTTCCATGGTTCGATCTTCCACCAGTACGATAGGTGTTTGGGGATGAAGTGCCCCCAGTCTTCTTACGAAATGACACACACGCTGATAGATTTCTTCTTCGCTGGAGTGCTCCCATGTTGGGCAAACAGTCGATGAGATATAGTGAAGCGTCAATCTCCCAATATATCGGCAAAATAGTTTTCCATTTTCCATTGCCTGAAAATCCTAAATTGACGGTCGGAATGTCGAAATGGCGACCCAGCATCGCTACAAACGTCATTCCTGTGCGTGACGCGCTACAACCATGAAGTATAGAGGTGCCGTAACAAACAATCGGTTTCTTATTGGATTTGTATGGCTTTACCTCAGCCAATGGCGAAAAACCAAGTTGCATGGAGGCAACACCCTGTATACAGCGGCAAGTAAACCATGCACTCATAAGTTTTTGTGTGGAAGGAATCCTCTCGCAACATACAATGCTGATGGTTGCTGCCGGCTTTGGCTTCACCTATCCCGCCCACTTCCATGGCCGTCTATCTTGACGTAAAGATCTAATCCATTGACACCTTTAGTGGGGTCATGTGGGCCAGATAAAGATTCTCGTTCAGTTGCCATTTTGCGTCAATAAAAGTCGTACCCGTCACCGTAAAATGCACGGCAATACCTGCAGAATGGCTACTAAGATACCATACGCTTTCCGTAACCGTATCTTTATATTTGTCAGGAAGTCGGCGAAAGGGTCGTATTGCTTTTATCCCATCCGCATGCCTTCTATCTCAAGCGCGGTGACGTCAATCCACTGTGTGGAATCGTTTTGGGGTTGAGTTTCGGGTGGTACGCAGTTTTGAGTTGTGCAAGACGAAGTTGGTTCGGTGGTGCTACTTTGTAATAAGGAGGCATTGGATATGCCACAGATCGATAAAAACATTAATAAAAAGCGTCATAACGAATATAGGTTTTGGTATTTATCGTGAAAAATGTGGTTTTTATGTTGACTATAGGTTATGTTGACGATATGTGCTTTATCGTGCAAAAATACAAATAATAAGTAATACCAACATAAAACCCAATGAATATAAATAATCTTTCCGCTCGAAGTTCGCCATATATTATAATATAATAAGGTGAAATCACAGTTATTTATTCAGTACATGTCAGATTATTCTTGTAAGGTGTCTTTTATTTGCTTTATAAAGCAAAAGAGATTTGTTAATAGAAAGAACAATAAGGCAAAAAGACTTATTTGTTAATGATATAAGATAGTAAACAAAAGCATAGTGGAGTTTAAAAATATTATTTTTACTTTGTCTGACAAAATAAATATTATATATTTGTAGGCGATAATTAAAAACCATGTAAAAGTAAACTGTAAGAACATACAATGAAATGCAAATATTTTTTTGCTTGCCTTTGTTCTGGTTTCTATCTCATACCATTGTTAAGCAATGCTAAATCGTCTCGTAATTCAGCGGTTGACGTGCTTGTAGTCGGTGGTGGTGCCAGTGGAGTGACAGCTGCGGTGCAGTCGGCCCGTATGGGGATGCGAGTGCTTGTCGTAGAAGAGACCGACTGGTTGGGCGGTATGCTCACGTCGGCAGGCGTAAGCGCGATAGATGGCAATGAGCGATTGCCCGCCGGATTGTGGGGCGAGTTTCGAGGAAAACTTGCTGACCACTACGGCGGATTAGATAAACTTGTTACCGGTTGGGTAAGTAATGTGTTGTTTGAGCCATCGGTTGGCAATCGCGTTTTGCACGAAATAGTTGTGAAAGAGAAATCGCTGGCGTTATGGAAATCGGCCACTCTGAAACAGGTCTTTCGTAAAAACGGTTACTGGCATGCCAAGATAAAGCAGGCCGGTGGCGGGAACCGTGAGGTTGTGGCTAAGGTATTGATCGACGCTACCGAGTTGGGCGATGTGGCCAAGATGTGCGGTGTGGGCTATGAGTATCGGTATGGAAAGCCGAGATGTAACCCATGAAACCAGTTGCGCCGGCACGTGCCAATGGCATTGTTCAAGACATTACATACGTGGCAACACTGAAAGATTATGGCAAGGATATGACCATCAAGCGGCCCCAAAGGCTATAATCCAAACGAGTTTGCCTGCGCGTGTATTAATGCAATGTGTGAACTCGAAGGAACCGGAACGTATGTGGTCGAAGGAAAAGATGATAACATACGGTCAGTTGCCTAATAACAAGTACATGATCAACTGGCCCATTGAGGGTAATGATTATTATGTGAACTTGGTGGAGATGACATCCAAGCAGCGCACGAAGGCTCTGAAAGCCGCCAAACAGTACACCCTGAATTTTGTATATTTCATTCAACACGAACTGGGCCTCAACCATTTTTAGGACTTGCTGATGACGAATATCCCTACGAAAGACCTACGTTCCCTGTGATACCATATCATCGTGAATCGAGACGTATTCACGGTCTTGTGCGGTTTACGTTGAATCATGTTACGGCTCCTTATACGCAATCGGAGAAACTATATCGCACCTGTGTGGCGGTTGGAGATTATCCTGTAGACCATCATCATTTGCGATATCAAGGCAGTGAGGTCACCTAATCTAGGTTTCATCCGGTTCCGTCGTTCGGTTTGCCGTTGGGAACGCTTATTCCTCAACAGACGGAAGGATTGATTGTCGCGGAAAAGTCAATCTCCGTTTCAAATATCATCAATGGCGGTACGCGTTTGCAACCTGTGGTGATGCAGATTGGGCAGGGCAGCCGGCGCATTGGCGGCTTTGGCTGTTCGACAACAGAAACCGATAGCTGAAGTTTCGGTGCGTGATGTACAGAATGTCATTCTGGAATCCAATGGCTATCTGCTTCCGTTTTTGGACGTGCCACTGTCCGACAAGCGGTTCAGGAGCATACCAGCGCATTGGTTCTACCGGTATATTAAAAGGTGTAGGCAAAAGTGTTGAATGGAAAAACCAGACTTGGTTACGGGCCGATACGGTTCTGCTTCAATCTGATTTAGAAGGCTTGAGAGATGTTTATCCTGCGTGGAACAGCAAATCATACATCACTGACGCAGCACACTGTAACGGTAGATGAGGCCATTGAAATGATTCGTGACATTGCGGAGAAAGAACAAATTCGTATCATGAAACAGCCTTTTAGACGTATGGAAAGAGTTTTGATTTGGGCGTGTTTGATGGCAAACGCAGCATTCTTCGTGGCGAAATGGCTGTGTTGTTGGATCAGATGCTCGACCCTTTCAACCACAAACTTGTAGATATACATGGGCGGTTTGTGAAACAATAGTTGGCGTTTATTTCAATCAATACAATCATAAAACCAAGAAATCTAAACCAAGGCCATATGCAAATGAAAAAGTCGTCGTAAATTTCTGAAACAAACATTAGGGATATCTTCCTTGTTGGTTGGCAGTAGATTCCTTTCTTCTTATTCATTACCCGAAAAAGAATCGGATAACGATTCTGTGGGAAGATTCGTAACACGGGGGCCATGAAAGGCATGCCGATTAAGGCAACCTTCTTGGATGAAATCAGTTGGGACATCCCACATCAAAAACTGGGGCGTGAAAGAATGGGATCAGGATTTCAAGGCAATGAAGCGAATGGGAATCAATACGGTTGTTATGATTCGTGCCGGACTGGGCAAATGGATTACTGCCCCATTCAAAAACGCTGGTTGGTAAGGAAGATGTTTATTATCCGTCGGTTGACTTGGTTGAAATGTTTCTGACCTTATCCGATAAATATAATATGAATTTCTTCTTCGGAATGTACGACTCAGGCAAATATTGGCAGGAGGGATTGTTCCAAAAGAAATTGATTTGAACTTGATGCTAATCGATGAGGTGTGGGAAAAATATGGCAAACACCCATCATTCAAAGGCTGAGTATCTATCACAGGAAATCAGTCGGCGCACTAAAAACATGTCAAGAATCTACGCTGAAGTAGGCAAACATGCCAAAAGCTGTTTCGGGAAATTTGACCACGATGGTCTCACCTTATATACATGGAGTGAAGACCGATCAGGTAATGAGTGGCGATAAGGCCCTGACGGTAAGAGAGCATGAAGAGGAATGGAACGAGATATTAGGTAATGTTAGGGGTGCAGTGGATATTCTTGCCTTTCAAGACGGACAGGTTGACTACCATGAACTTTTACGATTACTTGGTTGTCAACAAGAAGTTAGCCGACAAATATGGTATGCAATGTTGGACTAATATCGAATCATTCGACCGAGATATGCCCATTCGCTTCCTGCCTATCAAGTGGGAAAAAGTTGTTGTTGAAGTTAGACGCCGCTCAGCAGAATCGGCATGGAGAATGCCATTACATTTGAATTCTCACACTTCATGAGTCCTAATTCTGCTTATCTTCAAGCAGGACATCTCTATCATAGATATTGCGAACACTTTAATATTTAATTTTATACCTAATATTTTTAATTCAATGAGAATCAAACGATTGAACATGATGAGGTTTTCTTCCTCGTTCGTGATCGCATTCTTGTGTACGCTTAGTGCATTTGCACAGAATGTGATTAAAGGAACCGTGAGTGATGTCAATGGTGAACCGATGGTCGGTGTGTCTGTTGTTGTGAAAAGGTACAACCACAGGAAAGATTACAGATCTTAATGGTCAGTATACCATTAGGTTCAGCCAAAAGACATTTTGACATTCTTTTGTGTTGGTATGGCAACTCAGGAAATCAAAGTTGGCAACCAACAGGTTATCAACGTCACGTTGAAGGATGACGTTGCGGCTTTGGATGAAGTTGTTGTCGTTGGATATGGAACCCTAGAAACGTGGTAGCATTACCGGCGCAATCTCTACCGTATCTGATAAGGAGATTATGAAGGCTCCGACAATGAGCATCAGTAACATTATCGGTTCGCGTATTGCGGGTGTCGCGGCAGTACAGTCAAGCGGTCAGCCGGGATCGGACAATGCTTCGTTAACCATGCGCGGACAGAGCGGTATCATCTATGTTATAGATGGTATCCGTCGTACATCGGCAGACTTCAACGGATTAGATCCTAATGAAATCGAATCAGTTTCTATATTGAAAGACGCGTCTGCCGTATCAATTTATGGACTGGATGCCAACGGTGCTTTTATCGTGACGACCAAGAAAGGACTTCAGAACAAAACTTCGATTACCCTATACCGGCAGCTATGGATTAAGTGAAAACGCCCAGCAACAGGTATGGCTTCGATGGTCGAGCTATGCTTATTGGTACAATAAAGGCTCGTGAACTTCAGGGAGACGCTCCTGTATTCACGGATGAGATGGTGCAAAAAGATGAGAGAAGGAAAAAGACGGATGGGGGAATACCAATTGGTATAAGAAACTCTATGGTACCGGACATCGCATGCATCATAATGTATCCGCAACGGGAGGAAATGAGAAACTGCGTTTCTTTTGCTGATAGGTTATCTCAAGGAAAAGGGGAACATAGATAATTATAACTATGACAGGTTGAACCTGAGATCAAATATTGACGCGAAACCGACGAGACAATCTTTCCTTTACGCTGGGTATATCCGGCCGTGTAGAAAAGCGCGACGCGCCCCGTTACTCTGCTGATCCAGATGCTTGGCACAATGTTCCTCAGCAGATTATCCGTGCGTTGCCTTATGTTCAAGACACTTATGAGTATCAAGGTAAGGTCTATAATGTATCAACACCCTACCGCTTCTTCGCCCGTTGCCCCCTTTGGCGGCAATAACTGAGATCGGGTTATAGCCGTTCAAACAATAGTTATGTACAATCTAATTTTAGTTTGAAATATGACGCACCATGGCTGAAAGGTTTGAGCTTCAAATTCCAAGGAGCTTATGATGTCATATTCAACTTCGGCAAAGTGTTGAGCAATCCTTATCAGGTTATGCAGGTAAATCTTCCTAATGCAGAAAGTTCTACATTGACTTATTATAAGGCTTTATGACGCAGTGAGGTAATAGCATCGCTTTGAGTGAATCGGCAAGCAAGGATACACCTTCACAACACAGACCAGTATTAATTATGATAATCAGTTTGGTAAGCATGGTGTAGGCGTATTGCTCTTGTCTGAAACACGTGAAAATAAGAGTAATGCTTTTTAGTGCGAGCGGTACAGGATTGATTTTATTCAGTTGGATGAATTGAATAAGATTACCAACCTTACTGGAGATGGTAAAGAAAAGATGCCAACTATCGGTGGATATAGTGGTTTTACAAGAATTGCTGGTTTCGTAGGTCGCTTGAATTATAATTATGATGACAAGTATTATGTTGAAGCTTCTGCCCGTTACGATGGTAGCTATTTGTTTGGTGGAATGAACAAACGTTGGGTTTTATTACCGGGCGTATCTTTGGGCTGGCGCATGAACAACGAGAGTTGGTTCAGAGGCAGACTGGGTGAATAATCTAAAACTGCGTGCCGGTATCGGTAAGACCGGAACCAGTAGCGGTTTGAGTGCGTTTCAATGGCGTAATGCCATGACATTAACAAAGAACGCTGTTGTCTTAGGTGGCGGTAGCCAATCTATGCTTTATGCAAGTGTATTAGGTAATCCATTGTTGAGATGGTCGCAGTGCATAGAATTATAATGTGGGTGTAGACGCAACATTGTGGAACTCGCTCTTAGGTGTTGAATTTGATGTATTCTATAAATATGAGTATGACAAGCTGTCTTCTGTTGTCGGTGCGTTCCCTCCTTCACGCGGTGGTTATTTCTATAGTACGGCTAATATTAATGAGTGTGATTACAAAGGATTTGAAATTGCCTTGACACATCGTAATCATATCGGAAAATTCAATTATGGCGGCAAACTCATTTGGTCGTATGCTTATGGCCGATGGTTGAAATATGCCGGTGATTCTGATAACGCTCCCGAATACCAACGTCTTACAGGTAAGCAGATTGGTGCTAAATACGGTTTTATTGATGCTGGCTTATTCAAAGACGAAGCTGATATAGCCAGATCTACAACGGTTGTTGGTTACAAAGTGTTACCCGGATATATCAAGTATAAAGACATCAATGGTGACGGTACGATAACCGCTGCACAGGATCAAGGCTATTTCGGCAAGAGTTCGCGTCCTACTCATACCGGTTCGTTGAATATCTTCGGTGATTGGAAGGGATTTGATTTTGATATGCTCTTCTCGTGGGGATTGGATAATGTAGTAGCACTGACAGGTGTATATACCGCAACGGGATCATCCGGCGTTCAGGACAACACATCGTTTACCAAGCCTTTCTATCATGGTGGAAACTCGCCTACATTCTTAGTCGAAAGGTCATGGACACCTGAGAATCCGAATGCAGAGTTTCCACGATTGGAAAATCTCCGGTCCAAGTAATAACAATGGTTTCTCGTCTACTTTCTGGTATCGTTCGGGCGATTATCTCCGTCTGAAAACAGCACAGATAGGTTATAATTTCTCAAAAAAAATGCTCAAACCGCTTGGCGTAGAAGGTGTTCGTTTGTATGTAGAGGGATATAACCTCCTTACTTTCAGTGGATTGACAAAATATAATATCGACCCAGAGTCGCCATCTGTTAACAATGGATACTATCCACAGCAGAGAACTTATACGATGGGAGTAAAAGTAACATTCTAAAAAGATTAAGACGATTATGAAAAATATATGGATTAAAACAACGATGTCACTATGTTTGGCTGCCTCCCTATCGTCATGTAATGATTGGTTGGATGGTGTAACACAGACAACGACCGTGAGTGATGAGATTGTATGGCAAGATGCGGCAAACGTAGATAAGAATGTAAATGCCTTTTATACTTATCTTAATAAATACGGACAGTTTGGTGAAGCTCAGTTTCAAGGCAGTTTAACCGAGAGCTTAACCGATGCTTTCAAGTATGGATCTGTATCATTGGGCCATCGCGCAGGTCATCCCAACAACTATGTATTCAATCCAGAAGTGGTAAGTCCGGATGGATGCCTGTACAATATATGGACACAGGATCTTGCTTATGGCAGTATCCGACAGATCAATCAGTTCCTGGAGATGCAAAAACAGTATTCTAAATTTTCAAAAGAGCAGAATGATCGTTGGGAAGCTCAGGCTCGATTCTTCCGCGCCTTTCTGTATTTTTCAGTTAGCTAAGCGTCATGGCGGCGTTATTATTTATAAAGAATTGCCCAGTTCTAATGAAAAGGCTATTAGTACTGCAGAGGAAACGTGGAAGTTTATCGCAGAAGATTTAGACTTTGCGGCCGCCAATCTTCCGGCAGAATGGACCGAAGCTGTTCACAAAGGGCGTATCACGAAAGGTGCCGCTTATGCCTTTAAATCGCGCGCCATGCTTTACGCAGAAAAATGGCAAGAGGCTTACGATGCAGCCTCTGAGGTGGAAAAACTGAATCTATACGATTTGGTCGCCAACTATGCTGATGCCTGGAAAGGCCATAATAAGGAAGCTATCATAGAGTTTGATTATAACAAGGATTCCGGACCTAACCACACATTCGATCGGTATTATGTTCCGCAGTGTGATGGATATGATTTTGGTGGACTTGGAACTCCTACGCAAGAGATGGTAGAGGCTTATGAAACGAAGGATGGAAAGACTGTAGACTGGACCAAGTGGCATACAAAAACTACTGAGGTTCCACCATACGCCAATCTTGAGCCTCGATTTGGCGCTACGATTATCTATGCTGGATGTACATGGAAAGGTAAGCAGATGGACTGCAGTGTAGGTGGAACCAATGGTGCTTTCATGCCTTATCGCGAGCAACCTTATTCGTATGGAAAGACCACAACAGGTTATTTTTCTGCGCAAGTTGATGGACGAAACGCTGACAGACGTCAAGAGTGTTAAGAGCTCTCAACCTTGGGTTGAACTTCGTTTTGCCGAAGTATTGCTCAATAAAGCTGAAGCTGCCTACAGATTGAATAAGTATAGCGAAGCTCAGAGCTTGATGAACCGCGTTCGTGCACGTGTTGGCTTACCTGGAAAGAGTACTACGGGTGAAACCTGGTTCAAGGACTATCGTAAGGAACGCAAGGTTGAATTGGCCTATGAAGGACATCTGTTTTGGGATATGCGGCGATGGAAATTGGCTCATATCGAGTATAACAATTATCGCTGTCATGGTATGAAAATAGCCAATGGTACCTATGAGTATGTTGATTGTGATGGTCAAGATCGTAAGTTCTTGCAGAAACTTTATGTGCTTCCTGTGCCAACTTCAGAGTTGAAGAACAATAAGCAAGCCGTACAATATGATGAATGGAAATAACTTAAAACCGAAATATGATGAAAACTAAAATATTAGCAATCGTCTATAGTGCGATACTCTTCTTAGGAATGGTTAGCTGTCAGGATCCGGAAGAGTTTTCATCCCAATGTAGAGACGTAACGGAATTAATAATCTTACTGCCTCGTTTTTTTAATGATGATAGAGATGAAAACTCTTTCAGCAGTGAAATAGATTATCAAAACAAGGTGATTACGTAGTATTCCCTTACAACTATCCACGTTTGTCGGATCAAGTATTGGAGAAGTCTTCTTTGAACAGAATGCGTGTGGTAGCTAAACTTGACAATAATGTAAGCGTATCACCGAAGTTGTTTGAAATGGATTTAACGAAAGAGAATACCATTACTGTGACCGATGCCACAGGAGCAAAGAGCGACTATAAGGTTGTGGCTGAAATAAGAAAGAGTAAGGAATGTGCCATTACCAAATATGACTTGATGGATGCTGGACTTACAGGTGTAATTAAAAGAGGCTGAGAAGACTCATAGCTTTGGTTGCTCTCGATGAACTTGGAGCACAATTAGCAGATGTGTCATTGTCGCATGGTGCTACAATTAGTCCCGATCCAACAAAGACAGCGTTGAACTATGACAAGGAAATAAAAAGTAAAAGTTACGGCACAAGATGGCGTTACTTCGGCGATTTATACAGTGAAGAAAGAGATTCCGCAGAAACTTGCTTCTGGTCTCAGACCAAGCAGCACGAAGCCCTTTGGGTCAAAAAGCTCGTCGATTTGGGCTTAACAAACAAGCATATGACAACCGGTATCGCTGCTATTGATAATTATTTAGTACTGAATGAACGGGCCAATGCCAAAAGCTATTTATCTCAATGCCAAGACTGGTGATGTTGTGGGAAATATTAATAGTCAGTTTGCAGGAAGTTTAACCAACTTCTATGCTACGGCCGATAAAGACAACAATATTCTTTTTCAACAATTTGTGCACAGGAGGTGGTGCTAAGTTTACCATATGGCGTGTGAATGGCGTATGCGGTACACCAGAAAAAGTATATCGAGTATGCTTCTAGCGTCGCGATGGGCCGTAAACTTTCAGTGATTGGTTCACTTGATAGTGATGCTATTATTACCGCTACCTTGTCAAGGAACTGCCGGTCAGTTTGCCCGTTGGCAGGTGAAAGGGGGTGAGATTGGTTTCGACAACGCCTACTTTCGTTACTGCACAAGGATTGGGCTCTTGGGGATATAATGCCGATTTGATTTATACCGATCCTACTAATGTTCAGAGTGATTATTTGGCAGCTTATTATGCAACGCCAAGACATCTTAGCTGGTTTGATGGTAAAAACAACACCATTAAAAACGCATGGACCAGAAATTAGTGGCAACTGGATACAGAATGCTGTAGATTATGTTGTGTTCAACAAGACAAGTTATGTGTTGTCTAATTCTGTAAACTCATTTACATGGGGCAAAAGACGACAATATCTATTTGTTTGACATGGGAGCAGGAACATTGAGTAATCAACCCCTCAATTTCGAGAAAGTGGGTTGAACATCAATGGAAACTATGGCGGTAAGGCTGCCGGTGTGCAGAATGCAAACGGAACAGGTGACGTGGCCCTCCGCGTTTCTTCTGACGGCTACTACCTCTATATTTACTTCATGTTCACCCAATGGATATGTTGGTTGTATACGTTGCGACTGTCTTGATTTATAGTATTTAATAAGCATAGGAAGAGTGATTCAACATAAAAAGTGAAAACCTTGAAATTCAGATTGTAACGATGAGAACTCAAAAGAGCCATGTCAGACTTTATTTTTGAGTTATGACATGACTCTTTTCATTCTCTTTTAGAAAAAGTTGAAAAACTAAAACTCTAAACAAACAAAAATGATAAGAAAACTATTGACTTTCTTGGGCTTGGTCTGCCTGTTGCTGACGGTATTGTGTGCGTGTGGCTCGAAAGATCCTAAAGATTATTGGGGAAAAACAGGTGGAGGAACAGAACCTCTTACGCCACCTACGCCTTCGGTTGAAGGCAAACCAAGGTATATTTGGATTGACGCACAGCAATTTCCCTGATTTTGCCAATAGCAAAGAGAATATAGCACGCGATCTTGCATTGGCTAAAGATGCCGGATTTACCGATATCGTGGTTGATGTTCGACCTACTACGGGCGATGTTTTGTTTCATACATCAGTGGTTGATCAGGTGAAATATCAATACGCCTGGCTTGCTGGGCTTTACTAAGGTTGATCTGAACGGCTACATGGGATTACTCCTAGGCCTTTATAGACGAGCTCGCAAACAGAAATTGCGTATACATGCTGCCATTAATACTTTTGTGGGCGGCAATACCATTTCATGGCGGAACGGGTATGCTCTATCGTGATGCGTCCAAAAAGGAATGGGCAACGCGTATGAATACCAAACAAGGCATCGTTAGTGTGATGGATACAGGTGAGAGTACCAAATTTCTGAATCCGGCAAATCCTGATGTTCAACAATTCTTGTGCAACCTTTTGAAAGATTTGGCTAAGTATAATATAGACGGAATTATCTTGGATAGAGGTCGTTATCTTGATTTGCAAGCTGATTTCTCAGAACAATCTCGAAAGTTGTTTGAACAATACATCGGCACAAGAGTTGCCAATTTCCCGACCGATATATTACCGGCTGGGGCTGCGCATTTGCCTGCAAATTATCCTACATACCTAAAGAAATGGTTAGAATTTAGGGCGAAAACAATCTGTGAGTTCATGAAAAAGGCCAAAGATGCTATCAAGAGCGTCAATCCTTCCATCAAGTTTGGCGTTTATGTAGGTGGCTGGTATTCTACTTATTACGAGGTAGGCGTGAACTGGGGCAGCACCAACTTACAATACATCCAATAGTTTTACTTGGGCGACTTCTCAATATAAAGACTATGGTTACGCAGCTTTGATGGATCAAATGCTGATAGGTGCATACGCTTCTCCACTGCGTGTGTATGGCAATAGCGAATGGACGATGCAGGGATTTTGTTCTTTGGCCAAGGCTAGAATTAAAAATGCCTGTCCGTTGGTTGTTGGTGGTCCTGATGTTGGCAACTGGGATACTAGTAATAAGGCTACAGAGCAGAAAAATCAAGCCATTGTCAATTCTGTTAAGGCATGTATGGATGCCTGCGATGGTTATTTTTCTCTTGATATGATTCATCTCAAGAAAGCCCATCAGTGGCAATATGCCAAGGAAGGCATAGCAAAAGCAATACAATAAGACAACAATAACTAAATTTTTTATATATAGATTCTTTAGCAATGACTCTTTTCTGTTATTCTGTTACTAATGGTCATGGTTTCTGCCGTTTCTGCGGCTAAAACCAAGACCATGTGGTTAGACTGTTCGGCCAATTTCGAACGATTCAGCTATCCTGATTCCATTCGTTATTACGTGCCAAATGCCATGAAATCGGCATTACACACTTGGTGTTGGATATCAAAGACAATACCGGTGAGGTGCTTTATCCCAGTAAATATGCCGCACAGAAAAAGGAATGGAAAGGTTTCACACGTCCCGATTTCGACTTTATCGGTTTATTTGTCAGCAACACACATAAGTATGGGATGACCATTTTTGCCGGAATGAATATCTTTGCTGACGGACATAATGGCTTTAAAAAGAGGAGCGATCTACGATAAAACCATAAGCAATGGCAATCAATCAACTACGTTCCTCAGCGCGGATTGACACCTGTTACCGAGATAACCAATAAGATGACTATGTTCTCAATCCGGCTCTGAAGGAGGTGCAACGTTACGAAATCAATATCATTAAAGAGGTATTGCGTAAATACAATGTCGATGGAATCATGCTAGACCGTGCTCGTTTTGATTGTATAGAATCTGATTTTTCACCAGCTTCAAGAGCTATTTTTGAGAAATATATTGACAAGAAGCTCAATAAATATCCCGAAAGATATTTACGAATGGAAACTCGATGACAAGGAAAGGTTAACCGTGTAGAAGGGCCATATTATAAAAATGGTTGGAATGGCGTGCTTCTGTTATCTATGGCTTTGTTAAGGATGTACGCACGGCCATCAAGAAGATTAATCCGAAGCGACAGTTGGCCACATATACCGGCGCATGGTATCCGACTTACTTTGAAGTAGGAGTAAACTGGGCTAGCCAAAAGTACGATGTATCGAAAGATTTTAGCTGGGCTACACCCCAATATAAGCAATATGGCTATGCCGAATTATTCGACTTTGTATACCAATGGCAACTACTATTGGAATGTTACGTTGAACGATTACTACCATTCTTCGGTATACATAAGAACGAAACTGACAGCCAATTTTTCGTCGGGTGAATATCTTTTGTGTGGAAGGAGGATGTAAATATACCCGCTATTTGCTGCAGGAGCTAAACCTTTTTACGGAGGTTTGTACGTAGAAGACTATAAGAAAGATGTGAATCAGTTTAAGAAAGCTGTACGAATGAACTTGAAAGAGTCGGATGGCGTTATGATTTTTCGACATTGTTCATATCATTAATCGCGGATGGTGGGATGCTTTGAAAGAAGCTTAAAACGAAAACGAACAGGCTGATTGTCGTTACGAGTTGACCGGTTCGGTAACAGTGAAGGTAAGGGCATTGCTAATGTGGTAGTGACCGATGGTATACGATGTCAAGACCGATAGAAATGGGGTTTATCATTTACCCAATGTTGAGGCGCGCGATTTGTTTATATCTCAACTCCGGCAGGCTATCTCACAGAATGCAAGCGAAGCATACCGCTGTTTTATCACGAAATAGATCCGACAGGTGCGCAAAGGGTGTATAATTTCAAATTAAAGAAGAATCCGAAGGGTGATAATCGTCACCTGATGATTATGGAAGCCGATGTTCAGGCAGGCAAAAAGGAGCATTGGGCTAAGTATGCACCGATTATAGACGATTGCAAAAACAGCAGAAAGCTATCCAATCGTGATATTTTCACCATTACGTGTGGTGATATATTCTGGGATGCGCCTAAATTGTTTTTCAACGACTATGTCAGTCAGACCGAACGACTGGGTTGTCCGGTCTATCGGGTCATCGGAAATCATGACATCGACGCGAATGGCCGTGCACACGAAACTTCTTATCGTACCATAGAGAATTACTTCGGACCAACTTGTTACTCGTTTAACAAAGGAAACGCCCACTATATTGTTATCAACAATAACTTCTATCTTGGCCGTGAAAACTTCTATATAGGATATGTCGATGAGAAAACTTTTCAGTGGTTAGAGCAAGACCTCTCGTATGTACATGGGAACGCTTGTTTTTGTAGCCGCTCATATCCCACACGTATCACCGAAAAGGCTCCGGCCATTTGAATATGATTATATGATGTTGGCTGGTGAAACGACCAATGCTGACGCGCTTTACAAACTTTTGGATGAGCAGGAAACCTATTTCTTGACCGGACATCCGCATACCAATGCCAAATGTTATATTCAACGATCACCAAATGGAACATAACGCAGGAGCTGTTTGTGGCACATGGTGCATACAAAATACCTGTCTTGACGGCACCCCACAGGGGTATGGTGTGTATGAAGTGGATGGCAACAAAGTGAAATGGTATTACAAGAGTGCCGGTTATGGAAAAGAACACCAGATGCGTGTATACGCACCGGGAATGGTAAAGGAGTATGCCAGATTTTATTGCCAATGTATGGAACTGGGATAAGCTGTGGAAAGTGGAATGGTTGGAGAATGGCAAGGTAATGGGGGAGATGAAGCAATATGAAGGTATTGATCCTTTTGCCAAACAAATGGTAAGCGAGCATAAGAAGGAAATGCAAAGCTGGATATCTGCTTTGCCTACCAAACATATCTTCCGTGCCACACCTCGCAATGCGAAAGCACGAATCGAGGTACGAGTTACTGATCGTTTCGGCAATGTTTATCAACAAGCTGTACCACGCAAATGAAAGCAATCAAAAGACCGATAGCCTTGTTATGCCTCTTTGGGGCGGCCTGTCTCGTGAGCGAATTGCAGGCTAAAGTGAGCCTGACCTCTATCTGGGGCGATAATATGGTGCTGCAACAACAATCCGAGGTTATATTTACCGGTACGGCAAAAGCTAATTGTAAACTGACCGTTGTAGCTTCGTGGAATCAAAAAACTATCAACTATTACCGATGCCAACGGACATTGGCGTATGGGTGTTGTACTACTCCGGTGGCGGGTGGCCCATACATTATCAAGTTTTCGGATGGAGATGATCTGACGCTGAAGAATATTTTAATAGGTGAAGTGTGGTTCTGCTCCAGGAGGCAATCGAATATGGAAATGCCGGTAAGAGGATTTCGCGGGCAGCCTGTTTATGGCTCACAATCGCATATCGTGTCGGCCGATGCCCGTCGCGCCTTGCGTCTTTTCACCGTCAAACGTGACTGGAGTACACACCGAAGGTCAGAAGGTGTTACCGGCGAATGGCAGGAACTGTCGCCCAAAGCGGTAGGAGATTTCTAGCAACAGCCTACTTTTTCGGTAATTTATTGCAGAAAAACGATTGGTGTGCCTGTAGGACTAGTTCATTGTTCGTGGAGCGCGTCGAAGATAGAAGCATGGATGAGTCGCGAAACACTCGCGAAAGATTTAATGAGGTGAAACCTGCCAGACGTAAAATCAAAAGAAATTCGATTGGGTACCCGGTATCCCCACTTTGCTATGGAATGCCATGGTCAATCCATGGAAAGGTTTTCCTGTGCGTGGTGTGATATGGTATCAAGGTGAGAGTAATTCGGGAGCTCCACAGCTTTACAAACGCCTCTTTCCGGCTATGGCAAGCCAATGGCGCAGTTTCTTCAACAATGTAAATATGCCCATTTATTATGTTCAGATTGCTCCATACCGTTCAGACGGCAAAGATAACTTGGGCTGTGCGTGGTTCCGACAGTGCCAGTTGGAGCTGCTGTCGGAGGTTCCTAACGTAGGAATGGTAACCACAACTGATGCGGGAAACGAATTATGTATTCATCCACCTTATAAAATTAGGGTAGGAGAGCGGTTGGCTTATTGGGCTTTAGCCAAAACTTACAATCGTGAAGGATTCCTGTTTTTCTGGCCTATTTATCGCTCGTGTCAGTTGAAAGACAATGTTGTAGAGGTGACATTCGATTATGGACAGGATGGACTGATACCCGAAAAACCAACGTTTAAAAGGGTTTGAACTGGTCGATTCTGCAGGAAAAGTCTATCCGGCAGAAGCCGAAATCATCAATAGTTCGGCACGAGTAAAGGTGTGGAACGATTCTGTAGCACATCCTGTTGAGGTGCGTTACTGTTTCCGTAACTATATGGAAGGCAACTTGTTTAACAATGCAGAACTGCCGGCTTCACCATTTCGTGCGGTTGTTGGAAAATAACGAGGAGGAAGTTGTTTTCTTATCGTATAAAACAGCTTGTTTCATAACGAATGGATTAATATCAGAATAAATATGAAAAAGAACAGAAGCGTGCATTGTCGTTAGACGCTTTCAGAGGTTATTCCATCCTGACGATGGTCTTATCGAGGCAGTATTGTGTTTGGTGTACTGCCTGCTTGGATGTATCATGCGCAGGAAGGGCCTCGTTCCAACTTTCTTTTTGATGAGTCTTTCTATGGCATTACATGGGTAGATTTGGTTTTTCCGTTCTTCCTGTTTGCCATGGGAGCGGCTTTCCCTTTCTCTATCGGCGGTAAATTGGAAAAAGAGGAATATCTCGACGACAGGTACTGAAAGATATCCTGTTGCGTTTCTTTCGGCTCATCGTGTTTGCTGTTGTTTGCCAACATCTTTATCCTTTTTTCATTTCATCGCCACAAAACGTGCATTCATGGCTGATGGCATTGGTAGGTTTCGGGCTACTTTTCCCCATGTTCATGCGTTTTCCTGCGCAATGGCCTAAACGTATTCAGTTGTCAGTCCGCACGATAGCCTATGCCGTTATGTTATGGATGCCGCTTACCGCAACTTATGCAAATGGCAAACCTTTCAGCTTATACGATAGCAATATTATTCTTTTGGTCTTGGCCAATATGGCTCTGTTCGGTTCGCTTATCTAGCATGGCAACCTATCAATCATCGTCTGTGTCGTATAGCTATTTTGCCTATATTGATGGGATTGATGTTAGGCAGCAAAAAGCGAAGCGTCGTGGAATCATATAGTTTTTCGAGTTTACGCCAGTCGGCTGGGCTTATAAGATGGTTTACTTGAAGTATCTGTTTATTGTGATACCCGGAATGTTTGCCGGTGATTTCCTTAAAGACTGGTTGCAATCACTGCAAGTCAATGACAAAGAAGCAACAGATGACCCAATATCTATGTTGTAGGTCTGGCTATTGTGCCGGTTTTGCTCTATGATACTCAATCTATACGGCCTGTATACACGTTCGCTGTTGTTCAATTTGAGCGGAACGATCATTCTTTTAGCACTATTATGGCGCTTGCTTCCTCATGTCGGTGGCGAGAATCATAAGTTGTGGTCACGACTTTTCTGGGCCGGTGCTTATCTTTTACTACTGGGATTGGTGTTCGAAGCATACGAGGGTGGTGTTCGGAAAAGCAGTTCTACTTACAGTTATTACTTCATTACGTCGGGTTTGGCTTTCCTGCTTTTTATCACCTTTACCATTGTGTGCGACATATACCGTTGTAGGTGGATTACGCTGCCATTGGGATATGCCGGACAGAATCCGATGATAGCTTATGTATCGACTCAACTATTGGTGATGCCGGTGTTGAATTTAACAGGTCTTGTGGCTTTGATGAAATACTTTGAGCAAAATGCATGGTTGGGATTCCTGCAAGGGGTGATACTTACGGCTGCAGCCTTACTGGTAACCGCCTTCTTTACCAAGCGTGGTTGTTTTTGGCGAACATAGGATAGACATAAAAGGGACTCTCAGAAAAGAATCCCCTTTTTGTTTTGTAATTCGTATGAAAGCTACACAATGGAGGACAAGAAATGATAATAAACAAAAGTGAGTTGTCGAACTTACGTTAATATGACGCATTGTCTTTTTGAGACTTCGTGCTGAGAGCATAGATGTTATGATGTCCTTCGGATAATAACATGGCACACCACTCAAACGGCATATTCCTCAATAGCCTCCCCTGGTCAGAGACCGTGCAAAGCTTCTTTTATGTACAGGTAGGCGCAGCTGCTTCAACTTTGGCTGCCAGGCACAGCGTTGGTACAAGGGCGACTTCTCGTTGAGCGACTAACGAGTGTATCATCAGTTGCGATGATCCAGCAAGTGCATCAGGTTATATTTCTGTTTCTTGTTATCTATCAACCGCTGAATGATAGAAGGTGGTGTAGGATCACTTTTTAACAAGATAGGAAAAATTCGTCTAAACGGCAAACCGATGTGTTTTTCTCAATATATAGATTGACAGAGGTGAGTACAGTTTCCCCGTCGTGGTACTGACACTCTGTCGAAGCCATCAAACGTAAAAGAGACTGTCTTGGCAAAAGAGTCTATCTGCTGCATCTGTGCTTCCTCGCTAAGATGGTATACATCATGCTCGCTCAGAACATGCTTGATGAGTTCAGATTTATCTATCCGTTGCCTGTCATAAATCACGACAAGCTACAGGTCGCGCCAGGTTCAGCGTCCGCTTGATCTAGGGCTCACATTGAACTTCCATACTAGAGAGCACATAAAGTAACTTGGCAAACTATTATACCAGATCTCTGTTCTTCCTTGCTTGTTCATTTCATATTTGGTTGTTGATCTCTGATGAAGCAAATCATAACCTGTAATCTTGGCCAACAAAGCGCCATTCATAAAAGAACGATCCAAATGCATATTCCAAATCCATTCGGTTGTATTCATCATGGCACTATGATATCCTCGACGTCCATACATTCCAAAGTTTGAACCGAACGAAAGCTTCCATGGAAGTTGCAATTCTGTCTCAAAGCCCAGTCTGTAGTTACCTGCATGAATATTTTCAAACCCACTTCTACTACTGTTAATGTAATAGTAAGTGCTATTGGCATAAAGTGTGAACTCATATTTCTCATTAGGTCTGAAATTCAACTTTACATCAGCACCATACTGCCAGTTGTTCACTACGCTTCTCATGATTCCAGTGCTTACATCAGTTGTAGTCATGTCAACGTTATGGTCATAATCAACTGTAAGATGGTTGTCAAGTGTCCATTTTCGAGCACTGTCAAGGGGTAAACTGTAGTCAATCTTTCCGTTTGTACGCCAATTTCCATTAACACTTACAGGTTGCATTGTAGCAACACCAGTCACGGTGTTATACAAAGTAGCAAACGCTATGTCATTGTCTGTTTTATTGTAATTTATCGAAGCATGCCACATTTGCTGCCCATTTCCTTCATGCTTCAAGGAAAGCGAAGCATTATATCTGTGAATATTCTTCAAATTTGGATTACCTGAAATCAAGAACAATGGATCTGAGTCATCACGATATTCTATCATGTTTACAAGATTAGGAATTTCTGATTTTATGCTTGCATTCAATTCCCAGTTGTATGTCTGTCCCCAGCGAAAATATGCTTGAGGTTCAAAAGAACATGGTGTTCCTCTTTACATCTTTTCTGCCTGCTCTTACATAGAACATATTTTTATTCACCACTCGTAAAGGTATTCTGATGTAGCCGTATTCAATATTAAGTTTGTTAGCTCCAGATGCTGCATTGAGACACCATTCCAAAAGTATTCTATGCTGATTCTGATATTCTGTGTACCAATAGCTATTATTGATATCCCTCACTGCTAAGAGTGCATTCTTGGCTGATGGAAGTATATCATAGTGCAAACTATCGAATTCTACTAGTTTTGTCAAGTCTGTATAGTTCATTGTTTGTTTTGTTGTATTTAAAATTGTAATCATATCCAGGACGTAAGCTCCATCCTGGCCAATTCCAATCGTAACTGAAGTTTCCTTTCACATCCAAATTGTTGTTGTCAAGCTTCAGATAATTATTTCTAAAGTCGCGTGCATCGACTTTATTCATATATCGGAGATCATAGAGTGAAAAGCGGTCAGCATCTTGCTTGTTATACTGCACGCTAAATCCTGTACGCAATAAATCTACAACGCTTATGTTGAAATTGTTTTTCATTTGTAAATTTTAGATTAAACTGCTCGTTGGTATGGGTTGTTTTCTCATTCAATTCATTCAACAAAGAATTTCCTTCAGAATTTGAGGTGAAAGCTGATTTATATTTATTGTTATGCTTATATAAAATATCAAGTGTAGAATGTGTACTATATTTACCATTTTCTACATAATTAAATGCATTTTTACTATCAAATATAGTAGACTTATTAATAGTTCCATCTTGTGCATGTTGATAAATATTTCCACTTGGCAAATATACCTCTGCATTTTTCAACATTTGAATATCTTCGCCGTTGTGCGAAATAGTATTGCTTGTGCTTATCCATTTGAACATGTCACCACCAAAGAATTTTGCATAGCTCACATTTGCAGTTCTATTAGTTTGTAATCCATTCGTATTTTCTTGTGGGGTCCATTGCCCTTGTATATTAGCAATTTGATTGTTATTAAGATTGTTGACGTTTGCAAAAGCTAATAACATCTCTTTCTGGGAATTTTTCATTCCAAAACCTTTCAGCGCAAATCTACCATTGGTACCAACACCGGATTCTGCATTACCGAATATAGTTGCGTCGTATTCCTTTTTCAACTTTACATCCATGACTAGGCTCTGATCTCCCATATTACTCTGCATAAGGCGCGACATAGTTCCTAATCGCTTGTATACCTTAATCTTGTTAACAGTGTAAGATGGAAGATTTTCTAAAGCCATTTTGGGATTTCCTGTAAAGAAATCGCGTCCATTAAGCAACAAACTCTCAATTAATTTTCCATTAACATATATCTGTCCGTCTTTAGTTAATTGTGCTCCTGGCAAACGTGACACCAACGCATCAAGCATACTTCCCTCTGCAAGATTAAATGCGTCAGCATTGTAAACAATAGTGTCTCCACTCATCATCATCTTGATTTTTGTTGCTTTCACTACAACATTAGGCAATTCAATGTAGTCGTGTTCCATCAAAATCGACTTTGCAGATATATAAGACTGACGTGAACTTTTCAATTCAACGTCAGTGTAAGCGTCCTTATAGCCGGGCATCACTGCCTTAATGATATAATGTCCTATTTCCTTAATTTTATCATTGAATACATACCAAGCCTGTTTGTCTTGGAATGGGAATTGTGCTTCCTCAATAGTGGCGGTTGTCGTGTCAATCACAGCACTATCAGTATTCATCAGATAAATCTTCGCAGGTATGGCAACTCATTCATTTTATCAGCAACACGCCCTGAATGTTGTGACCAAAGTTTGCACCACACACATTAAGAAAACAAAAGACTAAAAATACAGCAATTAATGTTAGTCTATTCATGGTAAAAAATAATGAGGGCGTCTCAAGTAGTTGTCTACAAGAGACACCATTAATTAATATTTAAGAATATTCTACCTTCACTACATCAAAATAATCAAGGATTTGAGAAGGTAATATTATGTTTTACAAAAATAATATTTAACATCAATGTTAGGTTACAAAATCATCAATAATTTTAGCTTTTTAACAAAATTATGTTTGTAAAAGATAATGTTGCCGGACAGGTGGCTATGTATAAACAAAAAGAGGACTTCATAGATGAAATCCTCTCTCTGTGTTTTTGTGATCCGCATGGGCTCGAACCCCATGACCCCAACATTAAAAAGTGTTGTGCTCTACCGACTGAGCTAGCGGATCAACGCTATGCTTCCTTTCCGAAAGCGTGTGCAAAGGTAGTAAGTTTTTTTTATTCTTGCAAATTATTCATTTGCTTTTTTCAATATTAGTTGCCTTTTCCTGCGAAGTTGTCTTGTACATATTCAAGATATAGCATGATTATTCTTCGCTTTCATCCGTCACTTGTTGGGAAGAATCAACGGCACGTTCTTTTTCGTCACATAGCGTTGCCAATAAGCGATAAGGAGCGTGGTGAGTGTGCAGGCAATAATCAATCCGATAAATCCAAGCAACGCGCCCCAAACGGAAAGACTCAACAGCAGAGATAGCGGGATTAAGCCCCCATGGCTTTGCCCACAATCTTTGGCGTCACCACAAAATCCGTAATGACCTGCACAATACAGAATACCAGCACGGCCGCACCGAATACCCACCAGAAGTTCTGTCCGGTATCGGCTGCTTTGAGCATGGCGAGAAACGCGGTTGGGATAAGCGCGAAAGTATGGAGATAGGGCACAAGATCAAGAATTCCAATCAAAATGCCCAAGCCAATGGCCATTGGAAAATCAATGATTATGAAGCTAATACAGAACATGATACCCATACAAAGGGCTACCATGCCCCTGCCCACGGATGTAGTTGTTGAGCTCACGCTCCACACTTTGTATCAATTCGTTCCAGAAAGGTCTGTTTTTCTTGGGGAAAATACGAATCCAATTTGTAGTGAGAACTTCATAATCGAGCAGGATAAAGAACATGTAGAGTAGGGTTATCATGGAGGCTATGATGCTCATGATAACACTTGCGGTCTGACCAACAAAAGAGAATACTTTCGGCATGGTCGTTTTCACGGCGTCGGCGAAGTCCTTACTCTTGAAAAAACGCTCTACCTCAACCTGGTGGGATTGAATCCATTTAGAGATTGTGCCCGTAATGTCGTTCGTATGCGTAGTGGTGGAAACCCACTGTTGCAAGTATGTTCCCAGTTTGTCAAACTGTTCAATCATCGGTGGAATAATCAGATAGGTAACAAGTCCAATGACGGCCAGCACCATAAGCATAGCTATGACGATGGCAATGGCGCGAATCCTCACCCTTAGCTGAATTGAATGAACTTGACAACGGGATAGCAGATAAGCCAGCTAACCAAGCAACGAAAAACGGCGAAGAACATTGCCGAGGGTAATTGACTAACAAAAGGATAACCACGACAAAGGAGTCCCTATGCCGGCCCATCGGATGAATTTGTCAAAGGTGATTTCCTGTTTCACGTGATTCATATCCTCCTTCAAAGCTTTTTGATAACATTCTCTGCATATGAAAACCATATTCAGCTTGCTCGCCCAGCAGCACTCGCTTATCATCGGCTACCAAACGGTGGCTCCACATAGGCCAGATTGCCACACTCGGCACAGATGCATGCACCTTGGTCACTTCATCGGCAATGGCACAATCCGGGCATCGGGCCCAAAGGTATGCCTTTATAGTCCATATCGAGCCCGGCCACGATGACCCGTATGCCACGATTGCCAAGTCGTTGCATACGCTTATCAAGCCGTCGTCAAGAAACTGAGCTTTCGTCTATGCCGACAACGTCTATGCCTGAAGATAGCAGCAAAATGCTGCCCGATGAATCAATAGGAGTAGAAGGTGTGGAATTTTTATCGTGGCTTACAACATCTTCTTCCGAATAACGCGTATCAATGGCCGGCTGAAGATAACAACGGATTGCCGTACAAACTTCGCCTCGTTTCATACGTCTTATGAGTTCTTCTGTCTTTCCTGAAAACATGGAACCACAAACAACTTCTATTCTTCCCGGACGATGAGCTTCGCCGGCAATATTTTCATTTATCATCCGTATAAAGAGGTTATCTTATTCTTACAATATGATTACAAAAATACGAATAGGATTTAAAAAAATTGCAAAAGAAATGTCCGCTTTTGGAGATGTTTTTATTTAACTATCTTTGCTATCATATGGGTACACTATATATCATACCTACACCGGTCGGAAATATGGAAGATATGACGATGCGAGCCATCCGTATTCTGAAAGAAGCGGACTTGGTTCTGGCAGAGAGACACGTACTTCAGGGATTCTGCTGAAGCATTTTGATATCAAAAACCATCTGATGTCGCACCACAAATTTAATGAACACGGAACTACAGCCGGTATCATTGAACGACTCAAAGGGGGACAAACCATAGCGCTGATCAGTGATGCGGGCACGCCGGGAATAAGCGATCCGGGCTTCTTACTCAGCCGCGAAGCATCGAAAGCAGGTATAACCGTTGTCACTTTGCCGGAGCCACCGCCTGTATTCCGGCTATCGTTTCCTCAGGATTTGCCATGCGACCGCTTCTGTTTTGAAGGTTTCTACCTCCAAAGAGAAAGGCCGGCAGACAATGTTAAGGCAACTGGCGGAAGAACGGCGTACGATGATTTTCTACGAATCGCCTTACCGATTGGCTGAAGACCTTGCAAACAATTTGCCGAATACTTTGGCGCGGATAGACCAGTAAGTGTAGCCCGTGAAATATCAAAGGTGCACGAAGAGCATGTCAGAGGCACCCTTCAAGAAGTAATAGGCATTTTAGAGAGACTGAACCACGAGGAGAAATCGTTATTATCCTTGGAGGGAATGATTATAAAAAGAATAAAAACTATAAATCGAATTACATGATGAAAAATTATTGATTTACGTAATGATGGGTGGTGTAGCACTGCTCTCATTTTAATAGTTGTAAGCAAGAAAAGGTGGTACCCAGCACTGATAATCTCGCACAGGCGGAGTCCCTGCAGAAAATCCTTGATCAGAAGACACAGAAATTAACGAAATGTTAGGAACCATCAATGAGATACAGGAAGGTTTCCGAAATTAACAGCGAAAACCCGCGTGAGCATTGAAAGACGGTGAGGGCGCAACAAGTCACAGCAAATCAGAAAGGATATTAAGTTTATCTCCAACGATGAAGCGCAATCGTGAGTTGATTACAAACTTCAAACAACTTCGTGAAAGTAGCATCACCGGAGAACAGTTCAAAACAACCATCGAAAACCTCGTTACAGCAACTAAAATGAGAAAGATGAGCAACTGCAACAGCTTCGTAGCGAACTCGACGCATGGGACATCGCATATTACCGAATTGGACGAAACCATCAACAATCTGAACACCGACGTGTCAAGTCTTACGGCGAAAGCAACGCCAAGAGCTACAATCAGCTCGCAAGACAAGCAACTGAATACCGCGTGGTACGTGTTTGGTACGAAGAAAGAGTTGAAGAATCAGCGCATTATTGAAGATGGCAAGTTGTTGCAGTCTTCTTTCAATAAGAGCTATTTTACCAAAATAGACATTCGGGTAGACAAAGTTATCAGTCTCTACTCTAAGTCTCGCCAAAGATCTCGACAACGCATCCGTCAAGCAGTTACACACTGACACGCGATGGTAATAAGCAATATACCTTGCGAATTACTAGTCCCGACCTCTTCTGGAGTACCAGCAAGTATCTTGTAGTGCTCGTTAAATAAGACAAAAACGCGTTTAAAATATTTTCAGAGGCCTGCTCAGTGTTGCGAAAAGCAGGCCTCTTAACGTTTAAAAGTTTCTTTTTACGTTAAATCTCTTCGTTATGAATACTTGATTTATTACTGCCGGACGTAAAAAGTCTGATAGAAAAGTTGCAACGACCTTTTTGTTGCCGGCTCAAGAATAAGAATGCGGTAAATCTGTGGTGAGATGTAGAATTACGCAATTTGGACTGTTGGCAACAATCCTAATGGCATGGTCGAGAAAATGTAGTTTTTATCACAGAAAACGACCGAATTACGTCCCCTTTTAGCATTAGAAAAGTGCAAAAAGTCTCCTTTTGAATCATGCGAAAGCGAGTTGTAAATACTTGATGATTAGCATTCGGCGCCTCAGGCGTAGCTTTTTAACGGCTCAAAGCATAGCTTTTGCGTGCTCAAAGCAGCACTATGAGCATGTAAAGGGCAGCCATCGATGGTCAATAGCTGCCCTTTTACCGTTATTATGGAGAGCTTGATGATAGCCCGAAAGCCTGTAAGTAGTTGATAGATGGTAAAATAACAAATACGCGAGTATTTCGCGTATTTGTCGGCAAACTTTTTGCAGGAAATAATGGCACTTTTTAAGAGACTGTAAGATTATTTCTATAAAAGAAATATTGTTGGGCAGAGTCAAGTATTACGTGCAAATTTACGTTGTCTTTTTGTTGATAGAGTCCAAGTACTACGTGCAACTTTACGTTATCTTTTTGGTTTCTGTCTCAGCGTAAAAACTCTGTCAAAGTATTGTTTTTATTGGGTAATGTCTTTTCTTGCCTATTCCTTTTTCCTTGTCTATGGTAGTTTTTGTGGCTTAATCCAATGCTTGTTGGATTCTTGCCTTTTCCTATATCAATATAGTTTTGTAATATTTCAAACACCTTTGGTATAAAATCATCAAAGGTTTTGTATTGTTTTGCGTTGCTGTTCGTAGCTTCGTAGGGCCATCACCAGTTCGGGCATCCATTTGAAGTCTCTCTGAATCTGGTCACGCATTTCGTCCTAAGCGCTTTCTTGTCTGCGTTGTGTTGCATCATATATAAGATGACGGCAGCTCTTACGATTGATTCCTCCAATACCGTTTCTCCGTTGGTATAGGCTTGATTTGCCATCATAGGGTAGCTTAAATTCAAGAGTTCCTGACCGATATGGCGTGTTTTAGCAGAGTCTAATTTTGCACAGTCGATGAACGAATGGTTGAATTCATGGATCAGTGTAGGCTTGAACCATGCCGGATTGAATTCTCCTTTTTATCAACAGAGTATCCCATGATCGCAAAGGGCTCTTCTTGCTCTCCTTTCAGCTGACGTGTTGGACCATAGTTGCCACCACCATTCGTCATTCCCATGATGACGTGGAAAGTTGTTTTTAATCTTTTGCCATAGAAGCGGTCATACCATGCTTTATCGAAGTCTGCAATACGTCTTGCTTGACTTTGGCTACCGTGCGATTATACAGCTCTATGTGCCGGAGATAAAAAGTCATGGAAGTGAGTGTCGTTATAAAAACTGTTCAGCTTGACAAGAAATGTGTCTAAAGAAACGTTTTCCCAGCGTTTGTCAAGAAGGTTCTTTTTCGATAGGGGAGTAGGCTGACCTTTCCATGAGCGCATTCAAAGTGAGATTGCCATCGACGCGACTGCGTCATAGGAAATGCCATAGTTTTTGCGGAGTTGTTGCATATAGGCAACGGCAGGATGGTTTGTGTATTGACCAAACCATTTGTCGACATCTATAGCAATATATGTATACCTTTGGCTCATATTATATTCACGGAATCCGGAGGTTCTGGCAAGAATACTCATAGAGTTCTACATTCTCCTCAACGGAGATGGTTACCGCTTCTTTTGGCTATTAAACTTAGCTGGAATAGCAGTAGAAATGTTGTGCAAAAATCTTTTCATACTTTTATAGTTGATGATTCTGATAAATTAAGCTTTCCGTTTCAGCCAAAAACTGCCGATGGCCAACAGAATGACGAGGGCTGTCAGCATGTAGGGCCCAGATGTTCGTTACGCGAGAGGTGGCCGTAAGCGTATAGTCTTGCGGAATAAGTCGCTCACCTGTAAGATGAGAACGTGATTATGTTGTTGGTTATATGTGCGCCACCGGTAGCGCCATCATAAATGGTTCCGGGCATTTTTAAGCGTGTAAGGGATATTCAGGGTGAAAGGGCTGTATTTGCTCTGTGATGAGTTTGCTCAATGCGGCGCCAAGTGGCGAATCTTCGTCGAAGAAAGGAGCATACGCCTCAGAATGGAAGAACGACGCTTGAAAGTCTTGTCTGTAGGTTATGAGCGCGTCTTCGCCTTTGTTGATGTAGAATTTGATAGAGAGAATCTTTTCGAGAAAGAAACTCTTCTTTGGATAGGGAGGATTAACGATGGAGTCATAGTTTTTGAGCAATGAAAATTAAACGCAGCAGGAAGCGATGTTGTCATTGATCCAGTTGGTGACAAGCGGTTCTATTTCTTTGAGTTTTGAAGAGCTTCCGCGCCATTCATTCCTTTGAGAAGGTTGGGCTCACCAGTGAACCAATATTGAATGGTCTTTGGGTCAGCATACTTTTCCGGTTGGATAAGGTATTTGTCTCTTAGGCTCTTGAAAGTTTTCCAGAAAAACGCTATTCCGTATAGAAGAAATAGAAATGCTTTTCCAAATGGGCAACGGACTTCAGTGGAACGCTTCCCAAACGTAGCGGCGTGTGGGCACTCATTTTCCTCTACCGAGCCGTATTCTTGACGAAAGCGGGTAATAACGGTGTCGCCTTTGATATCTGTCTGACCGTCTTTCAACGAGTCGAGCATAGAAAATCCGGGATGGGATAAGACCAGTGCGGTTGATTACCTTTCCAAAAGACTATCTCTTTTGGCTTTGGTCATTTTATTTCATAACTCACTTCACGCACGCACGTGCCGTCCGTGTTGATGGTGGTTCTCATTTTAACTTGCTGATTTCCACAGAGGCGATGAGAATAATGCCTGCAAGGAGCCGGAGATATAACTTAATGGTTTTCATTGAGCATGGTTTTTATAGAGTGTAACTGAGGTTATTTTGCTTTTTGGAAACTTGCGCGCACAATATCAAAGGTATTTTCGTGGGTATATGCGGTTCTGTTTTTCAGTCAGAAGATGTTGCAGGAGCATCTGCCCCTGGTAGCATGTTATGCCAAGCACGATGCAGAATATCGCAGCCGAGGGTGCCCCACGATTCCTCAAGGCTATGAGCCAAGAGGGTGTCTTCTGCTTCTGTGAGGGTTTCATGTTTTGCCGGTCAGGAAGCCTGTCCATGATTAAGGTTGTAAAATCCTTGGGGACTTGCACCGGCTCGTTTTGTAAGCTGATTGAAAAAGTTTATTCATTTTGATTCATAACCTAATCATTTTAGTCGTTTCTCTGATATGCTGTCGTGCAGCGTAAAGATTGCTTTTAATTTGCTTCGCGTCTAACCCTGTTACTTGCTCTCAATCTCTGCAGAATCTAACCCTTCGAGATGTGAAAGCGTAAAGACGAGTCGTTGTTTTCGCTTAATCCTTCGGCCAGTGTCTTGACAATGGAAATCCATCTTTATTCTCTAATTGGTGAGTTGGGTTTTTGTTGGCAAGGTAAGTCGTGAGTACTCTTTCATCTTCGGGCATCGGCACCTGCCGTCGTTTTTGTTTCAACCGATCCAAGCAGATATGCGTTGCGATGGAATGTATCCATGTGGAGAAGCGAGTTCGCTGTTCTTGATAATCATTTATATTCAACCATATACGGATAAAGGTTTCCTGTGCAGCATCCGTAGCTTCGTCTTCGTCGCAAAGTAGCTTGAGTGTGAGCGAGAATACCATTCTTTGGTATTGCTCGACCACACAGCTGAAAAGCTTCTTTGTCGCCTTGACAGCAGCGTTGAACGATACTTGGATGAACTTGTTGCATGGTTATTTTTGAATGACGTTACAATTCTAATACGATTAAACGCAACAAAAGTCAAAAATAATTGAACTTTTCTTGCTTGAAGGGGTTTTGTTGTAAGAGAAAAAGAGGGTGTGTCAAAACTAAAATAAAGACAGACCAGCGCTATTTGTAACTTTGTAAATAAAACCATCAAACTCGGTATTCGAGGTGATGTGGCTCTTTTTATTGCTTTTTAAAGCGAGCGTTTCAATTTATAAGCTCACGTTTATCAAAATGGGTTTTGACAATCTCCGTGGTGATGTAGTATCTGTTATTTCGCCTAACGCAGCTTTGGCTGTCGCGTTTTCGGATCAATCTCGAGAATTGCGTTCCAGTAAGAGTTGGCTTTAGCTTTTATCTTTCTGCAACGTATAGTAATAACCAAATACTGATAGGCTTCTATCAATCTGTTGTCGTCATAATCGCCTTTCTCGGTGTGGCTCTTATGATTTCAATCAGTTTTTCATAATGTGGCTTGGCTGTACCTAACTTTGTTTCGGGGTCCAGTGCAAATCCGATGTGGGCTCTGTAATAGGTTGCAAAGTCTGCTGCACTTGGGAATTTCTCAGCCATGTCTGCATAGACCGCGTCTGCCTTTGCGTATGCTTCTTTCTGTGCGTCGCCGGTTGTTCTCTGCCTGATTCATCCACATTTTAGCCAATTCATTGTAATCTGTGGCATTGATGGTCTTCAGGCTCTTCAGATACTGGTCAAATGTTTCTGCGGCTTTGTTGATATCACCCATCTCTGAATAGCATGAAGCGATATTTTTCAAAGCGTCACTCTTGTCTGATGCATTGTTTTCATTGTTGGCAAGACTCTGGTTGAACATATCAATGGCTTTTGATATTCTTTGTTGCCCATGTAAGCATAGCCATAATAGAGGTAGTCGCTCTGTGTAATCTTGGTAGAATCACTCTGATTGAACAGCTTGTCCGCATAAGAAAGAGCTTCGGGGTATTTCTTCAAGTTGGTAAGATTAAAGAAAGACAATCTGTTCAGTGCAGGATTGCGAGGAACTTTTTAGTTACCATATTGTGATAGTTCTAAGACTCATCAAATTCTCCGAGCAGGAAGTAGTCAAGCGCGTAGCCTAACTAAATCATTGTCTTCAAGTTTGTTTCTGTCAACTTTTTGCGTAGTATTCGATAGCTTTCTTGATATTACCGGCTTTTGTCGTAAAGTCTGTGCAGAGATTACGTCTACCGGATAGTCAGGGCGTTGTCTGCGTAGCTCTTTCCAATTTTGCGACAGAAGCCGAAGGAGATGTCTTGCTGTTAATTTGCGCGTATTTGCGGTAACCTTCTGGATTCTTAGGATCGGATAAGGTTGCTTGCTCATACCATGCAAGAAGCTGCGCCGCCATTATCTTTAATAACTTCGAGATCACCAGCTAAGATGTATGCAGGGCCCATATTGTTTGCCTTTTTCCATGGCAAACTGGATGAACTTCTGGCATTAGCCGTATCTTTTTACATCAAGATATGCTCGGCCGATAGCGGTTAAGACAGCAGGTTCTTTTTATTCTTCTTGTAAATCTCCTTAATCTGATTTGCCGCGTCCGGTGATTTAGACTTGATAATTTTTGTTTTACTTGGTCAATAGTGGCCTTGTCTTCATTCTGTGCGATCTGTGGGGACTGCGAAGCCCAACATGAAAGCACCAATCATAAGATATTTGATTACTCTCATAAGTCTTTATTTGTTTTTCAAAGTTAATGTTAGAGTGAATTGATGACTCCATTATTTCTGCTTGGCTAACACCACTTTGAGTTTGGAGTTTATAAATGCTGCTTTAAAATTTTTAGGTGCAACTTATTCCGTGATGTGAACGTTGCGTATTGTTAAGTTGCCATAAGCAGGCGAAGACCGGAACGAGTACTATTCGTTGCCCCTTTATCTTGTGATATGATAAAATTCGAGAAGCCTGTAGGGTAATCCCATGTGCGTATCATTAAGGAGGATGTATAAGGTACGGACTAGTGGATAGTTTCCATTATAGAAATAATATTGGTAAGGCTTCCAACTATTGGCTACGTTTGCTTTGGGAAGAGAGGTGACAGCCATGGGTCTGATATTCTTTTTGAACATCAAGTTGGTCGAATCTCTCTTGTCGTTTAGTGAATTGCTTCCTATTATACCGATGGCTCCTTTGTTTTTGTTCTACATAATTGATGACTTCTGCCGTTTGCTGACTGCTACTAACATGGGGGTTGGTGATGGGTTTTCCACCCAAAATAGAGTTCTTCGCAAAATGGACAGAAGATGATTTTTGGATTATCGAAAACCACGGTGATTTCTCCCAATTTGGATTTCGGATAAATTTGATTCCAGTGGGTAAAACTTCACCACGAAGAATACGCTTTATATCATTAACGGTGATGCATGAATCAACGTTGAGGTTGTTCTGTGAGAGGCAAGTCCGTCGTAAGCGAACTTGATGGAACGCGGAAACTGTTGTCGATCTTTCAGATTCTGTAGTTCCGACGGCTTAAAATCTCTCGGAAGTGATCGCCATAAATACTTTACCAGACAGCAACATTGTTAATGGCTTCTGATTCGTTAGTATAAATGGGAGTTATCTTAGCCTGAGGATAAGTAAACTCGAAGAGTTCGCGTTCCTCTTCGATAACAGGGACTAAAACTTTCGTCAGAAGCGAATAACATCGCTCCTGACGAATAAGTATCTGTTCTGCCATCTTTTGGCTTCTTGTCTGTGCAAGAAACCAAAAAGCTGGCAAATAATGTTAATCCTACAAATGTGTAAGATAGTTCTTTTTCATTTTAGCTTATTTTACTGTAGTTTGAATGATACTGGTACGTTGTATTTCACGTACTGTAGAACCATTCTGTTTACCAGGAATCCAATTAGGCATGTCTCTTTACCACGCGGGTAGCTTCTTTGTCGAGTGAAGGGTCTACCGAGCGTACAACGCGTACGTCTGTGATAGAACCATCACGTTCTACAACGAATGAAACTACGACACGGCCTTGAACACCATTCTCCTGTGCAACAACAGGATACTTTGTATTTTGGCTAAGGTAGGTCATCAATGCTGCAGGACCGCCGGGGAATGACGGCATTTGCTCTACAACGTCAAACACCTTGGTTTTCTTCTACCTTTGGAGGCTCTGGCTGGGCAATTACTTCCTTGGCCTTTAGCACTTCTCCGTTGGCGTCATCGTTACCTTTGACATCGAAAGAACCGATGGCGGTCTTTGTTTCCATAAGCTGATCTTGGGTCTTGAGTTCGTCCTCTGGTTTAACCTCAGAGTCTTTCTTAATCACTGGGGCTGTAAACTTGATAGAACTCTTAACTTGCTCTACCTCTCTCTCTGGCTCAACCTTGATTTGTTTCTGCTTCACTTCAGCCTTTTCTTAGGCTGTTCTAGCTGAGACAATTCTACGGCCTGAGTCTGTAGCTGCTCGTCTTGCTGCTTCTGCATCAGCGGCTTTCTTAATCGTAAGACCAATCTGGCATAGCACAGCCAATGCGATTACAGCTATGATAGAGATAACATTTCTCTTACCTGTACCTTTTCTTAGCTTGTAGGCACCGTAAGACTGGTTGCGGCCCGTAAAGACGATGTCGGTCCACTCACCAGATATCAAATCGATTTTTGACATTTGTTTCTCACTTTAATAGTTAATACTTTGTTCTTTAAAGATTATTCGACACCCTTGGCCTTCAAGAGCTTAGCATCGTCTTCGTTAATCTTATCAAGAACATATTTACCTACGCTGCAAATCTGCATCTCATCGAGAGCGTCAATTACATTCTTATACGTGGCCTTATCAGTAGCCTTGATGATAATGGTCATCGTCTGTATCTTTTGGCCATTAATTTCACCAGCCTTGATTTTTGAAAGTTCCTTACTGTAGATAGAATCTGGTAATTGGTCTTTCTTTGTGTCAAGTTCGGCTTTTGGCCTTCATTACTTAGCAATACAGGCTGTGTATTATCCTCTGTTACATGTGTCATGAACACCTTACGAATACCGTTCTTGCCCCAAGTAGTCTCCTTGAGACATGTCGGATCGTCGTAGTTAGGAAGTCCTGATACATAGAATATCTTATCGTTTCCACCTACATAGACGGTAATCGTATAAGATGCTTTGGTCACTGATCGGTCTTCGTTTTGGAGATTCTTATCGTTACTAGGCATACTCAATTCCATTGTCTGTGGCTCAGCCAGAGGTACAGAGCATGAAGAACGTGATAAAACATCATCATATCTACCATCGGCGTAAAGTCAACGCCGAACGTTGATTTTCTTCTGCTTTCCGCCGCCTTTTGAATTGCTTGCTACTTCTGCTGACATACTTATTTATCCTCCCCTGTCTTTAATGAAGTGATGAGATAGTAACGGTTCTGATTCATATCTTGAAGTTCAGACATCACCTTTTTAATACGCTGGTATGGTGTTGTTGCATCTGCTTTAATAGCAATCTTGATGTCATCGTTGACTTTCAGAGCTTCTGTTACCCAAAGTTGAAACTCGCTCTTGCCACCATCGATGAGAGTCAAGCGGTACATTTGCTTCGTTACCAGTAATGACCTCTGTCATCTTTTTCCTGTGGCAGGTTAAGATAACCTTTGAGGCTGGTCATACGAATTCCCTCAAAGCGGATCTGTCTCGAAATTTCTTCATCTCAGTGGCATTCAGTCCGAGATTGCCAGTTTCGTTCATTCCTTGAATCAACGCCAGCATGTCGTTCTGATTGTCCATACTCATGAACACCTTGCCTTCTTTGTCGACAAGTATGTTCAGCACGTTGTTCTCGGGCACTTTAATCTCCGATACAGACGAAGGCTGGTTTACTTTTACAGGCTCATTCTTTACAAATGTTGATGTCAACATAAAGAATGTAAGCAAAAGATACCATTACGTCCGACATAGGAGTCATGTCGATCCAAACGTCACTTTTTCTTAATTTTTAACTTACCCATATCTGAATAACTTTTTAAAGGGTTAGCTAAAAATTAAGCTTCTGGGTGCTTGTCTTCGAGATGTATGTGCGATGGTGTAACCACTTTCGTCCATTGCGAAAGTAAAGCTTTGTCAATCTTGTTGGTGAAGTAGTTGTAAGAAACTACTGAAACCCAAGATGTAGCAATACCTGATGCGGTGTTAACAAGGGCCTCAGAAATACCAGTAGAGAGGGCCATAGAGTCCAGCACCACCACCGGCAGCCAGGGCTGCAAATGAACGAATCATACCAAGCACAGTACCGAAGAGAGCGGTAAGTGTACCAAGTGTTACGATAGTAGCGATGATAGGAAGGTTCATCGTCATTGTAGGCATTTCAAGCGCGGTAGCCTCTTCGTGAGCATTCTGGATGGTAGAAACCTTTTCCTTCAAACCCATAGATGCATTTTCCATTTCCTTGTAGCTCTTGAGGTCGGCAAGAACAACATTAGCTACAGAACCTTTCGTACTTGTTGCAAAGCTCTTCTGCCTTAGCGATGTCGCCAGCCTTGAGAGCGGCCTTAATGTTTTCGGTAAATTTAGTAACGTTACCTGTACCGGAACAAGCTCTGATAGCAAGTGTACGCTCTACTGACATTGCGATTACAGTACAAAGCAAACCAAGGATGATAGGTACAACCCATCCACCTTTGTAAACGGTACCTAACATATTTAATGGATGTCCTTCACGATCGCCATTAGCAAAGTTAGCTGGGTCACCGAGGAAGAAATTGTAGAATGCCCATCCTACGATAAATGCAAGTACGATGATGATAAACGCATGTCTTACGCCTTGGAAGCCCTGAGACTTCTTTTTGGGGGCTGCTGTTGTTGTTGCCATAATTTAAAATTAATTTTAGTTATTGATAAATTTAAGTTATTATAAAATCTTATTATTAAAGTTTTGCGTTATTGCCTTTGATTGGGCCATGCTTTTGTTTTGGCAAAGATATTAATTTATAGGATAACTTCGTTAGTAATTAAGAAGTTTTAACGACTAAATGTCTAAAAATATTCTTGGCTTGAGTCTATTCGCAATACCACGATGTAAGCCTAATTTAATATAGATAAAGCTTTCTTGATTCGGCGCATAGCTTCTCTGATGTTCTCGTCGCTTGTGGCATAACTCATTCTAAAGCATTCTGCGTCACCAAAAGCATCACCGCTAACAGTTGCTACGTGGGCTTCTTTCTAGCAAGTAAAGAGCCAGATCTGCTGATGTGGTGATGGTACGCCCACGAACGCTCTTTCACTACTACATTTGGGAAATAAGTAGAATGCACCTTCTGGTTTGTTGACCTCAATCCGGGAATATCTTTGGTTAATTCATAAATTAGATTTCGTCTGCGCTCAAAGGCTATGCGCATACTTTCAACGCATTGTTGATCTTGGATATAGGCGGCTAGAGCAGCTTTTTGACTGATAGAGCATGGGCCGCTTGTGTATTGCCCTTTGAAGCTTATTACAGCCTTTTACAATCCATTCTGGCGCGGCGATATAGCCTATTCTCCATCCTGTCATGGCATAGGCCTTTGATACTCCGTTGACAATTGTGCATCTGTCTTTCATCCCTTCTACAGTTGCTATGCTATGATGCTTTCCTGTATAGTTGATATGCTCGTAGATTTCATCAGCCAAAACGTATAAATCGTCATGTCTTTTGATGACTTCTGCCAACTGAGCTAGTTCTTCCTGTGAATAAACACTGCCAGTAGGGTTGCTTGGCGAACAGAGGATGAGCATTCGTGTCTTAGGACTAATGGCTGCTTCTGAGTTGTTCAGGGGTTATTTTGAAATTCTGCTCGTATCTGGCCTTAATATAAATAGGTGTACCTCCTGCCAATTTTACCATTTGCGGATAGCTCACCCAATAGGGCGTTGGAATGATGACCTCTTCTCCTTCGTCTACTAATGCCATCACTGTATTGCAAACACTTTGTTTAGCGCCATTGCTGACCAAAATTTCATTTTCTGTATAGTTGAGGCCATTTTCCTTCTTCAGTTTTGCTACAATCGCTTCTCTTAGGTCTGAGTAGCCAGGAACTGGCGAGTATTTCGAAAAATTATGGTCTATAGCATCTTTTAGCAGCAGCCTTGATATGCTCGGGAGTATTAAAGTCGGGTTCTCCTACGCTTAAATTTATGACATCAATTCTTGAGCTTTCATCTCGCTGCTTTTTGAGACATCGCAAGTGTGGCTGAAGGAGCAAGTCTGTTTAAACGGCTGGATAATTTTTGCCATAATGAATGTTGTTATTTTATGTATATGTGCAAAAGTAATACAAAAACTACTTTAAACCGAAAGATTTGTTGGTTATTTTCTTGTTTTTGTTACAAATGTTCTAAAAAGATGCACAGAGACATAAAAAGAAGTCCGCCAGGTAGTTGGTTCTACAGGCGGACATCTTTATCTTTTATAAAATGCAAGGTATGTCCCATTCGATCTCTTTTTCGTCTTGAGATACCTTTTCATTGTACTTGTTGGGGTAATTTCAATCGGCACATTCTCTACGATTTCGAGCCCATAGGCCTCAAGGCCAACTCGTTTAACAGGATTATTGGTCATTAGTCCCATTTTTGTGAATGCCCAGTTGTCGTAGCATTTGTGCGCCACATCCGTAATCCCTTTCGTCTGATTTGAATCCTAAGTGGATATGGCATCAATGGTGTCATACCCTTCTTCTTGCAATTTATAGGCGGCCATCTTATTCATGAGTCCGATACCTCGGCCTTCCTGTTGCATGTAAACAACCACTCCTTTGCCTTCTTTTTCGATCATTTGCATTGACTTGATGAGCTGTTCGCCAGCAGTCACATCGCATACTACCCAGAATGTCTCCCGTTGCGCATGATGAATGTACGCGTACAAGAATCGGTTCGTCCTCTGTCCATTCGCCTTTGACGAGGGCCATGTGCTCCGCGCCGTTGCTCTTCTGGCGGAATGGTATCAGTTTAAAATGGCCATAGGCTGTTGGCATGTCTACTTTATCTCCTACTTCAATTATCGATTCAGATTTCAGTCGATAGGCAATCATATCCTTAATGGTGATGATTTTTCAAATCCCATTCTTTTTGCCATAGCCTGCAACTCAGGCATACGTGCCATAGTTCCATCTTCGTTCATGATTTCCATTAAGGCACCTGCAGGGTAGAGGCCTGCCATTTTACACAGGTCGATGGCTGCTTCTGTATGGCCACTGCGGCGCAGAACGCCATTATCTTGCGCATAGAGAGGGTTGATATGCCCCGGGCGTCCGAAAGTTTTGGGGTGGAATTAGGGTCGGCCAGGGCTTTGATGGTTTCAGCTCTGTCGTGTGCAGAAACACCGGTGAGAGCAACCCTCAAGTTTATCTATGGTTATGGTAAAAGGGTGCCGAGTACAGAAGTGTTGTCCGAAACTTGGCGAGGCAAATCCAGTTCCTCACATCTGATAATGTGATGGGGGACATAGAACACCACGCGCGTTTTTTCAACATGAAGTTGACTTTTTCTGCGGTTATTTTTCTGCGGCAATAATCAGGTCACCTTCATTTTTCACGGTCTTCATCGTCAACAACGATAACGAATTTGCCTTCCTTGAAGTCTTTTAACGCATCTTCAATGCTACTAAGTCTGAAGTTTCCCATATTGATTTGTTGTTTATATTTTCGATTCTATTAATGATATAATTATTTGTCTGTTTGATGGCGCGCAAGTCACGCAGTAGTCTTATTCTGAATATCCACATGCGGAAGTAAAGTGTCAGGCCAACCGGAATGATAAGGAATGATAGTATGTTCATCCATCTTCTTTCAAAAGGCCTGGTATTGCTTTAACCGAAACGACAGGATACTGGTTCAAATACGTCAGTATGGCTTTGTCTTTCGTATTGTTCAAGTCTTCAATCACGTTTTCCAGAATATCCGATATTCTTTCAATTTCGTGATCAGGGTGATATTTGAAGACACCTTTATTATATTAGGCATTCTCATGAGCCTGTGGCTGTGTGAGTAGGTCGTCACGTCTTCGCTGATTCGCTGCAATTGTTCCTTGTCATGCAGATAGTCCGGATTCTGGATAATCACTTCTTTGCCGAATATGTGACGTTTTAATCGGAGTCCTAATAGTTTTTCTGAAAGAATTCCTTGTACAAGTCAAAATTGAATACCATGGAATCATTAGAAGCTTTATAGGTTACAAAGACTGCTATCGGTGCCAATACGGCCGTTGCCAGTCCTTTTCCAAACCAGACAGCCCACATGCCTCCTCTGGCCATTCTGAAACCAGTGTTGTCGAGGATATAGAAAATAATAAAGACCAATACCGAAATAATGACCGGTATACCTAAACCGCCTTTACGGATGATGGCTCCCAATGGGGCACCGATAAAGAAAAAGATCAGACACGACAATGCCATAACAAACTTGTTAATGGCTTCTATTTTATGTTGTCTGATGAGTTGGTCTCCGTCAGCGGTAATCATGCTCTTGAAGTCCAAATCCTGCGTGGCCTGAGCCACCCGTGATTGTGCTGACGATAAAGCCTGTTGACGTTCTCCTAAAGGCAATTTGCTATAAAGGGAATCTATATCGTATTTTTTTGTTTCAGCAATATGGATGGCTCTTGCAGAGTCTTTACGCGACAAATACCGTTGTGCAAATAAGTAGTTTGAGGCATCTGCGTAATAAACTCTGCCAATACTATCATAGTTTTTGGTTCAGCGAGTCTATTGCACGAGTAATCTGTCCTAAAACTTTTTCCACGTGCGTTATTCGATAAAGAATTAGCGTCCGTCATGTTGAAATCACCATCGTAGTCCAATAGGATATGCTTGGCTACGAAGGTTTCACGTCTATAAGGCACAGCCGCGGAATTACCAAACTCCGCTGATTGCATATTCTCAAACCATTCGCCATTCCATAGGCGCAACAATAGGTGCTTTTTATCGGCCGTTGCCTGTAGCATACCCGAATCGGCCAAGATGATGGCTTGGTCTTCGTAGCTGCCTGTCATGCGATAAATCATGATACCATAAAAGCTTCCCTGTATCGATGTTCTTTTTCTGTACGTAGATATTGCTGTGGGAATACCATCGTAGAAAATTCCTTCTGGTATTTCGAGTTCCGGGCTTTTTCTGTTTCATGGACAGCAAGAGCTGCGCCATTTTTATGTTAGCTTCGGTCCAATGTTGTTTTGGAAGTAAAATGACCCGACGCAGATGATGGAACTGATGATAATTAGCGACCCTAAAGGCCTGCATCAACGAAATTCCGGCAGCTTTCATCGCGGTCAGTTCGCTGCTTTCTCCCAGATTTCCAAAAGTGATGAGCGAAGAAAGGAGGATGGCGAGGGGAGGGCCTGTGGTACGAGCATGAGCCCCATGTACCAGAAGAATTGTGCCATGATATCTAAAGTCAGGCCCTTGCCAATCAGTTCGTCAACAAATCGCCACAGGAATTGCATCATCAGTACAAACTGACAGATAAAAGAAAGTTCCTAGTAGCCCAAACTGTTTGGCAATGAATATATCTAATTTCTTAATTCTAAACATGAAAGCCTTACATTGATCATGCTGCCAATCGGTAGCACTTATATCAACTTACAAAAATTAGTATAAAAAAATCAGAAACTTGCTATTTTTTTAGTTTTTAAAGACATTGTCGGCATCCTTTATACACAGGGATTCATGTCTTGGTGTTAAAGGGCTGCCTGCTATTTACTTCTCTAGGTATCATCATGTGACAATGAAGCTGTGTTATAAAACCCAGAGGAGGCTAAGGCTGTAGTTGTTCTTTTGAATTGTGCGTAGGGACTAAGCTCTTTTATTTTACGGTCAAGCGCAAGGTCTGTAAATCTTCTTTTTTTCGATGAACATCCTACCATCACGGTGAATGTTCCCGGCTCTACTCCATATCTCATTTGGGCATCGTAGTAGGCCAAAGATTCGAGTGTGATGAGAAATGAAACCGTCTTGGTTTCGCCAGCTTTCAAAGCAATTCTCTCAAAACCTTTCAATTCTTTCACCGGACGCGTAGCCGAGCTGTAGTCATCACGTATATAGAGTTGCGCGACTTCTTCTCCGTCAATCGTTCCCGAATTAGTTATGTCTACGCTGACACGGACGCTGTCGCCTATGGCAATGGTTGAGGCCGACAGACGTGGACGCGGATACTTGAACATCGTGTGGCTTAACCCGTAGCCGAAATGATACAACGGAGCAGTTGTTCCTGTTACATGGGGGGGCGATAGGACCGTTTCTTATCATTATAATAGCAACCGATTTGTCCAACACGCTATGGGTTTCATAAATATCTATGGAGCAGAAGTGTCTTTGAAATAACTTTACAAATGGTTCAAAAATGCTTGCGTTATTCTGCAAAATAAATCTTTTGTCCGCAAATACGCGAATTTTTAAGCATGTTTGTATTTTGCTGAAAATCAGCCACTTCTGTATTGTGGGCAAATTCTTGTTCATGTTTTGTCGCTCATTGTATATGCTTTTGCGTGATAAAAGCAGCCCTTTGGCGATGCAAAAGCATAGCTTTGAAGTTGTAAAAGCGCAGCTTTGACTCTCTAAAAGCATAGCTAACGCGAATTTTAAGCTACATATTTATTCTTCTATCCTTATTTTTATTTCTAGAAATTGCTAGATGATCCGATTTTGGAAGGTCGTTTTTAGTGAATGAAATTTGACAAATTGCCCGCTTGTTCCTCTGTTTTCAATCTTTGCAAACGGTTTATCTTCGCATCGCTATCTAACTTTTATACTTTCGTTTTACGCCTCTTCAAAAACTTGCATTTTCTTTTTGTGCGTTTCATTTAAAAAAATATTACCTTTTGCACTCGCAAATGCAAAAACAGCATTGCTGAAAATGATGGCGGGATAGCTCAGTTGGTTAGAGCGTCGGATTCATAATCCGGAGGTCCGGGGATCGTAGCCCCGTCCCGCTACATTGAAAAAAACGAAGAGTTACGGATTGTCCGCAACTCTTTTTATGTATGCTTTTGAAAGAGAATAGGGTAGCGTCTTATTGTCAGACCATTGGGCTCATCGCTCTTTTTTAAAGGGATTGGCATCGTGATCATATTGATATTTGCCAATTTAAGTTTATCTGAACCTTATTGTTACTCTGAAGTTGACATTTTAACTTGAGGCTTTTATATAGATAAGATGATTGAATTTCCAATTCGAATCATTACTACATAGTGCGTATATAGTAAAAGGTGTACAAAAACAAAACTGCAGATACTAATGCCAATCTCATAACATTTCTACTGGATTAGAGTTTTATGCTTTTTATATATGGGGCAAAACCTCTGGGTATTGGTTGATAATTCAAAAAGGCGTATTTTTGCAGCGGAGTGAATGTTTTTATACATACGTTTAATAACCTAATCTTAAATATGAGAAAGTTGTTTGTTTTTCATATACTTTTTGTTGCATTGTAATGACTTTTGCAAGGGCAGGTCTTGACGAAACTGCCCTAAGCATGTGGAGAGGCATCAGATGGATATGCAAGCTTCGTTACCTGAACCTTCGTTCGAAATGGATACTACGATTGTCACATTCATTTCATAAATTGGGATTCCAAGAAGAATGCTTCAGCGGATGTTCTACTGAACGTTTTTGGCGTATTTCCAAATCTTGCAGACAATTTTAGAGGGCTTGTCGATAATGAAGGTCATGCTTTGATACGTTTTTTTCAGCATGGAACAAGTCGTGCTTCACTTAGACTGGGCAATGTATATTCAAAAATGTTTTATTTATGGCCTGGTGAAACGGCAAACATATATGTTGATTTAGAAAGGCTGAAGGACGTCTGTAATGCTTTCGTAAATAAGAAGGAAAAGCAGGCCTATAACCTTAGTCAAACAGATACGTTGACAGCCGAGCAACAGAAAAGATGTATCGTAAAGGAAGAATATGATTTAGATCATAATCCGTATCTATGGTTTGAAGGACGATATGCAGATCTTAATACGGCTCTGCATCGGTATATGCCACTTCAGGAAGGATGTGGATGGGATTTGACTTATGAGACATCTTTGTCGCTAAACCGCCCTCTTGCAGAAACCTATCTACATGGGATGATGGAATGGCGCAATCGTTTGAAGCGCCAAATTGAAACCGATAAACGTCTCCCGCTTTGCGCTAAACAATTTTGTACGCTATCTATAGATCTCGATGCCGAACGTTTCTTATGGGGAAATGTGCAAATGCAAGACTTCTTGGCAGCATGGAAAGAAGGCGGTTCTCCAGGAAAATATGTAGAGGAAAGGCCGATGAGTCGCCAACAGATAGAGATGTTCCGGACACTTGCTACAAATACAAACTTTCAGGGCGTATTTTTATAACTCTCCTTGTTCTGTCTCAAAGTATTGGGATGCCATTTCTGGTGATAGTTTATGTGATTTTCTTCACGACCTTCGCATTGTTCAAGACTATCCCCGTCATATCGATTTATATGGCAAACTACCTTTTGGTGCTTTGTCGGATGTGCGTCTGCCCTATTTTCACCGACTGTTCAAGCAATTAGAAGATGCTCAAAAGGATATCGAGCATGTGGTATATAGTGATGTTCTTGAAGATTTGAAGCATCGTTATAAGGGAAAAGTGGTGCTCATTGACTTTTTGGGCCACATGGTGTGGTGGTTGTATAGGTGCCATGAATGACATGGAGCCGGAGAAAGACACCAAGTTTAATTACCCGGATTTAGTTTTTGTGTATATCACAGATTATAGTTCGCCGGTAGATCGTTGGCAAGAGTACCGAGAACGGATACGAGGCGAACATCTCCGTTTAGATGAGCAGCAGATGGATGCGCTCAACCGACGATTTGCTATCAGAGTTTTTACCAACGTACATCATTATGGATCGACAAGGAAATGTACGGGAAGTACAGCATAACTTTATTGATGAAGAACTGCAGAAAGAATTAGAAAGAAAATAGTAAATCACGAATCAGTAAGTTATTGATGCTTTAATTTAATGTCAAATATCGAAATGATGAAGCAACGATTTTTCATTGTCGCCTTATTACAGGCTGTCTTTTTACATGGCTTCTGCCCAGTCTTTCATTTGTCATATTACCGGCGACGTGGAAGATAAGAACGAGAAGCAGGTTATTTTATATGAGCAAGGAACAGATCCCAGAGTAAATGAAACGATCACTGTTGACATTAAAAACGGCAAGTTCGCGTATGACTTGAATACCAACAGGCTGAAATGTTATGAGATTATTCTGTTAAGCGAGTTTGAACGGGGGAGCATGCGTGTCGCGGACTTTATAGCAGAGAACGCGAATGTTCATATTGTCATTCCTCAAGTAACATGGGGAAACGATATCTTTAAGATAGAATCGGATGGGGAAAGAGCATCAGATGAGGATGAAATATTCGGCTTATAAAGATTCTGTTTATGCCCTTTATAGTCCGAAAATAGCAAAAATAGAAGCCCTGAGAGATAGTTTAGGAAAGGCTGGATTGTATTTCAAAACCAATCGTTTATGAGATTCGTGAGAGTTAAAAAGCGCCCAAGGAACCCAGAGAGACAGTTTGCTGCGTCTCTTGCCCCCAAGAGATATTTTCGGAATTGGGCAGAAAGACTGAAACAGAATATGGAGCTTTGATGGATGATTATTATATAGAGGTGGCAGAATGGTTTAAAAATAACAGATGTTTTTACGCCCCTCGCTGAGGTTGGCAAAAAGATTGCTTTCAGCCGATCCCCAAAATAAAGGAAAGATACATAGAGATTTTCCTGAACCATTATTCCGATTATATGCCAGAACATCCGTATCATCAGAAGGCTTCCCATAGTGTGGCTGCCTCCAGATTGCAGGTGGGCCGGCCTTATATCGATTATAACGTGCGGGGGCCAAAGGGCAATGCCGTGAAGTTGTCGTCTCTTTATAAAGGCAAGATTATCTTCATCGACTTGTGGGCAAGCTGGTGTGGCCCTTGCAGACGGCATGCCAAAGCCATTATTCCCATTTATGAGAAGTATAAAGACAGAGGCTTTTCAGGTGATAGGAATTGCCCGAGAGAGGAGAATGGGGACAATGGAGCTGCCGCAAAACAAGACGGATACCCTTGGCCGAACCTTTTGGAACTCAACGACCAACATCATATCTGGCTGAAGAACGGCCTCAATAATTCCCGGTGGTGGTGGCTTCCTCATCGATGATAGAGGAACTATTCTGGCCATTTATCCTGAGGCTGACGAATTGGAAAAGATTCTTAGCAAACGATTATAGCCGTCTGTTATCACGATAATTTCATGTAGAATAGGGAGGGGCTATTTTAACATACCTCGATTTACATCTGGGTGCACGGATCTTGCGATAACATTATCTGATTAAGTATCTTTTTGTAGCCTAAAAATAGGCAGTTCAAGCAATTGTATTTAATATTAGCCTAAATAGTCAGCCTTGTTACGCTATTTTTCGTATTTTTGCAGTCATAATATATAATGGTACAGAATATGGCTGGAACAAAACAAATAAAGACTGCGCTTATTTCTGTCTTTCATAAAGATGGTTTGGATACATTACTTGCCAAACTCAATCAAGAAGGCGTTAAATTCTTAAGTACAGGAGGAACTCAACAATTCATTGAGTCGCTTGGTTATGAATGTCAGAAAGTAGAAGATGTAACAACTTATCCTTCTATTTTAGGAGGTCGTGTTAAGACTTTGCACCCTAAAGTTTTTGGAGGAATACTGGCTCGCCGCGATAATGAAAACGATCAGGAACAGATGAAGCAGTATGAAATTCCGGCTATTGACCTCGTCATCGTTGACCTTTACCCGTTTGAACAGACGGTAGCCTGTGGCGCTTCGGATGCCGATATCATCGAGAAAATTGATATTGGAGGAATCTCTCTCATCCGTGCAGGTGCAAAAACTTCAAAGATGTGGTTATTGTTCCCAGCAAAGCAGAATATGAATTGTTGCTTAATATCTTGAATAAGAAGGGTGCCAACACCGATTTGGAAGACCGTAGACTCTTTGCTGAGCATGCTTTCGGCGTCAGCAGATCATTATGATACAGCTATTCATAATTGGTTTGCCAAGTAAAGCAACTTTTTCGTAAATTAAATCGTATAAAACAAGCAATATTTTTAGTATTAATAAATGGGATTCTTTTCGTTTATACAAGAAATAGCAATGGACCTTGGCACGGCCAATACTATTATTATCAGTGATGATAAAATCGTAGTGGACGAGCCATCTGTTGTTGCCCATGATCGTCGCACAGACAAGATGATTGCGGTAGGGCAGAAAGCAAAAATGATGTATGAGAAAACGCACGATAATATTCGTACGATTCGCCCTCTGCGTGACGGCGTAATTGCCGACTTTACCGCCTGTGAGCAGATGATGCGTGGGCTTATTAAAATGGTTCATACTAGGTAGTCGTATCTATTCGCCGTCATTAAGAATGGTAATTGGTGTACCTTCGGGCAGTACCGAAGTGGAACTGCGTGCCGTTCGTGATAGTGCGGAACATGCTGAAGGCCGAGATGTCTACCTAATTTTCGAGCCAATGGCTGCTGCTATTGGTATCGGTATCGATGTAGAGGCTCCTGAGGGCAATATGATTGTTGATATTGGTGGTGGTAGTACTGAAATTGCGGTTATCTCGTTGGGTGGTATTGTTAGTAACAACTCCATTCGTATTGCAGGTGATGATCTCACAGCTGATATTCAAGAATACATGAGTCGCCAGCACAACGTGAAAGTTAGTGAGCGTATGGCTGAGCGAATCAAGATTCATGTGGGCTCAGCATTAACCGATTTAGGCGAAGAAGGCCCCGAAGACTACATCGTTCATGGTCCTAATCGTATCACGGCACTGCCAATGGAAGTTCCAGTTTGCTATCAAGAAATAGCTCATTGTCTTGATAAAACCGTTGCAAAGATTGAGAATGCAGTCTTGAGTGCGTTGGAAAATACACCTCCTGAGTTGTATGCAGACATCGTGAAGAATGGTATTTATCTTTCGGGAGGTGGCGCATTGCTTCGTGGACTTGACGAGACGTCTCACCGATAAGATTAATATTCCATTCCATATTGCGGAAGATCCGTTGCACAGTGTAGCGAAGGGTGCCGGCATAGCATTGAAGAACGTAGATCGTTTCTCGTTCTTGATGAGATAAACAGAGTTCATGAAGAACCTTTTAGATTTCTTAGCAAGATACAACCACTGGTTGCTTTTTATTATACTGGAAGTTGCAAGCTTTGTCTTGCTCTTCCAGTTTAATAATTATCAGGGTAGTGTATGGTTCACATCGGCCAACGTTGTCTCTGGAAAGATCTTTGAGATAAGCTCTAGCATAGAACAATTCTTTGCCCTTGACCAAAGTTAATCAGGATTTGACGCAAAGAAATCTACAATTGGAACAGCAGGTTCAGACGCTTACTAACGCGTTACAGCAACATGCCAGCGACTCTATATTGCAGAAAAGCCCACAGTTGCAATTGTTAACGGATTATCGTTTGATTCCTGCTAAAGTTGTCAGCAATACCGTGAATCGGCGTGATAATTTCATAACGATTAACAAAGGTGCCCAAGATGGTGTAAAAAAGGATATGGGAGTCGTGAGCGGTAATGGTGTTGTGGGTATAGTCTATTTAGTTTCCGACCACTATTCGATCATTCTTCCGGTGCTAAATTCACAATCCAATATCAGTTGTACTATCAAGGGACGTGGCTATTTTGGGTATCTACACTGGACGGGTGGCGCAACTCATTTGGCTTATGTTGACGATATTCCACGTCATGCGCATTTCAAACTTTATGATCAAGTTGTTACGAGTGGCTACTCGTCGGTCTTTCCACCTGGTGTCATCGTGGGGAAAGATTCTACACGTTTACAATTCAAACGATGGTTTGTCGTATCGTCTCAATGTGAAACTCTCTACTGATTTTTGCCAACTTACGGGATGTCTGTGTTATTGACAACACTGCCATGGCAGAGCGAATTCAAATCATGCAGGCTGCAACTGACTCTATCAAGGAAAGAGAAGAATAGCATATGAATAATATTGTTACAAGGCGAATCCTGATATTTGTACTGTTGATTCTTGTACAAGTATTGATTTTGAATCATATCCATCTCTTGGGTTATGCCACTCCTTTATTATATGTTGTGTTTGTTTTGAAAACTAGAAGGAATATTCCGCGCGGAGTTATTCTACTTTTTAGTTTTACGATGGGTGCTATCATTGACTTGTGTTCCAACACGACAGGTGTTACCATGGCCTCACTTACCTTAATAGGGTCTCGTTCAACCACCGCTGTTGGAGTTATTTGTTCCTCGCGATAGTGCCGAGACTTGGAACCGAGCATGAAGACGTTGGGTGTCAATAAGTTCATATTCTTCACCTTCTTGATAGTTTTCCTCTTTTTGTCTTTGTTTTTCACGCTCGAAACGTTCAACTTTTTCAATTGGATTAAGTGGCTCACGATGTATCGGTGGCTCGTACCATATTTACAGTAGTTCTTATTCTGGTGCTTGAGATATGCGCAGATGATGAAGATTATAATCTTGAAAATAGACGATTCATCATCGGTGGTATAGCGATTACGATAGTAACGGTTTTATATCATCCGACTTTTTCACGCTCCAGCTTCTGAGCGACGACTATAAGAAAAATGCCGATAGTAATGCTTTTTTAAAGAAAATAGAATATCCTTCGCGAGGTATTATTAATGATCGCAATGGTGAACTGCTGGTTTATAATCAACCAGCTTACGATGTTATGGTCATCATGAACGAGGCGAAAGATAAAATTGATGCGACAGAAGTTTTGTCAAGCACTGGGTATTACAAAGATTTTCTTCATCAAAAGAATGAAACCATCAAAGACGAAATCTCAATCCAGGCTATTCACGCTTCACACAGCAGTTGTTTATGAACCAATTATCGGATAAGGAGTTCAGTGTGTTCCAAGAAAAGATATTTCGTTTTCCCGGATTTTATGTGCAAAAGCGAAGCATACGACAATATATGTATCCCTATGCAGCGCATGTTTTTGGGCGATGTTAGTGAGGTTTCGCCCAGCGATATTGAGGAAGATAGCTATTATCAACCCGGTGATTACATCGGAAAACTGGGTGTAGAGCGCTATTACGAAAAAGTATTGCGTGGTGAGGAGTACAGGTTCTTTGCGTGATGCTCACGGACGCATTCAAGGCAAATATTTGGACGGCCGTTACGACAAACGTCCAAGCGCAGGGAAAAATCTTACACTGAGTATAGATATCAAATTACAAGCTCTTGGTGAGCGACTCCTCGAAGGAAAAGATAGGAAGTATCGTAGCGATAGAGCCTTCTACGGGCGAAGTCCTTTGTATGGTGTCGTCTCCCACATACGATCCACGAAAATTGGTGGGACGCAAACGTGCAAGATGCACAAGTATTTGACCAGAAATATATGGAAACCGCTACTGAATCGCAGTATCATGGGACAATATCCACCCGGATCTACTTTCAAGACTACGCAAGCTCTGACCTACATGACAGAAGGGATTATCACGCCGCACACCATGTTTCAATGTCCTCGCGGCTTCTTTTATCGAGGACTCCATGTGGGATGCCATGCTCATGCTTCACCTCTCAATTTGGTCGAAGCTATCAGTACCTCGTGCAATGCCTATTTCTGTTGGGGGCTCTATTATATGATGGGTAACCGAAGGAAATATCCTAACGTGGACATCGCTATGGATACCTGGCGCGACTATATGGTTAGCATGGGTTTTGGCTACAAGCTCGGCATCGATCTCTATGGCGAAAAGCGAGGACTTATACCCAATTCACAGTTCTATGATAAGGCCTACAAAGGCTCTTGGAACGGGCTGACCGTCATCAGTATCTCTATCGGGCAGGGCGAAGTAAACCTTACACCACTGCAAATCGCAAATCTGGGCGCTACAATCGCCAACCGCGGCTACTACTATGTGCCCCATGTAGTAAGGGAAGGTACAGGCAGAACCGCTCGACACGACATTTACCCGTAGGCACTATACCAAAGCCAATCGCCGTTCCTATGATTATGTTGTGGCCGGAATGCGATCGTCCGTATTGAAAGGAACCTGCAAACATCTCGGACATCTGGACTTTCCCGTATGCGGAAAGACAGGAACAGCACAGAACCGAGGGCAAGACCATTCTGTATTTATGGGCTTTGCGCCAATGGAAAACCCAAAGATTGCCATTGCTGTCTATGTAGAAAAATGGTGGTTTTGGTGCTGATTTCGCGGTGCCGATAGCCGGTGTGCTCTTTGAACAATATATGAAAGGTAAACTATCGCCTGGCGGCTGCCAAGGAAGCCGAGGCCTTGCAACACTAGAAGAATAGCCTATGGCTCACACAACAGATAAACACCCCAGCGTTCTTCGTTCACTTGATTGCGTGGACCATAGGGCTCTATTTAGTACTATTGGCCTTCGGATGGATCAGCGTCTGCGGTGCTAGCTACACCTATGGCGACACAGATATCTTCAGCTTCTCTACTCGTTCGGGCATGCAGATTATCTGGATAGGAACATCTATCTGTCTTGGTTTCGTCCTTCTGATGATGGACGACCGTTTCTACGACACATTTGCCTACGTCATTTATGCAGCTTTGCTGCTTCTGCTTTCTCACCATCTTTAATCCCCATGAAATCAAGGGTTCTCGATCGTGGCTTGTGTTGAGGGCCATTGCGCCTGCAACCAGCCGAGTTTGCTAAGTTTGCCACTGCTTTGGCCGTGGCAAAACTGATGAAACACCTATAGTTTCACCATTCATTATTGGAAACATTTTGCCGCTGCTATGGCCTATTGTTGTCCCTGCCTATGCTGTTTATTGTGGCGCAGAAAGAAACAGGGTCGGCATTGGTTTATCTGTCGTTCTTCCTCATGTTCTATCGTGAGGGAATGCCGGGTAGTATCTTGTTCACCGGTGTAGCGATGGTTTTCTATTTCGTTGTGGGCATACGATTCGAAGATGTCATGTTACTCGAAACGCCGACGTCTATCGGCAAGTTTGTCGTACTATTGCTTGTGCAAATCTTTTTCGAGTGTAATGGTTCGAGTCTATTGTGATAATAAGAAGCAAGTCCGTTTCATCCTAAGTATTTGTTTGGGCGTGACAGCTCTCGCCCTGTTGTTTTCCTTTTATGTCATTCCATTTGATATCGTATGGGTTCAGCTTTTTCTCTGTATATTACTGATAGGATATCTATTATATCAGTGGCTGCGGTCAAGTCTCACTCCCTACCTTTATATTGTTTTGTTTGCACTGGGATCTATCGCGTTTTTCTACTCGGCCGACTATGTTCTCAACAATGTATTGGAACCTCATCAGCGTGTTCGCATCAATGTCTTGCTGGGGTTGGATGAAGATTTGACCGGGGCAGGCTACAATGTGCACCAAAGTGAGATAGCCATCGGGTCGGGAGGCTTACAGGGTAAAGGCTTCCTGAATGGCACGCAGACCAAGTTGAAATTCGTGCCCGAGCAGGACACCGACTTCATATTCTGTACTGTTGGCGAGGAAGAAGGCTTTCTTGGTTTCGGCCGGAGTGCTGGTTCTGTTCCTCCTTTTTGATTCTTCGGCTCATTCATTTGGCTGAACGACAACCATTTAGATTCGGTCGGATTTACGGATATTGTGTGCTGAGCATCTTCCTATTTCATGTGTTTATCAACGTAGGGGATGGTCTTGGGACTAACCCCGGTTATCGGTATTCCGCTGCCGTTCTTCAGCTATGGCGGTTCATCGTTGTGGGGCTTTACGTTCCTATTATTCATTTTTTTCTGCGTATAGATGCCGGCAGAAATCTCGTTCGACGCAGATAAAGCGCGTAAAAAAGCGACTCTCGCATGCGCATAAAAGCAAAAAGCCGATAAATTCGAAGTCAGAACCTATCGGCTTTTTGCTTTATTTGGGACGCATACGTTTAGGAACATGCGTTCTCTTGTCCCATGTTACTGATTTCTACGCAACTGATACCCGATGTCACTGATGCCCGGCAGTATCTCGCGTTTCATATCATGACGCACTTGTACCACAACACTATCGGCCGTATTCAGTGCAAACGTTGTTATCGGAAAAGCATATTGATGATAGCTAAGGCCTATGCCCGTGCTGTTTCCCTTAACATCTATCAGCTTACAATTCAGCGTGTCAACATAATGTCGAAGAGAAGGATAAACCGTTTGCTCCACGATGAGCGTCACCCCCATAAATGGATAATCGTTGGTGATACGTACTCCTAGTTGCGAAGCGTATTCACCGGCAATGGCCATGCGACGAAGATTAAATACGAGCGTATCGTTCTTTTCCCATCCATTTACCGGAGTGTGCACGTATTGGTCATACACTCTGTTGTCTGTACATGCTATAACAGAGCCCATCATCAATATGGCAAGCGAAGCAATGGCTCAACTTGACTTCATAGACTATTGTTTCTCATTGTTTTTCGGGTGTGGTGGGCGATTATTTCCTGTTTCACCTTCCGGTTTCTGTCCACCATTTCACCACGCACGTTGCCGTTACGAGATCTCCGTTCTTTTCCGCCGCCTCGATTACCGCCTTGTTTCCTTTTCTTTTGGGTCTTGTCAAACCGGCTGATGTCGCCCTCCAGCAAGTCATTTGTTTTGTTATCCTTGCGCTGTACGCCATCTCCCTGTAGCGTGAGTGGCTTTTCGCCCTTGCGATTCATTTCAATAATCTCGCGGGCTCGCTTGGCAGAGATAGTCTCAAGGTTGGCCGCCAGATTCTTATCGGTGGAATAAGTCACTTGACCGGCTAAAAATGTCACCCTTGAAGAAGTAGTAATCATTGTCGAGCGTATGCAGTTGTACTTCCTTGCTGGGCATTTTTACGACCGGCCTCTACGTAAGAGTCGACCCTCATAATTCATACAGCATTTCAACTTGGCACATGCCGGCCAACTTCTGTGGGTTGAGTGAGATGTCTTGAATACGCGCCGCGTTTGTGCTGACACTCACAAAGTTTTTCATCCAAGTGGCGCAACACAGCTCTCGTCCGCATGGTCCGGTTCCACCAATGCGGCCCGCTTCCTGTCGTGCGCCAATCTGTTTCATCTCAATACGAACGTGGAAAGCCTCGGCCAACACTTTGATGAGTTGACGAAAATCCACACGTTCGTCGGCAATATAGTAGAAAATAGCTTTATTACAGTCGCCTGTGATACTCCACGTCACCGATTTTCATGTCCAGTCCCAAGTCTTTGGCAATCTGTCTGCTCTTAATCATCGTGGCGTGTTCTCTGCTTTTGGCCTCCTGATATTTCTCCATATCCACTGGCTTTGCGATGCGATAGATGCGTCGGATTTCATCGGGCGACTTGATATTGGCTTTCTTGACTTGCAGTTTTACCAACTGTCCGGTCAGCGTAACGACACCAATGTCATGTCCGGGGTTAGCTTCTACGGCTACAATATCACCTTATGTAGCTCCAACTGATTCACGTTGTGGTAATAACCCTGCGTGTATTCTTGAATTGCACTTCCACTAAATCAGTAGAAAGCGTATTTCCAGGTACATCAGCCAGCCAGTCGTAAGTATTCAACTGCTGATCCTGCCGGCCGCAACCTTTGCAACTCAAGCCGCGGTCACAGCCGGTGAATATCTGGAATTTCATATCTTTATAGTTCATGCTTATTTCTGTGGTGGGCAAAGGGCGGTTTTTGTGTCGCCGACACGTCTTCTATGCCATGCGTTTCTGCCATCCGTTCACCCTGTTATATATTATATTATCGTTTGTTACTTTTGAATCAGTAGGACAATCATCTGCAAAGCCAAATCGAAAAATACGATTTTTCGCGTTCGCGTTCTGTCCGATATCCGCACGTGCCTTGTCCATCAGTTCTGCTATTTCTACGACATTGGCCTCATTGATGAAGCGGGCGAAGTTCTTTGAGAAGTCTTCTTCATCAGCGGTCATGTAATTCAGTTCAGGGTTTTGGAAGTTATAGATAAAGTTCTCGCGTACCATTGCCATGAAATATACCAACATTCTGCGTTGTTTCTCGCGTCCGTAGCCTGCCACCACTTCGCACCACTTCTTCAAATCCTTGATGTTTCGCGTATAAGCCAGTCGCATCAGCATGATAAACATATCCAGAAACGACCTGTTTTCATTTGCGGCATTTAATGTTTCCAAAGCTTTCAGCCAGTTGCCGTCGGCTAATCGAGCCGTGCGCCTTGCGTCGGCATCGCCCAGTCCGCGCTGTTCGATAAGCGCTCGTTGGATTTCGTCGGTCGAAAGGCGGCCCACATCTATGCGCTGCACCCTGCTTCGGATGGTTTCAATGATATGTTCAGGCTCTTCGCATGCCATGATGAACACCGTTTGCTGCGGTGGTTCTTCCAAGAGTTTAAGCAATTTGTTGGCACATTCCTGATTCATGCGTTCTGAAGCCAGATAACGCACACCTTGTAGCCACCTTGATAGGACTTAAGCGTCAACTTCCGAATTAGTTCATCGCTCTCGCCCGCGCCGATAATGGCCTCGCTGATTGGCCGCGTCCATGCGTCGCAACCATTCATCTATTGAGAAATACGGCCCATCCTGAAGCAATCCGTAGCCACTCTTTTCATATAGTCATCGCTCACCATTTTTGTGCTCGCTCGATGTGCCCGAAGGACGTATGACGGGAAAGGTGAAATGCAAATCGGGATGCTCCCAACGACGCAACATGGCTTCAGAGTCGCGCGCTTTGGCCTCGTCTGATAGGATTGAGTTTCCTTGTTCGTCGCTTTCGCCCAGCAAATAGGACGCGAAAGCCAGCGCCAACGCCATCTTGCCACATCCCATCGGCCCACATAACATGATGGCATGTGGCAACCGACTCTCGGCTACCATCTGGCACAAGCGGTGTTTGGTTGGTTCCTGACCTATAACTGCACTGAACTTCATGAGATCTAATGTTAAGCTATTCGACAAACGCTGTCTACTACCGGCACTATGTCGAAATAAATCGTATCGCCTCGAAGGCTATACACGTCCTTAAACCGATACAGTACCCGTCCCACACTCTGTTGTTGGGCTTTCGTGACTAGTTCTTGGGGAGTAAACATCTTCTCATCCCTAACCTTATCACTACGTAACATCAACGGTGCTATATGGTTGCAAATTTACTACACGAAAAGGCCTTTGCTAAGAGGATATTTTACGATTTCTTCTGCTAGCTTAAAGCTTTCTTTCAGCCTTTTTGTGCTGATAGCGAAAGAAGAAGCAGCTCTCTTATGGGGTAAATACGTGGTTCATTACATTAGCGGGCGCACGGTGATGATCAAGCTCGTTCTTCATAAAATCCATGTAGGGAGCCACGTGCGTAAAGAACTTATGGCAGCCCTGAGCATAAATAATTGAGGCCCGGATTGCCATATTTGTCTTTTTACGAACCTATTTTTTGGGGCACTCACCATGACAAGCAAATAAGAAATTACACTCCTTGCACTGCTGTGGAAGCATGAGGTGTTTTCATCTTCGAGAACTCTTTCTGCTTGGGCGAGTTCATCATTTCGTAGATGGTTTGGCTGTGGAGGTTGCCCAGTTTGTGTTCGGGATAGACAAAGTGGTCGCACGAATAGACGTCGCCGTTGAACTCCATCACGCCCGCATGCCCACATTCACGGGTCATCGTACAGATGCCCGGTGCTTTGTCCCACCCAGTTGGCCAACGTTGCGTCGAACAACTGTATGTAATACCTGCCCACATCATGGTGCACCCATTCGTCGAAGATGGCACAGAGAAAGTCACCCCATTGCTCGGCCGTGACGGAAAAGTCGGCCATCCGTCCGCCTTCCTGCATACCGGGAGCCAGCGTGAGGCCGTCGGCACGGTCTATAATGCGCTCCCACAATCGGCGTGAACCGAATGTAATGGCAGCTCTATTTCCTTGAAGAAATGATAGAAATCGAGCGGATAGTCGGCATTAAAATCATTGACGACGGCCAACGCGTTCCATCTCCACACCATGCTTGTTGAGCAGGTTGATGCCTTTCATCACTTGGCGGAACGTGGGTTTTCCCGCTGCCGTTTTGCGGTATTCATCGAAACTCCCTGCGGGCCGTCAATCGAAACGCCCACAAGAAAAATTGTTTTCTTTGAAGAATTGGCACCATTCGTCGGTTATCAGCGTGCCGTTGGTCTGTAGCTGCAGTTGTCGATTCGCCGCCCCCGGCCATAGACGCGTTGCAGTTCGAGAGCCTTTTTATAGAAGGAAACGGGCGCATCAGCGTCTCGCCACCATGCCAAGCGTGAATAGCACTTCGGGCATGGTTTGTGCCTCGATATATTCTTTGATGAACTTTTCGAGCAGTTCATCGGTGATGATATGGTTGCGTGAATCTTTATAGAGTTCGTTCTTTTCCAAGTAGTAGCAGTACTTTGCAGCGAAGGTTGCAAAGCGAACCGGCCGGCTTGAGCATGACGTACATGGGACGACTGAAAGGCGCGATTGTGGACATTGTCTTTGTAAAGTTATAACAATCACTACTTGTTTGCCCGACAAAGTTACATATTCCGCAAGCAAATCAAGAGCTTACGAGCCGTTAATTCACGGATTTTCTGAAAAGATATCCAATTGGTAGCTGTTTTGTTTCAAATGCATCGTTATGCTTCTTTGCATATAGAGGGTAGATTGTGCTGTGAAATACCTTTTACAATCAGCCTTAAAAATACTGCCATTATTTTCAACAAAAGTTTTTGCTCCCGAATACGCGAGTATTTCGTGCTTTTTGTTATCTGGCTGGTTGTCAACTGTTTATAAGCTTTTTATCTTTGGTTGTCCCGTTATAACCATCTAAAAGTATAGCTATTGATGGCTAAAAGCAGCCCTTTTACATGGTAATAGCGTAGCTTTGGGCTTGCAAAAGCAGTGCTTTTAGCGCGTAAAAGGGTCGCTTTAATGTGCGAATAGATGCTCGTTTAGTGGTCGTGGCTTGGTTTCGCGCAATTCAAAGGGTGTCGACAGCTCTTGATTCGCGCTAAAAAGGGTTGTAAAATAGAGTAGGAATGGTACGATAAATTATTGACAAAAATCGAGGGAAATGTGTTTCTGTGGTTTCTTTGTCTTTTCAGAGTTTAAATTATTTTAGCAGTGTTTACATGCAATATTTTTACGATTATTCCGTTATTATGTAGATTTACTATTCATTTATTTTATTATTAACACATGATGAAAAAGTTTTTATTAATACTTGGCATGGCTTTGATTAGCTTCGGAGCCTTTTGCGCAGAAGGGTGACATTGAGTTAGGATTAAAGTTGAACTATGGATTAGATAAGCCGAACTTCGGTTTAGGTTTCGGGACGTTATAATATAGATCGTCACTCCGCCCCTGAACTGACGCTGAATGCTTATCCCGAAAGTAGTGATGGTCGCGTATTGACGTGAGTGCTAATCTACATTATCTCTTTAACATGACAGATCGCTTCAAACTCTACCCTTTGGGTGGCTTGGGTCTGATAGGTTACAACGATAGTCGCTATATTCCGGAGTTTAATGCGACCCGTTTAGGCGTGAATATGGGTGGCGGATTACAACTCAACATCACGCGTGAGTTGCATCTGAATGCCGAAAGTTATTATCAGTTTGTGTTCTGATTTTCGGACAGACTGTTATGAACGTCAGTCTGGTTTACGTTTTCTAAACGTTCCAATTACTTAATTCGCGATTTGCGGCCTTGGGCTAATGGCTTTTGCTCAAGGCCGTAATTCATTGTGAATATGTTGCTTCAACTCGGTTAGGGGCAAATATATTTTATGATTATTTTCCATGTTTATTTTGGTAAATCAAATTCTTTTTATTAATATTAAAGTTGTTGTTATTGGAAAACTTGTTTATTCTTAATTTGTCGAAAGTTGTCCAAAACGATTTTGTAAAAGTATTAATAATCAGCTGATTGACAAAAATTAACACGCTAAAAGTTTTCTAAAATGATAATCATATCTTTTTATTTGTTATCTTTGCGCACAAATAATAACCTATTTTTATTAAACTTCTTTTGGCATAGAAATGATACAGACCGTAGTAAAGCGTGACGGGCGCATCGTTGGTTTTAACGAACAGAAAATCATGGCGGCAATCCGTAAAGCCATGTTGCACACCGAGAAGGGTGAAGACGAGAATTTGATCGAAAGAATTTCCAGTCACATTATTTATAAAGGAAAGCCACAGATGACGGTGGAGGCTATCCAAGACGCCGTGGAAGTGGAGCTGATGCGTAGTAAACGCAAGGATGTGGCGAAGGCCTATATCCAGTATCGCAACCAGCGTTCTATCGCCCGCAAGGCCAAAACGCGTGATGTATTTCTGGATATTGTCAACATCAAGTCGAACGACGTGACGCGCGAGAATGCCAATATGAACGCCGACACGCCTGCCGGTATGATGATGAAGTTTGCTTCGGAGACTACTAAGCCGTTTGTTGACGATTATTTGCTGTCTGAAGAGGTGCGCGATGCTGTGGAACATAACTACCTTCATGTTCACGATAAGGACTATTATCCCTACGAAATCGCTCACTTGTTGCCAGCATCCGTTGGACCGCATACTGAATGAAGGCTTCACTCGGGACATGGTTCGTCGCGTCCGGCCAAGCGCATAGAGACCGCTTCGGTGCTGGCTTGCATCTCTTTGGAATGCGCTTCAAAATGAGATGCACGGTGGACAGGCCATCCCTCGCCTTCGATTTCTATCTGGCTCCGTTTGTGCGTTCCAGCTATATTGAGGAAATGAAGAGTCTGGAGAAGCTCTACGGACTGGACTTTTCTCATCTGTATCAATATGAAATTGACGATTATCTCTCACGCGACCTTGATGGATTAGAGGGCGATGAGCGGGTTGTTCAGTTCGCCATCAATCGCACGGTGGCCCGTGTTCACCAGTCTATGGAGGCTTTTTATTCATATATGAACACGATTCATCTCGCGCGGTGGCAACCAAGTGGTGTTCTCAGTATCAACTATGGTACTCGACACTTCGGCCGAAGGACGTTGCGTGATGCGCGAAATCCTGAAGTCGACCTACGAAGGTGTGGGTGACGAGAGACCGCCATCTTCCCCATTCAGATATGGAAGAAGAAGCGAGGCGCAAACTATGAGCCGCAAGACCGTAACTATGACCTGTACCCAGTTGGCCTGCAAGGTGTCGGCTCGCCGCTTTTTCCCAAACTTTCAACCTCGACGCAACGTTCAACCAAAGCGATGCTTTGGCGCGCCGATGATCCGAAGCGCCACTTGAACGAAGTGGCAACGATGAGGGTTGCCGTACGCGCGTCTTTGAAAATCGCTTTGGCGAGAAGACGTCTGTAGGCCGTGGTACTTGAGTTTCTCAACCATCAATATCGTGAAGTTGGCCATTGAGTGCATGGAAGTGGAAGACCGGCAGCAGCGTATCGACAAATTCTTCGCTAAGCTTGATCACTTGTTGGAGGTACAGCGCGCCAGTTGACGAGCGTTTCCAGTTCCAGAAGACGGCAGATGCCAAGCAATTCCCGCTATTGATGTCGAAATTGTGGATTGAAGTCAAAAACTGGCTGGTCAAGACCTTTGTCGAAAGTGAAGTTATCAATCAGGGTACATTAGAATCGGTTTCATCGGTTTGGCCGAGTGTCTCAAAAGCATTGACAGGCCAACATCACGGCGAGAGCGAGGACGCGCAGCAGTTGGGCGTGAGGATTGTTACCTATATGCGCGACCGGGTGAAGGATTTCTCAGAGCGTTATCAGCATAACTATTCGGTATTGGCAACGCCGGCAGAGGGCCTTTCGGGCTAAGTTTACCAAGAAAGACCGTAGGCAATTCGGTATCCTTCCGGGGATAACCGATCGTGATTATTACACCAATTCCAACCATGTGCCTGTCTATTATAAGTGTTCGGCACTGCATAAGGCTCAGGTTGAGGCCCCTTATCACGAGTTGACGTTGGGCGGCCACATCTTCTACGTGGAGATTGACGGCGACGCAACGCATAATCCGCAGGTCATTATGAACGTGGTAGACATGATGGACAAGTATAATATTGGCTACGGATCGGTTAATCACAACCGCAACCGTTGCATGGATTGCGGCTATGAGAATGCTGATGCCGAACTGGAAACATGTCCGAAATGCGACGGTCAGCACATTGATAAACTACAACGCATCACCGGTTATCTTGTGGGAACTACCGATCGCTGGAACAACGCGAAGCTCTCCGAACTCAACGATCGCGTGATACATGTCGATACGCCGGAGGTCCAATAGCAAAGGAGGAATGATTAGCATTCTCGACATTGTTCACGATACGATGGTCGATGGTCCCGGATTCCGCACTTCCATCTATGGTGCGGGCTGTCCCAATGCTTGTCCGGGCTGTCATAACCCACAGTCGTGGGCAATTGAGGCCGGACATTGGATGTCAACGGACGAAATCATGGATGAAATTCTGAGCGATCCGTTTGCCAATGTCACCTTTACGGGCGGCGATCCGATGTTTCAGCCCGAGGGATTTCTGGACTTGGCCAAAGCCATTCGACGTGAAAGCAAGAAGAATATCTGGTGTTTTACGGGCTATCGGTTTGAACAACTCGTGAAGAGTGCTGAACAGCGAGCATTGCTGGAGTATATCGACGTGCTGATGGACGGCCCTTTCGTCATGGCCCTGCGTGATCCCGACCTGCTTTTCCGTGGCTCATCCAATCAGCGAGCCATCCTTGTGGGCGAGTCGTTGCGCCAAGGTTGCGTGGTGGAGTTGAGCAATGAGGACATTCTATCTATGTAATTGGTTTATAAAAGAGAGATACGACAAAGGCACTGCCGCTTGGTAGTGCCTTTGTTATTTTGTTTTTGCTACTGGCTTCTTACTTGATAACCACGTTGTCAATCAGATATGAGGCTGTCTGAATAGGCTCGTCGCAGCCTGAGAGCGGTGGTATGGCTCTTGGTTGGGCGTATGGCGGTCGGGCAGACAGCGATATTCGCCCGTTCTAAAACTCAGTCTTTCTATACCTTTGACGATGTGCAATGCTGTAGTCGTTATATTTCCGTAGGATACTTGGTTACCATTGATTGCGAGTTCCACTTGTAGCCACTGGTCTGTTTGATAGCTGCCGCAGGGTTGGTGATTGAGAGTGATGACACCATGGTGGAGTCGCAGGTAGGCAACTCGTTCACCATGACGGTCGGTAACATCAATTTCAAAATGGGTCGTCGTTTCCTTTTCCACTTTCAGGTCAAAAATGAATGTTCACCTTCTTTGTGTTTTCAAACACACGGATGGCTCTTGCGTAGTCGTAACGATCGCTGTCCGTGAGGTGCATTTGGTGATTTTCGTTGATGGAAACCTGGCACCATGCCGGGCTATAGATATTCCAGTTGGTGATGGAAGCACCGGGACGAATGTCATCGAAGGTGTCATTGACGGGGCCATTCCATATTGTTCGGACGGGCAGTTGTACTCGACTGACCCATATATCCTCTTTGTTGACGCTGTAGCAGAGCCACATGTTACTGTCCGACGGTTGCTGTTCACCCTCGGTGATACCGCGAACATAGCATGGGCCGAAGTCTTTGTTTGCCCCTGCATGAACCGCCGTGGCGGCACTTCGCCGTGCACCACGCCAATAGAATCATAGACAATGCCGTCTTTGCCCGTCATTGTAATAAGCGGATAGCGGTAGGGTTGCGTTTCTATCGGGTTGAAACAGAGCGCAAAACGCCCGTCACGGGTACGCTGTCCCCATTGTTTGCCACCCGCCATGATGAGTGATGGTATCCTGACCGGTGTCGACCAACTCTGTCCTTCGTCGTCTGACAAGGCCGCATACGACCATTTCCACAAGGCCACAACCTTTCCGTCGCGCCGGTGATAGTAAGAGGTGGCCTGCACCTGATTAATCGAATCCTTTAGCGTATAAAAACCATCGAGGCCACGATCTTCGTCAATCCATTGCAAAGTCTTGAGCTTGTCGTCAAGCAAAGCCTGGCAGGCAGCCTTGAAAGCCTTGTCCTTGATGAAGTAAAGAAAGGAAAAGCCGTGTTGAAGCGTTCTCACTGCGTGTGCGAAGAGTAGCGAATGAAATAGATGGGACCCATCGTTCCGTCTTTCTTCACTTCTCTGGCCACGCGACCGATCCCCCCTTCCTTGAACGGGTCGTAGCTGTGACCATAGAAGCCCACAATGAGCAGTTTGCCATTAGGCGCATGATAAAAGCCCATACGCTGGTGCATGATGTATCCATAATAAGGTTTTGGGAAACCGATACCCTGCGGTGCCTTGTATTCGGGGAATGCCACGACGGGCTTTCCCCAATGACGACCGTCCGTAGAGGTGACAACGAGTGTATGTCCGGGCGGTTCATGCTCGTCTTTAGGATTCGACAGATATTTCCAGATAGAACTTACCGTTCCAGTAAGTCATGTTGCGTGTGGTTATATGTCCACCCGAAGCCGTCGGCAATATCGGGATGCGCTTTGTTGGCGCGCATTACTTGGATGTTTTCTGTGCCGATGGCATAGCGAAAACCGCCTTCGTGGAGTCTGGGATTGCAGATTTCGCCGCCTATATAGGTTACGGGCTCTGCCGGAGAACCACTTTGTGCCCATGTAGCAACAGGAATAAAAACGAATAAAAGTAAGTTGAATAAATGTTTCATGTAATGATTTTTGGTGTTACAAAGATAAGATGGTCAGGTTATTATGAATCCTTTGTGGCGTTAAAGGTGGTTAAAGCCAATGAGTTATAGTCGAAAAGCTATATATTTGTCTTATTAATAAGTGGATAAACTTATTCGTTTCACCTTTATTTTTCCTTGATCATGAAACTCAGAAAAACTATTCATCCTTTTTATTGAGCCTGTTCGGCCTTTGCGTAAAGGCACGGGTGACGCTTCACCGTAAGGCATAAAGCCAAAGCCCGGATTGTTTTGGCCGACACCACAGGCTACTCGTCAGGCCGCACGCCTGCTCAACACCTTCATTCATCGCATGGGCAACGACCGGTTGCCTGTGGTGAGCGGCATGCTGCCGAGGCACGGAGACGTAATTTTGGGTGGAAAGACCGACAAGGCGGGCGAAGACGGCTTTGAAATTACTTGCGATGTCAACGCCCTGCGTATTAGAAGTGGTGGTGACAAGGGCACGGTGATGGGCGTCGCTCACCTGTTGAGGCGCTATTTTGGCTGCGACTATTTCACGCAAAATGTTTGGCGCGCTCCCCAGAAGGCTACGATGATTGTGCCAAGAATAGCCGGATGGACGGAAACGCCAGCCTTTCGCTATCGACAAACGCGAGTTATGGCAACGAAGATGAAATGTACCGACTCTGGTTTGGCCTGAAGAACCGAAAGAGATGTTTGTCGGTGGCCTATGGGTGCACACTTTCAATCGGATATTGCCGGCGAAGGTCTACGGTAAGCGTCATCCCGAGTGGTATTCGTTTATCAATGGCTGAGCGTAGACCGGGCGAACACAGCCAGTGGTGCCTGACCAATGAGGCATTGTTTGAGGAAGTTTGCCATCGGCTCGATACCATCTTTGCCGCCAATCCCGGGCTGAAGATGATTTCAATCAGTCAGAACGATGGAAACAACACCAACTGCCATTGCGATAAATGCACTGCTGTGGACACCGAAGAAGGCGCACTTTCGGGCAATTACATCCGCTTTCTGAACAAACTGGCCAAGCGTTATCCCGACAAGGAGTTCTCTACGCTGGCCCTATCTGTTCACCATGATGCCGCCCAAGCACGTGAAGCTGCTGCCCAATGTCAACATCATGCTGTGCGATATCGACTGCAGGCGCGAGGTGCCACTGACCGATAATGAGAGCGGTCAGCAGTTTATGAAAGCATTGGAAGGCTGGAGCCGCATTTCCAAAAACCTTTTTATATGGGATTATGGAATTAATTTTGATAACGTGGTGGCACCTTTTCCCAACCTGCATATTCTGCAGAAGAACATCCAGATCTTCAAGAAGCATCATGCCAATATGCTCTTTGAGCAGGTGAATGGGTCGAAAGGGAACCGATTTCGCGGAGCTTCGCGCCCATATGATCGCCAATTTGATGTGGAATCCTGACCAAGACACGGACAGTCTGATGAAGCGTTTTATGGCCGGTTACTATGGTGCCGCGGGTAAATATCTCTATGATTATCAGAAGATGCTGCAGGGGGCGCTTTTTGGCTTCGGGCACACCGCTGTGGATTTACGACTCTCCGATTACGCACAAGAACGGCATGCTCAACGCCAACCTGCGCAAAAGCCTACAACGAATGCTTCGACAAGGCCGAGCAAGCCGTGCGGAATGACCGACCGAAGCTCGATCGTGTGCGCGTCAGTAGGCTGCCCCTGCAATACGCCACTTTAGAGATAGCCCGCACGGAAGCCATAACCGATGTGGAGGCGGTAAGAAAGAAATTGCTGAAACTTTTCGTCAACGCTGTGCCGAATATGAAATACCGACACTCAATGAGCGTAACAATCACCCTGCGGAATACTGTGCCCTATATGAACAACGCTTCCTTCCGAAGGCTGATGACGACAATCTGGCCAAAAACGCAACCGTCATTTACCGCCTTCCACCGGCCGAACGCTATCGGCCTATTGCCGCGAAGGCACTGACGGATGGCCTCTATGTCGGCACCAGCTACGTGGAAGGATGGGTCGGTTGGGAAGGAAAAAGACGCAGAGTTTACCTTTGGATCTCGGGCGCGAAACAAGCCTGCGGACTATCACCAGCGACTATCTGCACCAGTGCTGGGGCATGGGTTTTGCTTCCGAAGAGCGTGAAACACGAGGTTTCGACGGATGGTAAGAACTTCAAGGAGTTTGGAAAAACAGATTGATTTTCCCGAGGATCGAGATTCGAAAATCAAGTTTGTCGATGCCACGGCAACCGAAAAAGAGCCTGTGAAAGCCCGTTACATCAAGGTGCGTGTAACCGGTTTAGGCATGTGTCCGTCGTGGCATTACGGCGTGGGATATCCCGCTTGGTTCTTCGTGGATGAAGTGAAAGCATACGCCCATCTGCCCCGGCGGTAGGACAGATGAGCGGTCTGATTTAATAATAGCTCCGTTGCAGAATGCGTGCGGCTTCGTCTTTTATCGCTACTGAATTTGAAAACCTGATAAATCGTATATCCGTTTTGAGGGTCGACGATGCGCGGAGCCATCATCTTTAAGGCTCTCAGCTGCTTGTCGGAAAACGAAAACATGTTGATCAGTTTGGCGCATTGGGCACATGTAAAGTAGCAACCCAGCACCGCCACGTCTATCAGTGCCATCTTATTATCGTCAAAGGTGGCTTCCTTCATTCGTTTATAGACAATTGAAAAATTCATCGTCTGACAGGGGGTATATTCTGTTGCGATAGCTGGATATGGGCGTTCCATGTCGGGATAGTCGTCGTAGGGGCGGCATGGGTACGGGTATGGCCTGCTGGTTAGAGTTATTGCCGGGGTAGCACGATTTCGCGATAGCTTACTACTCTGTTATTATTGTCGAAATAAACAACAATGCGGCGGTCGTAATTAATGATTCCTATTTTCACATACTCCCATTGTTCGCCATGTTGGTTGAAACTTGTGCTCTGAGGTTTGCCTAAAAATGTTAATGACTTCCTGTTTGCTCATTCCCCGTTCCACGATTCTTTTGCCAGCCATCATGTTCATATTGAAAGCCATCAGCATGACGGCGAGAATCAGGATAAATTGCCATAGTGTTCTTTTTCATAATGCTTTTTATTTTGAGTTTATGCCGCTAATTTAGTGCATATTTTCGATAACTATAAGGAAAAATCCCTACGTTAGCAGGTAAAATCCCTAAAGTAAAGAGGGTAAAAAGGATTAGGGTGAAAAGAATTGAACAACGATTATTATGCAGTAGTTATGCTTTTGAGGAAGGTAAATAAAACTTTCTCTTAATCCTTTTTAGATTTCTCAGAGGTTTCATTGATGGGTGGAGACTCATATAGGCATATTCAAAGAGGTGCTTGCATATCTTTGAACTCTTCCGTCATGGGAAGAATATGTGGTATAATATAGAATAGAAGTAGGCCTTGTATTCGTTGGGCAGGTGATAAAAACAGTTGGTGAAAAGATTTCCATTGATAGTGAAGTGGGTAAGGACACAACTTTTCATAGCAGTCTTCCTATCTACACTCGTGCGTGTGTTCAAAATAGTATATAATTAGTCCCCACTGATTATCGGTAATATAACGAGCAATGATAGTAACGATAATTGTCAGTGGGGGAGTGCTATGTTTTCAAAAAACTGATTCTAGCCTAAATATTTCATAAGGATGCGAGAGTATCCACTATCGCGAAGCTTTGCTAATGCTCTTTTCACGAATTTGGCGTACACGTTCACGGGTAAGTCCTAACTGATCGCCAATTTCTTCAAGCCCTTTCTCATGGCAACTAATTCCGAAACACTCGCGGATGATTGTAATCTCACGATCCTTCAGAACCTTCTTTAATACGCTTTCAAGTTCTAAAGCCATTGATTCATGATCGACCTGTTTGTCTGTTCGCGTATCATCGCCCGATGCCATAATGTCTACCATGCTGTTGTCTTCGCCATCTTGGAATGGTGCGTCAATGCTCACATGGTGATTATCGGCCATCAAACTTTGGTCTATCTTTTCTTCTTCGATATTCGTTGCGTGAGAAAGCTCGGTTAATGAAGGCTTGCGTTGGAACTCTTGTTCAAACTTATTGATTTCCCTGATTGATTTTATTGAGCGAACCTACTTGATTCAGAGGCAATCTCACAATGCGGCTTTGTTCGGCGATAGCTTGCAGAATGCTTTGACGAATCCACCAAACGGCATACGAAATGAATTTGAATCCACGAGTTTCATCAAATTTCTCTGCCGCTTTTACTAATCCGATATTACCTTCGTCAATCAAGTCGGTGAGCGAAAGGCCTTGGTGTTGGTATTGTTTGGCAACAGAAACCACAAATCTTAGGTTGGCAGTTACCAATTTTTCCTTGGCACGTTCACCTTCGCGGCCGCCCTTTTTGATTTTCTGTGCCAGCTCAATCTCTTCGTCAATAGAGATAAGTGGGGCACGACCAATCTCAACAAGGTACTTATCTAAGGCCTCGCTGGAGCGGTTTGTAATACTCTTCTGAATCTTTAGTTGTCTCATTCTTTTTACCAGTTTCTTTTATTCTTACCAAAGTTATCATCCTGAAAGTGAAAGTTTGTTGTCAACTTTGATAAAAATGGAGTGTCATAACGTATATACCTTATTTATAAAAGGCGTGCAAAGATACTCATTAAACAAATGTACGTCAAGTGTTTTTAATAAAAGTTGGCAAATAATTTTGTTAATTCAAAAACTTTAACTTGCGTGTTTTGCTATTTCTTAATCTTTCTTCCATTTATGATATAGATTCCTGCGGGTAGCTTGTCGATGGATGAGCCGCGATAAATACCTCGTAAATCATAAATGCGTGGAGTCGTCTTTGGGTCGTTTTGGTGGAAAACGGGTATAGCTGTTGCGGCTTTTTTCTTTACAATACACACGTCATCAATAAAGAAACGTTTGCCACCTATAAATGTTAAAGTGTGGCTTCCATACGCAGTGATAGGGAAACTATATGTCGTAAAATGCTTACTGCTGACATCTTTAGTAATATCTACAATCTTATCATCTAAACGTATATCAACGGTTTTCCCATCTTTTACCCATCCGGCTAACCTTACATATAAGACATATTCGCCATTGAAGGTAATCTTCGGCGAAGTCAGTTGCCCTGATTGGGAACTATTACCTACTTTCATGCATTCTTTTCCTGCTCCTCCTGTATTGTAAACCCACCCGGGATGATCCGTATACACTTTGCCCGAAGCAATATGTCCTTGGAAGTTTCCGTCATTTCCGCCTGTTCCTTGGCAGTCTTTGAACGACTCATAAAAAAGCGTATCATTTTTCTGCCGGTGCTTTCATATCGTGTACTTTGATTCGGAATGTAATGGTAGAGTCGCTCTCTGAGTTATCCCAACAATATCTTTGCGCATGAATAGTGAACCATCGGCATTGGAATGGTAGAGCTTTGCTGCAGGTGTTGACGTCTCGGTCAGTTCATTAATTTCATTAAATGGATAAAGATTGTGGGCGTTTCCTCCAATAGACTTGTGTCCATTACTTGGCTTTTTCCCATCTGCGGTGATGAGAGTACAACGTGGGTGTAGCTTGTCTGTATTGATAGTGTGTGCTTCCTATATCTTCGTCATAGTCTACATGTGTTATCATGAGGCCACTACCCGGTAAATCGGCATCCCATCCCTTTTGCTGACGGTTTTCCAGCAAGTAAAACTCGTTGGAATAACCTTCGTTTCTGATGATAAAAGTTTCGCCATAACTCATCCATTGGCTTCATACGTGTGATGGTTGTATCGTCTCTGCAAGGGGTTGGATCTTGCCAGCCACACATCCATTTCTCATACGCGGTAAATCCCGAAGGCCGGTGTCCGTTGCCGCCAAAGCAGCCTACGCTCATCACCGACCATGTTCCCATGTCTGCCACATCCATGCTTGTAGTGTCATAAAAAGTCTGGTAGTCCCAGGCAATGGCTGAACTCATGGCAGATAGTGCCTATTCCGCACAATTCCGCTTTACCATTCAACTCGGGGCCGCACGCATAAGTATTGATGACACAGCCGCCGAGCGTTAGTTTTCGTCCGTAATCCGAACTCCATAGATTCCATTCATGTGGCCAAAATGGTTTCTTTTTCACCACCATCTGCTTCACCTTTACTGGGTAATATGATATAAACTTGATCTACTTCGCCGTCTCCATCCCAATCATAATCTTTGTAGTTTACGTCATTGGCTGCCAGTTTACACGCTTCCGCAATCATTTCTCCCGGTCGCTGGTCGGTGTCTTGTCCGTTCACTTTGGTATTCCCACCATAGTAAGCCCGGTTGTGGCTTAGGTTGTATACACCTTTTACATCGAACGTTAGGTCGAATCGTCCGTTACTCTGGGCCATAAAGTAATCATGCACACTGCCTATCGCCGCTCCATTCCGATAGTTTTCTTCGTTGACCTGTCTCTGAACACCTCCAACGTGTGGGTTTGCTTGAAGCTGACATCTTTGAAATTGACTAAAAGGATGAGTCCTCGCTTCTTGCCTTCGTAGGCTTGTTGTCGGCGGTTGCTTTTCAGCCGCTTCATTCTTTGCTGGGTTCTGTCGTGTGCGCGGGTCATGAGGCGGTGTTCATCGTTCGGATTCAACAAGACGAAATAGTCACCATCGGCTGTATATTTGTTTCCGGCTTCATCTATGTAATAATGTAAACATTCGTCTCCTACCAACTGAGCACGAATGGTTTTGCCATCCGATAGCGTGAGTGTTTGCCATTGGTTGTTCTTGGCCGGTATACAAAAACAAGGTTTCGGTAATAAGTAATAGAAAGAAGATAGCAATAATTCTTTTCATGAGCGAAAATAGCTAAGTGTGAGGCAAATATACAATAATTATTTTGCTTTTCTATTCAATTACTTTAACTTTGCAATGAAACTTGTAAAAATTATTATGGAAAAAAACATGAAAAAGAATCAATTCAATTGCCGGAAAATGCCTTTCGGGAGTTGAAAAAGTGGTGAGCAGTATGAACCCATCATGTCACCTCAGCAGATTTATCCGGAGGTAAACTTCTGGTCAGTATCGTGGGGAATCGTCATGGCCGTGTTGTTTTCTGCGGCCGCGGCCTACCTTGGTTTGAAGGTGGGACAGGTCTTTGAGGCCGCCATCCCTATCGCCATTATTGCCGTTGGAGCGTCTACGGCCGCCAAACGCTCTAAGGCTTTTAGGCGAGAATGTTATCATCCAGGTATCGGTGCCTGCTCTGGAGCCGTGGTAGCCGGTGCTATTTTTCACGCTTCCCGCTATCTATATCCTGCAGGCAAAGTACCCCGACATGACGGCTTCGTTCTTTAAAATATTTCTCAGTTCGGCCCTTTGGTGGTATCATTGGCATTCTTTTCCGATTCCATTCCGCAAGTATTTCGTCAGCGACATGCACGGCAAATATCCTTTCCCCGAAGCTACGGCCACGACACAGGTGCTCGTTTCGGGTGCTAAAGGTGGCAATCAAGCCAAGCCTTTGCTCATTTCCGGACTCGTAGGTGGCCTTTTACGACTTCATCGTAGCAACCTTCGGATGGTGGAATGAGAACTTTACGACCCGCGTGGTGGGCTTCGGACAGCAGTTAGCCGACCATGCCAAGCTGGTGTTCAAGGTCAATACGGGTGCCGCCGTGTTGGGCTTGGGCTATATCATAGGTTTGAAATACGCCTTCATTATCTGCATGGGATCGGTTGCCGTGTGGTGGATTATTGTGCCCGGTATGGCCTTACTCTTTCCCGATACCGTCCTTAATATCGGTGGAACGACCGTGACGACGGCTGTCGGTGCCATGACGCCCGAACAGATTTTTGCTACTTACGGCAAGAGTATCGGCATTGGAGGCATTGCCATGGCCGGTATTATCGGTATCATCAAGAGCTGGGGCATTATCCGAAGTGCCGTCGGACTGGCCGCAAAGGAAATGGGGGGCAAGAGTATAGACAGCGTTGACGTGGCCCGCACGCAGCGCGACATTTCGTTTAAGATTATAGCCATCGGTTCGTTAGTGGCCATTGCCGTTACGTTCGTATTCTTCTGGCTCGGCGTGATGCACAACCTGCTTTATGCCATCGTAGCTATTCTGTTGGTAGCAATCATCGCTTTCCTCTTTACGACCGTTGCCGCCAACGCCATAGCCATCGTAGGAAGCAATCCTGTGTCGGGTATGACGCTAATGACACTTATCTTGGCCAGCGTCGTTATGGTAGCCGTAGGACTCAATGGGGCCGGCGGCATGGTGGCTGCGCTGATTATGGGCGGCGTTGTCTGTACCGCGTTGAGCATGGCCGGCAGTTTTGTTACAGACCTGAAGATAGGCTACTGGCTGGCACTACGCCCAAAAAGCAGGAGACATGGAAGTTTTTGGGCACGTTGGTTAGTGCCGCTACGGTGGGTGGCGTGATGATGTTGCTCAACGATACCTATGGTTTTGATCCCAATCAGACCAGTCATCTCGTTGCGCCGCAGGCAATGCCATGGCGGCCGTTATCGAACCGATGATGAACGGAGCCGGCGCTCCTTGGGTGTTATACGGCATTGGCGCCCTCATCGCTATCGTTCTGACGTTCTGCAAGATTCCGGCACTGGCCTTCGCCTTAGGTATGTTTATCCCATTGCAGCTCAACGTGCCCATCCTTGTGGGCGGAGCGCTCAACTGGTTTGTGACAACACGCAGCAAGAATCAGAGCTTGAATCAGGCCCGTGGCGAAAAGGGGAACCCTCATTGCCAGTGGTTTCATAGCCGGCGGAGCCCCTAGTGGGCGTGGTCAGCGCATTGTTGCGTTTCGGCGGTTTCAATCCTATCAGCGAGAGTTGGCTGGCCAATCCGCTGTCAGAAAAATATGCTCACTCATCGCCTACGTCTGCCTCATCCTCTTCTTTATACGGCAGACCAAGAAGACCGAAGCATAATTGTCGGGCGACTACTTCTATTCAATAAAAATCCCTCCATGGCTCAAAGCCGTGGAGGGACTATTTATAAGTTATTTCTTTAATCGACGGGTTGCTTTTTAAGCGATACCCTTCATCGCGAGAAAGGCTTCACCGTATAATGTCATCGCTTTTACGTAAGACGCGGCAATTTTTCTCAATCCATTCTTTTACATTTTTGTGTTAATTTTTCCATTTTCTTTAATCTCCTATCGGCACTGTCAGGCAGTGCCCTTTAATTGTTATCCTTATTACAGACCCACTCTTCGGGGCTGGTTATTCTAATGATTTCTCACGAAATCTTGGGCAAAGTTAGGGAGAAGAAAACAGATATTGAAGATTCCGAAGGCAATATTTCCGAAAAATATGCTATTTTTCTTGACGGGTGTCAAGTGCCCTTGAATCGAAAAGCTATGCCTGCAACCGCGTTTTTCATTTGGTTTATGGGCATAGATGGCTGACCAAAACCTTGAAGCCAATGGCTACAAGAATGAGGCCGCCGATAAGTTCGGGTCTGACGCAACGGCAGATCCGTTTGCCAAACCGTATGCCGAGCAGATTGCCGGTGATGCTGAATAGCAGCGACGCCAGTCGATAATGATCAGTGGAAGCGTCAGATCGGTGATTGTTCGATAGCCCGTAAAGGCGAAAGTTATGCCGATGGCCAGGGCATCAATGCTGGTGGCGATGGCCAAAACGAGTTGCGATCGAAGTCAATAGGATCGAAAGTCTTTGCTTCTTCGGGTAAAAAACGAGTCGCGAATCATGCGTCCGCCCAGAAAAGCCAGCAAGCCGAAGGCTATCCAATGGTCGTAGGCTTCGATGTAGTGGCTGAATCGGGTCGTGCCCTAACCAGCCCAACAGAGGCATGAGCGTTTGGGAAAAGCCCGAACAGGAACGACATGCGGAGAATCGTGGGCACAGCCGACGACGCAGCATAACGCCGCTGATGATAGACACCGTGAAGCAGTCCATGGCTAAAGCAATAGCCAACAGCGTCAGATCAATGAAATGCATCATAGGTGCAAAGGTAATATTTCCTGTTCTATGACAAATGATTATTTACAAAAAAAAGAAGGCGCGGGCCGTGTTTTCACAACACAGTCCGCGCCAAATCTTAGATTTAGAGATACATATTTTTTAAGTTGTTGGGGTGTGAGGGTGTTGAGGTGTCAGGCTGTAAAAATGTCTGCGGCGAAAAAGGGTAACTATTCATCCCCACAACCTTACAACTTACAACATCACACCTCACAACCTCCTCACGGCTTTGGCCCTACCGCTGGCTTCGTCGTTGTCGTTGTTGTCTTTTTCAACAACATAGAGCGAACTCGTCCTTGTTCACGCCCACCCACATCATCTTGGGCGTGCCATCCGGTTCGGTCTGGCCCTTGATGACCAACTGATAATGCCGCTTTTGAGCCTGTACCCTCCGTCTTGCCCGTAAATGACAGACTGTCTTTTTCCAAATTCAGTCGCTCCTCGAGGGCCGCAAAACCCTTCTTCAGCATGTCGGCGTATTCGGCCTTGCGCTTGTCGCGAGCCGTCTGCGACGTGCCGGCACGATGGGCCAGCGTCATGCGACGCTTTTCGACCAGCCCGTTATACTGCGTGATGAGGTCGGCCAGCTTGGGCGTTTCGGGCCTCGAGGTCGTCGAGCGAATCCATGCGGCGAATGACGGCATTCAGAGCCTTGTCCGTAGTCGAGCGCAGGGCCTTGAGGTCGAACGTGCCCGACGGCACAGCCCCTTTCAGTCGTGAGCGATAACGTTGGTCGAACTGCTCGTTGGCCGTGGCCAGACGGGTGATATGGGCCGCGGCGTGCAATTTCGTCACGGAAGCCGTCAGCTCCGCGGCGCGCTAGGGTCGTAATCAGATTTTTCACCATGCCCGACTCCTTATCGTAGTTGGCCGTCAAGAGTTTCGGATAGCGGCTCATCACGTCGTCCATCTGTTGCGCCGCCTTCCGCATGTCGGCGTTTTTCGAGCAAGCGTGCATTTCCACCAACAGCTGCAGTGCCCGATAGGCCCGGTCGCGCGCGCGGTCCAACTCCTCCAACTCCTGCGTACCCTCTTCTCGTCGTGGCTGATTCAGCGCCTTATCCTCCGCTGCCACCGCTGCCTTTTTGAGTGGCGCCAGCACCGCCTTGATTTTTCTCGATGGCCGACTCCTCGCACATGGCGATGACGTGAGAGGCAAACTGGAAGTGCTCCATGTTTTTGGAGCAACTGTTTGTGAATTTCTTTAACTTCCATAGTGATAAAATTGATTAGGTTATTAAATAAGCTTTCCCTCTAGGGGGAAACGCGGTTTTCATCGATTTTTGATTTTCCCTCTAGGGGGAAACGCGGTTTTCATCGTTTTGAAGCTTTCATCCGTGGATGATGAATAATTTTTGGCATTTTCTTATTTTTCATCCACGGATGACGAGCTGTTTCGCCTGTTTCCCTTGACTCATCAGCCGACAACAGTGATAGGATATCCTTGCTGCCGCCCGAAATAAGCAGAGAAACCAAGGCTTCGGATTATTCTGAGACGGGGTGGACGGAGAACCCGGCCGACCAATAGTAGTGGTTCCGCGGGGTCAAGAAGCCCACGTAGACGGTCAGGTTGCAACCGCGGCCCGTGCTGTACGGGACCGCCGACCAATAGAAGCTGTCGCTGCTCACGATGTTCAGGAAACCGCCGTTGCTGCTGCGATAACCCGAAGCAGGGAAATATACGGTGGCATCAGGAGAAGATATCTTGTTGTTGAAGTTCCACCCATAGTCCCAAGCACCGCTTACATTCATTGGCCCACTATTCTGACCATTCGTCGTGAAACCGGTGAAGGCGTTAGAGGCGGGCATGTGGAAACCTGCGGGGCAGGGATCGTAGATGGTCTTGACGACGGCATTGTCATTGAAACCGGCTGTGGTGTTGTCCATCGACCAGAGATTGTACTGATTGTAACCGCTTTCCCAACTTGAACCCCATATATAGAAAGTCTCGGGATGCTGGATGCCGTTCGTGATGGACATGTTATCACCGCCGTTCTGGTTGAAAGAACCGTCGGGAGTGGTATCGGTGCCGGGGAAGGCATCCTTGCGACCGAACTGGTAGAGGGTGGAGGAGATTTCCTTGACGCTATTTGGATTCTGCTTGATGTCGATATAGGCAAAATTGCTTCGCGCCATGATTGGCTATGGTTTGTTCTACTTTTACTCGCACCACGCGGGGGGTTATCGTAGGTTGTCCCTTCCCACTTGCGGTAAGCGAAGCCAAGCGTCTGCTTGGTGAAGTAGTAATCGAATCCTTGGAAATTGGTGCATTTCACGGTTTCAAGTTCCTCTTTGTGGGCGAACCACAGATGCCACGACCACATGATGGTACCCGAGGCGTCCTTCACGGCGATGACGGCGTTGCCGTTCTTGATCTTGTCGGCGGGGACATGGAAGTTGAGGTAAGAGTTCTGACCGCTGCCTGTTACCGAAAGGCTGGACGCCTCCACGATGCCACTCTGGTCGGTCCACACGATGCTGGCCTGAGTGGCAGGATCGGAGCCATTCTGCACGTTGATGTAGGGAGAGGTGATGTCGGCACCTGCATGGTCCTTTGAAGTTGGTCAGGATATAGGTAACACTGCGAGTGGTCTTGTATGAACTCGGATTGTCGTTTCCATTCGTGATGGCATTGCCATAGACTAAAGGAATCTTATAGTAGCCGGGGGCGGAAATGAGATAAGAGTTGGCCGTGTTGCGCTGTGCTATAGGTGTTCCCTTGTAGTCGTGCATGGACAGGTCGTGGTAGTTGCCGGCACTTCCTTTTGGGGTGGCATCTTGCAGCACCTTGTTATAGGTGGCGAGGCGATCGACTAAGGGGGCTTTCTTCACTGTGGCTATTCCTCGAATCGCTGACGTTCCGCCGGTGCCTCCGGTTAGGCTCAAGGTTGTTGAGCCAATCAGGCGCGGTCTGCGTTTCCGGGCCGAAATGCGCGCCATTGTCTGCGCTCTCCTGATAGCTCACTATTTTCCACGCAACAGGCAACTGTACGCCGTTGGCCTGACGATAACTGCGCACGGTATAAGTACCGGCAATGGTTGCGTTGCAGGCCGCTGTGTTGTTCTGGCCGAGTACCTCAAGCTGGTATTGCCAGTTGCTGTTAAGGTTGCTCAGCGTATAGGTCTTCGTGGTTCCGGGTAGCCATTTGCCTTTCAACGGAACGTGAATCGTCTTGTTATCCTGGAAATGGATGTCGACGTAGATATTCTTGCCGGTCACTTGCTGTGGAATCATAAAGAACGTGTAGTTGCCATTGTCATCCGTGCATCACCGAACCGGGACCTCGGCGGTATTGATATTGATTCCGGCTCAGGGTAAACGTGCCGGTGGTAGTACCCAATGCCCATGTACCGGGTTGGGTCGGATTACTGCTTAAAAGTGTAAGTACCTTTTGTTGATGGCGCCGCTGATCTCGATTTTTATCGATTTGGCCGGCCCAGAGATTCTGACCCACGGTAAAATGAACGGCCGTCAAGGCATGGCGGAACGCCAGGCTGGTATTGGGCGCTACGCCCTGTGTTTGATATTCTACTACGCCAGAGCAGGCTGTCATCAGGTCTTTCTGATCGACAACGTTTGGCTCAACTTCGAACTCTACATAGGGGTTGCCGGCATGTGGCGGGCGAAAGTTTAATCTTGCTGTATGTGTCTTTACTTCGGGAAGACAGCGTAGAAACGGCCGAAGCGGTTGCCGCTCCAGCTCCAGTAGAGTCTGTCGTACAACTCGCCATTGCCCTTGGTGCGGGCATTGTAGAACCAGTCGGGGGTCGACGACACGGCCGTCATTGAGGTGGCGCGGTAGCCCAGTGTGCTGGAAGTCGGCCGTGAGTGGCATTTTTGTCACTGTGGCGCGGGTCTGCGGGTCGGGCTGCATGGGGTTGATGCCCGGGATGGTGGTTTCTACCAAGCAAGCTTCCATGCCGGCAGGCGTTTGGGCTTCGAGTACCTGCGCTCGAGGTCGGCCGAGGTTAGACCGAGTTCGTTCAGCTGATGGTTGAAGGTTGCGGCATCGCCGGCGCGACTATCGGTGTAGCGTCGGCCACCACGGCCTCCTGCACGTCTTTGACATCAAAAACTCACGGCTGCGCCTTTATCGCCTTCGCTGTTGCGGTTTGTCAAGATCGTTTTCGGCACACGCTCCCATAGCCAGCACTGCCGCGAACAGGGCAGTGGCCAGTGTGCTATTGAATAAATACGATTTCTTTTTCATTGTTTTTCTTTTCATTGTCAATTGACTTACATCTGATTTTTGTTTTCTAATAGGCTTTCGCCGAACTTTGTTTATTAACCCCTTTAAGGTGCTTCGATGTCGTCGTCATCTCCGCCGTTATCGGGATTCAAAGGATCGATTGTTACACGACCAGTTCCACCGCCGCCGGGGCGGACCTCAGGACTGTTGGCCAGTAAAGTCGATTCGCAGTCCAACGCGATAACCTCGCACCTCGGTGCGAGATACTGCTTTTAATTCAACTTGTCTTCATAATTAACTATAGGTTTGATAAATAAATTAGGTCTTATTTTCCTCTTGCGTCGCTTGGCTAAAAGGATATAAAAGTTGAACAAAGGGAACTCTGTCGAGCCCTTTGTTTATCGGTGATTACGTGTGCGCCTCGCGCGCGTACGCAAAAAGAAAATTTTGGAGTTGTGACGATTGCGCCAGTAGAGAGAGAGAGAGAGAGAGAGAGAGAGAGATAGCAAATTATTTGGAACTACCAAATAATCGGACCACTGCCAAGAAAATCGCGATTTTCTTGCGCTGGCATATGCCGTTATGAAGGGCGTATTGCGTGGAGAGATGTATGTCTCTATCGTTCTCAACTTTCGTTTTGTTTAAAATTTGCGGGCAAAGGTATGGAATATTTTTTAATATGGCAAGAAAAGCAAGAGATAAATTAAAATGGCTGATGGTAACGATAGAATCGAAAAAGAGCCATATTTTGCACGCTGATGTTGCAAAAATATGGCCTCTGAGAGAGGTGATAACTTTAATTTCGAATAGAGACCTGCGTCGGAAGCGTCGATGAGGATAGGCTTTTCACGCGAAACGGCTTCGCTTAGAATCTTGCGGCTTAGATCGTTGAGCACCATCTCCTGAATAGCACGCTTCGCGGGACGTCGCAAAGCTGCGGATCATAACCTGCTTTGACCAGCGTTTCAATGGCCTGTGGTGTCCATTGCAGGTTGTAGCCTTGCGGTTTCGAGCATTGTCTTCACGCGATTCATCTGCATTTCCACGACTTGGGCAATCTCTTCTTTGCTCAATGGTTTGAAAGTGATGATGTCGTCGATGCGGTTCAGGAACTCCGGACGCATGATCTGGCGAAGCTGTTCGCGCGTGGCGTTGCTCGTCATGATAATGATGGTGTTCTTGAAGTTCACCAACCGTCCCTTGTTGTCGGTCAGTCGTCCGTCGTCGAGCACCTGCAACAATGTATTGAAACACGTCGGGATGGGCTTTTCAATCTCATCGAAGAGCACAACGCTGTATGGTTTGCGTCTGACAGCTTCCGTCAGCTGCCCACCTTCATCGTAACCGACGTATCCGGGAGGCGCTCCGATGAGGCGGGTGACACTGAATTTCTCCTGATACTCGCTCACGTCGATGCGCGTCATCATGTTTCTCATCGTTGAAAAAGGTATTCGGCCAGTGCCTTAGCCAGCTCTGTCTTGCCGACATCGGTCGTTCCAAGGAAGATGAAAGAGGCAATCGGGCGCTTCGATCCCTGCAGTCCGGCACGGCTGCGTCTTACCGCGTCGCTCACGGCCGTGATGGCTTCCTGTTGTCCGACGACCCGTTTGTGGAGTTCATCCTAAATGGAGCAACTTCTCCCGTTCGCTTTGAGCAGCATCGGTTGACTGGTATGCCCGTCCAACGGCTGACCACTTCGGCGATGTCATCGGCCGTTACTTCCTCCCGTACCATCTGTTCGCCCTGCTGGGTTGAAGCCAGTTGGGCCTGAACGGCTTGATATCATCGGCCAGTTGGGTCAGTTCGCCATACTCGAATCTCGCAACGCGTTGGTAGTTACCCTCCCGTTCAGCCCGTTCAGCCTCAAACTTGAGATTCTCTATCTGTTGTTTATCCTGCACGAATCCGGTTGACGAGCGTCTTCCTTTCCCATTTAGCCTTGAGCGTTGGCTTTTCTCTTTCAGTTCGGCTATCTCACGATCCAAAAGAGGGCCAGTTTGTCGGTGTCGTTTTCCCGCTTAACTGGCCTCGCGTTTCAATCTCTTTCTGCTTCAGTTGACGTTCTGAGTCGTCCAATTCCTCAGGCACGGAGTCGTGTTTCATGCGCGTGGCCGCCGCTTCGTCCATCAGGTCGATGGCTTGTCGGGCAGGAAGCGGTCGGAAATGTAGCGTTCGCTCAATTTGACGGCGGCGATGCAACTATCCTGTGTCTTATCCTGTTGGTGGTTCTGCATCGTTCTTTCAGACCACGAAGAATGCTGATGGCGGCGTCGGCTCATCGGGCTCGATAACCATCACCGTCTGGAAAAGCGACGCTCAGCTGCCTGTCCCTCAAAAGTACTTTTGATGCCATTCAGTCGTAGCGCCGGCTGACTGCAGCTCTCCCAGGCAAAAGCGAGGCTTCGATTTATGTTGGCGCATCCATTGCTCCTTCGCCTCCTCCGGCACCTACAGGCGTGTGAATCATCCGTCTATGAAGAGGATGATATTGCCCTCGGCGTGGGTCACTTCGTGATGACGCCCTTGAGACGCTGCCTCAAATTCGCCCCTATCTTGGCCCTGCCACGAGCGCGCCATATCGAGCGGTAGAGTTGCTGTTTTCAGGTTCTCCGGCACGTCGCCACGGACGATTCTGCTGGGCCAATCCTTCTGACGATTGCCGTCTTCCGGTTCCCCGGTTCACCCTATTAATAAGGTTGTTCTTGCGGTGCGTCGGCTCAGAATCTGCAACGCGGCGAATCTCATCCGTCGTCCGATTACCGGATCGAGCTTCCCTGTCGGGCCCGTTCTACTCAGATTGATGGCGTATTTCAGCAAAGCCTGATGTTCTCATCGCCACTTGCACGCGCTTTTGTACCTGCGCAGTTCTTGGATGGCCTTCATGGCCTCTTTCTCGAGTCATGCCCGCGTCTTTCAGTATCCGTCCGGCGGCGCTATTGCTGTTCAGACATGGCCAAAGCATCGGTTCGATGTCACAAACTCGTCGCCTAACTTCAGAATAATCCATTGCGCGTTGCAAACATGGTATTCGCTCGTTGCTAAAGTGAGACTGTCCATGCACTTTCGGTAAAATGGGCAATCTCTTGCTGCATTAGCGGTTTCGATAGCATGGCTGTTGATGCCAGCTTTTGAAACATAAAGTTGAGTGTGAATCTTTCCCTTTGATTGATTACTCCGGCAAGCAAATGAATAGACTCAATGCTTTGTTGGCCGGCTTGTTGCGCAATATTCACCGCTTCTTGTATGGCTCTTGCGCTTTAATTGTAAACTTGTCGAATGTCATATTTAATCTCCTTTCTTAATGATATATGTCTGACTAGATTTGTATAATTCTTTGCGAACTTCACTCTCAAGTTATCAAGGTTATTCCTACTAAATTGTATGTCAAAATGGCGGTGATGTCGATCTGGCGCAAAACAAAAATCCATAATCACGAAAACAGCCGATTATTTCCGGGAAATTATTCATCACGTTCCGACTATGTTTTTCGCGCGCAATCATGCCCCATCAAAGTATCGCCATCGCCTTCATGCACTCAAAAGATGAGTTTGTCTATTTTTATTCACTCAGCAACAGCAGTTGTTATAAAAAGCGTGAAGATAATTTTGTGCTCTGCGGGGCTGAAATAAATTTGCAAAAAGGCTGAAAAAGTGACATTATTTCAAAAATAATTAGACTTTGTTGAAATACGCGATTCACGGCGGGTTTAGTATTGATTTGATAATCAGTCGTTTATCTGAAATTAGTCCTGCGGTTTTGCCTTCCGGCCTCGTCAAAGCACGGCTTTATAACTCATGGCTCTAGTATATGCATAACTGACGCTTGAAAAACATAGCTTTGGGGTGTGAAAAGCATAACAATGACCCATTAAAACATAAAAATCATGCCCATCATAGGGACGTGGCTTCAAATGGCGAAAAGGATGGCGATGATTACCTTTATTGCATCCATTTTGAACGCTTTTGAGGTATATATATATACAGCAGAAGGATGGATAAGGTTTTGTTCACACCATCGTAACATCTGTTGAAAGAGGAGCGGTGGCACTAAAGCCTTCGTTTAATGCCACTGCCTTAAATAGTGAGTGAAACGCAAATCAATGTTTTAGAAAGACTTGCTTTCGCTGCGGAAAGAGGATTCGAACCCCCGGATCGCTTTTGACGATTACACGCTTTCCAGGCGTGCCTCTTCAACCACTCGAGCACCTTTCCTAAATCGATGTGCAAAAGTGAGCTTTCTTACATAAAAACTCATTAGCCAATGAGCTTATTTTAAAATTCTTTAATAAATTCTCCAAATACGGTTTTGACATTGTCTGTTGTGATAGTGGCAATCTGCTCTTCCGAAACACCATAACTCGTGGCGAGCGTTTTCTGAACTTCGGTTATGAACGTGCTCTCATTGCGTTTGCCACGATAAGGAACCGGGGCCATATAGGGGCTGTCGGTTTCCAGAACAATTCGACTTAAAAGGTACTGCGGCCGGCAAATCTTCGCGCAGATGGCTGCTTTTGAAGGTCGAAACTCCGCCGATGCCGAGCATGAAACGGGGCATGCTCAGGAAGTCCTGAGCCTCTTTTTGATTTCCCGTAAAGCAATGGAAGACACCACCGGGCAGGTCGTTTTTGTATTTGCGGAGGATGAGATAGCAATTCGTTTTGGGCTTTTACGGCAGTGAGATCATCAACGGAAAGACGCGTTTCGACAGATCTCATTCAACCTGCTGTTCGAATACCGCTAACGTGCTCTTTTCAAACTCCGACTCAGTGAGAAATCAAGACCGCATTCACCGATGGCGATGAATTGCCGGATGGCTGTCGAGCCCCGATCGGCATCGAGCAATTGCTTCATGGTCTGCAAAACCTCTTTTCGCAGTCGGCTCTGACCTCTTCGGGTTTATAAGCCAATCATGGGGTAAACGTGGTTGGGATATTGACGGCATATAGCCAATAGGGCAGAAACAGAGGGCAGATCTACGGCCGGAATGAATATCTACCCACGCCCACGGCTTGCGCCCGACTGATGACTTATGGCAGATCGTCCGTGAAATCGGCTACGTCGAGGTGGCTATGTGTATCTATAATCATGTCAGTATAAATGTTCTTCGTTCTTACGGTAGTAATAAATCACGCCCAGTTTGCGGCACGCAGCGTATCTGATTTCGGGCGGTTCTTGAGCAAAGTGTGCCTCAATCTGATTCCAGAGCTCGAGAAGAATGCTGTCAACTTCGGGGCGTTGTTGAACCAAATCGTCTAAGTCTTGCCTTGTGCGCCGCGAAAGGCGTTGTTGTTGATTATAAAAATCTCGGAAAATGTCCAGATGAGTTGCCACAATACCGATGGGCGGATTGTAAATGGGGCGTCCGCCCGCTTTGATTCGTGCTTTCTCTCCTGTATGGCTTTTTGGCCATAATCCAGCAGTCCTGCGATGGTTTGATATTCAGGATGCACGTTGCGTCCGTTTCCAGCCCATAAAGCAATAGCTGGCTTCGTTTGATTTCGCTCGTTCGCGTGCATCAGCTAGCGCAGGAAAATGACCGAGCCTCATGGTCGCGTTTCGCTGAAGCTTTCGATTTTGCTGGTATACCTCGTTTGCGCCTGCAGCTGATCTGGTATTGTTCAACAGCTGTCTGTGCAGACGTTCAAAGCTGTTTCGCTATCGGTTCCAGAATCTTCAATCTATAAATCGGTTTCTGACCGTATAGATATCATCGCTATCGAGTAAGGGTCTTCGTGCTTTTGGAACGAGCCGCGTCTGTTTGGGTAATCTTCTGCTAAAGGGCGCATGAAAGAAAGTTTATAGTTGTTGTTTAATAGTTTCGGTTCATCATTTGCATGACGTAGCTTGCAGGTTCCCGCTTGCGTTCTTCCGCTACCTGTATAGCGTCGAGATACCTTTTTGCTTTCACTAAAAATAATATTCTATTTTCTCTTGGGCAAAGCCTGTCTATATGCAATTGGTATAAATGGCTGTTAGTAACGGCAACCTTTTCGTCGCAGTTAAATGTCTTGGCATTCAACCACTGATTGAGTTCGGTTTTCTGATTGCCGGTTGCTCTGTTCACGGCTTGTATCAGCATGAACGTCTTTTTGTTGGAAACGATATCGCCGCCAATCTGTTTTCCAAATACGGCAGAATCGCCATAGACGTCGAGATAGTCGTCTTGTAACTGGAAGCCAGCCCTATCTGTTCGCCGAATTTGTGATAAATTGTCAATGTCCTTTGAGGAGCGTCGGCTAAAATGGCGCCTATCTTGAGCGCACAGGCCAAGAAGTACGCTGGTTTTGAGGCGAATCATTTCGATGTATTCCTGCTCGGTGACGTCGTCTCTGTGCTCAAAATCCATATCAATATTTGCCCCTCGCCAATCTCAAGCGCGGTTTGGGTAAACGTATCAAGCACTTCCGAGGAATTTTGTGTTGCATTGGGACATGTATTGATAGGCCAGCACAAGCATGAGTCGCTTGAGAGAATGGCGGTGTTGGCATTCCACTTCTTATGCACGGTGGCTTTGCCGCGGCGCATGTCAGCTTGATCCATTAAATCATCATGTAAAGCGTGTAATTATGGTATATTTCTAATGCGATGGCAGAAGGAAGTACCTCTTCTATATGATCTTTGTAGCAAGTTGCTAGGCCAGCATCATCAGGATAGGACAGGTTCGTTTGCCGCCCATACTGAGCACATAGCGTATCGGTTCCTTAGAGTCCGGTGAGCTTTTTGTCCTGAAACCAACAGGTCAATACTTTCGTTTAGGCTGGCTAAGATTTCAACGGTCATAATTTTCTGTTGTTTTTACAATTTTAGAAATTGATTGGTATTAGCAAACATGGTGTCGGCAAGGTTTGTTGTTTTGCATGCTGGAGTTTCCATTTAGGCATGATTCTGATAAGTCTCATGGCCTCTTTATCGAGTAGGGATGGGCCGGTTGGCTATTTTAGAATCTACGATTGTGCCGTCTTTATTGATGATAAATAGAGATAATGGCTTTGCCTTCTATGTTTGTCGTTGTGCAATGACAGGGTAATTGAGGTTTTGGGTGACCATTGCACAAAGGCAACCATCCTCCCGGAAACTCTGGGGAGTTGTTCAACGGTTCTAAAAATTAGGTGGATTATCATCGTTGTCACCGCAACATGACACGGCTTGCTCGTCTGTTTGCTTGTTATCGGTTGTCGAAGGACAGAACCCTGGCTGTCCGTAAGCCCTATCAAGGGCGGACGCAATGATTTTGGGAGATAATTTAGTGGGAGAATCAACGGGTTTTACGGTTTTGACTTATTGAAGGAATAAGCGAAGCGCAGTCAATCATGTCTTTCGTGTCGATGTAGACAGCTATTCTCGATGTCTTCGCTCATATCATCAAAAGACCTCTTCATTCATTGCCCGTTATTGCTGTGGCTCGTATGTTCCAGCGCGGTGAGGAATAACATGAGAACAAGAGATAGTTCCCAACAGATAATATCAAGTGTTCCGCTTTCGCTCCAGATCTGCTTTTCTTGGATTTCTTAATATCCACGATAAACCATCTGTTGCGCCTTTATTTCAGCGTAAATAATAATACAAAAGTTACTATATATAATTGAAAATACATTATCTTTGCCAAATATTTAGGGAAAATAGATGAAAAGAATAGGATTGTCACTTTTATTATGCTTTTGTCTTTATACAAGCAAAGCAACAGGAAAGCCAGACAGGATATAATTTTCTAGGTTGCTTGTAAGTGCCCATGCCGGTGCTTTGGAGGCGATACTATATCGTTGGTTGATAATGACGCATCTCTTATTTTCCATAATCCGGCTCTTCTTTCCGCTGTAGACGACAAGAATGTCTTTTTCAGTTATATGCGTTATATGCATGATGCTAACGCTGCCGCCGCTGCTTTTAATCGGAATATTACCGAACGAGCCAGTTGGGCCGTCTCTGGGCAGATACCTTCATTATGGTACGATAAAACGAAACAATTGACAAGGCGTGATAACGAGCAGTTTACAGCCAAGGATGTTACCTTGACTGGTTATTTTCTTATTTGCTTACTGATTATTTGGCAGGCGGTGTTGCCGTCAAAATGGATATTCTCTTCATTAGGATCTTCACTTTTGCGGTGGCTACCGGAGTTGATCTGGGGCTTAATTATTATCTCCCGGACAATGAACTGTCGTTCTCGCTGGTGGCCAAAAATCTCGGAGGTCAGTTGAAAGCTTTTAATGAAGACTTTGAGCGTATGCCGATTGATATTCAGTTCGGAGTATCCAAGCATTTGGTGGATACTCCTTTTCAGAGTTCATGCTACGTTGGTAGATTTGAATCATTGGAACTATAAATTCATTGACCATTGCAGCCGGACTTGACGTATGTGTCTCCTTCCGTTTGGATTGGGGCCGGTTATAACTTTAGAAGGGCACACGAGATGACGATTTCGTCGGCAGTCATGACGACGTGACGAATGGTGCCGGCCTTTTTCTTTTGGCGCAGGCTCAACTTGAGTGGTTTTAAATTGAATCTCGGCTATGGGAAATATCATGTTAGTAGCAGCTCGTTAATCTTTTAACGCTTTCTCGCTTTAAAACAAATATATTATATATGAAGAAAAATTACGATAGCGATAGATGGATACTCGTCGTGTGGTAAAAGTACAATGGCTAAGGACTTGGCCAAACAAATAGGTTATGTATATGTGTTGATACGGGAGCTATGTATCGTTTCGGTCACATTATATGCCTTGCGCCACAATATGTTTATGAGCGATGGTTCCATTGATGAGGCCCGAGTGCGGGAGCAGATGAGTCAAATCCGGATCACGTTTCGTTTTTAATCCCGTGGCGGAGTAGGCCGGACACCCTATCTTAATGGTGAACTTGTGGAAAAGGAAATTCGTGGACTTGAAGTAAGCGCACATGTCAGTCCAATTGCCGCTTTGCCTTTTGTTCGTGAGGCAATGGTTTGTCAGCAGCAGCAGATGGGGCGTGAAAAAGGGATTGTGATGGATGGTCGTGACATTGGTACGACGGTCTTTCCTGATGCGGAATTGAAGATATGTTGTTACCGCCAGTGCCGAGTGAGGGCGCAGCGGAGGTTTGATGAGCTGCGCGAAAAGTAGTATGGAAGCCGACTATAACGATATTCTGAAGAATGTAGAAGGCGTGACTATATCGATTCGCACCGCGATGTTTCGCCACTTCGTAAAGGCTGACGATGCAATTGAGTTGGATAATAGTAATCTGACGATAGAAGAGCAAAGGTCATGGCTCTTTAGTCAGTATAGAAAAAGCTGCTAAAATGTAAATTTGTAACCAAATAACGCATTTCTTGTTTAATTGTTTTAGCAGAATGTTAGTTACTCATAATAAAAATAGTATTACGCTTGTAATTTATTTAGAAAATATTTGTGAGAATCAGAGATTTAATTATCTTTGCATCAGAAAAGTAGATAAAAACAAGAGTCTTTTCTTACAAAAGTAATTGATACTGCAGTTTATCCTTTTTCTTTATTATTAGCTTTGGGAAAAAGCAAAAAGTAAATGTGATAAATTTCAGATGATGTATCAATACCTAAAATAAAAAGGTAAATAAAACAAAGCATATTACATTGTGAGTAAAAAATACTGTTTTTTCATAGAAGAGGATTACTTCGTGAGAAGTGGCCCTCTTTTTTGTATGTGTTATTTCTGTCGTTATGGCTCATTATAATGATTCAAAATATAATCTCTACATTCTTCCATAAGCCATTTGGGTGTACTTGTTGCGCCACAGATTCCGACAGTTGAGACGCCATCAAACCATGACATATTGATTTCTTTCGCACTTTCTATCTGAAAACTATTGGCGTTCACCCTTTTACATTCATGAAATAGAACCTTCCCATTGGAACTTTTGCGGCCACTGACAAAGAGAACAACATCGTGTCGCGAGGCAAAAGTCGAGATGTTAGGCATGCGGTTGGCAACCTGTCGACAGATTGTGTCAAAGCTCTTGAACTCTGCTTCTTTGGCGATATGCTCTTGAATGTATTCTATAATATGATGAAATTCATCAAGGCTCTTTGTCGTTTGCGAATAAAGATAGATATTGCGATTAAAGTCTAATAGCTTCCACGTCGTCAAATTTCTCAATAACGATAGCTTTGCTTCATTGTCTATCCTACAAAGCCCAAGTACCTCTGCGTGTCCGTTCTTGCCAAAATATGACAATCTGCCTGTTTTCTTCTGTGTTGTTATCTTCTTCGTTACATTCATATTGTTTCTTGATACGTTTCTGCAACTGAAGTACCACCGGACAGGTCGCATCAATTATTTCAATATTGTTTTTGTCGTGCTATTTCAGTATGTTTCCGGCGGTTCACCATGGGCTCTTTAACAAGACCTTGACGTCGTGTAGTTCTTTTAGTTGTTCATGGTTGATGGTGATGAGCCCTGTCTCGTGTAGGCGTTTCTACTTCTATACCATTGTGCACAATATCTCCAAGACAATATAGCGTTCCTCCTTTTGCCAGCTCTTCTTCAGCCTTTTTTATAGCCGTTGTAACGCCAAAGCAAAAAGCCGCTCCACGCAGTCGATTTCTATTTGTATCATACTTATTTAGCATTGATATTGATAACGACTTTCGGATGTTTCCGGATCGTTGGTAATCATCAACACGCGAGGCGATTGAACTTTCAATATTTCATGCGTTGCGGCAATCTTGAGTTTGGCTGATTCTCGTGGAGCAATCTTTGTTTTGTTTAGTGCAACCTCAAGTCCTGTCGTGAACATTTGAAGATTTCGGTTTCAAGTGTTGTTTGTCCACATTGAAAATCTCAATCGTTCCTTTCAGTTTTTTCTTTTCATGAAACTCACCTAAGTCCAAATTCTCTGTGCTGAACTTTGTAATTTGGGCGCTCAGGACAACTCTTCCAGGGTCATATTTTTGAATGATGGCAGGAGTACTGCCAGAAGCAGGGTTCTATCTCAGAAGAACCTTTTCTCCGGGGCAGAAACCTAAGTAGACATTGGTCTGCGCCAATCCAAGATGCACGTAGCTTTTTTGGTATCAAGCGTTACGATAACCTCGCCTGTGATGTCCGGGCGCGATCTTTGATGGCGCTATTTCCGTGCGTAAGATAGTTGAGGCAGATGCATCAACTGAGGTTCCGCAACTCGATCCGCATTATTATATATATATGTAATCGATGGTCTGTCACCATAATTAATGTCATCAAACTCGATTTGATTCTTATCAGTCTTCAAGTCGCCTAGAGTCGTATGGGTGAGTTTCCAATATAGTCTTTCAACTTCTCTACAACAACTCCGCGTATCTTAAGCATTACCGGTCGTTCCGGTCGTTTGTATATAAGCCTATTTCTTTTTGAAAATGGCCGAGTGTAGCTGCGTCATACGTAGCTTTCAGAATGTATTCCGCACCTTCCGCTATCGTTTCGTCGGCGTATGCAACGGTCGTACATCCACAGCTAGTGCGTACCTGTTCTATTCGTAAGGGCTTATTTCCTTTATTTGTTAACGAATTCCACCGTAACAGGATTTCTATAGAGAACCTGTCCCACATTGATGGATTCTTTTTCTACTGATACTTTCTGTGCCATTCCGCTCAATGAGCTAATAGCCAGTAATGAGAGTAATATCGTTTTTTCATAATCCATTTTACTTGTAGCTGAGGGCCCTTGGCGCGTCCAGCATATTCGGGCTGTATATGCAGCGTGCCGTGCAGGTGCCAGTCGTATAGTCACCAACCCGATCTATGTAATATTCCGTCTCAAGGACATGAGTGCCTTTCGCCATCATGTCATAATAATAATAGGTGGTTTCATCTTTGGCACTGTAATAGTAGCCTTGGGTGTAGCCACTGAGTTGTCGTACGGGTTCCATACATGCCGCACGATGGTCTGACACTTGCACAAAATCATAGTCTCTGTCGGCTGTAATCGTTATTCTTACCTTGATTTTGTCACCCACTTTCACATCCTTGTTGGGCGTAATCACCTCACGCTTCACGCTTATGCCCATGGTGGCGTCGGCAATGTCGGTCGCCTTTTGGGTAAACTCCGCGTATACGGCTCCCCACGTAACTCTATTCGCATGGTTTTCTGCGGTAAACGTGCCGAAATGGCTACCCGTTTGTTGTGCTTGTACATAACCAGTACCAGGTACAGCAGTCGTTGTCGTTAAAGCGGTATTACCCAATTTGAGCGTAGCGGGCGTTGTTGTCTCGGTCAATGTAGAGAGATTTCCATCGACAAAAGCATAAACAGCATTGGCGCAGTTAATCGGTGTATCCCATAGTTGGGTGCGTTTGCTCTGCAACAACCAGCGTTGCAATTCGGTGATGGTCTTCTTATCGTCAGGAGTAATCAGTTTTAGTGCCTCGATAGCCGCCACTTGTGTTGGTATTTTGTAGTCATACCACGAATAGTAAGCGTGACGCGTATCGTAGTAGCGTCCCATTTCTTCCTTATAAACGGAATATTGTTTCAGACTATTCAACTGTTGCATAGCTTGCGAACGCTTCCCTGCTCTGCCCAAAATGACCGCCATCGTGTCTTGCCATATATTGTCAGATAACCGGGATGCTCCTCTAATAGTTTCAGTAAGTATTGATAATCTGCCTTATTTTGGTTTTCTTGACGCAAAGCGCAAAGATACATATATTGAATTGCGGATTCGCTGGGTGTCAAATTCTTGTTTTCTGTTTTTCTCTGTGCTTTCAACCAACTCACTTCTTTTCGCAATCTCAGCTTCAAGATAGGCCATACTCTTTTTGCAGCATTTGCGCTGTAGCCGTTTGTTTACCGATCATCATGTTGAGCCGTTGCAACTATAATGCTGACCGAAAGCGTGATATAAAGATTGCGAGGGCCATTCTCCCACCAGCGAAAGCACCCTTTAGTATTCTGCAATTTCTGAAGTTGCTTGATGTTGAAGGCCAATCGGTTATCGATGGTATTATTGTCCAAATACGTCATCAATAGCTGTTGTTGTTCCTTTTCTCGCATCGCGTCTTGCAGCCAAGGCGTATTCTCCAGTTCGTCGCTCATGGTTTCAAAGGCGCTCTTACGATCAGTCTTGTCCTCCATGTTCCACAATCGGATTGTCTCTGCTATCTTCGGATTTTCGTAATGATATCTTTCGCAATGCTGTTGGCGTAATAAGCAACGGCTTGCGATATGGCATTCGAGTCTCTGTTGCAGCGACGCTGCAACGTCTTGATCGTGAGCCAGGCCGGATTGTTGGTATATTCGATGGTGAGTCGATATTGCTCTCCTTGACGGGGAACAGTTGGTCAACGTCTATCGTTTGCGTTCCGGGCTGTATCTGACTGAATGCCACCGTATTCATAACTTTCTCCTTGTCGGCAAGGATGGGGAGATAGTGCTGTTCGCCATCACTGAAGTTGTAACCTTCTATCATCATGCGGCAGATAGAGTATAGTCGTAGGTTCATTGCCGATGATAGATTGGGGATTGAACATGAATGTGGAAGCGATGGTTTCTTTCGGTTTGACGGTGACATTCTTCGACTGCGAGAATACAACTTTTTCATCTTCAGGGTTGATAAGTTGCATGTGGTCAGCTTGCCACTTTGTGTCTTTTTCAGTGGTGTTCGCGATTCGACAACTCAACTGCGGATGATCTCCGGCCGCACAGAAGCGTGGCATGTTGGGCATCACCATCAATGTCTTCTGCGCAACGGCTTCACCTTTATAAGCCATAGTTCATCGTTTTGTCATGCGCGAAAGTCCCATAAACTTCAAGTCGTTACACTTTCCGGGAGCGTAAAGCGAGACTTACATGGCCTTGGTTGTCCGTTTCAAAGCAGGATAGAAGAAAGCCGTTTCGTTAAAATTCTTTCTAAGGGTTTCGAAGTCCGTGATTTCTGCGGTTTCTTCTGTTATCTCTTTGTTGGCATCGTCTTCCGGTCCATGTTGATGGTCTTTGCTTTTCGCTATGTCGAGAGCCCTTGTTCTGATGGCCCCGTGAACATTCTCTTTTTTGTGGACTGCTTGCGACTACCGAATACGCCATCATTTGTTCGTTGAAATACGCGTCATTTCCAATTTAAAACAGATGGATCAATCTTCGTGAGAATTGAGCCGCATCTCCTGCAGCGCGTGGAAGGCTCTTCTCCATAGAGATTTATCGAATAGAAATTGTTGCCCGTCCATGGGCTGATATCACGCTAATCGGCGATGAGAGGTAGATTGAAAGTCCATTGGTGTGGCAGTGATGTCATCCAGACTTTTTGTCGTAGAGCACGGCCATTAGCTGCGCTTTAGCCGCATTTCCTTCTTGTCGGTTATTTGTAACTTCCATGTTTCGTTCTGGCCGGGTGTCAGTCGGTCGCGGAACGTGAGCCACTTCATGTTCAAAAGTCTTGTCAGGCAGAGGTTTTTCAAGGTTCACTTGATGCGTATAATGCTTGCCGTTTTTGGACCCATGCCATGGAAATGACGATGCCATCGCCATATTCTTCCTTGTATTTGAAGGTGCGGGTGCGTACTTCTTTGTTCAAATCAATATGCCCTTGCTCCAATAACTTTTGATCGGAGAATATGTCGTAGACCACATGAACACGTTCTTCGCTCGAGCCATACTGCACGCTTACCCCACTACCATCGGCCGGAAACGTATCATGGGAGATGACAAACCAGTCTGATGTCTTGATAGGAGCGGTTTTTGTCTTTTAAACGAGATAAACAACAAACCCCTGTTTTTAGCGTGTCTGTTCCGCAAGTAGCCCATAGTTCGTGGCGACCCGATTGCAGGTTGAATTTATTAAGTTCAATCTTCTGATTGGCTGCAGCCGTATATGTTTTTCCATCAATTTGATAGCTGACGATGGCTTCCTGTTCTTTGCCAAGCAGGTTGGTGTAGGTGAATGTAAAAGCTTTCTAACCGTGCTTTGTCTAACTGACCGCTAAGGTTTGTACTGAAAATAGGTCGTACGATTGCTCAACGGTAAGGTGGTAGAAGCCTCATGGCTCTCGCCGGCTATATCGGTAACGACTGCCTGAACGACATAGTTATAGTAGAGCGATTCGCCCTTTTTAGCTTCCGGCAGAACAGGGGACACGAGCCAAAACTACCTTCGGCATCGGTTATGGTCGTGTCCGGCGCAAAAGTGTATATATCTGTGCGAATTTATTGCTCCAGGAAGAAACGCGGACGGCGCTGGATCTTCAGCTTCACGGTGGCTCCTGAAACGGAATCCCCGCAAAACTCTTGGCAATTCCTTCCACCTGAATCGTATCGCCACTACGATAGGCATTGAGGGGTAGTGATTGAAAGCGACGTCGAAGGTCGGTCGCTTGTATTCTTCCACACGGAAAGAGCAATTTGCTTCCCTGTCGGCCGCAATGCTGAAGTAGCCTGTCAGTCCTGTGCGAGGCAGCACAAACTCAGCCGAAGCCGTACCGTAATCATCGGTCGTAACCGTTTTTCGCCTTGTACTTTGTAGTTCGCGTCGCGAAGCGTCAGTTTTATTGTTTTCACCATTGGCCACTTTCGTTTCTGTCGTTTTGGTGTCTGGCAGTATAGGCTACCACAGATACCTTGACCGTTTGGCCGGGACGATACAGACTGCGGTCGGTAAACAGTTGCATGTTTAGCTCGTATTGTCGGCTTCTTCGGGGAAATACATTTCGTTATTGGTAGGTATTTTAGGGCAGAACTTGTCCTGTTCGGTAGAACACCATCATAAAAGCGACATCTTCTTTTCCCCGTATAGATGGCTTTCGCCATTACGATCTGTGATGAGCGTTTGGATGATTTGCTCTTTCCGGGTTTGCCAATTTTTGTTTCGATAAACGGATATGCGCGCCGGCAACAGGTTGCCCGGAAGTAGCGTTTAGGGCAATCAGTCTTAGCTGATTTTTAGGAAGCGCATGACTTAAAGCCGTCAAATCGCTTACATGCAGAAGTGCTCTTTTCGGGCTTGACTTCCTTATTATCGGTTGTAAATTCTATCAAATACACGCCTGCCGACAATCCATCAATCAGCATCGAATCGCGACAAACCTTGTAAGGGCTGTCCTACATATCTGTGGGTGAGCGTCGAGGTTATATTGCTCAATAGTAAGCGACTGATTTTGGCATAGTCTTCCGCCTTGTTCGAGTGTTAGTTCCAACGCATGGTTGACATTGAGGCGGGTTATCGACATCGTAATCGATTGCAAGTTGGTAATCTGTCGGATATGAACCCACTTCGGCGTGTTCGGTGTTAGAATGTTTTTATCGATCTCTACAATAAAATTGGGCAGAGTGGAGACGCTTCTGCACGTTGCGCAGAATATTCATTCTGGGCCATCCGCCCCAACGACTTAACGCGTAATTGATATAGTTGTACTTATCGGCCGTAGTCGCGTCGGTGGCTTGATCCATGAAATGATAGCGTTCGATAGCCAGTTCGCCCGCTACCGCCAAGTCTTTATAAACATTGATGAGCGAATCGATGGTTTGCAGATACCTCGATTTCTTCACTTCCAACGCATCGGTTTTTCGCTCCAGCTGTATCAATTCTAAAGCACAGAGGCAGGCTGCCGACCGATTGTTGTGCTCACTGTACCACTTATACATAGTCTTGAAATCGCCCGCTTCATAGCCGATGACGTGTAAAAGATCGTTATAAAAGATATGACTATCGGCTCCTTCGAGGAGCAATGGCACATAAGTGTCTGCCTTGATGTTAGCCAACTTGTCGGGATAACTCATGGCTTTTTTAAACCATCGTTCGCTTTCGGCTTTACAATCTTGGTCGGGTAAGTCGAGCGAAGCATAGATTTTTCCCAACGCGCATTGGTAAATGAAGGCCAGAATGAAGTCTTTATGCTCTGCCGTGGCTTCTTTGGCTTTCAGCCGTTGCAGCGAAGGAGTAATGGAATCCGGTGAAATAGAGGCTTTGATCTGTCCTATTTTAAGTTCGGCCTTGAGCAGATGGCCGTATTTTCGCTCAGCTTTTGCCTTGCCGGCTATTTGCTCGAGGATAATCAGTTCATCAGTGGGCAAGTCTCTGCGTTCTGCTTCTGTATTTTTCCACAGTATATTGTAACTTTGCGCAACGCTGATGAGCGGTAGCCAAGTGAAAATCGTGATGAGGATAATGAGTGTTTTTCATTCTACGCAGTCTTTTTACACCTTATTATATGATGCAAAAGATAGAAAAATATTTGTAACGTCAAGGTTATTTGGCATTTTTATAACTTGAAACGCCCCTTTCTACGTGTGTTTTGACACTTTTTGTAGCCCAAATATTCATCTTTGCAATTCTTGGATGTGTCCTCTCAGTTTCATCGAATATCATACGCCCGCTTGGGTGTATTCAAAAGAGGAGTGATTTGTAAAATTTGATTCACTCCAAAACGACCTTCTGAGAGTGAGCAAATAGCATGTGAAATCGTGAAAAACACGCCTTCGGAAGCCGAAAATGGAGCTGTTAGGAGGTAAAAGTTATGCTATGGGGTGGTCAAAGCTATGCTTTTAGGTGCTAAAAGGGCTGCTTTGACCTTGTAAAGACGCAGCTTTTAGACGTTAAAAGTGGCATAAATGAGCATTCAAGACTGTGCTTTGGTGAGTGCTAAAAAAATATAAGTGATTGGTAATAAGCGAATTGTAAAAACGGCTTAGAATTGATTATTTTCAGGCCAGAATATTTTTTTGTTTGAAAATAATCGATTGTAGAAGAGACGTTTGTAAAGTATTTTGACGAGTTTAAGAATCAAGATTTGGGCCGCGAATCAGTCAAGCATGATGGGTGATGGTGGGCTTTTTCATTTTCAAATAAAGTTAAATGATAAAAAGCGTTTTTTGCCTACACGAATATATATATGTACTTTTGTAAGTCATAATAATATCGAGTTGTTGGATTTATGAAGAAGATATTAGCCTGTTTCTGCCTGTCGATCGTGCTGCTGGCAGCAAGTTCCGTGCCGGTGTGCGCTCAGCAAACGAAGGGCAAGACACCGGTCGCGGCCGTTCAGAAAAACGCAAAAAGCGGTGGCCGATTCGGCCGTGACGGATAGCTTGAAAGCCGACTCTGCTCTGCTGGCACAGGATGAATCAAGCATGTTGAATGACACGGCTGAGGGGAGAACATAAAAGTTTTCATCAGCAATTGAAGTCGAAGTTTTATCGAAGGTAATGCCGGTTTCATGTCGTTGGTGGCTTTGGCACTGGTCATTGGATTGGCTTTCTGCATCGAACGAATCATTTATCTGAGCCTGTCGGAAATCAATGCCAAGAAGTTTATGGTCGATTTGGACGATAAACTGATGGCTGGCGACGTGGAAGGTGCCAAAACAATGTGCCGCGAAACGCGGGGGGCCGGTGGCTTCTATCTGCTATCAGGGACTGCTGCGTATTAGCGAATCGATCGACAATATTGAGCGTTCGGTCGTATCTTACGGCACAGTGCAGTCGGCCAATTTAGAGAAAGGTTGCTCGTGGATAACCCTTTTTCATCGCCATGGCACCCTCCTTGGGTTTCTTAGGCACGGTTATCGGCATGGTAATGGCTTTTCGATCAGATACAAAACAGCCGGCGACATCAGTCCGACGATTGTGGCTTCGGGTATGAAAAGTGGCCTTGATAACGACGATTTTCGGTATCATTGTGGCCTTGGTTTTGCAGATTTTTCTATAATTATATCCTATCGAAGATAGATCATATCACGTCGCAGATGGAAGAGTCGGCTATCTCGTTGCTCGACTCTGTCATGAAAGTATAAGCTGAGAAAATGAAGTTGAAGCAAATCATTCATGGGCCGACGGAGCGGATTTCGCAGCGCGTGCTCTACCTCCTTATGGGACTGGTAGGCATCGTTTTCGTGCTTTTCTTTTTCGTAGGCTTTGACCGGCCCTATACGGAAAACCCCGATTTCAATGCCCCTCTGTTTACGGACGCGGTTTTGTTGTTGGGTGTTCTTTTCCTATTGCTGGTCGTTGTGCTGGTTCTGGTTCGTGGTTTGCTCGACATCAGAAGGTGGCATGGCGAAGGCGATGGTTACGAAAATAATGTGCCCCGGCGCAAGATAACGCGTGGATTGTTGTTCCTGCTCTTGACGGTTGTGGTGTTTTCGGCTTTCGTCGCTTCTGCCGAACCGTTGCGAGTCAATGATATGGTGTTTTCAGACCGCTTATGGCTGAAGGTTGCCGATATGTTTATTTATACCGGTTTGGTTTTATTGGTTGCCGCCATAGCCGCTGTTAGCTATGGCGCGACACGCTATAAAACGTAAAGGAAAATCGAAATGATGTTTCGCAAGCGCAATCGCCGGGTTCCGGGGCTCAACACCACATCGACGGCTGACATCTCTTTCATGCTGTTGATATTCTTCTTGGTGGCTTCGTCGATGGATATCGATAAGGGGCTTACGCGCCAGTTGCCGCCCATGGAGGCGAAACAGGAGCAGAAGGCTACGGAGGTGGACAAGAAGAAGTTGCTCGAATTGAAGATTGATGCTGCCAATCAGCTCCTTGTTGATGACAAAGTAATGCCGATGAATCGGCTTCAGAAGCGTGTCGAAACGTTTCTGCAAACGTTGAGAGCAGACCATCTGATTGTAGTTACTGCCGATCCGGCCGCGAGTTATGATAGTTATTTCCAGTTGCAAAATAGTTTGGTGGCCGCTCATCAGCATTGGCGTGACCAAATGGCGCGCAAGATTTACGGGCGTGGCTTTAGACATTTGCCAACGCCGGCGCGCGACCGAATCAGAGAAAGCTGTCCTTTGCGTGTGTCCGAGTCGATTCCGACAGAGGCGAAAGGAGGTGACCAATGAGCAGATTTCGTAGGTCGCGACCCGAAATGCCGGGCTTGAACACCGCCTCTTTGCCCGAGTTTGATTTTTCGGTGCTCTTCTTTTTATGATTGTAACGCACATGCGCAAGGTCACTTTGAAAGTGAAGTATCGTGAACCGCAGGGCGTTGAGCTGACACGGTTGGCTAAGAAGTCGGCTGTTACCTATATATATATAGGCAAGTCGTTGCAAGGGAGTGGTCGTTCGGGTAAAACGGTGATTCAAATGAATGACAAAATCGTGACGCCGGCTGAGATAGTAGACTATCTTTCGGAAGCGCGTAGCAAGATGACACCCGATGAACAGCAGCAGATGATGGTATCGATTAAGGCCGATCGTGACACGCGCATGGAGGTAATCAACGAGGTGAAGCAGGCATTAAGGCAGGCCAAGGCTTTGAAAAATTAGCTATTCGGCAACACAAAAGAAATAATCCTATAACGCAAAATTTGATTTAATCCTTTGTCTTTCAGTTGGTTTCGTGTTTAGTTATTTTAAGAGTAAATCGAAACAAAAGGGCTAAATCAGTTGTCACTCTCAAAGTTTTGTCGTATTTTTGTACGCAAATGTATAAATAAATGGGACATCATAATTTAGATTCTTTAGACCGAAAGATCCTCAGACTTGTGTCGGAGGATGCACGAATTCCATTTTTGGAAGTCGCGCGCGCTTACAATGTTAGTGGCGCCGCCATCCATCAGCGTGTGCAGAAGTTATCAAACCTTGGTGTAATCAAGGGCTCTCAGTTTGTTGTTGATCCGGAGAAGATAGGCTATGAGACTTGTGCTTATGTAGCCTTATACTTGAAAGATTCTTCTGATCACGACCGTGTGATCGAGGCACTGCGGAAAGTGCCAGAGGTGGTTGAGTGTCATATAACAACGGGTGGTATGGACTTGTTTATCAAGTTGTTTGCTCGTAACAACCAGCATTTGATGGAGTTGATTCATGATAAGCTGCAACCGCTGGGACTATCGCGTAGCGAAAACGATTATTTCTTTCAGTACTCCATTCGATCGACAGCTGCCTATCTCGTCTATTGAGGAGAGTTTAGCAGCGGAAGAAGCTGAAGAGGATGATGAAACAATAGAGGAATAGTCCTCTGGTAGATATATGAAAAATCCTGCAATGAGCGTTTGTGCTGATTGCAGGATTTCTTTTATATGGGCTTTTTGCCCGTTGTCAATAGATGACTTTATTTCCTTTCGTAGTCAACGAAGTCGTAGTCATACGCGTGTTTCTCGTCTTTCTCGTGATGTTCGCGGTTTGTCGGCGTCCAGTCGTCATACGTCGGGAAGAAAGCATCGGCCTTTTTCGGGCGTGTCATCAACCTCTGTCAGGTAGAGGCGATCGGCCTGTTTGATGGCTTCGGCATAGATACTGGCGCCACCGATAATGTAAACGGCTTCATCGGAACGGCAGTGACGGAGTGCTTCTTCTAATGACTGGAAGCATTCGCAGTCTGTAAACTGCCGTGGACTACGGCTCAGTACAATGTTACGACGGTTGGGTAGGGCGCCCTTAGGCAATGATTCGAAAGTGCGGCGGCCCATGATGATGGTGTGCCCGGTGGTGAGTTGCTTGAATCTTTTTCAGGTCATTGGGCAACCAATACAGGAGTTTGTTCTCGAAACCGATGGCCCTATTGCGGGCCACGGCAGCAATCATGTTGATGTGCATAGTACTTATACGGATACTTGGGCCGGTATATGCGGCCACGGGTTATAGTCGGTCAGTTCGAAATCCTCGTACTGGAAAGCGAAAAAGGTCTTTCACATCAGGGATTCAGTTTCATTACGGGCAGCGGCCGTGGTGTGCGGGTCAGCTGCAGATTGGCTTGTTCCAGATGGTTCAGATACAGGTGGGTGTCGCCCGTCTGTGGATAAACTCGCCCGGTTTGAGTCCCTGTCACCTGCGCCATCATCATGAGTAACAGCGCGTAGCTGGCTATATTGAAGGGCACGCCCTAAGAAAGTGTCCGCGCTGCGTTGGTAGAGCTGGAGGCTGAGTTTGCCCTCTGCCACGTAGAATTGAAAGAGGCAGTGGCACGGAGGCAACGCCATTTGGTCGACTTCGGCCGGATTCCAGGCCGAAACAATCATGCGGCGGGAGTCGGGTGTGTGCTTTATTTGATCCAGAACGTTTTTGTATCTGGTCGATGGTTCCTCCCTGATAATCGGGCCACGACCGCCATTGGTGACCGTAAACGGGGCCCAGTTCGCCATTCTCGTCGGCCCATTCGTTCCAGATTCTTACACCGTGCTCCTGCAAATACTTTTACGTTGGTGTCGCCTTTGAGAAACCACAGCAATTCGTAAATAATACTTTTCAGGTGCAATTTCTTAGTGGTGAGGAGTGGGAAACCATCTTCTAAGTTGAATCTCATTTGATGGCCGAATACGGATTGAGTGCCGGTGCCGGTGCGGTCGCTTTCGGGTGTCCCTCCGTCACGATACGGTCGAGTAGGTCTAAATATTGTTTCATGCTTTATGATTTTTATCTTCAATATCGGAATAAGTGGTTGCAGGTGGCTGCTTTTGATTTTCCACTCTTGCGGAAAGAGGTTGTTGGCCCTGTTGCCGATGTTCTTCGCGAAGCCGAGAGCCTGTCTCTGATAGGTAATCAAGACGATGCCGCGGGGCGTTTGCGGAGGTAACGTGATGGCTTCGTGGCGCAGATAGGCGATGGCTGTGGAGTAGTCGACATCGACAGCGGCATAGATTATCTTTGTTGGGTAGGGATAGAGAGCGCCATGGATATGTCGGGTATCAGGTCTTTGCCTTTCTGTTGCGGCGCGTTGATGCCATGTGTCAGCACGTGAAGGCCTTTCAGGTCTTTCTCTTTCCAAATGGTCAGCGGTTTGTCGGGCGCGGAGGCGATTTCTTTGTTGCTCCCCGTTTTCTTAAAACAGCCATGAAGAGGCCTTCGCCACGGGTCTTCCTGGAATGAAACGGTACATCGGATGGTCGTCTGTCAGGCTTCCCGTAATGTTCCATTCGGGTTTGATGGGAATAGAAACAAAAGTTGGCACCTAACTCTTGGGCTATCCAATTGGCGTTTTCTTTCGTTTTTCGTGCGCGTTGAAGGTACATGTGGAGTAGATGAGATAGCCGCCGTCGTTGAGGCATGGCCAAATGTCACGAACGATTTCGCGCTGTAACTGAGCGCATTTCTCACGTTGGCAGGACTCCATTCTTCGATGGCACCTTCGTCTTTGCGGAACATTCCTTCGCCCTGAACAAGGTACATCGGTGAGGATAACATCGAATTTGAGTTTCGTTTTTTTGGTAGTCACGGGCGTAGTTGTTCGTTACGTAGATGTCGGGATGGCCGAATTTCTGAATATTTTCGCTGAGAATCTGAGCCCCGTACCTTCATGGGTTCGTTGCTGAAGAGCACACTGCCCGCAGGAAGTGCTGACATGGTGCACGTAGATTTGCCACCCGGGGCGGCGCAAAGGTCGAGCATGTGAACGGGAGAGTGGATTAGTTGCCGGATAACATGGGCAACAAACATGGATGAAGCTTCCTGTACATAATAGGCACCGCTGTGCATAAGCGGGTCGAACGTGAAGTTAGGGCGGTCTGTCAGATACGCGCCGTGCTCGCACCAGCCCTATCGGTTCATGGGCAATGGCCATGTTAAAGCCGGCTGTTTTGAATGGGTTCAGACGGATGCTGACCGGCAGTGGCGACACAGAGGGCTTGTTCAAGGCAGGAATAAAGTTCTTCGCCCATCAGTCCGCGTGTGTATGTAACAAATGCTTCGGGAAACTTCATATTGGTTGCAAAAAAATAAGAAAATAATATAGTATATAGGTGGTAGGTCGGGGATATTTAAGAAAAATGTGGTTACTTTGCAACCAGAGTCCTCCGCTTTGCGTCTAAGCAGTAAATCATTTAATAAAATAGATAAAAATGAAAAAGATATTTTTGTAGCACTGGTTTTAACTCTTACATTGGGTACAATCGCAGTAAATGCTGGTCCTAAACATCGTCATCATCCTGTAACTACAGTTGTGGCAGACTCTTCAAACACGGGTATTGAAGCCTATTCTGATACCTCGAGTGTCGCTGATTCTGAAGATGTGGCTTATGATGAGCCCATATATATGGATCATGATTCCGATTCCGATTGGGAAGATGTTGCTGTTAATCGCTTCTTGCGGCATCTTTTTGCAGGGCACAATAGGCACCGGTGGCGTCTTGTTGGCCATTGTAATCGTTATATTCCTGTTCTTGTTGTTGCTTTCTCTTTTTATTATTATTGCGTTGATTATTCGCTATCTGATTAAAAGAAACAATAATCGGGTGGCCATCGCGTAACAAGCGATGGCCTCAGGACAGCCTATTCCCGAAGCAGTAAAGCCGGTAAATAAGGAAACTGATTCGTTTCTTTGGCAGAAAGGTATCAAGAATATATCGTTGGGTGCAGGACTAGCATTGTTCTTTTTACTTTTAGGTGCTTCGCCATTGGTCGGTATAGGCTTGTTGGTAGCGTGCTTGGGAGTTGGGCAAATCTATATTGCCAAAAACATCGCAGCGTAATAATACGGATAAAGACGAATATCAAACGCCGGAATTCTGATAAAAGGTGAAAGAATTGGACGATATCTCTCTCGTTACGCAGGTGGCTGTGTTTCATAACCGCAAGGCTTTTGACAAGTTGGTTATGAAATACCAGTCGCCCTATACGGCGTTTCTACCTCAATCAAACGTTGGGAGATGAGCCGCTGAGTGATGATTTGGCCCAAGAATGTTTTTATCAAGGCTTATGTAAATATTACGCAATTCAAGGGCTTGTCGAGCTTTTTCCACCTGGCTGTATCGCATCGCCTACAACGTGTTTTTATGATTATGTGAGGCGAAATAAACTGACTTCTGACATTGATACGGCCGAAGTGAAGCGAATGAATGCGGGTCAGTCATCCATAAGTGAGCAGATAGATATTTACAAAGCACTTGAGATTCTTTTCGGAAACAGAGCGTACCTGTATCACGTTACAGTTGATGGAAGGGCAGCCCATTGATAAAATTGCCGACATTATGCGCCTTCCGCAGGGTACGGTAAAGTCGCATTTGTCGTGAGTAAACAAAAAAACTTGCAAACTATTTAAAGCAGAATGGATATGAAACTAAATGATGATCAGTTGGTAGAGCAATTTTTGCCGAACGTATGATGGAGGTTGAGGACAACGGTTTTACGAAACAAGTGATGAAACGATTGCCTCAGCCCGCCTCAGCGGTGGAGCAAAATATGGACAGTAGCATGTTGGGTAGCTGTTATTTTCTTGTTTTTCCTGTTGGATGGTGTCAATGCTGTCAATACGGCTTTTCATTCATGTGACCGGAGATTTGTCGGGAATGTTGGTGTCTTTCCAGTTTGACGGTTTCTCTCCTTTCATCATCTATTTAGGCGTTTTTGTCCACGACGGCCGTCATTGCCTACAATGTTATTGAGAGCCCAAACTGATGTAGCAATGTCATGGAGGCTTACTGAATCAAGAAAAGCTCATCGTCTGGATTTTCATTCTGCTTTTTGGAAGGACGTTGAGGCTTGCTCAGCAGTTTGCCATCTTTATCCAATAGGCCGTAAGTGGTCTTGATTACCCTGAATTCCGTACGCCGGTTCAGTTGGTTACATATCTCTTGATTGTCTTTTTAATTGCTTTGCGATGAAACTTTCTGTCAGCTTTTCGCCGGTTTGTAGCCATTCATATTTCTCCGAAAGTTTGCGATTTACACTTTTGGGAACGCTCTTTCCGTAACCTTTCGCTACGAGACGTTGCTTCTCAATGCCTTTTTTTCTATCAGATAGTTGATAACCGATTCGGCTCTGCGTTGTGAGAGTTGGAGATTATATTCGGTCGTTCCCCGATAGTCGCAATGGGCTCCTAATTCTATGGCTACGTGAGGATTATCGTTCAGCAGTTGCACGAGTTTGTCGAGAGCCTGCGATGATTCAGGGCCTTAATGTGGCCTTGTTAAGGTCATAGAAAATGTTGTCGATTAGCACCGGAGCCGTAATCGAAGCCAAAGGGAACTGTAATACGTGTTCTTCGCTTTCCTTGCTCGTTTCGATATGTATTTCTTCCTTGTGATTCAGATAGCCTTTACAAGTTGCCAGCATAACGTAATCGACACCCGGTTGTACTTCCTGCGTAAATGAACCATCGCCTTTGACAGCTATTTTCACGTTTGTTCCGTCATTGCCAACCAAGTACACCTGTGCCTCTGTCAGTTCATAGCCATCCATTTCATACACCCAGCCTTTGATCGTTTGGATGATTTCCGGATTCTTAAAGGCGTAAAGATGATCCCATCCATGGCTGTCATTTCTGTTAGAAGCAAAGAATCCTTTGTTTTTAAAGCCTTCGAAGGTCATTCCAAAGTCATCGGCCATACTGTTAAGAGGGTAACCCGGATGAATAATTTTGTAACGTTGGCGTGCGTTGTCATATCGGGCAATAAATATATCCAGTCCTCCCATGCCCGGATGGCCGTCGCTTGAAAAGTATAAATCGCCATTCGGACGGAATGTCGGGAACGCTTCGTTGCCGGGTGTATTGATGGGTGCGCCCGGATTTTTCTATACCGCCCAGTCCGCTTTCGGTTATTCTGACGCGCCAAATGTCCAGCCCTCCCATGCCGTCGGGCATGTCGCTTGTAGTAAAGCCATTTTCCGTCGGGCGAAACGGCAGGATGCGCGAAGGAAGAAAGGGTATCGCGGCTGATTTCTAATTTCGTAGCCTTACTCCATTGGGCGTCTTGTCGGGTGGCCGTCATGAGTTGCGCGGAGCGTGGATATTCAGGATCGACGGCACATTGTGTAAGATACATCGTTCGCTGATCCGGTGAAAAGGCACATGCCCCCTCATCAAATGCCGTATTCAATTCGCCTTCTGCGGGCACAGGTTTCTTCCAATTACCTTTGTTGTCTTTCTCACTTCTAAAGATATCGCCCGATTTTGTTCCCGTGATACCATTGTTGTTGGCTCCTTGAGCTTCATCTCTTGTGGAGGTGAAATAAAGATATTCGGATTGGTCTCCCATGAGCATGGGAGAGTATTCGGCCCTTCTTGAATTGAAAACAGTCATTTTTTTCACTTCGTAACGACTGCCGGCTTTCTTCCATTGTGGTGCCATTTGAGCCGACATGAGGCCATTGGCTATGAGCAGAGAGTCGCTGTTATGCTCTGCTTGCAGCGTAATAAAAAGTTTCTCAGCCTCCCTTGTATTGACCGTTTTTGAGTAGCAGACGGCCCAAACGCAACTGTTCGTTGTCCGTCAGTTTATGATATCGTCCGGCGTTATGGTAGGCAGCGATTGCTTTCTGCGTCAGGTTGATTTTTCATAGCACAAGGCCATTCGGTTCGCGATCATGCCCCGGCGGTCCCGCTCTTTAATGGGCGTCTTCTGATAGGCCTGCTTAAAATTGGGTGGCCGCGTCGAAATACTCACCCAAAAGCCAGGTGTTCTTCACCTTTTTTGAGATTCTGTTCGGCACCACAACCTGTCAGAATGAACAGGAAAAGTGCCAACCCTATTTTTAAAAGTAGCTGATCTTCATCGTGATAATAACGTGTCGGCTTACTTTCTATTGTCTTTTTTTCTCCTTCTTTTATTACGGTAATGCGACGATTGCTATTATCGCTCAAGACGCCGTTCACAATTTCCGTTATCTGCGCTTTCAGTTCATTGATAAACTGGGCAGGATCATATTTCTTGTGTTCAATATCGCGCAGCTTCTTTTTCCCAAATGCCCGTCAGTTCACAGCTTTTTGAGCAATTCTTCATGAATCGTGTCAATCAGTTCGATACCCGTTGGGGTAGCCATGAGATTTTTGCGTTGCCTTTTTGATGTAGTGGCGTTTGAATAAGGTCTCGATGATACCGGCCCGACTGGAAGGTCTGCCCTATACCGTTTTCTTTCAAAGCAGCCCGCAATTCTTCATCTTCCACAAACTTTCCGGCCGTTTCCATGGCTCTAAGGAGTGTGGCTTCCGTATAATATTTAGGTGGTGTTGTTTGCTTTTCGGTCAGCGTCGGCTGATGAGGGCCGCTTTCTCCCTTGACAAATGTGGGCAGCGTACGCTCCTCATCTGTTGGCTTGGTATCATCCTGACTTTCCTGTTCTTCCTTTTTAGAGCCATAGACGACGTGCCATCCCGGCTCAAGAATCTCTTTTCCCGTTGTTTTAAACTCAATCCCGTCGATTTCTCCCAGAACAGTGGTGGTCGAAAACTTACAATCGGGATAGAATACACTGATAAAACGACGGGTAATCAGGTCGAAAACATGTCGCTCCATGTCGCTTAATCCCTGCGGTACAACGCCGGTAGGGATGATGGCGTGGTGGTCTGTCACCTTGCTTGAGTCGAACACTTTCTTGGTTTTTGCCAAGGGTTTGCCTCCCAACGGCCTTACCAAATCGGCATAAGGAGCCACTCCTCCAAACTTGGTTTGGAAGATTCCGTTCATGATTTGAGGGCATTTGGGATAAATGTCGTCGCTCAAGTATTGTGTGTCGACACGCGGATAGGTCGTAATTTTCTTCTCGTAGAGATTCTGTATCAAGTTAAGCGTGGTCTCTGCCGAGTATCCGAACTTCTTGTTGCAGTCCACCTGCAGTGAAGTAAGGTCGTAAAGGTGAGGCGGACTCTCCACACCTTTCTTCTTGGTGACGCTCGTTATCGTAAAAGGTTTGCCTTCAATCGTGGCAAACGCCTGCTCGCCTTCCTCCTTACTCGTAAACTTTCCTTTCGTGGCCGTAAACTGCGTATCGCGGTAAATGGTGGCCAGAATCCAATAAGGTTCAGGCTTGAAGTTGTCAATTTCTTTCTGTCGGTTGACAATGAGGGCCAAAGTTAGTCTGAACCCGACCGATGCTCAGCACCTGACGGTTTTGTCCGTATTTCAACGTGTAGAGCCGTGTGGCGTTCATGCCCAAAATCCAGTCGCCGATGGCACGCGATAGGCCGGCCAGATAAAGCGGTTGATAGTTGCTTTGGTCTTTCAGATTCTGAAACCCTTCACGAATGGCTTCGTCGGTCATCGAACTTATCCAAAGCCTTTTGACAGGGACACTTGGCCTGTGCTTTCGCATCACCCACCGCTGGATGAGCTCTCCCTCCCTGTCCGGCGTCACCGCAGTTGATGATACCATCGGCCGCCTGCATCAGTTTCTCGATGGTGGCAAACTGATTCTTGATGCCTTGGTCTTCGATAAAGCTTAATACCAAACCGTGGGGGAATCATGGGCAGGGCGGCCAGACTCCAATGTTTCCAGTTCTCAGAATAGTCATTGGGCTCTTTCAGACAACAAAGGTGACCGAAAGTCCATGTCACCTGATAGCCGTTGCCTTCCATATAGGTCTTCTTGTCGGTCGTGGCACCGATGATTCGTGCGATGTCTCGGCCCACACTGGGTTTCTCTGCTATGCAAACTATCATTCTTTTTCTTTGCTTCGGGTTACAAAGGTACATGTTTTTAATTATCATGACAAAGGCTCACCTTTATCTTTTTGGATAAAATAACGGCTGGCGATTAGCTGCCGATAGCCCCCTGTACAACATCGAAGAGCGATTTTTAATCTTCCTGTTTTGGTGTTGTTTTGTCTCGTTTTTGTACCTTTGCAGCTGTAATTCAAATAGGTATTATAATGAAGATGTTATTTAGGATGATGTGGGTTCCGGTTTTATGTGCCCTCATATCATCGTGTGTGAAAGACGAACCGCTGAATGCCGAATGCGACATTGAGACGGTTTCGTTTCATTTAAGTCAACCTGACGACTTATTCTATAATGTAACCGATACGCAGCAAATTGTATCATCAACCGTTTCTGAGATTACTATCAATGTGCGTCGCAAGGCCGATATCACCGCATTGGCTCCCGTATTCAAACTTACGGAGGGCGCAACGGTCAGTCCGGCCAGCGGTTCTGTGCACGATTTCAGCCACGGACCGGTCGTTTATACCGTCACTTCGCAGGGACGGAGCCTATCAGCGTGTTTACCAACTGGCCGTAAAACCGGTGACGAAGATGGTAAACGACACCGTGAAATTCGATTTTGAGCATGTTATTTTTGTCAGCTATCGGCAACGGTGTGAAGTATCATGAGTGGCAGGGAACAGCACGCAGACGGCACTCTTTCTACCGACTGGGCTTCCGGCAACGGTGGTTACGCGATCGCGGCATGGGGTAAGACCGCGGCCGATTTTCCTTCGGTGTCGATTGAACAAGGCATGGATGGCAAAGCGGTGCAACTGACTACCCGCTCCACAGGCTTTTTCGGGGCCATGATGAAAATGCCGATTGCGGCCCGGAAATCTGTTTTATGGCTTCTTCGATCTTACGAATGCTGCCAGAGATCCGCTACATGCCACGCAGTTCGGAAGGCCTTTCGATCGAAAGCCGGTGCATTTTAAGGGCTACTATCAGTATAAACCGGGCAGAAACCAATCGATCGCACCAGTCACGTATTGGCCAATCAGACCGACAGTGCCTCGGTTTACGCCGTGTTCTATCGCAACCACGACGACCAAGGAAAGGCCGTTGTGCTGGATGGTACCAACGTGAAAACCAGCAATCTCATTGTCGCCATGGCCGATTTAGGTTATGTAGCGCCGACGGATAGTTGGACAGAGTTTGACATTGAGTTTAACTATACGGTCGCTCCCGACCTCGATTTGCTGGCAAAACCGTGGTTATAGTCTGGCATTGGTGTTTTCTTCGAGCAAGAAGGGAGATAGTTTTATCGGTGCCGTAGGTTCACGTCTGCTGATTGATAAGGTGAGAAATTGTTTGTGAAAAAGGAGGATATGAAGAAATGAAAAAGATATTTTTAATGGCTTGCGTGGCCATGCTTTCGTTGGCTGTCCATGCGCAGCAATGCGGGCCGATTCATGTGAAGGTCGACGCTCGGTTGGGTTATAACCTTGGGGGAACATCGCCGGTGGGGCTGCCCGCTTCTGTTCGCGAACTGAAAAGTTACGAACTGACACCGAGTTTTCTGTTTGGCCTTGATGCCGAAATGTCAAAGTGCGGGCGCTTTGGTTTACTCTCGGGCTTGCGACTTGAGAATAAGGGGATGAATGTTGATGCCCGAGTGAAGAACCATCACATGCGAATCAGCCAGAGGGCAACAGCAACTGGAGGGCCAATTCACGGGCGACGTGAAGACCAAGGTGACGCAGTGGATGCTGACGGTGCCCTTTCAGGGCGTCTGGCATCCTGCCGAAGCCTGGCGTTTGCGCTTCGGTCCCTATGTGTCGTATGTGTTTTCGCGCAGCTTCTCGGGCTATGCCCACGACGGTTATCTGCGTGTGGGCGATCCAACGGGCGCAAAAGTGAATATCGGTAGTGAGGCCGGACAGCGTGGCGATTACGACTTCTCCAACGAAATGCGCCGACTGCAGTGGGGACTTTCGTTGGGTGCTGACTGGAAATTCTGTAATCGGATGGGTGCGTTTGTCGAACTGAATTGGGGTTTAAGCGGCATTCATCGCACCCGTTTCAAGACTATCGAGCAGACGCTTTACCCGCTTTATGGAACGCTCGGCCTGAGTTATACCCTGAGATAAGCAGCGTTTGGATAACTATATAATAAAAGGTGTCATCGTGGAAGAAACTTCCGGATGACACCTTTTTTCCTGAATTATATTATAGATTTTTATACAACAACAGTCATTGCTCTTTGTTGTTCAGCCTGCTCCGATAGTGTTTGCAGGCTTTCGGGCAGTTGCAATGAATCGCAGTTGAGCCGGTGAAGTAATTCCTTACCTTGCTTTGTTATGCAGAACTTCATGCAACGCTTATCGTCCTTGCAGGTTTTTCGGCGGATGAAACGGCCTTTTTCAAGCGAGGCGATGACCTTCGACGTGTTCGACGGCGTGAGATTCATCTCGTTAGCGATCTCCCTGACGAAATATGAGCCTTGTCGGCGATGATACATAGCAACATGGCTTCGTTGATGTTGAGGCCCAACTCCTGCTGGAGCGAGGCCTCAAACTGCACGATTGTGCGGTAAATGTTTCTGATGCGGCAAATACATTCCTGCTTCATCAGCCTGCTTTTACTTTTAACAGGGTTGACTTGATGGCTGCCTCAAACTGCTGTTTGTTCATGGCGCCTACCTGCATCTGGGGCTTACCTTCCTTGGGAATGAAGAGCAAAGAGGGGATAGAACGCACGCCAAACAAAGCGGCCAGTTCCTGTTGCTGGTCAACGTCCACCTTATATATATCTATCTTGCCGGCATAGTCGTTGGCCAACTCATCTAAAATGGGCGCTGTGGCCTTGCAGGGACCGCACCATGTGGCGTAGAAGTCGATAATCGCGGGCTTGTCGCCTTCGAAAACCCACTCCTGCGGGTGCTTGTCAAAATCCATTACTCTTTTCTTGAACTCGCTGGTTGTCAATTCTGTTACTGTCATATTCTTTTTCTCCTTTACTTTTTAATTCTTTTTATTTACGTTGTCGGTTGTTTGAGATTTCTTGCTGTTTTGTGGTGAGCAAGCGGTCAGTGCCATGGCTGTTACCATCAGTAAGACGAGCGTTGCTTTTCTTCATGTTGTAATCAATGTTTGTTGTTTTAATATGTACTTATTTTTATTTATTTTCCTCTGGAAAAACAATGCAAAAGGTAACGGAAGGAATTTTAAACACGCAAATTTTTCCGCTGGAAAATAAAGCTAAATTAACTATATTCAGTGTATTATTAACACTTTCCGATGGAAAACAAGTGAGGTGTAATGCCATTAAATGAGGCTGAAAAGCGTTGTCGATAGTATATCGTTGTACGTATGTAAGAAGCGGTGAAGCGTATTCGCAAAAAGCTTTTTTAAGGCAAGTGTCTTCTTCACAGCGTCAAATTGTTTTGCCTCGTTCAGCCCCAAACGAATGTCGATAAACCTTTTTGGAACGAGCTACCAGATAAGCCATTTTGTCAAGTTTTATTCACTATAAAACGGCTTCTTTTTCCCTTTCATCTGGCCGCGGCAGACTACCGAAAAGGCAAGAAATATAGGGTGGGAGGTCCGGAAAAAGACTTTATGTGGTCAGAAATCATGTTTTTGGAGTCGTTTTTAGGCATTTTCTGTGCTAAAAGGGCAACTTTGAGTTTGTAAAAGTATAGCTTTTACATGGTAAAAGGGCTGCTTTTAGCGGATAAAAGCAACCCTTTTGGAAATCAGGGAAAGCCTCTTTTTAGTCCGTGTTGTACGTAAATGGTTGATTGATAGAGAGATAGGTGAAAATAAAAATCCCTGCGTTTTTTTCCGGACAAAGTATAAATCTTTTTGAAAAAAACGCAGGGATTTGAGCTTCTTTGTAAAGTATCTTCAGAATCTCTGAAGGCTGGTTTGCAGTGGGAATAGTTGTTATTTCGCTGTTCGGAGATCGCGTCCCCTCACTAGCGGTTGAGGGCTTCTATCCATTCGGGAAGGAAAGGAATGGACTCCTGTTTCTCCAAGTCGAACGCCACCATAATCGTTTTTCCCTCGCATTTTACTTGCTGGGTGTTGACGTCGATGAGGCGTTGTGAAAGCGTGAAGCTCTTCGTTCCGATATGAGTCACAGCCGTTTGAACAGCTACTTGGTCGTTGGTATAGACCTGAGAGAGGAAGTTTGCTTCCAGATGGACGGTGACAACGGCATATTTTTCAGCCTAAATCGGGCTAGATTCAAATAGTAAGTGCGACACTTTTTCGGTGAATAAAGGTTTACAAAACCTATGAAAAACACCGAGGGTTTGCCTTGCGGCGGGGGCTCGCAGCCCCCAAGAGCATGACAGAGTGATAATTTTTAAATGAAAAGAGAAACCGAAGTTTCCCCAAGATTAATTAACTTTGTATTTGATATGTATAAACAATTAACCTCGGAGCAAAGATACACAATATCTGTCTTACTCCAACAAGACCTGCCTAAAAAGAGATTGCCACGGCAATAAATGTTCATGTGAGCACGCTGTATCGTGAAGTCAAGCGTAATTCTTCCCCTTACACGGGCAAGTACCGCTATACCGTGGCCCAACGAATCGCCGATAAACGTAAGCTGCGTTATCAAAAGCCACGTAAGCTAACGCCGAATGTGCGTGTCACAATCATCGGATATTTGAAAAAGGATTGGTCACCCAAGCAGATATCAGGTCGGCTCAAACGATCTGGAAGGCCTACAGTTTCTCATGAAACCATTTATGAAATGATTCGTCGTGACAAAGCCTGTGACGGCAATCTGTACCGCCACTGCAGGTTTTCCATGAAGCATGTCAACCACTGGCTCAAAAGAAAAGGTATCGCACGTCCGGACAACAGAAAGGGTATAGACCAGAGGCCTCCCGAAGCAGACGGGAAACGCTTCGGAGATTGGGAGGCAGATACCATCGTCGGACCAAAAAGATCAGGGAGCGCTGACACTTATAGAGCGCAGTACAAAATAAGATTATCATAAGAAAGCTGCCGCCCTATTATAAAAGCTGCACATGTCAGACAGGCCATCATAGAGGCTCTGTTGCCATACAAAACACACGTGTTGACCATAACAACAGATAACGGACCGGAGTTCGCTTACTACGAAGACATAGGAGAGAACTCGAATGTCAGGTTTATTATGCAAGACCATATGCACCATGGCAGAAAGGGGCTGTGGAAAACGCAAACATGCTTATCAGACAATATATACCAAAGAGATTCAATATCAGTCAAATGTCAGTACAATATATAACTCATGTTCAGAAAAGAATTAATGAAAGACCAAGGGAAAAATTGAGGTTTAGAACACCCGAATTTGTTTTTAACAAAAAGATAACGTAAATTCGCACTTGGTACTTGACTCTGCCCGGGACACACTTTCTGTAGATAGTCCATTTTGGCCGTGTCGTAATACTGGAAGAAAATACTGTTGTTGATATGTCCGAATTGGTCGGCATCGAAGAAGCGGAGTTGTATGGGGAACGTGTTGTGATAGACAATGTCTTCCGATTGTTCCTGTATAGTTGCTTTTGTCATGACTGATAAATAAACACTGACGTTTTAACGTCAACCCATAGGCAAAGGTACGATTAATTCTGCGTTTTACTTATTTATATCGTTCGTGTGTTAAGGTAGTCGTCCTTCAAGCAGGATCGTGAAGTTATATCTGTACGCTTCTACCATGGTAGCATAGTTCTCAGAGCCTTCGGGGCATGCTTTGAAGGTTTGGGTACAGGCAAATGCGAGGTAGATGTCTTCGTAATGCTCCAGCATTGCCTGCTTTACGGCCCGCGGATCGTTTGCGTCGGCCTTGGCATCGTTGATGACTTGCAAGGCGAATGACCTGAAAAATGCTTGTATTTCTTGTTCTAATTCACTCATATCTTTTTATGTTTTATCGGCCGTTTGAGCCGTATCAGATTTATCAATAACCTGTTCTTTCGTTGCTTTCACTTGTGCGGCAGCGTCTATGTTGCGCTTCAATCCAGCGTATTTGGCCCGCTTCACGGCACTTCCTTTAAAGAGCTTGCGGTATTGTTCCTCGGTCAGTTGCTGCCAGTTTTTCACGTTTCATGGCCAGCAATTCCGCGCTGGGCTGTAGTTCGGGTGTCGTATTGGGAGTAGCAAAAACGGTTCCATGGACATGCTTTTTGGCAGCGGTCGCAGCCATAGATGGTATTGCCCATGGCCTGTTGAGCTTCTTCAGACAGCGTTCCACGGTTTTCTATCAGTTGATAGCTTAGACATCGCTCTGCGTCAAAGGTGGAAGGATAGGGTTGGATGGCACTTGTCGGACACGCGTCGATACATTTGTGGCAGTTGCCGCAGCGATTGGGCATGGGACTGTCGTACTCCAGTTCTACCGAAAGGAAAAAGCTCGCCAAGGAAGAACATGCTTCCGGCGTATGGAATGATGAGTTGATGATTGCGGCCTATCCAGCCCAAGCCCGCCTGTTCTGCCCAATAGCGTTCTAACACGGGGCCGGAATCGACGAATATGCGGCATCGGATGGGGTTGTCGTTCGTGTCCGGAGAATTATTTTTCGGACGATTCGTGGAGGCAATCCACAGCTCCAATACTGTTGGCAAGCTGTCGTAGCTTGTCCTTTACGATGTCATGATAGTCCTTTCCTAACGCGTAGGCGGCTAATTGATACTCATTCTCGTCCAGATTTTGCCGCGGCGCATAGTTCAACGCTACGGAAACAATACTTTTAAGACCGGGCATGAGCAGTCGTGGGTCGGTTCTTTTGTCGGTATAGTTGGTCATATATTCCATACCGGCATAACTGCCGCTTTCCAACCATGCTTTCAACTGTCGTACCATCTTGTCGTTGACGGGGCCGGCCTTGGCTATTCCGCATGCAAAAAAGCCGAGACGGGTAGCCTCGGCTTTGATTTTATCAGTCAAAAGTCTTGAATTCATATCCTTGTTCTTTTAACCAAGCGATGGATTTGGGCAAGGCAATCTTCAGTTTCTCGATGCTCTTCAGCGAGTCGTGAAACGTGATGATACTGCCGTTGCGGGCATATCGCTTCACATTATTGAAGACATCTTCGCCCGTCAGCCATTTGGAATAGTCGCGCGTAACCAAGTCCCACATGACAATCTTGTACTGTCGGGAGAGCCACCAATAAACACTTGGACGCATCCAGCCGTGGGGTGGGCGGAACAAATCGGAGTGAATCAGTTCGTTGGCCTTGCTGGTATTCATTGCATAGCTCAATGTCCAATGCTTGAATGAGCCCATGTGGTTGAACGTGTGGTTGCCAACTCGGTGGCCGGCGTTCACGATATCGTTGTAGAGATCGTGATAGCGCAACACGTTTTCGCCCACCATGAAGAACGTGGCCTTCACGTCAAACTTGGCCAGTGTTTCAAGAATAAATGGCGTAGACTCGGGAATAGGACCGTCGTCAAACGTCAGATAGACGGAATGATCGTGCTTGTCCATTCGCCAAAGCGCGTGCGGATAAATCCATCGTAGCCATTTAGATGGTTGTTCGATGAGCATAGTCGGTCGGCCGGTGGGTTACTCTTGTGGCAGAACGCCACCCTTGCCCACATAGAGCTTGTAGAGGTGGTCGAACTGTTGGCCTTGTTTTTGTAGCCAGATCGGCGTTGACAAGTTGCGTGGTCTGCATGATACCCTGCATGATACGCAACTGACGGAAGCAAGACGACATGGAGAGATTGAACTGATCGCCCGTGAGCGTGAGATACCAGTTGACATATTGTGACGCCTCACGCCATACGGCATTGATGATTTCACCAGCTTTGGCCTTATCGCCCTAATAGCGCATAGGCTTCTGCCATGTCGGTTCCGCCGCTCAGGAAGCTGTAAGGTACATTGTAGGTTGGTATTTCGGCATCGCATTTAGCCAACACTTTTCGAGCCTTATCTTTCTTACCTTCCAGAACAAGGTGCATAGCGAGTTCGGCAAACAGGCGTCGGTGTGTGTAAACGAGGCGCAGAACCGTTTCGTCGAGATACAGACCACGCTGCTTCAGATTGCCATATCGGTAGCGATTCATCAAGTTATTGTAAACACGTTCCGTGTCATAGTTCTTGTTGCCGCTCTGTGCTGTCGTCGTGAAAGGCGTGATGCGGTTGGCCAATCCTTCCTTAACGAAGTTGTCACCTAAGTTCATATAGTTGTCTTCACCTACGGTAAGAGCTACATAAAGTGGTCTTGTCCAGTTGGCATTGGCTATCATCTCGAGCATCATCAGGTCGCCCTTATAGAGCGCGTGCTTCTTTGCCAGCGAGATAACCATACGATCCGGGATGGAATCGCCGGCCATCATCATACCGCTTTTCTTTACGGCGGTCTTGTCTATGGTCACATATACGGTGTCGGTAGGGATGACATGCATATCGTCTTTGCCATTACGAACCCAGTATTTCAAGATGTTTTTCAACTCGAAAGGCTGGTCGCCGAAATGCTGTTTGGCCTGTTCCGGATCATCCTTGTAGAATTGCAGCACCTGATTTTTTTCAGTTCTGGCTGAATTGTTATGTAGTCATTGGTACCCGAACAATATTCGAGACGCGACCAAGAAATGGGAACAGCCGGCGAGGTATAGGCCGGACGCTTCATCTGGTCAATGTACCAATCGGTCTGTAGATAACTCAGGTTACACACGCGTGCGTCTTGACGCACACCTTCTACGTCCTGATTGTACCATAGAGGGAAGGTGTCGTTGTCGCCATTGGTGAAAATGATGGGGCTGCCTTTGTCCTGCAGTGTCATCAGATAGTTCTGTCCGAAGTCACGACAGGTATAACGGCCCGAGCGATCGTGGTCGTCCCAAGTCTGACTGGCCATCTGAATAGGAACGAGCAGACATGCGGCACCCAGCACGGAGGCCAGCACTACGTCGTTGATTTTTATATATTTCTTGGCCAGATCGATGAGCGCTGCCACACCGATACCGCACCAAATGGCAAACGCATAGAATGATGCTGCATAGGCATAGTCGCGTTCGCGTGGCTGCATAGGTGTCTGGTTCAGGTAGATAACGATAGCTAAACCCGTCATAAAGAACAGGAAGAATACTACCCAGAACTGACGGATGCCGCGCTTACCGCGCCAAGCCTGCCAGAAAAAGTCCGATAATACCCAATAGTAATGGTAGGCAATAGAATACGTTATGTCCCTTGTTGGCCTTCAGATCATCGGGCAATTTGCTTTGGTCGCCCAAGCGTGCGTTATCAATTACGGGGATACCGGTTAGCCAGTTGCCATGTTCGAGTTCACCACTGCTTTGAATATCGTTCTGACGGCCTGCGAAATTCCACATGAAATAACGCCAATACATAAAGTTGCATTGGTAGGAGAGGAAGAAACGGATGTTCTCCAACTGTGTCGGAACCTTGATGGTCATCGGTTCTCCACAACGATCATAAGGCACGTCGTTGCCGTCTACGCCGCCCATCCAGTCTTCGTAAGCCTGTGCATGTGCACTACTGTACATGCGTGGGAAGAACATATTCTGGGCATATACGTATTTATTTTTTTGTGCGAAACGATGAAATAAGAATCCTTCTCGTTGGCATTTTTCTTTTCCTTACGAGCGTAGATGGGTGCTCCTTCTTCGCTGACGGGTTTGCACATATTGCCTTCCTGGGTCAGTTTAACTTGTCCGGTATAGGGTTGTCCGTAAAGCAACGGACGGTCGCCATACTGATCACGGCTCAAATAGCTACCTAAAGTGAAAAATGTCTTCGGGCGAATTCTGATCCATTGGCGGGTTAGCACTTGAGCGAATAACAATGAGTGCATAGCTTGAATAGCCAATCATAATCATCAGGAAGCCCAGTAAGGTTGTATTCTTAATGCGCGATGAAACAAGTGAAATTCTTTGTTTGTCAACAACTTTCTTATAGTTGAGCACAAACCACAGTACAGCCAGAACCAGTATGCCAATGATAACGGCACTCCAGCCATAGCCATAGAAAGGAATACCCAAGAGAGCAACAGACAGAAGGAAAGAGATGTTCTCTCGCTTTTTCGTTGCAGTGGTTGTAACTTTCGTATATGGCCCAGATAACAGTGGCTACCAACAGAATGATATAGATGATTGCGCCCGTGTTGAATGGGCAACCCAGTGTGTTGACGAACAGGAGTTCAAACCATCCGCCCACGGTAATGATACGCGAACAATACCATAGAGTACGCCGGCCACGATGACAAAGGAGATAACCAGTGCAATCAGAGAGCCTTTGAGTTCAATATTGGGGAACTTACGATAGCAGAATACGAGTACGATAGCGGGAATGCAGAGCAAGTTAAGCAGGTGGACGCCGATGCTCAAGCCTGTCATATAACAGATGAGAATGAGCCAGCGGTCGCTGTGAGGCTCGTCGGCATGGTCTTCCCATTTCAATATGAGCCAGAAAACAATGGCGGTGAAAGCTGATGAATAGGCATAAACTTCACCCTCAACGGCCGAAAACCAAAACGTGTCGCTGAATGTGTAGATCAGCGCACCTACCATTCCGGAAGCTTCTATGGCAATTAATTTGCTCAAACTCAACTCACTCCAGTTCTTTAGAACGAGTTTGCGGGTGAGGTGCGTTATGCTCCAAAATAAAAAGAATCGTTGTGGCACTCAGCAGGGGCACTCATCGTATTGACCCATCGGGCCACTTGAGTCGCGTCGCTTGCAAAATGAGAAAAAAAGATTGGCTGTGAGCATGAAGAATGGTGCTCCGGGTGGATGACCGATTTCGAGCTTATAACCTGTTGCGATAAATTCAGGACAGTCCCAAAAAGCTGGCTGTCGGTTCAATAGTAGAGCAATATACGAATGCGGCAATCAAGAAGGCCAGCCATCCCATGATATTGTCTACCAATCTGTACTGTTTCATTGTTATATCTGTTATTTCGAAATATCTTCTCTCAGAAATAAAAAGTGCGGCATTCAAACAATGCAGCCCTAACTTATGCAAAGTTACGATATATTTCCATAAATGCAAAATTTTTGTCTTCCGGTTAAGATTTTTCTAATGATTCGTCGGCGAACGAAGGTTCCGAAGGTTCCGTGGCAGCCATCCGGAGACATGTTCGGCAAGGCCTTGTTCCACGCCTTCCGTGCCCTGCAAAAGTCATTGCGGCTCCAACGTTTTTCAAAAGGGCTGCTTTTGGCTTTGTAAAGGACTGCTTTTTACGTTGTAAAAAGGGCTGCTTTTTAGCTTCTAAAAGGATAGCTTTGACAGTGCAAAAAGTAAATATAGAATTTGGATTTTGGAAAAATATAGTAATATGGTTGCAAATCAATGTTTTACATCGTCTTTACAGCATTGGGTGTAGTTCTGAAGAGTAAGAGTAAGGATATTCAGTTAAATGGAAACATGCGCTTTGTTTTTTTGAATATATTATTACAACTAATACAATTATTGTCATAATGCTTTAATATTCTGTTATTTTCATTTAAATTTGTAACCGCAAGAGAATTCTACAAAATATTATGATAAGAAAAATTCGATTTCCTCGTTATCGGTGGCGGTGTTGCGGGTATGAGTTTTTCCCTTTGGGTAGCTAATAGCGGTAAAGGCAAGGTAGCACTGGTTTGTAAGACCATACTTGACGAGACCAACACAGCCAAGGCTCAAGGCGGCATTGCATCGGTGACCAACATGAAAATGGACAACTTTGAAAAGCATATTCAGGACACGATGATTGCCGGTGATTACATCTCTAATGTAGAAGCTGTCAAGCATGTAGTATGCAATGGTCCCGAGGCCATCAAAGACCTGGCGAAATGGGGAGTGAACTTTGACAAGAAACCAGATGGTAGTTACGATCTTCACCGCGAAGGCGGACATTGTGAGTTTCGCATTCTTCATCATGCAGATGATACTGGTTTCGAGATACAGCGTGGGCTCATGGCTGCCGTGCGCAATAACAAGAATATCACCGTTCTGGAAAATCATTATGCCGTAGAAATAATAACACAGCATCATCTGGGCATAGAGGTGACCCGCAAGACGCCGGACATCGAATGCTACGGTGCCTACATACTTAATCCGGTTACGCAGAAGATTGATACCTTCCTGAGCCGTGTCACTCTGATGGCTACGGGTGGTACGGGAGCTGTTTATGCCACGACCTCTAATCCGAATATTGCCACCGGCGACGGCATAGCTATGGTCTATCGTGCCAAAGGCACCGTGAAAGATATGGAGTTCGTACAGTTCCATCCCACCGTGCTCTACAATCCGGCAGAAACCCACCCGGCCTTTCTTATCACGGAAGCCATGCGTGGCTACGGCGGCATAGTGCGGCTGCCCAATGGCGAGGAATTCATGCAGAAATATGACAAGAGACTCTCTCTGGCACCACGCGACATCGTGGCACGGGCCATCGATCACGAGATGAAAATACACGGACTCAACCATGTGTGTCTCGATGTGACCCATAAAGACGCAGAGGAAACCAGGAAGCATTTTCCACATATCTATGCTAAGTGCATGAGCATTGGCATAGACATCACTAAACAATATATTCCCGTATGTCCCAGCGCCCACTACATGTGCGGTGGCATTCTGGTAGACCTCAACGGTGAAAGTTCCATCCGGAGACTGTATGCAGTGGGCGAATGTTCATGTACGGGACTACACGGAGGCAATCGTCTGGCCAGCAACTCTTTGATTGAGGCTGTGGTCTACGCCAAATCGGCAGCTACACATGCCATTGAAGCTATCGATCAATACGATTTCAACACTGCAATACCGGAATGGAATGACGAGGGCACCATGACCAATGAGGAGAAGGTGCTTATTGCGCAGGATGAGCGAGAGGTGGGGCAGATTATGTCCAACTATGTAGGCATTGTACGCAGCAATCTACGTCTCGACCGTGCATGGAAACGCCTTGACCTGTTTTATGAAGAGACCGAAGAACTTTTCAAGCGCGTGAAGCCGACAAGAGATATTTGTGAATTGAGAAACATGATTAACGTGGGTTATCTCATTACACGTCAGGCCATAGAACGAAAGGAGAGTCGTGGACTGCACTATACCATCGATTACCCCAAACATGCCTGCAACAAGGAATAGTAAGAAAGAATCCCAAATGATGAACCGAGAAAGCATAAAGATATGGATATGAAAAATAAGACATGGCTCGAAGCGGGATATGTCGGAGAATCTATACCTAAAGGGTACCGACATCAAAGCTGAAATCCGCAGAATGTGCAATGAGAAAAATGCCGTCATCATGGCCCACTATTACACAGAAGGAGAAATACAGGATGTAGCAGACTTCATCGGAGACAGTCTGGCTCTTGCCCAAAAGGCTGCCTCTACAGCTGCTGATATCATTGTGATGTGTGGCGTTCACTTCATGGGTGAGACCAGCAAGATACTCTGTCCCTGACAAGACTGTGTTGGTGCCTGACCTCAACGCATCGTGTTCTTTGGCCGAAAGTTGCCCGGCCGACGCATTCGAGCAATTTCTAAACGACCATCCCGGCCATACGGTCATCAGTTATGTCAATACCACGGCAACCATCAAGGCATTGACCGACGTGGTGGTAACAAGCAGCAATGCACGCCAAATTGTAGAATCATTTCCCCAAGACACCCCCATAATCTTCGGTCCCTGACCAGAACCTTGGAAACTATATCAACAGACTGACGGGAAGAAATATGGTGCTGTGGAATGGCGCATGCCACGTGCATGAGAAATTTTTCGGTAGAAAAATTGTCCAACTCAAACACGAACACCCCAACGCAAAGGTTTTGGTTCACCCCGAATGTAAAGGGGCCGGTAGTGCAATTGGCCGACAAAGTAGGCAGCACTGCCGCACTGCTGAAATTCAGTATCAACGATGAAGCCAACGAATTTATCGTGGCAACGGAGAGTGGAATACTTCACGAAATGCAGAAGGCAGCACCCTGATAAGACTTTCATAATTTGTTCCACCAAACGACAGTAACTGTGCATGTAATGAGTGTAACTTTATGAAACTCATCAATCTCAAGAAGCTTTATAACTGTCTTAAATATGAATGGCCAGTAATAGAGGTAGATCCGAAGATTGCGGAGAAGGCCGTTCGCCCCATCAACCGCATGTTGAAAATATCAAAGGAGCTGGGACTTTAGACCTTGATGTTCTCACCTTGCATGAGAAAGAAACGAACAACCATGCTTTTCTTTTCTTTTCCAGTATTCACATGTATCATTATTAAAATCCCCAAATATGTTATCTGTAGACGAACTTAACGACAAACTCATAGACCTCGCGTTTAGTGAGGACATTGGCGATGGCGACCATACCACCCTATGCTGCATTCCCAAGGGTGCCATCGGAGAAAGCAAACTGCTCATCAAGCAGGAAGGAATATTTGCAGGAGTGGAGATCGCCAAGAAGGTGTTCCACCGTTTCGATCCCCGAACTGCAGGTCAATGTATATATAGAGGATGGTGCCCACGTAATACCCGGAGACATTGTGATGAGTGTCAAGGGACGCGAGCAAAGCCTTTTGCAAACAGAACGGCTCATGCTCAACATTCTTCAGCGCATGAGTGGCATTGCTACCATGACCCACAAATACCAGCAGGCACTCATCGACGCCGGAACAAAAACCCGTGTGCTGGATACCGCAAGACTACACCAGGCATGCGTATGCTTGAAAAATGGCCGTCAAGATAGGAGGAGGCTTAAACCATCGCATCGGACTGTTCGACATGATACTTCAAGGACAACCATATCGACTTTTTGTGGTGGCGTTCATCAGGCCATTTCTGTGCAAAACAATACTGCAAGGACAACCGCAAAGACCTCAAGATTGAGTGTGAGGTGAGGAATTTCAAGGAATTGGAAGAGGCCTTAGCCGAGGGCTGCGACCGAATCATGTTCGATAATTTCTCTCCAGATGACACACGTAAGGCTGTGGAGATGGTGAACGGACGCTGTGAGACGGAATCGAGTGGTGGCATAACATTTGACACCATGGTACCTTATGCCAAGGCAGGTGTCGATTTCATCTCGTTTGGTACACTCACTCATAGTGTCAAGGGACTTGACATGAGTTTCAAGGCAGCTGGAGCGACAAACTGAGCATTGGTTAAGCATTTGTTGGATGGACCTTATAAAGCGAGAGGATGTGGTTAGTTCACCTTGTTTTTATAGTTATGAAATCCCATGGGCGTGCCGAAAGGCATCTGGTTTTCTTGGCGAAGCACAAGTGAAAAGGATACGAAAAAGTCCCGGCAAGTCTTGCGAGAAGATTGTCGGGACTGAACGTATATGCAAATACGCAGATTATAGTGTCATTAGAACTTGTGTGAAACGAGCATATTCTTTGGGTCGAGTGCTTCATCGAGCTTTTCTTGGCTCATCAATCCTTTTCAAGCACAATGTCGTAGACCGAACGATTGGTTTTCGAGAGCTTCTTTGGCAACCTTCGTACTCACTCTTATAACCGATGTAGGGGTTGAGAGCTGTCACGATACCGATAGAGTTCTTTACCATCTCGAGACACCGTTCCTTGTTGACAGTAATGCCCAATACGCACTTCTCGGTAAAGGTGTCGATGGCGTTGCGCAGCCAAATGAGACTTTCGAAAAGACATTCGGTAATGACAGGTTCCATCACGTTGAGTTCCAACTGGCCGGCTTCGGCAGCACAGCATACGGTCGTGTCGTTACTCAATAACCTTGAAGCAAAACCTGATTGGTTACTTCGGGAATGACGGGGGTTTACCTTGCCTGGCATGATGGAAGAGCCCGGAGCCATTGGAGGAAGGTTCACTTCGTTCAAACCGCAGCGGGGACCTCAGCCATAAGACGGAAGTCGTTGCAAATCTTAGATAGCTCGATAGCCAGACGTTTCAAGGCACCAGAGTAGCTGACATAAGCTCCGGTATCAGGAGTTGCTTCTACTAAGTCGCTTGCGGCAACAAAGGTTCGCCCGTCAGTTTGCATAGGTTGGTTGTGCATAGTTCGGTGAAGCCCGGAACGGCGTTGGAGACCTGTGCCGATGGCTGTGCCGCCCATATTGATTTCATGCAGCAGTTTCACGTTGCGTTCAAGATTGAGAATCTCTTCTTCCAAGTTGTTGGCGTATGCGTTGAACTCCCTGTCCAAAGGTCATAGGCACAGCGTCTTGCAACTGCGTGCGACCCATCTTTAGTACGTTTTGATATTCGTTGCCTTGGTAGCGCAGCGCACTAATCAGTCCGGTGAGTGCCGCTACGAGAGTCTTATTCATACGGATGATGGCATATCGCATGGTTGTTGGATAGACATCGTTGGTAGACTGACCGCAGTTGCAGTGGTCGTTGGGAGAGCAATATTGGTATTCGCCCTTTTGGTGTCCCATAATCTCAAGCGCACGGTTGGCTATGACTTCGTTGGCATTCATGTTTACCGAAGTACCAGCACCGCCCTGCATCATATCGATGGGGAAGTCTTCGCATTTTGCCATCGATGAGTTCGCGACAGGCCTGTGACATCGCATTCGCGATTTCTTCGTTGATGACGCCTAAGGCATAATTGGTCTGTGCGGCAGCCAGTTTCACGTAGGCAATAGCTATCACGTAATCGGGATAGTCACGCATCTTCTTACGTGAAATATGATAGTTATTGATACCACGTTGTGTCTGTACACCATAGTAAGCTTCTTCGGGTACTTTTAATTCACCCTAAAAGGTCTGATTCGATTCTAAATTTTTGTTCTGCCATGATACTTTTTTTATAGGTTTTAAAAAGCTTTGATTCTATACATGAAGCCAAGCTCCACGCGGTTAGTATTATAATCTTTTAATCCCGGATTTGTTGCTGTATTTAAACTGGCGACCCTACATAGAGCCAGGAAGAGACGGAAGTCTTGATCTTTCACAGGATAATATTCCACGCTGCCCATGTAGCCAAAACTTTTACGATAGTTTCTATAGTTCTCGGTCTTAGTGACATCGGCCGTTTGCACATACCCTTGAGCATGAGGTTCCACTGTGGCATGAATTGCCAGTTGGCTTTTGGTAATGAAACTGTTGTAGTGAATGTCACTGCAGTAGGTTGGTAGTTTGCCGCCGAATGTAGGTTTTAGTTCGGATGTAGCAATGCCCAAACGATCGAGTCCGTCGAAAGCTCCCATGTAATCGACATACCACTGGAAGCGAGGCAGGTTGAGCTGTTGACCAAGAATGAGCATACGACTATACTTGTGTTGGGCCTGTGTCTGAATGCCCCATGACCAGCGAGTGTTTAATATTCCGTCAAAGAAACTGCCGTTCCAGTTAGCTATGTAGGTACTGGGTGGTTGGCCTGTTGGAGAACACGTTTACGTTTGCCGCCGGCTTCTACGGAGTATGCTAGATTGCCATAAATGTCGCTCAGTTTATCGTTGTCGGCATCGGAAATTTCAACAGCCAATTCTTGAGAAGGGATGGGCTTGTAAGATATCACGACACCGGCCATGAAGTTGTCCATATTATCCACCATATCGCTGTATTGATAGATGTACATCGGGTTCTCGTCAAACTCGAAGCCGCCCCATATCTGGCACATTTTACCGGCCTGTACCGTCAACTTGTCGTTGAATTTCCAACCGGCCATCGCGATGTCGGTAGCTTTAGAGAAGTTGTCCTGACTACGGGCTTGGTCGGCTTTTGTTGAGACGATGGCGGAAACGATAGAATAGATGGTCGCCAAGGTTACCTTTCATTTCAATGCGTAATTGCTTGTTGGCAAAGCCTGATGAAGGGTTTTGGTTCAGGCTGTTCTTTTCACCCGGAAGCTGGTTGCGTAATTGAAATACAGATTGAAAGCATCTGTTTTCTTTTCAAGCTTGGCTACTTTTTCGGCCAGCGACTTATAATTGCAGTCATGGCCGCCCATGCCGGTGTTGCATCCTTGCGCACCAGCAGTCAGTGTTGCCGTCAGCATAGCTACTGACAGCATAGTCTTTTTCATTTTCATTATCTTTAAAGATTTGGATTAGTATTCCTGAAGTATTTTTTTGAATCTGTTGCCAGTCGTGCGTCTTGGTCAGTGCCAGCTGCAACAGTACGCGGGCTTTCTGCGGATTTAGGGTTGAGCGCGGCCACGAAATGGTATTTGCTGTCGTCAACTTCACCGTTGAGGCAGGTCGGTCCGGTGGGAACACGGCTTGCACGAACAATCTGGATACCGCTGTTCTGAGCCTTCAGCACTACGTCGAATACGTCTTTGTAGAAGTTGCCGTCACCTACGCCGGCCAGAACGATGCCATCGAACTTGGCATTCACGAAAGCCTGCATCGGCAGGGCTGAGGCATTGGCATAGCCATAAACGATGCCTACTTGAGGCAGTTTGTCGAGATTGTCTACATTGAATTCGCTACGGGTGGTGTGGCGGTAGGTGGGTTCAGAAGTATAGTAAGCTTTTCCGTTGTAAACATAACCCTATCTCGTCCGTATACGCCCTGAAAGGTTGCGCAATCGGTGGTGTGGCTCTTGTAGAGGCTTTTGGCATCGATGAGCATGTTGTTCATGCAGGTCATCACGCCGTGACCTTTGGAACCGGGGTCGCAGAGTGCGGCCACGCCGTTATAAAGGTTGGCCGGTCCGTCGGCACTGATGGCCGTTGAAGGACGCATAGAACCTACGAGGATAACAGGCTTGTTGCTGTGTACGGTTAGCGAGAGGAAGTAAGCTGTTTCTTCCATCGTATCAGTGCCGTGGGTGATGAGCACGCCGTCGTAGCCTTCTGTGTTGAGAAGTTGGTTGATGCGTTTGGCCAGTTTTAGCCAAACCTGATCGTTCACGTCCCTGTGAACCGATGTTGACGAGCTGTTCACCGCTTACATCAGCTAAGTCTTTCACCTGTGGTACGGCGTCGATGAGGGTCTGATGCCCACCTGGCCTGCCGTATAGGCTGATGAGGAGGACGATGCTGCTACACCGGCAATCGTTCCACCCGTGGCAATAATGCGGATTTTGGGCTTTGCGCAGAGCGAAATGCTGATGACTAACGCAACGAACACTAACATAGTGATTTTTAAGTTTCTCATAATCTTATCGTTTTTAAGTTATAGTTAATAGAAAATGATTAGTAAAGGAAAGTGATAATCAGGTAACCGATGCCTATAGATACAAAGGTTGTGATAAAACCGGCTACCTGGAAACTGTGATTGAGCACATATTTGCCAATGCGAGTGGTACTTTGTTCGGTCGAAATTGATAGCCGCAACTTCAGTTGGGTAGTTAGGAATGAAGAAGTAGCCGTTGACCGCAGGGAACATAGCTATGAGGGCCAGTGGTGTAATGCCGAGTCCGATGCCGAGCGGATAGAGGCGTACGAACAGTGGCTGCCTGTGAAAAACAGCATAATGGACATGATAAAAGGGCCACGGAGAAGAGAAAAGGATATTGCGAAACGATGTCGGCGATGTGGCTTTTAAAGAATGCCAGATTGCCGTTGAAGAAGGTGTCGCCCATCCAGGCTATACCGAAAATGCTGACCATTGCGTTCATGCCGGCCGCGAATACGTTGCCTTGCACGGCTTTTCTGACATCGGCTTTGCCCACCAATAGAATGACCGCTGCTATCGACATCATGATAATCTCAATGGTTTCGGGCATGCCAATACGTACCGGTTCGCCATCGACCATGAACGAGGGACGAAGGGAGGGCGCGGAACCGAACAAAACTACGAGGAAAACGCCAAGAAGGAAGGCGATGACGGAATATTTGGCATGCTTGTCGGGGTGCTGTTCCATCTGTTCCATGAGTCGAGCATCTTCTTTGGGGTTGATGATTCCCTCCTTCACACGGCGTATGTATTCAGGATCTTCTCAAATCTTTACCGATGAAGTTCTGAACGAATGAAGCCACAAGGATGGCGATGAGTGAAGCGGGGATGCAGATGATGAGAATATCTTTAAGTTCAATGCCTCGGCCACCCTAACAAATCGGTACTGATAATGGCTGCCGTGGCTGCCGAAACCGGACTGCCCGTGATGCCAAGCGACGCCGCAATCGTAGCAACGCTCATCGGACGTTCGGGGCGAATCTTACTGTTGGTTGCAATTTCGGAAATGATAGGCAACAAGGAGTAGGAGGTATGGGCCGTTCCTGCAACCAGACAGAAAAAGCCAGGTGGTCAGCGGACCATAGAAAGTGATATGGTGGGATGTTTCCTGAGAAACTTGGCGGCCAGTCCCACGAGATAGTCAAGACCTCCGCCGCCTGTAGCGCAGCAGCAGCAGTGATAACCGATACAATGATGAGCATAACATCGATTGGCAGTTTGCCCGGCTGAAGGCCAAATATAAATACAAGGATAAAAACCCCGACCATGCCATAGATTCCTAATCCTATGCTGCCGACTCTGGCACCAATAAAGATAAGGGCTAAAACGATGAATAATTGAATAAGACTAAGGTGGTAAACTCATACAAGTGTAATCGTTTATTTGATTTAGGTTATTTATATAAATGCAAAGATATGAAATTTTATGAAGTGTATATTTATAAAACCTTACTTATTTTTTTGTAAATAGCAAAACAATTCCGCTGTTTTCAAAGAAAAAGTCTCAGGCGCGAGTGTAATCTTGTGGTTTGGTATAAAAAGATGAAAAAGCCCCCGGCGATTCCGCAACAGGAAACCACCGAGGCCGAAAATTAAAGTATGATGCGATTTTTCCTTGTTAGCAGAAAAATCTTCTCGTATTAACTAAAAAGCCTCTGCGCTTTTTTTGTGAGTTATTCAGGTGTAGAGGTGTAAGGATGAATGTTTACCCTTTTACCCTTTTACCCCTTTCACTCTTTACTTTTTTTACCCTTTTACCCTTTTTACTTTTTACCCTTGCACGCCTCCCGGCTCACCCGGTCCGGCCAGGTAATTCACCTTCACGAGCTTTTTTTCCCATCGATCTTCACCCAAATAAATTTCGTGGCATCGCCGCCGATGTAGAGCAAGTAAACAGGAGTCTTGGCGTCCAGTTTAGCCACGTTACCCGAATACGACAGAGATTTTTTCGGCCAGTCCCCGCGACTTTTCAAAGTCGGGTAACAGTTTTTCCAATTGTTCTTTGATCGTAGTGGTCGTTTTTTCCGCCACCGGGTTTCTTGGGAGCCGCCTTTTTTTCTGCGCCACGCTCTGCTTGTGCGTGGTTTTGAAGTGCTCACTTTCCTGGTTCATGCGGTCGACCAGTCGCTCAATCAGCGTGCGGTCTTCGTCGGTTGTGGCAAAGAGATAGCCGGCTTCGATGTAACGGCAAACGGCGGCAAAAACCGCATCGGTTTGTGGACGAACCTCGGTCAACGCGGGCAATTTCTGGTCAACCGCCTTCGCCGTCGCGCTGCGTAAGTCTGCTGAAATTCGTCATTCACGGTCTTCAACTGTGCCGTGACGGGAGCTAATCCCAGTGCCGTAATCTCAGAGGCAAAACCGCTCCAAATCTTTCAACAATCCGCGCACCTCGGCCGTTTCAGCGTCGACAGCCTTGAATTGCATGCCGGTATAGACGCCAAACGCCTTGTCCTACGCTTTTGCCGCGTCGCGTACCGCCCTGCACCGGCGATTTTAGCTGCGCACGTACCACGTGCAGTGTGCAGCAACATGAAAAACTTCTTTTTGGCCTTTCTGCAGTGTGCAGAAGCGTGAAAAACTTCTTTTTAGCCTTTCTGCAGTGTGCAGAAGCGTGAAAAATCAACTTTTGGCCTTTCTGCAGTGTGCAGCAGCATGAAAAATCTTTTTTTGGCTTTTTCTGCAGTGTGCAGAAGCATGAAAATCTTCATTTGTTAGATTTTTTTCCTTGTCTCTCACCCTCCCTTATCCCATTAGGAACTCCCTCCCCTTTACTTCCCTTCGGTCAGTGACCGTTGGTTCGGGGAGGGGTTTCTTAGAGGGCGACACCTGTAAAGGGGCAATCGCGAGGACTACTCGAACAACGCCTCCGCCCTGTTCCCGTAGTAGCGGTTGTTTATGACCACGCCGACGTAACCACTGTAGAAGCTCACGTAGTACGCGTAGGTATCCCATATGTAAGCACTTGACGACCAATAGTGGCCAATGTCGCCAACGTACTTCAGCTGACCAGAGTTGTAGTAACCCAAGGCGGGCAGGTAGAAATATTTGTTTGCATCGGCTGCTGATGGGAGGCCGGAATTGTTGATACTACTGTTCGTATTTTTATAATTCTTGTATGTTGTACGCAAGTCGGTTGTATTATCGGCGGATTTCTCGGTATTGTAATTACCCTCTGCCAATAGCACAGATTTCTTCTTAAACCACATGCCACCTTTATATAAATGCCCCATCGTTGTCCATAACTCGTCTACGTCCCAACGAGGATCGCCGTACACGCAATACCAAGACATCTCGTTTGCGTTAGGGAGAGTTACGCAACTCTGAGTAGCATCGAAGCGACCTGAACCGCCGCCCTCGTGGTACCAACGAGAGTCGCTGTTGTTCTGGGCGTAGTTGCTGGAAGTTGTTGCGCCTGAAAGACCTTGGTTGAGTGTTGGCTGACCTGTATTTCCAGACAAGTGCTTTGTCCATTCGAATCCTTTCCAATATTGCTCCTGGGCATCCCACATGTAATAATGATCGCCGTCGTAATCATGCGGATTAAGATTAGCAGTGATATTATAATACTTGTTCTGGTCGTAGGTTGCTGATGCTAATGTCTTGGTTATAGTTCCCTCTACGTTTGTTACAATGTCTTTCACCCAATAACGTATCTTGAGTGTATGGGTGCCTGGCTTTATAACAACGTAAGAGCCATTAGTGGCGGCGCTTGCGGAGTTGTTAGTTAAAGGGAAACCGTTAGCGTATGCTCCGCTACCACCTGTTGAAACGATAATTTGCTTGCCTGTACCTGTGCCTGTGAGTTCGCCTGTTGTTGGGTCGAGCGTGTAAGTACTGGTAATGTCGTTGTCAGAATTTACCTCTACCCCCGTCAAATAGCAGTTATGTATGATGGGATTACTGGTACGTGGCAAGAAGAGAAGGTAAGCAGCCTTGCGATCGAGCTCTGAAAGCAAATCCTTTCTTTGAATTTGACCATGCGGCGTCTGCCATACCGCAATCGCCTGATGTACCAAAATGAGCGGTAGTGTTTGGCACTGCCTGGCTCTGGTTTGCAGCGATTCTTACTTGATTCTGTGCCATTCTTACCAGGGTAATAAACCTTATAGGTATTAGTCTTTGTAAACTTACCAGGTACTTCGAACTTAAAAGCTGGCTGTCTTTTCTGTTGGAGCATTGCGACTTCTGCTGTCATGCACCATTATCATCCTTTACCCAAATCTTATCGCCTGCCTCCCAATAGAAAGCGCCATTGCTTTCCATGGATGTGCGAGTTGCTGGGTCGCCCGTTGAGAAGATGGTAAAAGTTCTTATTGTTATCTGTACCATTAGGTTCTGCCTATGTCCTCATTGGCACAAGAAGCAAAAAGCCAAGGCAATGCCGAACACAAGTGCCAAAGACTTTTAGTCGTGATGCGAATGAATGTTGTTTCATTGTTTTTCTTCATTTTTCGTTGTTCTTTTTAGTCTATTACTTTCTGTTAGTCTTTCCATGATGGAGTTTCTTCCTCGTCTTCGTCCATCCAATCAAATGCCTTCTTGGCATCTCCTGATGTACCACCTGGTTGTGCTGGGTTGTGTTGACCATTAAAAGGAGAGCCTGCCATCAAATTAGTGATTTCGTTGACTTGAATTATCATGCATGCTGGTGCAGAATAACTCTTCTTTACTTGCTTTTTACTCATTACTTTATTGATTTAAATAATTGTTATTTCATTCTTATTTTCGTTCTAAATCTAGTTTGCAAAAGGGCATAAAAAGCGAACAAAGGGAACTCCGTTGAGCCCTTTGTTTATCGGTGATTACGTGTGCGCCTCGCGCGCGTACGCAAAAGAAAAATTTTTGGGGTAGTTAGCGACGGTGCGCCAGTAGAGAGAGAGAGGAGAGAGAGAGAGAGTGAGCAAAATTATTTGGAACTACCAAAGATAAAGCGTTAAAAGTTGCGGGAAAACTGATATTTTCCTGCAACTTCCTATTAGCTGATATGTTGTAGCTAAACTCTTCACGGCTGCAAAGGTATGGAAAGACTCTAAAATTTCCAAATAATCGGGAAAGAAAATGAAGAATCCGTCGCGGCGTAATGGAAAACGGAAGTAGATTGTGCTTTAGCCTAAATAGTTTTTTCTGGACGTTATATTTAGGAACAATCTACTCAGACACGGGTGTAAATCTGTAGCTTTTAGAAAAGCGTTTTGTGGCTTTCTATAATCGGATGATGCTTTTAGCTTCTTTTTCATGCGTTCGATATCGTGGCTGACTATGATGATAGCGCAACTATCATTTAGCTGATGCAACATTCGGTACATGTCATCTTGGAATTGTCGATCGACATAGGTGTTTGGTCTCGTCAGGATAATCACTTCCGGCTTTTGAAACAATGGCTCTGGTCAGTAGCACTCTTTGAGTTAGCCACCACTTAACGAACCAATCGCTCTAGTGGCTATTGGGCTTAATCCCATAGCTTCGATGGCCTCACGGGCAAGTTCTTTTTGCGATGAGGTGTAATGAAGACCGAACGTATATTTGCTTTTTAAGTCCGGACAGCACGACTTCATTGACCGATATGGGGAAATTCTTGTCTATGTTGCTGTATTGTGGTAGATAACCTATGTTCAGTTTGGCAACAGCTTTTCCTTCTTTGAAGTAATAGACTTGACCTTTATCGGGAGTCTTGAGTCGGAGAATTTACATGATTGATGTTGTCTTTCCACAACCATTGGGGCCCCCGTAATTGCCAGAAAATCATTTTTGGTCGATTTCTAAATTGACGTCGCGAATGGCTGTGATGTTGCCGTATGAGACCGTGATATCCTGAAGTTTGATGATTGTTGTCATAATCTTGTTATTTCAAACGTTCGGCAATCTTCACCATTTCTCGATCCCAATGGTAGCTCAGCGTATTGATTTCTGTTTGGGTTGCGCCACTTCCTTTTTGCCACAATTTCGGTGTTGCGTGGTTTACGAATTCCCTGTTGAATGAACAATGTCTTCACGCGTAGTCGTTTTGCTGTGTTAATTACTTGCTCGAGTTGGGCTGCGCTTGGCTCTCGTCCTTCTTCCTCTACAGGAATCTGCTGAAGATGATATTGTTTGGCAAAATAGGTGAGTGCCGGATGATAGATAAGGAAGGCTTGACTTTTTCTTTTGTCAGTTGTAGTTGGATGTTGCGGTCGACATGGTTAATTGTTTCTATCAAGCGGTTGAGGTTTGCTCTGAAATAAGTACTATCTTTACTATCTATTTCAGCTAGTGCTTTAAAAGATTCTGTTTGCTATTTGTATTGCATTTTCTGTGCTCATCCATGTGTGCGGGTCTTCTATGCCATTTGCGCTCTTTTAATGGCACGATATACTCTGATGCGTTGACACTAATCGTATGAGGAGCATTGTTCTCTAACTTTTTTCATCCAAGTACGCTCAAATCCTAAGTTGCCCACTTTTGATGAACAAATCGCTGTTGGAGAGACTAATAATTTGCTTGGCTGTAGGTTCGTAAAGTTCGGGATTGCTACCCTTCGGAACGAGTGTTGTCACCTGGAAGCGGTTGCTGCAATTTGCTCCGTGAAGTAGCGGAGCGGTTCTATGCTGACGGTTATCTGTCGTGGCTGCTGGCTGAGTGGGTCGAAACACAGGAGGTAAGTCCTACTACCGACATGGCTAAAACGATATATCTAATAAATTTTCCCATAGAAATGCTGATAAACGATATGACGAAATTGGCTTCATAAACCCTAAGGCTATCGTGATGGCACTACCCAGAAATGGAATGAAAGCGAAAAAGCCCATCCATGCTCCGTGGCCGCCCATGATTTTTGAGCTTTTTCCAGTTGTTGAGGCTTTACATGCATATAATGTTCTATCCAATCCATGCGGGCCCATGCGGCCCATACCATAGTTGAAGAGTCCTCCCAACACATTTCCAATAGTGCCAAAGATGATGAGTTGCCATGGGTCTAGACCTGCAGCTAAAAAGTGCCAGCATGACAACTTCGCTGCTGAATGGGAAGAAGCTGCCGGCTAAAAAAAGCGGATATGAGCATGCCCCAATAACCCCAGTGTATAAGAAAGTCAGTAATGGTTGCCATAAGTTAAACACGATTAATAGCGTGGTCGTGAAGACTAAAATAATGAAAGATAAGTTGGTGAAAAATGAATGTGTAAAAGTGATGTAATGCGCAATCAATGGTGCCGTCAGGGTGATGAGAATAGAGTAAGTATATTGATGTGTTGGGGCTGTAAAATGATAAAGAGCACCACGCAACTAAATAATATGATTAGCGTCTCATAGAGCATCCGTGTACGTATTTTATCTAAATAACTATTACGCAGAAAAATGAATTGAGCCAGTTATACCCATGAGAGTAATGAACCCCATGGATATCAGTTTTGGAGTAGAAGGTAAATTCTCAATGTTAAAGGATTTGAAAACTATTATGCTTTGTATATGCTGGATGAGGGATTCTCCATTGCCTTGATAGACTAAGAAACCTGTCATGCACCAGTAGGGAAGAAGAATGCCTATAATGGATGCGAAGAAACTGCGGCCGGTCATAGACAGAATGCGGGTTCCCATCACGTACCAAAATGAAGGGGACAAGAAATAAAATCTGTATAAAAAAACAGACTACAGATACCCAACATTGTAAACGCAAAGAAAATAGAGCCCATTGAACGTTTGTTCTGATAGGAATGGAAAAGAAACCTTAGATGCAAAATGAAACACAACTGTATGATCCCGATAGCAGTATTATGAGCATAAAGTGGTAGATTTATTAGGATTAGAGCCAATAAGGCACATGAAACCATGCGGCTATAGGTTCGCATCAAAGCGTTCTGGTTATTTAATTCTACCATGAAGTAGGTAGAAATAATCATCAACCCGAACTGAACCCAAAGCTCTTGGGTAATTAGTCCGGTTGAAATCCAAACCAGTGAAGCTATCAGAGCTGCGACTGGTAGCGAGATTCTGTTTTCCGCTATTTTATTTTGTAATCTTTTTACTTTCAAGAAAACCGTCTTTATAAATCTTGTCCGATATCTCTTCTAAAGTATTTGCCAGTAAACTCAATCTTTTGAGCTTCTTCAAAAAGACTTCTGAAGGGCCTCTTTCTTATTTTTACCATAGGAAGATACTGCTATCACACGGCCTCCACTCGTTACTATGTTGCCATTTTTCGTGCTGTTCCGGCATGAAAAAACAATGCTTCCTTCAACTCTTTCGAGACCAGAAATGGCATAGCCTTTTTGTATTCCCTGTGGATAACCACCGCTTACCAGCATGATACTGACGGCCGCACGCTCATCAAACACAATTTCCCGTTGGTCTAAATCGCCTTTGGCAACACCTTCGAATAATTCTACGAGGTCGCTTTTGAGTCGTAGCACGACGCTTTCTGTCTCGGATCGCCCATGCGACAGTTGTATTCGATAACCATAGGTTCACCTTTCACGTTGATAAGTCCGAAGAAAATGAATCCTTTATAATCGATATTTTCAGCAGCTAGTCCTTCAACTGTGGGACGAATGATGCGATCTTCTACCTTTGCATCCATTCTTTCGTTGCAAATGGAACCCGGAGATACGCTGCCCATACCGCCTGTGTTCAATCCCTGTATCGTGTTCGCCGATGCGCTTGTAGTCTTTTGCTTCAGGCAGAATCTTGTAGTTCTTGCCGTCTGTCAGAACAAAAAACCGAGCATTCGATACCGGCTAAAAACTCTTCAATTACCACTTTGGCACTGGCATTTCCAAACATGCCTCCTAACATTTCGCGGAACTCCTGTTGTGCCTCTGTAAGAGTTGGGAGGATGAGAACGCCTTTGCCGGCAGCCAATCCGTCAGCCTTTAGCACATAAGGAGCCCTGTAAGGTTTCCAGAAATTTAAGGCCGTCATCGAGTGATGTGGCGTCGAAGGTTTCGTATGCGGCTGTCGGAATGCCGTGTCGCTTCATAAATCCTTTAGCAAAATCTTTAGCTACCTTCAAGCATCGCACCGGCTTTTGCAGGACCGATGACAGGGATATCCCTAGTTCTTTCGTCTTCCTTGAAGTTGTCGTAAATACCTTTTACCAAAGGATCTTCTGGTCCAACGACCACCATGTCAACCTTATGGGTGAGGACAAAGTCTTTCAATGTGTCAAAGTCATCAGCCTTGATAGCTATGTTTTCGCCACAGTTGCTGGTTCCGGCATTGCCCGGAGCTATGTAAAGCTTTTCGCACTTGTTGCTTTTCGCAATCTTCCAAGCAAGGGCGTGTTCACGGCCACCGCTTCCTAACAGTAATATTTTCATATTCTTTATTTCAGATAGTCTTCAAAATATTGGGTAATACGTTCGTGTAAGTGCGTGCTTTGATGACCTTTCATGTTATGACCTTCGCCCGGATACATGAAAAAGTCTGGCTGAGTGTCATCTAAGATGCACTGATGAATAAACGATTTTGCATGTTGTGGGAGAACGACGGGGTCATTTTCTCCGATGATGATTTGCAGTTTCCCCTTTAAGTTTTTAGCCTGAGGGATAAGACTCGTCTTAGCATAGCCTTCTGGATTAGTCTGTGGTGTATCCATATAGCGTTCTCCGTACATGGCTTCATACCACTTCCAGTCGATGACCGGACCTCCGGCAACGCCTACTTTAAATACGTCAGGGTAGTTGGTGATTAGTGACGTAGTCATAAGCCACCGAAACTCCAACCATGGACTCCCATTCTGTTCGAGTCAACATAGGGCAATGATTTTAGATATTCAACACCTTTCATCTGATCTTTCATTTCTTCTTGTCCTAATTGGCGGAATGTAACCTGTTCAAAGGCTTTACCTCTATGTTCACTACCTCTGTTGTCGAGAATGAAAAGCAAAATATCCTTTCTGGGCCATATAGGTTTCCCAGCCTCTGCTGGCATAGTTCCAGCGTGCGTCTACGTTATGGGCGTGAGGGCCTCGTAAACGTATATAATAGTAGGATATTTCTTGTTGGGATCGAAGTTAATGGGCTTGACCATACGGTAATACAGATCTGTAGTACCATCTGCAGCCTTAATCGTTCCACAACTGTACTCCGACACTTGATAACCCTTCCATGGATTCTGTGCCGTGAAGTAGTCGGTGCGTTGTATTTTATTTACGTTGATGATTTCAATCTTGCGTGGAACGGTAGGCTCGGAATAGTTATCGGCCAGAAAAGCGCCACTGGCACTCAGTGAGGCGTTGTGCCATCGCTTGCCGTTATCCAATAGTTGTCGCTTGCCGTTGTCCACATTCACCATCCAAGTGTTTCGCTGAATAGGGCTGCATTCATTGGAAAGCATAACAAGCGCATGCTTTTTGTGTTGAAACCGATAAAATCCATTACAAACCCAAAGGGCCTGACGTAAGCTGTTTCAGAACCTTTCCCTGTGTGTTCATTAGATAGAAATGGTTGTAACCATCCTTTTTGGCTTTTGCATGACAAAGGCATTGGGATTCCATGGAAGGAATACGATGGGTGCTGAGGCTCTACATATTTTCGCATCGGTTTCACGATAAAGTTCGGCCAATTTGTCTCCGGTTTCCGCGTTATAGCTTACCAGGCGGCAATCATTTTGATCACGATTTAGCTCAAATAGGTAAATCGTCTTGCTGTCGGGGCTCCATGCAGGGTTGGTAAAGTAGCGGTCTGTGGGATCGCCGGCTTTCAGATAAACGGTCTTGCTAGTCTTGATGTCGTAGACACCAATGGTTACCTGATGGCTTGTTTCGCCAACCATGGGGTATTTCTCTGGCGCAGCTTTGGCACTTCGAGACTCCCCGGGTTCGGGTGTCCAGTCGTTTTCAGGAAAATCCACTAAAGGATAGTCATTCACCATCGACTGATCCATACGTGTGAATGCCAGCTTCATGCCGTCGGGCGACTAGAAAGTACCTTTGTGATAGCCAAATTCGTCACGATGAACGCTGGTTCCGTATAGTATATTTCATGAGGCATCGTGTGACAACTGAATGTCATTCTGTCCATCGTTTTCCTTGGGTGTGCGTATAAAAAGATTATAACCGCCCTGTTCTGTATAAGCCGTATTGCATGATGTGGCATTCCAATCAGCATTGTTTTCTTCAGCCCTACTTTGGTTGAACACCATCTTGTGTGCCTTGAAGTCCACCAAAATACGTCTTGCGTTGGTTTCACCATAACCAAAGACTTGCCGGTATAGGGAAAACGTGCGTAATAGAGTGTGTGAACAGCGGTGGCATTATCGCTTTTCATCCATTTATTAAGGTCTTTTTAGGGTAAAAAGCACCTTTTCCTTTCCTGTCGCTTTATCGACGATACTGCACTTGTCGATATCCAATCGTGCAAGTTCGTCACCCCACCAAGTGAGCCATCTGTTTTTGGTGGTCATCTTGTGGTAGTTCTTTCCGCCGAAATTCAGGTCTTCCAGAGTAAAATGTTTTCAACTCTTGTGCGTTTGTCGACATAGAGAATATCAAGGAAACTAAAATAATAAAAACTTATTCATCATCGTTGTCAAATCTATTTTTTTACTTTCAAAATTACCTCGTACTTGCTGCCTTTACCAAATCGCTTGGCACCTTTAGAGTCTCGATGATTTTTAAAATCACGTCCACCTTGCGTTCTTCTTTACCGAAGCGATCTTCGTCACGACCTCTGTCACATCATTTCTACCTTTTTCTGTCACCGCGTTTTACGCCAAAATCAATTTCATGTTTGTGGAAAGAGAAAGACCGGATATCGCCTTCTTCGTTTGATTCCTGTTCATCCAAACGCTGTTTTAAACTCTCGGTTTTCTTGAAACGATGCTTTTTGGGCCATCTCGCGCTTTTTTCTTCTTCTGTCTTACGATACCTCCTTCGGCATCGAAACTCTTTCATCTTACCACTAAACATTGCATACTTTCGGAATTCACACTCCAGACTTCCGTTATATACAGGACTTTGATAGAAGGTTTTAGCTCAATTTGTTCGAAGCGATGCTTCGCGGTAACTGGAGTATCAAGCTTCATTCCGTAAATTCGTGTTTGAGCTTTCACCAATCATTTTATATGTACCAAACAGGTTGGGTGTAGATATACGTTCTCCATAAAAGGCGGATTTGTTATCATAACAGCTTTTTCTGCCAGCTTCTTGAAGTTCTTGAAATCCTGCTGATCAATCGTGATATCCTTGGTTAGTCCGGCTGCTTTTTACGTTGAGGCGAGCCGTGTTGACGGCTTTTCATGTCAATGTCATAACCATAGATATGGTGCTCGAACTCCCGTTCTCCGGCATCATCGTTATAAATGTTGTCAAACAACTCTGATCAAAAATCAGCCCATTTCTCAAATGCAAATTCCTTTCTGAATACGCCGGGATTGATATTTCGGGCAATGAGAGCGGCTTCAACCAATCAATGTTCCCTGATCCACATCGGATCTATAAAGTCTGTTTCGTCGTTCCAGCCGCTCATTAGAATCATGCCTGCTGCTAAGACTTCATTGAGCGGAGCTTCTACGCTTTTCTTGACGATAGCCTCTGCGATGCAGACTTTCGCCACTGGAGTCCAGACTTAGTGTGGCGTCTGCTTCTGCCACATGGATGTTCAGTCTGATATCAGGATTGCTAACACTGATGTTAGGCCTTTCTCCCGTTTTCTCCCTAAACTGGTCTACAATGGCATCTTTTTACCTTATAGGTCACAAAACGCGAGTTGCGGAATTCTTCAGAATAGACAACAGAGTCTACCGAGAAGGTCTTTCCTTTTTCTATATATTGGCTCCAGTCAATCTTTCTGACTTCTTCATACATGTCGTCTGCCGACCGAGCCTTGAAATGGGCAATGGGTTTTAGGATGCGAATGGCTGTGTGTAATTGAAAATTGGCCCGATACATCATTTCCTTATTTCCAGTGAACGAAACCATGCGTCGTCCTATTTGTACATTGTTGGCACCCAACTGAGTGAGCTCCTTAGCCAAGACGGTTTCTAATCCCATGAATGTCTTGGCGATGAGTTCAAATTCTTGTTCCATTATTGAATTTTAGTTCTAAATTATCTATTAGTCTTTTCTGATCTTTTTGTTTGCGGCAGCATGTCGTTTCGTTACCCACATGTTAGCTCCCACTACGCATCCTTCACCGATGGTCACGCGCCCCAATATGGTGGCGTTGGCATAAATGATGACATTGTCCTGATAATGGGATGGCGTGGAATACCTTTGATAGGTTTGCCGTCCGTGTCAAGGGGAAAAACTCTTTGCGCCTAAGGTTACTCCTTGGTATAATTTGACATGATTGCCGATGACACAAGTTGCTCCAATTACGACGCTGTACCATGGTCTATCGTAAAATGATGGCCGATGTGGGCGCCCGGATGAATGTCGATACCGTCTCTGAATGAGCCATTTCAGTCATCATGCGTGGTATCAGTGGCACATTCAGCTTGTAGAGCCTCATGGGCTACTCGGTAATTGGTCAGCACTTTGATAATCGGATAGCACGAAATCACTTCTCCCCGGCTGATGGCGGCGGGGATCGCCTTCATACGAGGCTTCTACGTCCGTGCCCAGAATCTTTCGTATTTCGGGGAAAGTCATGATTGCTTTGGCCGCCAATAATCCTGCTTTACCGCGTCTTTTTATCCAACAGCTGTTGGTTTTTCGGCTTCGTTATCGTCAGCAAAGCATAAGCCTGCCAATATCTGTTCACCAGCAAAGCATGGAGTTTTTCCAGCCTTACGCCGATGTGATATTGTATTGTATCAAGATTGACCTGTGAATTTCCGAAATATCCCGGTAGCAAGATTGAACGCGATAGTTCAACGATAGCCTCAAGCGCTTTGCCCGAAGGGAGCGGATTCCCGTCGCAGTGTTGGTGGCACAGCCTTTTAAGGGAGTCCGGTTCAGATAAAGCTTTATGGTTGCTTGCAGCTGATGAGTCAATTCAAGCTTACTCATGTATGAAGTCTCGATATTTCGTTGCAAAAGATAATGATTTTATTGATTATCAATATTAGCGATTGATGATTGAAGTGATGGCTGATAAACCTTTATAGTTGTTACCTATGGATAAAATGCGGAATTGCTTCCTCAAAGGCCATTATTCATCGGTGGAATATGGAAAAGGCAAAAACAAAGTTTCGTTTCTTATTTTTTTAGAGCTTTGAAATGACGTTGGCTATATATATCGGTGAACCGCATTATCGGTTACGCTACCACCTTTGCAGCCGTTTTTAATGGTAAATGAATGATGAATCAGTCTGCAAGGACTTTCGCTTTGAGCAGGATTGGTCGTGCTCTTTCTGCTGCTTATGCTGCAATTACCTATCGCTCAGCATAGGTGGAACAGATTACGACACGTTAATCTGCTCAGTCAAATACTTCCCGATATTTATGAAAAATGTAGATGTGGTGCCTCGCTCGAAGGCTCCCAAACCCGTCGTGCTGTTACGCGGCAGGGCAAGAAGATCGATTTTAAAGAGAACTGGCCTAAAGGTGTGGAGCCAATCGTTGATTTTTCATGCAAGGTAAACGGGCGGTATGGATCACTTTTTACGAGCAGTTGGCCCATGTCAACACATTGAATCGTCCGGTAAGAATCGCCTATTTCGGTGATTCGTTTATTGAAGGTGATATACTGACGGGTGATCTGCGAGCTTTGTTTCAGAATCATTTTGGCGGTGCGGGTGTAGGTTGGGTCGACTGTGGTACGCCTATGACTGCTTTCCGTCGTACCGTAAACCAACGTTATAGCGGTATAACAGAATATTCTGTTGTCAAGAAACCTTTCGATAATAGCCGTCAAGGCATTGCCCAACGCTATTATATACCTTCCGAAGGGGGGCGTGTCACGACGCTTGGCTCTAAGCTACAGCCCCACGTGGCTACCTGGCAACATGCCCAACTCTTTCTACATACGCCGCAGTCCGTCAACGTCAGTGTCGCCATGGATAAAGCTGCGCCCCGTCAGTTTGTAACGGAGGCGTCCAACGAGGTGCAGATGATCGAGGCAAAGGGCAATATGAGCCAGGTGACTTACCAGTTTTCCGGTGTATCCCCACGTACAACGCTTTTTGGTATGGCTTTAGAGTCCGATCGAGAGTCGTTCTTGACAATTTCTCTATGCGTGCTTCTTCCGGCAAGCAGCTGGCTCGCATCCCGCTGACCACACTGGCTCACTTCGCCCGCTTGCGTCCTTACGACCCTATTATTATTCATTATGGTTTGAATGAGGGCCGTCAAGGGAAATACCGTTCCTATCTTGAAAGTCTATATGGAGGGCATGAAGAAAGCCGTAAAGAATATTCATGCCGCTTTCCCCGATGCCAGTATCCTCGTCATGAGTGTACCCGACAGGAATCAGCGTTCAGCCGATGGTATTACAACGCTGAAGGAGGTGAAGAACCTGTGAACCTTCAGAGCAGATGGCCGCCGACTGCCACGTCAGTTTCTATAATTTTTATCAGGCGATGGGTGGAAATGGTAGATATGAAAAAGCTGGTTGACCGAAATATGGCCAACAAAGATTACACCATTTGAGTTTCGGTGGCGGCAAAATAGTGGCCGAAAAAGGTGTTCCCTTCTGTTTATAGCCGGATTAAAAATTACAAACGCCGCAAGGCTCTTGAACAACAATGATACAACGCTTATTAGATCTTCTGACGCTACAAACCCTAAGGAACCATTGATTTTTCCAGCGGTTTGTTTCTGATACTTTTTCCTCGGTTTCTCGTTCATTTACATGCTTTTTGCGGCACAAATTTCAACCACGGTTGTTTTTGTCACGCTTTTTCCTACTATTTTTATTATAAGAGCAGCGGAATCTATTTCTTTCTGCTGGCTGTTGTTACGATTAGCGACTTCCCTGATAGCCCGCCGTATTCACACTTTGGCGGGCCGTTCTGTCGCTGATGAATGCGACGCGGAGCAATCGCCGTTGTCGTCAGTGGCTTTGTAGCCCTGAGTCTGTTCATCGACTTGGGCCTGCTGGCTTATTTCAAGTACACCAACTTCTTTGCGGGGATGGTCAGTCAGATGATTGGTAATAACTTCCAGCCTTGGGATATCTTCCTTCCCGTGGGCATCAGTTTCTTTACTTTCCAAAGCATGAGTTATACGATAGATGTCTATCGTGGCTCCTTGAAACCGTTACCCCGTATCTTGGACTACGCGTTCTATGTATCGTTCTTTCCTCAACTGGTAGCCGGCCCCATCGTGCGTGCCTCCGATTTCGCGCCACAGATTCACAAGCCCGTTATCATTACGCGCGACATGTTTGCCCGTGGCGTCTATTTCATCATTATCGGCTTGTTTAAGAAAGCGGTCATCAGCGATTATATCAGTCTTAACTGTAGATCGCATCTTCGATAATCCTACACTTTACAGTGGATTAGAGAATCTTTTGGGTGTCTATGGATATGCTTTTGCAAATCTGTGTGACTTCAGTGGCTAGCAGCGATATGGCTATTGGTATCGCGCTCTCGTTGGGATTCCACTTTCCACTCAACTTCAACGCGCCTTACCGTTCAACGAGTATCACCGATTTCTGGCGTCGTTGGCATCTCTCTGTCCAGTTGGATTCGCGATTACATCTATGTCTCGCTCGGTGGCAACCGAAAGGGGAAGCTACGACAGTATGTCAACTTGGTCATAACCATGCTTTTTGGGTGGTCTTTGGCATGGTGCCAGCCTCACTTTCGTAGCTTGGGGCGGCATGCACGGCCTGGCTTTGGCGGCACATAAATACTTCAGTCAGGAGATTCTGGGCCATGGCCGCTCTTATCGGTCAACAGGTATCAGGAAATGGGTGGCCATTCTGCTGACATTTCATTTCGTTTGCTTCACTTGGATATTCTTCCGTCACACGTCGTTTGCGGCAGGTTGGGCGATGCTTCATCAAATTTTTACGAACTTCCATGTCGAACTTTGGTCGCAGGTTGTCAGTGGTTATAAATACATTTTGGCTTTCATGGCTTTTGGTTACCTCACGCATTTCCTGCCCGATGCCCTGGCAGGAACGGCTGATAGGCGTGCTGCGCCATTGCAATCTGTTCGTTTATGCCATCCCTGTTGACGACCGTTATCTATATCGTTATTCAGATTAAAAGCTCTACGATTCAACCTTTTTATCTACTTCAGTTCTGATAATAAGGAGGAGAAGTCTTGATGAAGTTGCTAAAAGCTATATATTTGTGCAGACTTTAAATAAAACAATCTCTTGTGAAAAACTTTGAGTCATGCTAATGTTTGCTGTGCAGCATTACGGGATGGGCGCAACAGAAGCCCAAAACATGGTCGATAACGCCTAAAATAGGCTTAAATGTCTCCAGGCCTACGAAGGAACCACTCGTGCTATGTGCTGATTGCAATATTTGAAAAACCTGGTGGAGAGCCGGCACTACTACGATGGTACTTTTCTACCAAATTATGTTTTTGAAACGGCTCTAACGAAAAACCGGTCGGGTTTGGTCGGTGGCGTAGAGGCACAGTATCAGTTCAATTCGCGACTGGCCATCTCTTTGGGTGCTTATTATAGCCAACAAGGAGTGAGATACGACAATATTCCGCTTGGGGATGTGCCCTTGGGCAAAGAGAAAGAGCGCCTTAAACTGGGGGTAGCCAAGCAGCTGAGTGTGGAAACGAACTATATCACCCTGCCGATTCTTCTCAATTGCTACGTGTATAAGGCCCTAGCACTGAAAGCCGGCGTGCAACCGGCCTATAATATAAAGAATAAGGCGCGGTGCGACGTTGACATAGAGCCGAAAGAAGGGTATCTGACAGCGGCGGAGGCAGGCACGGCAAAGATTCATAGGTGGACGTGGCCGTTCCGTTGGGCCTTTCTTATGACTTCCTGAATGGGCTGGTGGTCGATATGCGTTATCTCATGGGTGTTGTCAACCTTTTATTCTAAGGGCGGTGAGAAAGGTCAAATGCCCGCAAGTCGCACCAATGTTTTTCAATTAACCGTAGGCTATAAATTCGGATTATAGCAATTTTATTCGATCTTTTTCCGTAGTTTTTCATTTTGTTCAACGAATCTTTATACATTTCAAATGACTGAAAAATCTTTTCTGCGGGTCGCAAGACCGTCGTGGGCATTCAGTTCCTATTCGTGGCTTTTCGGAGCCACGGTACTGGTGCCTTTGCTTATTGGTATCGACCCCGCCACTGCGTTGTTTACCGCAGGTCTGGGCACTTTCATCTTTCATTTTGTCACCAAGGGCAAGGTTCCTATCTTCCTTGAAGTTCGTTCGCGTTCATCGCGCCCATTATCGAAGCCACTAAGCAGTGGGGATTACCCGGTACAATAGCCGGTCTTACAGGCGTTTCGCTCGTCTATTTTGTTATGAGCGCGCTTATCAGATGGCAGGGTAAGAAGTTCCTCGACAAGGTTTTCCCACCGATTGTCATCGGTCCTGTGATTATTCTTATCGGTCTTTCGTTGTCGGGAAGTGCCGTCGATATGGCTAAAACCGACCGGCCGCTGGCCTTCCTGTCACCGCTGACGGCCATCTTGATGTTGACTTTTGGCAAGGGATTGTTCAAGTTGGTGCCCATCATTGCGGGTGTTACCGCGGGGTATATCGCGGCGATCTGTCTGGACAAGGTCGACTTCTCCGGAGTAGCTTCGGCCGACTGGATTCATTTCCCTGTTTCGTTGACCACGATAACGCATTTCCAATGGGCGCCATTCCTTTACATGATTCCCTGTGGCCATTGCGCCGGTGCTGGAGCATATCGGCGATGTCTACGTGGTCAGTGAGGTTGCCGGCAAGGATTTCGTGAAGGAACCGGGCCTCCATCGCACCATGTTGGGCGACGGTCTGGCCTGTTTGGCTTCCGCGTTTCTGGGCGGTCCTCCCGAAACAACCTACCCGAGGTGACGGGTGCCATGTCGATTACCAAGGTAACAAGCCCTGCTGTCATCCGCATTGCGGCCGCAACGGCTTTGGTTTTCTCGATTGTGGGCAAGTTCAGTGCCGTATTGCAGTCTATTCCGCAGGCCGTTTTAGGCGGCATCATGCTGTTGTTGTTCGGCACGATTGCCAGTGTGGGCGTGCAGAATCTCATGCACCATCATGTAGATATGGGCCGCACGCGCAATGTTATCATCATGTCGGTCATGCTGACGATGGGTTTGGGTGGTGCCGTTCTGTCTTCGGGCAGTTTCGCTATCTCGGGAATTGGTCTGTCGGCCGTTGTCGGTGTGGTGCTCAATCTGCTTCTTCCGGATAGGAAAAAGCAAAAGGAAACCAAGGCATAATGCTGTTTCCTCTGTTTTTAGTATAGAAATCAAATGATAAATGCAGGCCTTTAGCAGCCTGCATTTGCTTATTTTTACTTGTATGAATATACTCTGGCTTTTGACTCTTTCAAAGGCTGTATGTCTTCAGACGAAGCCAATGCGGTTGCTTCGTCTGTTCTTCAACCGTATTTTTCCCAACGACGACATCATCGCTCTGCCGCTCAGCGATGGCGGCGAAGGCTGGCTGGCCGCTTATCAGCAAGCCATAGGCGGGCAGCTCATCCCCGTTGCCACCCACGATCCGATGATGCGGCGCGTCACGGCACATTATCTGCGGCTGGGCGATACGGCCGTCATTGAGGTGGCACAGGCTTCGGGCCTGTCTTTATTGCAGCCCGAAGAGCGCAATCCCATGCGAGCAACCAGTTACGGAACGGGTGAAATCTTGGCCAAAGCCATGCTCGATGGGTGTAGGAAGTTTGTGATTGGTTTGGGAGGAAGCGCTACGAGCGATGCCGGAATCGGCATGATACGGGCTTTGATAGACGTGCTGGCTCCTTCAGGACGCTTCGACGACATCGACATGATTCGTCAATGCAGTTTCACGCTCGGCTCTGACGTGACCAATCCGCTGTGTGGTGAGCAGGGCGCGGCATACGTTTTCGCCCGCAGAAAGGTGCCGATGCCGCCATGGTACGTGTGCTCGATGAGCGTGCCCGTCGGTTTGCGGAGATTTCGGCGCGCCACTTCGGCTACGACCGAAGCCACGAAGCAGGGGCTGGAGCGGCCGGTGGAATGGGCTATGCTTTTATGGAATATATGAATGCCACGTGTGAATCAGGGTGCCCAATTGCTTCTGCGGGCAGCGCGATGGTCGCGTCTTCTTCCTGCTACTCGCTTTGTATTGACGGGCGAAGGGGCATCCGACGCGCAGACGCTCATGGGCAAGTTGCCCCAAATTGTTCTTTCAGAGGCCCGGGGCTGTCAACCTCCCGTTCCCGTTTATCTGTTTGCCGGGCGTGTGGCTGACCGTGAGCAGCTGCTTGCCGCAGGTTTTGCCGATGTTCGTGCCATTACGCCAACGGAGCAATCTTTGGATGAAGCCATGCGCAAAGACGTGGCACGGCGCAATTTAAGTGCGGCTGTCGCCCAATGGGCGCGACGTTTCGGACAAACAGATATATAAGTAGAGCTGTTAAGTGATGGCGTCTCGGACTTCATCACTTTTCTTCTGATTTCACGAACTCTTGCCGGTAGCCCTCGCTCTCGACAATGCCTTTGATGAACTCGGGGCTAAGGTTGAAGTTGGGCTCGTCAAACGGATTGATGACTGATGCCGCCGCCACCCATTTGCCGCAGCATGGCCACAACATCCTGAAACGTGATAATCATCGCTTTGGGCAGCTGATTTTCGGGCAGGATAACCTTGGCCTTGTTCAATGAACGCCAGTCGGTGAAGAGCGGAAACATAGGTGTCTCGCCGTTCTTCAGCCAGTAGAATTGCAGTTTGCTGCCTTCCTGCGTCTCGAAAGTTTGAGGTTCGTCGGTCGGAGTGTGTTCTATGGGTTGTCCGTTTGCGTCAAGCAGGTCGAAGTGAGTGATGTAATGCGTGTGGCAAAACCATGAAAGAGATGAGGCTTAAAAAGGTTTCGTTCTGATAAAAGCGCTCACTATCCTGAATCAATGCTTTCAGATATGGGTTCTCAACGCTCTGTGCCACGTCGACTTCACGCATGGGCTGAATGTTGGTCAGGGCCATCATGGAGCGTATGGATTGATAGTCGCTGACGCCTTTGAGCACGATGCGGGCCTCTTGATTGGCCACTTGGCTTACCGAAACGTGGGTTTCGTTCTCGATGAACGTCACTTCTCCTTCTTCCACAAAGTTGGGGCCGCAGATATAAACCTTCTCGCCGAGGCTGCATTGGCCCATCACGTGGCCTTTCACTTCAATATCACCGCTTTGCAGAGGCAGCATGCCGTCGATGAGCATGGTAAAGAGTAGCTCTTCCGACATGGGCTCGCTCGGTTCTGTTTCGTCAGCCGCGGCCTGCTGCGAAGGTGTTATATGATTCTCGTTGTTGGTAGTCTGTGGCTTGTTGACAGCCTGTTTTTCTGTTACTTTCTCGTCTACGCGTTCGGCATTCTGCTCTTCAGACTTTTTACCGAACAGGTTTTTAAAAATATTCATTTAGCTTTCAGTTTAGGATTAACCGTCAAACAAAGGTAATAAAATTATTCCGTTATCGATGAAGCGGAAAGAAGATTCTGTTATAGGACCAGCTTTTTCATGCTTCAAGGTCTTAAACGCACGTCGTTTTGTCAAGAAAGGTGAGCGTTTTTAACACTTCCGGCGCAGTCCATTTAGCTTTTCAGACCGAAAAAAAGGCCTCCGGTTTTCCGATTTTTTATGCTCGTTGACGCTCATTGTTAAGCTTTTTATCGGGTAAAAGGGCTACTATTAGCTTTGTCAAAGCATAGCTATTGCACGATAAAAGTGCAGCTATTACAGCCCTAAAAGCATAGCAAATAGGAGGTGAAAAAGTAAGAGAAGAGTAGGGGTTGCGAAGCAATGGGTTGATAGTCAATACGTTATCGATTCGCTGAAAAATCGCGTATTTTCGACCAACGCTTCTCTTTTTCAGAATCATGCCACTATTTTGAAGGCATTTGTAAAGATAATTCTTTTTAACAATTAACGATTGGGCTTCGTTATTTGCATAGTTGCCATTGTTTTCATGGTTGGTCGCAGCTCCGGAAGGTGGCTTTCGTATGGCGTTTACGGGGCAAAAAAAATCCCAACTCTCGTGTTGAGAATTGGGATTCTTATGCTTTGCAGTCTAAGATTACTTACGCAGACCGAGTGCTTTAATGATAGCACGGTAGCGTTCGATGTCAATCTTGTAGAGATAATCGAGCAAACGACGACGCTTACCTACCAACTGAGTCAGTGAACGAGTAGTAACGTTGTCCTTGTGGTTCTTCTTAACATGCTCTGTAAGGTGAGCGATACGATAAGTGAACAGTGCAATCTGGCTCTCAGCAGAACCTGTGTCAGTTGCGTTTTTGCCATACTGGCCGAAGATTTCTTCCTTTTTAGCTTTGTCTAAGTACATTGCTTTAAAATGATTAATAGTTTTTGCATCAATTACATCCTTTGAGCGAGACGCTGTCTTAATCACTACATCGACGCTCTCGAATGCTTCGGAGATTCCGAAATGCGGCTGCAAAGGTAGTAAAAAATCCTTGTTGCTTATGCGATTGGCCTAAATTTGGCTTCTTAATTTATCCTTTTTTAACCAAAACATAAGCTTCCTGCGCGTGTGGAACGGACAAAAAGCATGCTAAATCATAATAGGTGTTGATAATTTTTGTAATTTTGCACCCACAAATTTAAGGTATAAAGATTTAAAAAAATGCAAGACATTAGAAACATTGCGGTGATTGCACACGTCGACCATGGCAAAACAACGTTGGTAGACAGATGATGCTCGCCGGAAAACTGTTCCGTGACGGCCAGGATAATAGCGGTGAAGTGCTCGACTCAATGATTTGGAGCGTGAGCGCGGTATCACCATTCTCTCTAAAAACGTATCCATCACGTGGAAAGGCGTAAAAATCAACATTCTTGATACGCCCGGGCACCTGATTTCGGCGGTGAGGTGGAGCGTGTGCTCAATATGGCTGATGGTTGTCTGCTGCTGGTTGATGCCTTTGAAGGCCCTATGCCACAGACTCGTTTCGTCTTGCAGAAGGCTTTACAGATTGGTTTTGAAGCCTGTTGTGGTTGTTAACAAAGGTGGACAAACCCAACTGTCGCCCCGAGGAAGTGTATGAAATGGTGTTCGATTTGATGTGCGACCTGAGCGCGACCGAAGATCAGCCTCGACTTCCCCGTTGTGTATGGTTCGGCCAAGAATGGCTGGATGGCTGAAGATTGGACTACTCCGACTGATAATATTGACTATTTGCTCGATGTCATCTTGGAAAAGATTCCGGCTCCGAAGCAGTTGGAAGGAACACCGCAGCTGCTGATTACTTCGCTCGATTATAGTAACTATACGGGTCGTATCGCCGTGGGACGCGTTCATCGTGGAACACTGCGCGACGGACAGAACGTAACCATCTGCCATCGTAATGGTTCGATGGAGAAAACGAAGATAAAAAGAGCTGCATACTTTTTGAAGGAATGGGACACGTGAAAACCGAACATGTAGATTCGGGTGACATTTGTGCCGTTATAGGTCTGGAGAAGTTCGAGATTGGCGATACCATCTGTGACTTTGAAAAATCCTGAGCCGCTGCCGCCAATCGCCATTGATGAGCCTACCATGAGTATGCTTTTTCACCATCAATGACAGCCCGTTCTTTGGCAAAGAAGGTAAGTTCTGCACCAGTCGCCACATTCAGGAGCGTCTGGATAAGGAACTTGAGAAGAACCTTGCCTTACGTGTGAAGCCGTTTGAGGATAGCACCGATAAGTGGCTGGTTAGCGGGCGTGGTGTGCTCCATCTCTGTGCTCATCGAAACCATGCGTCGCGAGGGCTATGAGTTGCAGGTTGGTCAGCCGCAGGTTATCTACAAGCAGATTGACGGCCAGAAGTGTGAGCCTGTCGAAGAGCTTACCATCAACGTTCCGCAGGACTTTTTCAGTAAGATGATTGATATGGTAACTCGCCGTAAGGGTGATTTGCTTGGCATGGAAAGTCAGGGCGAGCGTGTGAATATTGAGTTTGAGATTCCTTCGCGTGGTATTATCGGTTTGCGTACCAACGTTTTGACAGCTTCGCAGGGCGAGGCCATCATGGCGCATCGTTATAAGAACTACCAGCCTTTCAAAGGAGAAATCGACCGTCGCACCAATGGTTCCATGATGGCTATGGAGACCGGTACGGCTTATGCTTATTCTATCGATAAGCTGCAGGATCGTGGTAAGTTCTTCATCGACCCGGGTGAGGAGGTTTATTCTGGTCAGGTTGTGGGTGAGCATGTTCACGATAACGACCTCGTTATCAACGTAACAAAGGCTAAACAGCTGACTAATGTGCGTGCCAGTGGTTCTGATGAGAAGGCGCGCGTTATCCCGAAGACCGTCATGAGCTTGGAGGAATGCCTCGAATACATCAAAGCCGATGAGCTTGTAGAGGTCACTCCGACGAGTATGCGCATGCGGTAAAATCATTCTGGATCATCTGGAGCGCAAGCGTTCTAATAAGGAATAACGCATTGACGATAGTATAATGATTGAATAAAGAGAGCATGAAGGTTTCCCTTTATGCTCTTTTGCTTTTTAGAAAAATTATATGGTAAAAAGATTTAGATAATGCAGACGGATATTCTGAAAACTAAAGAATATGCTGATTTATTAGCGAAATATCAGTCATTGCGTGAAAGATATGAGATTGGAGAACTTGAAGAGTTGTTTGCGTCTTTTTCTCAAAAATGCTGGCGGTAGACAATGTTGAGGTTCCTGATTTTTATACTAGCGATTTGGTGCAGTCGCTCCATCAACTGGCAGCGGCTGGCAAGTGGGTTCCGATGAGCTGCTGGAGGAACTTCACAACCAACTGATGATATATTATCCTCAATTTATGGGCCATCTACAGCTGTTCTCCGGCATGCTCAATCTGCAGAATATGAATATCTGTATGCTATCGCGGCTTCATTTTCATCCATCAGAAATAGCTACGCTGTTAGACTTGACACCACAAACAATCACTAATCGACGAGCTCGTATGTTAGCTCATGTTTTTCATAAGTCTGTCAGTACTTCTCGTTTTGAAGATGTAATGTTGAGATTATGATTCGCTGATGATTACAGTTGATGTGTAATATGTGTAATTGTTTTTATTTGGCTGTAAATTCTTGTTGATATACTTTTGCATCTGAAAATAGTTGTAAAAAGTATGTTAAACAGAAAAACAATTATCCCTATTTATGCAGGCATTAATTTTTGCCAGTTCGTGTAGTAATGAAGAAGTTATTGAAAATGGCACTAATGCAAGTGCCCCGGTTAATGATGTGCTGTTAGAAGAAACTACTGCCCAGCAGGAGTTTGCTATGATTCTATCAAAGGCTGTTGCTTCTAATCAGAGCCTACGTGAGTTCTTGAAGAAAGAAGCTGTCAAAGAGTTTGATAACAATTTTTGATATCTTCTATCCATATGCAAGAAATAAGAAGATTGATGAACAACATACATTCCGTGATGTTCTTGTAGAGAACTCTTCCGAGGCTGAGATTAAGAAGATAGAGTCTTCATTACCTTTATTAACGATATTCATTCCTGATCTTTCTATGTTTAATGCTTTTAATGTGAAAACATGGGATACAGCTGAAGGTGAAGTGTTTGTTTCTTATGACAAGGATAACAATCAATCTGTCTTTTTATGAAAATGGCCAAGAGGAAATAGAATTGAAAAACAGGCGAACTGCCTGACTTTTCCTTTCTTGATGGTAAAAAGTACGAATAGGATGCGAGTTGTAAATCGTACTCGTACTGCGCAGGGCGAAGAATTAGAGTATGATTATGCCGATGAGGCTTTTCCGTCCTAAGTCTGCAACGAGATCCCATAATCATTATAAAGATTTTGACAATGGTACAGCTGCGAAAGAACCTTATGTTCCAGCAGAAGAACTTGATCCTCTTGTGATAGAAGCCTATAATAAGAAAACGGAAAAATCTTTGGATCGTGATTATATTTACTACGGATTGTGTGAAGAGAAACCGACCAATGGTGAATTGAGAGCGAATGTCGAGGGAAAAACTATTAAGATTTAGAGTTAATCCCAATTGTTTGGATCAGATTTCTGATGGGAAAAAGTGATTTAGATGGTGATCCTTATTTGGAAAGAGAAGTCTATCATCAAAAGTCGGAGCTTTCTATAGATGAAGTGATTAAGAGAATTTGGCATGATGGTACTTTTGAGTTTTCGAGTGTATACGTGTTTAGGAGATAAGAAAAGGTCATATAACTATCAGCAAACTAACATTAGCTATCCTGCTTCTGAATTATTTCATGTTGATAAAATACATTTGCGTCATGTGCATGCAACAGGTTTTAGACACTCTCGTAACCATTATACTGTAGAAATAAAGGATTTGTCGTCTAAATGGGTAGATTTGTCAGATAGACACCTTTATACAATAGATGAACCTGGAATTTGAATGAAAAATCTGTTACAGCATGGCTTTGTAATCTGTGAATATGATGATGGAGCAAGTAAAGAAAGGACCGTGACTCAAACATCCTCTTTTGCTATTACAACATCTACAAGTACGGAAATGGCTATCTCTGGTTCGTCTAAGATGACAGCTGGCGTTTCTACTACAGCATCTAATGGATATGAGAAGAAAGTGAAAATAAACTTTACGAATACTACCGACTCATTGGGTACGGTTGCGTTAAATTTTGTAGATCCTGTTATTATTTCTAAAGTAGATTCACCAGAACCTCTTTATAAAATGAAGACATATGATACTGGTGTCTTTGAAATGATAATTGTTCCAGAAAGAGAACGTAAATGATAAATAAAATGAAGAAGATAATCGTATTCAGCCTTGTGGCAGTATTGCTGTCCGCATGTTCTTCGGATAGTGATTCTGTGTCTCAAGATTTTCTGTATAATACTTCGTATAACGAATATAAAAATATTATAAGACATGCTTTATAGAATCAACTCTCAATGGAGAATATTTTTGAGTTTAAGGGTTATGATATTAGTAAAATGTCTACATCCCTTTCTGCAGATATGTCTAATGAAGATGCCTATCATAATGTAAACTGGCAATATGTCCAGCCATTGAAGATGAGGAAAACAAAGCAATTTTTCAACTCCAATTGACTACTTTTTAAAACGGGTGATATCTATATTGATAAGTCGATATTCTATAATGACAAAACGAGTTATAAAAATCGTTATATGCGATGAACAAATGTGCTATAATAATCTTTTGAGGATACAACTCGAATGTAGTTAAAAGAGTTTATGTACCAGCATCTTCACAACCTGTCTTGATGAAGATTATGTCATGTAGAGAATTTGTTTCACAGATAATGCTAGACGCTATTTAATAGAAGGTACTATTAATGGAACTCTTTATCATTATGATAAAACAGGAGTTGTGAGACGACTCTATCCAAGTAGCCGCAAAGTTCCGTTTCTTATAGCAGGATAATAATATAGTGGACTTCCAACGGCATATTTCATTGCTGTTGGAAGTCCACTTTTTAGATATAATCGTTACGTGATGCTGCCGTTACATGCAGGCAACCGTCAGTCCAGCCATTACAATGCTAACCATAGACATAAGTTTAATGAGGATATTGAGGCTCGGTCCGGACGTGTCCTTAAATGGATCGCCTCACCGTCGCTCACGATGGTGGCCTTGTGACTATCAGAACCCTTGCCTCCAAAGTTACCTTCTTCCACCATTTTCTTTGCGTTGTCCCACGCGCCACCGGCATTGGCCATGAAGACGGCAAGTGTAAAGCCTGCCGCAAGACCGCAACCAAGAGGCCTCAAAACGCCTGCTACCGCCCAATACAATGCCAACAATGATAGGGATAATGATAGCTAAAACGGACGGAATAATCATCTCGCGCTGTGCGCTTCGGGTGGAAATCTCTACGCAACGACCATAGTCGGGCGTTGCTTTTCCTTCCAATATGCCTTTGATTTCTTGGAACTGACGGCGCACTTCTTCTACCATGCTTTGAGCAGCACGACCTACCGCACCCATCGTGAGGCCGCAGAAGAGGAAGGCTGCCATCGCGCCGATGAAGGCACCGACCAATACTTTCGGATTCATTAGGTTGACTTGGAAGAAGTTCATGAAGTCGGTTATGCTGGCATTGTTGGGATTAAAGATGTTTCCGGCTGTGTCGAGGAACTGCTGACCTTCACCGGCTGCCCTCACCATAGCAATCTTTATCTCTTCAACGTATGAGGCCAACAAGGCTAAAGCGGTAAGTGCTGCGGAGCCGATGGCAAAAACCTTTGCCCGTGGCAGCTGTCGTATTGCCCAGCGCATCCAGCGCGTCGGTACGATGACGAACCTCTTCTCCCAACTCGCTCATTTCGGCATTGCCACCCGCATTATCGGCTATCGGGCCGTAGGCGTCAGTCGCCAGTGTGATACCTAAGGTGGAAAGCATACCTACGGCGGCAATTCCAATGCCGTAGAGACCGCGTGACATGCTGCCGGCACTCATGCTAAGATCGAATCCGTTGGCAAAAAGATAGCTCAACATGATGGCAAAACAGATGGTAACTACAGGTATACATGTTGATATCATACCCGTTCCGATACCCTTGATGATGACCGTAGCCGAACCTGTTTTGTGCAGGCTGCAGAAATCTTTGTAGGTTTATAGCTCTGTGAGGTATAGTATTCTGTTGCCTGACCGATGATAACACCGGCACACAGACCGCTGATAACAGAGAAAGAAACGCCCAGCCAGTTTTCAATTCCCAGCAGATAGAGGATAATAAATGTAGCAATGGCTGTCAATACGGCCGAAATATTCGTGCCCAAGCCCAGCGAATGAAGGAGGTCTTTCATCGTAGCGCCCTCCTTTGTCTTCACGAGGAAGATGCCGATGAGGCTCAGGAATATACCCACGGCGGCAATAATCATCGGTGCGATGACTGCCTTGAGCTGCATGTCACTCATTCATGGCAAAGGCAGTAGCACCCAGTGCGGCCGTAGAAAGAATACTACCGCAGTAGCTTTCATACAAGTCGGCTCCCCATACGGCACATCTCCTACGTTGTCTCCTACGTTGTCGGCAATCGTTGCAGGGTTGTGGGATCATCTTCGGGGATGTTTGCCTCTACTTTACCTACCTGCAAGTCGGCACTCTACGTCGGCTGCTTTGGTATAGATACCGCCGCCTACACGTGCGAACAGCTTGGGTAGAGGCTCCCCATTCCGAACGTAAGCATGGTGGTGGTAATGGTTACTAAGGCCATGCTGTCGCCCTGATAGCAGTGGCTTAGCAACAGAAACCATAGGGCAATGTCGAGCAATCCGAGGCCAACGACAACCAATCCCATGACCGCTCCGCTACGGAAGGCGATGCGCAGACTTTCATTAAGTCGCTTTTTCGTGCAGCGTTTGCCGTGCGGGCAGAAGCGTATGTCGCCGTTTTCATGCCGAAGAAGCCAGACAATCCGAAAAAGAGACCACCCGTAAGGAAGGCAAAGTGGCACCCATGGATTTTGTGCTTTGAGTACGTATGCCATAAAAAGCAAAAAGAATGGCAAGCGCAACGAGGACGTAAAAGACTACCTTGTATTGTTAGCATAAGATAAGCGCATAGCGCTACGACATGTTCGGCGATTTTCAATCATGCGTTGCGTACCCTCTTCAGCCTGCATCATCTTGTCGATACCATGCCATGCTCAAAGCTACTACGAGCGATGAGCATAACCAAAAATACAGAAGAATTTCATTCATGAGTTTCTTAGGTTTAGTATTGTTTAGATTTTAATATATAGTTATCGATGTGATGGTTGCAAAATGTGAGTATATTGTATCATTTGTAATGAAAAACGGGAGAAGTTTCAAAACGAATATCTTAATTGCAGATCTATATCCGCTTTGTGTGGCTTGATTGATTTGTTGCAGTCGGAAGAAATACTTGCGCGATCGAAGTAATGCGTGGTGCCCCATTTCTGATAATTGAATATTTTCGGAATTGAAAAGAGGCCAGTAACGCATATCTGCATCCTTTGACCAAAACGACGGAATGTTCATCATATAAACAATGTACGCTCGTAGGAGTAGACCCGACTGTCAAAGTAGTCTTGGGTATGAAAATAACCTATACTTCCCCAGAATATTGAACCGTTTGCTTTTGGAAACAGCCATGTTGCTCAAGTAAATAGCCTAAACTATGCTTCTGATAGTTACAATAACTCAGAGACTTGCTTTTGTCCTTTAGGCGTGAAATGGTTGTGACTATATTCTACAGCTAAAAAGCCCTCTGATGGTCTTGTTTGGGGATGGACTTTGATTTTCTCTTCGTTATCCGTTGCTTGTTGCGATAGCGGTAACGGGCCTGAATAGTGATGACTTGTGCTGATAAAGTAGGTTGCGCGATGTCCCATCCACGGGAAGAGCCCAAAGTCTGATACTTTGGCCAGGGAAACAGGCGTAGTCGGCGTGAGGAAGAAAGTGCTCCAGATCTTTTGTTGTTCGCGGTTAGGCGCCTACATATAGTCCGCTGTTTTGAGTGGAACCGCCATCGCTAGAAAGCTTAAACTTTGCAAAGCATAATGGCGGAAGGCGTAAAAACGATATGCTACGGTCAGTGCGGGTGTGCTTTGAAAGAGAATGCATGGCAGCATTGACGAAGCTAATGGCACTGCACTTCCGTGTATGCATTTCACCATTTGACGGAGATATTTCCTCGGCTGTAAACCATAGTTCACCCTGAGATTCCATATCTGCTGCTGCCCCTGTGGAAGCCACGCATCCTGTAATTGTGGGAAAGCGAGAATCAACCGACGACCGGTCTTCCTCGGTTGAAGACTTCGCTGTAACCGATTGAAGATAAACTTGTAGCGCCCTCCGTAAAAATCCATGGCAAGTCGCAGATGGACACGTGCAGCGAGCGACGTATGTATGCTTGCGGGCAAGTTCACTTTCTGTGCGATGATAACCGCTGCCTCGCTATATTATATAAGGTGGTGCTGTCTTTTGTTGAGAGTCCCATCGAGATAACGAAAAGATAGAAAGGGCGTAATCCATACGGGAGGGATGAGGGTGGGAGAACGGCAGCCGCGCCAGCTGCGGATGGTTGAACTCGCTTGCAGAATGGGCAGTAGGATGTTGGTCGTGTTTCCGTTTGTAGATAGTAAGGAAGCCTTCGCACAGCCAAATCATTGTTAATAATCGTCCCATCGCTCTTCGTTTGATTTTACACTACTACGACAAGGTTATTGAAAACACCAAACCGGCGTGTTGGAAATAGAAAGAATAATGGTCATATCTCGCTTTGTTCTTCGCTTTAAACAATGGCTCACCGGCATCCTGTGCGTATGAATCAACGCATTCGGTTTTTGGCGTTCTATGTTGTAGCGAAGCTTCAGTGACGAAGTAGCCCGTCCTTCGTATTTTCCGTTCGTCTGTCCGAGCCGTTTCTATACAAAGGGAATGCCGACCGCGCACACCGCTTCATGTCCGGCGGTTGCGAAGAAGTTGACGAAACAAGTTTCTTTATTTTTGCGCCATTTCGCCTATGCCAGATGACGCAGCTAAGAGCATTTTCCGGTCGGTGTCAAGTTCACACGGAGCATGCTGAGTTCGGCGCTGTTCGCATGCCGCGGTGTTTTCCCCAGACACGTCATAATCTCGTCAATCTGCTTCTCCGTTAAGGAGAAAGCGGTTCGCCGAAGGTCATCTTCGGTGGCCTGATTGATGTTGATGGAGAGTTGCGTGAAAACTCACTCAGCGCTTGATGAGACATCTTCAGAAGGTCGATTCGGCTTCATCAATCGTGGCAAGGTGTTCTAAATATTGCTCCCAATCATTGCTGCTCCTCTGCGCACAAAGCACCAATGGAGAACAATGAGCAGAGACAGTGTAATGTCAGGTATTGGAAAGCCGTTATCCATGTGTGGATAAATTCCGTTCTCCGGTTTGAGCTGGACTCAGAGACTTCTTCCGGATACCTTTTCGACTCATATCGGGGCCATCGGAAGATCGTGTGCTGAAGACAGTTGCACGCAGTCTTTTGCGGTGTCGTCCAGGCCATCTCTTCCTCGCCGTGATTGGCGATGATCAAACGCCGCGTTGAAGCAAGGAGACGATATCCCCATTTCCAAATCGCCGAAGAATCAGATAATTGCCTGTCAGACAGCCCATAGGACCCCAGTAGAATCAACGGTCTTCCATTCCGCATCGTTCCGGCAGTAGGTGGCAGCCAAGTGTTCGATGGTGGATGGCACCGTGCAGCACCGTTCATGGTTAGGCTCTTTCATGCGCACATCAAAAGTCGTAATTACGTCGTTTCCAACTTTGTCCTTGCGGCTTACGTAAATACCACGGAGTAACTGCAGGGATCGATGGTAAACGAGGGACGGGCTTCATGCCTGCTTCATGAGATGAAGCGGGGGGCAGATGTTGTTTTTCTGACATCATATAAATGGATGATTATAACGGAATAAAGAAAAAATATTTATTGTCGCGCGCTTAGCCATCAGCTGGCGGCTAATACGCGGAGAAATTCTTTGCGATATCAAACTTCCTTCAGCCATTCTGTCCTTAAAAGTCAAAAATACATTTACCTTTGCGGTCTTTAAGAGAACGTCGCTGATAATTCGGAATGAAATAAACGGAACGCTACAGATATGGCATGTCTGGAGCTTATGCTGCAACTTTCATGTCGACGGCCGTTGCTTCAAAGTGGTTCATGATTTCTTCATCTTGACTCTGGTTGTCAACAAAACCATTCTCCGTTGCTATCAGCCCGCTGATAATACGCGGTAAGATGTTTTTCGTATTGTCTTAGGCACGTCTGATTGATAGAGAGAGTGTCATTGACCAGCTCTTCGAAAAGCTTTGAAGCGTGCCGGCATACCCCAAAAATTTGGCCGTATTGGCAGTTGTCGCCGGTAAGCGCCGCATACACATTCACGGCCACCACAACATCGCCTACGTTCAACTCCCGATGTCGGTCTACGGCACAACCGCTCGAAATAATTGGTAGTCGGGATGAAACATGAATCATTTCCACGCAGCCAATGGCACTGTTCACCTGCCTATTCCGCACTGCATCAGTATGGATTTCTGTTGCCAAAAGCCTGACCCGAAATAAACGTCTTATGACAATTCTTCGCTGACAGGAGCTTATGCTTCCAACCGCTTGAACTCTTGTCCATAGCTACGATAATTCCAATTCTTGCATCTTTTGAACAAGTTTTAAACCGAAAACTGACACTTTTATTTTCATGTGAAAAATACGCCCCGCATATTTTACAGAGTCTTTGTGTCTCTTTGTCCTCACAGCAGATTGCTACCGCACAACAAATATATGGCTTTTTGTCACCCGTACTTTTGCAGAAATAGATTGCTGGCACAACTAAATGGAAATTTTTCTATATGAAGCGCCTGCAGAGGTCTCACTGCAGCTTGACTCGTTGCAACTTCAAAAGAGAGTTCTTGAACTTGTTTGCGGTTGAGCGAAATGCTTAAGCGAGAGGGCATCCATGAATGGCTTCTCGCCAGCAAACGCCTTTTGCCAAACGACGTTTAAGGGGTGACCATATATTAAAACCTATAGCTCATTGAGTATATTGTATGACTGAGGCCGCCTAAATCATACTTGTATTTCTCTCGCTGTACCGCGAGTAAAATCAATTATTTTATAATCACTCTAATATCTATCCATTACCATCTTAACAAAAGCTCCATCAATAGAATTCCGGTGAATACCTTGTACGCTTCCATCAAAACTCTGCAGTTAACACCACTATCTCCTTTCTTTCTTTATTCAACTCCACACACAGAATGCTATAATTTTATTGTCAGACAATGCGAGTATTAACTTGCATTTGAAAGGAGATGTTAATAGTTAAAAATAGGAAGGTGGCATTAGTATCGTTGCTTTTATATAGTTGAAGAGTGACAACAGATGTTAAGAACATGGCGTAGAGATCTTAGATCTTTTTATTTTAGAAACGGATTAAATCTTTTAAGTGGAAGAGGTGAATCTTTTCTCTGTGAGTCTCTATAAGTAATACGCATTGTTCTAATCGTTTGTCTTGTCCTTTCTGCATCAATAGGCATATTGAATTTCTATATTATTTGCTTTGCAGCGATCTGCAGTCCTTATGTTTTCGTTTTCGCACTCATGAAGCTAAACCACTTCTCAGAAGTGCTTTCTATATGTAGGCCACATACGTTACGAACCTTTTATATGGCACGTAGATTTAATATAAGCATATAATCTAGTATTTTCTCTTATATTATCAAAATGGATGTTATGGATTCCGTATTCTTTAATGTCGCTAAAAGCAAATCTAAAGGCTTCAACAACACATCTTTATAAAATTAAATTTCTAAGTAATCCGAATATCCTTCTTCTTTTCCTATAATATGAGCTCCTTTTATTAACAACATTAAATGTCTCGACGTACAATCCATAATGGAGCTATCAGTACAGTGCGTTTCTGATTGGAAAATAATAATATAAACAGAAAGATAATTTTGATAATCCTTGCACGACTGATTCAAGTATGCACACCATTCATAGCGTTGAAAGAAAGTCATATCTTCTCCACACTCTACCATCTGCCACTAATAATTACAGCATAGCATCAAAGTCTTCTTTGTTATATATTTTAACGGAAAGCATATCTATTGATGTTTTTAAGATGTCTATATATGTCAAACCAAACTCGACGCAAATAATATCGGTAAGATTTAATATCAGAAGAAATGATATATCTACCTTGAATTCAAATAAATTGGAATGGTGACCCTTCTTATAACGATAATCGATTTACAACGATTTATGAATTCTTTCTTCATATTCCGTTTTTGATATAGAAACGATTTCCTATATGGGAGAGGTTATCCCCATAATCATTCACACACCCTGTGTTATTCGATACAATTTCCATCAATCCAAATATTACCTCCTCCCCCCGCACAAATTCTTTCTTGTGCAATCGGAGATTTAGATCAAATAAATTGTCCCAAATTTTTAGAATGATATAAAGCAATGTGTAAATTGTCTGGTTATTTTTAACGTCGTAAAAAGATAATACACACCATCAATTTTTGAAATTGAACTATCAATATAGAAGACATCTGCATCAATGTCAATTTTAGGAAGTTCCAGACTTTAACACAATCAAATGTGGTTAAACCTTCATTACCTCGATACAACGAACCTCCTTTAATGCAGATGGATTCAGGTAGCATATAAACTTGTTCGCCCCTCTTGAAACAATGGATAAGACAGATGACACCTTTCTTTAAAACACATTGTGGTTTAGTCCAATTTGGTGTAAACTTGTGTAATTATCATAT